>Ga0207696_1000063_pt1 | contig 239123 bp, 240 predicted proteins | sample KBSS54metaG_FD_184403 | JGI IMG/M metagenome (GOLD analysis project Ga0207696, IMG submission 184403) | Switchgrass rhizosphere microbial communities from Kellogg Biological Station, Michigan, USA - KBS S5-4 metaG (SPAdes) (version 2) | ecosystem: Host-associated > Plants > Roots > Rhizosphere... | reverse complement strand
ACAGCTGGGAATTGACATTCCAGATGATGCGCCGGAGTGGAGGCTTATAGGGGCAGAGCCTGGCCAGGATCGCACTGCTCGTTTTCGCTCAGCCAGTCCCGCTTTTCACCCCACATCTCGAACTTCTCCGATGCTGATTTTAGCCGGGAAAAAGGATCGGAAGGTTCCATATCTCCAAAGCGTGCAAATGAAGGACGCGCTTGATCGTGTGGGTGTGCCAAATTTTTTATATATATATGAGGAAGTAGGGCACAGCTTCATCTGCGAAGATAACCCTGCTGAGACTAATCGAGTCAATCTATTGGCAATAAATCAGACTATCGATTTTTTCGATGCTTTGGCCTTTTAGGGTCGACTGAGCAGCAGCATTGGTGCCCAACATTAACAGCCAGCGCAGGCTTCGCCTGAGCTGGTGTCATTATGTGCAATGCATGGTCAGCATGCTCAATGCTGATGGCCCAATAAAGAGCGTCAGTGCGATTGATCAATCACTACGCTATTGCTCGGCACCGGGCTTCTAGTACGCTGTGACTAAATCAGTCAGACGCTTCTGAGCCTAATGGTGTCGACGTGGGTATTTGCCATACAGGCTTTTTATCATTCTGACTGTCGAAATTACGCCGCGCCTTGCGGAAATCCTCAACGTTTTCGACAACCCACGTCCAGATGGGGGACATGCGGATCAACAGTTCCATACCCAGCGGCGTCAGCTCATACTCGACACGTGGTGGAATTTCACCAAACTCCCGCCGATTCACTAAGCCATCCCGCTCCATGGCGCGCAACGTCTTGGTCAACATCCGCTGAGTCACCCCGGTCATCTGCCGTTTTATTTCGGCATGGCGCATTGTGCCGTACACCCCTAGGGCATGCAGAATGCCTAATGACCAGCGGCTGCCTGCGTGAGCAAGCACCTCCCGTCTGACGCCATCATCGTCTTCTCTAAGCGTCCGGCAGATTGTCTCAGCTTGGCTGAGAGCCTCCTGACTGGACATTTCTTTGTCTGGTATCACAGGTGTGCCTTCTTACAAGCGTTGCCTAATCGTGCAAGCATTTGTTCATCTTACAGGCAACAGGTCTCAGGAGAAATCATGACCGAAGTGACCCAGCTTTCCCCACAATCCATTCTCGTTCTAGGCGCCGGTGAGCTTGGACTGCCGGTTTTGCGCAACCTGGCGCGGGTGGCAAAGCGTGCGCCAGGTTCCACAATCAGCGTCCTCCTCAGGGACTCGACCATCAACACTCAAATTCCTGAGAAAAAGGTTGAAATCGATGAGCTTCGGGCCCTCGGCATCCAGATGGTAGCCGCAGACCTCGTGAATGACTCGATTGATCAGCTGGCTGAGGTATTCGCACGTTTCGATACCGTAATCGGCTGTGCAGGCATGGTTGCAGGCCGGGAAACCCCAATGAAACTGGCTACTGCTGCCCTCAAGTCCGGTGTGAAGCGATACTTTCCCTGGCAGTTCGGTGTCGACTTCGAGGTGATCGGTCGGGGCAGTCCTCAGGATCTGTTCGATGCTCAGCTTGATGTTCGCGAATTGCTTCGCGCCCAGGATAAAACTGAATGGGTAATCATCTCGACTGGTATGTTCACCAGCTTTCTGTTCGAGCCTGTATTCGAGGTGGTCGATTTCGAAAACGACACAGTGAACGCACTGGGCAGTCTTGAGACCAGCGTGACGCTTACGACTCCAGACGACATCGGCGCCTTGACAGCGGAAATCGTTTTCTTCGAACCCCGCTTTCGCAATGAAATTGTTTATCTATCTGGAGACACTGTGACGTACGGAGAGGTCGCCAGTCTCCTTGAACGTGTGCTGGGTCGCCCGTTCAAACGAAACGTGTGGACTGTTCCATACTTGCTTGAGGAATTGGAGAAAGATCCGACGCATCACATCAAGAAGTATCGCGCTGTGTTTGCTCAGGGCAAAGGTGTGTCATGGCCTAAGGCAGGCACCTTCAACGAGCAGCATTCGATTCAAGTCACGACCGCCGAGGACTGGGCCCAGGCAAACCTGACAACCTCTTCAGTATAAGTGGGGTAGCTGAGCTAACATTTCCGCGCTGGAAATGTACCTGCTACAAGCTCTGCAGTCTGATAGGGCTGTCGATAACCGAAGCTACAAAACGGGGCAGGGATACCTGATTGCCCTGAGCACCATTCCCCTAGTTTTCGGTGGTAGGGGAGCGATCCCATAGAAAGCCTACCGTCGAGCGGCTCATCCCAAGCTGCCTGGCGGTTTCGGCTTTCGTCAGCCCAGCATTCTTGCTCTCAAGCACTTGCTGCAGTTTCAGAGGATCGGCTGGGCGCGCGGCGGGGCGCTTCATAATCTCTTTACCGGTCAACTGCTCTGCGATATCGCTCGGGCTGATCTTCTCTTCTATCGCCTTCAGTTGGTCTGTTGCTTCTGTCAGCACGGTCGAGGTGGGGACGTTGTCTCGTGTCGCAATGACAAGGGAGAGCAAAGCAACCGGGCTCAGGTTAAGGGCAGCGGCGAGCTCTGTGAACTTGTCGAGGGTAGGGGAGCTGAGCGCGTTCTCGATCTTTGCTGCGTAGGTGCGCGAGATGGCATGGCCCAGCCCTTCCTGGGTCAGACCCAAGCTTCCTCGGACTGTCCGTATAACTGCTGCAAGCGCCGGCCTTATCAACGCAGATCCCCTTAAAACTGAGGATGTAGCCACGGCGCGGTGTACAGTTACACAGCATATAGTGTATAAAACCGATCATGCGCGTCGCTGTGGATGCATTATGGCGCCCACGTCATGGATGGCTTGTGAGAAGTGTCATTAGCCTGGCACTCCTACAAGCCTGTGCTTCCTTGGAAGACAGCGTGGGAGCGGCGTTCAATAAAGCGCTAAATCGTCAGTTGCTTACGCTATGTCGTTGCGAACCCTATGGAGGGTGAAGGTTTGAAAGTCAGGATCTACTCAGACCTGCATCGTGAATTTCACCCTTGGAATCCCCCCGATTGTTCAGGCGTTGACCTGGTGATATTGGCTGGAGACGTCGACAAAAAGACTCGCGGTGTCCAGTGGGCCAATGAGTCGTTCGAATGCAAGGTAGCCTACGTCATGGGTAATCACGAGCTGTACGGCGGTCATCTTGATCGCACGCTGCAGAAGATGCGGGATGCCGCTGCGGCGCACGTGCATGTTCTGGAAAACCAGATCTTGGAGTTGGCTGGCGTCAGGGTGCTTGGCACGATGAGCTGGACGGATTTCACGAGCACTGGCGACCAGCTTGCCGCTAGCAACATGGCGAGAGAGTGGATGACAGATTTTAAACAGATCAGGACAGATAGTAACTACCGTCGCATCCGTCCAGATGATCTGGTCAGCCGAAATCAGCTGGCCAAGGCGTGGCTGACCGAGCAATTGAATCAACCCTATGAGGGCAAGACGGTTGTCGTGACCCATCATTGTCCGTCGTCGGTTGTGGCCGGAACTCAAAATGAAGGGCATCTCAATGCCGCTTATACCAACGAGTGGGCAAGCCTGATCGAGAAAAGTGACATATGGGTATTCGGCCACACTCACCATGCTGTCGATGTAACACTTGCCGGCTGCCGATTGATTTCAAATCCGCGAGGCTATCCAAATGAGCCTACGGCTTTCGATCCGTTTTTTGAGATTGAGATCTGATGTCGAGTTCAGTATTGAAGTATGAGTTCAGAGGCAAAGAAGGTGGCTCGGCTCCTAATCAAACCGTTCCCACCGAGGTAGTACAGGCGCGAAATCTGGATTGGGGTGTGATTGTAGATGCCTACTTGGTCGGGGCGGCCAGGGTGGGGGATCGCTTTGCGGCAAGAGTTTTTCACGATTTATCGGGCGTTAATGAAAATGCTATGACTGTAGTGACTCCTCCTCTGCAGGAGGTTGAGCGCAGGTACGGATTCAAATTAATGCGAAGTGTAAGTGGTGTGAACTACTTCGTTATTGCAAGTGAACTGAGTTCCTCAACGCGTTAAGTTCAAGATATGTGTGCGTGCTTGAGTTAGGCAAGCGCCGTTGGCATTCTAGCGATTGCACAGTGATCAGCTTTTATAGTACTTCCTTTCCTGCCTAAAAAGCGGTGGGGTAGGTGGCCTGCGTTCAAGTTAATTAAGGACGTTCCATGTCTGAACTGAAAAAAATTAAAGTAGTAGTAAAGAATTATGACGTGCAGGGATCGGGTGATCTGGATGCACTGTATGGCCGGGTTAGGCTTGAGGATGAACAAGGTCAGACGTTTTACTTCAAGCAGGTAGTAATGCCGAAATACTTGAAGCAACATGGCGCGATGGCAATGAATGTGCCACGCACATGGTTTTACAAGCATGTTTCCAAGAAATCAATTGTGGTTATCGCATTTGAGAATGCTAACGGAAAGGTTGAATATGACCTCAGTGATCTGCAGTTGATCGCTAGGTCAACGGTTATGAAAGGTATTTTAATGACGATTGCAGCGATCCCAATGGGCGTTATCGCTGCGACGGCAACTTATGGATTGGGGCTGATACTCATTCCGATGGGATTCTGGTATGGGTATCGGAATACGTTCAAGCTGCCAGCGATGCTTAGCCGGAAAAGAATTCTCAGTGACTTTTCTGCCTATGGTATCGAGGTTCGATAAGCCATTGTTCGATGTGATGAACTCTGTGAGCATGCCCAGTATTCGGAGCAGCTCTGCGTTCTAGACCGAGCAGGAATAGAACTCTGTAGCGCCTGAATCTCTCAGGCGCTATGTTTTCAAAATTAGGATTAATCGCTGAGGAGTCTTCTTAGTTCTTCGCGAAGAATGGGGCCTTATTTTCGACGAGATCGTCAGGAATGCAGGTAGTGATTGTTAGTCTGCCATTCTCAGATTTGCCGTAGTACAGCTCACTCAAAATTCCACCAAAGCGAGCAAGTGGTGCATCTTTAGTAATGATCGTATACCCTTGGGAATTCACCAGCGAAGGCGGTGAATTTCGGGGCAGGGTGCAATGGCCTCTGATCATGAATAGTTCAGTTCAGATCCTTGAAGCTTGTTTGGCTGGGGTGGGACTTGCGCAGCTTGCCGATGCGTACGTTCACGAACACATTGAGAGTGGCGTGCTTGAGGAGGTACTGAGGGAGTGGTCGGAAACCTTTCCTAGCCTGCACGTATATTATCCGAAGGTCGGCAGCAGACTGCCGCTTTCAAGGTGGTTTTGAATGCGCTCAGGAGCGATGACGCGCCGGTTTGACAGCGGAAGCGATGGGGTGGGACACCTTCAATACGTATTCGGCAAACTCATCGAGGTTGGCGAAATCTTTACCCCCATTGCGGTTCAGCAGAAACCCCTGAATGCCCACGGCCATAGGGCCGTCACGGTCACACTTTTCTGAATCGCCAATCATCAGTACATCGCTTTCTCCACACGCATCGCTTGTCTTTGCCCCCAAGAGTTCGCAGGTAGCTCGATACAGGAATGGCTGGGGTTTCAGGGCTCCAACAGCGAAGCTGAAACCATAGGCATCCATCGTTGGGTACAAGCGCCGGACAGGCGCTGCATATGGGGCTGCTAGATTGGAGGCGATGGCGATCTTGATGCCCGCAGCCTGTAATCTCTCGACTGCTCGAATCCCATCTTCGAAGGCTTCGATACTGTCCAGTTCTGCTTCAAGAGCACCTTGAATCTCGGCCATGCGATCTGCAGGGATCTTGATCCCGAATTGCTTTGCCGCATCGGTCAGGCTCAGAGCACGAGCCATGATGTGGTGAAGGTCATCTGGTCGCGGCTTGCGGCCCTGGCGGATGCCCTCCTTGAGAATTTGACGATAAGGGTGAGTGGCTTTGGGGATGCAGACAAGCGTGCCGAACGCATCGAAGAGGACAAATTTGACGGTCATCTGAGCGCCTTGATCAACGTGGGGCGACTGCCCGTGAGGTCAGAAATGATACCTTGGATTAGGATTGTATGGGCTTGGCTGAGCCGTTTCGTTGAAGCCATGCTGGGGCTGCTAGTTGTGCCCTCAGCCCTTCAGGTAGCTGCCTGGTCAAAGGCAAACTGTTGAGAGCCATGCGCCTGGCTGGCATCAGCGGAGACGTCGGCAAACTGTGGGTTGAACAGGTCAGGATCGACGTGTCGTCGAGGCGAAGGTTGACTGGGGGCAAACGCCTAAACAGGCCTCGAAAGCAGTCTTTCCTCTTAGGCACGACGGTAATAGGATACCGAGTAGTGGCCTTCAGCAGCTAAGGACAGCATCGTGATCAAGAATTTGATATTGCGCGGCGTTTCGAGCTACTCCCCAGAGCAAAACTCCCATATCGGCCCACTCACGAAAGTGAACATGTTTTATGGGCACAATGGAACGGGTAAGACCACGATCGGCAATTATCTCCAAGATCCTTCTGACCTGCTGTACCACCAGTGCAAGACCCAGCCTGTCTCGGCGGAACGTGAAGTGATGGTCTACAACCACACGTTCATGGAGACCAATTTTCACGCGAGCTCACAGCCCGGCATCTTCACGCTCAATGAAGGAAATATTGAGGCCGAGAAAAAGCTGCTCGCGGCTGAAGAAGCACTCAAAAAGCTAATGGTCGAACACCAGGCCGAGGTGGCAGCGGGCAATGGATTCGGAGAGTCCCAAAAATCCAATAAAGCGGATTTGCTTGATCAGCTATGGGCCCTCAAAAGACCGTTCGATACCGGGCCTCTGCGGTACTGCTTCACTTCTCTCAACACAAAGGAACGGCTTGGGGAAAAGCTACGCACCCTGTCTCTTGTGCCGTCGCCGGATGATTTCTCAGCTTTGGCGGCGGAGGCGGAACAGCTGCAATCAGCCAGTGATGCTGAGCTGCCTGGTATACCCATAATCCGGTTTGCGGAAGCGGACGTTGAAGCCAGCTCTCTGCTATCGGAGGCCATTGCCGGCTCCGGTGACTCCTATCTTTCCGCCTTGATCACCGACCTGGGGAACTCCGATTGGGTAAAGCGAGGGTTGCAGTACCCGCAGCGGGAAGAGTGCCCGTTTTGTCAGCAAACTCTACCTTCTGGATTTTACGAAGAAATCCAGAAGGTGTTCGACAAGACGTATGAACAGCGCATCACCCAATTGAAAGCCCTGAAAACGCGGTACGAAGGCGGGGTCACTCGCTTGAGAACCCAGCTCAAGCGTCCCGAATACGACGCGTCTGGGTATCAACTGCTGATTACGAAACTCGATGCTCTGCTTTCGCAGAACACGCAAAAGCTGGATGCCAAAGTGGCCAGTCCTTCAATGGTAGTGGCACTAGAGCCTACCGGGTTGATCATTGATGATCTCACCGACTTGATTGCAGAAGGTCAAAGGAAAATCGATGCTTTCAATCTCAAGGTGAAAGACAAGAAAAACCACTTGGAAAAAATCAAGACACGCTTCTGGATCTGCTTCAGATCCAGTTGCGATGGTGCAATCGCATCGGCCAAGAAGGTGCACGAAGAGCTTGGGTTCAAGAAGGAAGCGAAACGCAAGCTGGCGGATGAGATCCGTCTCAAATCACAAGCTCACCAAGATGTCATCGCCGAGAGTAAAGCCAAGATCACGAATATTGACCAATCCATTGGCAACATTAACTCGTCACTTACTGCATTGGGCCTGAACGGCTTTGTAGTGGTCAGGGAGGAGGGGGAGTTGCCGCGCTACCGTCTGCAGCGGCCTGATCAGCAGGCTGGGGTGTTCAAGACGCTCAGCGAGGGTGAGAAGACCCTGATTTCATTCCTGTACTTCCTTGAAGTGTGTAATGGCGAGCTCGACGATAAAGGTGGCAAGCTCAAAAGTGAGCGGATCATTGTCATTGACGATCCTATCTCAAGCCTCTCTCACAACTATATTTACGACATCGCCACAATGATCCATAGGCGAGTGCTGAGCCCCAAGGAACGCTTTAAGCAAGTATTTATCCTGACGCATAATTTGTTCTTCTTTCATGAAATGCTGAAGCACCTCAGGAAATCCGACGAATACTCGTTGTTCCGGATCACCAAGGCAGCTCACAGCATGATCACACCGATGAAGGCCAGTGACGTACAGAATGACTATCAATCATTTTGGCAGGCCATTAAGGATGCTCAAGCAGGTCGTACTTCTCCTAGCGTTATTCCAAACATGATGCGAAACATTCTGGAGTACTACTTCAACTTCGTACATCGGCAGGATGAGCTCCAGGCAGCACTTATGGCACTGTCAGACGAGGATGCAGAATTCAAAGCCCTCTATCGATACGTAAACCGCGAGTCTCATTCCGATGCAGTCAATTTGACTGATTTTGGTGAGGTTGTGCCATCGCATTACGTGGATCGATTCAGGGAGGTTTTTGTTAGGACTGGTTTTGAAGAGCACTATGAAAAGATGATGGGGGAGCATGCTTGAATCGACTGGTGATGTGAATTCCGGTCGTAATAGTGGAGGCTCAGTATTGGCGATTGCAAGCAGGTTTATTCCGTAGCCTGTTATATTGGCATTAACCAAGGAAGGAGGGGGTAAGGGTTATGTATAATTTTCTAGTGACGTCTCGTGAGGGGGCATGGGAAAGCGGCTATGAGTATGATAAGAGCCGCTTTCTGGAGTACACGAACGATGATATTGCTGCAAGTTTCAAAGAGCTCAAAGAGCCACAGCTTAAAGCACTGATGGAGCTCCCTTGCCTGTTTGCTTACGAGGGCACGCATCATGCCATGAGAGTGGGGAAGCTTGAGATAAAGCTTCGTAGCAACGGTAGAGTTTTGTTTGCTCGACCAATCATGGATGATCAAATTGCACCCATTGAGTTTGAGCAGATCAAACCTCTTCAAGCCGCTCTTGATATTCGCGATTGGGAGATCAATCGCACGCACTGGGCAGTCAAGGACGAAGACCTTTTTGCCATTCTTCATCACGCAGGTCTTTTGCCGGAAGGGACGGTTGGCTCGAAAGTCACCAAGGAAGATCTTCCTGCCGCCTCGCCACCAGAAACTCAAGCTGACAGCGTCGGTGCCTTCATTGAACATGTTTTTCGACTAAACCATGGCCGTCGCGAGGTCTTTTATCGAGGGCACTCGAACAGCAAAAAGTATCGCTTGGAGCCTTCGATTTTTCGCAGGGATCAAGATGGCAACTTCGTATACCGAGATGCTGAAGATAGGATGTATCGGGAACTTCTGGTTTCCAACTCCCTGGATTTCAGTGGCGATATCTATACCTTGGATCGCCTGGTGCGGATGCAGCATTATTCGCTGCCGACACGATTACTCGATATTACATCGAACCCATTGATCGGGTTATACTTTTGCTGTAAGAGCCACTTAGATGATGCTGGAGAGGTCATCGTGCTCTCAATGGATCCTGGTTATATAAAATACTTCGATTCTGATACGGCTAGTTGTATTGCTAACCTGTCTCGTTTGTCGAAAGGTGTTAGGGACTCAATCACATTCGATTCTGAAGACGTAGATGGTTTTAACGATCAGCGGGCATTGAAGCAGTTACTTCATTTTATCAAGGAAGAAAAGCCATTCTTTGAACCCCGCTTAGAACCTGGGCATCTTCGCTCTGTGTTGTGCGTCAAAGGAAAGCACACCAATAGCAGAATCTCATTTCAGTCGGGAGCTTTCCTTCTGTTCGGTGATGAAGCGGTGCTGGATGAGGAAGGTACTTCCGATATCACGCTTCACCGCATAGCGGTAACGAACAAGAGAAGTATTTTGAAAGAACTCGATCGGTTGAATATAAATGAAAGTACCGTGTTTCCCTATATAGAGAGCTCGGCGAAGTACATTGCTCAGAAGTTTGCCTTTCAAGCCAGTGAGTGACTGCTCGCCACCATATGCTCGGTCAGGAATATAAGGTAACTCAAGACGGTGTGATTCACCTTTGATCGCTAGTGTTTTGTCTCTTAAATACGTTCTCTTTTGGCGAGTGGCTTTGGTGTTCGGCCAAGGCGCCGCGACAAGTCATAGCAGGGCTATGGCGAGGAGTGGCAACGCTGGCCGGGCAGCAAAGGCGCCGCCAAGAGTGAACCGCTTATTTCCGAGGCCGGACACTAGGTCTCTACCTCGCGAGTTAAGGCGAAGAGCCTGTGTAGAAGGCCACGGGAAAGGCTTGGCTACCTACCGTCGCACGTAGCCAGCCTTATTTAGGTACGACGCTTCTTGGTTTTCAAGGTCGCATGAGCGCCTGTCGTAGTGAGTGAAACGTAGTGTTCGGCCATGGAACTGGAGGAGTGACCCAACTGATCGGCGATTCGCTTGGCAAGCTGTTGCGGTGGGGTGGACGCTACTAGCTGTGCCATAGCTGCCCGTCTCAAGGTGCTTGGCGTGAGTGTTGAGCGGGGGAGTTGAGCTTCTCGTTCCCACGACTGAAAAATCCGAAGCAGTTGCGATGTCGACATGGGTTGCTTTCGGTCATCACTCGGGAAGAGATAGTCATCGGTAGAGAGATTTTCCTCCCTGATGTACTTCTCGATTACTGCTGTGTTTGCAAGAGGTAGCGGTGGTTTAGCTTTCGTGATCTCAATGGATATCCCTTTGCTCGAAGACATTTGGGTTTCCAAGCTGACAACCTGGGAAACCTTGGCACCAAGGATGACGTGCCCCCGAAGCCCTGTCTCCAGCAATGTAAAAAGGCTCCGGTCGCGAAGGCTTCCTGAGTTTTCGACGATCCGCTTGATCGAATCACTGTGAGTGAAGACATCCAGTCCCAACGAAATGGCCTGGAGCTTCGATGGCTTGTGCGTTATAGGTGGACACGTGTAGCGCGGGACTTCTGACTCTGGGGCGGAGGTGTTCACAGGACAGATTTTAGTCTGGTCTAAATCAGGCATTGGGATCTTGGTCACCTCCTCGCCTCGTGAGGAAGCCCCCTTGAACGTGCTAAGCGCTTTCAACGGGAGCGTCTCGACAAAAGGGTCAAGCACACTGCGCGGTACTGACGTGTCGTTGGCCAAGGCCAATACTGAAAACATCTCAGCCGCGAGCTGGGTGTGCGTAGCACTCAGGGCAGGCGTTTCTGCATCCCGAGGCCAGATGACGGACTTTTTCATGAGATCGTGGTAATTGGCATACCCTAGTCCCTTGGACAGGGTCTCTCGGGCAAAAGAGAGCTGGACGGGTGATTGGCCTGGCCATCGTTTCTGGATGAGTTTGGCGAGTCTTTTGACGGCGGCTTGGGGGAGCAGATCTTCGGGATAGACCGGAACGCGCATGGCAATTCTCCAATGTCACGGTGTCGGCTGCCCGCTGACAATTGTCGAAGTGCGTGCAAAAGAAGGGGAGAAACACCTGAGGCGCAAAGGCTCTGCATGCCGACCGCTCGATCCAGGAAGACCGTGGTCAATACGGTAGCATCGCTCCTGGTGCTGATCAACACTCAGGGACTTGCCAGTTGGACAGGCTTGCCAGGCTTGACCATGAGGCGGATTTTTCGACTGCCCTGATGGAAGTCATCGTACAGGGAGCAACGGGGAAACTGTCTTGGGTCACGAGCTATGCTTCACAGGGCGGGTACTGCTGATATTGATCGCGGAATTATATTCCTATTGACTTCAGCATCTCTATTGCTTGAGCCGGTTCGCTTAGATGGATTGGCAGATTAAAGGTATCAGCGTCGCAGGTTGAAGACTCTTAACGAACAAGGAATGATCTATGTGGGAAAAGCATCCTGATACTTGTGCAGTGGTTGTTGATCCAGCTAATGAGAAGGTATACGAATTTCGTAAGTCAATGCTCATTAATCAGATAACTCGCGATGCTGATAAAATTGCTAAAAGTTTTGATGCGCTACACAGTGCCGACCTTGAGAAAATGAGCGCACTTTTTGCCCACTGCTCCGCTATCTGGGCTTCGGGAATGTTCAGGGCCGAACGCGACGAAGACAAGCTCCGCATGGCGTGTGCGGAGCTCCTCTCCAACGCCCTGAACTCCATGGTTGGCGCGGCCTACATGCTTCGAGGTGGCTTCGTTTTGCAGCCTGGGCCGGTCGTGCGTTCAGCCATTGAAACCATGGCTGTAGCCCTCCATCTTATGCAGTTTCCGGAAGACTTTAAGAAATATCAAGAGCACAAATTCGAGTCTCCGCGCGCCGTTTCTAGTGCCAAACGCGTCTTCCCTCCATTCGGCCATATCTACGGTTTATTGAGTCGAGAATTCACCCATATCGGAACTTTGCATAAGCAATTCACACCCATTCGTGAATATGTCGGTACTGAGGAATCGTTGCAGTTAAATATTCAACTCCTGACTGGAGGTTTATGGTTGTGCTACGTAACCTGCGAACTAGTGTTTTTGGACTGCGTAGCTCAACCAAGATATTGGCGTGAACTGCCTGAACAAGTTGAAGGTAAGACTGCTTATTCTTACGAGCCCAGCGACGAGGAGCGAACTTGGATGGCGGACTTCCTGGGCTTGGATAATCCGGTCTTCAGAGGAGATGCCTGAGACGCATCAGGTGCGCTTCTTCACATGCGCTCGGATGCCGGTGCTACCGGGGGCGGTGGATCTCGCCGCTTGGTTGCACTCGGTTAGGGGAGGCGGTCGATCGCGGCGCCGTAGTCAAAATCCACGGTTGATCCCGACACGAGGACTGCTTCGAGCTGATGCTTGGATTCGTCCTTGACGATGCGAAATTCGCTCACTTCCCCTGCCTGGCGGGTGAGTTTCCAGATCAACCTGAGCTTCTCAGTGGCCATGCGCAGCTGTATCGCGCCTTGGGAAGACTTGGCCAGGAAGGCATTGAGCTTGCTCTTCAGCTCAAACCTGGAGTCGTATTGATAAGGGCCGAGGGTGAAGGGGCCGTCTCCGATGATTCGATCAAGCTCGACTCTGGGCTTCATGTGCAGTGCCTGGATTTGGCGATGCTCCCTCGTGCGGTTCCAAACCGTGATACCCCTGGCGGTACAGTGCTTGATCCAGCGTGTCTCGGCCTCCAATGAGGCCTCTTTGGATTCGCAGGTTTCCACGACTTTGAATGCCGGGGTCATCCCGTCATCGAGTATCTGGGCGATCTTCGCTGCCGCGCGCTTGCAGTCGTGATTGGCTTTCCTAAGATGGCCTCGTTGCCGGCCTTCGAAGTCGCCTGTCTGCCCCACGTAGAAGGGCTCCTCCGTCACGGGATCAATGATCAGATAGACGACATAGTCCTTGGCAACCACGCCGTCCAAGGGCGGCTGTTGAGGCTGTTGTGGAGTGACGGTCGGCTGTTGCGCGGACGCTTGCGTGTTGAAGTGGAGAACCGGTGAGTGGTTCGAGCCTGGCGTGGGGGTGTTCTGGCGGTACCACTCTTCAGCGAGCTCAAGCGTTGCGAACGACTGGTGCTTCGCTTCCGGAAAGCGGTCAATGGACAAGCGAGCCCCACCTTCCCAGCTATTGAAAATCCCTAGTTTCCGTCCGTGGATGACAGCGTAGAATTTGGGTTTCTTGGCCATCCCGTGCAACCTCCCTGAATGGCTTAATTGGCCTGCGGGTTGATCTGCCTATCTCGTAATGCCTTCAGGCACCGAACCCATGCTCGATGCGCGCAAGAAGCGTCAAGGCGTCGTCGACGGGGACATCCCTCGGGCGTTTCGCTCCCAACGCTCGCGAGGGCTTCGATAGCCAGTCCACCGCACTCTTTTCGTCGCCGAACAACGCCATGGCTGCATCAAGCACACGCGGGTCAATCGCTTCCGACGACTCAGTGCTGTCCTTGCTTGGGTTCATCGCGTCACTGATCGCCTCTGCGAGCGTTTCCAAGGCCTCTCTGAGGCGAGCATTTTCTCGGAAATCATCAGAGCTTGCCTGGTGCTCTTCGCAATGGTGCAACAGGGCTTGCGCGTCATTATGGTTGAGGTCGAACTTGATCAGCATGTCCATTCCTTGAGTGGGCTCAATGTCCGGGTATGGCAGCGTCCGGATTGGGTATCCGACAGCGCACTAGAGGCACACATCTCCGATGTGGAGGCCAGCGTTATTCCAAAGCAATTTGGGCCCTGAGCCGTCTGGGATGGTATGCCAATCGCGGCGCTTCAGCCATCATGCCCTTCTTGATGAACAGGCTCAGGTACTGCCAGCACCATGCGAAAGGAAAATGTGAAGGACGGCGAGGCTCTCAAGATGGTGTGTTATCAATGCGTGCACGACCCCTTTCTAGGGCGGCAGATCCAGCGCACTGGGGCTTCCTCTCAGTGCAGCCTTTGCGACTCGAAACGCAAGTGCGTGCCACTCGCTGAGATCGTCTCTCGTGTCACCGAAATCCTTGGTACCTACATCACAGAAGGTGATCATGTTTGGCGTTGGAGCGGTGGTCGGATTGATCATCAAGAAGGCGAGAGCATCGAACATTGGGTGAGCGAAATCTTTGGCTGCGACAACATCGAGCCGATCGTGGCTGCAGTGTGCCGGCGCCTGACTTCATACAGTGACGACATTCAGTACACCAGGCAACGTTTCAGCTTGGATGACATCGGCCACCAATGGTGCGAGTTCCAGGAAGGCATGAAGCATGGAATCCGCTTCTTCAACGACAGCGCCAAGGCGTTTCTGGACTGGATCTTCAAAGATCTGGACAGGTACTCAGCCTCATCTGATGAGCATGCTGTGGTGCGATTGCTCACACCTGAAGGTTCTCCAGCGATCTACCGCGCTCGAACCTGCATGAGTTCAGAAAGCGTCTCCGAGATCACAGCTGATCCTGCACGTAATCTCGGTGCGCCTCCCAAGGAGCGAGCAGGTGAAGGCAGGATGAACCCGGCAGGTGTCCCTGCCTTCTACGGAGCCTTCGAGCGCAAGACCTGTGTCGCCGAGCTCCGGCCCCCGGTCGGCGGCACTGTGGTCAGTGGAGAGTTCAGGTTGGTCAGGGAGGTCAAGGTGTTGGATTTCGGACGCTTCGAAAAAGCTGACCTCGGGCCTATGCCAAGCTTCTTTGACTCCAAATACCATTCAAAGGTGGGCCGTCGAGATTTCCTGAGGTACCTGCATGACGCAATCACGGTGCCTGTGCTTCCTGGAGCAGAGCGCGACTATCTGACCACTCAAGTCATCGCTGAGTACCTCGCGACCCACTGCAAGCCCCGAATTGACGGTGTGATCTTCAAGTCGGTGCAGGAAAGCGACGGTAGCAACATCGTCTTGTTCTCGCACGTTGCCTGCGCTGCCACCGCATTGATTGGAAGGATTCAGAACGGCTTTATGATCAGAGGCCCCAAGGCATCCGAGGGGCCTTGTATCGAGTATGTCAGTGACAGCCTCGTCCACCACGGGATTCAGCAGGTGAAGTACTACACAGATGATCAGGCGCTGCCGGAGGATAAACGGCTGCCAGTGCAGCGTGCGCATCCGTTGCCCATGAGAAGCGAAGGGCTGCTGGCGAATGAGGACTTCTGAACATTTTGTCGGGCTTTTTCCATATATGGTGTCGCTGGGTGTTAATCGCTACATGTTGTGTTTTGAGTCGGGCTGCTAAGTTTACAGCTACCCCTTACTGAGCGAGGTGTCTCATGGCAGGCAAAGGCAAAAACCAACACGTGGTGAAGCGTGACGATGGCTGGGCAGTCCGGGGCGAAGGCAACTCCAAGGATACATCTCACCATCGAACTCAACAGGAAGCCGCCGATGCGGCACGGGCGATCGCGCAGAATCAAAAGAGCGAAGTGCTGATCCATGGAAGGGATAACAAGATCAGGGAGCGGGACTCGTACGGTAATGATCCGCATCCGCCTAAGGGGTGAGTTGACCTTAGGTTTTCGGTTCTTAGTTGGCAGATGCGGGGGGGCTCTCGGAGCCCTCTCTGGCCGTCCCTAAGGTGGCCAGCAGATTGGACATGGTCGTTTTAGGAATTCGTTGCATGGTGTTTGTCCTGCAGGCAGGGAATGATCTTCTGCCTGGTCTGCAGGATCTCAGTGCCGGAGCGATCGCAGGAAGGCGTCGACGGTGCGCTCCACGATCTGCTCGATCTCCTCGCGGGCGAGCGGCTCGCCGTTGGCTCTGATCTGTTTCAGGAGTACCCCGCCATCGAGCATGTCCATAAAGTAGCGGGCGTCAGTCTCAGCCACTTGAACTGACAGAATGCCTCGTCGTGCCAATTCGGCGAGATAGTCGCTGATGACAGCCATAGCTGGCCCCTGGATAATTTCGTCAAAGCGGCAGGCAAGCACGGGGAACCGCCGACCTTCCAAGAAGATCATGCGTAGGAAGTCGGCTGCCGTCGGGCCAGACCAGAAGCATGCAAACACGGTAGCGATCTGCATCAGTCCATTCTTGGGGTCAGCTAGCGCGCGCTCATCGGTCGGCACGTGCATAACCGGGAAGGCCTTCCACATACGTTCTGCCACCGCCACGAACAGTGACTCTTTGCCCTCGGGGAAACGGTTGTACAGGGTCTGGCGGGTCACGGCTGCAGCTTTGGCAATCTCCTCCATGCTGGCCCCTTCGTACCCGTGCTCGATGAACATTCTGCCCGCAGCCGCAAGAATTCTGACAGGGCGTGATGCGCTTTCGCCTGGATTGAGCAAGTCGTCGACGGGGGAGGAAGTGGCCACATTCATTTCGGATACCTGTGCAGAATAGGTTAAGTGTTACTGAAAGAGATGCGATTCGCCACCCATGTTTTGTGTTGTTATCTTTACTGGGTTGTAAAGTAAAGCTCATTTAGCAGCGGGGGGCGGTGAGTGGGATTAGCGGTTGCCGAATTATTTGGACAGGGGCGCTGGTTGATCATCTGCCACTTCGGGTTAGGTTTCGGCTTGATACTCTGGCCGGCCATGATGGTGGATGGATCGCGCTGAGGGTATCCATAACGATGAAATTTTGTTTCGGATAGGTACCGACACCTTATGGCGGAACCCTTATCATCGGATTATCAATTAATTGAGGTTTTGAAATGGATATTAAAGTTCGTACCACTGCAATCGAGGTGTGTGAAAACATATTGCGTGAAGACTTCAAATATAACGAGGAGCACGGTACCTGGCGCAGTATCAATCCAATCATCGAGGGTCTGCTGGGACGCACCACTGAGCTTGCTGATGCCTACGTCGAGCTGCATGCCGCGCTGGCTGAGCAACCCAGGGCGCTGAAGTCATTCTTCGATGTTTTCACCGCCACGGTGTACTCCTGGAATCCAGGAAAGATCAAAGAAGCTCGTGAGGATAGGGAGAGGCTCACTGAATTGAATGCGCGAATAGCAAAAGTTTCAGAGCTGCTTTCGGAGTTGCTGTCGCGGCGCACCGAGGTTAAAGAGATGTCCAGTTTTAGTAGTGATACCTACTACCACATTATGGATGTCGTTGAAGATGCTTCTGAGGATAATGGGCTTTTCAGGTCTTACCTGAAGAAGAAGTTGGATAACTTGACCTATCAATATGATCTCAAATACTGGCCGTCCATAACTAAGGTGGTGGCGCAGATTGGTGTGAATGCAGCCAATGCAGCAACAGTCTCAAGTGACTCCGCTGCAAGTGCAGCAACTGAAGCTCGCCGCCCTGGCTTGGCTGACTTCTTGAAAGCGTTTGAAGAGGAACTTAATAAGAACAGGGAGGAGAATATCGGCCTTATTCCCAACGATTTTTCGCTGACCGATAGTTCTATGGCTTCGTTGGTAAACTGCGGGCTTGGGCTAAAAATTGAAGAATTGATCGAATCCACGTTTGTAAAGCGCTACCGCCAACGTGAGCGTGAGCGTGGTTAGGAGCCCGATCTTGATCATGGTCGGATGCGCGACTGAGAGTTGAAAACGACTAAACGTTGGAATAGATGCTGGTGATCGTTTGGAGCTCTGTCGATGTCCAGGTGTTTTTTGAGGGGGAGGGCTTGCCATTCCGTTCACTCCCTTTCGAAAATTCTGGGTCGACTTTCAAGACGGCATTCAGCGGGCATTCTGGGACGCACGATGATGGGCTGGTTGGCGATCCAGGCTTGGTACGGAAATGAGCTTTTTGGGGTTTATTGGGTGACCCGAGGAGGGCTATGGTCTGTCGATGCGCCATTCTGGACGGCGCCGACGGTGCACCAAATTTTGGTGACTCTAGGGGGGCTGGGGAGCTTGAATCTAGGGACTGCTACGATGCTTCCTAAGACTTTCTGCTTGAGGGGGAATCCCCTGGAAGGCCCGGAAACACTGGCTCGAAGGTGGAGCGGGTAGAGGGAATCGAACCCTCACCGATTGCTTGGGAAGCAATAGTTGTACCATTCAACTATACCCGCTTTTCTTGCCTCGACGGTGCACTAAAGTGGCGTGTCCAATAAGAACCCTCGTTATCAGCTTGGGAATCTTGGGCGGATAGTGTTTCATACAGTCACGGGATGTATGCTTATGTCCCGTAAAGCCAGGAGGAACAAGGCTTTGCAAAGAGTAGGTCATTCCATGCTGTTTCACCGATGAACCACTTATTTCAGGCCAACGGCCCCCAGTAACGGCCCCCAGATGCTCACAGAGAAACAAATCAAGGCAATGAAACCTGCGGAAAAGGAATACACGGTCTCGGACGGCCGCAGCGCCCGAGGCGAAGGCGTGTTGATTTTGAGGGTCCGCCCGAACGGGACAAAGGAGTTCTATTTTCAGCGGCGGGTGAATGGGGCCAAGCCCAAAAGTAAACTTGGTACCTGGCCAACGCTCGGCTTAGCCGCCGCTCGCGATCTCTGCCGCGTAGAGAAGGAAATTGCGGTATCGGCCGGCACGTTCCAGAACCTACTGGACGCATACACGACCAAGTTGGCCGGCGAGGGCGCAGCTTCCGCTGACGATGTGAAGTGGTCGTTCAAGCACTATGTTTCCGAGCCATTTCCCAACCTGGTCACGCGGCCCGTCTCGCTGATCGGCCCAGGTGAGATCCGCGACATCATTTCAAAGATGATTGGCGACGGGATTACGACCTACTGCAACCGCCTCCGCTCGCAGTTGCATGCAGCCTTCCAGATGGGCCTGGAACAGGAATTCAACCCTCGCAGTTACCAGAAAACAGATCTGAAGTTCGGGCTCAAGAGCAACCCTGTGGCCAGCGTTCCAGTGCAGGCTGATTGGGAGCAACCTGGTGATCGTGCATTGTCGCCCGAGGAACTGGCCCGTTTGTGGCAGTTGCTGCCCGAACAACTTAGTGTGGTCACAGCGGAGCTGATCAAGTTTCTGATTGCGTCCGGTGGGCAGCGGCCCGAGCAACTTTTGGCGACCGAACGCCGGCAGTACCTGAAAGACCACCTGATCATCCGTAACAAAAAAGGAAAGGGCGCCGAGGGCGAGCGCTCCCTGCATGTTGTGCCCTATAACAAGCTGATGCGCGAGAGCCTGAAGGCAATGGACGAAATTAGTGCAGCCAGTTCCTATCCGTTTGAAGGGAAAGTCGAGGGCAGCGCACTACATGCCAACTCACTGTCACGCGCTGTCACCAAGCTCTACGGTCGACACTCTGACAAGTTCAATGGTCCGTTTACCCTGAGAGACATCAGGCGCACCTGCAAAACATTGATGGGCGTTGCAAAAATTAGCAAAGAGTTGAAAGACCGTATCCAGGGCCATGCGTTCGGTGATGTGGCCTCGAAGCACTATGACCGCTATGACTATTTTGATGAAAAGAAAACGGGGCTTCAGCGCTGGGCGACCTGGTTACAAAAGAACGTGATAGCGGCCAAGCTGGAATAAGTGAAGCCGCTTACACGGCCTCACTGCAGATCGGAAAGGTAGCTCGGATCATACTCAGGACAGGCCGACGTAGGCTCCGATTGCCTTTGCTACGCCAGCAGCGGCAGCCTCTATGCCCACCCCCGTCGCACCTTCAACCGCTTTCATTGTTAATCGACTAATCCAAGAACTGGCTTTTGCTGATTTTTCCTTCTCGTCCTTCGTCGCAATGGCTTCGTCAAGTTCACCTTGCATATCTTCAAAATCAGTCGGATTCAGACCAAGTGAAGTCAACTGCTTCGTCAGCGAGTCCCAATTTCCAAGCTGAATAGACGCGTTTTGCGTGAAGTTTTCACCTTCATTAGAAATGTTGCCAACGCTGCCATAAATGTTGTTGTTAAATATTTTTGTCATTTTTTCGCTACTCAAAGGAGGTTGGCTACCAATTGGTGTTTCTCCAGCATTAGGAGCTTCTCGTTCTAAATCAATTGCGTAATCAAGAATTCGCGTTTTGACGGAGTCCAAAAGTCGAACCACCGCGCCGATGGGAATCTCTTTCCACGCGGCTACGCACTGCATGTCTTTTGTGACCTTAGACGCCCAATGTACTGCCAGCTCTACCGGCCATGGCTCTTCAATTCTGCCAGTTGTATCTCCTCTCAGTAGCTCGGCATAGACGCTGATACTTGCCCCCAAGTAAGCATGCCTGTACTGCTCTTGTAGATTTTCAGGGAGTATCGACACGGGTATCTGCAGGCGGTTGGCTTGTCTAAACCCTCCATGGAATGTTCCATAGGAATGGACACGCAACTCTCGATAGTCTGGTAGTGACTTAACGTCGGGATACCCATTGAGTTCTTTGTTCGCCCATTCATTGAGTTGTGGGTAGGAAATGCGAGCCGCAAGCAACTTACACATCCGCAACAACGTAGCGACATCCGTAGACTGGGAGATGGCTGCGGCCTGAATATCTTGAATGAGCGACATCGCTGAAACCTGCATAGACCGAGAAGATCTACATAGTAGCCGCAGTTGGATTGGTACAAATAGATGAAGCCGCTTACGCGGCTTCGGTTTTGGCACTGATCTGCCAATTTTCGGGATTGTTCTGCCAGGCCTCGATCGCAGATTCTCGCCAGCCAACCCGGCCCGCCGAAATCACCACCGACTTGGGGAAATTCCCCCGTTTGATTTCCCGCCAGAGAGTGGTTCGTGAGAAAGAAGTAATGCCCAACACTTCCTTCTCCCGCATGAAACGATCCAGCTTACTCACGACGGCCCCCATCATTTTCTAAACCATGTTGTGTAATGCAATTCATGAAACCTATCCCTTCATTCAGACTTAGCTTTGCGCAAAGTTCGGGCGCTTCGCCGGGTGCGTTTCCAGCAGACGGGTAACCAGGGCCAAATCAGTTGCGCTCAGTTCGCCGAGGTTCTGCGCCCTGGTGGCCAGACTCTCAAGTCGTAAGCGGTCATCCGGTGTTTTATGTACCAGGTATCCAATCATCGCGGCGCCAATAATGGCGGTGGTCACCAGGTGCCGTGCCGGTGTGGTAGCCTTCTCGTCGCTGCTGCTTTGGTGCTGTGCTTGCATGGTGTTGCCCTCAGTGGTGGCTGGTGTCGGGGAGGGCCAACTCCTCGACACCGCTTCGCAATTCCGGTTAGTCCTGGCGTGCCAGGTGAATAACCAGGTCGTCAATATTCGGGTCATCCTTTGCGCATGACCGCCACTCCAATACCTTTAGAATCTGCGACCTGCTGCAGTCGTCCACCAGGATTTCTCGCTGGCCACCTGCTGCTCGAACTTCCAGAATCTGCAGTAGCCCATCATCGGCATACGCTCCTGCTTGAATGATCGGGGTGTTTCGTCCCGCCGCGATCAGTCGGTCTTGGACCTCCTGCAGCTTGCTGGCCTGGCCGTCGCCAGCACTGCCTATGAAGACTTGCACTTGCATCTACGCTTCCTCCTTCGGTGGAATCAGGCAACCTGGAAAATCCAGCACCGCACGGTTTTTGGTTTATTGGCAGCGTCGACGTCCCAGGACGAACATACGTTCCTGTTCGTCTCCACGAATTTCGGGCACTTGCTGGTTTTCAGGTGGCGTTTGAGTTCAGTCAGATCCGGCACTTTCTGCCGTTTCTCTGCCGCCTCTTTAGCGAAGTCATTGAGGTTTACAGCGATCAGGCCGTCATTGCGGGAGTGGTTCAGGCCACCTGCCGCGTTGTTCAGGTACTCGTACAGCTCCCAGAACTCGACGACGATCGGGTGATCAGCATTGATCGCGAGCTGGCGTTCCTTGGCCATGCTCTGGATCTCCGCATGGGCTGCGTCCACCTGGTGCTTTTTCAGCGGGACGACGTGCACTAGCGCGTCGACCAGGGCATGTAACTGGGCATGATTCGTCGCAATCCGGACGGTGCGGATCTCTGGCAGGGCCAGTAGTTGCTGTTCGTAGACGGGCACCTTTTCTCGCACGGTCTGCATCACCACGTTTTCTTTCATGGTGGCCTTGAGCAGGAACCCACTCACGCGGTCGACCCGCATACGCTCCAGCTTTTCCACCAACAACTTGGTTTGCGGCGTGTGGCCATCCTTTGTCATGGCGATGTGCACGATGCGCTGCAAGATTGGCTCGGAGGCATTCACCGGATGGTTTTGGCCGAAGACGAACGCGGCACGAAATGGCGGCTCCCGAGTATCGTTACCGTTATTCTTTACACCGGTGGAGCGGACGCTACGGCCGTTGTAGGCGGTTTTGAGTTCGTCCCAGTCATACTGTTTGGTCGCGCCACCGTCGGTCTTTTCACGCTCCGACTCGATTAGCACTACGGGTAGATTCGCCACTTGGGCGAAGTTGCGGGCACGAGCCACAGGGGTGCCCTTTGTAGGATCGAAGCCCTCATAGTCGATGCGACCGTACAGCTTCCACAGGAACTCGATTAGCGTTGACTTACCTGCGCCTGGCTCCCCGATAATCTCCATGAAGGAGTAACTCTTTTGGTGCTGGCGGATCTGCTCGGCAAAAAGTGCCCCGAACCAAAAGGCTAGGGCTACAAGACCTTTAGCGCCGAAGCATTGCCAGATTAGACCCAGCCACTCGGTATCAAACATTTCTAAGTCGGTGTTCAGGTTCAGGGATACGGACTGGCTGAGAGTCTTGATGCTCAGCCGATCCATATCGAAGAAGTCTTCTTCATTCAGCTTGAACACCTTGCCATCGCGAACCGCCACGTCACCATATACATAGGCGCCGTGCTCACGGGTATACCCGGTGAAGTCGATCGTCTGAACGGTCTTGAGGGCGTCGGTCTGTTCCTCAATGAAGGCGTCCAGCTGCTGGGTAGTGCCGGTGAACATTCCGCCCGGGGCGATACCGAGTAGGCGCTTCTTGAATTCAGCAGACGAGGCGATTTGCGAGCTGGTGAAAGTATTCTTGATCGGCGCAGCATCATGGGCAAACGTGATCCGAAAGTAGTACCAGGACTCGTCGGTGAGTTTGTTTTCCTGGTAGTACAGAGCCTTCGGATTACAGGTGGCAATACGTTGCAGGGCGCCGCACTGCTGCATGGCCTTGGCCCGCATCTGCTTATTGTTCAGTTGCTGATCGTCGTGGTGTTCGCTGTCTTCCAGCTCTTGTATCGCCTTGTTGTATTTCTCCAGATCGAGCTTGAACCAGTACAGGCGGTTGCCGAACTCTAGGTGGAATTCGCTACGGCGCTTCCAGTCGAACATCACTAGGGCCTTTTCCGTGGCGCTCTCAGCGATCAGCAGGGCGCCGTGGTGGCGCGCAATGGTGAGATCCTTATCGACCTGGCTATCTCGCTTCTCGCCTTCGTCCAGGAACTGCCAACGCTGGTGCAGATCGTTCCAGTCGACCTTCTTCTGGTCGCGCTGAGGGATTTGGGCCGCTTCGCAGGTGAAGCCCAGTTCACGTGCCATACGAACCCATCGCTTCGTATAAGCGTGTGCGCCTGGCTCGTTGTCCAACGCCCACACCAGCTTAGGCAGGTTGCCTGGGCGGGCTGCCACGACTGCCTGTAGCGAGTCGGCCGGGAAAGCATTTGAAGACATAGCCGAAACGGCGGCAATGTTGTGATGGACCAAGGCGATGGCATCGAAAATGCCTTCAACGATCCATATTTCTTTCGCTTCTAGCACGTCGACGCACGGCGGGCACCACCAAGTGCCCCTGTAGCTTTCACCAGGTGCGAAGCGGGCTTTCATCTTGCCGAAACGTGCGGGCTTGTCGATCAGCCGTTCCCAATACCCGCCTTTATCGAGCGCGAATCGAACCGTGGCACTGCCGGCGTTCTGCTGGGCTGAAAAGTAAGTTTCCTGGGTGAACCAGCCGGCGATCAGCTCGATGTTGAAGCCGCGGCCGAACTCCAGGTAAGCGCGTGCCGTTGCCGTTGGGGCTTTGTCTGTCGCTGGTGCGCGTTTGCTCCAGTCTTCAAATAGATCGTCGTAAATCTCTTTAACATGCAGGGTGTGGCCACACTTCTCCGAACGGCCGCAGATCACCAGCCACGGCTTGTCGTGGCGCGAATACAGCTCGCGCTTGTGGCACTTGGGGCATTCACCGCCGCGCATGTAATCGGTGCCGCTACGGTGTTTGAGCCCATAGTCGGACTCAAGCCGCTGCAGGACGTCGTGCCGAAGATCTTCTTTCATGATTGCTTCACTGCTTTAAGGCTTTGGGATAGGGCTGCCATAAGGCGTTTTTGCGCAGCCATTACCGGGACGTGGGCGAGAATTGCGCCGTGGCGAAGACCGTCCGCCACGAAGCGGAATTGGTCGTCGTACCAATGCTCATTGAGGCTTAAGCGATACTGTTCACGTAGCGCTGCCAGCAACGCTTCGGCCTCGGCCGGGGGCAGTTGAGTGGTGACACTTACGGCGTTTTCCATCGTTAAACCTCGATTTCAGGCGCAGCTCACCCAAACCCACGAGACGTGGGGCCGGCTTTTGGTTGGGTTTGTGTTACGAGTTCGTGAAGCGCAGACGCACGTTGTCAGGAGCGGTCAAGATGCGTTCATAGATAAGGCTTACGGGTACGGACCAGCAGATCCCTTTGAGGGGATCTTTGATCACCACGACGGTGGCGTTGCTGTAGTCCAGATCGAGGCGTTGACGGTAAGCGACTTCTTGCAGCTCTAAATGGGCAAGGGAAGTCAGCTTAATTGCAACTGATTCGGATACATCAAAGGTGGCCACCAGGTGGTTGATGGCGCGGTCAAGAAACGCCGGCAGATCGCCCAGGTGTTCGGCTTGATGGCGCTCAAGGAAAGCCAGCGCGGCGTTCTGCATACACTCCTGATAGTCCAGGGTATTGGTCTTAGCAGTCATTTGGCTTTCCCCGATTTGGCGCGGTAGAGATCGATCGCGGCGTACACTTCGGCGGTGCGTGCGGCCATGTGCAAGGTATGGGCGTTCTGGATCAGCTCGGCCTCAACGTCGGTGATCACCCCGTCATCAAGTGCCTGGGCAATGATCTGGTCGACCGTCCCTTGTTTGGCTGAACTCTGCATGGCCCGTGCGTACATCTCCACGTTATCCAGTCTGTCTGGATGGACCACTGGGACGAACATGCCGCCGTACATTGCCGCGACGTAATTGGGCAAGTGGTGAGTGCCGGTGACTTGCTCCAGCTGGAAGATCTGCGCATCGGTCAGCGGGCGGCAGCTGTTGTTCTCATAAGCGTGGTTATCAAACTTTTTGAGCGGCAGGCCGATCCGTGCGGCGGCACATTCACGGCCACCTGAGTAGCTGCAAATGATTGCGCTGACCACTTCCCGGCGCGTTTTTAGAACTCGACTTTTCATCTTCTGCTGTTCCCTCAGTACCGTGGCCATTACTGTGCAATCACGCCGTCTTTGATCCCCAGCAACACGGCGGCGCGATGTGCCTCCCCTCGGCGACCTTTTCGACGCCCGTTTAAAAGGTCGCTAACCAAATTTTTGTTCAGGCTATGGATACGGCTGAATTCCGCAATGCTCATCCCCTGTCGATCAAGCGCTGCGCGGGCTTGCTCCGGTGTAACTGGCGCGTGCATAGTGCGTTCACTCCTGTTGATATGAGTTGTTTCGTGTTCATAGGTGGTGATTATGCACGCTAATTTGATCTTGTACAGAGGGATAGCTTGAAAAATTGTGCATTTAGTCCTGAGAGCGATCGCTCCCCAGGTGACCGCTTACGTGATGAGCGGGTTAGGTTAGGTCTGAGTCAGGAAGATTTGGCACTGGCCGGCGGCGTAAATCGAAACACCCAGGGCAGCTATGAACGCGGGGCTCGGAACCCTGATACGGCTTATCTCATGGCGGTTGCGGGCCTTGGTATCGACATTGGTTTTGTACTTACCGGCCAAAAACAGATATCGGATTTGAGTGAGGTAGAAGCTCAAATAATCGATCAGTACCGCAACATTCCTGAAGACGACCAAAAAATGATTCGTCGGATGCTGGAAGCGATGGCTGTTATGGAGTCTCGCAGCCGCGATTGAGCTGTAACGAATAGTTAACATTGGTTGCATTCCCAGCTGTGCCTCGGCGGAGCTCCGCCCGATAACGTCGACTCATTCATGCATCAATGGAGTCGTACGCATGTTGGATCGAGCAAAATTTGAAGGCAATTACACAAAATCTGATGCACTTGATTGGCACGCGCTTACTTCGATGGAGCTACGGTTGATCAAGCTTTACCGACGTATGTCTGTAGAAGACCAGAACCACGTGAGGCGTATGTCAGAGCTACTTTTGGAAATTCCCAACGCCTCTCACTTCGGCAAAACAATCACCTAGCCAGCTCGCTTGTAGCCCCAGGCGCTGGCCCCTAGGGCTGGCGTTCCCTCCCCCAATCATGCCGCGCCCAACTGATCGAATAATTCCCGTTGTTTCGCTCTGGGCATATCCCTCAAACGATCAAACAGCATTCTTTCGTAGGATTGAGCGGAAGGGCTGAGCGTGTGCGAAAACGTCAAATTCGCTACCCATGTGTGCCCGCACGTTGCGTCGAGGCACTGGCAATAGAGCTTGGCAAAATCTCGCGATAGTTCTTCGCGTGAAGCAATCCGGCCCTTGTTCCCGCATTTGCATACAACTCTCATTGTGTCCCTCCCCAGGGCAGCCAATAGCCACTATTTTGCCACATTTTGTAGTGGCAATAGCTGCTTTAAGATGTTTGCCCAGTGTTATCGACTGGTATTTTGGTTTCTTGCCACGATATTTTCCTGTCGCGCCGAAGCGTGTCATTCAACTGGTTGAACAGCTGGCAAATCGGCCTGATCTCGTTGCTGGTGTAAACGCGATCGATCTTCTCGATATCCCCAAACCCGCCGCTGTTTTCCGGGATGATCCCGGCCAGGGCAGGGTTCATACGCCAGGCTGCGATCACGTCATTGCGGGTGATGTTCTTTACCTTCTCCAGCTCGTCCTTTGCCTGGAAGTCACCCACGGGGATGATCTGGATCGCGTTTTCCTTGCCGTTGGGGATGTTGACGAACATCGAGCGGAAGTTGCCCACCCCCTTGCTGGCGCTGATCTGGGCGCGCAGGTTGTCTTCGTCTTCCTCGGTCAGGTCCGGGTCGTTGGTGTAGAAGATGTAGCCCGCGTGCGCGCCATTGCTGTAGTAGCGCCGGCGGAACAGGGTCGCGGCTTCGTTGAGCAAGAGTGCCTGCAGGCCGCCCAGGTAATCGGGTACGCCGTAGATGTTCTGTTCTACGTCGTAGTCCAGGACGTGTTCGATTTCGTCCTGGTCGAAGTCCATGAACTTGCTGTCGGGCAGCAGCATCCTGAATCCGCCGTCGACCTTCACCCGCATGTTGATGGCCGGCAGGTGTTGCATCTCCAGCACTTCGCCGAAGGCGTTGGTGTCGCGGTAGAAATACGCCTCGCCAAACACCATGTAGTCGAGGCTGGCCCGGCCCATGGTCTGCGTGCTGCAGCCCTCGGACGGAATGAATTCACGCAACAGCAGGTTGCGTTTGAACTTGGGAATTGCGCCGTGGTGTGCGTTGGCGCGCAGCAGCTTGGCCAGGCCCGCCCGCGACACCGGCGGCTTGTAGATCTCGCCGTCGTCGCTGAGAAATACCCCCAGGTACTCGCCGATGTTGCCGGACAGCACCTGTTCGGGTTCCCCGAAGGTGAACGCCCGCATTGGCTGTGGCTGTCGCGCTTGTTGGCTGGCTTGGGGCTTTTTGTGTCGTGGCTTGGGCATTGGTTCCGCTCGTGACGTAGCGGCTACGGCGCCGCTTGTTGGTGTTGAGGGGTTCATTGAACAGGGCGTGCATGATCGACCAGGCAATATCGGCGTGACCGGTGGCGTCGGTGCGCGAAGCGCTGTAGGTCACTTGGCCGCTGGTGGTGGTGCCGCGCTTGATGGTCAGGAACGCCTGGGCGATGTCGGTCCAGCCGGCGTCCCATTCGATGCGGCTTCCCTGGATCGTGTCCTGGGCCTTGAGGACCAGCAGGTTTTTGGTCTCAAGGCTGTAATGGATCGGCGTGGCTTTCGGGTAGAAGTCGCGCACCAGGTCGAACACGCCATAGCCCACGCCAGTGATGTCGATACCGATGTGCTGGACGTTGAAACGCTCGGTGAGCTTCTTGACCTGGGCGGCCTGATAGTTGAACGAATGCCCCCGCCAGCTGTGCTTTTCCAGGATGCGGAATTTCGCCCCGGGTTCCAGCGGCGGGGCGACCACCACACACGTGGCGTCGTCGCGGGTCCGGCTCGGATCGTAGCCAAGCCACACCGGGCTGTTGCCGAAGGGGCGATCCAGTTCGGGGTTGTAGTCCTCCCACAACGACAGGTCGGAGTAGCAGCGCTCCAGGTCCTTGAGGCCGAACGCGCTTTGGCTGCTGTCGATGAACTTGCAGTAAAACAGCTGCTGGAATTTGTCTTCGTCGTACTCCAACTGCAGCTGCTCCAGGTCGAACAGATCACAGCCGCCGTCGATAGCATCCTGGATGGTGATGGTCTTGCGCCATTGGCCGTCGGGGCACAGCGCGCCCTGGGTGTAGGACGCCTCGGTAGGCCAGGTGCCGCCGGCTTTCTTACCGCGTTTGCTGTTGCGGAATTCCTCGCCCGACCAGAACGGGTACGCCTGGTGCGACACCGCGCTGGGCGTCGAGAAGTAGGTTTTGCGCCACTTCTTGTGGGTGCCCATGGCGCTGGCCACGGTGCTGAGTTTTTCGAAGTCGCGGATCCAGAAGTACTCATCCACGTACACATGGCCATGGTAGCCCTGGGCGGTGCTGCTGTTGGTCGACAGGAAGCGCAGTTCGGCGCCGTTGCTGAGCGTGATCGGGTTGCCGGTCAGCTCGATGTCGAACCACTGCTTGGCAAATTGGATGATGTAGCTGCGGAAGATCTCTGATTGCGAGCGGCTGGCCGACAGGAACACCTGGTTGTCGCCAGTGAGTACCGCGTCCATGAACGCTTCGCCGGCGAAGTAGTAGGTCAGGCCTACCTGGCGGCTTTTGAGGATGTTGCGGATCCGGCTCGTCAGCGGGTTTTGCTTGGCTGCAAACAACTCCTGCTGATAGCGGTACATCTTGCTGATGAACTTATCCAGGAAGTCGACTTCGGTCAGCCCGCTGATGTCGTTCTTGGCCTTCTTTTCCTTCTTCCTGTCACCGCCTTCGCCACGGCTGGAGCGTTCGCCACGCGAGCGTTTGCGCGGCTCCTGGGGCTCGCCCAGGTCGTCGCCGTTCGATGCCGTCACCGGTGCGGGCTTGGCCGCTTGTTTCAGCAGTCGTTCGCGAACGGTGGTCAGTCGGTCCAGTTCGTTCAGATCGTCTTTGGACAGGCTACCCACTTTGTCCAGGAGCAGGGTGATCCGCCGGCCGACAGCGGTCAGCGGTTCTTCGTCCGAGAGCATGTCTTCCCACCCGCCCTGGCGGATCCAGTAGTAGACGATTCGGATGTTGGGCAGGTTGAGCTGCGCCTGAATTTCCTTGGCCTTACAGCGGCGCAGAAACAGGCGTTTGGCGGCTTCTTTAACTTCGGTCGAGTAGTACATGGGCCGCAGTCTATGCGGCGAAAACGCTGGAAACGCGGGGTTAAATTCCGTGATCCGCCTATATCGCGAATATAGGAGAAACGCGCATTTGAACCGTTTGTTTGAGGGCTGACGGCTCCCTATCTTGGCGGCTCATTCAGCGATTGAGCGCAGTTAAACCCATGCCCCGTTCCCTTGTTTCGTTCTGGAAACGTGTCGCCACCAGCGGAGCTACCGTTGATGGGCGCGTAATCCTTCCCCAGGAACTGCGCGACATCGCTGAAACCTACAAACCGTCCTTCTACACGGCGGTGATCTGGTGCGACCACGAACGTTGGCCTGGCTCCCACGGCACCGTCTACGCGGTGCGTCTGGTGGAAGAAGCCGAAGACCTGGAGCCCGGCGAAGTCGCGTTGGAAGCGCAATTGAAGCCCAACGACCGCCTGCTGTATCTGAATGACCAGGGCCAGAAGCTGTTCAGCAGCATCGAAATTACCCCGGACTTCCGTGGCAAGGGCAAGGCCTACCTGACTGGTTTGGGCGTTACCGACCAGCCTGCCAGCGTGGGTACTCAGGAACTCTACTTCTCCCACAAGAACAACCGCGCCTCCTACTACGCCGCGTCGGTCGAACTCGGCCGCCTGCAGGACGACAGCACAAACACCGCCGAAACCGGCCTGATCGATGCCCTGACCGGCTTTTTCAAGCGTTTCGCTGCAGGTGCGCTGCCCACCGAAACCATTCCACCCAACACAGAGAGCAAACCCCCAATGGATGAAGCTACAGCAACGGCTTTGACGGCCCTGGTGGAGCAGCTGCTGGTTGTCGCTGCCGGCCTTCAAGCCGTCATCGAGCCCGCCGCCGCCGATGCGCCTGAACCCGATCAAGACCTGATCGATGACGTCAGCACGGCCGTGGACGAGATTGTGGCCACCGCCGAGCAAGAGCGCGAATTTCGCCGCCAGAGCAAGGGCAACCAGTCCGTACTTGCCAAGCTGGATGCGCTGCAGAAGCAGTTCAGCGCCCTGCAGAACAACTCCACCGGTCGCCAGTTGCCGCGCAATCCCGGCCCGGTAACCACCGTCAAAAAGCGGGTGCTCTGACATGGCTTATTCACTGAGCGCCTACGGCGCCAAGATGTACGCCGAACTGCAGCTGGCCATCGCTGAAAGCTACGGCGTGGAGTTGGCCAGCAAGCACTTTAGCGTCGACCCGACCATTGCCCAGGAGCTGAACGACGCCATCACGGCCAAGTCGGACTTCCTGGGGCGTATCAACGTCATTCCGGTGACCGAGATCAAGGGTCAGAAGGTCTTCATCGGCGTGTCGGGCCCGGTCACTGGCCGTACCAACACCAAGACCACCGACCGCGAAGCCAAAGATGCGTCCTCGCTGGACCAGGACACCTACGAGCTGTCTTCGACCGAGTCCGATGTTGGCCTGCCTTACGCCAAGATCGATGCCTGGGCCAAGTTCCCTGACTTCCATCAGCGTTACTCCGCAGCTGTGCAGAAACAGATTGCGCTGGACCGCATCATGGTCGGCTTCCACGGCACCCATGCTGCCCTGCAGACCGACATCGAGAAATACCCGATGCTGCAGGACGTCAACAAAGGTTGGCTGCAGCAGGCCCGTGAACAAATCCCCGCCCAGGTACTCAAGGAAGGCAAGGTCGCCGGCAAAGTCACCCTCGGCGCCGGTGGCGACTATGCCAACCTCGATGCTCTGGTGCACGACACCAAACAACTGGTGGACGAACGTCTGCGCGATGCCGGCGACCTGATCGCAATCATCGGCACCGACCTGCTGGCCGCTGACAAGGCCAAGCTGTATTCGAAGCAGGGCGACACCCCGACCGAAAAAGAGCGCATCGAAGAAGCCCAGGTAATCGCCACCTACGGCGGCCTGCCGAGCTTTAGCGTGCCGTTCTTCCCGGTCAACGGCGTGGTCGTCACCAGTTGGGACAACCTGTCGATCTACTTCCAGGACTCCAGTTGGCGTAAGCAGACCGTCGACAATCCAAAGCGCTCCCGCGTTGAGGACTACAACAGCCGCAATGAAGGTTATGTGATCGAGCAGCTGGAAAAGTTCGCCATGACCGAAAACGTGGAGCTTGTGGCGTGAGTCTGGCCCTTGCGCACAAGCGCCGCACTATCGCGCTGGGAGGCGCCGCCATTACGGCGGCTGCCGTCTCCGCAGCGCTTCCTTACTCGCCGGCGGAAGCCCTGAGCAGCCCCGCAAATGCACGCAAGCACCTGCTGCTGCAGGAAGCGGCATTGGACCAGGACCTGGCGCGCATCAGCGCGATCAATGGCCTGGCTGGGCGCCAGACGCTTAAGCGCGAAGAGCTGCTGCCCAAGTACCAGGAATACGTGCAGCGCTACTGCGAGTCGGGTTTGAACTTCCCGAACCGCGTTGCGGTGCAGGTGATGGTCTGGCTGTTCGACACCGCCCAGTTCGAAGACGCCCTGGAGTTGGCCGACTTCCTGATGGAGCAAGGCCAGCAGATGCCGGAGCGCTTCAAGCGCCGCGACATCCAGACCTTCGTCGCTGATGCCGTGTGCGAATGGGCCTACGCCGAGTACACGGCCAAGCGCAGCCCGGAGCCGTATCTGTCCGACCTGCTGCCGCTGGTTGATGGTGTGTGGAACCTGACGGAGCAGATCCCCAGCAAGTACCACAAGTTGATCGGCATGCGCGCCATGGAGGCCGAGCAGTGGGAAACCGCGCTCAAGCACTTGGAGCGCTCCACCGAGCTGTACGCCCAGGCCGGCAACAACACCCGTATCAAAAGGGTCCGCAAGGCCTTGGAAAAACAAGCGGCTGCTACCCCGGCCACCGAGTAACCGACTACCCCCCCCAGCGGGGACCTGTGGAAGTGAGCCGCCCATTTATGGACCGTCCCACTGAAAACAGGCTCCCCGCCCTATTTGAGCGGTCAGCATGAGCTTTTCAGGTAAACCAACCACCCTTGTGGAACTGGCGATCGAGAATGACGGCTTTTGGCCGAACCTCGATGTGGCCGAGTTTCAGAAGGGCTATCGCCTGCCGGCGGAATACCTGGTGGAACTGCTGACGGCTGAATTGACCACGGCGATGACCGAGGTCAACAGCGACTTGGCCACGTGCAAAGCGCGTTGGCAGAACCAAGGTGTCACCACCTTGGAATCTGCTGACCCTATGGTGCTGCCCGAGCGCACATTTCAAGCAGCGACGTACAAACGCGCCGTTTACTGCAGGGCCAAAGCCAGCCTTTTGCCCCAGTTCGTGACCATCATCCGCCGCGACAGCGCGGAAAACCTGGGCAAGGAATTGCCCGATCGCCCGGAAACCTTCCTGGCATTCAGCCAACAGGCTGTGCGCTCGCTGCAGGGCCGTGGCCGCATCACGGCGGCGTTGCTATGAACAAGCTCCGCGCCCTGACCACCTACCTGATCGGCCTGCACCTGGTGCTGCCCGAGCAGATCGACAGCTGGGCCGAGCAGGTCAATCTGGACCTGATCTGGAAAGACACCACCCAGGGCCTGCACATGGGCGATATGCGTTATCGCGCCGTAGTCGTGATCGAGCGATTCGCCGGCAACCCGGCGCTGTTGATGGCGCTCCTGGGCGGCTGGCTGGAAACCAACGATCCCGATCGGGACGACGACCTGCCGGCGCCGACGTTCGCCGTCGACCAGGTCACCCCGGACGAAGCAGATCTGGAACTGACCCTGGAGTTTGTCGAGGCGCAGCACTTGACCGAAGACCCTAACGGCTTGGTCGAGGCGTTCGGCAAGAAGTGGGGCCTGGTCGACTTCGACCTGTGGGTTGCTGAGCAAGGCGAGGTCCGCGGCGGTGGCGCGTAGCACTTTCGAGCTGGACGTACGGGGCCACCTGGGCGTTCGCGAGCAGCTGGCGCTATTGAGTCTGCCCCCGCAGCTGCGCCGGCGTTTGCTCAACAACGTCACCAAGCGCGTGCGCACCATGAGCCGTAAGCGGATCCGCGAGCAGCGCAACCTGGACGGCTCGGCCTTCGATGCGCGCAAGGGCGACGATAAAGGCAAAAAGAAGATGGAAGCCGGCCTGGGCAAGTTGCTCCAGGTCACCAGCGTGAGCGCGGACTCCGCAACCCTGGGATGGCGTAACGGCCTGACTGGCTGGGTCGCCGCGCAGCAACACCACGGCGCGACCGAGCGCCGTACAGCCGCGCAGATGCGCCGGTGGAACAAGGTTCCCGAGGGCCTGGCCGCGACGGACAAACAGGCAAAACGTCTGCGCCGCTTGGGCTTCAAGGTTCGCCAGAAGGGCAAGAAGAGCCTTTCCCGGCCGACCGTGGCATGGATTCAAGAACACGTGAACTACGCCAAGGCGGGCCTGCTGATACGCATCCTGTCCGACGAAAAGGCCGAGGGCAACGGCGCGCAAAGCTGGGAAATCACCCTGCCGAAACGCCAGTTCCTGGGCGTCAGTACCGACCGGGATACCAGCCTGCTGGTTAACCAGGTGCTGGCACAAATCCTCAACTCCCCCAAATAACGAGGCACTGCATGGCACTTGGCAAAGTCAGCGTTAACAATCTCAACCTCGGCCAGGGTGCCGTGACCGAGATCGAGCGCTATTTCCTGTTCATTGGTCCCGGCGCTAAGAGCGTCGGTAGCCTGATCGCCCTGAACACCGACAGCGACCTGGAAGCGGTCCTGGGCCAGCCTGTCAGCGACCTGAAAGCCCAAGTCGCGGCGGCCAAGGCCAATGGCGGCGACCGCTGGGCTTGCCTGGCGGCTCCGATTGCTGCCGATGGTGACTGGCTTGTCGCCCTGGAAAAGGCCCAGCAGCAGGGCTTTTCTGTGGAAGCCGTGGTGATCACCAAACCGGTGGCCGCTGCTGCTGAACTCTCGGCCATGCATGACGCCGCGATCGCCGTCAGCAACACCTACGGCCGTCGTGTGTTCGTGATGGCCAGCACCGCTGGCATCACTGCAGAACAGACCTGGTCGGAATACCTGGCCCAGCAAAAGGCGATCACCAAAGACCTGGCTGCGCCGCGTGTCCTGGTCGTGCCCCAGTTGCACGGCAATGACCAGGGCGTCCTGGCTGGGCGCCTGGCCAACGCTGCCGTCAGCATTGCTGACAGCCCTATGCGCGTGGCCAGCGGCCCGGTTTTGGCCTTGGGCAGCGTGCCCAAAGACAAAGACGGCCTGCCACTGCCGTCGGCCGTGCGGTCGGAACTAGACAAGGCGCGCTTCTCAGTCTCGCAAACCTACCCCGACTACCCGGGTGTGTTCTGGGGTGACGGAAACATGCTCGATGCGCCGGCGAGCGACTTCCAGGTGGTCGAGTACCTGCGTTTGGCCGACAAGGCTGCTCGCCAGGTGCGCCCGCTGCTGATCTTGCGCGTTGCCGATCGGCGCTTGAACAACACGCCCAACAGCATGGCGGCCGCTATCAGCGCCTTTATGAAGCCGCTGCGCGTGATGGCCAAGTCCACGACATTCGCCGGCCAGGTGTTCCCGGGTGAGATCGAATCCCCGAAAGACGGCGACATCCAGCTGGTCTGGCACACCAAAACCAAGGTGGAGGTGTACATCAAGATCAAGCCCCTCAATTGCCCGAAAGACCTCACGGCGAACATCGCCCTGGACCTTTCCAACGACGATTCGGAGTAATCCCGTATGTCCCGTATTGGCGGTAAAAACTTCGACATCAACCTGGGTGACCTGCAGATCCACGTTGAAAGCTGCACCCTGGACGTCACCGATAACACCGCCGTGGCGCAATCGCGGGGCGTGCCCAACGGGCACGTCGACGGCGATGTGTCGTGCAGCGGTGAATTCGAATTCGACACCAGCAATTTCAACCTGCTGATCGAGGCCGCTCGCGCTGCCGGCAGCTTCCGACAGTTGGAGCCCTTCGACTCGGTGTTCTTCGCCAAGGCCGGCGAAGAAGAGCTGCGCATTGAGGCCTTCGGCTGCAAGTTGAAGGTATCCAGCCTGCTGAGTGTCGACCCCAAGGGCGGCGAGAAGTCCAAGCACAAGGTGCCTTTCGACGTCACCAGCCCGGATTTCATTCGCGTCAACGGCGTGCCGTACCTGGCTGCTGCAGAGATCGAGGGCCTGCGCTGATGGTTTGCCCGTTCGATCGCGCCCAGGCCCTGGAACAACGTCAGCGTGACGCGGCGATCGCGGCCGCACTTGCTGCAGCACGGCCGAGCGGGCCAAGCCTGACCCACTGCGAAGACTGCGATAAGCCTATCCCGGAAAAGCGCCAGGCCCTGGGCGGGATGACTCGCTGTGTTCCATGCCAATCACTTGTTGAGCAAGGACAGCGCCGATGACCGCTCGCGCCAAGCCCAAAGGCACCCTGGAAAGCCGCTTCGCTGTGCTTGAACACCGCGTCAGCGACCTGGAGGAACGCCACGAAACCGTGCCGACCCGTGTCACCCGGTTGGAAGGCGAATTCGAACACATGGCGGTACAGCTCTCGGATTTGAACGATGGTCAGCGCGAGCTGACGGCCACCGTGTCCGACATCGGCACCAAGGTCACCCGCATGTTGGCGGTGCTGACCGTGCTGGGTGTGGTCGCGCAGATGGTCGGGCCGGCGCTGTTGCGGATCCTGTTCCCATGAGCCTGCGCGGCAAGATCGCCGCCGGTGGCATAACGCTCTGCAGCTCCGCATTGGTCGTGTTCTTGGGCACTTGGGAAGGTAACGGCCAGAACACCGTGTACGCGGACAAGTTGGCCCGTGGCCTGCCGACCGTGTGCAAGGGCATCACCCGTTACACCAGTCCGTACCCGCTGATTGTGGGTGACTACTGGTCGCCGGCGCGCTGCGCTGAGGTGGAGCAGTTGGTGGTCGAGAAAGGCCAACTGGCTCTGGCTGACTGCCTGACCAATCCGGCGATCGGGCAGAAGACCTTCGACGCCCTGAGCAGCCATGGCCACAACTTCGGTACGCCCAGCACCTGCGCCAGTCGTGCCGTGGGCCTGATCAATGCCGGCAAGATCGCAGAAGGCTGTAAGGCCCTTGCCTGGGGCCCCGATGGCAAGAGCCCTGTGTGGTCGTCCGTCACCGACGCACAGGGCCGCAAGCGCTTTGTTCCGGGGCTGCACGCTCGCCGGCGCGCCGAAGCGGCCATGTGCGCGGAGGGCTTGTGATGCTGCGCGAGATCCTGTTTCCGCTGCTGCTGTGCGTGGTCGCATTTATCGGCTTCGACATCCTGGAGGGGCAACGCGACACCGCCCGCCAGGAGCGTGACAACGCCCTGTTCGAAGCGACGGGCCTACGCGAAGCCGCCCGCATCAGCGGCGAAATGCTGGCCGACCGTGACGCGATCGATCTTAAACGAACCCTGGAGCTGGACCATGAACGCGCTTCAAACCTTGAGCTGCAGCGCGCTGTTGACGATCGCCGTCAGCGGCTGCGCGTCAACGCCACCTGCAGCGCCGCCGGCACCGAAAAAGCCAGCGCCGGCGGCGTGGCTGATGCAGGTACCCCCGAACTCGCAACAGACGCTCGACCGGATTATTTCACCCTCAGAGATCAACTTGCCCTCAGTAAGCAAATGATCTTGGGCCTGCAGGACTACGTGCACCAGGTGTGCCTGCGCTGACCCGAAACCCCTTTAAACCAACCACCACAACGGATACGAACAATGAGCCAGACCCAAGCCCGCGAAATCACCCTGGAAGTAGGCGAAAAGGAATTCACCTTCACCCTGACGCCCCAGGACGTGACCAAGTACTTCAATGCCATGACCGCCAACAACAAGGTCGCGCCGTCCTTCAACTTGCTGAGCAGCACCGTGTTGCCCGCTGAAAAGGCCGGTCTGCGCGAGGTGTTGGCCAACCCGGTGATGACCATGCAAATCGCCGGCGCGCTCCTCGAGGAGTACGCGCCTGACGTCGAGATCATCGTAAAAAAGCCCTTGAGCACGCTGACCGCCTGACCGAAGACGGCCTGGGCCAGTTGCTGGCCCTGACCAACCGTTGGCTACCTGGTGCCGAGCCCACCATCGAGAACATGGGCACGGCCAAGTGGCTGGAAGACGAACACTGGAAACGCATGGAATTTGCCGTCGCAAGCGGCATTGCCCGTGCGTTGAACGGATAGGAACCACATGGCCGATCGTAGCGCCCGCCTGGACTTCATCCTGGCTCTGACCGACAAGGTCACCGCGCCCCTGGGCAAGGTGAAGATGGGCTTTTCCGAGCTGACCGAGCAAAGCGAAAAGAACATCAAGACCATGGGCATGGGCCTGGCCGGTGTGACGGGCGCTTTTGTTGGCATCAACGAATCACTGCAGCCCGCGCTGGAGATGAACCGCGCTCTGGGCGAGGTCAAATCCCTGGGTGTGGCCGAAGATGCGCTGACGGCTTTGAATCAGAAGGCCCTGGATTTCTCTGTGAACTATGGCGAGAACGCCCGGGATTTTGTCGCGTCGGCCTACAGCATTGAGGGCGCCATTAAGGGCCTGACTGGCAGCCAGTTGGCCACCTTCACCAACACCAGCAACCTGCTGGCCAAGGCCACCAAATCCGACGCCGAGACCATGGGCGCCTACGTGGGCACCATGTACAACCTGTTCAAAGGCCAGGCTGACGCCATGGGCAAGGGCGAATGGGTTGAAAAGCTCGGTGGCCAGACCGCTTTGGCGGTGCAGCTGTTCCGCACCGACGGTGCCCAGCTCAAGGACGCCTTTAAGGAAGTAGGGTCTATCGCGACCGCTGCCGGCGTTGATATTGCCGAGCAGTTCGCTGTGATCGGCTCGCTGAGCAGCACCATGGAAGGCGGTGACGCCGGCGGGCGTTACAAGGCGTTCTTCGAAAACCTGGGCGCTGCGTCCGAAAAAATGGGCCTGAAGTTCACCGACTCCAACGGCAAGGCGCTGCCCATGCTGCAGATCATGGACAAGCTGCAGGGCAAGCTGGGCGACCTGACCAGTGCGTCGGCCAGCGCCAAGCTGATGGAAGCGTTTGGCGGGGAGGGCGCGCAGGTGATCAGCTCCCTGGCCAAGGACACCGACCGCCTGCGCAACGGCATGGAAAAGCTGGGGAAGGTTCGCGGCCTTGAGGACGCGCAGAAAATGGCCATGGACATGGTCGACCCTTGGCAACAGTTCGCGGCAGCGGTCGAAGCGTTGCGTATCGCCTTTGGCCAGGCGCTGATTCCGATCCTGACGCCGTTGATGGCCAAGCTGTCGGGCATCGCCGGCACCATGACCCGCTGGACCCAGATGTTCCCCAACATCACCCGGGTGATCGGTATCGTCACGCTGACGATCCTGGCACTGATTGCCGCCATGTCCCTGCTGACTTTCGCGATCGGCGCCGGCCGCATGGTCTGGCTTTCGATGGTCACTGTCTGGAAAGTGGTGCAACTGATCAGCCTTCGAACCACGGCCGTATTCCTCCTGCAGAAGGTTTTCATGCTGGGCTACATCACCGTGGTCTACGGCCTGACTGCCGTTCTCGGCTTGCTGCGTGGCGTGATGCTGTTGTGGCAAGGCGCGATCTGGTTGGTCAACGCGGCGCTGCTGGCCAACCCGGTCGTGTGGATCGTGATCGGGGTTATGGCCTTGGTCGCGGCGGTGATCGCCGCCGTTGTGTACTGGGACGAGTGGACGGCCGCGCTGATGAACAGCGAGGCGTTCAAGTGGGTCAGCGACCAGCTCACCGCGTTGTCGGACTGGTTCGCGTCGATGGGTGGTTGGGCCGGGATGGCCAAGGCCGCGTGGGACGGCATCGTCGCGATCTTTCACACGGCAATCAACGGCCTGATCGAGATGCTGAACAAGATCCCCGGCGTCGAGATTGAAACCCGCTTTGGCGCCATGCCCGAGGTGCCGGGTACCGACATTGGCGTCAACACCATGGACAGCGCTGCAGCCGCGCAGCGCGCCCAGCAGACCATCAATGCGGCCATTCCAAGCTTGTCACCGGCGCGCCCCAACGCCGTGCCCCAGGGCGGGCTGCTGACGAGTATCCAGAACAACAACAGCAGCCAGAACAAGGGCATGCACGTGGAGAAAGTCGAGATCCACAACAGCAAGCCTATGACCTCCCTGGAGATGGAAAACATGGTTGCCATGTCGGTGGGCGGATGAGCGAGTACATCGATCTTTTGATTGTTGGCAATGACCTGGTGCTGGATCCGTCGCGTCAGCCGCTGCTGATCGATGACCGGGCCAGCATTGCCCAGGACATCGCTCACATGATCCGCGACAGCGGCCTGTTGGTCACCCTGGTGGCCGAGCGCGATCGGCTCAAGCAACGCGACTGCATCCAGCAACTGGAACTGCTGGTGGAGGGCGACGAGCGCCTGGTACCGGGCACGGCGCAGATCACCCAGCTGCAGCCAGGCCAGTACCTGGTCACGGCAACAACCCTGAAATTCGGCAATATCGAGGTGACTTTGTGAGTGACGTAGATTTTAAGCAGGCGCTGGCCGACGCCGGCATTCCTACGACCGAGGCGGGGCTCCTGCAGGAGTGGGAAAAAGAGGTAGCCGCCCAGGGCAGCAAATTGAGCAACACCAGCGCCTATTCGCCGTTCTGGCGCGTGGTGCGCGCCCTGGTGACCAAGCCGGTGCTGTGGATCCTGGAATTTTTCGTGGCCACGGTGCTGCCCAACTTTTTCGTCAAGACTGCCGTAGACGCCTGGCTCGACATGCTGGCCTGGGCCGTCAACGTCGAGCGTAAGGGCGCGACCAAGGCCAAGGGTTTTTTGCTGTTCACCCGCGAAGCCGCCGGCGGCGCCCTGGAAGTACCGGCCGGAACGCTGGTGCAGTCCGCATCAATCAACGGCCATATCTACCAGGTGGTGACCACGGCGGTGGGTATCTTCGCCGATGGGTTGATGCAGCTGCAGATCCCGGTCGAGGCGGTCGACACCGGCGCCGGTTTCAACCTGGCCCCGGGTTATTACGCGATCTTGCCGGTACCGGTACCGGGCATTGCCCAGGTAGTGAACACCGACGGCTGGTTGACCACACCAGGTGCAGATCCTGAGCCCAACGACGAGCTGCGTTTGCGCACCCGCAACCAGTTTTCTGCGGTCAACCAGTGGCACACCGATGCGGTGTACCGCGCCATGATTTCGGCCTTCCCCGGTGTGCGCCCGGATGGCGTGTATTTCCAGCATGGCGCGCCACGTGGTCCGGGTAGTGCGAACGCCTTTGTCCTGTTTGACGCGGACGTGCCGGCGGCGACGTACCTGGCGCAAATCAACGCGCATATCCGCGACCAGGGCAACCATGGCCACGGCGATGACCTGTTGGTGATGGTCATGCCTGAAACCCAGCACGCCGTGAAGTTGGAGATCTGGCCACGGTCGACATTGACCATCGAACAGCGTGCAACCCTCAAAGACAACGCCACGTTGTTCGTGCGTGCCGCGTTTCGTGAGAGCACCGCCACGGACTTCCAGCCGACCCTGACCTATCCCCAGTCGCGGTTTTCATTCAGCCGATTAGGTGAAGAACTTCACCAGAAATTCGCCGGCATCGAGTCTCTGCGCTTTGCCACCGCCGACATCATCAGCGAGCTGAACATTCCACGGATCCAGAGCTTGGAGGTGTTGTTGCGTGATTAAGATCAACTTGCCGTTCTGGCTCGATGGCGTCGAGCTGACCAAACTCAAGGCTGCCGCCCAATCCTGGTGGGAACGCGTCGAGGGCTGGTTGCGCTGGCCGCTTCTGCAGATGGACGCGGACACCTGCCACATTACCGTGCTGGACCTGTTGGCCTGGCAGCGCGACATCACCCGCTTCAAGGGCGAACCCGAGGCCTTGTATCGCCTACGGGTCAAGTACGCCTTCATCAACGCCGTCGACGCCGGCAGCACCGCTGGGATGAAACGCATCCTGGTCCGCCTCGGTGTTGGTTACATCGAGATCGAGGAGCGTCAGGCGGGCCGGGACTGGGACGTGATTCTTCTGCGTTTTTCCGACTCCCAGCTGTCGCAAAACCCCGAATTGCTGCGTGTGCTGATCCAGCAGTATGGCCGCACCTGCAGGCGCTACGACTTCTCGACCATCACCCCAATCACGGTGGCCACCGCCATCGTTCAGTTCAATGACGATCAGCAAACGCTGGTCGCCACCCTGTAGGAATTTCCATGGCCAGCCTTACCCTTGCAGGTGAAAACCTGATTGCCGCCAAACAAGCCGCCAATGCCGGCTTGAAAGTCTCCCGATTCATCTTTGCCAATATTCCAGGACTGGACACCAACGCCCCGGTCGACCGAGCCGCCGGAAAGCCTGCAGCGGCGCGGATCGTCTACACCCATGCAATTGCGGCCGAGCACGCCGGGTACGTGAACCCTAACCAGGTCGTGTACAGCGCTCAGATCGGGTCGGATATTGGCGACTGGGACTTCAACTGGATCGGGCTGGAAACCGCGGAAAATGTGTTGTTTGCCGTGGCCTACGTGCCGCTCCAGCAAAAGCGCCGCAATATTCCGCCACAGCAGGTTGGCAACAACCTCACGCGCAACTTCCTGGTGGTATTCGACGGGGCTCAAGCGCTGACGGGCGTCACAATCAATGCCAACACCTGGCAGCACGATTTCACGGTCCGGCTGGCGGGCATCGATGAGCGCGAGCGCCAGGCCAATCGCGACATGTTCGGTCGGGCGTGTTTCTTCGGCAGCGCCCTGCAGGTGGAAAAGGTCGGGAATGTCTACCAGCTCAAGGCGGGGACGGCCTATGTCGAGGGCATCCGCCTGGAGCGTGCAGCTCTGCAATTTAGTGCACCAGGTGCTTTTCCGACCTCGGTGTGGATCGACGTGGCGATGCAGCGCGAGCTGAGCGACATGGTTGCCAAGGCGACAATCGCCTATGGGGCAAACCGTCTGGACTACACCGACAGTGCAGGGGTGAAGCACTACCAGGTGCTGCTCGCCGATCTGCCCAGTGCCGGCACCATCACCGACCGCCGCCCTACGGAGCCGATCGGTGGGCCGTTGGTGCAGCATTTCGCTGCTCGGGTGGGTGACTATGAAAATCTGCGAGCCCGAGCGACTACCAAGGACGACGTAGGCCTCGGCAACCTGCCCAACGCGATCAGCGACGACCAGGACACCAACAGTAGCGTGATTCTGGCGACCACCAAGGCCGTTAAAACCGCCACGGCGCTGATCTGGACCGGTATCGCCAACATCGTTTCGGGTGTCACGGTGGTCGGTAAAGCGGCGAAGCTGGCAACGGCACGGGGCATCAACTTGGCCGGCGCGGTCACCGGCGCTGCAATGTTCGATGGGTCCGGCAACATCACCTTGACGACTGCAGCGACGCAAGCAACGGAGGCCGTGGCCGGCGGGGCGAAAGTAGCTAGCCAAGTGCAGACCGACGCCGGCGTTGACGACACCGCGTATGTCACGCCGAAAAAGCTCCGGTGGGGATTCTCGGCGAGTTTGACCGGTAACGGCTACGTGGTTTTTCCGTCGTGGCTCGGCGGGATCATCATCAACTGGGGCACGACGACTATCGGACCCGAAGCGGCCGGCGGCTCGCTTAGCGTGACCTTTGCCCAGGCCTACGGCAGTTTTTGCAGAGTGCTGCCCACTTTTTGGTACGCCGGCGCCGCCAACAACAACTCCAACGGCGCCCAAATGCGTGATCGCAGCCTGACCGGGTTTCTGATTGATAACCAATGGTACGGCGCTGGGCAACTAAATATCGGCGGCTCTATTGACTGGATTGCCATCGGCAAGTGAGGACACAGAATGTTTGCAACATGGATAGACGCTGATCAGCGCTGGGCCTTTGGGGTAGATGGACCTGGATCAATCCAGATTGCCACCGCGACTTTCCGAGGTTTACTTGACGCCCAATCATCGGGGGCAAGCATTGGTCGTGACTTGGACGGTTTACCCGTTGCGATCAGAGGCCACAACGAGGGCGAAAGCCAAACCCTGGAAGCGCGCTATGCGGCGAAAATCGAAGAGATCGATGCGGCCTGTGTAGACGCTATCACCGGTGGATTCCAATCCAGCGCGTTGGGTGAGCGCTTTGAATACAGCAGCCAGTTTGACGATCAACTGAACCTGACCGGCGCCATTTTGCGCGGGGTTGATATGCCCTATGCCTGTCGTGACGAGTTGGGGGCGAAAGACTTCCGGTTGCACACTGCCGAGCAACTGCGCCAGGTCGGTGATGATCTCACAGTGTTCAAACTGCAGTTGCTGCAGTACGCCAACGATCTCAAGCAGCAGTTGGATCGAGCGCTGGGCTCCGGTGATGTCGACGCCTTGAAGAGCGTCACGTGGGAGAGTGTGCAGCCATGACGTGGGCACCTGTGACCATGCGCTGGCCTGAGCAAGCCACTCAGTGGATGGGCGAGCTGTCAGCAGCCCAGAAATTGGCCGGTAAAGAGCTGACCAGCACCGGCCAACGCTTGGCCGGCCTTGACGGCATGACCAGCACCAACCCCGGGCCAGTGGGTGGTGCGGCCAAGGGCGCGATCGAGGCCGGTCGTGCTGCACTGGCGGGGCAAATGGGCGAGGCGCCGGCGTGCCTGAGCGTGACGCCGTTTCAAAGTGGGGTAGGGCAGGGCCGTGGCCACCAGCGTTTTCTGTCCGCGCCGAACTTGCTGCAGCAGCTGGCCGCCAAACTGGTCGACGCCAGCGACAACGGCCGGCCGGCTGGCCCTCAATATGCGTTGTCGCTGATGTTCCTCGGCACGCGCCTGGATCAGTTCGCCGAGACCCTGGCGCGCTTTAATGCATTGCTACCGATCCCTGACCTGGTGCGCGCTGAACGTCGAGCTCGGAACTTGTCGCGGCTGGAGTCTGAAAAGTGGGAGATCCCCAGCGCCGGGCCTTTGCCGCGTTGGTCGGCGCTGCCCCTGGAGCGTTGCACGGTGGTCAAGGCTGCCAAGCAATCCATGGCCGGCCAGATCGCTGTCCTGGAGAGCTACGCGGCTGACAGCTCGCCCATGGGGGACTTGGCGGCATTGGCCGGTCGCAAGGCTGCTCAGCAGAAAGGCCGCGACAAACAGTTGAACGACCTGAAAGCCTTGCTGGCCGGCGGCAATGCCGATCACAGCATACGTGCGCGGATCCTGGGCCCAGGCGACAACAACGAGCTGCGCCGCGCCTTGCTGCAGGGCGATGCACCTGGTCATGAATGGGTGCTGTGCGCTGGTGTGTTGTTGGTGGGTTCGCGGGACGGTTTGAGCTTTGTTCGGGAGTTGGTTGGCCTATGACGCTTTTACTCGACGGCCAACAGATCCTGGGCAAGCGCCTGAAAATCACGGCCAACCTGCGTATCGAAAGCGACGACCTTTCGGGGCAGACCAGCAACAGCCAGACGGCACATAAGGGCTTCAAACCCAAAACCCTGGCCGTAAGCATGGCGGTTCCGTTCGTTGACGCGGTGCAACTGCGCGACCTGATGCGCCTGGCCGAGGCCACGGCCGGCGGTGGCCAGCTCAAGATGTATCGGATCGTCAACGACACCGCCGCCGCGTTCGGGATCCGCGAAGTGCAATTCAGCGACGGTGTGAGTGCGCGGGAAGACGACATCCTCAGTCAGTGGCTGGTGCAGTTCACCCTGTCAGAGAAACTGTCCAACCCCGAACGGGTAGAGAATCGTCGCGCCGGCAACAGTGTCACGTCCCAATCCGGCCCGGGTTCTGCGGTCGGCGGCGCCGCTGCGGGTGGGGGCGACGGTACCGGCACGCCCGAGGAACTGAGCGGCTTTGAACGGACCTTGAAAAAGGTCGATGACTGGCTGGCCCCGACACCATGAAACTGCACAAGGTACTGACGATCGGCGGCACGCCGTACCCGCTGGTTAAGGATGAAGTTCGGCTGGACATCAAAAGCCCCGGCCGGGCGACCTTCACCATCCAGGCCGGCGCCCCAGTCAAAGGTCTGGTGATGCTCGATGTCGGCTACAACGACGGCCCGCTGCAGCGCCACTTCATTGGCTTTGTTGAACGCTCGACGGCGATCAACAGCGTGCAGCAGATCCTGGTCTGCCGCGAACTGGCGGCGATCCTGTCGCAGCCTATGCCGTTGAACCTGCGACACGTCGACCTGCAGGGCGTGCTGGCCGAGGTCAGCGACAAGACCGGCTTGCGCTTCCGCGTGCCGGACAAGGGCTACGCCAAGGTCAAAGCCCCGTTTTTCTACAGCCTGGCCGCCGGCTACCTGGCGATGGACAGCCTGGCCAGCGTATTCAGCATCCCCGACTTTATCTGGCAGCAGCAGGGCGACGGCGAAGTGTTTGTGGGCAGTTGGGCCGATAGTTTCTTCGGGATCCGCCCGCCGCTGCAGCTGCCGGTCGAACTGTTCGACGGCTACCAGGGTAACCAGAGCGCAATGATCGCGGCCCTTCCCGGACTGCGACCAGGTGCAACCATCAACCAGGGCGAGAGGATCACCAGCGTGACCCTTGCCGGCAATCAAATGGCGATCAAATGGATGACGCAATCCGTCGCAGCGTAGAGCGGCAATTCCCCGAACTCACCGGCGGCTACCACCTGCCACGCTTTGGCCGCGTGGTGGCCGTGCCTGATGCACCGGCCGCACCTGGTCTGTGCGACGACTTCCGGCCGCGCTTTGGCGTCGACGTGGAAGTGCTGCTGCCCGATGGCGAGCCAGATCCCGCGCTGCCGATCCTGACCGGCTTGCCGCTGCCGGCACCGATGGGCGGGCAAGAGGCTGGCATGTTTGGCTTTCCGGAAGAGGGCACCACCGTGGTGGTCAGCTTTGCCTATGGTCTGCCGCACAAACCCTTTATCACCCAGATCCTGCCACACGGGCTGAGCCTGCCCCGGGTGCCGAAGGGTGACCAGGTGTGGCAGCACAGCGAGGCCTGCCAGCAGCGCGTCGACGCCGACGGCAACTGGCTGCGCCAAACCGACGGCAAGATCCAGGACAAGGCGATCGAACGGGAAGTGGAGGCGATGCAGAACACTGAGAGCTTCCAGAGTCACACCAGGACAGTGGACGATCATTCCACCGAGTCTGTGGGTGGGATCAAGAAGATCGAGGCGCTGGGCGCGCTCAAGCTGTTGTCGGGCGGATCCGCGAGCCTTGCGGCGGTGGATGATTTGCACCAGGCGACCGGGCGTGACTTGAATCTGGTTGTGGGGCAGAAGCATAACGCCACGGTGGGCGGCGATATGGAGGAAAGGATTCAGGGGATGCGTAAATGCGTTGCAGCGGTCAGCCAACGAATGGCCGCGCCCAAGACCTGGTTAGGATCTGAAGGGGTAAACGTGCTGCAGGTGCTCTGCGATCTGCTCGACCTGATGCAGCAGATGAATGTACAGCTGGCTGGCCATACGCACGGATCCACACCAGTTCCAAGTAATGCCCCTGCTTTTACAGAAAACTCGGTTCTCGCAGCAAAAATGCTATCAAAAACTAAAGAAATCACCCTGTAGACCAGTTGCCAGATTTAAGTTTGACAGCAGTTTGATGGTATTGACTTGTCGTTTAAAGACGACATGTAAGTCGGCCGGCCATCATAAGTTATGGCCGGCGAGTTATATGCTTCGGCCGGCCATCTTAGTTTCGTCGAGAGAAATGTTTCAGGATGTTTCAGTAAGCGTTTAGCAAGCGCTAAGCATATTTGATCAAGCTTCACCCTGAAACCCCGGTACTTAGCGAGATATCTGCAAAACGCTAAGGTGGCCGGCCATCAGAAATGAGTAGGCCCGCACAATGGCGGGCCCGGATGGAGCATCTTCAGCTACTTCCCTAGCTTGAATCCTGTGTTAGGATTCTCCCCAGAAGCGCTACTGAAGCAAATCTTTGTATCTCACAGTCCGAAGACTATTGCTCTGTGCCGACTCCGTCAAGCGTGATCACTTTTCAACTGTCGTTAGTTACGGTGTTCGAATACTCGAATGTATTGTCCGTAATTAACGGTATTCGTTGATTAGTTGAATAGGAGTCTGCCGGGTATTGCCAGGTAGCGTGGAAGAACCACACTCACTAATGGTGTGGCCTACTAAGCAGCGGAGTATATTCAATGAAAAATTTCATTGCGCGCTACCTCCCTGAAGAAGTGATTCGGATTTTGCAGACGGCCTACTGGGCTTTCCGCTTATTCAAAATCTTTCAGCAGGTGTAAGGCAACAAAAAAACAGAGGCTTCGGCCTCTGTTTTCTTTTGCCCTGAGCTATTAAGCGAGACGGCACCACCAGGACTGCGCATAAGCGCATCCGTCGACGTACTCAATGCCGCTCAGCACGAAACCGTTCGGGGCCATTCCGGATAAATTCGCATCGAGCAACCGAGGCAGTGGATCAGGTTCCAACGGCATCCCCTTCGATACCCGCGCTACATTTGAGCTTCGGCCAAGCTCGTTGCTTGTAGCGGATGCTACAAGTACGTCACCCCTGATCGCCGGATAACGCCTCCTTTCTTGTGGGTCCAAAGCCACGCCCTTGCAGCGCATCGGGGTCACTAGCATGTGCATGATAATTCCCCCCTAGTGGTCGCCTGGTTCATCCAGAAGCGCCTCCACGGCATACTCCAGTGCACTATCCGCTTGCTCAAGTAGATCGGCCAGATCATCACTATCAATCAGCTGAGCCCTATGCAGTGCGTGTGCCGCGTCAAGTAGCTTTTTATGGTGTGCCCCTGGGTGGCGCAGCAATGCAGCCTCATCTCGCAGCAGCTCTCGCCAAAAGGCGGTCGTACTGCTCTGTGTGAAGTCACTTGCGCTCGTCATCGCGTTGGCCCTACTGGTTCATCAATGTACTGTATATGAGTACAGTATATTGCCGTGTGTGTTTGGCTGGGCGCTGATCCGACGAAGTGCCGACCGGGCGGCAATCTCGAAATCCGCGTGAGCAAGAAAAAACTGGGAGAAAAAGCACTTATCCCCCTCCCGCCGACGGGCTTTGTGTCCTTTTTTTGTGCAAGTCCGGATGTAGTGCAAACGAACCTCTAGCCCAGGCGGGCCGTGGGGCTCTGCAGGGGATCGGCCATTTCACAAAGTGCAAAGTTTTGAAGGGAAATGCAGCGCGATTGCACAGGAGCGCTCAGGTTGGTCACGGACAGGGTATCGGTGGAGTCCCCGGTTTCATTGGGCAAAAACGTTTTAAAAGGTGGGTTTATGTGTTTTTTCAAAAACGCGCACGATCTTTTTGAGGCGGAGATTGGCTGGAGGCGGGGGCAGGCTGAATTCCCTGCAGGCCACGACTGAGGGGGGTTGAGGCGTGTTTGATGGATTTCACAGAACTGAACACGATCGACGATCAATTTTCACTTTGTGCAACCGATTAGGGCCCCTGAAAAAACGTCGTTCTATTGAGATTGATTCTTAAGTGAGGGGTGGTCGTTTCGAAAAGAGCGATATCAGCTATACGGGAGTGGTAATGGGTCTGGAGACCACGGTTTTACTGGGCTTTTGGTATTACAAGGGAAGGTAATATGAAGCGATATGAAAAGTAATATTTCTGTCAAACCCCCGGATTCATTGGGTTTTAAGGAATAGAAATATAGCTTCTAAGAAAGGTAATACTATCGCCTTCCTATCGCTTAAATATCGCCCTCCCCCAAACCGCTGGAAGCCTTGATAGACAAGGGCTGTGGCCGTTTTTCAGAGTGGATATTACTAATATTACTATTTTTTCGGACCCCGGCGGATTTTAGGATCGGCACCTGTAGGAGGTCGGCTCAACTGTGCTGACTCTTTGCGTCTGTTCCGTTCAGTCGGTCGCGAAATCGTCAGGGAATTGGATCGCTAACGAGACCTGTAGCATCGCGGACATCGCTCCGCAGAGGTAGCTCAAGCTGGGAGCCAGACGTTTCACCGGTGAGCCATCACTTTCAGTCTGTTTGAGTCCAGAAGACTTGATCAATGAGTCCCGACACGTTTCGAACTTGATTACGTCAGGCTCAAGTTCATGAGCCATGAAATTCCTTAGGTCGTTCACCAGCTTTACCATCCCCCACACATGACCGAGCTGTGCAGAGTCAAAGGCACATAGTGATCTCGCGAGCTTGGTGACTTGTGTGAAGTTAAGGCGGGCTTTACGGAGGTGTTCGGGTGAGCGCACTGATTTGTAGCAAAAGTCTCTGAGCATCTCTTCAATCAAAAGATGCGCTTTGAGTAAGGCAGTCTGATCGTCAAGATCTGGAAGGAGGTGTTTGTCGAACAGATCCCCGTGAGTTTTCATGAACTGCACGGTCTGTAGGGGGTCGCTATTCTGTGACAATGAATACGTCCCCCAAAACGTCCCCCAACTGACTGCGATGACGAATGAGCACCGCTGGAGACCCTGAAAATAGTGGAGCGGGTGAAGGGAATCGAACCCTCGTTATCAGCTTGGGAAGCTGGAGTAATGCCATTATACGACACCCGCTCAGAGCGGCTGACTTTGTACCAGATGTGCGCCGGGATTTGAAGTTTTTCTTCGGAATTTGTGCAGCTTGCCGTGGCGAGCAGGTCCGTTCGCCACGGCAAGCCTTCATTTCAGATGGCGAATGCATGCTGCGTCTGGCCCTGGTGATAACGCAATCGGCTGACCTGCCGTTCCGGTTTCAAAAAGCCCACCACCGCCTCACGGCTATCCCGGCACGCTGCCTTGTGCTCCATATCCAGGAAATGCCCCGTCGCCTGGATCGTGCTGAAGCTGCTCTTCGCCACGTACTGCCCGAACTGCCTGGCATCTTCGGCGCTGGTGTACTCGTCCCATTCGCCGTTCAAAAACAGCACCGGCACGTCGATCTGCCGCGCGGCGTTGAGGTAGCACAGGCGGTCGTTGTGCAGTACCTGGCTGATGTGAAAATGCATCTGCCCGTATTCGTGCTCGGCCAGGCTGCTCACATGCTTGTAGTTGAAACGCTTGAACAGCGACGGCAGGTGTTTGCCGATGGTGCTGTTGATCAAGTGCCCGACGCGGTCGCGGTCGAGGTTGCCGAGGTAGTCGACGCCACGCTCGAGGTAGTCGCGCATCGGCGCGTTGATCACCGGCGAGAACGAGCTGATCACGGCCTTTTCCACACGCCGTGGCCGCTGGGCGAGGGCCACCAGGGCGGCGGCGCCGCCCCAGGAGAAGGACAGCACGTGCTCGGCGGCGAAGTGGTCGATAAGCTCCAGAAGGATCTGGCCTTCGACTTCCTTGGTCAGCATTTGCTCATGACGGTTATGGATTTTGGAGCGACCGGCGTAGGGCTGGTCGTACAAAACCACATTGAATTGCGGGTACAGGCTTTTCACGGTTTGGGCGAAGGAGGCCGTGGTGGCCAGCGAGCCGTTGACCAGGATGATGGTCTTTTCAGCAGCATCCGCGCGGTAGAACTCCGTGTAAACCCGATACTGACCCTGTATATCCAACACAGCGATTTCTGGCCTCATGTCGTAAGACTCCTGGCAAGCGGGTAGGGCGCGCAGATCACTCTGCACGAGCTTTATGACAGGTAGGCATACGCCTGGAAGATGAGAGCCCATGTCGGTCCGATGACGGCTGGCCGACGGCTGTTGTTAGGGCGGGCTGTTTGCCGGGGAGGCCCGTAGATCAAGCGCGGGCGGGGCAAGGTGTTTCTTGGAGGTTATAGGCGACTCGTCAGTCATAATTTGGCTGACGGTTTGATTCAAGCAGTAGACCGGGGATGCCGCAAGTCGCGCAAATGGGTTTTTGCCATCACCGGCCGAACGGTCGTCAGACCTGTCGGATTTCTTCCTCGGACAGCGCCCGGTACTTGCCGGGCGCCAGGGCCGCATCCAAGCCCAATGGGCCCATTCGCTCACGGTGCAGGCCGATCACTTTGTTGTTGAAGTGCCCGAACATGCGCTTCACTTGGTGATAGCGGCCTTCGATGATGCTCAGTCGGGCCAGGCGTGGCCCCAGCAGCTCCAGCTCGGCCGGTTGCGTGGTCAGGTCTTCAAAAGCGAAATAAAGGCCCGCTGCAAAGGTTGCCGCGTATTCGGGGCCGATGTCCTGCTCCGTTTCTACCCGATAGACCTTGGGCAACTTGGTCTGCGGTTGCGTCAGGCGCCGCGACCACTGGCCGTCGTTGGTGATCAGCATCAGGCCGGTGGTGTTGAAATCCAGGCGACCGGCGATATGCAGCTCGTCTTTGTCCGGCTCATCCAGCAGGTCCAGGACGGTCGGGTGTTGCGGGTCCGAGGTCGCGCTGACGCAGCCCTGGGGTTTGTGCAGCATGAAATAGCGCGCCGCTTTACCCACCTGCAGCACGTCATCGTCCACGCACACGCGGCTGAATTCGCGCACTTCATGATGTGGGTCGCTGACAGCCACGCCATCCACCGTCACCCGCCGCTCCACCAGCAACACGCGCACCTGCTGGCGATTGAAACGCGGCAGGTTGCTGAGGAAACGGTCAACGCGCATTGCGAAGCTGCTCATCCACCTGAGCACAGCGCGGGCACAGGCAGGCTGTGTTGCGCAATGCATCGGGCAGCGCTTCAAGCAGCGCCGGGTCGATGGTGACGCTGTAGCACCAGCACGGCTGGTCGGCGGTGCGTGGGTCGGCCAGGGTGCAATCGTTGCGGGCACCGCAGGCGGGGCAAAGGGTTGGCGTGGTCATGGTCGCTGGGGCAGGGTCTCAGAAGTCCCTGCACGATACAGCGCCGGTCAGTCCCGTTCCAGCACCACGACCCGTTGGCCGGCGCCAATGCCGCTGCCCGGCTGCACCGGGATTTCCCGCACCACCCCGGCAAAGGGCGCCAGCACCGGGATCTCCATTTTCATCGACTCCAGAATCACCAGCACATCCCCGGCTGCAACCTTTGCGCCCACGGCCACCGCCACCTGCCAGAGGTTGCCGGCGATAGGGCTGTCGATGCTGTATTCATTGGCCATGAGCAGCGTGTCTTGCGCCGCTGGCGCCGCGAGCTCTTCGCTGTCGAAATGCGCCTGGCCGCTGGCGATCCAGCGCTCACGCTCGGCGTTGAACGCCTGTTGCTGTTGTTCACGAAAAGCACTGATCCCCGAGGCTTCCCGCGCAAGAAATGCCTGGTAATCCGCCAGGTTCAGGGTGCTCTCCTCGATATCCAGTTCGAAGCGTCCCAGGGGGAAATCCCGACGAATCCGTACCAGTTCATCCGCGCTCACGGGATAGAACCGAATCTGATCGAAGAAGCGCAGCAGCCACGGCTTGCCGTCAAACGCCGCCACTTCGCGATAGCGGTTCCACATCTGCAAGGTGCGCCCGACAAACTGATAACCGCCGGGTCCTTCCATGCCGTACACGCACAAATACGCGCCGCCGATGCCCACCGAATTTTCGGCGGTCCAGGTGCGGGCCGGGTTGTATTTGGTGGTCACCAGGCGATGACGCGGGTCCAGCGGCGTAGCCACCGGCGCGCCGAGGTAGACGTCGCCCAGGCCCATCACCAGGTAGCTGGCGTCGAACACGGTGTGGCGCACCTCATCGAGGTTGGCCAGGTCGTTGATGCGACGGATGAACTCCAGGTTGCTCGGGCACCACGGAGCGTCCTTGCGCACGGTGGTCATGTATTTTTCGATGGCCAGCTGGCACGCCGGGTCGTCCCAGGACAGCGGCAGGTGCACGATGCGCGAGGGCACTTGCAGGTTTTGCCGGGTGCACACGGCGGTCCACTCGTGGCTGATCAGTGCGATCAGGTCGGCCAGGGGCAGTTGTTCCGGCTGGTAGTGGATCTGCAACGAGCGGATCCCGGGCGTCAGGTCGATCACGCCCTTCAACGCTCGGGTTTCCAGAGCCTGCATCAGGGCATGGGCGCGAAAGCGCAACACCAGGTCCAGCTCCGGCGCGCCGATTTCCAGCAGCAGGTGGGTGTCGCCGGCGAGGCGCGCGACCAGGCGGGTGTCGGCGTGGCCGATGTCCAGGATGATGGGGGATGCCAATTGCTCGGGGCCGGCGACGGACCGAGTTGCTCCCATCGCGAGCAGGCTCTGCTCCCACAGGGTTTCGGCATCCTTTTGATCCCAGTTCAGGGCAAGGTCGCGGGCGGTCTTGAGGTCCACCGCTTCAAAGCGGACTTTGTCCCCCGCCTTGAGCTGGCCGAGTTGCCAAAGGTCCGCCTCGATCACCGTCACCGGGCACACAAAACCGCCCAGGCTCGGCCCGTCCGGTCCCAGGATCACCGGCATGTCCCCGGTGAAATCCACGGCGCCGATGGCATAGGGGTTGTCATGGATATTCGACGGATGCAGCCCTGCTTCGCCGCCGTCCGTGCGTGCCCACAATGGCTTGGGTCCGATCAGCCGAACACCGGTGCGGCTGGAGTTGAAATGCACTTCCCACTGCGTGGCGAAGAACGTGTCGATGTACGCCGGCAGGAAGTATTCCGGCGCGCCGTGGGGGCCGTAAATCACCCGCAGTGTGCGGACCTCCGGCAGCGGTTCAGCGACTGATTGTTGCCCGGCGTTCCGGTCTTCCAACGGCAACAGATGCAACACATCGCCCGCCCGCAAGGCGCGCCCGCCATGCCCGCCAAACTGGCCGAGGGTGAAGGTGCTTTTGCTGCCCAGGTAGTCCGGCACTTGCAGCCCGCCACGCAGGCACAGGTAACTGCGCGCCCCGGCGCCGGCGAGGGTGCCCAGGCTCAGGACCGACCCGGCCTCAATCAACAACGCGGTGTTCATTGGCACGGCTTGATCATTCAACCGCAGCGGGATTTCAGCGCCGGTCACGGCGACCACCGCCGCGCAATTGAAGCGCAGCAGCGGCCCGCTCAGGGTGATTTCCAGCGCCGCTGCTCCCTCGTCGTTGCCCAGCAGGCGATTGCCCAGGCGCAGCGCGCGGCTGTCCATCGGCCCCGACGGCGGCACGCCCACGGCCCAGTAGCCGAGGCGGCCGGGATAGTCCTGCACACTGGTTTGCGTGCCTGCGCTGATCACTTCAAACGTGGCGGCCACGTAGACCAGGTCTTCCAGGCACCGCGTCCACGGCCGGCCATTGGCAAAGGGCGGAGCCAGCAGGATTTGGCGCAGGTAATCGCGGTTGGTTTCCACGCCGTACAACCGACTGTCACTCAACGCCCGGTGCAGATCCAGGCGCGCCTGTTCGCGGGTGGGCGCCCAGGTGATGAGCTTGGCGATCATCGGGTCGAAGTACGGCGGGATCTCGCAGCCGGCTTCCACCCAAGTGTCGATTCGCAGGCCCTCGGCCAGCGGGAAATCCACACAGGTCAGCAAGCCAGGGCTGGGCTGGAAATCGCGGCCCGGGTCTTCGGCATACAGGCGCGCCTGGATCGCGTGGCCCCGGGGGGTTAACTCGAGTGTGTTCAGCGGCGGCATTTCCCCGGCCGCCAGTTGCACCATCCAGCGCACCAGGTCCACGCCCCATACCTGTTCGGTGACGCCGTGTTCCACCTGCAAGCGCGTGTTCACTTCGAGGAAGTAGAAGCGCCCGTCAGCACTGTCATAGATAAATTCCACGGTGCCGGCGCTGCGGTAGTTCACGGCCTTGGCCAGGGTGATGGCGGCGGCGCACAGGGCCTCGGCCATGCCTTCGGGCAGGTTCGGCGCCGGGGTTTCTTCGAGGACTTTCTGGTTGCGCCGTTGCACCGAGCAGTCGCGCACGCCGAGGGCGATCACTTCACCGGCGCCGTCGCCGAACACCTGCACTTCCAGGTGGCGCGCGTGCTCGATGTACTTCTCGATAAACACGCCGGCATCGCTGAAATTGTTCTGCCCCAGGCGTTTGACCGCCTCGAAGGACTCGCTCAACTCCACGCTGCTGCGGCATACGCGCATGCCGATACCGCCACCGCCGGCGGTGCTTTTGAGCATCACCGGGTAGCCCACGGCGTCGGCGGCCAGCAACGCAGAGGCGAGGCTGTCGAGCAGTTCGGTGCCTTCCAGCAGCGGGATCTTGTGTTGCTTGGCCAGGGCGCGGGCGGTGTGCTTGAGGCCAAATACCCGCAGCTGTTGCGGCGTCGGCCCGACAAAGGCGATGCCGGCGTTTTCACAGGCTTCGGCAAACGCGGCGTTCTCCGACAGGAAGCCGTAGCCGGGATGGATCGCCTTGGCCCCACAGGCCTTGGCGGTGGCGAGGATTTTGTCCACCGCCAGGTACGTACTGGCCGCTGCGCCTTCACCGAGGCTGTAGGCCTCGTCGGCTTGCTGGATATGCAGGCTCGCCGCATCGGCCTCGGCGTACACGGCGATGCCCTTGACCTGCAGCTCGCGCAAGGTACGCAGGATGCGGCAGGCGATGGCGCCACGGTTGGCGATCAACAGTTTTTCGAACATGGCAAAACCCTGCGGGCCGTCCCGCAAAGTGGGGGAGCACTGCGGTCGTCCGCAGTGGGTGCAGTCAGTGTGGATCCCAGATTGGCGCGCTATTGTTTGCGGATGCACTGCCCGGCTCGGGATTGGCACAGGGCAAACAGCCAACGGCGCAGGCGCTTGAGTTTCAGTTCCATACCAGCAGCTCCGCAGGGGTGGGGTTGTAGGCGTTGCATGGGTTGTTCAACTGCGGGCAGTTGGAGATCAGCACGATCACATCCATCTCCGCCCGCAGGTCGACGTACTTGCCGGGGGCGGAAATGCCGTCTTCGAAGGTCAGCCCGCCGTCGGCCGTCACCGGCACATTCATGAAGAAATTGATGTTCGGCCCGATGTCGCCTTTGCCCAGGCGGCCGTCGTGGGCACAGGCGCGCAGGTAGTTGTCGCGGCAGCTGTGCATGTAGCGTTTTTCCAGGGCGTAGCGCACGGTGTTGCTCTCTTGGGCGCAGGCACCGCCGAGGGTGTCGTGGCGTCCGCAGGTGTCATCGACGATGGTCAGCATCGGCTGGCCGAGGTTGGAATACAGCACGCTGCCGGTGCCCAGGTACACGCTGTTCTGCCGGCGCAACGTGCGTTGCACGTCGTAGCGTTCACGGGGGTTTTTCACGCTGTAGAACAACGTGTCGACGGCCTGGTTGCCCTCCAGGTCGAGGATGCGCAGGGTCTGCCCGGCCTTGACCTCCATCAGCCACGGTTCGCCGGCGGGGATGGTTGCGCGGTACACGGCCGCGTCCGGTTGTTTCAGTGCGATAGACATGGCAGCTCCTCAGGCGAACAGGCGGTCGGTGTTGATAAAGCCGCGCTCGTTTTCCGGGCGCGAGGTGCGGCAGTGTTCGGCGACGCTTTTGTCGGCGTTCATCCAGCTCAGTTTCAGCGGTTGCGGGGCGTATTGCGGGTTCGGGTCCATGGGGTGTTGCAGCGCAGTGAGCACCACCAGGGTGTCCATCGGCGCATAGAGTTCGATGTAGTCGCCGGCCCTGGAATTACCCGCTACAAAGTGCAGGTCACCGTCGCTGTCCACCGTGACTTTGCTGAACAGGTTGAGGGTCATCAGCAGGTCGGACAGGCCCAGCCCCCACTTGCCCAACTCCACAAGCAGGTTGTCGGTGCCGTTGCGGAAGAAGCCATTGCGCAGTTCCTGATAGCGGCCCTGGCCGTACTTCTCGGCGACTTCGGCGGCGCACAGCACACCGCCGATGCTGTCGCTCCAGCCGCAGGTGTCGGCGGTGATCGCGGCCAGCACGCGGCCCATGTCCGAGTACAGGCAATGGCCGGTGGTGAGCTTGGCGGTGTGTTGGCATTTGAGGCTGTCGGGCAGGTTCAGGCGCTCGGTTTTTTCGTTGGCGTTGAGCAGGGTCAGGCTGACGTTGGCGCCGCCGCGCAGGTCGGTCAGGCGCAGCAGTTGGCCGCGCTTGAGTACGAACGAGCGGTGGCCGCCGCCGGGCAGCATTTCTTCGGCGAAGGGTGGGAACAGTTGGGTGGAATCGGTCATTTGGACGTGGCTCCAAGTTCGGCGGCGAGCGCCTTGCGGCGTTCGCTGTTCAAAGGGATGTCGTAGGTGATGCGCGCGCCATAGGCGCCGGGGGCGTGGGGATCGACGCGAACCTTGTCGAACACCAGCAGGCGCGTGCCGAGGCTGAAGCCTTCGCTCAGGTCATGGGTGACCATGAACACCGTCAGCCGGGTTTCGCGCCACAGTTCCAGCAGCAGCTGGTGCATGTCTTTGCGAATGCCCGGGTCGAGGGCGCCGAAGGGTTCGTCCAGCAGCAACACGCGGGGTTTCATGATCAGGGCCTGGGCGATGGCCAGGCGTTGTTGCATGCCGCCGGAGAGCTGCGCGGGGTACTTGTCCAGGGCGTGGCCGAGGCCGACCTTGTGCAGCAGTGCGGCAGCCTGTTCGCGGGCGTCCTTCCTGGCTTTACCGAACAGCCGGCCCAGCAGGCGAGAACGTGGCAGTTCCAGGCCGAGGGCGACGTTGTCGAGCACCGTCAGATGCGGGAACACCGAATAGCGCTGGAACACCACGCCACGGCTGGCATCCGGCTCGGCGGCGAGGGCCTGGCCGTCCAGCAGGATCTGACCCTTGCTCGCAGTTTCCTGGCCCAGCAGCAGGCGCAGGAAAGTCGACTTGCCACAGCCGGACGTGCCCACCAGTGTGCAAAACTCACCCTCGGCGACCTGCAGGTTGAGGCCTTCGAGCACCACCTGATCGCCATAGCGCTGCCACACATTATTGACGCTGATAAAGCTCATGCCCGCGCTCCTTCGTACCAGGGGAACGCACGCCGGGTCAGGGCCTTGAGGCCCCAGTCCATCAGCCAGGCGAGCAGGGTGATCCACACCACGTAGGGCAGGATCACGTCCATCGCCAGGTAGCGTCGTACCAGGAAGATCCGGTAGCCCAAACCGTCGGTGGAGGCGATGGCTTCGGCGGCGATCAAAAACAACCACGCCGAGCCGAGCATCAGCCGCAGCGAGATCAACAGGCGCGGCAGCAATTGCGGCAATACCACACGCAGCATCAGGGTCCAGGTGGAGGCGCCGAGGGTCTGCGCCTTCACCAGCAGCTCGAGCGGAATTTCCCGCGCGCGCTGTTCCAGGTCTCGGGCCAGGCAGGGGGTGACGCCGATGACGATCAGCATCACCTTGGACAATTCCCCCAGCCCGAACACGATGAACAGGATCGGCAGGATCGCCAGCGGCGGGACCATCGACAGCACCGTCAGCAACGGTGACAACGGCGCGCCAAACAGCGGCAGCGTGCCGGCGGCGATCCCCAGGCACAGGCCGGCGAGGGCGCTGATGCCCAGGCCGATGGCGAGGCGCCGCAGGCTGGAGGCGCTGTCTTGCCAAAGTACGTATTCGCCGGTGCGAGTGTCGGCGTTGAAGGCCAGGCGCTTTACCGCGTCAAGCATTTGCCCGGCGCCGGGCAGCAGCTTGTCGTTGGGGTTGTCCGCCAGGCGCTCGGCCGAGCCCACGAAGTAGGCGAACAGCAGCAGGGCGAACGGCAGCAGCACCAGCAACAGGCGGCTGGAGCGGTCCGGATGACGGTTGATCAGGCGCATGGCCGGGCCCTCTTACAGCTTGCCGTCGGCGGCCATCTGTACGTAGCTGGGGTCGAACTGCAGCTTGAGGTTGGCCTTGTCGCCACTGGTCACACCGTTGGCGAAGCGCATGCCCACGGCGCTGGCGTCCTTGGCGCCTTCACCCAGCAGGCCGTGTTTAAACGAGAACTCGGCGACTTTGCCCATGGTGGCGGGCAACTGTGGACTGATGGCGAAGGCCAGGGCTTCCTGGGGCGTGGCGAACAGCTTGGTAGTGTCCAGTTGCGACTGGAAGCCCGCAAGGTCAGTGCCCGAGGCCTTGGCCATATGTTCGAGGGCTGCGGTGCTGGCGGGGCCCTTGGCGTTCATCAGCGCGACCACTTCGAACCAGGCGCCGGTCAGCGCTTTACCCAGCTTGGGGTTGTCTTTGAGGACCTGGGTGTTGACCACCATCATGTCCATGATTTCGCCGGGCACTTTGCTGGAGTCGAACACTTGGCTCACCCCAGGCTTGGCCTTGATCTCCGAAAGCATCGGGTTCCAGGTGGTGACGGCCTGGACCTGGTCGGTATTGAAGGCCGCCGCGATGTCGGCATCGGAGGTGTTGACCACCTTCAGGTCTTTTTCCGTCAAGTCCGCCGACTCCAGCGCGCGGGCCAGCAGGTAGTGGGACACCGAGAGTTCCACCAGGTTGACGTTCATGCCCTTGAGGTCGGCCACGGTCTTGCCGGTGCCCTTGATCACCACGCCGTCGTTGCCGTTGGAGAAGTCGCTGACCACCAGCGCGGTGCTGTCCACGCCACCGGCGGCGGGGATGGTCAGGGCGTCCATGTTGGTCATGGTGCAGCCGTCGAACTGGCCGGCGGTGTACTGGTTGATGGATTCGACGTAGTCATTGAGCTGCACCATGTCGATGGTGATGCCGTATTTCTTCGCCCACTTGTCGAGGAAGCCTTGGCTGCCGGCGTACTCCCACGGCATCCAGCCGGCGTAGATCGTCCAGCACACGCTGAAGTGTTTTTTGGGGGCGGCTTGGGCCTGGACGCTCAGCACGGCGGCAAAGACGACGGCGAGCAGGGCGGGTAAACGGATTGAGGGCATGGGACTTCTCCAGTTGATCAAGGGCGAGCAGGAGCAACGCGGCACCGTGAACGGTGGCTTGTCTCCCGGGCTTTTATCCCGCCGTGTAACCTCAACTGGAGGTCGCCAACTCTCGGACCAGCCACTCGCTTTCGGCGAGCCGGAACCCTAGTCGGCCATTGCAAATTGTGGTGCCGCGAACCTGTATCAATCCTGCACGCAAGAGATAAAGCGAGAGTCGTGCCAAGTGGCTTCGATGCCCGGCGGTTCAGCCGGGCGAGCGGGAGAGGAGGGTGTAGACGAGGGCGGTGTGCGCCACGCAGGTGCGCCGGCGCACTGTGATGAGGCGCTTACAGCTGGAACTTGCTGACCAGCATATTGAACGAGGTGGCCAGTCGCGACAGGTCCTGGCTGGAGGCGTTGGTCTGGTGCGCACCGGCGGCGGTCTGGGTCGACAGGTCCTGGATGTTGAGCAGGTTGCGATCCACTTCCCGGGCCACCTGGGCCTGTTCCTCGGACGCCGAGGCGATTACCAGGTTGCGCTCATTGATACTGGCCACGCTGGCGGTGATGCGTTCCAGCGCCTGGCCGGCATTTTGCGCCAGGGTCTGGGTGTTGTTGGCCCAGGTCAGGCTTTTGTTCATGGCGGCCACGGCGCCATCGGCACCGGCCTGGACTTCACCGATCATCTTCTCGATGTCGACCGTGGAGGTCTGGGTGCGGTGGGCCAGCGCCCGCACCTCATCGGCCACTACCGCAAAACCACGGCCTTGTTCACCGGCTCGGGCAGCTTCGATGGCGGCATTGAGGGCCAGCAGGTTGGTCTGGTCGGCTATGCCGCGGATCACATCGATCACCTTGCCGATTTCGCGCACCTGGTTGGCGAGGTCGGCGACCGATTGGGTCGAATCGTTGATCTCGACCACCATCGATGACATGCCCGACACGGCCTGCTCCACCTGCTGGCGGCCGTCCTCGGCTTCGGCGGTGGCCTGGCGCGACGCCTCGGAGGTCGACACGGCGTTGCTCGCCACTTCGTCGACCGCTGCGGTCATCTGGTTGACGGCGGTGGCGGCTTGCTGGATTTCGTCGTTCTGGCGAGTCAGGCCACGGCTGCTTTCATCGGTGACGGCACTCAGCTCTTCGGCTGCCGACGCGAGCTGGTCGGAGGCATTGGCGATTTCCACCAGGGTGTTTTTCAGGCCACCCTGCATATCCGACAACGCCATCAGCAGTTGCCCGGCTTCGTCGGTGCGGTCGGTCGTGATGGCTTGGGTCAGGTCACCCTTGGCAATGCGTTGTGCGTTCTCAACCGCTTGTGCGATAGGGCGGGTGATCAGGCGCGTGATCAGCACACCGATGATAATCGCAATAATGAAGGCCAGGACAATGCCGCTGATCATCCAGGTCAATGCGCTGCTGCGAAGGTCCTCGGCGGCGACGGCGCCTTCCTTGATCTGGCGGTTATTGGACTCGATCATCACACGGATCAACTCGCGCGCCTGGCGGAACAGTTCATTGTTGGTGCTGTTGAGCTGGGCGCGGGCCTGCTCGACCTGGCCACTGTCGAGCATCGACATGATGCGTTCGGAGCTGCTGGTGTAAGTTGGCCAGATCTGGTCGAGCTTGTCGCCTGCTGCCCGTTCGTCGTCTTCCAGGGGCGTGGCGCGGTAGGTGGCGTAGGCGCTCTGGCTGCGTTTGAGTTCGTTGGCGATGTCCTGGCGCACGCGGTCGCGGTCTTGTTGGGCGACGTCGCCGTTGCTCGCATCCATCAAACGGTACAAACCACGGTTGTGGGCCACCAGGCCATTGAGGGTAGCGGCCGTGCTGCTGACGGACACCAGGTTATTGGAGAACGTCAGTTCCAATGCATTGGCGAGGCGGACCACGCTTTTGATACCCAGCAGGCCCACCCCGAGGGTGACCAGTGCACACAATAGAAATGAAAGCAGCAGTTTGGTTGAGATTTTCATGGCTCGGATCCGGCGAAAGTGGCGAAGGGCGCACGTTAGAGCCTCCCTGGCTCACGCGATGTCATAATGACATCATCGCAATCGAGAAAGTTTCGGGCCAGAAAAATTTACTGAATCGATAAACCTGGGTGATAGGTGTGCGCTATGCGGCAGTGGATTTAATGGTGTGTGGCCGCAGTTGGCATTGATGTATCAAGTTGTTACCAAAACGCACCAGATTCGGTTTTTGATGTCAGATGTTTCGTCATTCAGTGAAAGCTGAATGCCGCCCCCCAGCGTCGCTGGAGGTGCTCTTCCGCGGTCCAGGAGGCCGCCATGTATCGACGACTGCTGCTCAGCGCTTTACTCGGTCTGACCCTTTCTGCTTGTGTGCCCTACTACGATGGAGGCCAGAGCTACTACCGTTCCGAGGTCTACACCTCACCGGCGCCGGCTTATTACTACGGCGGCGGCACGGCGTATCAATATCGCCGTGATTACTACCCCTCGCCGCGTTATTACGCACCGGCACCGCGTTACTACTCGGCACCGCGTTATTACCAGCCGGCGCCTCGCTATTACCCGTCAGGGCCAAGGGCCGGTTACCGGCCTTACCCGAACCAGGGCTGGGGGGATCGTTGGAACAATGGCGGGCATGGACGCGGTGGCGATCATGACCGTGGAGGTGGCCGCGGCGGTCACCGTTGACCGGCCTGTATGACAAGCGGCGCATGAAGCGCCGCTTTTTCATGAGCGCAAAACCTCAGTAATCGGACAAGTCCGCCAGCGGGTGCCTGCCTTCCCACGCCTTGGTGAAATGCGCCTGCACCACGGCGTCCGGGACCGTATTGATGTCCGGCCAATGCCAATGGGGCTTCTGGTCCTTGTCGATCAACCGCGCGCGCACCCCCTCGCTGAATTCCGGATGGCGGCAGCAGTTCAGGCTCAGGGTGTATTCCATCTGGAACACCTCGGCCAGGGACAGGTGGCGGGCCCGCTGGATCTGTTCCCACACCAGGTGCGCGGTCAGCGGGCAGCCTTCGCTCAGTGTCTTGCCGGCGCGATTGAACAGTGGGTCCGCGTGGTCACGCAGCGGGCTCAAGGCGCGCCAGGCGCTGCGCACATCGCCGACGTCCAGCCATTCGTCGATCTGTGCCCGGCGCGGCAGCCATTGCGCCTCGGGTTGCTGGGCCACGGCTTCCTGGGCCATGGCCTTGAGCAGGCTGTTGAGCTGTATCGCGGTCTGCTCCTGCCAGTTCAGTTGCAGCAAGCCATCGAGCAACTCGTCTTGTTGATCGTCGCGCAGGAAACGGTCGGCCAGGCCCAGGTCCAGGGCGTCACGGCCGTTGATATGGGCGCCGGTGAGGCCAAGGAATAAGCCCAGCTTGCCGGGCAGGCGCGAAAGGAACCAGCTGGCGCCCACGTCCGGGTAAAGCCCGATGCTGATCTCGGGCATGGCCAGGCGGCTGCTCGGCGTGACAATCCGTATGGCCGCGCTTTGCAGCAGGCCCATGCCTCCGCCCAGCACGTAACCGTGGCCCCAGCAGATCAGTGGTTTAGGGTAAGTGTGCAAGCGGTAGTCGAGACGATATTCCGCAGCAAAAAACTGTGCGGCCAGGGCCGGCACTTCACCCGGCTGCTCGCGGCAGGCTTGGGCCAGGCTGCGCACTTCGCCGCCGGCGCAAAAGGCCTTGGGCCCGTTGCCACGCAGCAGCACACAGACGATGGCCGGGTCTTTGGCCCAGGCCTCCAGGCGATCTGTCAGGGCCAGGATCATCGGCAAAGAGAGGGCATTGAGGGATTTTTCAGCGTCGAGGCTGGCGATGCCGACGCGGGCGCCGCCACTGCCGGTCAGTTCTTCGAAGTGCAGATTCATCGTGACCTCAATCGAGAAGGTGAAGGATCAGTATGATCGCTTCGTGGGAAAGTGCCGGTGGTGTGTCAGATCAATTGACAAGCAGGGCCGGCTTTCCTAGGGTTCGCCTCATTCTTTTCTACAAGACATTTCAACTATGACCGAAGGCGACCGTATCAAACTCGAACCCAGCTGGAAACACGCCCTGCGTGATGAGTTCGATAAGCCCTACATGGGCCAGTTGCGCGAGTTCCTGCGCCAGGAACATGCCGCCGGCAAAGAGATCTACCCGCCCGGCCCGCTGATCTTCAATGCGCTTAACTCAACGCCGCTGGACAAGGTCAAGGTGGTGATCCTCGGCCAGGACCCGTACCACGGCCCCGGCCAGGCCCACGGTTTGTGCTTCTCGGTACAACCGGGCGTGCCGGCGCCGCCGTCCCTGGTCAATATCTACAAAGAGCTCAAGCGCGACCTGAACATCGACATCCCCAACCACGGCTGCCTGCAGAGCTGGGCCGACCAGGGCGTGTTGCTGCTCAACACCACCATGACCGTGGAACGCGCCAACGCCAATGCCCATGCGGGCAAGGGCTGGCAGTTCTTTACCGATCGGATTATCGAGGTGGTCAGCGAACACCAGCCGCATTTGGTGTTCCTGTTGTGGGGCGCCCATGCCCAGGGCAAGCAGAAGCTGGTCGATGCCACCAAGCATTTGGTGCTGACGTCGGTGCATCCGTCGCCGTTGTCGGCGTACCGGGGGTTCCTGGGGTGCGGGCATTTCAGCCGCACCAACAAGTTTCTTGAGCAGAACGGCGAAACGCCGATTGAGTGGCGCCTGCCGCCGCTCTAAGGCCAGGCGCAGTTCAACCTGTGCCGAAGGTTTAGATTTTTTCCGGCTGACGGTTCCAATGCCGAAACAACGGCTCTGCCAGAAACAGCACAAACAACAAGCGCATCACCTGCATCGCCGTCACCAACGGCACCGACAGTTGCAGGGTCTCGGCCGTAAGGCTCATCTCGGCAATCCCACCGGGCATCATGCCCAGGGTCAGCGAGCGCAAATCCAGGTGGGTGAGGGCGCTCAAGCCCACCGCCGCCAACGTTGCCAGCGCCATGGTCAAGGCCGTGCCGATCAAGGTGCGGCCCATGAACGACGGCGCTCGACGAAAGAACTGCCGATTGAAGTGACAGCCCAACCCGCTGCCGATCAACCACTGGCCGATCTGGCTGCCGCCGTCGGGCAGGCCGATATGCAGGTCCCACACCACGCTGGCCGTCGCACTGACCAGCAAGGGGCCGAACAACCACGGGTTAGGCTGGCGCAAGCGCTGCCAGCCCCAGGCCACCAGTGCACCGAGTGGAAACAGCAGCGCCAGCCACGCCCAACTGACCGGTGCCGGATGAAACTGCGGCGCACCGCCGCCCAACAGATACTTGAAGATCGCTGGCACACACAGCACCACCACCAGCACGCGCAGACTTTGCCCAGCCGCGACACGGCTGAGTACCGCGCCATTGCGCGAGCCGAGGTTGACCATCTCCCCGGAACCGCCCGGCATGCTCGAGAAAAACGCGGTGGCGCGGTCTTCACCACTGCGGCGCATCAACCACACGCCGACCACGCTCGACAGGCTGGTGACCAGCGCCCCGAAGAAAATCAGGCCGAAGTGGTTCATCACCTGTTCGATCACCACCGGGGTGAAGTGCAGGCCGATGCCGATGCCCACCACCCATTGGCCGCATTTGCGCCCGCCGGGAATCTCCGCCAACTGCCAGGGCGTTAGGCAACGCACGAGGATGATCGCCAGTAAGGAGCCGACCATGTACGGCAAAGGCCAGCCGACCAGGCTGGCCAGGTAACCGCCGGCCAGGCCGACCAGCGGTGTTCCCCACCAATGTTTAAAGGTGACCTCAGACATCGGCCACGGCACGACGCTGCAGGGCACGTTTGCGGTAGATGCGCACCAGCGGGAAGGCCAGCATCAACGCGGTCAGTACCCACACACCGAAGGTGATCGGGCTTGACCAGAGAATCTGCAGGTCACCGTTGGAAATCGACAGCGCGCGGCGCAGGTTCTGCTCCATCAGGCCGCCGAGGATAAAGCCCAGCAGCACCGGCGACAGCGGGAAGTCCAGCTTGCGCAGGATGTAGCCGAAGATGCCGATGCCGACCATCAGGAACAGGTCGAAGGTGGTGGCGTGCACCGCGTACACACCGATCGCGGTGATGATCGCGATCACCGGCACCAGCGCCCAGTTCGGCACGGCGAGGATGCGCGTGAAGATGCGGATCATCGGGATGTTGAGGATCACCAGCATGATGTTGGCGATAAACAACGAGGCGATCAGGCCCCAGACGATGTCCGGTTGCTGTTGGAACAGCAGAGGGCCGGGGGTGATGTTGTACAGCGACAGGGCGCCGATCATCACGGCGGTGGTGCCCGACCCGGGAACGCCGAGGGTCAGCATCGGTACCAGGGCACCGCAGGCGGACGCGCCGATGGCGGTTTCCGGTGCCGCCAGGCCGCGCATGTCGCCCTGGCCGAATTTGCCGCTGGCACCGGCCAGGCGTTTCTCGGTCATGTAGGCCACGGCCGAGGCCAGGGTCGCGCCTGCACCGGGCAGCACGCCCATGATGAAACCGAGCAGGCCGCAACGAATGTTCACCACGAACACCGAACCTGCTTCCTTCAGGTTGAACATCATCCGCCCGGTGGCTTTCACTGCTTCCTGGCCACGGTGGGTTTTTTCCAGCAGTAACAGAATCTCGCTGATGGAGAACAAGCCCAGCACCAACACCACAAACTGGATGCCGTCGGTGAGGTGGATGTTATCGCCGGTAAACCGGTACACGCCGCTGTTGGCGTCGATACCCACCGCCGACAGGAACAGGCCGATCAGCGCCGCCACGAAGGTCTTCAGCGGTTTGTCACCGGCCATGCCGCCCAGGCAGACAATCGCGAACACCATCAGCACGAAATATTCCGCCGGGCCGAAGGCAATCGCCCATTTGGCCAGCAGCGGCGCGAACAGCACCATGCCGCAGGTGGCGATAAACGCGCCGATGAACGAACTCCACGCGGACAACGACAGCGCCACGCCGGCCAGGCCTTTGCGGGCCATCGGGTAGCCGTCGAGGGTGGTCATCACGGTGGAGGCTTCGCCCGGGATGTTCAGCAGGATCGAGCTGATACGGCCGCCGTATTCGCAGCCCAGGTACACGGCCGCCAGCAGGATCAACGCCGATTCCGGCGGCAGGCCCAGGGCGAATGCGATGGGGATCAACAGCGCCACGCCGTTGATCGGGCCCAGGCCCGGCAACAGGCCGACCACGGTGCCGATCAGGGTGCCGCACAGGGCGGTCACCAGGTTGTAGGGGGACAGTGCAACGCCGAAGCCCTGGCCCAAATAGCCGAAAGTATCCATATCAGTTCTCCAGAACGTCGAGCAGGCCGAGGGGCAGCGGAACATCCATGGCTTTATCGAACAGCAGATAAAGACCGATGGCCATCAGGCTGACGATCACCACGCTGGGCACCCAGCGGCCGCCATACAGGCGCGCCATGGGGATGCCGATCAGCATGCTGCTGAGGATGAAGCCCAGGGGTTCGAAGGTGCCGGCAAACACGATCAACAGCGCCACGCAGATGCCGATCTTGACCAGGGTCTGGCGGTCCAGCGCCGGTTCTTCTTCGGTGTGCTGGGTGGGTTGCGGGCGGAACAGCATGTAGATCAGCGCCAGGCTCATCAGCCCGAGCATCAGCAATGGGTAGGCGCGGGGCCCTACGGGTTCGTAGGAAAACGACGCCTGGTAGGGCCAGGCCATCAGCGCCAGACCGGCGCAGGTCAGCAGCAGCGCGGCGGCGAATATGCGTTGTAAGAGCATGTTGAACTCCTGGGCCATGCCTGGGGTTCGCCAGGCATGGCCGCGCGACAGAGGGGCGATTACTGGATCAGGCCGAACTCTTTGGCCAGCACTTTGTAGTCAGCCACCTGTTTCTTCACGTAGGTGTCCAGCTCCGGGCCGGTCATGGCGAACGGGAACAGCTCGCGCTGGTCACGCAGCTTGGCGAACTCGTCGGAGGCCAGCAGTTTGTCGAAGGCCTCCTTCCACCAGGCGTAGTCGGCATCGCTGACTTTTGGCCCGAGGTAGAAGCCACGCACCACCGGCCATACGATGTCGTAGCCTTGCTCTTTGGCGGTCGGAATATTCTTCATTTCCGGCTCGTCCAGGCGCTCCTCGGAGAACACCGCCAGCAGGCGCATGTCACCGCTGAGAATGTGCGGCATGGAGTCGGAGATGTCGGTACTGCCGACCTGGATATGCCCGCCGAGCAGGGCGGTGGCGATTTCACCGCCGCCTTCGAGCGCCACATAGCGCAGCTCGCGCGGGTTGATCCCGGCGGCCTTGGCGATCAGCGCGGTTTGCATCCAGTCCTGGCTGCCCACGGTGCCGCCGGAACCGATTACCACACTGCCCGGATCTTTCTTCAGGGCTTTGACGAGATCGTCGAGGGTCTTGTAGGGCGAATCGGCTTTAACGGCGATGGCACCGTAGCTGGTACCCACGGCGGCCAGCCAGCGTACGGCGCTCTCATCGAAGCGCCCGAACTTGCCCTGGGCCAGGTTCAGCAGCGACCCGCTGGACCAGGCCACGAGCGTACCGCCGTCCGCAGGACGCTGGGCCACCACGGCGTTGTAGGCCACCGCGCCCACGCCGCCCGGCATGTAGGTCACGCGCATTGGTTTGCTCAGCAGTTTCTCGTTGACCAGCGCGCTTTGCGCCAGTTTGCAGGTCAGGTCAAAACCACCGCCGGGGGAGGCCGGGGCGATGCATTCCGGGCGCTTGGGTTCGTCGGCGGCCAGCAGTTGGCCGGCGAACAGCATGCAGCCGGCGGCGAGGGCCAATTTACGCAATGAAGGGGTCATGGTGATCTCCGTCTTTGTTGTTATGAGTGGCTTACCAGAGCGCAACGCTGTAGCTGACCAGCAGGCGCATTTCATCCGCATCACGGGCTGAATAGTTGGAACGGTAGGTGGCATTGCGCAGGCGCACGGCGACATCCTTGAACGTACCGCTTTGCACCACGTACTTGATCTCGCTGTTGCGCTCCCATTCCTTGCCGGTGTCGCCGTTCCTGAGCTTGATATTGTCACCCGAGAGGTAACGGCTCATGAAACTCAGGCCGGGAATGCCCAGCTTGGCGAAGTCGTAGTCGTAGCGCGCCTGCCAGGAGCGCTCTTCGGCGCCGGCAAAGTCGTTGATCTGCACGAAGTTGACCAGGTACGGGTCGCTGCCATCCACATAGGGAAAGGCACTGCCGCCGGACATATGCTGGTAGCCGGCGCTGAGCTTATGGCCATTGAGGGCATAGCTGAACAGGCCGTTGAGGGAGGTGTTGTCGATCTTGCCGCCACGGGCTGCGCCTGCGTCATCGCTGATCGCCAGGCGCAGGTCGGTGGCGAAGGTGCCGGGGCCCATCGGGCGTGCGGCGACCAGGCCGAGGAAGTGCTGGCGGTACACGTCGTCGAGTTGGGCGAAGTGGTAGCTGCCGGTGATCTTGTCGGCGAACTTGTAGTCGACACCGCCGAAGTTGAAGTGCTTGCCGGTGGCACCGCTGAGGAAGCGGCTGTTCTTGTTGTTGAGGGCGATGTCCTCGTAGTTGCTGTCGTCGCGGTCCTTGGTCTTGTCGAGACGGCCGCCGGTGAAGACCAGGTTCTTGAATTCCTTGGAGGTGACCAGGCCACCGTTGAAGGTCTGCGGCAGAATGCGCCCGTCATTGGGCTTGAGGATCGGCAGTTCAGGCATCAGCGAGCCGATCTTGAGCTCGGTGGCGGAAATCTTCACTTTGCCGGTCAGGCCCAGCTTGGAGTATTCGTTGGCGGCGCGGCCATCGTCGTGAGTGGGCAGCAGGCCGGTGCCGGTGCGGTCGGGGCTGGAGTCGAGCTTGACCCCGAGCATGCCCAGCGCATCCACGCCAAAGCCGACGGTGCCGTCGGTGTAGCCTGATTGCAGGTTGAGCATGAAGCCCTGGGCCCACTCGTCGCGCTTGGACTGCTGGGCGCTGGTGCCGTCGCGAAAGTCGCGGTTGAAGTACATGTTGCGGGTTTCCAGGGTCGCGCTGCTGTCTTCGAAGAAGGCAGCCTGGCCAAGCGGCGAAAAGCCGGCAAGGGCAGCGGCACTGACAAGGGCGGTGTGGGTCAGGCGGGAAATACGAACAGGCGGGCAAGCCTGTGGCTGTGTCGACAGCATCGTGGTGCACTCCGTTATTGTTCTTATTTTGGCGAAAACGCTTCGAGGCGTTTTTCGGGCGCGACCCATCAGGTCGCTCGGCAGGCATGACCTACCGTGGCTGGATGCTAAAGGGCGAAGCTTTCACTAACCTTTCAGCTGCCTTTCAATGTTTTCAGGCTTCACAGGGCAGTCGGCGCCTGTAAACTGCCCGGCAAAGCGTGGCGCCGACCACGTCCGAATAAGGTGGAAATCCATGCGTGTCCTTCTGGTTGAAGACCATCTGCAACTCGCCGAGAGCGTCGCCCAAGCGCTCAAGAGCACAGGTTTGACCGTTGACGTATTGCATGACGGCGTGGCCGCCGACCTGGCCTTGAGCAGTGAGGATTACGCGGTGGCCATCCTCGATGTGGGCCTGCCGCGCATGGACGGTTTCGAGGTGCTGGCGCGCTTGCGGGCGCGTGGGAAAAACCTGCCGGTGCTGATGTTGACCGCGCGCAGCGATGTGAAGGACCGCGTGCATGGCCTGAACCTGGGCGCCGATGACTACCTGGCCAAACCGTTCGAACTGACTGAACTGGAAGCGCGGGTCAAGGCGCTGCTGCGCCGCAGTGTATTGGGCGGCGAGCGCCAGCAGGCCTGCGGTGTGCTGGTCTATGACCTCGACACCCGCCGTTTCACCGTGGGCGGCGAGTTGATGACGTTGACCTCCCGCGAGCAAGCCGTGCTTGAAGCGCTGATTGCCCGCCCAGGCCGGGTGATGAGCAAGGAGCAACTGGCTTCCCAGGTGTTCGGCCTGGACGAAGAGGCCAGCCCCGACGCCATCGAAATCTACGTGCACCGCCTGCGCAAGAAGCTCGATGGCCAACCCATCGCCATCGTGACGTTCCGCGGTCTCGGCTACCTGCTGGAAGCCCGCGATGCATAAGCCCAGCAGCCTGCGCTGGCGCCTGCTGTGGAACCTGGCGCTGCTGCTGGTGCTGTTGATGCTCGCCAGTGGCATGAGTGCCTACTGGAACGGTCGCGAAGCGGCCGACACCGCCTATGACCGCACGCTGCTGGCCTCGGCGCGTACCATCGCCGCCGGCCTGACCCAGGTGGACGGTACCCTCAGCGCCAACGTGCCCTATGTCGCCCTGGACACCTTTGCCTACGACAGCGCCGGGCGTATCTATTACCAGGTCAATGACATTGATCAGAAGCTGATTTCCGGCTACGAAAACCTCCCCGGCCCGCCCCCCGGCACACCGCGTACCGACGATTACCCGGCGCTGGCGCGTTTCTACAACGCCAAGTACCAGGGCCAGGAAGTGCGGGTGGTCAGCCTGCTCAAGGCGGTCTCCGAACCGAACATGAACGGCATGGCGGAAATCCGCGTGGCCGAAACCGATGAGGCACGGGTGAGCATGGCCCGCAGCCTGATGGCCGACACCTTGCTGCGCCTGGGCATGCTCGCCATTGGCGCCTTGTTGCTGGTGTGGTTTGCCGTCAGCGCCGCCTTGCGCCCGCTGGAGCGCCTGCGCACGGCGGTGGAAGAGCGCCAGCCCGACGACTTGCGGCCGTTGCCGCTGGTGGAAGTGCAGCATGAGTTCGGCCCACTGGTGCGTTCCCTCAACCACTTCACCGAACGCCTGCGCGGCCAGTTCGAGCGTCAGGCGCAGTTTATTGCCGATGCATCCCATGAACTGCGTACCCCCTTGGCGGCGCTCAAGGCGCGCCTGGAACTGGGCCTGCGCGCCGAAGATCCCGCAACCTGGCGCAGTACCCTGGAAACCGCCGCCCAAGGCACCGATCGGTTGACCCACCTGGCCAATCAGTTGCTGTCCCTGGCGCGCATCGAAAACGGTGCCCGGGCGATTGCCGAAGGCGGCGCGCAGTTGCTGGACCTCAGCCAATTGGCCCGTGAACTGGGCATGGCCATGGCGCCGTTGGCCCATGCGCGCGGCGTGGCACTGGCGCTGGAGGCGGATGAACCGGTGTGGTTGCGTGGCGAGCCGACGCTGCTCAACGAGCTGTTGAGCAACCTGGTGGACAACGCCCTGGCGCACACGCCACCGGGCGGCAACGTGATCCTGCGCGTCACGGCGCCGGCGGTACTGGAGGTGGAAGATGATGGCCCGGGTATTCCGCAGGATGAGCGCGACCGGGTGTTCGAGCGCTTTTACCGCCGCAGCCAGCAAGGCATGGGCTCAGGCCTGGGGTTGGCGATCGTGGGCGAAATCTGTCGCGCGCATCTGGCCCAGATCAGCCTGCATGACGGCGAGCACGCGGGGTTGAAGGTGCGGGTGAGTTTTATCGCCGGTTGATCAATCGAACATGGCGCGCGCTTCATCCAGCTCTGCGCGCAGTTTTTCGCTGTAGGGATCAACCCACAGTTTTTTCATCGCAGGCACGCTGGAGACGTCCACCTTGGCCAGGGGGTGGTCGGTGCCGTGATGGCAATACAGCATGGCAATCTGCACCAGGTCGATGTAGTCGAGGCAGGCTGAGTCCCGTTCCAGGTTCAGGTACTGGCCCGGCAGTTTCGCCAGCATTTCCGGGAAGTCCCAGCCACTCAGCAACTTGTCGCCCAGCACCGGGTGGATGCTGTCGATCACGTGGTTGAGACTGACCGGATCTGACAGCAACTCGTAGTGGTCTTCGGCGTAGGTCAGGATCGGCAGCACGCCGATCTGGTGCACCAGGCCGCCCAGCGCTGCCTGGTCCGGCTTGAGCTGGCTGTGGTTGCGGCACAGGGCGTAGCTGACGCCCGCCACTTCCAGGCTGCGGCGCCACACATCGCGCATTTTCTGTTCGACCACTTCGGAACGGGCGTGGAAGATCTGTTCCATCACCAGGCCGATGGCCAGGTTGCTGCTGTAGTTGGTGCCCAGCCGGGTGATGGCGGTGTGCAGGTCGGTGACTTCCTGGGTGGCGCGCAACAGTGGGCTGTTGACCACTTTGATCAGGCGCGCCGACAACGCAGTGTCGCGGCCGATCACTTTGCTCAAGTGGCTGATGCTGATTTCCGGGTCTTCAGCGGCCTGACGGATGTTCAGGGCCACTTCCGGCAATGTCGGCAGAACCAGGTCATCGTTGTCGATGGCCTTAACCAACGCCTGTTGGACTTTTTCCGCCAGTTTGTTCATTCATGCTCTCTAGGGTGTTGCAGGAAAATACGGCGACTAACGCTGGATCTCACGATCACGGTCAAGGGTGTAAGGCAGGTCAAGCAGTTGCAAACCGGGGCCTTCCAGTGTGCCTAGGTGCACATCGCCACTATCGGCAGCTTCGGCTTGCAATACCGCCAGAAGTTCAATCACCTGGTCAGCTTTTGCTGCAATCACCACTTCGCCGATCGAGCTGTTGTGGCTGGGGGAAAACAACGGGGTGCCTGGCTCGGGCATTTCAGCCGCGTTCAGGCTCAAGCGGTACAGGCGACGCTTGAGTTTGCCCAGGTACTGCATGCGCGCGACGATTTCCTGGCCGGTGTAGCAGCCTTTCTTGAAGCTGACGCCGCCCACGGCCTGCAGGTTGAGCATCTGCGGGATGAACAGTTCGCGGGTTTGGGGCATGACCTGGCCGATACCGGCGCGGATCTGGCCCAGTAGCCAGTGATTCAAGTCGGTTTGTGTCAACTGTGCAGCCAATTGGCTGCGCACGCCGCCGGCTTGCTCGGCCGGTACCCAGAGTTCGGCGCGGGCGGGAGACACGCGGACGGCGATCAGGTGTTCGGTACGGGCAACGCTGTCCGTTTCGGTGGGCAGCTCAAGGCCAAGGCCGGTCAGCGCCTGATCGCCATCGATCACACCGAAACGCACCCAGGCGGCGCTTTCGTCGGTGAGCTTGGACTTGGAGAACACCGCATATTTCTTCAGGTCCGCCAGTTGCGGTTCGAGCAGTTCGCTGGCCATGGCCAGAAGTACGCCGTCGCCCTGCAACAGGATGCGGAAGCTCGACTGCATGCGGCCTTTTTGCGTGCAGCGCGCACCGAGGCTGGCCTGGGTATCGCTCAGGTAATTGAGGTTGCAGGTGAGTTGTCCCTGCAGGAACTTGGCAGCGTCGGAGCCGCGGACGGCGAGAACGCCTTCGTGGGACAGGGGGCAGAAGAAAGCAGAGTCAGCCATGGGTCATCGCAGGTCAAAAAGTCATGGGTGCATCATAGAGGGGCGCCCGGCAAATGGATAGTTTCCGTAGGGGCGACCAAAGCCGACTGTTCCGGTGCCGTCGGGCCTGTATACTTGCGCTCTATTTGAGGAGCGCTCCATGGTCGAAGATGTAGAAATCAATCGTCTCTACTGGCACAGCCGTCGTGGCATGCTTGAGCTTGATGTGTTGCTGGTGCCTTTTACCAAAGAGGTGTATGCGACGCTCAATAAGGAAGATCGCGATCTCTACGTCAGGCTGCTGACTTGCGAAGATCAGGACATGTTCGGCTGGTTCATGGAGCGGGCCGAATCCGAAGATCCTGAACTGCAGCGCATGGTCCGGATGATCCTGGATCGTGTCCAGCCCAAGTAATCGTTTCGAATGCCGCTGGCAGGCCTCACGGCTGCTGCTGGCGGCGTATCTCCTTGCCCAGCTCTTCGCGCTGGGTGCACTGATGGTCCTCGACGCTCCCTTTGCCGTCCTCGGTGTGCTGGCGTGCCTGGCCCAGGCTGCCTGGGTATTGCCGCGTTATGTCCTGCTGACTCACCGTTCGTCGATTCGTGGTCTGCGACGGGATGAGGAGGGCTGGCAGTTATTCAGCAGTGAGCGCGGCTGGCATCGCGTGCAGCTGCGCCCCGACAGCCTGGCGCTGCCGCTGATTGTGGTGTTGCGCTATCGCGTGCCGGGGGAATGGCGGGTGCGCTCGGTCTGCGTGCCGACGGATTCGCAGGCCGCCGATGTGCACCGGCGCCTGCGGGTTCGCTTGAAGTTCAGCCGCCGTAGGTGGTTGGCACCAGAATAGTGTCACGGGCCTCGGGCAACATCTGCGGGTAGTCGAGGGTGTAGTGCAGGCCCCGGCTTTCCTTGCGTTCCATGGCCGAACGGATCATCAACTCCGCGACTTGGGCCAGGTTGCGCAGTTCGATCAGGTCACGGCTGACCTTATAGTTGCTGTAGAACTCATCAATCTCATCCAGCAGCAGTCGCACCCGGTGCTGTGCCCGTTGCAGGCGCTTGTTGGTGCGCACGATCCCCACGTAGTCCCACATGAAGCGCCGCAGCTCGTCCCAGTTGTGGGCGATGATCACGTCTTCGTCCGAATCGGTAACCTGGCTGGCATCCCAGCGGGGCAGGGCGGCCGGCACCGGGATGCGTGGCAGTTGTTCGAGAATGTCCGCCGCGGCCGAGCGGGCGTAGACGAAGCATTCGAGCAGCGAGTTGCTGGCCATGCGGTTGGCGCCGTGCAGGCCGGTGAAGCTGGTTTCGCCAATCGCGTACAGGCCGGGTACATCGGTACGCCCATGCTGGTCGACCATCACGCCGCCGCAGGTGTAGTGCGCCGCCGGTACCACCGGGATCGGCCCTTTGGTGATGTCGATGTTGAACGCCAGGCAGCGCTCGTAGACAGTCGGGAAGTGGGTCTTGATGAACGCTTCGGGCTTGTGGCTGATGTCCAGGTAGACGCAGTCGATGCCCAGGCGCTTCATTTCATGGTCGATGGCGCGGGCGACAATATCCCGTGGAGCCAGCTCGGCGCGTGGGTCGAAGCGCTGCATGAAGCGCTCACCGTTGGGCAGCTTGAGGTGTGCACCTTCGCCGCGCAGGGCTTCGGTGATCAGGAAACTCTTGGCCTGTGGGTGATACAGGCAGGTGGGGTGGAACTGGTTGAATTCCAGGTTGGCCACCCGGCAGCCCGAGCGCCATGCCATGGCAATGCCGTCGCCGCAGGCGCCGTCGGGGTTGCTGGTATAGAGGTAGACCTTGGCGGCGCCGCCGGAGGCGAGGATGGTGAAGCGTGCACCATAAGTATCCACTTCGCCGCTGGCGCGGTTGAGCACATAGGCGCCGAGGCAGCGTTCGCCCGGCAGGCCCAGGCGCTTTTCGGTGATCAGGTCGACAGCGACGCGTTGTTCCAGCAGTTCGATGTTGGGGCGTTGGCGGGCCTGATTGAGCAAGGTCCTGAAAATCGCGGCACCGGTGGCATCGGCGGCGTGGATGATACGGCGATGGCTGTGGCCGCCTTCGCGGGTCAGATGGAACTCGAAGCCGCCGTCATCGCTGCCTGCGTGTTCATCGCGGGTGAAGGGCACGCCTTGGTCGATCAGCCATTGGATCGCCTCGCGGCTATGCTCGACGGTGAAGCGCACCGCGTCTTCGTTGCACAGGCCGCCGCCGGCGTTGAGGGTGTCTTCAACGTGGGATTGCACCGTATCGGTGTCGTCCAGCACCGCGGCGACGCCGCCCTGGGCCCAGAATGTCGAACCGTTGGCCAGGTCGCCTTTGCTCAGGACGGCAATGCGCAGGTGGCTGGGAAGGGTCAGCGCAAGGCTCAAGCCGGCCGCGCCGCTGCCGATCACCAGGACATCGTGTTGAAACTGTTGGCTCATTTGAAGGATTCCGCAAAAAGCGATCCACAGGGCTGGCGCAAACAGGACGCCTGGATCGGCGAATCAAAGGGTCACACGGGCCACTAGTATATAGAGGGGGGGAGCGGCACAATAGCCGGGCATTCGTGGCAATGTGAGATTACGGTGCACGGCTCGGGTAAAATCGACAGGTTATTGAGGTGGGAACTTTTTGCATAAGCCTCGACTCAATAGCAGGTTGCCCGAAAGCTGGGAAACGTTGAGTTTATTGGCCCGTCGGGAGCATTGGACGCGTCAGAAAACCGACGACAAGATTATTCGCGCAGCCGGCGTTGCCCGCGCTGCGTTTTTCGTGTGTGCCAAATCAGTGCATGCCGGAAACTTGCTTGAAGGGGGAGAACTTTTGCGAAAAGTCCGAGTCTATGTTTGCAAGCCTGATCGTTTAGTTATGCAAGCCTCCTTCAAGTACAACGAGGAGTGTTCATGCTAACCCAGGAAGAGGATCAGCAGCTGGTCGAGCGCGTTCAGCGCGGTGACAAGCGAGCATTTGATCTGCTAGTGCTGAAATACCAGCACAAAATTCTCGGGTTGATCGTGCGGTTTGTGCACGACACCCATGAAGCGCAGGACGTTGCACAGGAAGCCTTTATCAAGGCGTACCGTGCACTGGGCAATTTCCGCGGTGATAGTGCGTTTTACACGTGGCTCTACCGCATCGCCATCAACACGGCGAAGAACTATCTGGTGTCTCGCGGACGCCGCCCACCGGATAGCGATGTAAGTTCAGAAGATGCAGAATTTTACGATGGTGATCACGGCCTCAAAGATCTCGAGTCGCCGGAGCGTGCATTGCTGCGCGACGAGATCGAAGGCACCGTTCATCGCACAATTCAGCAACTGCCAGAAGATTTGCGTACGGCGTTAACTTTACGTGAATTCGATGGTCTGAGTTACGAAGACATTGCGAGCGTCATGCAGTGTCCGGTGGGGACTGTAAGGTCACGGATTTTCCGGGCCCGGGAAGCCATCGATAAAGCCTTGCAACCGTTGTTGCAGGAAAACTAAAGACAGCGGCGACAGCCAAGAGAGGAACCGCCATGAGTCGTGATGCCCTGCAGGAATCGCTGTCCGCAGTGATGGATAACGAAGCGGATGAACTGGAACTTCGTCGAGTGCTCAACGCATTTGATGATGCTGAAACCCGTGATACCTGGTCTCGTTACCAAGTCGCTCGGGCGGTGATGCACAAGGATCTTCTAATCCCTCGTCTGGATATTGCTGCGGCCGTTTCTGCCGCGCTGGCTGATGAAGCCGTTCCGGCAAAAGCTGCTCGTGGCCCTTGGCGCAGCCTGGGTCGCCTGGCAGTGGCTGCCTCGGTGACTGTTGCAGTGCTGGCCGGTGTTCGCCTGTACAACCAGGACGAAATCGCCGGTGCCGAACTGGCCCAGCAGACTCAGCAACCGGTCATGGCCGGTCCGCAAGTCAAAGGCCCAGCGGTACTGGCCGGTTACAAGGAAAGCTCAGACACCACCGGCCCTATGGCCAACGGTGTGCTGCAAGGGCAATCCGGCTGGCAGGACCAGCGTCTTCCAGGCTACCTGCGCCAACACGCACAGGAATCCGCCTTGAAAGGCACTGAAAGCGCTCTGCCATACGCTCGCGCTGCAAGCCTGGAAAACCGCTGATCCGTTAAGGAGCCCTATGCGCGCCATACCGCTCCTTACGTTATTGCTCAGTGGTTGGTTTGCACTCCCCGCCCATGCCGATGAAGCCCAAGACTGGCTGACTCGACTTGGGCGTGCTGAGCAGCAGCAAAGTTTTCAAGGTACGTTTGTCTACGAACGTAATGGCAGTTTTTCTACCCATGACATCTGGCATCGTGTCCAGAATGGCCAGGTCCGTGAGCGGCTCTTGCAGCTCGATGGTTCTGCCCAGGAAGTCGTTCGTGTAGATGGTCGTACTCAGTGCGTCAGCGGCACTCTTGTCGCCGGCCTTGGCAATTCGCGTGATGCACCCTCGCGCGCCCTCGATCCGCAAAGACTCAATCAATTCTACGAACTGGCCGTTATCGGAAAATCTCGCGTGGCCGGTCGCAATGCAGTGATTGTGTCGATTACGCCCCGTGATCAATACCGCTACGGTTTTGAGCTGCATCTTGATCGTGAAACTGCGCTGCCGCTCAAATCCTTGTTGCTGAATGATCAAGGACAGTTGCTGGAGCGCTTTCAGTTCACTCGATTGGACACCTCCACCACACCCAATGATCGCGACTTGCAGCCCAGCGGCGAATGCACCGCCATCGCCGTCGGCGACACCAAGGCAGCGGCCGTAGAGGCCGCCGAGGCGTGGCACTTGGAGTGGTTGCCGCCAGGCTTTCAGCTGACCAATAACAGCGCCCGCAAGGATCCCCATACCAAGGCCACGGTCGACAGCCTGATGTATGAAGATGGACTGGCGCGCTTCTCGGTGTTTCTCGAACCGATCAGCGATGTGAGCGTGACCGAGACTCGCACCCAATTAGGCCCCACGGTTGCTGTATCTCGTCGCTTGAATACGGTGGATGGCGAAATGATGGTGACGGTCGTCGGCGAAATACCTATTGGCACCGCCGAACGTATCGCACTGTCGGTGCGCGGTGAAAAAAAGGCCACCCCCAAGCCGTGAGTCGTTAATCCTATGTTCATCCAGATCTTTCACAGTACGCCCATGCCAGGTTGGCTGCCGAGAGCATGAAATGTCTGGATCAGCATTTTCACTTGCAAAAATCTCCCATGTTTTTTATAGGTCAGGGCTTGTTGGCCCTGGCCTTGTTTAGTTCGCGGAACAAAGATGTCGTTCGCAGTTTTCGGCGTTTCTTGAACCCTGTCGCTCAACCCTGCTCGTCGTAACGGGAGCTGTATGTCGATACCACGTTTGAAGTCTTACCTATCCATAGTCGCCACGGTATTGGTGCTGGGTCAGGCCGTGCCCGCGCAAGCGGTCGAGTTGCCTGACTTCACCCAATTGGTTGAGCAAGCCTCGCCTGCCGTGGTGAATATCAGTACCACCCAGAAGCTGCCGGATCGCAAAGTCTCCAACCAGCAGATGCCTGACCTGGAAGGCCTGCCGCCGATGCTGCGCGAGTTCTTCGAGCGTGGCATGCCACAACCGCGTGCGCCCCGTGGTGGCGGTGGTGGCCAGCGTGAAGCGCAGTCCCTGGGGTCGGGCTTCATCATCTCGCCAGATGGCTACATCCTCACCAATAACCATGTGATTGCCGACGCCGACGAGATCCTTGTGCGCCTGGCTGATCGCAGTGAGCTGAAAGCCAAATTGGTCGGCACCGATCCGCGTTCCGACGTGGCCTTGCTGAAGATCGAGGGCAAGGACCTGCCGGTGCTGAAGCTGGGCAAGTCCCAGGACCTGAAGGCGGGGCAGTGGGTGGTAGCCATCGGCTCGCCGTTTGGTTTTGACCATACCGTTACCCAGGGTATCGTCAGTGCCATTGGTCGCAGCCTGCCGAACGAGAACTATGTGCCGTTCATCCAGACCGACGTGCCGATCAACCCGGGCAACTCCGGTGGCCCGTTGTTCAACCTGGCGGGCGAAGTGGTGGGGATCAACTCGCAGATCTACACCCGTTCCGGTGGCTTCATGGGGGTTTCGTTCGCCATTCCTATCGACGTGGCCATGGATGTTTCCAATCAGCTGAAAAGCGGTGGCAAGGTCAGCCGTGGCTGGTTGGGCGTGGTCATTCAGGAAGTGAACAAGGACCTGGCTGAATCCTTCGGCCTCGACAAGCCGGCGGGCGCCCTGGTCGCGCAAATCCAGGACGACGGCCCGGCTGCCAAAGGCGGCCTGCAAGTCGGCGACGTGATCCTGAGCATGAACGGTCAACCGATCATTATGTCGGCCGACCTGCCGCACCTGGTTGGCGCACTCAAGGCCGGCAGCAAGGCTAAGTTGGAAGTGATTCGTGATGGCAAGCGCCAGAATGTCGAGCTGACCGTGGGTGCGATCCCTGAAGAGGGCGCGACCCTGGATGCCCTGGGTAATACCAAGCCGGGCGCCGAGCGCAGCAGCAATCGCCTGGGCATTGCCGTGGCCGAGCTGACTGACGAGCAGAAGAAAGCCTTCGATCTCAAGAGCGGCGTGGTGATCAAGGAAGTGCAGGACGGCCCGGCCGCCTTGATCGGCCTGCAGCCTGGCGACGTGATCACTCACCTGAACAATCAGGCGATTGAGACTACCAAGCAGTTCACCGACATCGCCAAGGCGTTGCCGAAGAACCGCTCGGTATCGATGCGCGTGCTTCGTCAGGGGCGTGCCAGCTTCATTACCTTCAAGCTGGCCGAGTAACCCACCCGGCCAATAAAAAGCCCCGCCTTCGTGTTACGAGGGCGGGGCTTTTTTGTGGGCGACGGGTCTAGCCCATCATGCCTTTAACCAGGCGCTCCTGTTCGATCAACTCACGCTGACGTGCATCGATACGTGACGACAATGGGAAATTGCTGCCGGCGCGACGTTTGGCAAAGTCCAACTGCTGAATCGCCTGCTGGAAGTCGCCCACCAAAGCAAAGTATTCGGCGCGAGCCTGATGCAGGCCGATGATATTGCCCGACAAGCCACGGGTCTCGGCGACCTGGTACCACACATCCGGATCGTCCGGGCGAGACTTGAGCAAGCCATCCAGGGCCTTTTCCGCATCGGCGGTCCGATTCTGTTTAAGCAACAGATCTACCCGAATCTGATTCAGCGGGTAGTTGCCGGGGTATTGGGTCAGCATCCGATCCGTGCGTTGCTGGGCATCGGGCAGGTGGTTGTTGTCGATGTCCAACTGGATCTGCGCCAGGTTGTAGGTGATGTCATTGGGCGCCTTGGCCAGCAAGGGCTGCAGGCTTTCCCGTGCCTGCTTGAACTGGGAGGCCTTGATCTGGGCGATGGCCAGGCCATAGCGCGCCACGTCGTTTTTAGGATTTTCGTCCAGTTGCGCCTGGAAGCGCTTGGCGGCGAGTCCGGAGGTGTCTTCGTATTGCAGCTGGACCCGTGCGCGAATCAACTGGTAGCGCAGGCTGTCTTCCTTGCCGCCGGCCTTGGCTTGTTCCGCGCGGTTGCGGGTGTCGGCGATACGCGATTCGGTCACCGGGTGAGTCAGCAGGAATTCCGGCGGCTTGGCGTCGAAGCGGTACTGACGCATCAGACGTTCGAACATGGTTGGCATGGAGCGCGGGTCGTAGCCGGCTTTCTCCAGGTTGACGATGCCGATACGGTCCGCCTCCTGCTCATTCTGGCGAGAGAATCGTCGTTGTTCCTGGATGGCCGCCGCCTGTGTGCCGGCGATCGCCGCGATCCCGGCATCCCCGGCGCCGGCGGCTGCCGCAATGATGCCGCCGAGGAGGGCGGCCATCATCGGGATCTGCATGCGCTGCTGCGCCTCGACACCACGGGCGAAGTGACGCTGGGACAAGTGAGCCAGTTCGTGGGCCAGCACCGACGCGTATTCCCCTTCGGTCTGGGCATTGAGAAACAGGCCGCCGTTCACGCCGACGATACCGCCGGGTGCGGCAAAGGCGTTCAGCTGCGGGCTGTTGATCAGGATGAATTCCAGGCGCCGGTCATTCACCTGGCTGGTTTCCACCAGCTTGTACACGCTCGTTTCGACGTAATCCTTGAGCTGCGGGTCGTTCAACTGCGAGACCTGGCCCCGTAGGTAGGCCAGCCAGGCGCGACCCAGCTGATATTCCTGTTGCGGCGAGACAATGGCAGAACTGGCGTCGCCAAGTGACGGCAGGTCGTCAGCGAAGCCTGGGGAGGCCAGCAGGCAAGCCAGCGTCAGCAGGGTGGGGCGCAAAAAAGTCATGCACAGAGCCTTTCGACAAAGAGCTTACTGTAGCCGGACACTGAGCTTCGGACCAGATATTCTAAGCACCCCGAATGCGTGCCCGGAGTAAAACCATGACCGACGCTGTAGCCTTTGATGCCGAACTCGATGCCAGCGGCCTCAATTGCCCGTTGCCTCTGCTCAAGGCCAAGCTGGAACTCAATCGATTGGCCAGTGGCGCTGTGCTCAAGGTGATCGCCACCGACGCAGGTTCCCAGCGTGATTTCCGCACCTTCGCCAAGCTGGCCGGCCATACCCTGTTGCATGAAGAAGACGTCGCCGGTGTGTACCGTTACTGGTTGCGCAAGGCCTGAACCGTTTGCCCCTACCACCCGAGGTTGATTGATGTTCAAAGTGTTACGAGACTGGATCCAGCGCTACTTCTCCGATGAAGAAGCCGTGGTGCTGGCGGTCCTGCTGTTTCTGGCCTTTACGGCCGTACTCACCTTGGGTGGCATGCTGGCGCCGGTGCTGGCGGGGATGGTGCTTGCTTACCTGATGCAGGGCCTAGTCACCACACTGGAGCGTTTACGCTTGCCGGGTGGCGCAGCGGTGGGCCTGGTATTTGCCTTGTTCATGGGGCTGCTGGTGGTGTTTATCGTCGTGGTGTTACCGCTGCTGTGGCACCAACTGATCACGTTGTTCAACGAGTTGCCGGGCATGCTCGCCAAGTGGCAGTCGCTGTTGCTGCTGCTGCCGGAGCGCTACCCGCATCTGGTGTCGGACGAGCAGGTGTTGCAGGCCATAGAAGTGGCGCGCGGCGAAATCGGAAAGTTCGGGCAATGGGCGCTGACCTTTTCCCTGTCCAGCCTGCCGCTACTGGTCAACATCATGATCTACCTGGTGCTCGTACCGATCCTGGTGTTCTTCTTCCTCAAGGATCGCGCCATGATCGGGCGTTGGGTGCGCGGCTATCTGCCGCGCGAACGAGCGCTGATCACCCGGGTGGCCGAAGAAATGAACCGACAGATCGCCAACTACATTCGTGGCAAGGTTATCGAGATCATTATCTGCGGGGGCGTTACCTACATCGCGTTTATCGCACTGGACCTCAACTACGCCGCCTTGCTGGCACTGCTGGTAGGGATTTCGGTGGTGGTGCCGTATGTCGGTGCCGTGGTGGTGACGGTGCCGGTGACCTTGATCGCCTTGTTCCAGTGGGGCTGGAGCGACCAGTTCATCTACTTGATGGCGGTCTACGGCATCATCCAGACCCTGGATGGCAACGTGCTGGTGCCGCTGCTGTTCTCGGAGGCGGTCAACCTGCACCCGGTGGCGATCATCTGTGCAGTGCTGTTGTTTGGTGGACTGTGGGGATTCTGGGGGGTGTTCTTTGCGATTCCCCTGGCGACGCTGTTCAAGGCCGTGCTGGATGCGTGGCCGCGGCAGGAGCCGGTGGTGGCACCGTTGTTGTAAGGGTAGGCGCGAATCACTGCTTCATCGCCGCAGTGATCCGCGCTACAGATCAGGCCTTGTTCAACGCCTGGGCTGCGGCCAGAACGGCCTCCACATGGCCCGGCACTTTCACGCCGCGCCATTCCTGGCGCAGCACACCGTCCTTGTCGATCAGGAAGGTGCTGCGATCCACACCCAGGTATTCCTTGCCGTACAGCTTCTTCAACTTGATCACATCAAACAGCTGGCAAACCGCCTCGTCCTTGTCGCTGATCAGCTCGAACGGGAATTCCTGCTTGCCCTTGAAGTTCTCATGGGACTTCACGCTGTCGCGCGACACGCCAAACACTTCGGTGTTGGCCGCCTTGAATGCCGCGTACTGGTCACGGAAACCCTGGCCTTCGGTGGTGCAGCCCGGGGTGCTGTCCTTCGGGTAGAAGTAGATCACCACTTGCTTGCCCTTGAGGGCGGCAAGGCTGAAGGTCTGGCCGCTGGTGGCCTGGGCTTCGAAATCGGCTACGGGTTTGTCGATGACTACCGCCATGAAAAAACTTCCTTACATTGGGTTCTGTGGGCGCCACGGCTCAATCAACGCGTCGAGGTTCAGGGCATCGGCGAAATCCAGGAACTGGTCGCGCAGCCAACTGATCTGCACGCCGGCCGGCAAGGTCACGGTGAACGTCGCGTTGAGCATGGTGCCGCCGGTTTGCGGGGCCTGGTAGGTGTCGCAGGTCAGGTTCTCCAGTTCGACGTTATGGTCGATGAAGAACTGGCACAGCTCATTGACGATGTCCGAACGGTAGGCCGAGCTGACATACGCCACATAAGGAAGCGCCTGCGGGCGATTTTCCAGGGCGGCGCTGCGCACCACGTTGACGGTGAAGTCGTGCTTCTTGGCCAGGCCCGGCAGGCCGGTCTCCAGGCGCGCCAGGGCATCCCAGGTGCCGGAAATCTGCAGGACCAGCGCACTGCACTCGCCATGGCGGGTCAGGCGGGAGGTCACCACGGCACAGCGGTTTTCATGGCTGGCGCGGCACAGGACGTTGGTCAGCTCCATGGGGTTGGCGCCGAGGGCACTGATAACAAGGAATTGTTCGCGAACTGTGGGGGTGGACATGCAGCCTTCCTAAAACGATGAGCGGTCGATACTGTGAGGGCTGTATCGATCAAAGCATGAAGGGTAGCGAAAAGCGTCGCCAAGGGATAGGAGGTGGCGTTTTCATTGCGTGATCCGCCTGATTTTGCCCAGCCTCAACCCGTGCTTTGGCCCAATGATGGCATTGCCCGTCGTTTAGTTGCGCCAGAACGCATCCTCAGGCGGTACTTCGCTTGTACAAGCATCTTGGCGCCAGTACCATTACGGCTCTCTTTTTCCGGCAGGAGCGGTTGCATGATTGCGGGCAGTATGGTGGCACTGGTCACACCCATGGATGCACAAGGTCATCTCGACTGGGACAGCCTGGGCAAACTGGTGGACTTCCACCTGCAAGAAGGCACCAACGCCATCGTGGCGGTCGGCACCACAGGTGAATCGGCCACCCTCGATGTGGAAGAGCACATCCAGGTGATCGAATTCGTGGTCAAGCGTGTCGCGGGGCGTATTGCCGTGATCGCCGGCACGGGCGCCAACTCGACGCGCGAAGCCATCGAGCTGACCCGAAACGCCAAGAAAGCCGGCGCCGACGCTTGCCTGCTGGTGACCCCGTACTACAACAAGCCGACCCAGGAAGGCCTGTACCAGCACTTCCGCACCATTGCCGAAGCCGTCGACATCCCGCAGATCCTCTATAACGTGCCGGGTCGTACCGCGTGCGACATGAAGGCCGAGACCGTGATCCGCCTGTCCACCGTGCCGAACATCATCGGCATCAAGGAAGCCACCGGCGACCTGCAGCGCGCCAAGGACATCCTGGCCGGGGTGAGCAGCGATTTCCTGCTGTATTCCGGTGACGACGCCACGGCTGTCGAGCTGATCCTGCTGGGCGGCAAGGGCAATATCTCCGTGACCGCCAACGTGGCCCCGCGCGCCATGAGCGACCTGTGTGCCGCCGCCATCGCCGGCGACGCCGTGACCGCCCGTGCGATCCACGAGAAGCTGATGCCGCTCAACAAGACACTGTTTATCGAATCCAACCCTATTCCCGTGAAGTGGGCGCTGTTCGAGATGGGCCTGATGCCGGACGGTATCCGTCTGCCGCTCACCCGCCTCAGCGAAGCCTGTCACGAACCGCTGCGACAGGCCCTGCGCCAGTCCGGCGTCCTGGTTTAATTGAGGAAGCACTACGCATGAAGCGATTGGCCGGACTTTCCGCACTTGCCTTGATTATCTCCAGCACCAGTGGCTGCGGTTGGATCTGGGGCCCGGAAGGCTACTTCCGTGACCGCGGCAGCGATTACCTGGAAGCACAAGCAACCAAACCGATGCAACTGCCGCCGGACGTCAACGTCGCCAAGCGCCTTGACCCGTTGCTGCCGATTCCACGCAACGTTGCCGACGACACCACCAAGGGTGAATACGTCGTGCCACGTCCACAGCCGATCTCGGCCGTGGCGGATGCCAGCGATTACAGCCTGCAGAAGAGCGGCGATTCGCGTTGGATCGTGGCGCAGCGCCCACCTGCTGAAGTCTGGCCGGTAGCGGTGCAGTTCTTCCAGGACAACGGTTTCCGCATCGACGAGCAGCGCCCGCAGACCGGTGAATTCACCACGGCATGGCAGCAGGGCAGCGAGCTGTCCGCCACCATGGCCAAGCGCCTTCAGGCCGGTGGTGTCGCCGCCGACAGCGAAGCCCGTGTGCGTGTGCGCATCGAGCCAGGCGTACAGCGCAACACCAGTGAAGTCTACGTGGTCAGCGCCGAGCGTCCTGCCGGCAGCACCGCCAACGTCGACTTCACCAACCGCTCGGTCAACACCGGTGTCGACTCGGCATTGGTCGACGAGATGCTGGCCAGCATGAGCCGTATCTCCGAGAAGGGCGGTTCCGTTTCCCTGCTCGCCGCCCGTGATTACGACACCCCTAGCCGCGTCAGCCTCACCGAGGACGGCAGCGGCAACGTGGTGCTGAACCTGGGTGAAGACCTGGATCGCGCCTGGGCCAGCGTCGGCCGCGCGTTGGAGCAAGGCCCATGGCGTGTTGAAGACATCAACCGCAGCCTGGGCCTGTACTACATCAACGTGGCTGAAAAGGCCGAGCGCAAAGACGAAGAGCCTGGTTTCTTCGGCAAACTGTTCGGCAGCAAGCCGACCAAGGAAGAAATCGAAACCCGCGCCGAGCGTTATCAGGTGCGTTTGAGCAAGGTTGGCGAGACTGTGCAGGTCACCGTCGAGAAGAACATCAACACCGTGGCGCCGGCTGAAACAGCGCGCAAGGTGTTGGGCGTGATTCAGGACAACCTGGGCTGATCCGATGCGTTTTGCCGTTCTCGGCAGCGGTAGCCAAGGGAACGGCACGCTGGTCGCCCATGACGACACGTACGTGCTGGTGGATTGTGGTTTCTCGTTAAAGGAAACCGAGCGGCGCCTGCTGCGCCTGGGGGTTCACCCCTCGCAGCTGAGCGCGATTCTGGTGACCCACGAACATGCCGACCATGTGCATGGCGTGGGTTTGCTGTCTCGGCGCTACAATCTTCCGGTGTACCTCAGTCGCGGCACACTGCGCGGGATGCGCAAACCTATAGAACCCGCAGGTTTCCTGGCCGGTGGCGAGCAGCTGCAAATCGGTGCCCTGAGCATCGATGTGATTGCCGTGGCGCACGACGCCCAGGAGCCGACGCAGTATGTATTCAGTGACGGAGAGCGGCGTTTCGGCGTGCTCACCGACCTGGGCTCCTACTGCGCCAAGGTACTGGACGGCTACCGGAACCTCGATGCCTTGATGATCGAGTCCAACCACTGCCGAGACCTGTTGGCTCGCGGTCACTATCCGTACTTTCTCAAGCAACGGGTCGGCGGCGAACTGGGACATTTGAACAACCATCAGGCGGCGTACCTGGTGTATGAGTTGGGCTGGCAAGACCTGCAACACCTGGTCCTGGCCCACTTGAGCAGCAAGAACAACCTGCCGACGCTTGCCCGGCAATGTTTTGTCGACACCCTCGGGTGCGACCCGGACTGGCTGCAACTGGCCGATCAAGATTCAGGGCTCGACTGGCGACATATCGCCTAGCCCACCTCACTCAAAGCGGAGCCCATCATGGAAAAACGTGAAGAACTCTACCGCGGCAAAGCCAAGTCGGTTTACAAGACCGACGACGCCAACCGCTTGATCCTGCTGTTTCGCAACGACACCTCGGCGTTCGACGGCAAGCGCATCGAACAACTTGATCGCAAGGGCATGGTGAACAACAAGTTCAACGCCTTCATCATGCAGAAACTCGAAGCGGCCGGTATCCCGACCCAATTCGACCAACTGCTGGGCGACAACGAGTGCCTGGTGAAGAAGCTGGACATGATCCCGGTGGAATGCGTCGTGCGTAACTACGCCGCCGGCAGCCTGGTCAAGCGCCTGGGCGTGGAAGAGGGCCTCAAGCTCAACCCTTACACGTTCGAGCTGTTCCTGAAGGACGACGCCAAGGGCGACCCGTTCATCAACGAATCCCACGTCGTGGCATTCGGCTGGGGCACCGCCGAGCAACTGGCACGCATGAAGGAGTTGTCCCTCAAGGTCAACGACGTGCTGAGCAAGCTGTTCGACGACGCAGGCCTGCTGCTGGTGGACTTCAAGCTGGAATTCGGCGTGTTCCACGACGGCTCCATCGTCCTCGGCGACGAATTCAGCCCGGACGGTTGCCGCCTGTGGGACAAGGACACCAAGAAGAAGATGGACAAGGACCGCTTCCGCCAAGGCCTCGGTGATGTGATCGAAGCCTACGAAGAAGTCGCCAAGCGTCTCGGCGTACCGCTTTAATCGACGCAAGCATCTGATAGCACGGAAAAAAATCTCGTTTGAGCTTTGCTTCCACGAAACAGGCTGTTATGATGCGCGCCGTTGGAGAGATGCCAGAGTGGCCGAATGGGACGGATTCGAAATCCGTTGTACCTTCACCGGTACCTAGGGTTCGAATCCCTATCTCTCCGCCATTACATAGAAAAAGCCCCGTAGCTGAATAAGCTACGGGGCTTTTTCGTTTCTGAGATTTGGGGGCAAGCTACTCGTTCCGAGCAGCAAACAGGGCCGCAGTGGTTGTTTCCAGCAGGCACAACCAACCGTATTCCGTCTTCAAGCATGCCTTACTGGCTTGATCAGGCTTTCTGCTGGAATTCCAAACATCTCATGCAGCTTCCAAATCATCGGCAAGGTCAGCGCTCGTTTTCCATTCAGCACTTCATGAACACGATTCTGGCGGCCAATGGCGGGAATAAGATCAGCCGCCGATAGGCCAGACTGTTCCATTCTGAAGCGAATGGCATCGATTGGGTTGGGCAGGTCCATGGGAAAGTGTTTGGCTTCATAGGCCTCGATCAGCGTGATCATTACGTCAAAGTAATCACCTTCCGGGGTGCCGGGTTCTGGTTCGTTGTCGAACAGCGCAGAGACAGACTTGAGCGCGTCCTTGTAATCCTGTTCGGTGTGGATAGGTCGGATGTTCATGGGTTACTCCGTTTCGTCATCTTTGATGTGTTCCCAGTATTCTCGTGGGCATCATGCTCAGCGACGCTGCAAATAACTCACTGATATTTATAACTTCCCATTTCCTGGGTGTACGTCCCTCAAGTCTTTATCCAAACGGCCGAAACACTCTCGTACGACATCGTATCCCTAATAAGAGAGTCCCCCCTAATGTCCCTTCGCAGCCTGTCCATCGCCCGCCGTGCGGGTCTGGGTTTTGCCCTGATTGCTTTGCTCGTGGCCCTGCTGGGTTTTTTTGCACTGTCGAACATGGCAAGCATCCGCGCCAGCGCGGTGCAGGTGGAAAGCGGGCTGGTGCCGAAGATGCGGCTGGTGGCGGACATTCGCGAAATCATGCTACGCATTCGTACGATCTCTTTGCGCATGGCCCTGGACCCGAACCCGGCGAGCATCCCGCAATACCGTAGCCAGATGGACACCCGCAGCCAGGACCTGAGCAAACGGCTGGCCGACCTCGATGCAGTGATCGACACCCCCGAAGTACGCACGCTCTATGACCAGTTCCAGGTCTCGCTGCGCCAATACCAGCAAGGGCTGGCGCAATCATTCATCCTCGCCGACAAGCAGCAGGGCGCCGAACTCAACAAGCTGTTGCTGGTGGATATGAAAACCGTGGTCGATGGCTCCGGGGCCCAACTCAATGCCCTGGCCGACTACTACAACGCCCAGATCAACCAGCAAGGCCAGGCGGCCGAATCGCAGTACGGCCGTTCGCGCACCATGGTGTTCGGCTTTGTGATCGTGGCCGGGTTGAGCACCGTGCTGCTGGCCTGGTTGCTCACGCGCAGTATTGTCGGCCCGCTCAGTCATGCCGTACGGGCTGCCGAGAACGTTGCCCAAGGTGACCTGACCCAAACGGTGGACGTGAGCGGCGACGACGAAGTGACGCGCCTGCTCGTGGCACTCAAGACCATGCAGGCCAACCTGCGCGGGACCTTGCAACTGATTCGCCAGTCGGCCGGGCAGATGGCGTCATCGGCCACCGACCTCAACGGCATCACCGACCAGAGCAGCCGCAGCCTGCAAAAGCAGACCGCTGAAATCGAGCAGGCCGCCACCGCCGTCAACGAGATGACCTCGGCGGCGGATGAGGTGGCGCGCAATGCGGTGTCCACCTCCGAGTCCACTCGCCTTTCCAATGAAACCGCGCGCGAAGGCCAGCACCGTGTGGGTGAAACGGTCAGCGCCATTCAAGCCCTGAGCACCAACATCGGCGAAACCTCGACCCTGGTGCAGAACCTCGCCGAGCAATCGCGGGATATCGGCAAGGTGCTCGATGTGATCCGCTCCATCGCCGAGCAGACCAACCTGCTGGCACTCAACGCTGCGATCGAGGCGGCGCGGGCCGGTGAGTCCGGGCGTGGCTTTGCGGTGGTGGCTGACGAAGTCCGTGCACTGGCCCACCGTACCCAGCAATCGACCCTGGAAATCGACCAGATGGTGACCGCGATGCGCACGGGGTCCAACGAGGCGTTGAGCTCGATGCAGTCGAGCACCCAGCGAGCCACCGACACCCTGGCCCTGGCTGAGGGGGCGGGCGGCGCATTGAGCCAGATCACCGATTCCATCGACCAGATCCACCAGCGCAACCTGGTCATCGCCAGCGCCGCCGAGGAGCAGGCCCAGGTGGCCAAGGAAGTCGATCGCAATATCGTCAATATTCGCGACCTGTCTGCACAATCCTCTTCCGGCGCCGGGCAGATCAATGGATCGAGTCGAGAACTGGCGCAGTTGGCCGTTTCCCTGAACGAAGCCGTCGCAAGGTTTCAGCTGTAGTGAAATGCGCGGGCTAGTTCAGTGTCGACTCCTCCACGATCTCGATATTGACGGCCTGCCAGTCGCCGCCCGGGCCCCTGACCAATTCGTAGGTGACCGTCTGCCCCTCGCGCAGCCGCCGGCCACCCTGGGCGGTGGTGGCGCTGCGAAAGAAAATGTCCTGCTCATCGTAGGCGGCAGTCTTGCTGCTGATGGAGATTGCAGTCTGTGGAGTTTTCCTGGGCATGGCCGTTCTCCTTTCCAGTGCAATAGGTGGCCCGTCGGGGCAGGTATGTCTGCGGGCATCAAGCGGGTCAGGACACGATTTGGACTTTATCGGCCTGCATGCCTTTCTGGCCCTGTACGGCTTCGAAGGTGACCTTCTGGCCCTCCTTCAATGTTTTGAACCCGCTGCCCTCGATTGCCCTGAAGTGGACGAACAGGTCGGGGCCGCTCTCCGGCGTGATGAATCCGTAACCCTTTTCATCGTTGAACCACTTCACTGTGCCGTTCTGTCTGTCGCTCATTCTTCGTGTCCTCGAACCGGTGTGCCCCGCTGCTGATTCGTCGCGGTACCCATAAGCAAAGTCCCGAAGCCACTGCTCGTCAACGCGCCACGGGACCAGCGGTACTGTCATTCCTGACAGGTTCGCCGCCTGTGCCGTTGCGCGATACTGCTTCGTTTTACCGTGGGTTTTCGCGCTGGGCGGGCATCCGATTTCCGCCGCCTTCGGGCACCAGGCAGGTGCCTTGTGGCGTGGTGCCCCTGTCCCTTCTAACCCTCGCCTGCCGTCCCATCCAGCCCACGACGGATCTTTTCCAGCAACTCATCGATATGGAACGGCTTGGAAATCAGATCCATGCCTTCGCCGAGGAAACTTTGCCGGTTCGCGGCATTTTCCGCGTAGCCGGTCATGAACAGGATCGGCAAGGTGTGGCGGATCTCGCGTGCCACGTCTGCCAGTTCGCGCCCGGTCATAAAGGGCAGGCCGACGTCGGTCAACAACAGGTTGATGCTCGGGTCGCTGCGCAGGCAGACCACCGCTTCGTCACCATTGGCGGCCAGGCTGCAACGGTAGCCGGCGTCGGCCAGGACTTCGGCGACAAAGCTGCGCACCGAAGGCATGTCTTCGACGACCAGCACATGTTCGCCCTTGCTCTGGCCGGGTGCGGCCAGAGGCTTGGTCACGATGCTGGCCGGCCCGCTGGCGGCGGGAAGCATGATGGTCACTTCGGTGCCCTGGCGGGTCACGCTGCGGATTTGTGCATCGCCGCCGGACTGGCGGGCAAACCCGTAGATGGTCGACAGGCCCAGCCCGGTACCCTGGCCCAGCGGTTTGGTGGTGAAGAAGGGGTCGAAGACTTTGTCGATGACGCTGTGTTCGATGCCCACCCCGTTGTCCCGCACCGACAGGACGATGTAGGCGCCATTTTCCAGTTTCAGGTTGCCACTGGAGTAGGCCGGGTAAGTCGTCACCCAGACAGTGCCGCCCTTGGGCAGCGCGTCGCGGGCGTTGATCACCAGGTTCAGCACCGCACTTTCCAGCTGGATCGGATCGACCATCGCCACGGCTGGGTTGTTGGTCAGCTCCAGCTTCAGCGCGATATGTTCACCGATGGTGCGTACCAGCAGTTCTTCCAGGGAGCGGATATGCGCGTTGATGTCGATCGGCCGCGTGTCCAGCGGTTGCTGGCGGGCGAAGGCGAGCAGGCGGTTGGTCAGGCCGGCGGCGCTCAGGGCCGAGCTCAACGCTGCATCGGCATAGGCCATGACCTTGTCGGTGCGCTGGGTCTCGATGCGTTTCTTGATCAGCTCCAGGCTGGTGATGATCCCGGTCAGCAGGTTGTTGAAGTCATGGGCAATGCCGCCGGTGAGCTTGCCCAGGGCATCCATCTTCTGCGCCTGCAACAGTTGCGCCTCGGTACGTGCCAACTGGGTGGCGGCGTTGGCCAGCTCGGCCTGTTGGTGCCGCTCGCGGTGGCGGTGCTCGGTGACGTCTTCGACAAACACCAGGCTCAATTCGGCGCTGCGGTAGGGTGAAACCTGCCATTCGGTCTCGCGCATCTGGCCGTCGACCTTCATCTGCAGGGTACCCTTCCAGCGCTCGCCGGCAGCCAGGCGCTGGCACAGTTCCTGGAGCACGCCGAGTTGATCGGCGGCGAAGCACTCCAGCAGGGCGTCGGGGTTGAGGTTGTCGTGAATCAATTGGGCGAAGGCGTGGTTACATTCGTGGACCTTGAGCTGTGCATCCATGACTGCAATCGGTGCGCTGATATTGAAGAATATTTCGCGAAAGCGTGCCTCGCTCTCGCGCAGCGCATATTCGGTGTCACGCACCCGCAGCAGGGTCCGCAGGGTCGCCAGCAGCACATCGGGGTCGATGGGGTGGATCAGGTAGGCATCGGCCCCGGCATCCAGGCCGGTGATGATGTCACCGCTCTCGATGGAGGCCGCCGACACGTGCACCACCGGCAGCAAGGCCGTGACCGGATCGGCGCGCAGCCTGCGTACGATGTCGAAGCCGCTCATGTCCGGCAGGTTGACGTCGAGGATCAGCCCGTCGATCTTTTGGCTGGCGATCAGGTCCAGCCCTTCCTGGCCGGTGCCGGCCTCGAGCACGCGGTAGTCATGGTTCTCCAGGCGCCGGCGCAGGGCATAGCGGGTCGCCGCGTTGTCGTCGACGATCAGCAGTTGGATGTCACGGTTCATCAACAAGCCCGCCAGGAATAGAGAGAGGAATGATCACGAAGAACATCGAGCCCACGCCTGGGGTACTTTCCACGCCGACGCGGCCGCCGAGCAACTCGGCAAAGCGTTTGCACAGCGACAGCCCCAGGCCGGTGCCGCGCAGGCGTTTTTGCAGCGGCGAATCGATCTGGGAAAAGTCTTCGAACAGGTTGCTGTGCAATTCGGCCGGAATGCCCAGGCCGGTGTCGTGCACGGCAAAGCGGATTTCCTGATCACCCACTCTCTGCGCCGACACTCGCACTTCACCTTGCACCGTGAACTTCAGGGCGTTGGAGATGAAGTTGCGCAGGATCTGCGCGAGCTTCTTGTCATCGGTGTACAGCTTGGGCAAGCCGATCGGCTCTTCGAAGATCAAGTCCATCGACGTCGCATCGACGATCGGACGGAACATCCCGCGCAACGCCGAGAACAGATCGAACATGTCGAACCAGGCCGGCGAGATCGTGATGCGTCCGGCCTCGATCTTGGCCAGGTCCAGCAGGTCGTCGACCATTTCGCGCAGTTCGCGTGCGGAGCTGCGGATAAACCCGACTTGTGTGTGCTGCTCGGGGCTCAGCGGACCGTCGAGTTCGTCGACCAGCAGGCTGGTGATGCTCAGGATCGAGCCCAGGGGCGTGCGGAATTCATGGCTCATGTACGACAGGAAACGGCTTTTCAGGTCCGACGCCTGGCGCAGTTGGTCGGCCTGGGTATCCAGCTCGGCATAGAGTGCCAATACGCCCTGGTTGGTTTCGTCCAGTTCGGCGCGCAGTGCATCGGCTTCCAGGCGAAGCTTTCGCACTTGCTCCTCAAGCGAAACGGTGGTGTCAGCCATCGGTGGCCTCCAGGGCAATCACAAAGACGGTAACGTCATCCCGGCCGCGAGAGAAATCACGGTGCAGGACGGCGGCGATCAGGGCAGGGTGGCGATGTGAAAGCCCGGGATAGTCCGCCAGGTTCCAGCGTGACTGCAGGCCGTCGCTGTAGAGGATCAGCATCTGGCCACCCACTTGAGCGTAGTCGAAGGGCTGCGCCTTGCGAAACTGCACGCCGACGATCCCGGGATGGGACGCCAGCCCGCGGGACTTGCCGGGGCCGATCAGGCTGGCGCCGATATTGCCCACCCCGGTAAAGCGCAGGCTGTCGGTCGTGGCATCGTACTGCGCCACGGCCACGGCTGCGCCGCGGGTGCCGTTCATGCCGATATGCAGGTCGTTGAACAGCTCGCTTGCGTCGAAGAAGGCGTCTTGGGCAAACACCGCTTCGCCGGCCTGCGCCGCGCGTTCGGCTTCGCTGCCATGGCCCAGGCCGTCGGCTACCATCACGCTGAACCGGCCGGGTTCGATCACCAGGTGCCAGGCATCGCCGCAGGCCGGGTCGTCGTGCAGGGAATGCTGGCTGACGCCGTAGCGGATATCTTTGCTGGCCGATGCCCGTGGATACAGGCGCGCCAGCATCGCCGTGCCGCGCTGATCGGCGTACACGTCGAACACCTGGGCCACACGCGAAATGGCGCCCATGCCGATGCCCTGGGTGCCGCCGGTGGAAAAGCCGTCCACCAGGCAACTGTCCAGGTCAAAGCCCTGGCCACGGTCCACGGCGATCAGCTCCACGCCCTGATTACCCGTGAGGCGCAGATGCAATTGGCCATGGGCGGCATGCTTGAGGATATTGCTGGCCAGCTCGGTGGCCACCAGTGCCACGCGGCCGGCATCGGTCTCGTCGAAGCCCGATTGTTCGGCCAGCTGTTGCGCGGTGCGTCGGGCATGGCCGATCTGGCTGACATCCTCGATCAACAACACTTGGGTCAGGGCACTGGGAATATTCAGGCCCATCGGGTAATCGTCACGCGGGTGCCTTGGCCGGGTGCGGTGTCCAGTTCAAACTCGTCCACCAACCGCTTGGCGCCGGTCAGGCCCAGGCCCAGGCCGCTGCCGGAGGTCCAGCCGTCGGTCATCGCCAACTTGAGGTCGGGGATGCCCGGCCCTTCGTCGCGAAAGGTCAGGCGCAGGCCTGGGCGGTGGTCTTTTTTGACCACGGCCCAATCCATATGGCCGCCGCCGCCGTACACCACGGTGTTGCGCGCCAGCTCACTGACGGCGGTGACCAGCTTGGTCAGGTCGATCAGGCGCATGCCGCATTCCTGGGCCAGCTTGCGCACCAATTGTCGGGCCAGCACTACGTCCTGTTCGATGAGCACCGGGTGAGTGCCACTGCTGGCCTGGGTCATGAGTGATCTACCCGGTCACGCAGCAACTTCATGCCGCGCTCGACGTTCAACGCGGTCGCTACGCCCGGCAGGGTCATGCCCAGTTCCACCAGCGTGATCGCCACGGCCGGCTGCATGCCCACCAGCACGGTCTGGGCATCCATGATGCGCGACAGGCCGGAAATGGTGCCGATCATGCGGCCGATAAACGAGTCGACCATGTCCAACGCCGAAATGTCGATCAGCACGCCCCGGGCGGATGTACGGCTGATGCGCTCGGACAGGTCGTCCTGCAGCGTCAGCGCGAGCTGGTCATGCATGTCGACCTGGATCGTCACGAGCAGGAACTCGCCCATCTGCAAAATAGGGATACGTTCCATGCTTAAACAGCCTTGCTGATGGTGACGCCCAGGCGTTTCAGGGCCAGCGCCAAGGCATCCGCCAGGTTGGCCTTGGTCACCACGCCTTGCAGGTCAAGGCCCAGGTGCACGATGGTCTGGGCGATCTGCGGACGCACGCCGCTGATGATGCAGTCGGCACCCATGAGGCGGATGGCCGTAACGGTTTTCAACAGGTGCTGGGCTACCAGGGTGTCCACGGTGGGTACGCCGGTGATGTCGATGATGGCGATTTCCGAGCCGGTGTCGACGATGCGCTGCAGCAGGGACTCCATGACCACCTGGGTGCGTTGCGAATCCAGGGTGCCGATCATCGGCAGGGCCAGCACGCCGTCCCAGAGCTTGACCACCGGGGTGGACAGTTCCAGCAATTCTTCCTGCTGGCGCTTGATCACCGACTCCCGGGATTTCTGGAACGTACGGATGGTGTGCATGCCCAGCGCGTCAAGCAGCTCGGAGATTTCCCAGAGTTGTTCGGCCAGTTGCGTCGGTTGTTCGGCGTACTCCCGTTGCAGCAGGGCGAACAGCGGGCCCTTGAGGGCAAAGATAAAGCTGGCGGTTTGTTGCGAGTCCTGGCCGACCAGGGCGCGGCTGTGGGAGAGCTTTTCCAGGAATACCCGGGTTTCTGCCCAGTTTTCATGGTTGACCGGCTGGGAACCGCCTTGCTGCAGGGCCGTGATCAGCAGGTTGAGGAAGTCGTTGGCCTGCTGCCGGGTGTCTTCGGCCTTGACGTTACGCGTGGCCCCCGAAGCTTCAAGGCTGGCAACCCATTCGGTCAGCAGGGTCGTGCGATGGGTGTGCAGTGCCTGGATGGTGTGAGCTTGCAGAGTTGCCACGGGAAACCTCCTTGAATGCCTTGTTGAGTGGCATGCAATTTATACTAAATTGAAGTGCTTTGAATTGTTTCGAAGGTTTTCGTTCATTCGCCTCAAGCCCTGTGGACCGGGCACTTCGGGCTGGTGGAGGCGGGATGGGGGTCGATGCTGCCGTCGATCGCAATACCGGCGTCGGAGCAGCCCATTTGGCTGAGTGTGCCGTGGGTGGAACCGCAGGTGATGGGTAATGTGGGCTTGATCAAACGCCGCGGACGGAGCTGGCCGTCGGCGGCGCTGGAATTGGAGCGGTGGGGGAGGGAGATACCGTTTCGGTCAGCGTGCCACCGAGTCCAGGCCGGTGGATTGCACCACCGGTTGTGCCTGGGGCGAGGCCAGGAACTGCAACAACGCCTTGGCCTGTACAGGGTGTTCGGCATTGACCGGAATGCCCGCCGCAAAGCGCGTCACCGATTGCACGTCTTCCGGGATCTTGCCGACGTAAGTCACACCCGGCACCGGCAATAACTCCGCCACCTGCTGCAAGCCCACTTCGTAATCGCCCTTGGCAACCTGTTCGGCCACCGGGAGGCGTTCGATCATGGTGCCTTTGGCGGGCATGCCGAGCTTCTTGAACAGCTCTTTCTCGACATACACACCGCTGGCGCTGTCCGAATACGCCACGGACTTGGCTTGGCTCAGCACTGCCTTGAGTTCGGCATCGGTGCCGATCGCGGGTTTGGCCGCACCTTGTTTCACCACCATACCGATACGTGAGTCGGCCAGTTCCACGCGGGACGCCGGGTCGACCTTGCCTTGTTTGATCAAGTCATCCAGGGCATACCCGACCATGATCACCACGTCGGCATGTTCACCACGGGCCAGGCGGTTGGGAATCGCTTCCGGCGCCTTGCCCATGGAGGGGCCGAGGATGGTATCGAGGGTGTCGCCGCTGTGCTGGGCGTATTGCGGGCCCAGCAGTTTATAGGCGGCGGTGAAGCCACCGGAGGTCATCACCTTGAGTTCCTCGGCCTGGGCCGTCAGCGCCAGGGCACCGAGGGCCAGGGCCGCCAGGGTCTTGAACAGTGGCTTCATCACGCTGCCCCCTGCATCACCTGCCCGCGTGCGTTGGCGCGACGATACAGCGCCAGGGTCGAACACAGCGCGCACAGCGCTGCGAACATCATCCAATAGGCCGGCGAGGCCTTGTCTTCGGTGATGTGGATGAACCAGGTGGAGATCGCCGGGGTAAACCCACCGAAGATCGCGGTCGCCAGGCTGTAGGCCAGGGAGAAGCCCGCCACGCGCACTTCCACCGGCATGATTTCCGTGAGGGCGGGGATCATCGCGCCGTTGTACATGCCGTACAGGAACGAGAACCACAGCAGCGTCTCCAGCATATGGGCGAAGCTCGGTGCATTCACCACGTAGGACAGCGCCGGATAAGCCGTGAGCACCGTCAGTGCGGTCATGGCGATCAGCACCGGCTTGCGACCGAAGCGGTCGCTCAGGGTGCCGCCGATCGGCAGCCAGACAAAGTTCGACACCGCCACCAGCAAGGTCACCAGCAGGGCGTCGGAGGTGCTCAGTTGCAGCACGGTCTTGCCGAAGGTCGGCGCGTACACGGTGATCAGGTAGAACGCGGTGGTGGTCATGGCCACCATCAGCATACCGCCGATGACCACGGTCCAGTTTTTCACCAGTGTGGCCAGCACTTCGCGCATGGTCGGGCGATGCTTACGGTTGGCGAATTCTTCGGTTTCCTGCAGGTTGCGACGCAACACAAAGATAAAGGGGATGATCACGCAACCGATGGCGAACGGAATGCGCCAGCCCCAGTCGGCAACCACCGCCGGTTCCATCCACACGTTCAAGCCATAGCCCAGGGCGGCGGCGACCACGATGGAGATCTGTTGGCTGCCCGATTGCCAGCTGGTGTAGAACCCCTTGCGGCCTGGAGTGGCCATTTCAGACAGGTACACCGACACACCGCCCAGCTCCGCACCGGCCGAGAAGCCTTGCAGCAAGCGGCCCAGTAGCACCAGCGCCGGTGCCCACAGGCCAATGGTGTGATAGCCCGGCACCAGCACGATCAACAGCGTGCCGCTGGCCATGATCGACAAGGTCACGATCAACCCTTTGCGGCGACCGACGTCATCGATATAAGCGCCGAGGATGATTGCGCCCAGTGGGCGCATCAGGAAGCCCGCGCCGAACACCGCGAAGGTCATCATTAATGAGGCAAATTCATTGGCGGCAGGGAAGAACGCGGCAGCGATGTAGGTGGCGTAGAAGCCGAACAGAAAGAAGTCGAACTGTTCAAGGAAGTTGCCCGAAGTAACGCGGAATACCGCACCTACTTTCGAACGGGCAGAATCGGGCCGGGAAGGGCTAGTCATGGGTTTGTGTCTCCAGCGTTCTTTTTAAATGCTTGTTTCGCGTAAGACCGAGGATAGTGGCTGACACATTTAGAAATGAAAAGTGAAAAATATGGATTGATTAATGTCTGTTGGTTATGAATTTGCGCGCCTTTCAAAGATCCCGCTCTGTTCTATGCTGGAAGGTATGACCAATTCTTACGGAAGGGAGATGGCTATGGGCAATGAACCGAAGCGCCAAGATGAGCCGGAGCATGAGCAACCCCGGCGACATGAAGAGGAAAAACCCCAGACCTGGAAGCACCCGGACGACGGCACTGAGCTGTCCGAGCGGGATCAGGAGCGTCCGCTCAAGCCCTGATCAATGTTCGGCCGGGGCTAAAAAGCACCCTTGACGGGCCATGAACTGCCTCCACGAAGGGCTCTCCGTGGGGGCAGGTGTTACCTGGGGCGGGGTTTCGAATTGCGCCAGCGCGATGCCGGTATCGGCAATGTTGCGGATGTTCATCAAGGCAGTAGCGTCCAGTTCAAAGAGGGGCGTTATGAAACCAGCAACGAAACAGGAAAACCCGACGCCAGCACCAGGTACGCCATCACTGCTGCCAGGCATAGGCCGACGAACACCCGCAACAAGGTGCGGACGGTGGGGCGGGTGACAAAGCGGATAAGCCAGAGGCAGAACCCGGCCACCAGAATGGCCAGGCCAAAAATGACCAGCACGGTAGTGTTCCTGCGACGTTCGAGCGCTGTTTATAGTCCCAAAGCCGCGTGATGAACAGTGTGCACATAGACGCGGCCGGCCGGGCTTTCTAAACTGCGGCTTGTCTTGGGCAAGGGGCAGGCGCCGATGAATCGCAATGAATTACGCAAGGCCGACATCAACCTGATGGTGGTCTTCGAAGCACTGATGCTCGAGCGCAATGTGACGCGGGTGGCCGAGAAGCTGTTTCTCGGCCAGCCGACCATCAGTTCGGCCCTCAACCGTCTGCGCACCTTGTTCAACGACCCGCTGTTCATTCGCGTCGGCCATCGCATGGAACCTACCGCGCGCGCCGAGGAAATCATCCAGCACCTGTCGCCCGCCTTGGACTCACTGTCGTCGGCCTTGAGCCTGACCCACGATTTCGACCCATCCATCAGCACCATGACCTTTCGCATCGGCCTGTCCGACGACGTCGAGTTCGGCCTGTTGCCACCGTTGCTGCGCGCCTTGCGCCAGGAAGCGCCGCAGGTGGTGTTCGTGGTGCAGCACGTGGACTATTGGCGGATTCCCGATCTGCTGGCGTCCGGCGATATTACCGTCGGCATCACCCAGACCCGTGGCCTGCCGGCGAATGCCAAGCGCAAGCTGCTGCGTCATATCCGCCCGCGACTGCTGCGCGCCGATGCCTCGGACACCCCGCTGACCCTCGATGAATATTGCTCGCGCCCCCATGTGCTGGTGTCCCACACCGCCAACGTGTCCGGGTTTGCCGATGAGTGGCTGGCGGAGATCGGCCGCAAGCGCCATGTGGTGTTGTCGGTGCCGCAATACAGCGCATTGCCCGCGCTGCTGGCCGGGACCGACCTGATCGCCAGCCTGCCGGACTACACCGCCGAGGCCATGGCGGTGTCGGGCAACCTGTTCTGTGAGCCGTTTCCGTTCGAGACGCCGACCCTGGATTTGTCCATGGTCTGGCTCAGTCATGTGGACACCGACCCTGCCGAGCGCTGGGTGCGGTCGCGGCTGGAAGCGTTCATGAGCGATCGGGGCCAGGCGAACAAGGCCTGAGGCTTTTATCCGTGCTATATCTACAGACTTTCCTACGAATGACTCGGAGTCATCCATGCCACACCTGCACTTGGAATACACCGCCAACCTGACAAACCTGGCCGTCGAGAAAACCCTGTTGCGGCTCAACAATGTGCTGATGGCGTCCGGGCAGTTCGGTTCCGAGTTCGATATCAAAAGCCGCGCCGTGAAGCTCGAGAGTTTTCAGGTCGGCACCTCCCTCAACCCACGCGGTTTCATCGCGGTGAAGCTGTCACTGCTCAGCGGGCGGTCGCCGCAGGTCAAGCAGCAATTGTCGCAAAGCCTGCTGGCAGCGTTGCAGGACATGGGCGACTGGCCGGCGGATCTACAGGTTCAACTCAGTGTCCAGCTGGTCGACATGGATCGCGATTCCTACAGCAAAGTCGCGATCGGCTAACCCTCGCCACAGAAGTCAGAGTAATCCCTGATCCGCACACACCTTCACCACCTGTTCACGAAACCAGGTATTGGCACTGTCCTGTTCACTGCTTTCATTCCACTGCATATCCAGGGTGAACCCCGGCAATCCGTTGGGGGCCTCGCAGTGGCCGAACACCGTCGCCGGTGCCAGCAGTTTCTGCACGCGGCGCGGCAGGGTGACGATGAAGTCGGTGCCGGTGATCATCTTCAGCGCCGCGCTGTAGCTGTTGGCGCGGGCGATCACCTGGCGCTTGTGGGCCTGGCGCGCCAGCCAGCCGTCGATCATGTTGGTGTCGGAGGTCCATGGCGTGGGGAACACGTGGCGCCGCTCGACGAATGATTGCAGGCTGAATGCCGGCTCGCGCGGTGCCGAGCGTTTATCGAAGACGCACACCAGATCGTCCTCCAGCAGCATTTGGGTCTTGAAGTCTTTATGGGCGCGGTGAAAGTGCGGTCCGAAGCAGATCACCAGGTCCAGGCGGCCCTCGCGCAGGTCGTCGGCGGGGATGTCGGCTTCCAGTTTCTGCACATTGACGATCACCGGCAGGTCGGCGCGGTCGAAATGCTTCAACAGGCGCGGCAGGATCAGTTGTTCGAAGTACTCCGGCGCGCAGACATTGAAGGTCACGGCCTTCTGGGTCGGGTCGAAGGCCTGGCCACCGGCGTGGCACAGGTTGATGCTTTCGAGGATCTTCTGCACATGGGCGTACATGGTAGTGGCCTTGTACGTAGGCCGCATGCCCGCCCGCGTGTTGATAAACAGTTCGTCTTCAAAACTGGTCCGCAGTTTCTTCAGGCTGTAGCTCACGGTGGACTGGCTGACGAACAGCGTTTCTGACACGTCGGTAACGCTGCTCTGGTCATAGACGGCGATAAACACCATCAAGTCCTGCATATCGAGTTTTCTGAGCAAGTTACTGTTTAACATCGGTTTCGTCCGTAAACCCCATGTACCGAAGTCAGTACAAGACAGCGCGAAAGCTTAACGGAACGGCCGTACCAATAGAAAGCTCTGTAGGGCGTTTCTATGTTTGTCGTGGGACAAATACTGTTTACAACACGACGTCAGCGAATGTGTTCTGCGTAATGCCTTGGGTTGAAGCGCGTGACGATCAGCAGCATCACCACGACCACCGCCGTCAACGACCACCAGGCCCATTCGAAGCTGCCCAACTGGTCGCGGATCATCCCGGCGATCAGCGGCGACAGGCCGGCAATCAGGTAGCCGATGCCCTGCACGAATGCGGTAAGGCCCCCCGCGCGGCGCGGGTTGTCGAGGTGGTCGAGGGACAGGATCAGGCTCATCGGGAACAACCCGCCGATACCCAGGCCCAGCAGGCACGGCCACAGCAGGCTGAGGTGTTGCGGGCTGAGGATCAGGCCGCAGAACCCCAGGATGATCAGCCCCAGCAACACCGCCACCACCCCGCGTTTATCCCGGCGGCGGTTGGCGATGGCCGGCGTCACCAGGCCGGAGACCACTTCCATCGCGGTCAGGAAACCCAGCAACAAACCGGCATTCTGTTCGCTCCAGCCTTGCTCCACGTAGTACGGCGCCAGCCACGCCAGTACGCAGGTGTAGGACGCCGTACCGAGGCCGAAAAAGATCGCCAGCAACCAGGCGCGGCCGTTGCCGAAAAACGATTCCTGAGGGCCGGCGGCGGCTTGGGGCAACGGTGGCAACACTGAGCGCTGGGCGTACCAGAACACCAGGGCCAGCAACGCCAGAAACCCCCAGATCGCCAGGCCGATGCGCCAGCTGCCGGTCTGCACCTGCACGAAGGGGGAGAACGCTGCCGCCAGCGCTGCGCCGCCCATGATGGCGGTGACGTAGAGGCCCATGAACAGCGAAACGTTGTCGCTGAACCGCGACTTGATCAGGGCCGGCATCAACGCCTGGATCATGGCGATGCCCACACCGGCGGCAATCGCGCTGACGATCAATTCCAGGGCCGAATCCAGGAACAGCCGCGACAACGTCGCCACGCCAATCACCAGCAGTGACAGCACAATGCTGCGGTGCTCGCCAACGCGCTTGGCCAGGCCCATGCCAAAGAACATCGCCAGGCCCATGGCCATGACCGGCAACATGGTCAGCAACGCCGCGCTGCTGAAACTCAACGGCACGTCGCCGCGAATCGACGACAACAACGGCCCCACGGCGGCCATCGACGGCCGCAGGTTAAGGGCGACCAGCACGACGCTGATCATCAGCCATACGGCGGTGGTGGGTTTTGCCTGAACGTTTTCCATGGGCCTGCCTTGAGTGAACAAGGGTGAATCAGGCCACGCAGGGGGGAGGGGGGCAAATGAGAAAGTCGCAGGGACTATCTAAAAATTGCGGTTAACTGAACCACCGCTATCGGGGGCAAGCCCCCTCCCACAGTTGTTCTGCGTTGTCAGATAGACCGGATCACATGCTTGACTTCCTGAAACGCCGCCAGCCCCCACGGGCCCAGCTCACGGCCGATACTGCTCTGCTTGTAACCGCCCCATGCGGTCTGCGGGAAGATCACCTGCGGTGCGTTGATCCACACCAACCCGGCCTGCAAGGCATTCGCCACGCGCTCGGTGGTCTCGACGCTACGGCTGACCACGCTGGCCACCAGGCCGAAATCGCTGTCGTTGGCCAGGGCAATGGCCTCTTCCTCAGTGGCAAAAGGTCGTACACACAGCACCGGGCCGAAGATTTCTTCGTTCCACAATGCACTGTCCAATGGCACGTCGGTAAACACCGTCGGGCGAATGAAGTAGCCCTTCGCCAGGTTCGCCGGGCGTTCGCCGCCACACACCAATCGCGCGCCAGCCTCGACGCCCCGTTGGATATGCCCCAGCACCCGCTGATACTGCACGCGGTTGATCAGCGCGCCCATCTCCACGTCGTCGGCAAATGGGTCGGCGACGCTAATGCCTTCAGCCCGTGCCTGCAAGCGTTGCAGGAATTCATCCGCCAGGCTGTCGGCCACCAGCACGCGGCTGGTGGCGGAACACATTTGCCCGGCGTTGAAAAAGCCACCGCCACACGCCAGCTCCACCGCCAGGTCGAGGTCGGCATCCGCCAGTACCAGCAGCGAAGATTTACCACCCAATTCCAGGCTCACGCCCTTGATGGTTTCCGCTGCGCGTTGCATCACCTGCACGCCCACGGCGTTGCTGCCGGTGAAGGAAATCTTCGCCACGCGACGGTCTGCCGCCAGCGGTGCGCCAACGGCCAAGCCGGTGCCGCAGACCAGGTTGAACACCCCCGCCGGGCAGCCCGCGTCAGCGATGATTTGCGCCAGCTGCAACTCTGCCAACGGCGTGACTTCCGAGGGCTTGAGCACTACGCAGCAACCGGCGGCGAGGGCCGGGGCGAGTTTCCAGGCGGTGGTGACCATCGGGAAATTCCACGGCACGATCAGCCCCACCACGCCGCACGGCTCACGGCGCAGGCGCGCGCTGAAGTCATCGCTGGGCAGCGCCACCGGGCGATCCTGGCCGGCGTCCATGTCGTCGGCGATACCGGCGTAGTACTCGAACGTGGCGATCACATCGTCCACATCGATGCCGGCTTCAAACAGCGGCTTGCCGTTGTTGCTCGATTGCAGGTGCATCAACTGCTCGCGCTGCGCGCTGACGCCTTGGGCGATTTTGCGCAGCAGGCTGGCGCGATCGCGGCCGCTACTTTTCGACCAGTCGATAAAGGCCGCGCTGGCTGCATCCACGGCCTGGGTCACGGCCTGCCCATCGCCGACGCTGACGCGGGCCAGGGTCGCCTCGGTGGCCGGGTTGATCACCTCCAGCACGTCATGGCCGGCACGCCATGCGCCGTCGATATACACACCGTTCAATACTGCACTCATACCGCTACTTCCTTCATCCATAGGTCCTGGTCGATCTCAATCAGCGTCGGCCCCGGGCGATCGGCGGCGGCGCGCAAGGCGCTGCGTAGCTGTGCAACGCTGTGAGCGCTGTCGGCAGCACTGCCGAGGGCCTTGGCCACGCCGATAAAGTCCGGGGTGTAGATGTCTACGCCGACCGGTTCGATGGCGCGGTTGAGCATGTATTTCTTGATCTCTTCATACCCCTGGTTATTCCACAGCAGCACGATGATCGGCGTGCGCGCCTCCACTGCACTTGCCAGTTCCGGCAGGGTGAATTGCAGCCCGCCGTCACCGATCAAACACACCACCGGCTGCCCATCGTCACGGCCCAGCCAGGCGCCGATGGCGGCGGGCAGGGCGTAGCCCAAGGTGCCGTAGCCGGTGGAGGAATTGAACCAGCGGCGCGGGTGGTCGAGGTTCAGGGTCAGGTTGCCGCTGTACACCGGTTGGGTCGAGTCGCCCACCAGCACGGCGCCCGGCAGTGCTTCCAGCACCGTATTGAGGAACAGGGTTTGCGCGCGGGTGGCGGCGTCCCAGGTGGGGGCCAGTTCGGTCCACAACCGGGCAACGCGCTGAACGCCCCAGTCGGTGTGGCGAGGGCCCAGCGGCGTGCGGTTCAAGTCGGTTAGCAAGGCATCGGCGGCGATCTGCGCATCGGCCACCAGTGCGAGGTGCGGCGGGTAGTTGCGCACGGTCTGGTCGGGGTCGATATCGATGCGTAGCAGCGCGCCGGGTATCTCGAAGCCACCGGCGAAGGTCACGTCGTAGTCGGTCTCGGCCAGCTCGGTGCCGATGGCCAGCACCACATCGGCCTCGGCCACCAGCGCGCGGGTAGCGACCAGGGACTGGGTGGAGCCGATCAGCAGCGGATGCTCGGAAGGCAGCATGCCCTTGGCATTGATGGTCAGGGCCACCGGCGCGCCGAGGGCTTCGGCCAGGCGGGTCAGTTCGGCGGCCGCCTCAATCGCGCCGCCACCGGCCAGGATCAGCGGGCGTTTGGCGGCGGCGAGCAACTGGCTCATCTGCTTGACCGCCGCCGGTGCCGCACCGGCACGGGCGATGCTGACCGGTTGACTGCCCAGCAGTGCATCGGCGTTTTCCACCAGCACATCCAACGGAATCTCGATATGCACCGGGCGCGGCCTGCCGGCCTGGAACAACGCAAACGCCCGTGCCAGCACCGCGGGCAGCTCCGCTGCCGACATCAAGGTATGGGAGAACGCCGCCACCCCGGCCATCATCGCGCCCTGGTTCGGCAGCTCATGCAGCTTGCCGCGCCCACCACCCAATTGGCTGCGCGATTGCACGCTGGAAATCACCAGCATCGGGATCGAGTCGGCATAGGCCTGGCCCATGGCGGTGGTGATATTGGTCATGCCCGGGCCGGTGATGATGAAACACACGCCCGGCTTGCCACGGGTGCGCGCGTAGCCGTCGGCCATAAAGCCGGCGCCCTGTTCGTGGCGCGGGGTGACGTGGCGGATGCTCGAGCGGGCCAGGCCTCGATACAGCTCCACGGTGTGCACGCCGGGGATACCAAACACCTGGTCCACGCCGTAGCGTTCCAGGAGGTTGACCAATACTTCGCCGCAGGTCGCCATAGGTGTCGCTCTTGTCATGGAATCGTGGCGGTATTGGACCGGTTGGCCCGTAGCGGCAACAATCGATAAAAAGTCATACTAGCCATGTCCTCACGTCATGGCTGCGCCCTTATGAAACGCCTTCCGCCACTGCCCGCGCTGCATACCTTCTGGGTCACGGCCCAGTGCTCCAACTTCACTCGCGCCGCCGAGCGACTGCACATCACCCAAGGCGCGGTGAGCCGGCAGATCGCCGGGCTGGAGAGCCATTTGGGCTACGCCTTGTTCCAGCGCCAGGCACGGGGGTTGAGCCTGACCGAAGAAGGTCGCGAGTGGTCACAACGAGTGCAGCAGGTGTTCGGCCTGCTCGGCGACGCGGTGGAGCAGATCGGCAATCGTCGCCATACCCTGCAAATCAAGGCGTCCACCTGTGTGATGCGCTGGTTGTTGCCGCGCTTGATGCAGTGGCAAAAGGAACGCCCGGATGTGCCGGTGGAACTCACCACCACCGTGGCCTACAGCGTGGATTTTCGTCGCGAGCAATTCGACGCGGCGGTGATCTATGCGCCCATCGCCGAGCAATCGGCCGAGGCGCGGCACTTGTTCGATGAGCAACTCACCCCGGTCTGCGCCCCCGCGCTGCTCGCCGGTTTGCACACCCCGGCGGACTTGCAGCAACAGGTGCTGTTGCACCCCACGCGGGATGAGCGCGATTGGGCGCGGTGGCTCAAGGCGGCGGATACGCGGTTGAGCAACGTGAGCCAGGGGCATCATTTCGAGACGTTGGACTTGGCGATGAACGTGGCCTCCCAGGGCTCCGGGGTGGCGATGGGCGACAGTGCGTTGATGGGCGAGGATCTCAAGGCGGGGCGCTTGGCGATGCCGTTTGAACTGCGGGTGCCGACGGGGAAGGGGTACTACCTTGTGTATCCGCCGGGGACGGTGCCGTCGGCAGGGCTTGAAGCGTTGATGGATTGGTTGGTGAGCCAGGCACGACAGTCGTAGGCGCTGAAGATCCAAATGTGGGAGGGGGCAAGCCCCCCTCTCACAGGTGTCAGTAACCGACGGTGAAGCGCTGGCGCGAGTGCTTCGGGGTTTCCACTTCATCGAGCATGGCGATGGCGTAGTCGGCAAAGCTGATCGAGCTGGTACCGTCACTGCTCACCAGCAAGTCATCCTGGCCCAGGCGGAATTTACCGGTGCGCTGGGTGCCATCGAACAGGGCCGACGGCGACAGGAACGTCCAATCCAGGTCCTTTTCCTGACGCAGCACGTCCAGAAACGCGGCGCCTGCACTGGCTTCGGCCTTGTATTCAGCCGGGAAGCCCGCGCTGTCGATCACACGCCCGCCACCGGGCAGCAGCAACGAACCGGCGCCGCCGACCACCAGCAGGCGTTTCACCCCGGCTTTTTTCACCGGGCCGATCACGGCGCTGGCGGGCAGGGTGGCGAAGTGTGCCGCACTGATCACCACATCGCTGCCGCTGATGGCTTGTTCCAGGGCATTGGCATCCAGTGCATCAACCTGCTTGACGGTGACGCCGGGGCGTACGGCGAGCTTGTCGGTATTGCGCGCGATAGCCACCACGCTATGCCCACGACGCAGGGCTTCTTCCAGCAATTGGCTGCCGGCACGGCCGGTGGCCCCAATGATTGCGATCTTGCTCATGATGTTCTCCAGTACGGTCAGGGTTTAAAGCCATTCACCACTTCATTTCGCCCTTGGCGACTTTGGCGCTCAGTTCCAGCGAGCTTTCGTCGGCGAGGGTGGGGTAACGCTTTTTCATGGCCGCGATCAGTGCGGCGGCGTCCTTGGCCTTGGCGGTTTCTACGTCGAAGGCCTTGATGTAGTCGGCAGTAAAGGCCACGGATTTCGGCGATGGCGTGCCCAGGTAGTGGCCCGGAATCACCGTGCGTGGCTTCAGCTGTTCGATGCGTTGCAGGGTGGCGAGCCAGTCTTTATGGGATTGCGCGCTTTGGGTGTCGGCCATCCACAGGTGAATGTTTTGCGCGACCACCACGCCCCCGACCACGGCCTTGATCGACGGGATCCACACGAAGCTGCGGTCCGGCTGCGGGCCATCCAGGCCGATCACCTCCAGTTGCTGCCCTTCAAGGGTCAGGCTGTGGCCTTGCAGCACCTGGGGCACGATGGTTTTGCCCGGTTTGTCGGCACCCATTTTCGGGCCCCAGAACTCAAGTTTGCCGGCCACGGTGGCGTTGATATGGTCGACCACCGGTTGCGGTGCCAGGACCTTGGCGTCGGGGAACGCGGCCGTCAGGGTGTCGAGGCCGAAGTAGTAATCCGGGTCGCCGTGGCTGATGTAGATGGTGGTCAGGTGTTTGCCGCTGGCGCGGATCTTCTGCACCAGTTGCTCGGCCTGGCCCTTGCCGAATTGCGCGTCCACCAGGATTGCGTCTTTGGCGCCGCTGACCAGCACCGAGCTGACCGGGAAGATCGCCGCCTCGCCTGGGTTGTAGACATCCAGGGTCAGGTCGGCCGCCGCTGCATGGCCGGCAAATGCCAAGGCAGCGGTGAAGGTCAAGCGCTTGAGGGTTGAGAACATCGGGCAGCTCCAGCAGTGGATTCAAAGGATGCACAGAGCTTAGTTGCACTAAACCGAACTAAAAATGCGATGCTGGGACATAGTTTGTTTCTGAAATCGGGCAAATCATGGATCGTCTTCAAGCAATGCGCGTGTTTGTCACGGTGGTGGACCTGGGCAGTCAGTCCGCCGCCGCCGATCATCTGGACCTGTCGCGCCCAGTAGTGTCGCGTTACCTGGCCGAGTTGGAAGACTGGGTCGGCGCGCGCCTGTTGCACCGCACCACGCGCAAACTCAGCCTCACGGCGGCCGGTGGCGAAACCCTGCCACGCTGTCGGCAACTCCTGGAATTGTGCGGCGATATGCAGGCCGCCGTCAGTGAGCCCGATAAGGCGCCCCGTGGCCTGTTGCGCCTGAGTGTCAGCACCTCGTTCGGCCAGGCGCAATTGGCCGAGGCCATCGCGGAGTACGTCAAGCGCTACCCCTTGGTGACCATTGACCTGCAAATGCTCGACCGCACGGTGAACCTGGTGGACGAGCGCATCGACCTGGCCATCCGCACCAGTAACGACCTGGACCCCAACCTGATCGCCCGGCGCCTGACAGTCTGTCGCTCCGTGGTGTGCGCAACCCCGGCGTACCTGTTGGAGCACCCGGCGCCGCAGAAAGTCGAGGACCTGGCCCGGCACAACTGCCTGACCCATTCGTACTTCGGCAAAAGCCTGTGGCATTTCGAGGAGCACGGCGAGCACGTCTCGGTGCCGGTGCACGGCAATATCACCGCTAACGAAGCCAGTACGTTGTTACGCGTGACGCTGGCCGGCGCGGGTGTAGCGATGCTGCCCAGCTACCAGGCCGGCGATCACATCCGCCGTGGTGAACTGGTACGTCTGCTACCCGAGGCCGAACCCCGGCAGATGAACATCTACGCGGTCTATGCGTCACGCAAACACATGCCTTCGGCGCTGCGCAGCCTGCTGGATTTCCTGGTGGTGAGGTTCCCCGAGGAGCCGGTGTGGGATAGGGGGCTCTAAAGCGACATAACCCTGTTGAATGTCGCCCAATAATGGCAACTCGCCCTGGTTGACCTATGCTTTAAACAGCACCCTGTAGATCCGCTCAGAGGTCTGTGCCATGAGCATTAAAACCCGCAAATACCTGATGATTTTCTTCCTCTGCGCCCTGGCGACCGGCCTGTATGGCACCGCCGCCTACCGCGTGGAGCAGACCCGGATGCAGCCGACCTTTGCGATCAGCTGCCATCAGGACCAATGCGTTCCCCACACCGGCAGTTTCAGTGCACTCAGGTAGGCGGCTGTTCGGCCTTGAGTTGCTCGCGAAACGCCTTGGGTGAGAACCCGACCCGTCGGCGGAACAGCCGAGAGAAGTTGGTCGGGTCGGAAAAACCCAGTACTTCCGACATCTCGTTGATGGTCATGCTGGTGTAGGTCAGCAGGCGCTTGGCTTCGAGTAATTGGCGGTCATGCATGATCTGCAAGGCAGGCTGGCCACCCAGTTCCCGACACGTCCCATTCAGGTGCGAGACCGAGATACCCAGCTTGTGGGCCAGATCCTCAATCTTCGGGTGTTCCCGATAGTGCTGTTCAACCAATTGCGTAAAGCGCCGGAAATACTCGCGGCCCCTTGGTGCACGCGGGTGGCGACGCTGGATGGCCTGACGGCTGATCCACACCAGCAGCACACTGACCAGCGCATGCATCAGCATGTCCCGGGCCGGTTGGTCGTCGGCGTATTCGTCCTGCAGGCGGGCGAACTGGCTGTTGAGGTAGTCACTGTCCTTGCCCGCCGGGTAGCTGCCCAGGGTCTGCAAACCGCCTGCCGTTGCGCCCAGCTGGGCTTGCAAGTGGCTGACCAGCGGTGCCGCCAGGGTGACTACATAGCCTTCGACATCTTCGGCAAAGCGAAACCCATGTACGCACAACGGCGGCAATACCTGCAGCGTGGCTTCGTTGAGGGTGGTGCGCTGGCCTTCGATTTCCAACTCGGCCTGGCCTTTGTGCACGTACAGCAGTTGGCACAGATCCGCATGCCGGTGGGGTTGGATTTCCCACTGGTATTCCCGACTGCGCCGGGAAATGGTTTCGCAGTGCAACAAATCGGGGGTCGGCCATTGCTGGCTTTCTCCGTAAAGCTTGAAGACCGGAATCGCGGTGTTGGTCATGGTTTCAATCCGATACTCAGGACAGTGGTGCGGTAATCGCCCAAATTGGCAAAAAGCGCAGGTTTTGTCGCAGTTTTCACCTTCTTATACTGCGCACTCAAGTGAAAACTGTCAGCCACAAGATCAATGACAACTCTTTCACTCGATCCGTTCGGGTGGAACTTGCGGGCGATAAAAATAATGAAAACCCTGAAAACCCAAGTCGCCATTATCGGCGCCGGTCCCTCCGGACTCTTGCTCGGCCAGCTGTTGCACAACGCCGGTATCCAGACCCTGATCCTGGAGCGCCAGAGTGCCGACTACGTGCAAGGCCGCATCCGCGCCGGGGTGCTGGAACAAGGCATGGTCAACCTGCTGCGCGAGGCGGGCGTGAGCCAGCGCATGGATGCCGAAGGCCTGGTGCATGATGGCTTCGAGCTGGCGCTGGACGGTCAACTGACCCACATCGACCTCAAGACGCTGACCGGCGGCCAATCGGTGATGATCTACGGCCAGACCGAAGTCACCCGCGACCTCATGGCCGCCCGCGCCGCCGCTGGCGCCACCACCCTGTATGAAGCACGCGACGTGCAGCCCCATGATCTTAAAAGTGATCGACCCTGGCTGACGTTCGAGCATCAGGGCCAGGCGTTTCGCCTGGAGTGCGACTACATCGCCGGTTGTGATGGGTTCCACGGTGTGGCGCGCCAGTCGATCCCGGCTGAATCGCTGAAAGTGTTCGAACGGGTCTACCCCTTCGGCTGGCTGGGCATCCTCGCCGACACCCCGCCGGTGCACGCGGAACTGGTGTACGCCAAGCACGACCGAGGCTTTGCGCTGTGCAGCATGCGTTCACCGACGCGCAGCCGCTATTACCTGCAAGTGCCGGCCGAGGAGCCCGTGGATGAATGGTCGGACGAACGCTTCTGGGCGGAACTGAAAACCCGGCTGCCCAGCGCCTTGGCTGAACAACTGATCACCGGCCCATCCATCGAAAAAAGCATCGCGCCCCTGCGCAGTTTTGTGGTGGAACCGATGCAGTACGGGCGCCTGTTCCTGCTCGGCGATGCGGCCCATATCGTGCCGCCCACCGGGGCCAAGGGCTTGAACCTGGCGGCCAGCGACGTGAGCTCCTTGTTCCGGATTTTGCTCAAGGTGTATGGCGAGGGGCGCGTGGACTTGCTCGAACGTTATTCCGCCATCTGCCTGCGCCGGGTGTGGAAGGCCGAACGGTTTTCCTGGTGGATGACCTCGATGTTGCATCAATTCCCTGAGTCCGATGGATTCAGCCAGCGCATTGCCCAGAGCGAGCTGGAGTACTTCATCCACTCCGAAGCCGGGCGCCAGACCATCGCGGAAAATTACGTCGGACTTCCTTACGAGCCTATCGAATAGCCTGCTATCGTATCGAGCATTCCCGCGGGCCGCCTTTTCCCGCGGGCCCTGCTCGAAGGTTCTGCCGTGACTCAGCTCAATCAGCCCGCGCCCCCGCTCCCCGCGGTGCGCAGTATTCTCGCCTCGTTGATGATGGCGATCTTCCTCGGCGCTCTGGACCAGACCATTGTCGCCGTGTCTATGCCCGCCATCTCCGCGCAATTCCACGACGTCAACCTGCTGGCCTGGGTCATCTCCGGTTATATGGTGGCGATGACGGTGGCGGTGCCGATCTACGGCAAGCTCGGCGACCTCTACGGGCGGCGGCCGATGATGCTGATCGGCATGGGCCTGTTCACCGTCGCTTCGTTGTTCTGCGGCATGGCCCAGAGCATGGAGCAACTGGTGCTGGCGCGGGTGCTGCAGGGCATCGGCGCCGGCGGAATGATCTCGGTGAGCCAGGCGATCATCGGCGACATCATCCCGCCCCGTGAGCGCGGGCGCTATCAGGGCTATTTCAGCAGCATGTACGCAGTGGCCAGCGTGGCCGGGCCGGTGTTGGGCGGCTACATGACCGAGTATTTATCCTGGCGCTGGGTGTTCCTGATCAACCTGCCGCTGGGGGCCGGTGCCTGGTACGTGGCCCATCGCACCCTGGTGGGGCTGCCGGCGCCGCAACGCAAGCCGATCATCGATTACCTCGGCACGGTGCTGATGATCATCGGCCTCACCGCCTTGCTGTTGGGCATCACCGAAATCGGCCAGGGCCATTATTGGCGTGACAGCCAGGTGCTGGGGCTGCTGGCCTGTGCCCTGGTGGCATTGACCCTGTTCGTCTGGCACGAGCGCCGCGCCCGCGAGCCCTTGCTGCCGATGCACCTGTTTGCCAACCGCAGTGCGGTGCTGTGCTGGTGCACGATTTTCTTCACCAGCTTCCAGGCGATTTCCCTGACGGTGCTGATGCCCCTGCGCTTTCAAACAGTGACCGGAGGTGGTGCCGACAGCGCGGCCTTGCATTTGCTGCCCCTGGCGATGGGCCTGCCCATCGGCGCCTATTGCGCCGGGCGCATGACCTCGGTGACCGGGCGCTACAAACCGATGATCCTCAGCGGCGCGCTGTTGAGCCCGCTGGCGATCCTGGGCATGGCCTACAGTGCGCCCCAGGACGTGCTGCTGACCGGCGTGTTCATGTTGCTGTGCGGCATCGCTGCGGGCATGCAGTTCCCCACCTCCCTGGTAGGGTCGCAAAACTCGGTAGATCAACGGGACATCGGCGTCGCCACCAGCACCACCAACCTGTTCCGCTCCCTTGGCGGCGCGGTGGGGGTGGCGTGCATGTCGGCGTTGCTGCTGGCGTTGTTGCAGGACTCCAGCTTCGCCCACCTGGCCAGCGGTGCGCTGGTGGCGGAGGGCAGTTCCGGCAACGTGCTGCTCGACGGCCTGAACGCCGCGCCAGGCCCGGCCCAGGAGGCCTTGCGTGGGGAATTGGGGGGGACGTTCCGGCATTTGCTGCTGGTGAGTGCGGGGGTATCGCTGCTGGGGTTGGCGGCGGCGATCGCGATGCCCAATCGCGTGCTGCGCGGGCGGGAAGACAAAAACCGCTGACTGACACAATAGAGATCTGATGTGGGAGGGGCTTGCCCCCTCCCACATTTGAATGCATTCCAGTTCAGATCAGGGGCTGTAGTAACCCACCGCAACCATGAAATGCCCGGCCTTGCGCACATACGCATGCTTGTTCTCGACCTTATCCGTCACCGGGTTCTTCCAACGGTACTTGTATTCCCCCTGGTCCTGCTCGGCCATCAGCTTGAGGATCGGCTCGCCCACCGGCTTGCCGTCGGGGTCCTTGATCTTGCTGAAGTCAGTGTTGATCAGGCGCAGGTTGGTGCCATGGGCCACGTAGCGCTGGGTGTTCAAGTCCACGACAAACACATAGAGGTCATCCTGCAGGAAACCGCCCTGCAATGAGTTGATGGCCTTGAGTGTGCCGGCTTCATCCTTCAGCAACGCGTTCACCGCCTTGTTGCGCAGGGCCCGGGCCTGTTCCGGGGTGGCGCGCGGCAGGTAGTAACCCACGGCCAGGATGCGCTGGCCGACACGCTGGTAAAACACATGCTTGTGCTCGACCTTGCCGTCGTTCCAGTTCTGCCAGCGGTAGTCGGCCTGTTGGATACCCTGGCCTTCCGGCACCTTGAGCGCGTCCTTGAATGACTGGCGCAACTCTGGCCCGAGTACCTCGGACACATCCCGGCCGATCAAGGCGGAGGAGGGCCCGCCGCTGGCGAGCAGCACGCCCTGGGTGTCGACCACGAACACATAGCGGTCGTGATCGATGAACTCGCCCTGGCGGCTGAACGCCGCGAAGGCCTTGTCACCGTTGCTCTGGTAGTAGGCCAGGGCTTTTCCCAGCAACGCCTTGGCGGCCTGGGCGTCCTCACCCGGCGTGTCGGCGTGCACCTGGCTGAAACACAACAGCAGCAGCCAGGTGGCGCGGAGCAATCCCTTCATGTTCCGTCCCTCGTTCTTATTGATGTGACCACAGCGTAGACGGCTCTGGCTCAGGGCGCCGCCAACCATTGGCTGACGATGCCGTCGTAGACGCCGGTGGCCACGCTCAGGTGCAACCACTGGTCGACATAGCTCTTCCACGCCACATCATCGCGGGGCAGCAGGAAGGCCTTTTCGCTGTACTGCATCTGCCGCTCCGGGTTGACCGCGCACAAGCCGGGCTTTTGCTTCTGCTGGTAACGCGCCTCGCTGGCGTCGGTGATCATCACGTCGGCCTTGCCGGCCAGCAGTTCGTCGAAGATGGTCACGTTGTCGTGCAGGCGGATTTGCGCCTGGCCCAGGTGGGCGCGAGCGAAGATTTCGTTGGTGCCGCCCGCCGGTTCGATCACGCGCACCTGGGGCTGGTTGATCTGCTCCACGGTCTGGTAGCGCTTGACGTCGGCGCAACGCACCAGCGGGATCTTGCCGTCGACCCCGAGGGACTGGCTGAAGAAGGCTTTTTTCTGGCGTTCCAGGGACACCGAAATCCCGCCCACGGCAATGTCGCAGCGCTGGGCGAGGAAGTCCGGCATCAGGGTTTTCCAGGTGGTGGGCACCCACTGGATCCTGGCATTGAGGCTCTTGGCCAGGGACTCGGCCATGGCAATGTCGATGCCTTCATAGCCGCCATCGGCGCGCAACGAGGTGTAGGGCTTGTAGTCGCCGGTGGTGCAGACGCTGAGGGTGCCGCGCTCAAGCACCTGGTCAAGGCGCGAGGGGACGGTGTCGGCCAGGGCGGAGGTGGCCAGGCTTGCCAGTACGCACAGGGTTATCGTTGTTTTCATGCGATCGGGTCCTTGGGGCATGCTCGGGGGCGGTCATTATTTCCAGCAGCAAGGCCAGGTAGCAAGGGGCGTTGAATGTTTAGCCAAGTCGCAACCAAACTCCATCAACCCTGAATTTAAACACCTATGCGGGCGTGTGACGCTGGGCGCATCTCTATCATTGTGACCCACCCATGGGCGGCTCTTCCGACACTCACCCTGCGACACTGCCCTCCGAGCTCGCCTTCTGGGCCCTGTTCCACTGCCGCCACGCGCGCCCGCCAGACTCCCTTCTCCTACGCTGATTTACCCCACAGATGACGCACCCTTGTGCGCGCCTGCCTGAAACAAACGTACGAGACCCCCCCATGAGTGTTTTTGCCAGCCTGCACGAAGCCCACGCCTTCCTTGAACAGCATCCGGACATCGAGATGTTCGAGCTGTTTATCCTCGACAACAACGGCGTGCCGCGCGGCAAGTTGCTGCACCGCGACGAATTGCTGGCGGTGTATGAAAGCGGGCGGCCGCTGCCCAGCACCATCCTCGGCCTGACCATCAATGGCGACGATGTGGAGAATTCCGGGCTGGTGTGGGAGGTGGGCGATATCGACTGCCGCGCCTACCCGATCAGCGGCAGTTTGCAGCGCATGCCGTGGCGGCTGATCCCCACTGCCGCGGTGCAGGTCAGCATGCACCCCACCGAAGGCCTGCCCGCCACCGTGGCCGACCCCCGGCATGTGCTGGCCAAGGTGATCGACGGCCTGAACGCCGACGGTTATTACCCGGTGATGGCGGCGGAACTGGAGTTCTACCTGCTCGACCAGAAGCCCGACGGCAATGGCCGCCCGCAACCGGCGCGGGACGTGGACGGCGGTCGCCCGCGCGCGACCCAGGTCTACGGCCTGCGCGAGCTGGAGCAGATCGAACCGTTCCTCGCCGACCTTTACAGCGCCTGCAAACTGCAAGGCATTCCGGCGCGCACGGCGATCTCCGAATACGCCCCGGGCCAGGTGGAAATCACCCTGGAACACCGCGCCGACGCCCTGCAAGCCATGGACGAAGCGGTGCGCTACAAGCGCCTGGTCAAGGGCGTGGCGCACAAACACGGCATGGCTGCGTGCTTCATGGCCAAGCCGTTCGATGACCTGGCGGGCACCGGCATGCATATGCACGTCAGCCTGGCCGACGCCGAGGGCAACAACCTGTTCGCCAGTGAAGCCGCCGACGGCACGCCACTGCTGCGCCACGCAGTGGGGGGCATGCTCAGCACCCTGCTCGATTCACTGCTGATGTTCTGCCCCAACGCCAACTCCTATCGCCGTTTCCAAACCAACAGCTATGCGCCGCTGGCCGCCACCTGGGGCGTGGACAACCGCACCGTCAGCCTGCGGGTGCCGGGTGGTCCGGCCCATTCCCGGCATATCGAACAGCGCATTTGCGGCGCCGATGCCAACCCTTACCTGGCGGCGGCCGCGATCCTGGCGGGCATCCACCGTGGCCTTCGCGAACAACTCGACCCCGGTGCCCCGGTGGAAGGCAACGGCTACGCCCAGGCCAAGGCGTTGCTGCCCACCGATTGGCTCACCACCCTGCGCGCGTTGGAAGGTTCCGACTGGGCGCGAAAGGCGTTCGGCAGCGAGTTCCTGGGCGTGTACCTGGCCGTGAAGCATGCTGAATACCGCCAGTTCATGGGCGAGGTCGGCGAGCAGGACTGGCGTTGGTATCTGCATCAGGCATGATGGTTTTTACGCTGGTGAGGGCTTCGACCTTTTTTTCACGTTGCAAGGGTTAAGCTGCGAATCAAGGTCGTTCACTACCGTTTCAGTCACATGAGCCTGCGATGTCGCCACAACCTCCTTCTTCCATCGAGATCGAATACGCCGAACGCTGTGGCCTTGAGCACGCCAGGGTCTGCGGTGACACGCGCCCGCCCGGGCTGCGCCAGCGCCTGGCGTCATGGCGCGACGAGTGGTTGGTGCGCCAGGCGCTCAAGGTCGCTGGCGAGCCGGGGCTGATCCTGGACCTGGCCTGCGGCTCGGGGCGCTTCTGGCCGGTGTTGGCCGAGCACGTCAACCGGGTGATCCTGGCCTCGGACAATTCCCAGGACATGCTCGACCATGCCCGTAGCCACCATCCGCCGTCATTGCTCAAGCGCGTCAAGACCTTCCAGGGCTCGGCGTTTTCCATCGGTTTGTCGGCGAATGCGGTGGATTGCATTTTCTGCCTGGAGTTGTTTCGTCATGTGCCCAGCAGCGAAGGGCGCATGGCGTTGCTGCGCGAGTTTCACCGGGTCAGCCGCGACACGGTGATTGTCTCGGTACCCTCGCGTACCGCCGTGGAAGAGGAATTTCGCCAGGCCGGGTTCAAGGTCTTGAGTCAGCAGGAATTCATGCCGGGCTCCAGCCTGTGGCGGGTCTACGTTCTTCGTAAGAAAGGATAACTCCCACTTGTCGGACTATTCTTCATCTCCTGTCTGAGTTTTCATGGTTGCCTGTGCACTGCGGATGCTCGCTAGCCCCGTTCGCGATATATACTGCGCGCCATTCTTCAAGGGAGAGCCGTGTGGCCATCGATATTCACTGGATCTGCGACAACGATAGCCTCGGCCAGCATTGCGCCGAATGGCAGCAGTTGCCATTCGTCGCCCTCGACACCGAATTCATGCGGGTCGACACCTTTTATCCCATTGCCGGGCTGATCCAGATCGGTGATGGCGTACGCGCTTACCTGATCGATCCCCTGACCATCGACAACTGGCAACCCCTGGCCGCGTTGCTGGAGAACCCGGCGGTGATCAAGGTGGTGCACGCCTGCAGCGAAGACCTTGAGGTGTTGCTGCGCCTGACCGGCAGCCTGCCGGTGCCGTTGTTCGACACCCAATTGGCCGCCGCCTACCTGAACCTCGGCTTCTCCATGGGCTACTCGCGCCTGGTGCAAGCCGTGCTCGATATCGAGTTGCCCAAGGGCGAGACCCGCTCGGACTGGCTGCAGCGGCCGTTGTCCGAGACCCAGGTGAGCTACGCCGCCGAAGACGCCGTGCACCTGGCCGAGGTCTACATTCGCCTGCGCCCGCGCTTGTCGGATGATAAATACGCCTGGGTCCTGGAAGACGGCGCCGAACTGGTTGCCAACCTGCGCCGCGAAGTCGACCCGTACGAGGTGTATCGTGACGCCAAGCTGGCGTGGAAACTGTCCCGTGCCCAGCTCGCCGTATTGCGTGAACTCTGCGCCTGGCGCGAGCAGCAGGCCCGCGCCCGCGACCTGCCGCGCAACCGCATCATTCGCGAACACTCGCTGTGGCCCCTGGCCAAGTCCCAGCCGGACAACCTCGCCGCCCTGGGCAAGATCGAAGACATGCACCCGCGTACCGTGCGCCAGGATGGCCAGTTCCTGCTGGACCTGATCAAGCGTGCCGGCAGCGTGCCCATGGACCAATGGCCGCCGGCCGTGGCCGAACCGCTGCCGGTGGACGCCGCCACGCTGATCAAGCAACTGCGCGCCCTCGGCCAGACATTCGCCGAGCGCCTGGAGATGGCGCCGGAACTGATGCTGCGCAAGAAAACCCTCGAAGCCCTGGTTAAAAGTGGCTACCCCGATGGGCCTTACCAATTGCCAGACTCGCTGCGTGGCTGGCGCCGCGAGTTGATGGGCCAGGCGCTGCTCGACAGCCTGGCCACTGCCGGAGAACAGCCTTGAAACGTATTTGCTCCATCTATCGCAGCCTGAAAAAAGACGGCATGTACCTCTACGTGCTCAAAAGCGACGCCCTGGAGCGCGTGCCGGAGCCGTTGATGGCGGCGTTCGGCAAACCGCACCACGCCTTCGACATGGTGCTGACGCCGGAGCGCAAGTTGTCCCGCGAAGACATCATCGTGGTGCTGGAAAATCTCGACAAGCAGGGCTATCACCTGCAAATGCCGCCGGCCGAGGACGAGTACATCGAGCACCTGCCCGAAGAGCTGCTGCGTCGCAACGACCCGATGTGATCGGGTAGTGCCCCGCCCGGGGCACAGGTTTCAATGGAATCGTATTAGTGGGCGGTGGCCGTAGGGAAGCGGGCGGCCGTCTGCACTGTTTTTGAAAGGTTTGAACCATGCGTGTTCTGATTGCTGAACAGGATCACCCGCTCTACGCCCAATTGCTCAATGACGCGGCGCCGGACCTGGAGGTGCTCACCAGCGGCGACTCGGCCGAACTGTCGCGCCTGGCCGCCGATTGCCCGGTATGGCTGGGCCAGCCGGACCTGTTGGCGACACTGTTGCGCCAGGGCCACCAGCCGCAGTGGCTGCAATCGACCTGGGCCGGCATTACGCCGCTGCTGGCCGAAGGCTTGCCCCGCGACTATCGCCTGACCCGCGCCGTCGGTATTTTTGGCCAGGTCATGGCCGAATTTGTCCTCACTTACATGCTGGGCCACGAGCGTGAAGTACTGGCGCGACTGGTCAGCCAGGTCGAGCGCAAGTGGGACAGCCGCACCGGCCAGAGCCTGGCGGGGCGCAAGGCGTTGATCGTGGGTACCGGTGACATCGGCCAGCGTGTCGCCGAGTTTCTCGTGCCGTTCGGCGTCAAGTTGTACGGCATCGCCAGCACTGCGCGGGAACAAGCGCCGTTTATCGAAGTGGCCGGGCTCGACCAACTGGGTCGGTTGGTGGGGGAGGTGGACTACGTGATCAACCTGCTGCCCAACACGCCGAACACCCATGACCTGTACGACGCAGCGCTGTTCAAGCAGTTCAAGCCGACCGGTTTGTTCATCAACGTCGGGCGCGGTGTGGCGGTGGTGGATGCCGATCTGGTCGAAGCCCTGAAAGAAGGGCACCTGGCCGGCGCGGTGATCGACGTGTGCCGCCAGGAACCGTTGCCGCAGCGCCACCCGTTCTGGACCGCCTGGGGCCTGCTGTTGACCGGGCACAGCTCCGCGCCGACCTCGCCGCCGATGATGGTGGAGCTGTTCCTGGAAAACCTGCGCGCGTACAAGGCCAAGCAAGCCTTGCGCGGGGAAGTGGATTTCGAGCGCGGTTACTGACGGCGACACAAAGCCTGATAGTCAAGATGGAACCTCCTTTGCGGGCACTCCCACCCAGTGACCGCAGAGGGCGCAAACTCGCGCCTTTTTAAGGATACCCATTTGACTGAGGACAGGTACGCCCATGAGCACTCTCACACCTCCCTCTTCCAATACGCCGCCATTGGCGCTTTCCAGCGGCGCCAACGTGCCTTTTTCCGAAGCACCGGATCCCACAGACGACGCTGTCATGGCGGCGATTTACCTGAGGCTTGATCCCGAATCCCAGGCGGGCCCCACGCGCAATAGCGTCGCCGGTTTTGACCTGGCGCACAGTCGGCACTGGGGGCAACCTGCGTCGGTGGTGGTGGACGAATTGGCCAGGCACCTGATCGACAAAGGCCGAGCGCACGCGGGAATTGCCCACCAGGGGGCATCGCTGCTTCTGGCCAGGGTGGCGCCGGAATACTTGGTCAAGGACATTCCCAGCAGCGTGCCCTATGGCAGTGTGCTGTGGGTGCAATTGACCATGGCGGTGGCCAGGATTGAAGCGCAAACCCCTGGCAGTACGCTTGGCATGGGGTACGCCGAGATTTTGCTGGCCGCCGAGAAACTCAATACTGACGCAACGCTCACCCAGCAGATTGCCTATGACGCGCTGAGGGACTGGGGTGTCGCCAATGGGTTTCTCGCCGCCCCTGGTGTACCGCCATCGGCCAATGAAATGGAGCGCGTGAGGATCGCGTTCAACCACCAATTGGAGGCGTTGAAAACCACCAGCACCTTGCTGCAGACGCAAATCCCCAGCCGAAGAGACATGGCGCTTGCCCAACTTGAACAGACGTTTCCTGACCTGGATAAGCGCCTCTTCGAGGTGAGGAACCTGCATAAGGCCTGGTTAAAGAAGGGCCGGCCAGGCGTTCACCCCGGTGCGCGTTCGATGCTCGATATCGTCATGGAAGGGGGCAAGCTGGGGGCCCAGGAGCATTGGCTCAGCAATGACAAACGCCTACCCGTCACGCGCTTTTGCGACCTTTATTCAGCCGGCAAACTGGGGGTCGCTGCGCCGTTCAAAGAGGCCTTCGACACGGCGATACACGCGCATGCAGAGGGGCACCAGAACCGGGTCAGGCAACTGATCGCCACGTTGCCTCTGGAAGACCGCAAGAACCTGGAGTATGGAGAGTTGGCGTTCTTCCATACCAACCAATATAAAATTGCCGGTGATTTGTTTACCCCGCCTGCCCTGCATGTCAGGGGGCATACGCTGGAGGTGAAGGCGACGCGAAACGGGCAGGTCAATCTGTACACGATCGACACGCGACGCGGCACCATCGAGAAAGACAACTTTCTGATACGCCGCCGCACCGAACCTTATACCGCCAGCAAAATGGAGGAGCGCGACGCCAACATCCTGTCCAAAACCGTGCTGTTTGAGCCTGATAAGGAGAAGTACGCTTCGCAGTTTCAGACGCAACCTGAAGGTGCGCGGCCGCCTGACAGCTTCAACTCCGCGCGCAGTCGTGCGATCGCTGACGTGTTCGTGCAGTCCCTCGACCTGAAGAATGACGATCTGCTCAATGAAGCCAGAGACACCACGTCCTATGATCAGGAGCGCACCAGAAATGCGGCGATTTCCGAGTTTTTTCTGAATCTCATCCCTTTTCGCTCGGCGATTGTCAATTTTCAAAATGGCAATGTCGGCCAAGGTCTCTTCGACTTGGGCATGGATGTCGTCGGCCTGGTGACACTGGGGGCGGGTAAGGCCGCGCAGGCGGGCAAGGTCCTCGGCAGCGCCGTCTCGACGCTGGGCCAGGCGGCCAAGGCGGCGAGGTTTGTCGGGGCCACCGCTATTGAAGCCTTCAACCCTTTGAGCGGGGGCGACCTGCTGGTGGATGGTGGCAGGTGGTTGCTCAATGGCGGTCGTCACGCTGCGGCGAAAGTGTCCCGGCAGCTCAGTCGCCTCAAGGACTCGGCCGGCGAACTGAACAATCAGCTGTATCGCGAGTTTAAAGTGCCGGCGTCGAGAATTGCCGGGCTCTCACCCAACAGTCAGGGGGTTTATGTCAGCGTCGACGGACATATGTCCCATATTCGCCATACGGACAGTGCGGGCCACACCGCCATTTACGAAGTACGCCAAGTCGGCCGAACGCAGGATGGACGGATACAGGCGCGGGTTTACCACAATGACCGGCAAACCCCATTGTTGCTCGAACGTGTCCAGGGTGATCAATGGCAGCGCCTGGGGATTCGCGGCGGTAGCCCGGTTTCGGTCAAGGCCGACCTGGGACCTGAGATCGGCCGGGGTGGGGAGGGTGTCGTCTACGCCAGTCTTGACGGGAAGAGTGTCTACAAAGACCTGGGGCCTACACGGCTGACCACTGCCGAGGGCCATATCGACATGCAGGTGGTGAACCTGAACAAATATTATGGCGATGGCTTTGCCGAGGTGATGATCGACGAAGGCCGCAAATACATAAAAATGCGCAGAATCGAAGGTGTAGATCTAAGCCAGATTGAAAAGGGCAGTCTGCCGCCGAACGCACGGACGCTGATCGACGATGTATTGGCGCAGATGGAGGCGAAGGATATTTTTCACAATGATCCACAGCTGAAAAACTTCATGTACTCCAGCAAGGAAAACAAGATTTACCCCATCGATTTGGATGGTATGTCTGCCGAGTTCATGGTGCCGGTTGTCAGGAGGGCGTACGACCGGCAAACCGTTGAATTGCGCAACGCATTCCGTGAACTCATCGCTCAAGAGCCTTGATGGTTCACCCTGCCGTTTTGCAACGGCAGGGCGTCTCCGCCTTAAAGGCTGAAGTCACCCTCGGACACCAGCTCGCTCAGCGGCTTGCGCGGGCTTGGCGCTTCACGGCCTTGCAGGTACTCCGGCAAGGTCGATTTGTCGCCCAGCTTGCCCACCGCAACGGCGGCATGCAGCGCATAACCCTGTGGAATCTTCAGCTCCTTGCGCGTCAGCTCCTGATCGAAGCCGGCCATGCCGTGGGTGTGCCAGCCGCTGAGGCTGGCTTGCAGCGCCAGGTGGCCCCAGGCCGAGCCGGTGTCGAAGGTGTGCCAGAGTGCCGGGGTTTCTTCCGTGGCACCGGGGGCGATGAAGTCGGTTTTCGAGGCAATGATCACCAGGGCCGACGCATGCTGTGCCCAACCACGGTTGAATTCATTCAGCAGGCCCAGGAAGCGCTCCCAGTCCGGCGTATCACGGCGTGCGTAGAGAAAACGCCAAGGCTGCGAGTTGTAGGCCGACGGTGCCCAGCGTGCGGCTTCGAAGAAGCTCAGCAGGGTTTCCTGCGGGATGCTCTCGCCGGTAAAGGCACGGGGCGACCAGCGTTCGGTGAACTGGGTATGGATCGGGTAATCGGCAACGCGTGTCATGGGCAGCTCCTGATCGTCAATTCGGCGCTCAAAGCTACTGCGCCCCCGCTAGACTGACAAGTCTTGTCATACCGACAGTCGTAAGCGCTTGGCCCCAGGGGCCTTGGGCACTAGACTGGCGGCCTTTTCACCTACCGATACCGATGTAGAGCCATGGCCGCCAAAGTCGAACCTTTCTGGATACGCAAAACCCTTGAACACCTCGACCAGGAGGAGTGGGAGTCGTTGTGCGACGGCTGTGGCCTGTGCTGCCTGCAAAAGCTTGAGGATGAAGACGACAACAGCGTCTATTACACGCGCATCGCCTGCAAGCTGCTGGACCTGAAAACCTGCCAGTGCACCGACTACCCCAACCGCCGTGCCTCGGTACCCGACTGCATCCAGCTCACCCCGGGCCAGGCCGACCAGTTCAAATGGCTGCCGCCCACCTGCGGCTACCGCCTGGTCAGCGAGCGCAAGGACCTGCCGCTGTGGCACCACCTGGTCTGCGGCGACCGCGATGCCGTGCACCACGAACGCATTTCCCAGTCCGGGCGCATGCTCAGCGAAGGCAGCGTGCCCGAGGATGACTGGGAGGATTACCTGATCTTCCGCGCGGGCTGAGCAAGGAGTGTGTATGAGGGTGGGAACCAAGCTGGCGGCAAGCCTGGTGTTGCTGGCGTTGAGCATGCCTGCGTGGTGCGCGAAGAAAGTCGACCTGGATTATCACGTCAAGCTGCTGCCCCAGGACGATCAGGCCGAGGTGCGGGTGAGCCTGTCCCAGGGTTCGGCGGTGCGCAGCCTGAACTTCGACCTGGGCCGCACCGGCGACTACAGCGACTTCAAGGCCGATGGCCAGTGGAGCGTCAATGACCACCGCGGCCTGTGGCAACCCAGCGCCAACAAGGCCAGCCTGACCTATCGGGTGCGCCTGAGCCACGCGCGCAAACCGGGTATTTATGAAGCGCGGATGACCCCGAGCTGGGCGCTGTTTCGCGGCGAAGACCTGGTGCCGCCCGCACGCCTCGACCAGCAGGACGGCGTCGAACTGGTCTCGCGCCTGGTGTTCGAACTGCCGGCCGGCTGGAAAAGCATCGAAACCGCCTGGCCGCGCATCGGCAAGAACAAGTTCCGCATCGACAACGTCTCGCGCCTGTTTGACCGGCCCACCGGCTGGATGCTCGCCGGCACCCTGGGCAGCCGTCGCGTGCGCCTGGGCGAGACCGAAGTGACCATCGCCTCGCCCAAGGGGCAAGCCATGCGGCGGATGGATGTGCTGACACTGCTGACCTTTGTCTGGCCGCAGGTGGAAGCGGCGTTCCCACGTCATCCGGCCAAGCTGCTGGTGGTGGGCGCCAGCGATCCGATGCGCCGTGGTGCGGTCTCGGCGCGCGACTCGATCTACCTCAACAGCCGCACGCCGCTGGTCGGCGAGAACGGCAGCAGCCCGTTGATCCGTGAAGTGGTGCAGGCGATTGGCCGCTTCAACGACCACGAGACCAGCGACTGGATCAGCGAGGGGCTGGCGGAGTACTACGCCATTGAGCTGGTGCGCCGTGCCGGCGGGGTGACCGATGAGCGCTATCAGGCGACACAGGCGCGCTTGGCCAGGGACGGCAAGGACGTGACCAGCCTGCGCGGCGACCACGTCAGCGGTGCGACGGTGTCACGGGCGGTGCTGGTGTTGCAGGAGCTGGATCGCGAGATCCGCGTAAAGACTCACAACAAGCGCTCCCTGGATGACCTCGCGCAGGCGGTGATGCGCGCCAACAGCATCACCACCGCCGAGTTTGTGCAGTTGGCCGAGAGCATCATCGGCGAATCGTCGGTGGTGCTCGATTCCAAACTCTTACGCTGATGCCTAGCCCTCCCACATTTGAATCTAACCCGTGGTTTTAACCGCTTTCTCCGCCGCCACTTCCGCCTTGGTCTTCAGGTTTTTCAGCTCTGCACCGGCACGCTCGATCTTCGTGCGTACGCTGTTCATTTCCTGGCGGCCCTGTTCCAGCTTGTCTTTAAGCGCGCTGTGCCCGGTAAAGCCGCGCGCCAGGGCCACGCCGCCGATCGCCACCTGAATCAAGCCGAAAATCCCGCCACGGCGCAGGCCTTTGCCCACCATCATTACGCCACCGGCCACCGAGCCGATACGTTCCCAGCCGTGCACGTTCTGGGTGGGCTGATTCTGGAAGGGGGTGTGTTCGATGATAGGTCGCAAGGTTGTGCTGTCGCTCATGATCTGTCTCCAACAAGGGCAAGTGTATGCAGCTGACTGCGCGCAGGCGCCGGATGTTCCCAAAAGATCAGTACTTGGGGCCCGAACGGGTGTTATTGCCCTTGGCCATGCGGTCGTAGAGCACCACGTTGACGGTGGCGGCCAGGTTCATGCAGCCGGTGGTGGGGATGTACACGACGTCTTCGCACCAGTCGCGGATGTCTTTATCCAGCGACCCGTCTTCAGGGCCGAAGATATACAGCGCGCGGTCGGGGTGGGTGTATTCGGGCAGCGGGCGGGCACCGTCCACCAGCTCCACGGCGACCGGGATGCAGCCCAGGGGCAGGATCTTCTTCAGGTCATCGATGCCGATCAGCGGAATGTCGTGGTGGACCTTCTTGGTGTCGGTGATGAAGTCCCGGGCGCGCTCGTAGCGCACGCCGGTGTAGAACACCGAGGCCACGCCGTAGCAGCCGGCGGCACGCATGACCGAGCCAACGTTTTCGGGGGATTTGGGGTTATACAGACCGATGCAGCTGTAGCGTTTATTGCCCACGGGGAAGGGTGCCTTGGAGAAAAGCGGCGATTATACGGCCTGAAGGCGGTGTATTGCTTGGGCTAACGCTATCGGGAGCAAGCCCCCTCCCACATTTGAAAGTGTTCACAACTCAAAATGTGGGAGGGGGCTTGCTCCCGATGAGGCCAGGACAGGCGACGACACTCTTCAGTCGTCTTTCTTCATCAACCCCGCCAACGCCGCAAACGGGTTATGCGTGGCCTTGGCGATCGTCGGGCTGCTGGTGGAGCCTTCGCCGAAGTATTGCTGGTCGGTGTAGCGCGAGTGTTCGTTGTCGTGGCAGTACAGGCACAGCAACTCCCAGTTCGAGCCGTCCTGGGGATTGTCATCATGATTGTGGTTACGGTGGTGTACGGTGAGTTCGCTCAAGCGCTTGCCTGCGAACTCACGGGCGCAGCGGCCGCACACGTGGGGGTACATCTTCAGGGCTTTGTCGCGGTAGCCCATTTCCCGGTCGCGCTGGGCATCGGCAAGGATGCGGTCCAGCTTGGCGGTGTGGGAGGGCGGGTTGGTCGAGCTCATCATGGCTCCTGGCTGTTTGGTGGTCACGGATAGCGTTGATTCTAGCCGCTTGCGCCGCAAATGACCGCTGGGATCGATTTACTTTACTCATAAGGATCTGAAAAACATGCGTCTGCTTTCATGGACTGTTGCACTGCTGCTGTGTGTCGTTACCCTTCAGGCCCAGGCGCTCTCGACGCCCAAGCCCGGGCAGGTGATTGAGGTTGCCCTTGAACAATTGCATCCGACCCAGGCGGTGGTGGGCTTCGACCAGATCTACTATAGCCTGGGCCTGTTCGCCGACAAACCCGCCAAGGTCTTCGATGAATACTGCGAAACCAACGGCCAGGGCGAGGCCGACAAGGTGCCCGACAAGGCTGACCTGCACCAGCCCGACAGCTTCACCTGCAAGGACCCGGTGGGCACCCATCCCGAGGACATGAAAACCGTGGTGGTCGGCCCCGCCGGCCAACTGTACCTGACCGACGGTCACCACAGTTTCACCACCTTGTGGGAAGTGCCCGGCGGCGGCCCGCGCCTGAAAATGTGGGTGAAGGTCACCGATGACTTCAGCAACAGCCCGAACATGGCGAGCTTCTGGCAGCGCATGGAAGCGGCCCGCAAGGTCTGGCTCAAGGACAACCAGGGCCAGGCCCTGCCGCCGGAACAACTGCCGGCGCACCTGGGCTTCAAGAACCTGCAGGACGACACCTTCCGCAGCCTGGTGTATTTCACCCGCAAGGCCGCCTATGGCAAGCCGAATGACGGGCAGATCGCCCCGGAGTTTCTGGAGTTCTATTGGGGTAACTGGCTGCGCACGCAGATTGATCTGGGCCAGTACAACCTGAACAAGAAAGGCGGTTACAAGGACGCTATCGAAGCGGTCGCCAAGCGCATGGTCAGCCTGGCGCCGGGCTCGCAGGTGGGGGACAGCGGTTTTACCGCCCATCAACTGGGCGGCATGACCCGGCTGGACCGCGATGAGCTGGAGAAGACCTTCGACAAAAAAGTGCCGTACGTGATCGACTACCGCAAATCCCACAACTGACAGGGATCAATATGTGGGAGGAGGTGTCTTGGGAAGCGTGCTCAGCCCTTGAGCTTCTCCGCTATCCAGATGGTATGCCGGGTGCCCTTGTTGCCATGGGCAAATACCTGCACTTCCTCGGCCTTGAAACCGGCCTTGCGCAGTTTGTCGCTGAATAGTTTGTCGGCGCTGGCGGACCACACCGCCAGCACGCCCTTGGGCCGCAGGGCCTTGGCGCAGGCGGCCAGGCCACCGGCTGAGTAGAGCCAGCTGTTGGCCTTCTGCGTGAGGCCTTCGGGGCCGTTATCGACGTCGAGCATGATCGCGTCAAAGCCCTGGGGCTCGGCCTGCAGCACCTTGGCCACGTCTTCCATGCGGATCACCGTGCGCGGGTCCAGCAGTGGGCGGCCGGACTTTTCCCCCAGCGGCCCACGATTCCACTCCACGACGCCGGGCACGAGTTCCGCCACCACCACTTCGGCGCTCTTGCCCAGGTGCTTGAGCGCCGACGCCAGGGTAAAGCCCATGCCCAACCCACCGATCAATACCCGTGAGCCCGGGCGCCCCGCGACCTTGCGGCAAGGGATTTCCGCCAGCGCGTCTTCGGAGCCGTGCATGCGCGTGTTCATCAACTGGCCGCCGTCACCGCCCTGGATCTTGATGACAAAGTCTTCACCGTATTCGAACAGGCACAAGGCACCGCCGTTGTCGGGGATCGGGGTGGTGTCCAGCAGAACGAAACGTTTCATGGAAATCTCATTGGGAAGGGCATTCTTGCGCGGTTGGGAGTAGCCTTACGACATTCCGGTCAGGCCATGGAGCCATCGATGAAGTGCAGCATTCTAACGGTCATTGTGTTGAGCGCGCTCGCATTGGGTGCGGCGCAGGCTCAGGAGTTGCAAACCGTACCGGTGGCGCCGGCACCTAGCCCCGGCGCACCGGGCACGCCAACGCCGACGCTGTATCCGCAGATCACCCCGCCGGCCGTGCCGAAGACGAATGGCTCGCCGCCGTTGGTGCCCATCGTATTGCCGACACCGCCGAAGGACCAGACGGTGCCCGGCCTGCAGCAGAACGACAGCAAGCCGAAGACGCCCGGCGGTTAAAACTGTTGGGAGAGTAATTGCCCATCGGCCATGCGCAGGCGCTTGGACAACGCGATGGCGATTGCGCGGATGATCTTCGCCGCCACACGCGGCGTTTCATTGAGCATCTTTTCCAGGGCGTCCTTGCCCAGGTTCAACAACACGCAGTCGCTGGCGGCCACGCAACTGGCGGAGCGCCGCTCGCCGTCAAGCACGGCCATCTCCCCAAAGGCCCGGCCGCTGCGCAGGGTGGCAATGGTCAGGCGCTGGCCGGTGTGGTTGGTTTTCTGCACCGCCACCTGGCCGCTGTGGATGATGCACATGAAGGTGCCGGCATCGCCCTCGAGGAAAATCACCTCGCCCTCGGCAATGCTGCTGATATTGAAGTAGCCGGCGGCGACGTAGAAGTCTTCCGGCAACAACGGGTCGAACAGGCCGCAGTCCATGAGCATGTCGCGGATTTCGGTATTCATTAGCGTCGGTAGTGCCATGGCTGCAATCTTGGTCCATCAATCAGGAGGCGGTCTGAATGTTCAGACAGGACCGCCCCGCTAAGTTCCTTAAACCAGCCCCAGCGCCTTGAACACGAATGCATATTCGAGTGCTACGTCACGTAATCCCTGGTAGCGACCGCTCATCCCGCCGTGGCCGGCACCCAGTTCGGTCTTGAGCAACAGCAGGTTGTCGTCCGTCTTGGTCGCGCGCAACTTGGCCACCCACTTGGCCGCTTCCCAGTACTGCACGCGGCTGTCGTTGTAGCCGGCGATCACCAGCGTGGCCGGGTAGGCCTGGGCGCTGACGTTTTCGTACGGCGCGTAGGCCTTGATGCGTTCATACACCGCAGGCTCTTCGGGGTTGCCCCACTCGTCGTACTCGGTGATGGTCAGCGGCAATTCCGGGTCGAGCATGGTGTTGAGTACGTCGACAAACGGCACTTCGGCAATCGCCGCCTGGAACAACTCCGGACGCTGGTTGAGCACCGCGCCGATCAACAGGCCGCCGGCACTGCCGCCGCTGATGACCAGTTGCCTGGAGGTGGTCAGGCCCTCGGCGATCAGGTGTTCGGCACACGCGATAAAGTCGCTGAAGGTGTTCTGCTTGTGTTCCTGCTTGCCATTGCGATACCAGGCTTCACCCAGTTCGCCACCGCCGCGCACATGCGCAATGGCGAAGGCCACGCCACGGTCCAGCAGGCTCAGGCGTGCATGGGAGAACCACGGGTCGAGGCTTGAGCCATAGGCGCCGTAGCCATACAGGTACAACGGTGTCGGCTTGCCGAGCTGGTCGCGCTTGACCACCAGGCTGATCGGCACCTGGGTGCCATCGGCGGAGGTGGCCCACAGGCGCTGGCTGACGTAGTCATCGGCATTGAACACGCCGAGCACCGGGGTTTCCTTGAGCACCTGCTGCGCGCCGCTGGCCAGTTCCAGCTGGCGCACCTGGGCCGGGCGGTTCAGGGCTTCATAGCGCAGGCGGATCTTGTCGCTGACGAATTCCAGGCTGTTTTGCACGTAGAGGCTGTAGGCGGCGTCGGGCAGCTCCACGCGATACGCCGGCAAGCCCTGGGGGTGCACTTCGATCACCGGCAGGCCGCCGATGCGCAGGCTCAGGGTCATGGCGCCGGTGTTCAGGCTGACGCCGTCGAGCATCACGTCATCGCTGTGGGGGATCAGGTTCTGCCACTCATCCTCGGTCGGCACGTCGCCAATGTCGGTCGCCACAAACAGGGCGTAGTTGATGCCATCACGGTTGCTGCGGATAAACCAGGTCCACGCGCCATTCAGTTGGCCGTGGTCGACATCGTATTCATGGTCCTCGACCCGTGGCGCCAGGCAGGTGAAATCCAGGTGCGGCTGGTTGGCGTCCAGCGCCCAGACCTCGCTGGTGGTCTTGCTGCCGAGCGAGAGCAGCAACTGGCGCTCGGAGCTGGAACGGTAGCAATGCAGGAAGAAACGCCCATCGGGCTCATGGAACACCTCCTGCGCCGCCGTGCCATCCAGGCGGTAGCGATACAGCTTGTGCGGGCGGTGGGTGTCGTCCAGCTCGCCGAAGAACAGGGTCAGGCTGTCATTGGCCCAGGTCATGCTGCCGTCGCAATCCTGGAACTCCAGTTCGCTGACTTTGCCCGTGGCCAATTCCTTCACGAACAGGGTGTAGATCTCTTCGCCACTGGTATCGAGGCTGTAGGCCAGGCGCTGGTGATCGGGGCTGATGCTGAATGCGCCGAGGGAAAAGAAGCCGCCGTTGGCCAGCACGTTCGGGTCCAGCAACAGCTCTTCGCTGCTGTCGTCCACCTGGTTGCCGTCGTCGGCCGGGCGGCGGCAGCGGTAGTGGCGGGCGTATTCGTCACCGGCGGTGGTGCGCGTGTAATACAGGTACGGGCCCCAGGGGGAGGGCAGGGACAGGTCGGTTTCGAGGATGCGGCCCTTGATCTCCTCGAACAGGGTTTCGCGCAGGGCCTGCTGGTCGGCGAGCTGGGCTTCCTGGAAGGCATTTTCGGCCTTCAGGTAATCAAGGACCTCAACGCTGTCGCGCTCTTGCAGCCAGGCGTACGGGTCCTGGCCTGGGGCTTTACGGGCAATCGGGGCGGTCGATGAAGGCATGGAGCACTCTCTGTCTGGCGGAAGGTGGCAGGCATTGCAGCCGCGACACGCAAAAGCCGTTATCATAGCCGCCTGTTTGCCTACCTTGCCATGGACACCATGACCGAGAACGACTATCTGACCGCTTGGGGCCTTTACGCCTTCGCTGCCTTGGGCTGCCTGTTGGTGTGGTGGCGCATGACCCGCTGGATCTGGCGCTGGCTGCGCGAACCGCTGCAATTGCTGATGGCCGTGCTGTTGCTGAGCCCGACCATCGTCGACCCGGTCAAGACTCAGTTCGCGCCGGCCGTGGCCATCACGGCCCTGGACCTGGTGCTCAAGGTCGGCAATAACGCCTGGCGGGCGATTTCCGATTTGTTCATGTACACCCTGATCGCTTTTGGTGTGTACCTCGTGTTTGTGCTGATCCGCTGGCCCATCGAGCGCGCCGCCAACGCCCGCCGTGAGCGCAAGGCCGCCACCGACGCTGCCTTGGCCGCCGAGCCTGTGGATGAAGACGACGAGCCGTTCCGTCGTCCTGCACCGGTGAGCGGTATGCGGGTCGAACCGCGCCTTTAACGTTGTCCGCCCTGCAGCGAGAGCCCTGGCATGTGTGAATTATTGGGCATGAGTGCCAACGTCCCCACCGATATCGTGTTCAGCTTTACCGGGCTGATGCAGCGCGGTGGGCGTACCGGCCCCCACCGCGACGGTTGGGGCATCGCCTTCTACGAAGGTCGTGGCCTGCGCCTGTTCCAGGACCCGGCCGCCAGCAGCGAGTCGGAAGTCGCCCTGCTGGTGCAGCGTTACCCCATCAAGAGTGAAGTGGTGATCGGCCATATCCGCCAGGCCAATGTCGGCAAGGTGAGCCTGGCCAACACCCACCCGTTTGTGCGCGAACTGTGGGGCCGCAACTGGTGTTTCGCCCACAACGGCCAGTTGGCGGACTTCCATCCCCGCGCCACGTTCTATCGGCCAGTCGGCGATACCGACAGCGAAGCGGCCTTCTGCGACCTGCTCAACCGCGTGCGCGAGGCCTTCCCCGAGCCGGTGGACATCGAACAGATGCTGCCGGACCTGATCGCCGCCTGTGCCGAATACCGCAGCAAAGGTGTGTTCAACTGCCTGCTCAGCGACGGGGACTGGCTGTTTTGCTATTGCTCGACCAAACTGGCGCAGATCACCCGGCGTGCGCCGTTTGGTCCGGCGCGCCTGAAGGATGTCGACGTGATCGTCGATTTTCAGGCCGAAACCACCCCCAATGATGTGGTGACGGTGATCGCCACCGAGCCGTTGACCGACAACGAAAACTGGACCCGCTACGAACCGGGCCAATGGAGCCTGTGGCGACGCGGTGAATGCGTCAGCCAGGGCGTTACCGAGTAAGGATATCGACCATGTTGCTCAGTTATCTGCGGTTGGTGCTGTTTGCCATTGGCCTGTTGGTCGGCGTGCAAGTGCCGGGGTTTATCAACGACTACGCCAAGCGCGTCGAAGCCCACCTGATCGAGGCCCAGACCGGCCTGAGCGGGTTTGAAACCACCGCGCGGCAGTTCTTCAACGGTGACTTGAAGGCCTTGGTGGCGCATTACCGCGCCAGCGACGACCCGGTGTTCCAGAGCGACGCCAACAGCCTGGGCGCCATGCTTGACCGCCAGGTGGCGTTGGACAAGCAATTCCAGGCCATGCAAGGCCCATGGTACATCCGCGCCCTGCAAGTGGCGGTGGCCGCCGACCCGGATATCCGCCTGGAGACCTGGAACGGCTACAGCTACCAGATCCTGCTGACCCCCGAAGCCATGGGCTGGGGCCTGGGCGGGGCGATGCTGCTGTCGTTTGGCCTGGAGTGCCTGTTCCGCCTGATCGACTGGGTGGTGCTGGGCGGCAAGCGCTTGCGCCAGAGCCGGCCAATCGAAGAACGGGACCTGAAAGGTCTCTAACCCACACCTCGGTCTAATGTGGGAGGGGCGGTGCGACGACTCGACGTGCCCCCTCCCACATGTGTATCCGGTTTATTCAGTTGCTCAGCACCATCCGCTCTTCGCCGACTTCCTCGGCATAGCGGGTAACGACCTTCTGGCACAGCCCGACAATCTCCTCCACCAACTCCACCCCCACGCGCCACGACACCACCACCTGCAGGTTCGGCAGTTTCTGCGCCATCGGCAACATCACCAATTCACCGCGCGCCAATTCTTCCCTGACCAGCACCGGCGGCAACGCACCAATCCCGAAGCCATCGCGCAACAACCGGGTAATCGCCGACACCGAGTTCACGCAGTTCATCCGTGGCGCGGCCACGCCGTTGGCCTGCATCAGGCTGATGACGTCCTGGTGCGGGTGAGAGTTTTTCGAGTAGGTGATGATGCGCTCCTGGGCCAGTTCGGCGAGGGAGGCGTAGTCGCGGTTGTAGATCGACTGGCTGGCGACGATCCAGGCCATGGGATGGCTGGCCAGCTCCAGGCTGCGCACGGTTTCCAGGCGCAGCAGGTCGGTTTGCAGGATCAGGTCGAGAAAGCCTTTTTGCAGCTGATCGCTGAGGTTAAGCGCGGTATCGGCGACCAATTCGATTTCCACCAATGGGAAATGGTCCATCAGTTCCGCCACCAACGGGCTGAGCCAGGTGTGGATCACCGTGTCCATCGCACCGATGCGAATGCGCCCGACCTTGCTGCTGGTGGTTTCCAGGGACTGTTTCAGACCCTGCATGGTCACCATCATCTGCTCGGCATAGTCGAGCACCTTCAAGCCTTCCGGGGTCAGGCTCACGCCCCGGGAGTCGCGCAGGAACAGCTTTACCCCCAGCTCGCTTTCCAGCACGGCGATGCGGCTGGAGATCGAGGCCTGGGTGGTGAACAGCTTCTCCGCAGTCAGGCGGAAGCTCTTGAGCTTGGCCACCCAGACGAAGGTTTCGAGGAACTTCAAATTCATGGGATCAACTTTTTCTTATGCATGGATCGGTTTTTATTAGTTGGACGCCGCACCGGGCAAACGCCAAAAATCAGGCTATTCCACGATAAGCGCCGTTGGGGTATCAGGACAAGTTGCGAGTTCTGCGTAAAAAATCCCACACTACAAAAAAACAAAGCCTACAGGAGCAACCAGCGTGAGCCGTCTGCTATTGAATTGCGACATCGGCGAGAGCTTTGGCAACTGGACCATGGGTCTGGACGCGGAGGTCATGCCGTTCATCGATTGCGCCAACGTGGCCTGCGGCTTTCATGCCGGCGATCCGAGCATCATGCGCAAGACCGTCAGCCTGGCCCTCAAGCACGGTGTACAGGTCGGCGCACACCCGGCGTACCAGGACCTGCAAGGCTTCGGCCGTCGCTCCATGGCCTACACCCCCCAGGAAATCCAGGACCTGCTGCATTACCAGATCGGCGCCCTCGACGGCATCTGCCGTGCCCAGGGCGGGCGTGTCAGTTACGTCAAGCCCCATGGCGCGATGTACAACGACATGATGGCCAACCCGGCGCAACTGCGTGCTGTGATCGAGGCCGTGGCCGCGTATGGCGACCTGCCGCTGATGCTGCTGGCGACCCGCGACAACAGCGCGGCCCAGGCACTGGGCGACGAATACGGGGTGATCCTGTGGTTCGAGGCCTTTGCCGACCGTGCCTACGACGCCAACGGCCATCTGGTTTCACGTCAATTGCCGGGGGCGGTGCACCATGATCCAGAGGTCATCGTCCAGCAGTCCTTGACTCTTTCCCGTGGCGAACCCCTGACCGCCAGCGACGGCAGCCCGTTGCTATTGCGCGCCAATACCCTGTGCGTGCATGGCGACAATGCCAGCTCGGTCGCCGCCGTAAAGCGTATCCGCGAGGCATTGAAGCCAGCATGAAGCCACGGATTGAAGTGGTGGCGATCGACTGCCTGATGGTGCGTCTGTTCGAGGTGATCGCCGAAGCCAATATGCCGTGGATGCTCGCCGCCACCCAGCGCCTGCGCAGCGGCTTTGGCGCCGCCCTGGTGGACCTTGTGCCGTCCTACACCACCTTGATGGTGCATTACGACCTCACGGCGTTGAACCCGGCCCAGGCGCGGGAATTGATCGACCAGGCCCTGACCGACCTGCAACCCCAGGCCCAGGGCAGCGGCCAATGCCATGTGCTGCCGGTGTGGTACGACCTGAGCGTCGGCCCTGAACTGACGTTGCTGGCCCGGCGCAGTGGCCTGGCCGTCGACGACGTGATCCGCCGCCACAGCGCCCACGAATACCAGGTGTTCGCCCTCGGCTTCGCCCCCGGTTTTGCCTTTATGGGGCTGGTGGATGAAATCCTCGCCACCCCGCGCCTGAGTACCCCGCGCAAACGCGTGGCGGCCGGCAGTGTCGGTATCGCCGAGCGACAGACCGCTGCCTATCCGGTGGTGTCCCCCGGTGGCTGGAACCTCATTGGCCGCACGCCGGCCAAGCTGTTTGACCGCGAGCGCGACGGCTACAGCCTGATGCAGCCCGGTGACACGGTGCGCTTTGAATCGGTCAGCCACGCTGAATTTATAAACCTGGGTGGCGATGACACACCGTTGGAGGCGCAGGCATGAGCCGCTTGATCATCGAGGCCAGCACGCCGCTGTGCCTGCTGCAGGACGCCGGTCGTTTTGGCGTGCGCCACCTGGGCGTGACCCAGGGCGGCGCGCTGGATTGGGTGTCGATGTCCTGGGCCAACTGGCTGCTGGGCAATGCGCTGGACGCGCCGGTGGTGGAAATCACCCTCGGTGGCTTTACCGTGCAGGCCGAGGACTATTGCCTGTTGGCGCTGGCCGGTGCGGATCTGGGGGCGTATATCGATGAACGTGCGATCAGCCCCGGGCGCAGTTTTATCCTGCAAAAGGGCCAGCGCCTGCGCTTTACCCAGCCGTTCAGCGGCGCGCGGGCTTACCTGGCGGCACCCGACGGGTTTGATGCGCCGGATGTGCTGGGCAGTTGTGCCACGGTGGTACGCGAGGAACTCGGCGGGCCGGACGGCTTTGGCAAGGCCCTGGCCGAAGGGGGGCGGTTGGGCTATTCGGGTACCGGCGGAGCGATGAAAGTGCTGAGCGCACAGGCGTTGCCCGCCAAGGCGCCGCTGGAGGTGATCGTCGGCGCCCAAATTGGCCTGTTCAGCGGCCAGAGCCTGTTCGATGCCTTTAACACCGAGTGGGCCCTGGACAGCCGCGCCGACCGCATGGGCATGCGCTTGCTGGGCACGCCCTTGCAATACCAAGGGCCGTCGCTGATTTCCGAAGGGATCCCGTTGGGTGGCATCCAGGTGCCGCCGGATGGGCAGCCGATCGTGTTGCTCAATGATCGGCAGACTATTGGCGGTTATCCCCGTCTGGGGGCGTTGACGCCTTTGTCGCTGGCGCGGCTGGCGCAGTGTTTGCCGGGAGAAAAGGTGAGGTTGGCGCCGGTGGTGCAGGAAACGGCACATCGGCAGCATGTCGAGTATTTGCAGCGGTTGACCACTGCCTAAAAACACTGAGGTCCAAATGTGGGAGGGGGCTTGCTCCCGATGGCGGAGTGTCAGTCAAGACATCAGTGACTGACACTCCGCCATCGGGAGCAAGTCGAATCGTCGCACCGCCCCTCCCACATTAGATTTCCTACATGATTGGGACCGGCGTTTATTTCGAAAGGAAGCGCATGCCTTCTTCCAACCCGCGCAACGTCAGCGGGTACATCTGATCCTCCACCAACTCCCGCACAATCCCCGTCGAGGCCGTATAACCCCAGGTATCCTTGGGATACGGGTTTATCCAGATCAGTTTCTTGTACTTGGCCATGAAGCGCTGCATCCACACATACCCCGGCTCTTCATTCCAATGCTCGACGCTGCCGCCGGCCTGGGTGATTTCATACGGCGCCATCGACGCATCGCCGATAAAGATCACTTTGTAGTCGGCACCGTACTTGTGCAGCAGGTCCTGGGTGGAGGTGCGCTCGGAGGTGCGGCGCTGGTTGTTCTTCCACACCGACTCGTACACGAAGTTGTGGAAGTAGAAGTACTCCAGGTGCTTGAACTCGGTCTTGCACGCAGAGAACAGCTCTTCGCAGATCTTCACGTGGGCGTCCATCGAGCCGCCGATATCGAACAGCAACAGCAGCTTGATGGTGTTGCGCCGTTCCGGGCGCATCTGGATATTCAACAGCCCGGCATCGCGGGCGGTGTGGTCGATGGTGCCGTCGATGTCCAGCTCTTCGGCCGCACCCTGGCGGGCGAACTTGCGCAGGCGGCGCAGGGCGATCTTGATGTTGCGTGTGCCCAGTTCCACCTGGTCGTCGAGGTTCTTGTACTCGCGCTGGTCCCAGACCTTCACGGCCTTGCCCTGGCGTTTGCCGGCGTCGCCGATGCGAATGCCTTCGGGGTTGTAGCCGCCGGAGCCGAACGGGCTGGTACCGCCGGTGCCGATCCACTTATTGCCGCCGGCGTGGCGTTCCTTCTGTTCTTCCAGGCGTTTCTTGAATGCCTCGATCAGTTTGTCGAGGCCGCCGAGGGACTGGATCTGTGCGCGCTCTTCGTCGCTCAGCGAGCGTTCGAACTCCTTGCGCAGCCAGTCTTCGGGGATCAGTGCCTGCAGGTGGTCGTCGAGCTTTTCCAGGCCATTGAAGTAGGCGCTGAAGGCGCGGTCGAACTTGTCGAAATGCCGTTCGTCCTTGACCAGGATCGCTCGGGCCAAGTAGTAGAACTCGTCCATGTCGGCAAAGGTCACGCGCTGTTTCAGCGCGTTGATCAGGTCGAGCAGCTCGCGCACCGACACCGGGACCTTGGCTGCGCGCATTTCATTGAACAGGTTGAGCAACATTATCGATTACCGCGACGGCTCATGAATGCCAGGCGTTCCAGTAACTGCACGTCTTGCTCGTTCTTGACCAAGGCACCGGCCAGGGGCGGGATGGCCTTGGTGGGGTCGCGCTCGCGCAGCACCGCTTCGCCGATATTGTCGGCCATCAGCAGCTTGAGCCAGTCGACCAGCTCGGAGGTGGACGGTTTTTTCTTCAGGCCGGGGACTTTGCGCACGTCGAAAAACACGTCCAGCGCCTCGCTGACCAGCTCCTTCTTGATGTCCGGGTAGTGCACATCGACGATTTTTTGCAGGGTGGTGCGGTCGGGGAAGGCGATGTAGTGAAAGAAGCAGCGGCGCAGGAATGCGTCCGGCAGCTCTTTTTCGTTGTTGGAGGTAATGATGATGATCGGGCGCTTCCTGGCCTTGATGGTCTCGTCGATTTCGTAGACGTAGAACTCCATCTTGTCGAGTTCCTGCAGCAGGTCGTTGGGGAACTCGATGTCAGCCTTGTCGATTTCATCGATCAGCAGGATCACCCGCTCCTCGGACTCGAATGCTTCCCAGAGCTTGCCCTTCTTCAGGTAATTACGCACGTCGTGCACTTTGTCCACCCCCAGTTGCGAGTCGCGCAGGCGGCTGACCGCGTCGTACTCGTACAAGCCCTGGTGGGCCTTGGTGGTGGACTTGATGTGCCAGGTAATCAGCTTGGCGCCGAAGGACTCGGCCAGTTGTTCGGCGAGCATGGTCTTGCCGGTGCCGGGCTCACCCTTGACCAGCAGCGGACGCTCCAGGGTGATGGCAGCGTTGACGGCCAGTTTCAGGTCATCGGTGGCAACGTAGGCCTGGGTGCCTTCGAACTTCATCGGTCATTCCTCGAATTCATCAATGCCCGGACTATACCGCGCGGCCCCGGCGACTGTGAACGCAGACGGGTTATTCAGTCTCTGAATGACCGGTCACGCCCCAGATCCTTTCTTGTTTTTTTCCGCCTCCCACGCCCGCGCGTCGGCTCTATCCCTGAGCTTGCTGCCGCCCCAAAGGGCGAGTGCAGCCACGATCAGCGTACCCAGGCCGGTGAAAATGAACTGTCGCGCAAATGGCCCTCCGTTCATGGCGGCCGCGGCGATTTTCACCACGCCTGAATAGGCCCATAGATAGCCCATGATTGTCAGTATCCAGCCTACGATGCGCATTTCAGTGTCCTTACTCATTCGTTGGGGTGTGGGTGTAGGGAACGGCATCATAGCGGGCGGCACTGGCCGGGCTCAATCCGCCGAGGGCTTGGGCTGCTCATAGCGCGCATTGAACGCCTGGATAAAACCATTACGCAAAATCGCCAAAAATGCGGAGAACGCGCTGACATTTTGCTGGTGCACGCTGCCACTGAGTTCCACGCGGGTGGCGAACTGGTTCTTTGCCTGGTTTTTCAATACGGTCTCGCTGGCGCCCACCACGGCCTCCCAGATCGAACGAAAGATGTTCTTGTCCTTGTTCTCCACGTCCTGCTGCCAGTCGAAGACTTCCACGTCGCGCAGCAGCGGTTTGATGTACCCGGTCAATTGACCTTTTTCCGCCTGGGCTTCGATCACCACGTCCCCGGTGCCGGCCTTGAAGTCGAACTTGCCATAGGCCGCGGCGAAGTCGTTCATGCGCTTGAGCTGCAAGTCCCTGGCGCGGAAGCGAAACTCGAAGTTCTCGAAATTGCTCAGCGGGTCGAAGGTGGCGGTGGCTTCCAGCGGAGCCTGGCCTTGCAGCAGGGCCTTGCCGTCGAAGCGCGCGTCGCGCCGGCCTTTGACGTCGACCACATTGGTCAGGTTGTAGAAGCTGGCGTTGACGTCGGTCGCATCGATCTTCACCACGGGTTTGGAGCTGAAGTTGTGGAAGGCAATCTTGCCGTCTTCAATGCGCACTTCGTCGAGGGTGATGGGGGCCAACTTACTCAACTGCTCGCGCCAGTCGGTACCCTTACCGGTCTGGGAGGCTTGTTTGTTGGCGCCGCCGTCGACGAAGTTAACCTCGGGCTGGATAAACAGCACTTTGGCCACCACCGCGTGGTCGTACCAGAGAGCGTGCCAGCTCACCGCCAGGTCGATCAGCGGCGCTTTGACGAACGGGACGGGCACCTTGCCGTCGACCTTGACGATCTCCAGGCCGTTGATCCTGTAGGCACCCCGCCACAGCGCGAGGTCCACGTCGGTCACCTGGCCGCGGTAATCGCCCATATTGGCGAGCTTGTCATTCAGGTAGTTACGCACCAGGTAAGGGAGCGCGATGCTCACGGCGACCAGGACCACCAGCAATCCGGCAATGGTCCATAGTGGCCAGCTGTAGCGACGTTTCATGGGGAGAGTCCTCTGTCCATACTGGTGCGGTGGACCCCTGCGGCAGGTGCAACGTTCCTTCGACTGGACGCTTTGCAGCACGAGGCATACCCTTGGAACCTTTCTGAAAACCGCCTAATAGGACCCGCCATGAGCCGCATTTTTGCAGACAACGCGCACTCCATCGGTAACACGCCCCTGGTTCAGATCAACCGTATCGCACCGCGTGGCGTGACCATCCTGGCCAAGATCGAGGGGCGTAACCCAGGCTATTCGGTGAAGTGCCGCATTGGCGCAAACATGATCTGGGACGCCGAAGGCACCGGCAAACTCAAGCCGGGCATGACCATCGTTGAACCGACTTCCGGCAATACCGGTATCGGCCTGGCCTTTGTCGCTGCCGCCCGTGGCTACAAGTTGCTGCTGACCATGCCGGCGTCCATGAGCATCGAACGTCGCAAGGTGCTCAAGGCACTGGGCGCCGAGCTGGTCCTGACCGAGCCGGCCAAGGGCATGAAGGGGGCCATCGACAAGGCCGGCGAAATCGTTGCCAGTGACCCGGCCACCTACTTTATGCCGGCCCAGTTCGAAAACCCGGCCAACCCGGCCATCCATGAAAAAACCACCGGTCCGGAAATCTGGAACGACACCGATGGCGCCGTGGACGTGCTGGTGGCGGGCGTGGGCACCGGTGGCACCATTACCGGTGTGTCGCGCTACATCAAGAACACGGCGGGCAAGCCGATCCTGTCGGTGGCTGTCGAGCCGATGGTGTCGCCGGTGATCACCCAGGCCCTGGCCGGTGCCGAGATCAAGCCCAGCCCCCACAAGATCCAGGGGATTGGCGCCGGGTTCGTGCCGAAGAACCTCGACCTGTCGATGGTCGACCGCGTGGAACTGGTGACCGACGACGAATCCAAGGCCATGGCCCTGCGCCTGATGCAGGAAGAGGGCATCCTGTGCGGTATTTCCTGCGGTGCCGCCATGGCCGTGGCCGTGCGCCTGGCCGAGAAGCCGGAAATGCAGGGCAAGACCATTGTGGTGATCCTGCCGGACTCCGGTGAGCGCTACCTGTCGAGCATGCTGTTCAGCGATTTGTTTACCGAGCAGGAAAACCAGGCTTGATTTATGTCAGCCGGTCAGCCTGGGCCTTCTGCATAATGGCCCAACTGTTTATCATGGCCGGCTGTCACGTCTGGCCTCCCGTCGCCGGGAGGCTGTTGGCCAGGCGCTTATTTCCAGGAGTTGCTGCATGACCTTTTCTTTGGCCGCCAAACTGTCGGTGTTGTTGCTGTTCATCGGCAGCACGCTGTACGTGCACCTGCGCGGCAAGGCCCGTTTGCCGATGTTGCGTCAGTTCGTCAACCATTCGGCGCTGTTCGCCCCCTATAACGCCCTGATGTACCTGTTTTCGGCGGTGCCGTCCAAACCGTACCTGGACCGCAGCAAGTTCCCGGAACTGGACGTGCTCAAGGACAACTGGGAAGTGATCCGCGAAGAGGCCATGCACCTGTTCGACGAGGGTTACATCCGCGCCGCCGAAAAGAACAACGATGCCGGTTTTGGTTCGTTCTTCAAGAAGGGTTGGAAGCGTTTCTACCTCAAGTGGTACGACAAACCCCTGCCATCGGCCGAGGCGCTGTGCCCCAGGACCGTGGCGCTGGTGAGCAGCATCCCCAACGTCAAGGGCGCGATGTTCGCGCTGTTGCCGGGCGGCAGCCACCTCAACCCGCACCGTGACCCGTTTGCCGGTTCCCTGCGGTATCACCTGGGCTTGTCCACGCCGAACTCCGACGACTGCCGCATCTTCGTCGACGGCCAGGTATACGCCTGGCGCGACGGTGACGACGTGATGTTCGACGAAACCTACGTGCACTGGGTGAAGAACGAAACCGAGCAGACCCGCGTGATCCTGTTCTGCGACATCGAACGCCCGCTGAGCAATCGCCTGATGACCCGCGTCAACCGCTGGGTCAGCAAGCAACTGGGCCGCGCCACCGCGCCGCAGAACCTGGATGACGAGCGCGTCGGCGGCATCAACCAGGCGTATGCCTGGAGCAAGACCTTCAGTGACAAGTTTAGCGGCGTGGTCAAGCAGTGGAAGCGCAAGCATCCGAAGGCTTACCGCATTGCGCGGCCGGTGCTGGCGGTAGTGGTGTTGGTACTGCTGTGGAAGTGGTTGTTCGGCTGATCTGAAACGTTAAACGCGGTCAAAGTGTGGGAGGGGGCTTGCTCCCGATAGCGGTGGATCAGTCATAGATGTTTTGACTGACATACCGCTATCGGGAGCAAGCCCCCTCCCACATTTGATCTCCTGTGTTCTTAAGAGGCGATCAACTGCCGCAGCACATAGTGCAAAATCCCCCCCGACTTGAAGTATTCCACTTCATTCAAGGTGTCGATCCGGCACAGCACGTCGACCTTCTCGCGGCTGCCATCCTCCCGGGTGATCACCAGCGTCAGGTTCATCCGCGGCACGATCTCTACCTCGGTCAGGCCGAGGATATCGATCTTCTCCTTGCCCGTAAGCTTCAGCGCCTTGCGGTTCTGATCCAGCTTGAACTGCAGCGGCAGCACGCCCATGCCCACCAGGTTGGAACGGTGAATCCGCTCGAAACTCTCGGCGATCACCGCCTTGACCCCCAGCAGGTTGGTGCCCTTGGCGGCCCAGTCGCGGCTGGAGCCGGTGCCGTATTCCTGGCCGGCGATCACCACCAGCGGTGTGCCCGAGGCCTGGTACTTCATGGCCGCATCGTAGATCGGCATTTTCTCGCCGGTGGGGATGTACAACGTATTGCCGCCTTCCTCGCCGCCAAGCATTTCATTACGGATGCGGATATTGGCGAAGGTACCCCGCATCATCACTTCATGGTTGCCCCGGCGTGAGCCGTAGGAGTTGAAGTCACGCGGCTCCACGCCTTGCTCGCGCAGGTAGCGGCCGGCGGGGCTGTCGGTCTTGATGTTGCCGGCGGGGGAAATGTGGTCGGTGGTCACCGAGTCCCCCAGCAACGCCAGTACGTGGGCGCCCTTGACGTCTTTGATCACCGGCAGAGGCCCGGCGATGTCGTCGAAGAATGGCGGGTGCTGGATGTAGGTGGAGTCTTTCTGCCACACATAGGTCGCGGCCTGAGGCACTTCAATGGCTTGCCACTGTTCGTCACCGGCAAACACCTCGGCGTATTCCTTGTGGAACATACCGGTGCTGACTTGCGCAACGGCGTCAGCGATCTCCTGGCTGCTCGGCCAGATGTCCTTCAAATACACCGGATTACCCTGTTGATCGTTACCCAGCGGTTCGCTGCTGATATCGATGCGTACGGTCCCCGCCAAGGCGTAAGCCACCACCAGCGGCGGCGAGGCCAGCCAGTTGGTTTTCACCAGGGGGTGCACGCGGCCTTCGAAGTTGCGGTTGCCGGACAGCACCGAGGCTACGGCGAGGTCGGCCTTCTGGATGGCTTTTTCAATCGGCTCGGGCAACGGCCCGGAGTTGCCGATGCAGGTGGTGCAGCCATAGCCCACGAGGTCGAAGCCAATTTTATCCAGATACTGGGTGAGGCCCGCGGCCTTGTAGTAGTCGGTGACCACTTTGGAACCGGGCGCCAGGGAGGTTTTCACCCAGGGTTTGCGCGCGAGGCCTTTCTCCACGGCTTTTTTCGCCACCAGACCGGCGGCCATCATCACGCTGGGGTTGGACGTGTTGGTGCAGGAGGTGATGGCGGCGATCACCACGGCGCCGTTTTTCAGGCGATAGGTCTGGCCTTCGTATTCATAGTCGGTTTCGCCCACCAGGTCGGCGTTGCCCACGGCCACACCGCCGCCGCCTTCACTTTCCAGGCGGCCTTCTTCCTTGGTGGTGGGTTTGAACTGCAGGTCGAGGAAGTCGCTGAACGCCTGGCCGACGTTGGGCAGGGACACGCGGTCCTGTGGGCGTTTCGGCCCGGCGAGGCTGGCTTCGACGCTGCCCATGTCGAGGGCCAGGCTGTCGGTGAACACCGGTTCCTGGCCAGCGTTGCGCCACAGGCCCTGGGCCTTGGTGTAGGCCTCGACCAGCTTCACGGTTGCGGTCGGGCGCCCGGACAGGCGCAGGTAGTCCAGCGTCACCTCATCCACCGGGAAAAAACCGCAGGTGGCGCCGTATTCCGGGGCCATGTTGGCGATGGTCGCGCGGTCCGCCAGGGGCAGGTCGGCCAGGCCGTCTCCGTAGAACTCGACGAATTTACCCACCACGCCTTTCTTGCGCAGCATCTGGGTGACGGTCAGCACCAGGTCGGTGGCGGTGATGCCTTCTTTCAATTTGCCGGTGAGCTTGAAGCCGATCACTTCCGGGATCAGCATCGACACCGGCTGGCCGAGCATCGCCGCTTCCGCTTCGATCCCGCCCACGCCCCAGCCGAGCACGCCGAGGCCGTTGATCATGGTGGTGTGGGAGTCGGTGCCCACCAGGGTGTCGGGGAACGCGTAGGTGCGGCCGTCCTCGTCCTTGGTCCATACGGTGCGGCCCAGGTATTCGAGGTTGACCTGGTGGCAGATGCCGGTGCCCGGCGGTACCACGCTGAAGTTGTCGAAGGCGCTCTGGCCCCAGCGCAGGAAGGCGTAGCGTTCGCCGTTGCGCTGCATTTCGATGTCGACGTTCTGCCCGAAGGCGTCGGCGTTGCCGAACTTGTCGACCATCACCGAGTGGTCGATCACCAGGTCCACGGGCGAGAGCGGGTTGATGCGCTGCGGGTCGCCGCCGGCCTTGGCCACGGCGGCGCGCATGGCGGCCAGGTCGACCACGGCGGGTACGCCGGTAAAGTCCTGCATCAGCACGCGGGCGGGGCGGTACTGGATCTCACGGTCGGACTGGCGTTCTTTGAGCCAGGCGGCAATGGCCTTGAGGTCGGCGCCGGTGACGGTCTTGTTGTCTTCCCAGCGCAGCAGGTTCTCCAGCAGCACCTTGAGGGACATCGGCAGCTTATCCAGGTCACCCAGGCGCTTGGCGGCTTCGGGCAGGCTGAAATAGTGGTAGGTCTTGTCGTCGATTTCTAAAGTTTTAAGGGTACTCAGGCTATCAAGGGATGACATTACATGACTCCTTATGGTCCGCACGGCTACGGACCTGACGGGACGAACAGAGCTTTCAAACTAGCGCTGTTTTCAGTAGCTGGCTAATTACTGGACTCTATGGACAGAACCAAGGTTCCGAACTCGGCTATCATGCGCGCGTTTTCATGACAGGCATTGCGATAGCGCAACGTCAGTTGAGTCACCAGGAGAGTCGATGAACACCCTTTTTATGCACTGCCGCCCGGGTTTTGAGGGCGAAGTCTGTTCCGAGATCGCGGAACACGCCGCGCGCCTGAACGTTTCCGGCTACGCCAAGGCCAAGACCGGCAGCGCCTGCGCCGAATTTGTCTGCACCGAAGAAGACGGCGCCCAGCGCCTGATGCACGGCCAGCGCTTTGCCGAGCTGATCTTCCCGCGGCAGTGGGCGCGCGGGGTGTTTATCGACCTGCCGGAAACCGACCGTATCAGCGTGATCCTCGCTCACCTGCGTGAGTTTCCGGTGTGCGGCAGCCTGTGGCTGGAGATGGTCGACACCAATGACGGCAAGGAACTCTCGAACTTCTGCAAGAAATTCGAAGTGCACCTGCGCAAAGCCTTGTTGAACGCCGGCAAGCTGGTGGACGACCCGAGCAAGCCGCGCCTGCTGTTGACCTTCAAAAGCGGCCGCGAAGTGTTCATGGGCCTGGCCGAGTCGAACAACTCGGCGATGTGGCCGATGGGCATCCCGCGCTTGAAATTCCCCCGGGACGCGCCCAGCCGCTCGACCCTGAAGCTGGAAGAGGCCTGGCACCACTTTATCCCCCGCGACCAATGGGACGAGCGCCTGCATGGCGACATGACCGGCGTCGATCTGGGTGCGGCCCCTGGCGGCTGGACCTGGCAACTGGTCAACCGTGGCATGCTGGTGACCGCCATCGACAACGGCCCCATGGCCGAAAGCCTGATGGACACCGGCCTGGTGCAGCATCTGATGGCCGACGGCTTTACCTTCGTGCCCAAGCAGCCGGTGGACTGGATGGTCTGCGACATCGTCGAAAAGCCGGCGCGCAACGCGGCGCTGCTGGAAACCTGGATCGGCGAAGGGTATTGCCGCGAGGCGGTGGTGAACCTGAAGTTGCCGATGAAGCAGCGTTACGCCGAGGTCAAGCGCCTGCTGGAGCGTATCGAAGACGGCTTCAAGGCGCGCGGCATTCGGGTGGAGATCGGCTGCAAACAGCTGTATCACGACCGTGAAGAAGTGACCTGCCACCTGCGTCGGCTGGTGGATGTGAAGAAAACCAAGGCCCGCTAAACTGAGCGCCGGTTTCAGGAGTAGACAATGAGCGATATTTTCGACACCGCCGTGGATGGCACCCTCGACGCAACGGGCCTCAACTGCCCTGAGCCGGTGATGATGCTGCACCAGCACATCCGCGACCTGCCGCCCGGCGGCTTGCTCAAGGTGATCGCGACCGACCCGTCGACGCGCCGCGATATTCCCAAGTTCTGCGTGTTCCTTGACCATGAACTGGTGGATCAACAGGAGCAGGCCGGTACGTACTTGTACTGGATCCGCAAAAAGGCCGATTAACCCCGCGCCTTCTCCAGGCGAATGCGCCGGCGTGCACTGCGCGCCAGGCGCACCAGCAGCATCCCCGCCGCACAGCTCAAGCCCACGATCAGCCCTTGCCACAAACCGCTCGGGCCGCTGGGTTCGCCCAGCCAGTTGCTCAGCCCCAGGGCGTACCCCACCGGCAGCCCCACGCCCCAATAGGCAAACAGGGTCAGCACCATGGTGACACGGGTGTCCTGGTAGCCCCGCAGGGCGCCGGCGGCGGTGACCTGGATCGAGTCACTGAACTGGAACAGCGCTGAAAACACGATCAGCGTCGAGGCCAGGTGGATGACGATGGGGTCCGGGGTGTAGATCGCCGCAATCTGCTCGCGAAACACCAGCATCAGGCTGCAGGACAGGCAGGCATACGCCAGCGCCGTGCCCATGCCGACCCCGGCGGCGAAGCGTGCTTCACGCGCCTCGCCACGCCCCAGGGCCTGGCCGACGCGCACGGTGACGGCCATGCTCAGGGAATAAGGGATCATGAACACCAGTGAGCTGACGTTCAGCGCGATCTGGTGCCCCGACACAACGGTGGCGCCCAGGCTGCCGAGCAGCAGGGCGATGACGGCAAAGATGCTCGATTCGGCAAAGATCGCGATGCCGATCGGCAGGCCAATCCCCAGTACGCGCTTGATCACCGACCACTGCGGCCAGTCGAAGCGCTTGAACAGTTCGCTGCTCTGGTAGGCGGCCCCCCAGCGGGTCCAGGCGGCCATGCCGAGCATCATCACCCACATCGCAATGGCCGTGGCCCAGCCGCAGCCCACGCCGCCCATGGCCGGCACGCCCAGGTGGCCGTAGATGAAGATGTAGTTCAGCGGAATATTCAGCGCCAATCCGCACAGGCCCATGGCCATGCTGGGCAGGGTGCGGCCCAGGCCATCACTGAAACAGCGCAGCACGTAGTAGAGGGCGATGGCCGGCATGCCGGCGGCGATGCCATGCAGGTAGCCCATGGTGGGGGCGATAAGGTCCGGCTCGACCTTCATGGCATGCAGGATCGGCTCGGCGCAGAGCAACAGCAGCGCGCCGATGATGCCGACCACCACCGCCAGCCACAGTGACTGACGCACCAATGGCCCGATTTCGCCGTAGTGGCCCGCACCGTAGCGCTGGGCGACTTTCGGCGTGGTGGCCAGCAGCGTACCGGTCATCAGCAGGTACACCGGAATCCAGATCGAGTTGCCCAGGCCCACCGCCGCCAGGTCCTGGGGGCTGACGCGCCCGGCCATCACCGCATCGACGAAGCTCATGGCCGTGGTTGCCAGTTGGCCGATCATGATCGGCAGCGCGAGCGTCAGCAGGCCGCCCACTTCCCGGCTGATGCGGGCGGGGCGGGTGAGGGGGGCAGTGGCAGTGTTCACGTACGCAAGTCCAGTCAAGAGGGTGCAAGGCCGCGGATTCTACGCCTTGACGTAACGGTCAGGAAAAAACCTGTGTTAGGGATTTGTAAGCGACCTGCCAGCCCCCTCCCACATTGAAGATCGCATCCCTGTACACTGCTGATCCGCCAAAGGAGCCTGCCATGCTGATTGTTGCCGACGAAAATATCCCGCTGCTCGATGAGTTCTTCCAAGGATTTGGCGAGATTCGCCGAGTGTCCGGCCGTTCCATCGACCGCGCCACCGTCGAACAGGCCGATGTACTGCTGGTGCGCTCGGTGACCAACGTCAACCGCGCCCTGCTGGACGGCACGCAGGTGCGTTTTGTCGGCACCTGCACCATCGGCACCGACCACCTCGACCTTGAGTACTTCAAGCAGGCCGGTATCCAGTGGTCCAGCGCACCCGGTTGCAACGCGCGTGGCGTGGTGGACTATGTGCTGGGCAGCCTGCAAACCCTGGCCGAGATCGAAGGCGCCGACCTCAACCAGCGTACCTATGGCGTCGTCGGCGCCGGTGAAGTGGGCGGGCGGCTGATCGAAGTGCTCAAGGGGCTGGGCTGGAACGTGCTGGTCTGCGACCCGCCGCGCCAGATCGCCGAAGACGGCGATTACGTCAGCCTCGAGCAGATCATCGAGCAATGCGATGTGATCAGCCTGCACACGCCGTTGACCAAGTCCGGCAATGGTTCCACCTGGCACCTGTTCGATCGCGACCGCCTCAACCGCCTCAAGCCCGGCACCTGGCTGATCAATGCCAGCCGTGGCCCGGTGGTCGACAACGCCGCCCTGCGCGACGTGCTGCTGGCGCGCGAAGACCTGCAAGCGGTGCTGGACGTGTGGGAAGGCGAGCCCGAGGTGGACGTCGACCTGGCCGACCTGTGTGTGTTGGCCACCCCGCATATCGCCGGTTATAGCCTTGACGGCAAGCAGCGCGGTACGGCGCAGATCTATCAGGCGTTCTGCGCGCACCTGGGCCAGGAGCCGAGCATTCAGCTGGGCGACTTGTTGCCGCAACCGTGGCTGGCCGAAGTGCACTTGAACGCATCGACCGATCCCGCCTGGGCGCTGGCGACGTTGTGCCGCAGCGTGTACGACCCGCGCCGTGATGATGCGGATTTCCGCCGCAGCCTGGTGGGTACCGTCGAAGAACAACGCAAGGCGTTCGACGTGCTGCGCAAGCATTATCCGGAGCGTCGTGAAATCGACGGCTTGAAGGTGCGCATTGTGAATGGGGAGTCGCCGGTGTTGGCGCGCATCGTGTCCGCATTGGGCGCGGCAACCGTTTAAACACCGAATAAAAAACCCGGCCACCTGGGCCGGGTTTGAAAGAGCGTAGGCCCTTCAGCCTTGCTGGGCAGGCTTGACCAGTCGCTGTTCCAGCTCGCGGCACGCTTGCTGGATCATCTCTTCGGTAATCTGCACTTCGCGGCCCTGGGCGTCGATCACGGAGCAAGGCAAGTGCTGCGGTTGGCGGATCACTTCAATCTTGGCATCGCTGCTGTTTTGCAAGGTCATGGCCTGTCTCCTCATCAGGTTGTGTACCTACTGTATAACCCCCGCGTGACCACGCTGTTACAACTCCTTACGAGATCACCGGTTCGAACATCCAGTCCACCAGAAACCGCTGTGGATTTCCAGCCGGGCGTTAGACCGATAGCCTCTAGGGGCCAGCATCGGCGGGCATAATTAACCTGACTCATTGTTATTCGCGCAAGTTCCCCCCATGTAAGCAGGCAAGTACCAATCCTTTCCGATCAGGTGATGCCCTCCATGCTCTCAGTCCGTCAACGCCGTGCAATTCGCCTGGCCAGCCGCTTCATCGCGCCCTACCGCTGGCAGGCCATCGGTGCCCTGTTCGCGCTGATCGTCACCGCCGGCATCACCTTGTCCATGGGGCAGGGCATTCGCCTGCTGGTGGACCAGGGCTTCATGACCCAGTCGCCGCACCTGCTCAACCAGTCCATCGGCCTGTTCATGGTGCTGGTGCTGGGCTTGGCCGTGGGCACGTTTGCGCGGTTTTACCTGGTGTCGTGGATCGGTGAACGGGTGGTGGCGGACATTCGCCGGCAGGTCTTCAACCACCTGATCTACCTGCACCCAGGTTTCTACGAGAACAACCGCAGCTCTGAAATCCAATCGCGGTTGACCACCGACACCACCCTGCTGCAATCGGTGATCGGCTCGTCGTTGTCGCTGTTCCTGCGCAATGCATTGATGGTGATCGGCGGCATCGTGCTGTTGTTCATCACCAACCCCAAGCTCACCAGCATCGTGGTGGTGGCGCTGCCGCTGGTGCTGGCGCCGATCCTGATCTTCGGCCGTCGCGTGCGCAGCCTGTCGCGCCTGAGCCAGGACCGTATCGCCGATGTGGGCAGCTACGTGTCCGAGACCCTCGGCCAGATCAAGACCGTGCAAGCCTATAACCACCAGGTCCAGGACGAGCAACGCTTTGCCGTGACCGTGGAAGAGGCGTTCACCACCGCACGCAAACGCATCGCCCAGCGCGCCTGGTTGATTACCCTGGTGATCATGCTGGTGCTGGGTGCGGTGGGCGTGATGCTGTGGGTCGGCGGCATGGATGTGATCAGCGGGCGCATTTCCGGCGGCGAGCTGGCTGCGTTCGTGTTCTACAGCCTGATCGTCGGTAGCGCCGTCGGTACCCTGAGCGAAGTCCTCGGTGAACTGCAACGTGCCGCCGGTGCAGCGGAGCGCATTGGTGAGCTGTTGCAGTCGAGCAACGAGATCCAGGCGCCGGCCACGGGCAGCGTGCAGTTGCCCGAGCGCGTCAGCGGGCGCATGGAGCTGCAGGACCTGCGTTTTTCCTACCCTTCACGACCGGACAGCTACGCCATCGACGGCCTGAACCTGAGCATCAACCCCGGCGAAACCCTGGCACTGGTGGGGCCGTCCGGCGCGGGCAAGTCGACGATTTTCGACCTGTTGCTGCGTTTCTACGATCCCCAGCAAGGCCGCATCCTGATTGAAGGCCAGGCGCTGACCGATCTCGACCCCCTGGACCTGCGTCGCCACTTCGCCCTGGTGTCCCAGAGCCCGGCGCTGTTCTTCGGCAGCGTCGAGGAGAACATCCGCTACGGCAACCCAACGGCCACTCGCGAGCAAGTCGAAGCCGCCGCCCGTATCGCCCATGCCCACGATTTCATCCTGCAAATGCCCGACGGCTACCAGACCCACCTCGGCGACGGCGGCATGGGCCTCTCCGGCGGCCAACGCCAACGCCTGGCGATTGCCCGCGCGTTGCTGGTGGACGCGCCGATCCTGCTGCTGGACGAAGCCACCAGTGCCCTGGATGCCCAGAGTGAACACCTGATCCAGCAAGCGTTGCCGCAATTGATGCAAGGGCGCACCACGCTGGTTATCGCCCATCGACTGGCGACGGTGAAGAACGCTGACCGCATCGCGGTGATGGATCAGGGCAGGCTGGTGGCGGTGGGCACGCATCAGCAGTTGATTGCGAGCAATCCGTTATATGCGCGATTGGCGGCGTTGCAGTTCAGTGATGGGGTTGAGGAGAGCAGCGAACACTGAGTTGCGGTGCGCATAAAAAATGCCCGCATCTCTCAATGCGGGCATTTTCATTTCTGCTTCAAACCTTATTGATCATCAAAGTAGCGCTCATGCCAATCCACCAACGGCTGTGGTGAGTTGAGCTTCTGCCCGTAGATCACCGAATAAGACAACACGTTCTGCACATACTGGCGGGTTTCGTCGAACGGGATGCTTTCCACCCACACGTCGAAGCTCAGGTGGTCGGCGCCGCGCAGCCATTGGCGTACGCGGCCGGGGCCGGCGTTGTAGGCGGCGGAGGCGAGGACACGGTTGCCGTTGAACTGGCTGTGAACCTGGCTCAGGTAAGCCGCGCCGAGCTGGATGTTTTTGTCCGGGTCCAGCACCTGGGCGGGTGAGGCCAGGGGGATGCTGAACTTGCGCGCGGTGTCCTTGGCGGTGCCGGGCATCAGTTGCATCAGGCCGCTGGCGCCGACGCCGGAGCGGGCGTCGTCCATGAATGCGCTTTCCTGGCGGGTGATGGCAAATACCCAGCTGGAATGCAGGCCACGGACCTTGGCTTCGCGCACCAGGGTGTCGCGGTGGGCCATCGGGAAGCGGATGTCCAGGTCATCCCAGTACTGGGCCTGGCTGATGGTGCGGATCGCCGGGAAGTACCACTTCATGTCGTAGGCCAGCTTGGCCTGGGCGACCATTTCGTCACGGTTGAAATGGCGGCTGACGTGGTACCACTCGCGGCGGCCATCCACGATCTGGCCACGGGCATAGAACTCAAGGGCACGGCGTACACCTGGGGTGTTGCGCACTTTGTTGACCAGCGCCTGGCTCATCAGCAGCGGCTTGTTCTTCAACTGGTATGGAGCCTTGGAACGATCGGCGGCCAGGAAGCCATAGAAGTCCCGCTCCTGTGCGAGGTTCTTATACAGCACCAGGGCTTGCGGGTTTTTCGGCTCGGCCAGTTCCAGGCTACGGGCCTGCCAGTAGCGCCAGCGGTTGGTGGTGGCCAAATCCTGCGGGAGTTTGCGCGTCAGTTGGTAGGCGTCTTCCCAACGGGCCAGGCGCAACAGCAGGCGCAGGCGCCATTCGGACACGGTGTTGTCGCGCAACTCGGGGTCGTACTTGGTCATCACCTCAAGCGCGCGCGGGTCGAAGCGCTTGGCCAGGGTCAGGCCGATTTCACGGGCGATTGCCACTTTTTCGTCACGGGAGAAGTGCATGCTGCTGGCGTAACCGTCGAGCAGCGCCATGGCCTTGTCCGGGTCCTGGCGTGCCAGGCGGCGCAGGCCCAGGCCGACGGCGTCAGACATCGCCTCGGTGGCCGGCAGGAAGCGCGACGGGTCGCCGAGCATGTCGGGTTTTTGTGCCACGTCCACCATCAGGCGGCCTTGGGCGCCCAGGGTCGGCAGGGTTTTTACCAGGCTGTTGGCCAGCGGGTAATTGCGTGCTTCGGCGGCGAGTTTGGCGCGGTCCCAGATTTTTTGTTCGGTGAGTTGGCCGTCGGCGGCCCACTGGCTGAAGGTGGCATCACAGGCGGCCGGTTGGGATTTGCCGGTCATCCACAGTTTCTCGGTGGTCTTGTAGCCTTCAGCCTTCAAGTTGTGGGTCAGCTGGAACTGGCCATGCAGGCAGTCCAGCTCAACGAAGTTGAGCTTGGGGTCGTAGTACTTTTCAAAGGTCTGCCAGTCGCCACGGTCGGCCAACCAGCGCAACCAGCGCAGCTTCATCCAGTTGGCCTGGGGCAGGTCGCCGTTTTTGGCGAGGAATTGTTCGATTTCCTCGTTGCTGGCGGTCTTCAGCCGGGCGGTCAGTTCGTCGTAGGCCAGGTAGGGCGTCAGCGGGTAGTCGGCCAGGGCCTGGCTATATTGCATGTAGGGGCCGGTATCGCCCTTGGCCAGGGCGCGCTTGGCTTCATCGTAATATTGACGTTGGGTGGTGAGGTCCACGGCCTGGGCGGATTGAACGGCGGTGGCGGAAAGAAGCAGACAAGAAAAAAAGTTGAAAAGGCGACTGCGCATGAGACGTCCGTGCAGAGAAATCACGACTAGCACCGGCACCGCCGACACTGATTGCCCCTAGCTTAGCCTTTTGCCATCGGCCGGCGAAAGCTTTGCCGGGTGGTTCGTTCAAGTTCTCCGGAAATGTCCTACAGAACGTGTCGGTAGCGAAAATGCTGGCCGCATCCCACCCTCAAGTCAGGTAGAATGCGCGCCCAGTTTTTGGAGAAGCGTATGACCCTGCTCAAATTCAGCGATGTGTCCCTTGCTTTCGGCGCTATGCCGTTGTTGGACAAGGTGTCCTGGCAGATCGCCCGTGGTGAGCGGGTGTGCATCATCGGCCGCAACGGCACCGGCAAGTCCAGCATGATGAAGCTGGTAAAGGGCGATCAGAAGCCCGATGACGGCTCTGTCTGGCGCGCCCCAGGCCTCAAGATTGGCGAATTGCCGCAGGAATTGCCGGTTGCCGACGGACGGACTGTGTTCGACGTGGTTGCCGAAGGCCTGGACGGTGTCGGTGAGTTGCTTGCGCAATACCATCACCTGGCCCAGAACTGCGTCACCGAAGCCGACCTGGACAAGCTGATGCACGTCCAGCAGGACCTCGAAGCCCGTGACGGCTGGCGCCTGCAACAACTGGTCGACAGCACCTTGAGCCGCCTGCAGCTGCCGGCCGACAAGACCCTCGCCGAGTTGTCCGGCGGCTGGCGTCGTCGTGTGCTGCTGGCCCAGGCCCTGGTGTCCGAGCCGGACCTGCTGCTGCTCGACGAGCCAACCAACCACCTGGACATCGGCGCCATCGCCTGGCTGGAAGAAGCTCTCAAGGATTTCCAGGGCGCCGTGCTGTTCATCACGCACGACCGTTCCTTCCTGCAAAACCTCGCCACGCGCATCCTCGAGCTGGACCGTGGTGGCCTGATCGACTGGAACGGCGACTACGCCAGCTTCCTGGTGCACAAGGAAGCTGCGCTGTCCGCCGAAGAAACCGCCAACGCCCTGTTCGACAAGAAACTGGCCCAGGAAGAAGTCTGGATCCGCCAGGGCATCAAGGCGCGCCGCACCCGTAACGAAGGCCGCGTGCGTGCCCTCAAGGCCCTGCGCGTTGAGCGCAGCGAACGTCGCGAGCGCACCGGCAAGGCCAATATCCAGCTGGATACCGCCGATAAGTCGGGCAAGCAGGTCATGGTGCTGGAGAACGTCAGCTTCCATCACCCGGATGGTCCGTTCCTGATCAAGGACTTCTCCATGGTCCTGCAGCGCGGCGACCGTATCGGCCTGTTGGGTGCCAACGGTACCGGCAAGACCACCTTGCTCAAGCTGATGCTCAATGGTCTGCAGCCGACCAGCGGCACGGTGGAAGAGGGCACACGCATCGACGTGGCCTACTTCGACCAGTTGCGCCATCAGTTGGACCTGGAAAAGACCGTGATCGACAACGTCGCCGAAGGCCGCGACTTTATCGATATCGACGGCCAGAGCCGCCACGTACTCAGCTACCTGGGCGATTTCCTGTTCAGCCCGCAACGTGCGCGTACGCCAGTGAAGGCCTTGTCCGGTGGCGAGCGTGCGCGCCTGCTGCTGGCCAAGCTGTTCAGCAAACCGGCCAACCTGTTGGTGCTCGACGAACCGACCAACGACCTCGACGTGGAAACCCTCGAGCTGCTGGAAGAGGTCCTGCTGACCTTCAACGGCACTGTGCTGATGGTCAGCCACGACCGGGCATTCCTCGACAACGTGGTCACCAGCACCCTGGTCTTCGAAGGTGAAGGCAAGGTGCGCGAATACGTCGGTGGTTACCAGGACTGGCTGCGTCAGGGCGGCTCGCCGCGTCTGTTGGGCGTGACCGAGAGCAAGTCCGGCAAGGCCGACCTGACCTCCGCTGTGGTGGCTCCGGTGGAAGCGGCTGCACCGGCCCAGGAAGCGGCACCGGCGACCAAGAAGAAACTCAGCTACAAGCTGCAGCGTGAGCTGGAAGCCTTGCCGGGTGATATCGACGCCAAGGAACAGCAGATCGCCGCGGTAGAAGCGGAAATGGCTGACGCGGGTTTCTACCTGCGTCCGGCAGCGGAAACCGCCAAGGTCATCGCCTCCCTGGAGACGTTGAACCAGGAGCTGGAAGTGCTGGTCGAGCGTTGGGCCGAGCTGGATGCCTGAGTGACCTTCGTGCAATAAAAAAGCCCGGCGCCCTAATATGGGCGCCGGGCTTTTTCATATGAAATGCGGTTCAAATGTGGCCTTAAGAGGTTTTTACCAGCCTGACGGCCAATACATCGCACGGCGCACCGTGCAGCACATCATTGGCAGTGGAGCCCAGCAGCAACGCCAAACCATGACGGCCATGGCTGCCGACCACGATCAGGTCGCAATGCTGCTCCTTGGCCAGGTGGTGGATTTCCTGGCGCGGTTGGCCGTAGGTGAGGTGGGAGTTTTCCTTGGTCACTTCGGGGTATTTGACGATCAGGCGGTCAAGGCGCTCCTTGGCCTGGTCGAACTGTTGTTGCTGCAATTGGGAAAGGTCCATGGGCACGTCGCCGCCAAAGGCCATGGCCATGGGCTCGACGATATGCACCAGTGACAGTTTTGCGCCACTGGCAACGGCAAACGCTCGGGCGCGCTTGATCACTGGATCGCACTCTTCGGTCAGGTCTACGGCGACCAGAATATGTTCGTAGGACATGGGGCGTTCCTCCAGGGGACTGCAATAGATTCAGTATGGCTGCTTTCAAGCGGATAGGGTTGCGTCAGGTCAAATCCACTCATCAGAAAAATCGGGAGTACACATATGACGGTCTGGATAGTGGTGTCAATCCTTGTCGTGGTTCTGAGCCCCCTGGCATGGCTGCGCCCATCGCGCCATCAGAGCGGGCGCATGGCCTTGCGCATGGAGGCACGCCGCATCGGCCTGGCCATGCAACTGGCGCCCCAGGAGTGGCCGCACTGGCTCAAGCAAGAGCCGCCGAGCCCCTGTGCGCAGTACTGCCGACCCCGGCGCGGCAGTATGCCGGCCGTTTGGAGCTACTGGCAGCTGGAGCCGGGCGTGTGGGTCAATCAGTGGCGCGAAGTGTGTGTGGACGAGAAGTTGTTGCCGCATTTTGCAACGCTGCCGGCGAATGTCTACAAGGTAGAGGCGGACAAGCAAATGATCGCCCTTTACTGGGGCGAGAAGGGCGAGGCGAGCGACCTGCTGGCCATTGATACATTGCTCAAGGCCCTGGCCTGATGCTTCGGTGTTAAACGCCAGGCAATAAAAAGCCCGAAAGCATCATCGGGCTGGAGTTGGCCAGGCAGGCCGGTAAATCCGGGTTTCCCGCGTCGGATGTTCATCCAGGCGCGTTACGGTTGTCGCTAGCCTAGCGGCATATCCCGATCTGTACAGCGTTTTCCCCTATCTTTTTCATTATTGATTTCGTGAATAGTTGAATATTGACGAATCGCGGGCCTGGCCCCGGGGTTCTGAAATGACTGGAAAGTCGCGTTTTTCCTCGCCTTTCGAGCGATTGACAATTGCTCGGAATTGGATGAAGGTGGCGTACCCAAATCAAACGGGCGTATGAATTGAGCGTTTGTCTGTCAGACCGCTCATACAGAACCCCGACTATCGCATTGGCGGGTGTGCCTGGCGGATTGGCCTGAGCATTGACGAAATTATCAATGTCCAAGCATAGGCCAGCGTCCAATGTGTACTGTTCAGCTTCCATATCGTGGAGATCAGTTGATGATTTACGAAGGTAAAGCCATCACGGTTAAGGCTCTTGAAAGTGGCATCGTCGAACTGAAGTTCGACCTCAAGGGTGAGTCCGTCAACAAGTTCAACCGTCTAACCCTGAACGAACTGCGTCAGGCCGTAGACACCATCAAGGCTGATGCATCGATCAAAGGCGTGATCGTCTCCAGCGGCAAGGACGTGTTTATCGTCGGCGCTGACATCACCGAATTCGTCGACAACTTCAAGCTGCCCGATGCCGAGCTGGTGGCTGGCAACCTCGAAGCCAACAAGATTTTCAGCGATTTCGAAGACCTCAACGTACCGACCGTTGCCGCGATCAATGGCATCGCGCTGGGCGGCGGCCTGGAAATGTGCCTGGCGGCGGACTTCCGCGTCATGGCGGCCACCGCCAAGATCGGCCTGCCTGAAGTCAAGCTGGGCATCTACCCAGGCTTCGGCGGCACCGTGCGCCTGCCGCGCATCATTGGTGCCGACAACGCCATCGAGTGGATTGCCGCCGGCAAGGAAAACCGTGCCGAAGACGCACTGAAAGTCGGTGCCGTCGACGCCGTGGTGGCTGCGGACAAGCTGGCTGAAGCCGCGTTGAACCTGATCAAGGGCGCCATCAGCGGCGAATTTGACTACAAGGCCAAGCGTCAGCCGAAGCTGGAAAAACTCAAGCTCAACGCCATCGAACAAATGATGTCGTTCGAAACCGCCAAGGGTTTCGTGGCTGGCCAGGCCGGCCCGAACTACCCGGCGCCGGTTGAAGCGATCAAGACCATCCAGAAGGCCGCGAACTTCGGTCGCGACAAAGCCCTGGAAGTGGAAGCGGCAGGCTTCGTCAAACTGGCCAAGACCTCTGCTGCCCAGAGCCTGATCGGCCTGTTCCTGAACGACCAGGAACTGAAGAAAAAGGCCAAGGCCTACGACGAAATCGCCAAGGACGTGAAACAGGCTGCCGTGCTCGGCGCCGGTATCATGGGCGGCGGTATCGCCTATCAGTCGGCGTCCAAAGGCACGCCGATCCTGATGAAGGACATCAACGAGCACGGTATCGAACAGGGCCTGGCCGAAGCCGCCAAGCTGCTGGTCGGCCGCGTTGATAAAGGTCGCATGACGGCTGCGAAGATGGCTGAAGTGCTTAACGGCATTCGTCCTACGCTGTCCTACGGCGATTTCGGCCATGTCGACCTGGTGGTCGAAGCGGTTGTCGAGAATCCGAAGGTCAAGCAGGCGGTACTGGCTGAAGTTGAAGGCCACGTCAAAGACGACACCATTCTGGCCTCGAACACCTCGACCATTTCCATTTCGCTGCTGGCCAAGGCCCTCAAGCGTCCGGAAAACTTCGTCGGCATGCACTTCTTCAACCCGGTACACATGATGCCGCTGGTGGAAGTGATCCGTGGCGAGAAGTCCAGCGAGCTGGCGATTGCCACCACCGTTGCCTACGCCAAGAAAATGGGCAAGAACCCGATCGTGGTCAACGACTGCCCGGGCTTCCTGGTCAACCGCGTGCTGTTCCCGTACTTCGGCGGTTTCGCCAAGCTGGTCAGCGCCGGTGTGGACTTCGTGCGCATCGACAAGGTCATGGAAAAATTCGGCTGGCCAATGGGCCCGGCGTACCTGATGGACGTGGTCGGCATCGACACCGGCCACCACGGTCGTGACGTGATGGCTGAAGGCTTCCCGGACCGCATGAAAGACGACCGCCGTTCGGCGATCGACGCGCTCTACGAGGCCAAGCGCCTGGGCCAGAAGAACGGCAAAGGTTTCTATGCCTACGAGGCGGACAAGAAGGGCAAGCAGAAGAAAGTGGCCGACCCGTCGGTGCACGAAGTGCTGGCTCCGGTCATCTACGAACAGCGTGAGGTGTCCGATGAGGACATCATCAACTGGATGATGATCGCCCTGTGCCTGGAAACCGTGCGGTGCCTGGAAGACGGCATCGTTGAAACCGCCGCCGAAGCCGATATGGGCCTGGTGTACGGTATTGGCTTCCCTCCATTCCGTGGTGGTGCGCTGCGTTACATCGACTCGATCGGTGTGGCCGAGTTCGTTGCCCTGGCTGATCAATACGCTGATCTGGGCCCGCTGTACCACCCGACCGCGAAGCTGCGTGAGATGGCCAAGAACGGCCAGCGCTTCTTCGGTTAAGTGCCCAGACGACTAGAGCGAGAATATTTATGAGCTTGAATCCAAGAGACGTCGTGATTGTCGACTTCGGTCGTACGCCGATGGGCCGCTCCAAGGGCGGCATGCACCGCAACACCCGCGCTGAAGACATGTCGGCGCACCTGATCAGCAAGCTGCTGGAACGTAACGTCAAGGTCGACCCGAACGAAGTCGAAGACGTGATCTGGGGCTGCGTCAACCAGACCCTGGAGCAGGGCTGGAACATCGCGCGCATGGCGTCGCTGATGACGCAGATCCCGCACACGGCAGCCGGCCAGACCGTCAGCCGCCTGTGTGGCTCGTCCATGAGTGCGCTGCACACCGCCGCCCAGGCGATCATGACCGGCAACGGTGATGTGTTCGTGGTCGGTGGCGTGGAGCACATGGGCCACGTCAGCATGATGCACGGCGTCGATCCTAACCCGCACATGTCGCTGTACGCGGCAAAAGCCTCGGGCATGATGGGCCTGACCGCGGAAATGCTCGGCAAGATGCACGGCATTACCCGTGAAGCCCAGGACGCGTTCGGCGTGCGTTCCCACCAGCTCGCTCATAAGGCGACCGTGGAAGGCAAGTTCAAGGATGAAATCATCCCGATGAACGGTTACGACGAGAACGGCTTCCTCAAGCTGTTCGACTATGACGAAACCATTCGTCCGGATACCACCCTGGAAAGCCTGGCGGCCCTCAAACCTGCCTTCAATCCGAAGGGCGGCACCGTGACCGCGGGTACTTCGTCGCAAATCACCGACGGTGCCTCGTGCATGATCGTGATGTCGGCGCAGCGTGCCCAGGACCTCGGCATCCAGCCGCTGGCGGTGATTCGTTCGATGGCGGTGGCGGGTGTAGACCCGGCAATCATGGGCTATGGTCCAGTACCGGCGACACAAAAAGCCTTGAAGCGCGCAGGCCTGACCATCTCCGATATCGACTTCTTCGAGCTCAACGAAGCTTTCGCTGCACAGGCCCTGCCGGTGCTGAAAGATTTGAAAGTGCTCGACAAGATGAACGAGAAGGTTAACCTGCACGGCGGTGCGATTGCCCTGGGCCACCCATTCGGTTGCTCCGGTGCGCGTATTTCCGGCACTTTGCTTAACGTGATGAAGCAAAATGGCGGTAACCTTGGGGTTGCAACCATGTGCATTGGTCTCGGCCAAGGCATCTCCACCGTCTTCGAACGCGTCTAAGCGTTGAGTCGACGGAAGCCGGGGCCCAGTGCCCCGGTTTTTGTTTTTTGGAATTTTTAATATTTTTTTTCAACAAATTTTGTAAGGGGGCCAGAGCATGAAAGTCGAACCAGGGCTCTACCAACATTATAAAGGTCCGCAGTACCGCGTTTTCAGCGTGGCACGGCATTCCGAAACCGAAGAAGAAGTGGTGTTCTACCAAGCACTGTATGGCGATTACGGCTTTTGGGTACGCCCCTTGAGCATGTTCCTGGAGACCGTCGAAGTTGACGGCGAGCAGGTCCCGCGCTTTGCTTTGGTCCAGGTCGAACCCAGTCTTTTTTCAGGGCAATAACGGCAGGTCGCGCAGAATGCTGCGCTTGACCTCACCTTGTTGCCACTATATATAGCGTTGCCGCGTCAGGCGCCAACTGCCTTTCACTTCTCGAATTCAGGAATTTTCCGATCCATGGGCAAATCGCTGGTCATTGTGGAATCCCCGGCTAAGGCCAAGACCATCAACAAGTACTTGGGCAACGAGTACGTGGTGAAGTCGAGTATCGGCCATATCCGAGACCTGCCCACCAGCGGTTCGGCTAGCGCCAGCAAGGAACCTGCCGCCAAGCGCGGCAAGGCGGCTGCGGGCGAAGGTCCGGTGCTCACGCCTAAAGAGAAAGCGCGCAAGCAGCTGGTCTCGCGCATGGGTGTGGACCCGGATCATGGCTGGAAGGCCAAGTACGAAATCCTTCCGGGCAAGGAAAAGGTCATCGAAGAGCTGCGCCGGCTCGCCAAAGATGCCGACACCATCTATCTCGCAACGGACTTGGACCGCGAAGGGGAAGCCATTGCCTGGCACCTGCGGGAAGCCATCGGCGGTGATGACAGCCGCTACAAGCGTGTGGTGTTCAACGAAATCACCAAGAAAGCCATCCAGGAAGCCTTCTCCAAGCCGGGCGAGCTGGACATCGATCGCGTCAACGCCCAGCAGGCCCGTCGTTTCCTCGACCGCGTGGTGGGCTACATGGTCTCGCCGCTGCTGTGGGCCAAGATCGCCCGTGGCCTGTCCGCCGGCCGTGTGCAATCGGTAGCGGTCAAGCTGGTGGTGGAGCGTGAACGTGAGATCCGTGCGTTCAACCCCGAGGAATACTGGGAAGTTCACGCCGACCTGGGCACTGCCAAGGGCGCCAACGTGCGCTTCGAAGTGGCCCGTGAGAAAGGCGAGGCGTTCAAGCCGCTGAACGAAGCCCAGGCTATGGCCGCGCTGGAGAAGCTCAAGGCCTCCAGCTACAGCATCGTCAAGCGCGAAGACAAACCGACCAGCAGCAAGCCGTCGGCACCGTTCATCACCTCCACCCTGCAACAGGCCGCGAGCAACCGCCTGGGCTTCGGTGTGAAGAAAACCATGATGATGGCCCAGCGTCTGTACGAAGCCGGCTACATCACTTACATGCGTACCGACTCCACCAACCTGTCGCAAGACGCGGTGGCCATGGCGCGTACCTATATTGAAAGCGAATTCGGCAAGAAGTACCTGCCGGAGAAGCCGAACGTCTACAGCAGCAAAGAAGGCGCCCAAGAGGCTCACGAAGCGATTCGTCCTTCCGATGCCAACACCGAGCCAAGCAAGCTGAGTGGCATGGAACGCGACGCTGAGCGCCTCTACGAGCTGATCTGGCGCCAGTTCCTGGCTTGCCAGATGCTGCCGGCGCAATACCTGTCCACCACTGTCAGTGTCGGCGCCGGGGACTTCGAGCTGCGCGCCAAGGGCCGTATCCTCAAGTTCGACGGCTACACCCGTGTGATGCCGCAGATCGCCAAGCCTGGCGATGACGATGTGCTGCCGGACATGGCCCAGGGCGACACGTTGAAGCTGATCAAGCTCGACCCGTCCCAGCACTTCACCAAGCCGCCGGCGCGTTATTCGGAAGCCAGCCTGGTGAAAGAGATGGAGAAGCGCGGTATTGGTCGTCCGTCGACCTACGCGGCGATCATCTCCACCATCCAGGACCGTGGCTACGTCGCGCTGCACAACCGTCGTTTCTATTCGGAAAAGATGGGCGATATCGTTACCGAGCGTCTGTCCGAGAGCTTCTCCAACCTGATGGACTACGGCTTTACCGCCGGTATGGAAGAGAACCTCGATGACGTGGCCCAGGGCGAGCGCGACTGGAAAAACGTGCTCGACGAGTTCTACGGCGACTTCAAGAAAAAACTCGAAGTGGCCGAAAGCCCCGAGAGCGGCATGCGTGCCAACCAGCCGGTGATGACCGACATCCCGTGCCTGACCTGTGGCCGTCCGATGCAGATTCGTACCGCATCCACTGGCGTGTTCCTCGGGTGTTCAGGCTACAGCCTGCCGCCGAAAGAACGCTGCAAGGCCACCGTCAACCTGGTGCCGGGCGATGAAATCGCCGCCGACGACGAGGGTGAATCCGAGTCGCTGGTACTGCGTGGCAAGCACCGCTGCCCGATCTGCAGCACGGCGATGGATGCCTACCTGCTGGACGAGAAGCACAAGCTGCATATCTGCGGTAACAACCCGGATTGCGACGGCTACGAGATCGAAGAGGGCAGCTACCGCATCAAGGGCTATGAAGGCCCGAGCCTGGAATGCGACAAGTGCGGCAGCGAGATGCAGCTCAAGACAGGCCGCTTCGGCAAGTTTTTCGGGTGCACCAACCCGACCTGCAAGAACACGCGCAAACTGCTGAAAAGCGGTGACGCGGCGCCGCCGAAGATGGACCCGGTGAAGATGCCGGAACTCAAGTGCGAGAAGGTCAACGACACCTACATCCTGCGTGATGGCGCCTCGGGCCTGTTCCTGGCGGCCAGCCAGTTCCCGAAAAACCGCGAGACCCGAGCGCCGTTGGTGCTGGAGATCGTGCCGCACAAGGACGAGATCGATCCGAAGTACCACTTCCTGTGTGAAGCGCCGAAGAAGGATCCTGATGGCCGCCCAGCCGTGATCCGCTATAGCCGCAAGACCAAGGAGCAGTACGTGCAGACCGAAGTGGACGGCAAGCCTACCGGCTGGAAAGCGTTCTACGACGGTGGCAAGTGGAAGGTCGAGGACAAGCGCCAGGGCGCTTGATTGACTGATCTGGGAAATACAAAGGCCGCCTGAAAAGGCGGCCTTTTTTTGCGCTTGCAGTAGGCTCGGCTGATCCGTGACACTGTTCAGCCAGCATCACGCTTATTCGTCGTGGAGATTGCCATTATGGCCAACGAGCTCTATACCCGTACCAATCAGAAAATTTATTTTGCGGGTTTGTCCCTGGAAGCCCTTGGCCGTGCCGAGGAGGGGAAGGAGATGAACGCGATCGCGCTGGTCCAGGCCGGTCGTGAAGCTGCGTTGTTCCACCTGTATGGTGCGTTACTGGGCTTGTGTCATGAGATCGCGGGGTTCTACCGTTTGCCCCAGGCCGGTTCGCCCCGTGCGGAAATGATCATGAATCGTGAGGTGCTGGAAAGCATGGCGATCCCTGAGCTGGCCGAGCTGGTGGAAATGGCGCAGAGCCCTGACAGCTGGGTCGCGCGTCTGCTTAAGGCCCATGCGGATATGTTTCAGCCGCCCCGTGTTCCCCATGTGCCCAAGGGCGATGTGACCCAGCCCTTGATCGTGGCGGTGGCGCTGGAAGAGGAAGAGCCCGAGCCACTGAGTCGCGAAGAGTTGGAAGGCTGGCGTCAGGCGCTGAAAAAGATGGCATTGCGCTTTCGTGAAGGTTTGAACGAGTGCTGAACGTTGGTCGGATTCACATGGCACCGTTCATCAAGCCGTAAAGAAACCCCTTCAGATCCTCAGCGAGGCCGGGCGGATGACTGATATAATCCCGGCCTTTCGTGGAGAACAGACTTTTATGCCGACGTCCTTTCTGGAAATTGTTGAGTTGCCTGACGGCCGAATCGAGCTGCGCCGGGCCGAGGACGAAGGTTCTCTGGTTATCCTGGATTTTTCCGAGGACGCCAAGGTATTCCTGCAGGGCCAGCACGTGGAAGTGGCAAAAGCCATGTTGAGCGTTGGTGTGCAGATGGCCGGTCGCCTGGCAGAAGGCGAGCCCGAGAAAGAAGACGGCCCGCGCGTTCTTCACTGAGTGTGGCAAGTGGGTTCGCTGTTGTGGCAAGCCCGCTCACCACAACAGGCCCCCTCCACAGGGATAGCCTGCGGCACACAGAATTAACCCAATCGAATATTCAAGCTCTGTGCATCGCCGGTACGCGCTGCGCTGATCAGCTGTGCCTTGGCAGTGGCATTCAGCGGGTTGAGCCAGCTCACCACGGTGTGGCTACGGCCCAGGCGCAAGGCTTCACAGGTCAACTGCTGAGCACTTTGCGCACCGCGTGGTTGCAGCAACAGGATGCGCTCGCGATTGAGGCCGGCATCCCGCAGCCAGGCCTGGGTCAGGCTGGCGGGCGGAGCGATCAGCGTCAACCAGCGTGCATCCTGTTCCTCGCTCAGTTCACGAAGAATCGGCGCCAGCAGGCTCAGGCAGCTCCCGGCCGCACCGCGCAACGACAGTTCACTGAACGCCTCAGGTTCGGCGCCCCAGGGCGCCTCGACCGTTTCCTTGAGGATGGGCGCAAGGGGTTGGGCCATAAAGGCCTCGAACAGCGACAGTTGTGTGTGTTGGGGGGTGTGCACGAGCTGCATGATGCCTCCTTTAGCGGCGAATGACGCCGACGCTCAGGCCTTCGATCACCAGGTCCTGATCTTTCAGGTTCACTTCAATCGGGGCGAACTCAGGGTTCTCGGCCAGGAGCCAGACCTTGCTGCCTTCGCGCTTGAAGCGTTTGACGGTGACTTCATCGCCGATACGGGCGACAACGATCTGGCCATTACGGGCTTCGCGGGTAGTGTGGACGGCCAGCAGGTCGCCATCGAAAATACCCACGTCCTTCATGCTCATGCCATGTACCCGTAACAGGTAGTCGGCGCGAGGGTGGAAGAAGGTCGGGTTGATGTTGCAGGATTCCTCGACGTGCTGCTGCGCCAGGATGGGCGCACCGGCGGCGACGCGACCGATGATCGGCAGTGTCGATTCGTCGGCCTTGGCTTCGAAGCCAGGGATGCGAATACCCCGTGAAGCACCGGGAGTCATCTCGATCGCGCCTTTGCGAGCGAGGGCCTTGAGGTGTTCTTCGGCGGCGTTGGGGGACTTGAACCCCAGTTCCAGCGCAATTTCGGCTCGTGTCGGCGGGTAGCCGTTGTCATCGAGGCAGCGCTTGATAAAAGCCAGAATCTCAGCTTGGCGTGGCGTCAGTTTTAGCATGTTGATCGCTCTGTCTTTTTATACAGTGACTGGGATTATATACAGTGGACTGCGCTTGGCAATCATCCTTTTCTACGCCTCCGCTGGACGGTCATTCGTTAGCTGTCCTACAAGGCAGAGATAGCGCTGCCTACAGACCTGGGAGTATGTGATTAAATAGCGATGAAATAGATGACTGCCCGGCCGGAAAGCGAACTTGCAGGCTTGACAAGACACACCCTGAAACGTATGTTTCAAACAAGTGTTTGTCAGGCGGAGTATCCATGGCCCAGTCGGAAACCGTTGAACGCATTCTCGATGCTGCCGAGCAATTGTTCGCGGAAAAAGGATTTGCTGAAACTTCATTGCGGCTGATCACCAGCAAAGCCGGGGTCAACCTCGCCGCGGTGAACTACCATTTCGGCTCGAAAAAGGCCCTGATCCAGGCGGTATTCTCGCGCTTTTTGGGGCCGTTCTGTGCCAGCCTCGACCGTGAACTCGAGCGCCGCCAGGCCAAGGCCGACCACAAGCCGACCCTGGAAGACCTGCTGGAAATGCTCGTGGAGCAGGCGCTGGTGGTTCAGCCACGCAGCGGCAATGACCTTTCGATCTTCATGCGCCTGTTGGGCCTGGCATTCAGCCAGAGCCAGGGCCACTTGCGCCGTTACCTGGAAGACATGTACGGCAAGGTATTCCGCCGCTATATGTTGCTGGTCAACGAAGCCGCCCCGCGTATTCCGCCTATCGAACTGTTCTGGCGCGTGCACTTCATGCTCGGTGCGGCCGCATTCAGCATGTCCGGGATCAAGGCGTTGCGTGCGATTGCCGAGACCGATTTCGGCGTGAACACTTCTATTGAGCAGGTCATGCGCCTGATGGTGCCATTCCTTGCCGCCGGTATGCGCGCTGAAACCGGCGTGACCGACTCGGCCATGGCTGCCGCCCAATTGCGCCCGCGCAGCAAATCCACGCCAGCTGCCGCCAAGGTTTGACCGCTCCGGGTGTGCGCGGCCGCTTGCATCCGCTAAGCTAGCTGCCCATGCCGAATTCAGCTATTTACTCGCAACCTGTTGTCCTCACTGCGCCTGGTGGGGTCAACGGGTTGTGTGCGTTATTTAAGGAAGGTTTATGACTGCTGCCCTGCAAGGTTCTTTGATGGTCGACGTGGCCGGTACTTGGCTGACGGCCGAGGATCGCCACCTGTTGCGCCAGCCTGAAGTCGGTGGCCTGATCATTTTTGCGCGCAATATCGAGCACCCACGGCAGGTGCGGGAATTGAGCGCGGCGATTCGTGCGGTGCGCCCGGACCTGCTGCTGGCGGTCGACCAGGAAGGTGGTCGTGTCCAGCGCCTGCGCCAGGGGTTTGTGCGCCTGCCGGCCATGCGCGCGTTGGCGGACAACCCCAACGCCGAGTACTTGGCCGAGCAGTGCGGCTGGATCATGGCCACTGAAGTACTGGCGGTCGGTCTCGACCTGAGCTTCGCCCCGGTACTGGACCTGGACTACCAGCGCAGCGCCGTGGTCGGCACCCGTTCCTTCGAGGGCGATCCCGAGCGCGCCGCCGTGCTTGCCGGTGCCTTTATCCGAGGCATGAACAGCGCCGGCATGGCCGCCACCGGTAAACACTTCCCGGGTCATGGCTGGGCCGAGGCTGATTCCCACGTCGCGATTCCCAATGATGAACGCAGCCTGGAACAGATTCGCGCCAATGACCTGGTGCCTTTCGCACGCCTGAGCAAGCAGTTGGCGGCAGTGATGCCGGCGCATGTTATCTACCCGCAGGTGGATGCGCAGCCTGCCGGCTTCTCACGCCGCTGGTTGCAGGACATCCTGCGCGGCGAGTTGCAGTTCGATGGGGTGATTTTCAGCGATGACCTGTCGATGGCCGGTGCCCATGTGGTCGGCGACGCGGCCAGTCGGATCGAGGCGGCGCTGACCGCCGGTTGCGACATGGGGCTGGTGTGCAACGACCGTGCGGCGGCTGAGCTGGCGCTGAGTGCGGCGCAGCGCATGAAGGTCACGCCGTCGGCCCGCATCGCGCGTATGCGTGGGCAGGCGATTGCTTCGACTGACTACAAACAGGATCCGCGCTGGCTCATCGCACTTGGCGCTTTGCGGGATGCACAGCTGATCTAGCGCTTTTCCTGCTTATTGGGCAACGGCGCAAACAACGCCTCGATATCCTCGTTGCCCAACTGCCAATCCCCCGTGGTACGCCCATCCAGCACACCCGCCGCCAGGTCGGATTTTTCCTTTTGCAGGTGCTGGATTTTCTCTTCCACCGTGCCCCGCGCGATCATCTTGTACACGAACACCGGTTTCTCCTGGCCGATGCGGTATGCACGGTCGGTGGCCTGGTTTTCGGTGGCCGGGTTCCACCAAGGGTCGTAGTGAATCACGGTGTCGGCTTCGGTCAGGTTCAGGCCCACGCCACCGGCCTTCAGGCTGATCAGGAAAATCTGCAACTTGCCGCTCTGGAAATCCTTCACGGGTGTGCGCCGATCGCGGGTCTGGCCCGTCAACAGGGCGTAGGCGACACCGCGTTTTTTCAGCTCCACTTCGATCAGGCTCAACATCGAGGTGAACTGGGAAAACAACAGGATCCGGCGGCCTTCCTCAAACAGCTCTTCGAGCATGTCCATCAGGCTGTCGAGCTTGCCCGAGCTGCTGCCGCGGGTGGGCAGGGTCGCATCGTTGACCAGGCGCAGATCGCAGCACACCTGGCGAAGCTTCAGCAGAGCCTCAAGGATGATGATCTGGCTGCGCGCCACGCCTTTGCGGGTGATTTCGTCGCGGACCTTTTTGTCCATGGCCAGGCGCATGGTCTCGTACACATCGCGCTGGGCCTCATTGAGGTCGACCCAGTGAATGATCTCGGTCTTGGGCGGCAGCTCCGTGGCCACCTGCTCCTTGGTGCGGCGCAGCAGGAAGGGTTTGATCCGACCGTTGAGGTGCTGCAGTCGTACCTCGCTGGCGCGCTTTTCGATGGGAACGCGGTAGTCGCGGTTGAAGCTTTTGACGTCGCCCAGCCAGCCCGGCAGCAGGAAGTGGAACAGCGACCACAACTCGCCCAGGTGGTTTTCCAGCGGTGTGCCGCTCAGGCACAGGCGCTGTCGGGCATTCAGCTCGCGCGCGGCCTGGGCTGCCTTGCTGGAAGGGTTCTTGATGTACTGGGCTTCATCGAGGATCAGCACATGCAAGGGCAGGGCGGCCAGGTGCTCGATGTCCTTGGGCAGCAGCGCGTAGGTGGTCAACAGCAGGTCGTAGTCCTGCAGGCTGGCGAAGTGTTTTTTGCGCGTGGCACCGTACAGCGCCAGCACCTTGAGTTGCGGGGTGAAGTGCGCCGCTTCGTCGAGCCAGTTGGGGATCAGGCTGGTGGGCATCACCACCATGCACGGCCGGTCCAGGCGCCCGGCGATCTTTTCACTGAGGATATGCGCCAGGGTCTGCAGGGTTTTGCCCAGGCCCATGTCATCCGCAAGAATGCCGCCCACCTCAAGTTGGCGCAGCGACTGCATCCAGCTCAGGCCTTCCAGCTGATAAGGCCGCAGGGTTGCGTTCAGCCCCTCAGGCGCTGAACAGGTGAAGTCCTTGATGTCCCGCAGGCGCTGGGCAAAGTTGCGGATCTTCTCGCCGCCCTCCCATTGCAGGGGCAGGTCTTCCAGCGGGTTGAGGCGAATCGCATCGGCCTTGGCCAGGCGCAGCGCGGTGGTGCCGGGCTCCTGCAGGTAAAACTCACCGAGGGTGGCCAGTACCGGTTTCAGGCGGCCGTAGGGCAGAGCCACTTGCAGCGGGCCATGACCGCCATTGGGCAGGCCGGGGATATTCACCAGGATCAGCTCGTCATCGCGGCGCCGCGCGAGTTTTTCCGGGTTGAGGATCTCCGTGTGGGAGCGCATCAGGTTGAGCAGGATCGGCAGCAGGCTCAGGCGCTCACCGTTGACGATAATCCCCAGTTCCAGGTCGAACCAGTCGCGCTCGGGGCCTTCATCGACGGTGGCGTACCAGTCGTCGACGGCGCTCAGGTCAAACCCGAAGTCATCATCGATCTGCAGCTCCCAACCCTCGGCCCGCAGGGTCGGCGAGGCATTGAGGGTGAAGTTCAGCCAGGCGCTGTCATTGACCATCTCGAACAGCTCGCCGGCGCTTTCCGGCAAGGCCTTGCTCTGGCGCGTGGCGATCTTGAAACCGAGCAGGCGCAGTTGTTCGCGATAGGGCTGCTCCAGCTCGGGATGGCGCTTGATGCGCAGGCTCTGGGTTTCCTGGCGCACGATGATATCGGCGTTCTTCTGCCCGCTGACATAGTTGCCCAGGTAGTTGAACGACAGCGCCGCACGGTGCTGGATATAGCGTTGCATCTTGCCGTTGCGCGGCTCAAATGCGCTGAACTCGACGCTGGCCAGCCACAGGCGCGGCACGGGCACCACATCCTCCATCACCACCTGCGGCAACACCACGCGGTTATCCAGCACGGCCTGGAGTTTTTCCAGCAACTCGGCATCCTGGGCCGCCGCCGGGTAGGCCAGGGTTTCCTGGACCTTGAGCAGCACCGCCGCGATGTGTTTGCAGTTGGTGTGCACCGGGCAGGTACAACGGCTGTCCACCAGGATCAGCGCGCCCTTGGCCGATTCGCGCAAGGAGATGGTTTGCCGGTAAACGTTGCCCCCCGAGCCTTCGCAACTGGCGACGATGGTGCTGTCGCCGGATTCGACGATGCGCACGCGGTTCTCCAGCGCATAGCGCCGCCCGCGCTCCAGGCTTTGCTCTTTGAAGCGATTGGCCCACGAAGGGGCCAGGGGTTTGGTCAACGGCGACGTCAGGGGCATGGCGCTGGATCAGTCCTGAATGTCGGACGGGGGGGCGCTGGGTGGCTTGGCGGTCAACGAAGTGATCTTGATCAGCAGTGCCAGGTGGCCGCCATCCAGGTAGTTGAGCTGGTTGTTCTTGGTGCGCACGTCTTTCTGGCTCAGGTGTTCGCTGGCCACCACGCTGCCGTTGCTGTCGAACGTGTTGAGCCAGAAGTCCGCATCGATATCCGTGAAGCGCCCCAGTTGCAGGCTCAACACGCCCTCGATGGGGAACTGGCCGAACTGCTCCTGGCCGTCGGTGATCGCGATCCTGACCGGCTGCTCGCCGAGGTTCTGTTCCCAGGCCTTGTGCGCCAGCACGGTGAAGCTGTTATCGGCGTTGAGTTTGTCGACGATATTGTTCAGGCGCGGCGGGCTCAGCCTGTCGCCCAACCGCTGGGCGCCCTCATCCCAGTTTTCCGGCGCAGCGCGGCTGTTGAGCGCCGGCTCCGCGTTCTGGCGTACCAGGATCATTTCCACCTGGTACGGACTGTCGGCAAATGCCGAAGGCGCGAGTACCACCAACAACAGGCTCAGAATGCGGAACAGGCGCATTGGGGCGTCCTTCAAGCAGATTTCGGGATGAGGCGCTCGAACAACGCCTCCAATGTATTAAAGCGTTCTTCGGCACGTTCCATCGGCACCATGAACTTGAACAGCGTAGCCCCTTCGAACTTGTAGCGATTGGGCTGGCCCTGGATCAGCTTGATCAGCACCAGTGGGTCCACCGGCGTCTGCGCTTCGAACTCGATACGCCCGCCTTGCGGCCCGGCGTCGACTTTCTTGATCCCAAGCTGCTCGGCCTGCAATTTGAGCAGGGTCAGGCGCACCAGGTTCTTGGTCGGCTCGGGCAGCAGGCCGAAGCGGTCGATCATCTCCACCTGCAGGTCCTTGAGGCCCTCTTCGTCGGTGGCCGAGGCGATGCGCTTGTACAGGATCAACCGTGCATGCACATCCGGCAGGTAGTCTTCGGGGATCAACGCCGGCAAGCGCAGGTTGATTTCCGGACCGCCGCCCAGGGGCTGGTCGAGGTTCGGCTGCTCGCCCTTGCGGATGGCTTTCACCGCGCGTTCGAGCATCTCCATATACAGGGTGAAGCCGACGGCCTGGATCTGCCCGCTCTGGCCATCGCCCAGCAGTTCGCCGGCGCCGCGGATTTCCAGGTCGTTGGTGGCCAGCACAAAACCGGCGCCCAGGTCCTGGGTGTTGGCGATCGCTTCCAGGCGTTTTTCGGCGTCCCCGGTGATCTGCTGGCGGGGCGGCGTCAGCAGGTAGGCATACGCCTGGTGGTGACTGCGCCCAACCCGGCCACGCAGCTGATGCAGCTGGGCCAGGCCGAACTTGTCCGCCCGCTCGATGATGATGGTGTTGGCGCTAGGCACGTCGATGCCGGTCTCGATGATGGTCGAGGCGATCAGCACGTTGAAGCGCTTGTGGTAGAAGTCGCTCATCACCTGTTCGAGATCGCGTTCGCGCATCTGCCCGTGGCCAATGGCGATGCGTGCTTCCGGCACCAGTTCGGCGAGGTCGGCGGCGCATTTCTCGATGGTTTTTACGTCGTTGTGCAGGTAGTACACCTGGCCGCCGCGCAGCAATTCCCGCAGCAGCGCTTCCTTGACTGTGCTTTTGTTCTGCTCCATCACGAACGTGCGCACCGACAGGCGCCGCGCCGGCGGCGTGGCGATGATCGACAGGTCGCGCATGCCCGACACCGCCATGTTCAGCGTGCGCGGAATCGGCGTGGCGGTGAGGGTAAGGATGTCGACTTCGCTGCGCAGGGCCTTGAGCTGTTCTTTCTGACGCACACCGAAGCGGTGTTCCTCGTCGATGATCACCAGGCCCAGGTTCTTGATCTTTACATCGTCCGACAGCAGCTTGTGCGTGCCGATCACGATGTCGATCTTGCCTTCCGCGAGGTCGGCGACCGCAGCGTTGACCTCCTTGGCGGACTTGAAGCGGCTCATCACTTCCACGGTCACCGGCCAGTCGGCAAAGCGGTCGCGGAAGCTGTTGTAGTGTTGCTGGGCGAGCAGGGTGGTCGGCACCAGGATCGCCACCTGCTTGCCGCCGTGTACCGCAATAAAGGCCGCGCGCATCGCCACTTCGGTCTTGCCGAAGCCCACGTCGCCGCACACCAGGCGGTCCATCGGCTTGGGCGCGAGCATGTCGGCGCGCACCGCTTCGATGGTGGTCTGCTGATCCGGGGTTTCTTCGAAGGCGAAGCCGGCACTGAAGGTGGCGTAGTCGGCCTTCGGGTCGGCGAAGGCGTACCCTTCGCGCGCCGCACGACGGGCATAGATGTCGAGCAGTTCGGCGGCGACATCGCGCACTTGCTCGGCGGCCTTGCGCTTGGCTTTCTGCCAGGTCTCGGAACCCAGGCGGTGCAACGGCGCCAGGGCGTCGTCGCTGCCGGTGTAGCGGGCGATCAGGTGCAGGTTGGCCACCGGCACGTAGAGCTTGGCGCCCTCGGCGTATTCCATGGTGAGGAATTCGGCGGCCTGGTTGTCGATCTCCAGGGTCTGCAGGCCCAGGTAGCGGCCGACACCATGGTCGATATGCACCACCGGCGCGCCTTCGCGCAGTTCCGTGAGGTTTTTGATCACCGCGTCGTTGTTGGCGTCGGCGCGTTTTTCACGGCGGCGACGCTGCATCACGCGCTGGCCGAACAACGGGCTTTCGGCGATCAGCGCGAGCGCCGGGTCATCCAGCAGCAGGCCTTCGTCCAGTGGCGCGATGGTGATCGCCAGGCGCTCTTTGCTGGCGACAAAATCCGGCCAGCTGTCGACGGTTTTCGGCCGCAGCTTCAGGCGTTCCAGCAGTTCCAGCAGCACTTCACGGCGCCCGGCGGACTCGGCGGTGAACAGCACGCGGCCGGGGAAGTCGCCGAGGAAGTTGGACAGTGCTTCCAGGGGGTGCGTGGCTTTGGCCTGGATCGCCAGGTCCGGCAACGTTGCCGCCGGGAAACGCTCGCGGCCGCTGCCGGCGTCCACATCCTGCTGGCTGGCGACCACGCGCGGCCAGTTTTTCAGGCGGGCGAAGCAGTCTTCCACCGGCAGGAACAATTCGGCAGGCGGCAATAAAGGCCGGGAAGGATCGATGCGGCGTTCTTCATAGCGGTTGCGCACGTCGTTCCAGAAGTTTTCCGCCGCCTGTTCGATGCCCGGCAGCGAGAACACCTGGGTGTCCTGGGGCAGGTAGTCGAACAGGGTCGAGGTTTCGTCGAAGAACAGCGGCAGGTAGTACTCGATACCGGCCGGGGTAATCCCGCTGCTCAAGTCCTGGAAGATCGGGCAGCGGCGGAAGTCCACATCAAAGCGTTCACGGAAGCGCGCCTTGAAGCGCGTGACCGCATCCTTTTGCAGCGGGAACTCCCGCGCCGGCAGCAGCTTGATCGACTCGACCTTGTCGATGGAACGCTGGTTTTCCGGATCGAAGGTGCGCAGGGTCTCGATTTCGTCATCGAACAGGTCGATGCGGTACGGCAACTTGCTGCCCATGGGGAACAGGTCGATCAGCGCACCACGCACGGCGAATTCACCGTGCTCATACACCGTGTCGACGCAGCGGTAGCCGCTGGCTTCGAGGCGCGTGCGCATCTGTTCCACGTCGAGTTTCTGGCCGATATCCAGCACCAGGCTGCTGCCCAGCAGGAACTTGGTCGGCGCCAGGCGGTGCAGGGCGGTGGTGATCGGCACCACCAACACACCGTGGGCCAGTTCCGGCAGGCGGTACAGGCTGGCGATACGCTGGGAGATGATGTCCTGGTGCGGCGAGAACAGGTCGTAGGGCAGGGTTTCCCAGTCGGGAAAATGCAGCACCGGCAAATCGGGGGCGAAGAAGCTCAGCTCCTGCTCCAGCCGTTCGGCGCTTTGGCTGTCGGCGGTAAGCAGCAGGGTAAAGCGCTTGGCTGCGCTGGCAGCCTCGGCAATGGCCAGGCTCAGGGCGGCACCGGGCAGGTTGCCCCAGTGCTGTTTACCTGCCGCGGCAGGGAGAAGCGGTAGACGCAGAACGGGCACGGAAGGTTGAGCTCCAAGCGTTGCGACAAAGTCGGTAATTGTAACGGCCCGAGGTGCCGCCTGTCAGTTGCTGACTGAGCCTATTACGGTTTGTAGGAAATGTAGTGGCTAAGACAAACAAAGCAGCCTTTTGACTCATTATGTAGTGCCGTTTTGCACGGATGTTTCGGAGGGTTACGGACAAGTTGGCGGCACTGCGCCATTGGTGGCCTTCTGAAGCCCGCGTGTTTCCTGGCCTGTAGCGGGGTGGTATTTTTTTGCAAGGGCTTTTTGTTGTGGTTGGCGCATTGCTCAACGGGCAGTCGGACGACATAATGTAGCCCCTTTTTTCAGCCCCTACATGTGGAAGGTTCCCGTGACTCAGAAGCCCGACCAGTGTCTTGGTGAATGGATCGACCGTGAAGCACTCGCAGAAGCGATGATCCCGCTTATCGGTCAGCTGTACCGCAATAACAATGTGGTGAGCTCGATCTATGGCCGCAGCCTGATCAACCAATCAGTCATCGCGATTCTCAAGGCGCATCGCTTTGCTCGCCATCGTTCCGCCGACGACAGCGAACTCTCCGTCCACGAAACATTCCCCCTGCTCAAGGCCATGAGCGAGCTCAAGCTCGGCGCGGCTTCGGTAGACCTGGGCAAGCTGGCCTACAAATTCCGCAAGGAAGGTGCCGGCCGCAGTGCCGAGCAGTTCGTGCGTGAAGAAATGGCCGATGTGGTGGGCCAGCAAAACGCAGCTGCCCGCAAAGGCACCGACGTTGTCCTGTACGGTTTCGGTCGTATCGGCCGCCTGCTGGCGCGCATCCTGATCGAAAAAACCGGTGGCGGCGACGGCCTGCGCCTGCGTGCCATCGTGGTGCGCAAAGGCGCCGAGAACGACCTGACCAAGCGCGCCAGCCTGCTGCGCCGCGATTCGGTACACGGTTCGTTCAACGGCACCATCACCATTGACGAAGAAAACAACACCATCACCGCCAACGGCAACCTGATCCAGGTGATCTACGCGAAGAACCCGACCGAGGTGGACTACACCCAGTACGGCATCAAGGACGCCCTGCTGGTGGACAACACCGGCGTATGGCGTGATGCCGAAGGCCTGGGCCAGCACCTGGCCTGCCCGGGCATCGACCGCGTCGTGCTGACCGCGCCTGGCAAAGGCAAGCTCAAGAACATCGTGCATGGCATCAACCACGGTGAAATCACCGCTGACGACAAGATCGTGTCCGCCGCCTCCTGCACCACCAACGCCATCGTGCCGGTGCTCAAGGCGGTGAATGACAAGTTCGGCATCGTCAACGGCCACGTTGAAACCGTTCACTCGTACACCAACGACCAGAACCTGATCGACAACTTCCACAAGGGCGATCGCCGTGGCCGCAGCGCCGCGCTGAATATGGTCATCACCGAGACCGGTGCCGCCACCGCCGCTGCCAAGGCCTTGCCTGAGCTGGCCGGCAAGCTGACCGGTAACGCGATCCGTGTGCCGACGCCGAACGTGTCGATGGCCATTCTCAACCTGAACCTTGAGAAAGCCGCTACCCGTGAAGAGATGAACGAGTACCTGCGCTACATGGCGCTGCACTCCGACCTGCACAAGCAAATCGACTTCGTCAATTCCCAGGAAGTGGTGTCCACCGACTTCGTTGGCTCGCGCCATGCCGGTGTGGTGGACGCGGAAGCGACCATTACCCAGGACAACCGCGTTGTACTGTACGTCTGGTACGACAACGAGTTCGGCTACAGCTGCCAGGTGGTTCGCGTGATGGAAGACATGGCCGGGGTCAACCCGCCTGCGTTCCCGCGCTAAGCCTTAGCACTGAATGAAAAAGCCCCGACTGGTTCGGGGCTTTTTCATGGCAGCGGGTTTTGTGTTGCCGAGCGGGGCCTCATCGGGAGCAAGCTTTCGACGTGTGAATACATTTCAAATGTGGGAGGGGGCTTGCCCCCGATAGCAGTAGTTCAGTGCATGCATGCCTAACGGGCAGGCCATTTTCATTTCAGCAGTTTGCCGCGCAAATCATCGGACAAACCCTTGGGCGCCAGCCAAATACCCAGGTAGGCCCTTGCCAGTGCGTCATTGCGGCTGCTGAATACCACCTGCCCATTGATCTCCAGATTCAGGCCACGGCCGGGGCGAAAGTCCAGGGCGTAGCGATCACCGCTGCGGATGTTACGAAAGCTGGCGTGCAACTGGTCGACTTCAATCCTCAGGCGAGGGCGGGCTTGCTGGCGCTCCAAGGTGGCCGTCGCCGCCTTGATCACATCGTTGCGGTCGATGTCGCGAAAGTAATACAGCACAAGGCGCAGCGGCTGTTGCGAGTCCCATGCCTGCCTGGCGCTCACAGTCTGCGGGGCATACAGCGCAGCCGCGTACACATCCGCCCAGAGGTAGGTGAACACCGTCTGGTTTTTCAGCGCCAGTCCGTGGGCTTGCGCAGGAAAATCGGCTTGCCGGAGCCGGTCTGCCTCACTTGCATGCACCACAACCGAAAAAATCATCATTAAACAGAAAACGACATGCCGCATAATGGCCCGTCCTGCAAAGGTGCGTGTCAGCAGTGTAATGCCGGTTTCCTGTTCCTGTAGTAAAGGCAAAACTGGCCTACGACGCGACCAAGGGTTAATGTGCGCGGCGTTGAGCCTTATATAGACTGTGCCCCGGCTCACACACTTGAGCCAAATTGTCCTTCATGACCGCTGGCCGCGGCATGATTTAGCCAGGCGTCCAACCGTGCGCCTGGCCTGTTCTGAGGAGTACGCATGGCTGTCTACAACTACGACGTGGTGGTACTGGGTTCCGGCCCGGCTGGAGAAGGTGCGGCGATGAACGCCGCGAAGGCAGGGCGCAAGGTGGCGATGGTCGATAGCCGTCGCCAGGTCGGCGGTAACTGCACCCACCTGGGCACCATCCCGTCCAAGGCTTTGCGTCACTCGGTGCGCCAGATCATGCAGTTCAACACCAACCCGATGTTCCGGGCCATTGGTGAGCCGCGCTGGTTCTCGTTCCCGGACGTGCTGAAAAGCGCCGAGAAGGTCATCTCCAAGCAAGTCGCTTCGCGTACCGGCTACTACGCCCGTAACCGTGTCGACCTGTTCTTCGGCACCGGCAGCTTCGCCGACGAGCAAACCGTCGAAGTGGTGTGCGCCAACGGCGTGGTCGAGAAGCTGGTGGCCAAGCACATCATCATCGCCACCGGTTCGCGCCCGTATCGTCCGGCGGATATCGATTTCCACCACCCGCGTATCTACGATAGCGACACCATCCTCAGCCTGGGCCATACCCCGCGCAAGTTGATCATCTACGGCGCCGGCGTGATCGGCTGTGAATACGCCTCGATCTTCAGTGGCCTGGGCGTGCTGGTGGAGCTGGTGGACAACCGCGACCAGTTGCTGAGCTTCCTCGACTCGGAAATTTCCCAGGCGTTGAGCTACCACTTCAGCAACAACAACATCACCGTGCGTCACAACGAAGAATACGAGCGGGTCGAAGGCCTGGACAACGGCGTGATCCTGCACCTCAAGTCCGGCAAGAAGATCAAGGCCGATGCCTTGCTGTGGTGTAACGGCCGCACCGGCAACACCGACAAGCTCGGCATGGAAAACATCGGGGTCAAGGTCAACAGCCGTGGCCAGATCGAAGTCGACGAGAACTATCGTACCTGCGTGACCAACATCTACGGTGCCGGTGACGTGATCGGCTGGCCAAGCCTGGCCAGTGCGGCGCATGACCAGGGCCGTTCGGCGGCCGGCAGCATTGTCGACAACGGCAGCTGGCGTTACGTGAACGACGTGCCAACCGGGATCTACACGATTCCCGAGATCAGCTCGATCGGCAAGAACGAGCACGAACTGACCAAGGCCAAGGTGCCTTACGAAGTGGGCAAGGCGTTCTTCAAGAGCATGGCGCGTGCGCAGATCGCCGGTGAGCCGCAAGGCATGCTCAAGATCCTGTTTCACCGCGAAACCCTGGAAGTCCTCGGCGTGCATTGCTTCGGCTACCAGGCTTCGGAGATCGTGCACATCGGCCAGGCGATCATGAACCAGCCGGGTGAGCAAAATACCCTCAAGTATTTCGTCAACACCACGTTCAACTACCCGACCATGGCCGAAGCCTATCGGGTAGCGGCCTACGACGGCCTCAACCGGCTTTTTTGAGCGGCTCCGGCCGGTGGCCTGAGCCGGCCGGGGAGACCGATTTCAGTAATTCTCGAGGGTGGCAGTGGCCAAACCGGGAAAGTCTGTAATCAGGCTATCTACGCCGAAGTCGGCGAGCCTGCGCATCAGCGCAGGTTCGTTGACTGTCCACACGGACACGTGCAAACCCTGGCGCTGGGCTTTTTCCAGGCGTTCGGGGGTGCACAACGTCCAGTTCAACGCCAGAATCTCACAACCATAGTTCTGCGCGACCTTCAGCGGGTCGAGCCAGGCATATTCGGCGACCAGCCCGCGTGACAGGTCGGGGGTGAGTTCAACCGCCGCTTTCAACACTTCCCGCGAGCTTGAGGTCACGGTGACCTTGTCCATCAGGCCGAAACGCACGGCCATCTCACGGATGGCCAGCACGGTGGTCGCGGCGCGGGTGCGCGAGGCGCTTTTGACTTCCAGTTGCCAGTGATCGAAGTCGCACTGTTCGAACAGCTCTTCCAGGCGCGGAATCGGGCAAGGCTTGACCCAGCCCGGGCCGCCTTTGCGCGCGTCCATCTTCACCAGGTCTGCCGCCGAATACTCGACGACTTTGCCGCGCCGGTCGGTGGTGCGCTTGAGGGTCGGGTCGTGGATGACCATCAGCTCGCCGTCCATGGACAGGTGCAAATCCAGTTCGCAACGGCGTACACCGTGCTTGAGACACGCCTGGAAGCTGGTCAGGGTGTTTTCCGGTGCTTCGCCTTTGGCACCGCGGTGGCCGTAGATCAGGGTCACAGTTGCTCCTTTACGCCAGCTTGTCTGGCAGGGTGAATTCGAGAGTTCAGGTGTCTTGGGCGTTGCTCTGTTCCCGTGCCAGGCGCCGTTCCTGCGCCTGTTTCTGCAGGATGTAGCGCGCCAGCAGCTGGCGTTGGGCATCGGTCATGACTTCGAATTCCGTGCCGACGTCAAAGCCTGTGCCCTTGGGATCGCAATGGGTGACCCGCGCGCGCAGCAGCAGGCCGAGCGCCTGGGGCATCAGCACCAGCTTGACCGCCAGGTGCGCACCCACCGTCAGGGGGGAGGGGTGTTGGAAATCGATGCCGCCTTCGGAGATGATCACCGGCTGCGGGGCGCCGACCTCATCCAGCAGGCCGCGGGCCATGATTTGGCTGAGCAAATCCAGGCGTTTGTTCTGGACGCGGAGAAAGGCCACGAGGGTGCGATCCTTCTCGCTGAGCTGGCGCAGCAGGTGCTGGGCTTCAAATTCGCTCAGGTGCAGTTCACTGAGCAGATTGAACAGCGGTGAATCATCCAGCAACACTTCCTTGCTCGCCGCTTCGGGGGCAGACAGGCTTTTGATTTGGAGTGCGATCATGTCGTCGATACGGTAGTATTCGCGGCGCTCTTCTTCATCTAATGTCGACATGGCGAACCCCAGGTAACGGTAATGGTCTGAGTGTAAAGCTGCTTACCAGACCCCGCCACCGGGACGTCTTCTTTTCCTCCGAACAAGCCCCGACATGTTCAGACCTCTCTTCGTATTTATTGGCACGCGTTATACCCGTGCAAAGCGTCGCAATCATTTTGTGTCGTTCATTTCCTTGACCTCGATGATCGGTCTCGCCCTTGGCGTGGTCGTGATGATCGTGGTGCTGTCGGTGATGAACGGCTTCGATCATGAGATGCGCACCCGCGTGCTGGGCATGGTGCCCCACGCGACCATCGAGGGCGATGCGCCCATCAGCGACTGGCAAAGCCTGGCCGCCAAGGTCAAGCAGAACCCCAAGGTAGTGGCCGTGGCGCCGTTTACCCAGATGCAGGGGCTGCTGACCAACGACGGCAAGGTGCAGAAAATCCTGCTCAATGCCATCGATCCGGCCCAGGAACGCAACGTCTCGATCATCGACAAGTTCATGTTGCAGGGCAAACTCGATGATCTGGCCCCCGGCAGTTTTGGCATTGTCATCGGTGACAAGGCGGCGGCCAAGCTCGGCGTAGGCATCGGCGACAAGCTGACCTTCGTCGCGCCGGAAGTCACCGTGACGCCGGCCGGCATGTTCCCGCGCATGAAGCGCTTTACCGTGGTCGGCACCTTCCACGTCGGCGCCGGCGAGATCGACGGCTACCTCGGCCTGACCAACCTCACCGACCTGGCCCGCCTGCATCGCTGGCAGCCGGACCAGGTGCAAGGCCTGCGCCTGAAGTTCAACGACCTGTTCGATGCCCCGCGCGGCGCCTGGGAAATCGCCCAGCACCTGGGTGAAAGCCAGTACTACGCCCGCGACTGGACCCGCACCCACGGCAACCTGTACCAGGCCATCCGCATGGAAAAAGCCATGATCGGCCTGCTGTTGCTGCTGATCGTCGCCGTTGCCGCCTTCAACATCATCTCCACGCTGGTGATGGTGGTGAATGACAAGAAGGGCGACATCGCCATCCTGCGCACCCTCGGCGCCACGCCGGGGCAGATCATGGCGATCTTCATGGTGCAGGGCACCGTGATCGGCGTGGTCGGCACCTTGATCGGCACTGGGGTAGGCATTTTGGCCGCGCTGAACGTCAGTGCCGCCATCGCCTTGCTTGAAAAGGTGATCGGCCACAAGTTCCTCAACGCCGACGTCTACTTCATCGATTACCTGCCGTCCCAGGTGCAAGCCCAGGATGTGCTGATGGTCGGCGGCGCCGCGTTGGTCCTGAGTTTCCTTGCCACCCTGTATCCAGCCTGGCGCGCGGCACGTACCCAGCCAGCACAGGCCTTACGTTATGAGTGAATCGGGCATGAGTGAAAAAGCAATCCTGAGCTGCCGCAACCTGGGCAAATCCTACGAGGAAGGCCCGGAGTCGGTCGTGGTGCTGTCCAACCTGCAACTGGAACTGCATCCCGGCGAGCGCGTGGCGATCGTCGGCAGTTCCGGTTCCGGCAAAAGTACCTTGCTCAACCTGTTGGGCGGCCTCGATACGCCGTCCCAGGGCAGCGTATGGCTGGCCGGTGAAGAACTGTCGGCCTTGAATGAAAAGGCCCGTGGCCAGTTGCGCAACCGCTCGTTGGGCTTTGTGTACCAGTTCCACCACCTGTTGCCGGAATTCACCGCCCTGGAAAACGTGTGCATGCCGCTGTTGATCGGCAAGACCGCGATCCCGGAAGCCCGCCAGCGCGCCAAGGCGTTGCTCGAGCGCGTCGGCCTCGGCCATCGCCTGGAACACAAGCCGGCCGAACTGTCCGGCGGTGAGCGCCAGCGTGTGGCGATTGCCCGTGCCCTGGTGAACAACCCGGGGCTGGTGATGCTCGACGAGCCCACCGGCAACCTCGACTCCCACACGGCCCAGGGCATCAAGGACTTGATGCTGGAACTGAGCACCCAGATGCGCACTGCGTTCCTGGTGGTGACCCATGACATGAGCATGGCCCGCCAGATGGACCGTGTGCTGCACCTGCAGGAAGGTCATCTGGTCGCCATCTGACCTGTTTCAAGCCCGGTGCCTGACGCCGGGTTTTCTATTTTTCCAACGGTGCCCGCGAATGTTCAGACCGTTATCGATTTTCATCGGCACGCGCTATACCCGCGCCAAGCGCCGCAACCGCTTTGTTTCGTTCATCTCGATGACCTCGATGATCGGCCTCGCCCTGGGCGTGCTGGCGATGATCGTGGTGCTATCGGTGATGAACGGCTTCCAGCGCGAAATGAGCTCGCGCATCCTTGGCATGGTGCCTCACGCCACTGTCGTCGGGGTGAACCCGATCGACGATTGGCAGCCGGTGGCCGCTGCGGCGATGAAAAATCCGCAAGTGACTGCCGCCGTACCGTTCACGCAGATGGACGGCATGTTCTCCTACAAGGGCGCGATGCAGCCGATTGAGATCAGCGGCGTCGACCCGGCCCAGGAAGGCAAGGTGTCGATCGTGGCCCAGCATATCGTGCAGGGCAAACTGGAAGACCTGAAGCCCGGTGAGTTCGGCGTGGTGGTCGGCGAAATCACCGCCCGGCGTTTTCGCCTGAATGTGGGCGACAAACTGACCCTGATCGTCCCGGAAATCAGCAGCGCGCCCGGTGGTATCACCCCGCGCATGCAGCGTCTGAACGTAGTGGGTATCTTCAAGGTCGGCGCCGAGCTGGATGGCTCCATGGCCTTGATCCACATGGCTGACGCTGCCGAGATACAGCATTGGCAGCCGAACCAGGTGCAGAGCGTGCGCCTGGCGTTGAAAGACCTGTACGCAGCGCCCAAGGTCTCGGCGGACATCGCCGCCAGCCTCGGCAGCGGCTACAAGCCCGATGACTGGACCCACACCCAGGGCAGCCTGTTCAGCGCGATGAAGATGGAAAAGACCATGATCGGCCTGTTGTTGCTGATGATCGTCGCCGTCGCGGCGTTCAACATCATCGCCACGCTGATCATGGTGGTGAACGACAAGGGCGCGGACATCGCGATCCTGCGCACCATCGGCGCCACGCCACGGCAGATCATGGCGATCTTCATGGTGCAGGGCACGGTGATCGGCATTGTCGGCACCTTGATCGGCGGCGTGCTGGGGGTGATTGCGGCGCTGAACGTGAGTGAGCTGGTGGGCTGGCTGGAGCGGGTGAGCGGGCAGCATATCTTCAGTTCGGATGTGTACTTCGTCAGCAATCTGCCTTCCGAGCTGCAAAGTGGCGATGTGGTGCTGATTTGTACGGCCGGGTTTGTGTTGAGCTTCATGGCGACGATTTACCCGGCGTATCGGGCGGCGAAGATTGAGCCGGCGCATGCCCTTAGGTATTCGTAGTCTTTAAGATCGCCATCGGGGGCAAGCCCCCTCCCACATGTGAATGTATTCACAGATCAAAGTGTGGGAGGGGGCTTGCCCCCGATAGGGCCGGCCCGACTTGCATCAATTTACCTTCGGCAACTCAATCACAAACCTTGTCCACCCCACCGCGGATTCACAAAAAATCCTCCCCCCATGGGCTCGCACAATCGACTGGGTAATCGCCAATCCCAGCCCCGCATGCTCGCTGCTGCCCTCATGGCGCGCCGGGTCGGCTCGGTAGAACCGGTCGAACAGCCTCGGCAACACGTCCGCTGCAATACCTTCCCCGCTGTTCTCTACTGTCAGTGTCACGCCCCGTGCGCCTTCAACCATCCGCACGCGCACTTGGCCGCCGGCTGGGGTAAACCTGAGGGCGTTGTCCAGCAGGTTCGACAGGGCCCGGCGCAGCATGCCGCGATCGCCGACGGTTTGCGCGTTGCCTTCGCGTACCAGCGAGACCTGTGCGTCTTCTGCCAGCAACGCAAAGAACTCCAGCAACGTCTCCACTTCATCTCCCAGCGCCAACGGCTCGCGCTTGGGCACCAGCAAGCCGTGGTCTGCCTTGGCCAGGTACAGCATGTCATTCACCAACTGCGCCATCCATTGCAGCTCTTCCAGGTTGCTGTGCAGCGCCTCGCGGTAATCCTCCAGGGGGCGCGGTTGGGTCAGGATGACCTGGGTCTGGGTCAGCAGGTTCGACAGGGGCGTGCGCAGTTCATGGGCAATGTCGGCGGAGAAGGCCGACAGGCGTTGGAAGGCGTCGTCCAATCGCCCCAGCATGGCATTGAAGGCCTGGGCCAGGTCGGCCAGTTCCGCCGGCATTTGCTGGTGAGGCAGGCGTTGGGTCAAGGAGTGGGCCGACACGCCGGCAGCCACTTCGCCCATGCGCCGCAACGGACGCAAGCCACTGCGTGCAGCCCAGGCGCCCAGCAGCGCGGTGGCCAGGGCCGACAGGCCGACGGTGAGCCAGATCAAATGCTGCATGCGTTGCAGGAAGTGCTGGTGATGGGTGATGTCGAGTATCAGGGTCAGTTGCGGTGAAGCGGGCTGGCCGGGCCTCAAGGGGGCGTTGTACACGCGGTAGTCGGTACCTGCGTTTTGCAGGGTGTGCAGGCCAGGCGCCTCGGGCAGGCTGACGCTTGGCGCATCGTCCAGCCAGCGCTGGCCGGCGGCGGTGATGCGCAATGTCAGATCAGGCTGGCGATTGAGTTCGCCTCGCAGTTGCGCTTCGCGTTGGGCGAATGAGTCCAGTGATTCGACCCCCTGCAAGGTACTGCGCAGCGCCACCAGCGTGCTGTCGAGTTGCTGTTGGTCCAGCTCAATGAAGTGCGCCTCGCTGGCACGGTTGAACAGCACGCCCGCGAACAACGAGACCACCGCGGTGCACGCCGCAAACAGCAGGGCCAGGCGGCTGGCCAGGGACAGACGCTGGATCAATGGCTGCGCTCCTCCAGCACATAACCCATGCCGCGCACGGTATGGATCAGCTTGGTGGGGAAAGGATCGTCGACTTTCAGGCGCAGGCGTCGGATCGCGACTTCGATGATGTTGGTGTCACTGTCGAAATTCATGTCCCACACCTGGGAGGCAATCAGCGACTTGGGCAGGACTTCGCCTTGGCGGCGCAGCAGCAGTTCCAGCAGGGAGAACTCCTTGGCGGTGAGGTCGATGCGCTGGCCGTCCCGTTCGACGCGGCGGCGGATCAGGTCCAGGCGCAGGTCGGCCAATTGCAGGGCGGTTTCCTGCGGCGTGCTGCTGCCACGGCGCAACAGGCTGCGTACCCGCGCCAGCAGTTCGGAGAAGGCGAAGGGCTTGACCAGGTAATCGTCGGCACCCAGTTCCAGGCCGTGCACCCGGTCTTCCACGGCATCCCGGGCGGTCAGAAACAGCACCGGGATCTCCAGGCCGGCACTGCGCACCGTTTGCAGGATTTGCCAACCGTCGCGACCGGGCAGCATCACATCCAGGATCAACAGGTCATAATCGCCGGTCAGCGCCAGGTGCTGGCCGCTGGTGCCGTCGGCCACCAGTTCGGTGGTAAAGCCCGCCTCGGCCAGGCCTTGGCGCAGATAGTGGCCGGTTTTCGGTTGGTCTTCGACGATCAGCAATTTCATGGGCGGCTCTTGGCAACAGTTCACGAGGGGCTTTATACCCTGGGTGCCAGGGGAAGGGCGCAACCTGACAAAGTTGTAATCTAGCAGTCAGCTGGCTGGCAGCGGCGCACTTTTAGAGTGCTGTCCAAGCAGGTTGCACACTTTTTGGAGAATCGAGATGGCATTGCGTACACCCCTGTTGTTGGCGGGCTGCCTGTTGGCGTTGAGTTTCAATGCAATGGCGGATGCGGCCCATACTTACGCGTTCGGCCAGCCGGCACCGGCGGATAAGGCCACACGCACCGTGGAAGTGACGCTGCAGGATATTTCTTTTTCGCCCAAGTCCCTGGACGTCAAGGCCGGTGAGACGGTGCGCTTTGTACTGGTCAACAAAGGCCAGTTGCTGCATGAGTTCAACCTCGGTGACGCGGCGATGCACGCCGAACACCAGAAGGAAATGCTGCAGATGCAGGCCAGCGGCATGCTCACCTCCACGGGGATGGGCAAGATGGATCACAGTGCGATGGGCCATGGTGATATGGGCGGCATGAAACATGACGATCCCAACAGCGTGCTGGTGGAGCCCGGCAAGACCGCTGAGCTGACCTGGACGTTCACCAAGGCCACCGGCCTGGAGTTTGCCTGCAACCTCCCCGGGCATTACCAGGCGGGCATGGTCGGCAAGCTGACCGTTGAGTAAGGCGTTTCTTAAGGGCGGGGGCAAAGGCTGGTAGACTGGCGCGGTTTATTTAGCCAGGTTTCCGCCATGCATCCCGCAGCCGAACATTCGCCGCTGGGCAAGTCCAGTGAATACATTTCCACCTACACCCCTTCGTTGCTGTTCCCGATTCCACGCGCCGCCAAGTGGGCCGAGCTGGGCCTGAGCGCCGAGACCCTGCCGTACAAGGGCGTGGACTTCTGGAACTGCTTCGAGTTGTCCTGGCTGCTGCCGTCGGGCAAGCCGGTGGTGGCCATCGGTGAGTTCAGCATCCCCGCCGACTCGCCGAACATCATCGAGTCCAAGTCGTTCAAGCTGTACCTCAACTCGCTGAACCAGACCGCGTTCACCGATACACCAAGCCTGGAAGCGACCCTGCGTACCGACCTCAGCGCCGCCGCCGGCAAGCCTGTTACCGTGCGTATCCGTAGCTTGGCCGACATTGAGGCCGAAGGCGTGATGGCGTTGCCGGGCACGTGCATTGACGATCTGGATATCAGTGTCAGCAACTACGAACACCCGCGCCCGGAGCTGCTGCGTTGCGATGACTCGCGCATTGTCGAGGAGAGCGTGCACAGCCACCTGCTCAAGTCCAACTGCCCGGTGACCAGTCAGCCCGACTGGGGCAGCGTGGTGGTCGAGTATCGCGGTTCGGCGTTGGATCACGGGAGTTTGCTGGAATACCTGGTGAGCTTTCGCCAGCACTCGGATTTCCATGAACAGTGCGTGGAGCGCATCTTCCTTGACCTGCAGCGTTTGCTGAAACCGGAGAAATTGACGGTGTATGCGCGCTATGTGCGGCGCGGCGGGTTGGATATCAACCCTTACCGCAGTACTGAGGATGTGGCGTTCCAGAACGTGCGCCTGGCCCGTCAGTAAGCAAAGGTGGGAGGGGGCAAGCCCTCTCCTACCTTTTGGTTCTGCGCCTCGCTTGGGCTCGGGTCAGATCCCCATATTGCCCAAGGTGATCATGATATTGCGCAGTGTCCCGGAAATCACCGGGTGCTCAGCGTCGAACTCTATGGCAGCTTGGCTCACATCGTCGGAAATACTCGGCGTCTGAGTGGCCGGTTCAAGTTCAAGTTGCAATTCAAACTTGGCAATCAAGGCTTGCAGCGCTTCACGTTTTTCTTCCGACAGCGGCGGTTCCTGTTCCAGCTGCCCGCGCAGGATCTCGACCTGTTCTTCCAGTTTTTTGCGATCAGGCATGACGTTCTTCCTTTTATCGATAGGCACTGGCATAGACCACGGCACGCCGTGAAAGGTCTACGGACTGACCTGTAGATTAATCCACGGGCGCCGACTGTGCATGATCTCGATCAGGGCTTCTCGCCTTTGAGCTGGCGCAGGCTGATGTCGGCCAGGCAGGTGCCGAGTTCACCGAGGTGATCGATCACCGAGTGGACCCCCAGGCCATAGAGCTCAACGGTGGCTTTGCCGCGCTTGTGCTCGCGTTCCTTGTCGCTCAGCGCCTGCCACTGCTCAGGCGCCAGGCCGCACAATGAACCACAGGAGGCCAGGCCAATGGTCCACAAGCCGGCATTCAGGCCCGATTGCAACAGGCGCGGTTCGCCACTGACCAGTACGCAACCTTCCAGGCGTTCAATGTTGAGTTCCATCAAGGCTTGCCAGCAGGCATGAGGGGCGGGCCAGCGGATGGAGGAGGGGGATGCGGCCTTGAGCCAGCCGGGCAGTACGGCGGCCAGTGGTGTGGTTACCGAAGGCGGCAGTTCATCCAGCCAGGCACAGGGGACGCCTTGTTCCTTGAGGCTGCGCAGGATTTTCAGGGCGCCGGGTGTGGCTTGGGAGTCCGGGGAGGGGGAATCGGTGCGTGCCCGGGAACCAAAGTCCACCAGGCAACCACTCAAGCCAAACAGAACAGCAGTCAAGGCGGGCGCGTTGGCGATGGCTATCTCGGCGTGAGGCATGTCGACATCCCTGAAATAGCTGTGACGCTATCGGGGCAGGATGACAAGCAGATGACAGCGGGGTAATTGTAGGAAAATTGTCCATTTGTGTTAGGACGATTCCTGGCAGCTGCCTAATTGGGCACTTCCGTCATATACTGACGGCCTTATTCAGGGCATAGCGCCCATGACAGACCATTCAAGGAGCAAAAGCTATGCGCTGGAGCCACTACTTCGCTCAGCTATCGGTGTGTGCCACTGTCCTGCTGGCGCCTTTCGCTGCACAGGCTGCATCGGAAGATGATCCATGGGAAAGCGTCAACCGCCCGATTTTCACCTTCAACGACACCGTTGATACCTACGCCCTCAAACCATTGGCCCAAGGCTATCAGTGGATCACCCCGCAATTTGTCGAAGACGGTATCCATAACTTCTTCCGCAATATCGGTGACGTCGGCAACCTGGCCAACAACGTGCTGCAGCTCAAACCCCACAATGCCGGGGTCGATACTGCGCGCTTGCTGGTTAACACCACCTTCGGCGTGCTGGGCTTTATCGACGTCGGCACCAAAATGGGGCTGCAACGCAGTGATGAAGACTTCGGCCAGACCCTCGGTTACTGGGGCGTGGGCAGCGGTCCCTACGTGATGATCCCGCTGCTGGGCCCGAGCACCTTGCGTGATGCACCGTCCAAATACGTGGACAGCTACACCCAACCGTACCGCTATATGAACGATATCGGCTGGCGCAACAGCACCATGGGCCTGAACATCGTTGACACCCGTGCCAGCCTGCTCGACAGCGAGAAACTGATCACCGGCGACAAGTACACCTTTATCCGCAATGCCTACCTGCAGAACCGCGAGTTCAAGGTCAAGGATGGCAAGGTCGTCGACGACTTTTAAGCTGTGATGTTTTGAAATGAAAAAAAGGCGACCCTGGCGGTCGCCTTTTTTGTGCGCGGGTTTCAGCGCATTTTCAGGATACTAAGCCCGAGTTGTTGCTCGTCGCCCACGGTTTTGGTCCAGACCACTTCCGTGTCAGCCTCCAGGCCCTTGAGCGCCGCGTGCTCTGAATCAATGCGCACGGTGAGCAGGTCTCCCACCGCGAACTGGCGCGGTGCCTGCACCTGCATCCCGGAGCTGGAAAGGTCCACGCAAACCCCGGCAAACTCCTGGCCTTCGTGGAGCAAAGATACTTCGGCATCCACCCGCATGCGGATGAAATCGCGTTTTTCGGCGTAGTCGCGCTCGTGTTCGCCCATCGGTTCCATCCTTACTTTGTGTTGTGGTCTTGGCTGTTCTTATAACTCTCGGTGATTTGCGATGTAAAGACGCCCGGCGACCATCGGCATGAGCTTGAAACCCCTGGCGGATGGGAGTACCGTCTGCGCCTTAGAAGGGCACCTCTGCTTTACAGTTGTGCATGGGGAAAATCCCATTGCGTTGTAGTACAGAGAGGCTAGAAAGCGAATCCAGTACGTGAGCCCGGCCATTGCCGAGCCACCTACGCCAACCTAATTCTGGCGCCGTTTGCCCACATGCAAAAAACCAGTGCCACGCTGCTGATAATCGATGACGACGAAGTAGTGCGCGCGAGCCTTGCGGCCTATTTGGAAGACAGTGGCTTCAGCGTCCTGCAGGCCAGTAATGGCCAACAGGGTCTCCAGGTATTCGAGCGCGACCAGCCCGACCTCGTGATCTGCGACCTGCGCATGCCCCAGATGGGCGGCCTGGAGCTGATTCGCCAGGTGACCGAGCTTGCCCCGCAGATGCCGGTGATTGTCGTGTCCGGTGCCGGCGTCATGAACGATGCCGTCGAAGCGTTGCGTCTGGGCGCTGCCGACTACCTGATCAAGCCCCTCGAAGACCTGGCGGTACTGGAGCACTCTGTGCGTCGCGCCTTGGATCGTGCGCGCCTGCTGGTAGAGAACCAGCGCTACCGCGAAAAGCTCGAAACCGCCAACCGCGAACTCGAAGCCAGCCTAAACCTGCTTCAGGAAGACCAGAACGCCGGTCGCCAGGTGCAGATGAACATGCTGCCGGTCAGCCCCTGGACCATCGACGAATTCCAGTTTGCTCACCAGATCATCCCATCGTTGTACCTGTCGGGCGATTTTGTCGATTATTTTCGCGTAGACGAGCGGCGTGTTGCGTTCTACCTGGCCGATGTCTCCGGCCATGGTGCTTCCTCTGCTTTTGTCACCGTGTTGTTGAAGTTCATGACCACACGGCTGTTGTTCGAATCCAAGCGTAATGGCACCTTGCCGGAGTTTACGCCCTCCGAGGTGCTGGGCCACATCAACCGAGGCCTGATCAGCTGCAAGCTGGGCAAGCACGTGACGATGGTGGGCGGCGTGATTGATGAAGAAACCGGTCTTTTGACCTACAGCATAGGCGGTCACCTGCCGATGCCTGTTTTATACACTCCCGACAGTGTGCGTTACCTGGAAGGGCGTGGCCTGCCCGTAGGCTTGTTCAATGAAGCCACCTACGAAGACCACATCCTGGAGCTGCCGCCGACGTTCAGCCTGACGCTGATGTCCGATGGCATCCTGGATCTTCTTCCAGAGCCTACACTCAAAGAGAAAGAAGCCGCCTTGCCCCAGAAGGTCAAGTCGGCGGGCGGCAGCCTGGATGGCCTGCGGCAGGTTTTTGGATTGGCCACGCTAGGGGAGATGCCGGATGATATCGCCCTATTGGTGTTGAGCAGGAATCTTTGATGAGTACCGGAAGAATCCAATTCGCCGAGCAAGACGGGACCTTCGTCCTGAAGTTTGTCGGTGAAGTGCGCCTGACCTTGTGTTCGGCGCTGGATGCGACGATTGAGCGGATTTTCACGGCGTTGAATTTCTCGGCGATCGTGATCGATCTGACCGAAACCCGCAGCATCGATAGCACCACCCTTGGGCTGTTGGCCAAGTTGTCCATTCTGTCTCGGCAGAAGGTCGGCCTGCTGCCGACCGTCGTCACCACCCACGAAGACATCACCCGTCTGTTGCAGTCCATGGGCTTCGACCAGGTGTTCAACATTGTTGATCGCCCGATCCCGTGCCCGGAGTGCCTCACCGACCTGCCGTCCCAGGATCAGTCCGAGGAAGTGGTGCGGGTCAAGGTGCTGGAAGCGCACAAGATCCTGATGGGCCTCAATGAGTCCAACCGCGAGGCCTTCCACGACCTCGTCAACGCGCTCGAGCGTCACTGATCCTTCTGCCGAACACATTCCAAATGTAGGTGACAAAAAAGGGCGGTACCCTCACAGGTACCGCCCTTTTTGCCGCCTGCGCCGTTTACAGCTTGGCGGACAACAGTGCCTCAAGCTTCTCCTGGTCCCGGGCAAACTGACGAATCCCCTCCGCCAGCTTCTCAGTCGCCATCGCATCCTCGTTGGACTCCCAACGGAACTGCGCTTCAGTCAGATGCACTCGCGCTTCTCCGGCGTGCCCTGGCGACAACTTGCGTTCCAGCTTGCCGTCATCCGCCGCCAGCTTCTCCAGCAGGTCCGGGCTGATGGTCAGGCGATCACAGCCGGCCAGCTCTTCAATCTGGCTCAGGTTACGGAAACTCGCACCCATCACCACGGTCTTGTAGCCATTAGCCTTGTAGTAGTTGTAGATGCGCGTCACCGACTGCACGCCCGGATCATCAGCGCCGGTGTAGTCGTTGCCATTGGCTTTCTTGTACCAGTCGTAGATACGGCCTACGAACGGTGAAATCAGGAACACGCCGGCTTCTGCGCACGCCACCGCCTGGGCAAACGAGAACAGCAGGGTCAGGTTGGTCTGGATGCCTTCTTTTTCCAGCTTCTCCGCCGCGCGGATGCCTTCCCAGGTGGAGGCGATCTTGATCAGCACGCGGTCACGGCTAACCCCAGCTTTGTCGTACAGGTCGATCAGGCGGTGCGCACGCTTGAGTACGGCGTCAGTGTCGAACGACAGGCGGGCATCCACCTCGGTGGAGATGCGCCCTGGCACGACTTTCAGGATCTCTTGGCCTACCGCCACCGCGAAACGGTCGCTGGCCAGGCCGACATCACCGTTGCAATCCTGCACGCACTCATCCAGCAGCTTGGCATAGCCCGGAATCGACGCGGCCTTGAGCAGCAGGGAAGGGTTGGTAGTGGCGTCTTGGGGCTTGAGCTTGGCGAGGGTAGAAAAATCGCCGGTATCGGCTACGACAGTAGTGAATTGCTTGAGTTGTTCCAACTTGGAAGTCATGGGCGTGCTCTGTCCTATGGGTCTGATGACATTACCCGAGCGCTGGCAGGCGCTCAAGGGCGCAAATGCGTTCGATCGTTTGCGAGGGCAACAACCTGAAAACAGCCGTTTGAATGCCCGGCGGTGCTGCTGAATAGGAGGCCAGAACGGCCGACAGGTTCAACCCGACTGCCCGATGACACTTGGATAGCGCCTTTATGCCAACTGACTCCTTCCCTGGCACACACCGCACCAAATGTGGGAGGGGGCTTGCCCCCGATGGCAGTGTGTCGGCTCATCCAATAACCAACTGACCCCCTGCAAGCTATCCAATCAACGTCCTTCCAACAAAGCCCCAGCCTGATCCAGCAATGCCAATGGATCCGCAGCCTTATGAATATCCACCGACAACAACTGCCTGAATCTGCGTGCCCCAGGGAAACCGGTGCCCAACCCCAACACATGCCGCGTAATGTGATGCATCGTCCCGCCAGTCGCCAAATGCTCAGCAATATAAGGCCGCAACTGCGCCAACGCCTCCGCCCGACTGATCACAGGCTGCGTGCTACCAAACAACTGCTGATCCACCTCCGCCAGCAGATACGGATTGTGATAAGCCTCACGGCCCAGCATCACCCCGTCAAACGTCTGTAAATGCTCATGGCATTGCTCCAGCGTCTTGATCCCGCCGTTGAGAATAATCTCCAGCTCCGGGAAATCCTGCTTCAACTGCGCCGCCACGTCATACCGCAACGGCGGAATGTCGCGGTTTTCCTTCGGCGACAAGCCCTCAAGAATCGCAATCCGCGCATGCACGGTGAAACTGGTGCAGCCGGCGTCCTTCAACGTCCCGACGAAATCACACAACTGGGCATAACTGTCCCTGCCGTTGATGCCGATACGGTGCTTCACCGTCACCGGAATCGACACCGCATCACGCATCGCCTTCACGCAATCGGCCACCAGGGCCGGGTGAGCCATCAGGATCGCGCCGATCATGTTGTTCTGGACGCGGTCGCTGGGGCAGCCGACGTTCAGGTTCACTTCGTCGTAACCGGCAGCCTCGGCCATACGGGCGCAGGCGGCCAGGTCAGCGGGGACACTGCCACCGAGCTGGAGCGCCAGAGGGTGCTCGGCTTCGTTATGGCGCAGGAAACGGTCGTGGTCGCCGTGGAGGATTGCGCCAGTAGTGACCATCTCGGTGTAGAGCAGGGCGTGCTTGGAGAGCAGACGCAGGAAGAACCGGCAGTGGCGGTCGGTCCAATCCATCATCGGGGCGACGGAAAAGCGGCGGGATAGAGGAGCGGTTTGTAGGGGCATTGGGGATCTGAATCAACGTGGCGAATGGCGCGCAGTTTATCAGGGATGGATCCAGGGTGTGGGAGAGGCTTGTTTTGTGGCATTTACCACTTCGAGCGCGGACGTTGCCGTGTGTGGAATATGCCGAGGATTTGCAGACGATCTCCGCGAACCCGATACGGGATCACGTAGGACCAGTTGGGTACTGCCCGTTCACGGGTGTGTTTGACCCGGCCTTCACGACCCATGGTAGGGAACAGAGCCAGTTTGTCGATGCTGCGAAAATGGCATCGGAGAAGTCATCAGCAGCCTTTGGATTTTCAAGGGCAATGTAATTGGCTTCGTCTTACCCCAAGAAGGCGGCAACCTGACCCCCCCGCATAATAATGCTTGTTCAGGTTAAAGTAGTTACTGCGCTCCGACGCCGAGGGAATCATGCAATGACTGCATGCTTACATGGCTAATCTCTCCACTCTCTACCTCTATCAGACTCAATGCACCATCCGGAAAAGAACAACCGGTATCGATATAAACCACATTGCCCAATGCATGTACACGGGGGACTGTCGAGTGGCCCACATATAACTTATCCAGGCCTGTGATCAATGCCTGGTTTTGCTGCTCTATTTTTTCCCTGGCATAGAGTGCGGTTTTCAACGCTTGTTGTTGGGTGGTTTCTCCACGCATCCCACTGATAGCGTCTTTGGCGTCTTGCCAACTATGGGTGGCGCATGAAAGAAACGCCTCAGCATGGACAATGCCGATTCTCCGGCCATCCGATAAGCCGATTTCAATCATTACTGGGAGTGTTTGCAGTACCTTGCAGATCTCTTTCTGGACGCTGGGCGACAGTTTGTAAAGCCACGCTCCACCGTTTCGTGTGTGCCTGTTGATGTCGCCATGACCAGAGAGGCAATCAATAAGCATCTGTTCGTGGTTACCGCGTACGCCGTAAAACCAGGGTTCGCTGAGCCACTTCAATACATCAATAGAGTCAGGGCCTCTATCAATAAGGTCGCCCACACAAAACAAGCGATCCTGTTGGGTGTTGAAGTCTACTTTTTCCATGAGTGACGTGAGTAGCTTGAAGTGCCCGTGAATATCACCCACCACGAAGTCGCGGCCCTTTGGGTTGGGTTCAAATACTTTGATGGTGTACATGTTCAGAGCTTCGGTGGGGTGGGCATTAATGGACTATATCATTGCCAACGCCTGCGAAAACCTGGCATCCCCCCAAATCAGGCAACCTGAACCCACCCTGTCACCCAGCGAAGTTTCATAATTTCCTTTGCCGTTGAGGTCTAGGATTTGCTCAAGAGAGGCTCCCCCACGCCTCCAGCCCACAGGGAACTGAAAAAATGATCTCGAACCTCGTCAAAGTCCTGATGATTGCTGGCACGTTGCTGTTGGGCGCTTGTTCTTCGGGTTCGTCCGGTGTGAGCAGGGACCCTTGCTTTTCAGGCGGATGCCAGGCGTTTGGGGACCACAGCCCCAGCAAGGCCGCGAAGATGAATTTTGGCGGCAGTGGGCTGGGGAGTAGTTATGGGGAGTACGGGTCGGGTTTGTTGCATGATGATTGATGGGGTGGTGGGTCAGCCATTGGTGTGTTGACTGACCCACAGCTATCGGGGCCAAGCCCCTCCATATTCGATCTGTAGTGGGGCAACATTGTGGGTGTCAGTGGCCCCCCTTCATGCGGCGGGCGATCAGGTAGATACCCAGCCCGACCAGTGCCGTCGCCGCGCCGATATAGCCGGTGCTGGTCCAGCCATACCCGGCCGTAATCGCCATCCCGCCAAACCATGGCCCCAGCGCATTGGCCAGGTTGAACGCTGCATGGTTGGACGCTGCCGCCAGGCTCGGTGCGTCATGGGCGATATCCATCAGGCGGATCTGCAGCGGCGCAGCCAGCGACACCATGGTGCCGACCAGGCCCATGCTCAGCAACACGCCCCATAGCGAGGACGCCGCGAGGGGGAAGAACAGCAACACGGCGATCGACCACACCAGAATCCAACCCACCGCACGAAACTGCAGGCGATCAAACAGCTTGCCGCCGGCGATGTTGCCGATAATCCCGCCCACGCCAAACGCTGCCAGACCAAATGGAATCCACTGCGGCGATACCTTGGTCACTTCCAGCATGGTCGGAGCCAGGTAGCTGAACACGCAGAACATCCCGGCAAAGCCGATGGCGCCAATGGACAGCGCCATCCACACCTGGGGTTTGGTGAAGGCGCGCAGTTCCTTGCGTGGGTCGCTGCGTTGTTCGTCATGGCGATGGGGCACGAATTGCCAGACCAGGGCGATGGTGCACAGGGCGATCACGCTCACCAGCGCGAACGCCGAGCGCCAGCCCAGGTGCTGTCCGAGGAAGGTGGCGATGGGGTTGCCCAGCAGCATGGCCAGGGTCAGGCCCATCATTACCCGCGCCACGGCGCCGGCGCGTTTGTCGTTGGGCACCATGCTCGAGGCGACCACGGCAGCAATGCCGAAGTAGGCGCCGTGGGGCAGGCCGCTGATAAAGCGGAACGCCACCAACGAGCCGAAGGTCGGGGTGAACGCAGTGGCGAGGTTGCCCAGGGCATACAGGCCCATCAGCAACAGCAACATATGTTTGCGCAGCAGCTTGGCGCCGAGGATGGCCAGCAGTGGGGCGCCGACCATCACACCGAGGGCGTAGGCGCTGATGGCGTGGCCGACCTGGGGTTCGCTTAAACCCAGGTTTTGCGCGATGTCGGGCATCAGGCCCATGATGGCGAATTCGCCGGTACCGATCGCGAAGGCGCCCACGGCCATGGCAGCTTCCATTTTGGCGGCGCTGCGCGCGGGCAGTACGTGCCCGGGAGTTTGGTGGATAGACATGGATCGCTCTGTATTGAAGGAGTACGAGGGAAAACCGTCGATGCTACGCAAGCAGCGACGAAGGAGTCTAGAACAGCCTTTTGCCTGAGAGTTCCTGGCCTGTGACCTCAGGTCGCGTTTGCCACACTTGACACTCGCGCGTTAAAACCGGCGATTTAGAGTTGTCAATTGGCCAAACGACGCATAAACGCCGTGTGGCGTGATATTCTGCGCGCCGTCTTGGTCTGGTCTTTCCCGGTACGTACACCCGTATACGTCCCGGCGTTTGGCTGTCGCCCAGGTAGCTGAAGCCAATAATGATAAGAAGTCAGCGCAGAAGGGACATAAAAGTGAGGTCGATACGTCGGCCTTGTGTGCCCACCCTGCGGTCCCCGAGTGAATGTGTAAACCCCGCGGTGCGTTGCCTGGCGCAGCGTGATTGAGGGTTGCCCATGATCAGGGGCGGTGGGGCGGATGGCGTTTTATCATAGGTGCTACTGATGTTTAAAAAAGTAAACACTGCCCTGCTGGGGCTGGCTTTGTCGATGGGGATCACGTCCGTTCAAGCGGAAGAGGCAAAGAAAGTCGATGTGCTGCTGATCGGCGGCGGCATCATGAGTGCAACCCTGGGTGTCTGGCTCAACGAGCTGGAGCCGGGCTGGTCGATGGAAATGGTCGAGCGCCTCGATGGCGTCGCCGAAGAAAGCTCCAACGGCTGGAACAACGCAGGTACCGGTCACTCGGCCTTGGCTGAGTTGAACTACACCCCGGAAGACAAGAACGGCAACGTTGAGATCCCGAAAGCGGTCGAGATCAACGAAGCGTTCCAGATCTCCCGTCAGTTCTGGTCCTGGCAGGTCCAGCAGGGCGTGCTGAAGAACCCGCGTTCGTTCATCAACGCCACACCGCACATGAGCTTTGTGTGGGGCGATGACAACATCAAGTTCCTAAAGAAGCGCTACGAAGCCCTGCAAGCAAGTCCGCTGTTCGCCGGCATGCAGTACTCCGAAGACCCGGCGCAGATCGCCAAGTGGGTTCCGCTGATGATGGAAGGGCGTGACCCGAACCAGAAAATCGCGGCCACTTGGAGCCCGCTGGGTACCGACATGAACTTCGGTGAGATCACCCGCCAGTTCGTCGCTCACCTGCAAGCCACGCCTAAGTTCGACCTGAAACTGTCGAGCGAAGTGCAGGACATCACCAAGAACGCCGACGGTTCGTGGCGTGTCAGCTACAAAAACCTGAAAGACGGCACCAAGACTGAAACCGACGCTAAGTTCGTATTCATCGGCGCTGGCGGCGGTGCACTGCACCTGCTGCAAAAGTCGGGCATTCCTGAAGCCAAGGAATACGCTGGCTTCCCGGTCGGCGGCTCGTTCCTGGTGACCGATAACCCAACCGTCGCCGAGCAGCACCTGGCCAAGGCCTACGGCAAGGCTTCGGTTGGCGCGCCACCGATGTCGGTTCCGCACCTGGACACCCGCGTGCTGGATGGCAAGCGCGTGATTCTGTTTGGCCCATTCGCCACCTTCTCGACCAAGTTCCTGAAAGAAGGCTCGTACCTGGACCTGCTGACCAGCACCACTACCCACAACATCTGGCCAATGACCAAAGTCGGTATTCGTGAATACCCACTGGTCGAGTACCTCGCCGGCCAACTGATGCTGTCGGATGACGATCGCTTCAAGGCGCTGCAGGAGTACTTCCCGAACGCCAAGCAATCCGACTGGCGCCTGTGGCAGGCCGGCCAGCGCGTGCAGATCATCAAGCGTGACGAAGAGCAGGGCGGCGTCCTGAAACTCGGTACCGAAGTGGTCAGCTCTGCCGACAACACCATTGCAGGCCTGTTGGGTGCGTCGCCAGGCGCGTCCACCGCGGCTCCGATCATGCTGACCGTGCTGCAGAAAGTGTTCAAGGACAAGGTTGCGACCCCTGAGTGGCAGGCAAAACTGCACCAGATCGTGCCAAGCTACGGCACCAAGCTGAACGACAGTCCTGAGGCTGTTGCCAAGGAATGGGCCTACACCGCCAATATCCTGCAACTGCCTGCACCGCCTGCGATTCCGCAACAGGCTGCTGTCAAGGCGCCCGAGGCTGCCAAGCCTGCGGCTGAGCCGAGCAAGCCGGCGTCTGACCTGGCGCTGTAAGCCGCTGGGAAGGTCCTGGGTCAGGACCTTCCCGGTAACAAAAAGCCCGCTGAACCGGTAACGGCCAGCGGGCTTTTTTGTGCGTGTCTAACGGCGGGTGCGTTCGACAGGCGGCAGTTCAACCGTACGCTCGGCGGCGGCCAGCGCTGCCTTCAAGCCAGCCTGGTCCAGCGGGACGCAATAGGCCGGCTTGCCGCGTTCCAGCCGCCAGCTGTCATCCAGGCTGCCGGCATCCACGGCGTCGAACCCCAGTTCGTCGAGTAACGTGATGACGCGTGCCTTCGCTGCGGCGTCATCCGCTGCTACCGGCAACGCCCGGCGGTCGGGGGCACCGTGAGGGCGGGCGTCCTGCGTCAGGTCGGGAGCGAAGATCGCGTTGAACACTTTGACTACATGTGAATGGGGCAAATGCTCGGCGAGCAACCGGCTGGTGGTGGTTTCGAAGCGATCCAGTACCAGGATATGGCCGTCGCGGTTCGGGTAGTAATTATTCGCGTCCATCACGATCTTGCCCTCCAGCCATTGCGCCGGGACGCTGCGATAATGCTCCAGGGGGATCGCCACGAGCACCACATCGCCGAATTTGGCGGCGTCGTCGGCACTGCCCACCTGCACGCCGAGTATGCCGCTCACGACGCTGCTCATGGTGTGGGGGCCACGGGAGTTGCTCAACATCACTTCGTGCCCGGCCGCCAGCGCCAGTTGGGCCACGGCGCGCCCGATAAAGCCTGCTCCAATAACACCAATCTTCATGGTCTTGCTCCAATGAATGGGGGAGCGGTTATGATGATTGGCAACCAATCGGCGATAAATCGTCGTTTTGGTGTGGATGTTGTTACTGGGAGTGGGGAATGATGGATCGCCTGTCGAGCATGAATGCCTTTGTGATGGCTGCTGAGTTGGGCTCGTACGCGCGGGCTGCAGAGCGCTTGGGCATGTCGCCGCAGATGGTGGCCAAACATGTCACCGCGCTGGAGCAGCGCCTGGGCGCTCGCTTGCTTAACCGCACCACACGAAGGCAAAGCCTGACGGAGCTGGGGAGCGCGTACTACGAGCGTTGCAAACATATCCTGATAGAAGCCGAGGCTGCCGATTCACTGGCGCAGATCATGAACGACACGCCGCGCGGCAAGCTGAAAATCACCGCGCCCGTTACCTTCGGCTCCTACAGCCTGATGCCGTTGATTACCGGGTTCCTGCGCGACAACCCGGATGTGGAAATCGACCTGCACTTGACCGACCGTTTCGTGGACCTGGTGGAGGAGGGCTATGAAGCCGCTTTTCGTATCGGCCCCCTGGCGACCACCGGTCTGACAGCCAGGCCACTGGCACCTTACCGCCTGGTGGTCTGCGCGTCGCCGGAGTACCTGGCGGCACGCGGTACCCCGCAGGCCCCGGCGGACCTTGAGCGTCACGAATGCCTCGGCTACGCCTTCTGGTCGCGGCCGGCGGATCGCGAGTGGGTGTTCTACCAGGCTTCGACACCTTGCAAGGTGCAGGTTGCCAGTCGTTTGCAGATCAATGAAAGCAGGGCCTTGATGTCCGCCGCGCTGGATGGTTTTGGCATCGTGCTCGGTCCGGAAGACTTCTTGCGCGGGGCATTGGCCAGGGGCGAATTGGTGAGAGTGCTGCCGGACTTTGAAGCGCCGAGCCGGCCGATGCACCTTGTCTACACGGCGAACCGCCAGCGTACGGCCAAGCTGAGACGCTTTGTCGAAGCGGTGTTGGGACGCTTCGGTCACCCTTGATGCGTGCTGCTTCAGCAATCCGACAGACACAACCTGTTAAAAAAGTACCCAGGCCTGAGCAGGAGCACGGCTGAAACACGGGGGCATTTTTACCGGTGCAGGTGCTGGGCGATAACGCCCGAGGGGGTTGTATGTTGTTACGTTACGCGGCATTAGCGGCAGTTGTGGTCGCGGCGTCCGGGTGTGTGCAGGAGCGCGTGGTGCATGAGCGCCGGCCTGTACAGCGTGAATATGTCGAGGTGGTTGCGCCACAACCGCCGCCGACCCAGGTCATCGAAGTCGAGCCTGCCGTACGTGAAGGTTACATATGGTCACGTGGTTACTGGCGCTGGGAAGGCGGGCGCTACGTTGCCGTACACGGCCATTGGGAGCCGGTGCGCGAAGGCTATCGTTATGTGCATCCACATTGGGTGCAGCGCAATGATGGCTACCACTGGCAGGTGGGTGGCTGGGTTCGTTGAACCCCGACTAGGAAGGCTTCTTTGTACCCAGGAGCCGTACTTCCCGCAGCAGCGCGGCACCGAGTTGATCGGTGCCCAGTTCCTTGTATCCCACGGCCTTGACCTCTCCGTTCTCTTCGGCCTGGATGATGATCACCGGTGTCTCTTTGCCGCTGGTTTCGTCGATGTGAAAAGCGTATTGGGGAATATCCACCTTGATCGGCGTACCTGCGGCCTTGCCTTGCACATTGATCAGGAACGCTGCGCAGCCGGCGTCGACATCCACACTGGTGGCAGAACGCCCGCTGACGAAGCAGCTCTTTGGCAGGTCGGGCCAGATGATCTCGGCCAGTGCGAGGGGCGGCGTCAGGGCCAGGGCAGCAAGAAGAAGCGTGCGCACGTGGGGCGTTCTCTCGTTCAGGGATTAGCGACTTTTACCAAAGCCTGCCCCTTGCCGCAATGTTGCCGCTCAGCCCAGACGCTTCATACCTGCTGCCTTGGCCGCACCGAGGTCAAAGGTAGCGGTGTATTCGCACCCGGCCGCGTGGGCGCAGCGCTCTATCAGGCAATCGGCAAAATCGGCGTTGTTGGCCGTGAACCGTCGAAGCGCCTGCCAGATGACTTCGGCATGTTCGACGGTCAATTCACGGGTGCGCAGCAGTGTTTCCAGAACGACGACAATGTCATTTTTGGCACATTGGTAGCAGCTCTGTAATACCCATACCAGCTCCACCACGGACACCAGGCTGACAAACCCTGGCGAAAGCGTGGTGAGGGATTCAATCAATTCGCAGGCCTTGGGGGATTGAACGGGATCATCCTGGGTGACGTAGCGCACCAGTACATTGGTATCCAGTCCGATCATCCAGCCTTCGCTCCCTGTGCTGCGATGGCGCGGTTCATGTCGTCAACGGACACGGCCCTTGCAGGCTTCCGGACCAGCCCCTTGAGGTCATGGACCGTCTTGCTCGCTGCAATGATGGAAAACTTGCCATCTTCCGTTTCGACGAACTCGACGCGGTCGCCTGTTTCCAGGCCAAGTGCGGTCCTGACTTGGACGGGGATGGTAATTTGCCCTTTTGAGGTAAGTGTGGCGGTCGCCATGGTAAAGATCTCCAACATGATGCTCCTTACCTTAGGGTAAGGAATGGTGGAGGGCAATATCCGTTGGTCCATAGGTCGCTCTTCAGGTGGAGGATGAGTCGGAGTCATGAAAACCTAGTCCGAACTCAGCCCTCCCGCACGCTTACTCATGCCGCAAAGAGATACAAACTATGACCGACCGCCAGTAAAGCCTGGCGGCTGTAAGCGAATTACCTGGCGAGCTCACTGCACTACGCGATAACACGGCACATACGCCGCGCCACCCGGCAACTTCATGCGATGCTGGGCAACGAACGCCTGCAACAGCTCATCCAGTGGCTTCATGATGGCCGGGTCGCCGTGGATCTCGTACGGGCCATGTTCTTCGATCAGGCGAATGCCTTTGTCCTTCACGTTACCCGCCACGATTCCCGAAAACGCACGGCGCAGGTTGGCTGCCAGTTCATGGGCCGGCAGTGCGTGGCTCAGTTGCAGGCTGGCCATGTTTTCGTGGGTCGGGTCGAACGGGCGCTGGAAGCCTTCGTCGATCTTCAGCAGCCAGTTGAAGTGAAACGCGTCGTTGCGCTCACGGCGGAACTGCTTCACCGCCTTGAGGCCGGCAGTCATCTGGCGGGCCACTTCGGCCGGGTCGTCGATGATGATCTGGTAGTGCGCCTGCGCGGCTTCGCCGAGGGTGGCGCCGACGAAGGCGTGCAATTGTTGCAGGTACGGCGCGGCTTGTTTCGGCCCGGTGAGAATGACCGGGAAGGGCACGTCGCGGTTGTCCGGGTGCATCAGGATGCCCAGCAGGTACAGGAACTCTTCGGCCGTACCGGCGCCGCCGGGGAAGATGATGATGCCGTGGCCCACGCGCACGAAGGCTTCAAGGCGTTTTTCGATGTCCGGCAGGATCACCAGTTCGTTAACGATGGGGTTCGGCGCTTCGGCAGCAATGATGCCCGGCTCGGTCAGGCCCAGGTAACGCCCGCCGGTGATGCGTTGCTTGGCGTGGGAAATGGTCGCACCCTTCATCGGGCCTTTCATCACGCCAGGGCCGCAACCGGTGCACACGTCGAGGCTGCGCAGGCCGAGTTCGTGGCCGACTTTCTTGGTGTATTTGTACTCTTCGGTATTGATCGAATGCCCGCCCCAGCACACCACGATCTTCGGCTCTACACCCGGACGCAGCGTGCGGGCGTTGCGCAGCAGATGGAATACGTAGTCGGTAATGCCCTGGGAGTTGCTCAGGTCGATGCGTTGGCTGTCCAGCTCGTTCTCGGTGTAGACGATGTCGCGCAGAGCGCTGAACAGCATTTCGCGGGTGCTGGCGATCATTTCGCCATCGACGAAAGCATCGGCGGGGGCGTTCAACAGCTCCAGGCGCACGCCACGGTCCTGCTGGTGGATGCGCACTTCAAAGTCTTTGTAGGCGTCGAGGATGGTCTTGGCGTTATCGATATGCGCGCCGGTGTTGAGGATCGCCAGGGCGCACTGGCGAAACAGAGTGTAGATGCTGCCGGTACCGGCTTCGCTCAGTTGCTGGACTTCACGTTGGGACAGGGTTTCGAGGCTGCCCTTGGGGCTGACGGAGGCATTGATGACTTGGCGTTGGGGCATTCTGATTCCTTGAAAACGCAGCCACCGCACCTGTCGAGGTGCGATGACATGAGAGTGGTGGGCGCAGGTTAAGGCGCACGAGCCGGATATTTACCTCAGGCGCAGGGCCGAGCGCAAATACCGTCCAACACCATCATGCCGCAGAACTTACTCAATCAGCTTCCAGTTTTTGTAGAAAACCCGACGCAGGGTAAAGACCAGCCCGGCAAATCCCGCGATGACGGCGTTAAGTACCGAGGGCAGCGGCGTAGGCCGTACGATGTCGATGAACAGGCAGTAGCGCTTGGCGTCGTTCTTGTTGAAGGACGCATGCATCAGCGTGTCATCAAAGATAAACAGCGGGTCGTCATGCCAGTAGTGCTTGTGCTTGCCGACCTGGATGTACACGCCGTCGTGATGGGGCGCCGGTGCCATGTTGTAGAGCACGCGGAACATCATGCGCAGGGGGCCGAAGTGAAAGGACGTCGAGCGGTTCTCGTTGAACACCGACACGCCGATGGTTTTCACGAACGGCAGTTTTTTGCGCAATTCAGGAATATCCAGCCTGGTTTCGATCGGTCGCCCGTACCACTGGAAAAACAACATGCCGCGTTTCTTCTCGGCCATGCGTTCATCCAGGTAGCCGATGATTTCATCCTTGTGGGCCATGGCGTCATCGAGCACCTGTTGGAGGTCTGTGCGCCAGGCGGGTGGCAGGTCGCCCATCGTGTAGACGTGACGGTTACGCGCGCTCAGCAGGTCGAACAGGGTGTTGAACGGGGCCAGCAGCCAAGTGTTGCGACCGCTGCCGATAAAGTATTTCTTGACGGTGGGCTTGTCATACAGGCCGTTACGCAGGAAGTCGTAAACGCCGCACACCAGTACCAGGCAGAGGAACACCAGCGTGGTTTCGGGGAACACATCGATAATCAGCAACACGCCGAGTACCCAGGCGACTGATACCGCTTTCTTACGCAAAGCAGACTTGTTCATGCAACTCAGCTCCAGAAGGACGCCATTCGACAGATCCGGATCCGTGGCCGCGAGTGGTGGGGTTTTGAAACATAATGAAACATCTTCGTCATGATAAGGCGTCCAGCAGCGGATTGGCGTTTTAAATAGTGCGAAATTGTGAATGCTCGACACAGCCTTTAACCCTGATGGGCTTGTGTGGATTGGATTTTGTAAACAGAAGATTTGCGACTATCGTGACGCTTCGGTTTTTCGGACGTCATAGACCGGTACGATTGAAGTTGAATGGCCACCATTGGCCTTCGGCACCTTGGAAGAGGCAGAAATTTTATGATCATCAAACCGCGGGTTCGTGGCTTTATCTGTGTGACCGCTCACCCTGTTGGCTGTGAAGCGAACGTCAAGGAACAGATCGACTACGTAACTGAGCACGGCGCCATCAACGATGGCCCGAAGAAGGTGCTGGTCCTGGGCGCTTCCACCGGCTACGGCCTGGCCGCGCGCATCAGTGCTGCGTTTGGCTGCGGCGCCGACACCCTAGGCGTGTTTTTTGAAAAAGAAGGCGAAGAAGGCAAGCTGAGCTCCGCCGGCTGGTACAACAGCGCCGCGTTCGAGAAGTTTGCCGTCGAAAAAGGCCTGTACGCCAAGAGCATCAATGGCGACGCGTTTTCCGACGAGATCAAGTGCCTGACCATCGAAACCATCAAGAAAGACCTGGGCAAGATCGACCTGGTCGTCTACAGCCTGGCCGCGCCACGCCGCACCGATCCCAAGACAGGTGAAGTCTACAACTCCACCCTCAAGCCAATCGGCAAGGCTGTGACCCTGCGCGGTATCAATACCGACAAAGGCGTTGTGGTCGATACCACCCTCGAGCCTGCGACCCAGGAAGAAATCGACGGCACCGTGAAAGTCATGGGCGGCGAAGACTGGCAGCTGTGGATCGACGCCCTGCGTGACGCCGACGTACTGGCCGAAGGCGCCAAGACTACCGCGTTCACCTACCTCGGTGAGAAGCTGACCCAGGACATCTACTGGAACGGCTCCATCGGCGAAGCCAAGAAAGACCTGGACAAGAAAGTCCTAACCCTGCGCGACAACCTCGCTGCACTGAAGGGCGACGCCCGCGTGTCGGTACTCAAGGCGGTGGTCACCCAGGCCAGTTCCGCAATTCCGATCATGCCGCTGTACTTGTCGTTGCTGTTCAAAGTAATGAAAGAACAGGGCACCCACGAAGGTTGCATCGAGCAGGTCTACGGCCTGTTCAAGGACAGCCTGTACGGCAGCGAACCGAAGCTTGACGCCGATGGTCGCTTGCGTGCCGACCTCGCCGAACTGGAACCGAAGGTCCAGGACGCCGTGGCGGCACTGTGGAACCAGGTCACCGACGAGAACGTCGACGAGATCAGTGATTTCGCCGGCTACAAGGCTGAGTTCCTGCGCTTGTTCGGCTTTGAAATCGATGGTGTGGACTACGAGGCTGACGTCAACCCGACCGTGAAGATCAAGGGTCTGGTCCAAGCCTAAACGCGGTTAAAAATGTGGGAGGAGGCTTGTCCCCTCCCATATTTGTTTTTTTGGTTTTTCAGATCCGTCTTACGCTCCGGCGCGCACCTCCCTCCTTGTAAATCTGCCAGACTCCCTCAGCTCTCAAACCACGCTAACGGAGGATCTGATGACGATTCGTGCAGTCGTTTTTGATTTCGGCGGTGTTCTCTTCGATTGGAACCCGCAGCACCTGTACCGCAAACTGATTGCCGACGATCAAGAGCGGCAGTGGTTCCTCGATAACATCTGTACCCAGGCCTGGAACACCGAGCAGGATGCGGGGCGGCCGCTGGCCGAAGCCACGCAGATCCTGATCGATCAATACCCCGACCATGAACCCTTGATCACGGCCTATTACGGCCGGTGGCACGAAATGCTGCGTGGCCCGTTGCCTGAAGGCGTGGCGATTCTCAACGCGCTGCATCAGGCCAACATGCCACTGTTTGGGCTCACAAACTGGTCGGCCGAGACCTTTCCCTATGCGCTCGCCAATTACCCCTTCCTTCGGAAATTTCGCAACATCGTGGTGTCTGGCGAGTTGAAGCTGATCAAGCCCGACGCGGCGATCTACCACGCCAGTCTCAGCCAGGTACGGGTGTACCTGCCGGATATCCAGCCGGGGGAAGTGGTCTTTATCGATGATGTTGCCGGCAATATCGAAGCGGCCGTCGCCCTCGGCTGGCAAGGCATTCACCATGTGTCTGCCGAGCAGACGGCAGCGCGATTGCGCGAGTTGGGCGTGGGCTTCTAGCGCGCCCACTTTTCCATGGCGAAATCCACAAAGGCGCGCAGCTTCGGCAAGCGATAACGGTCCTGGCCGTACAGCAAATGCATGGGCCGGCTGGGCAGTTGATAGGTGGTCAGCAAGGCCACCAGCTTGCCGGTTTGCAGGTCGGGCTGCACCAGGGCATCCGGCAGCATGACGATCCCCATGCCTTGCACGGCAGCCTGGCGCAAGGCCTGGGAGCTATTGATGGTCAGCGAGCCGGACACCGGGATTTCCACTTCGCCTTCTGCGCCGGTCATGCGCCACAGCTTGTCGGCGTTGCGCCAGTCATCGGTGGAAGGGTAGGCGAACGCCAGGCAGTCGTGCTGTTGCAGGTCCTCGGGCGTTTGTGGCGTACCGCGTCGGGCCAGGTAATCCGGTGAGGCGCACAGGGTGATGGTGTAGTCCTGCATCGGTCGGGCGATCAGGCTTGAGGCTTCCAGCTCGCCCAGGCGGATGGCCACGTCGAAGCCGCTGTCGACCATGTCCGCGCGCTGGTTGCTGAGCACCACGTACAGCTTGATCAGCGGGTAGCGCTGGGAAAACTCGCTCAGGGCCGGCGCCAGGCGTTCAGTGCCGAACGCCGGTGGCGCGGTGATGCGCAGGGTGCCTTTGGGGACGTCGCCGTGGGCCTGTTCGGCCCATTGCTCGGAGTCTGCCACCAGCCCCAGTACTTCCAGGCAACGCTGGTAATACTGGCCGCCGAACTCCGTGAGGCTCTGTTTGCGGGTGGTGCGCTTGAGCAGGCTGACGCCCAGGCGTTGTTCGAGAGCGCGCAAGTGGTTGCCGACCATGGTGGTCGACATCCCGCAAGCGTGTGCGGCGGCGGTCATGCTGCCGCTCTCCACCACTTTCACGTACACCGACATCGCTTGGAACAGGTCCATTATCAAGTCCTGGTTTAAAGTCATTGCAGGATGGCGCAGTTTATCCAGCTGGGATGGCTAACGATACTGTTGCTATCTCAACGATGCACTGGAGTCCGCCACCATGACCGCCGCCTGCCTGATGACCACCTATCAACCCCTGGCCCTGAGCTTCACCCGTGGCCTTGGCACGCGCCTGTGGGACCAGCAGGGGCGCGAATACCTGGACGCAGTGGCGGGGGTGGCGGTGACCAACGTCGGGCATTCCCACCCGAAGCTGGTAACGGCCATCAGCGAGCAGGCCGGCCTGCTGTTGCACACCTCCAACCTCTACAGCATCGACTGGCAACAACGCTTGGCCCAGCGCCTGACCCGGCTGTCCGGCCTGGACCGTGCCTTCTTCAACAACTCCGGCGCGGAAGCCAACGAGACGGCGCTGAAACTGGCGCGGTTGCATGGCTGGAAAAAAGGCATCGAAGAGCCGTTGGTGGTGGTGATGGAGAATGCCTTTCATGGCCGTACGTTGGGCACCATGGCGGCGAGCGATGGCCCCTCGGTGCGCTTGGGTTTCCAACGCTTGCCGGGGGATTTTCTCAAGGTCAGGTTTGGTGATCTGGCGGCGATCGAGGCAATAACCCATACGTATGGCACACGTATCGCGGCGGTCTTGCTGGAGCCCATCCAGGGCGAAAGTGGTGTACTGCCAGCGCCGCCGGGTTACCTGCAAGCCATGCGTGACCACTGCACACGGCACGGCTGGCTGATGATGCTCGACGAAATCCAGACCGGCATCGGCCGCACCGGCGCCTGGTTTGCCTTCCAGCATGAAGGCATCGTTCCCGATGTCATGACCCTGGCCAAAGGCCTTGGCAACGGCGTGCCCATCGGTGCCTGCCTGGCCCGTGCTGCGGTAGCCCAGCTGTTCACACCCGGTAGCCATGGCAGTACCTTCGGCGGCAACCCGCTGGCATGCCGGGTGGGCTGCACCGTGTTGGACATTATCGAAGAACAAGGCTTGTTGCAGAACGCTGCGCAACAGGGCGAACGCTTGCTGGCGCGGTTACGCATGGAGTTGGAAGAGCACCCGCAGGTGCTGGCGATTCGGGGGCAGGGCCTGATGATCGGTATTGAACTGGCCAGCCCCTATCGCGACCTGGCCCAGCGTGCTGCCCAGGAGCATGGGCTGCTGATCAACGTGACGCGGGGTAAGGTCATTCGCTTGCTGCCGCCGCTGACCCTGGATGCCAAGGAGGTGGAGATGATCGTGCGGGCCCTCACTCGGCTATTGAGCTAGGTCCTTTCCGTTGAGCCACTCCTGGTTCATCGTCTCGGTATCCCCCAGGTATTCCAGCAACCACGCCATGGCCGGGGACAGTTTGCTCTGTGCCCAGGCCACGCACGAGGGGCTGGCCGGGAAGGGGCGCGTCAGTTGCAGCGCCACCAATTCACCGCGTTCGATCCAGGGCAATACCTGATGCGCCGGTGCCATGCCGACGCACAGGCCATCGCGCAGGCAATCGATGGCAGAGGCCCAGTTGGGGACTACCAACCGGCGTTGGTTATCCAGGGTCCAGGTGTCGCGCTTGGGCAGGTTGCGCGAGGTGTCGGTCATGCACAGCGAGGCGAAGGGGCGCAGTTGGTCGTCATTGAGCAACCCTTCCACGGCCGCCAACGGGTGCCGTGCGCTGACCACGCACAACCAGTTCAATAAGCCCATATCGCGAAAAGTGAAGTGACTGGCCACCGGCACCGCACTGGTGGCACCGATGACGATATCGGTGCGTTCATCCGCCAGGGCATCCCACACGCCGTTGTACACCTCGTATTCCAGCAGCAATTCCACCTCGGGAAACTGCCGATAGAAATCCAGCACCAACTGTCGGCAGCGCTGGGGTTTGACGATGGAATCCACGGCCACCTTCAACTGGCCACTCCAGCCATTGGCCACCTGCTGGCACAGGCGCCGTGTGCCGAGCATTTTTTTCATCACCCCGCGGGCCTCGTCGATAAACAGACGGCCGGCGGGTGTCAGTTCCACATCACGATGGCGGCGCACAAACAGCGGCACCGCCAGCCACTCTTCAAGTTGGCGTACGGTATAACTGATGGCTGACGGCACGCGATGCAATTCCTGGGCAGCGGCGCTGAAGCTGCCATGGCGCGCTACCGCATCGACGACATCCAGGGAGTATTCGGACCACATGAGGGTTGCCTTCAAAATTATTGATATCAGTCGCCAATTATTATCGCTTCACAGCAAAACTGTCAGCTTCATAATGGGCGGCAGTCAGCAAATAGTTTGATGGCAGGATTAACAAGGTTTCAATGAAAAATTCTTTTGGTTTCACCTGGTATCTGGCGGGGCTGAGCATGCTCGGTTACCTCGCCATGGACATGTATTTACCGGCGTTCGGCGCCATGGGCGAGCAGTTGCAGATTGGTGCGGGCGCGGTGGGCGCCAGCCTGAGTATTTTTCTCGCGGGCTTTGCCGTGGGGCAGTTGCTGTGGGGGCCGTTGTCCGACCGCCTGGGGCGCAAGCCGATCCTGCTCGCAGGCTTGAGCCTGTTTGTGGTGGGCTGCGCGGGAATGTTTTGGGTCGAGACCGCGCCGCAGTTGCTGGCCTTGCGCTTTATGCAGGCGATTGGCGTGTGTTCCGCAGCCGTGAGCTGGCAGGCGCTGGTGATCGACCGCTACCCGGCCGACAAGGCTCACCGTGTGTTCGCCAGCATCATGCCGTTGATGTCGCTGTCACCGGCCCTGGCGCCGCTGCTGGGCGCGATGGTGCTGAACCACTTCGGTTGGCAAGCCATCTTCGGCGTATTGCTGGGGGTGTCGTTGCTGTTGTTGCTGCCGACGTTGTTCCTGCGCTCCGTGCCGAAATCTCAGACGCGGGAAGACGAAGCTTCGCGCCTTGGCTATTGGCAGTTGCTCACCTCCCGGGTGTTTACCGGCAATGTAATGATCTTCGCCGCCTGCTCGGCCAGTTTCTTCGCCTGGCTGACCGCTTCACCCTTCATCCTCGGCGACATGGGCTATAGCCCGAATGACATCGGCCTGAGCTACGTGCTACCGACATTGGCGTTTCTGGTGGGTGGCTACAGTTGCCGCAGCGCTTTGCAGCGTTTCCAGGGCAAGACGCTGTTGCCGTGGCTGCTGCTGGCCTATTGCATCAGCATGGTGGCGTTGTACCTGGTCGCCACCTTGACCGTGCCGACGCTCACCACCTTGCTGATTCCGTTCTGCCTGATGGCGCTGGTCAACGGCGCGAGTTATCCGATCGTGGTGGCGAATGCGCTGATGCCGTTTGCAGAACATTCCGGCAAGGCGGCGGCACTGCAAAATACGCTGCAATTGGGTCTGTGCTTTCTCAGCAGCCTGTTGGTGTCGTCGATGATCGAACAGCCGTTGCTGATTACTGTGATTGTGATGCTGGCGACCGCGCCCTTGGCCGTCTTGGGCTATTGGCTGGCGCGGCCGAAAGCAGACAAGTCGGAACTGGCCGCCGCCTAGAACGTCACTTCCATGTTCACCGTCGGCGTTGACGTGCGGCTGCCCCGGCCGCCGTCCACGCCGAACTTGTTATGCCAGTACTCGTAACCCACCCCGAGGTACAGGTTCGGCTTCACGCTCTTGCCCGGTCGCACCGCGACCATCAGCGCGCTGCGCATCAGCGCTTCCGGTGCCGTGTCACGGCCATGGTAGTCCGCGCCTTTTTCCCCGACGTAGTTCACAAAACCCTGGAATTTCGCCGCATGGTTGGCGATCTCGAAAGGGCGCATCCACGTCAGATTGAGCATGTAGGTGTCGTCAAACGTGTGGTTCGACTCCCGTGCACCGGGGATGCCGGTGTGGTTGCGCTCTTTGTAGTACAGAAGGCTCAGGTCCAGCACGCCCACGGTGTTGAACTTCAAGGTCGGGCCGATCACCAGTGCGCGTTTTTTCGCCGAAGCGAAGTTGTTGTTGCGGTTCGCATCAAAGCCCAGGGTCAGCGCGTAATCCTTGACCAGCCCGGTGCCCAGGGGCACATCCAGCACCCGTGAAGCATACAGCTGATGCCGGTACACCGCGTACACCTCGCTGCCGCCGTGGTCGGTGCCCTTGCGCGGGTCGCGGCTGTCGGACAGGAACACGTCCAGGTTCAGGAAGTTGCTGCCATACCGGTAGCCGCTGGCGTGGGTAACGCTGTAGATGCGCTTGCTGAATTCGTCGGGGTTATTCGGATTGGTGAACTGCTGGCCGTAGCGAAAACCTACGCTGTTGTTCATCCATTCCACCGCGACGGCCTCCCCGCCGCCGAGGAGGGTGAGTGCAACGGTGGCTCCCTGTAATGCCTTTTTCATTGTTCTAGTGTCCTTTGGCGTTCTGGCTCATCACGGCCGGGTTGTTTTTGTAACGCCGACGGAGGGTATCTTGTTCGATTGATTGTATACAACTCTATGGACATCCAGTCTAAACATTGCATACAGTGTCACCACAACAAAAACAGAGAACCCCTCACCATGACTATCCCGAAGGCGTCACCGCAGCGGCCGGAAGATGAGAATCTAGGCGTCGCCGCCAACATGGCTTACGGCCTGCAGCATGTGCTCACCATGTACGGCGGCATCGTCGCGGTACCGTTGATCGTGGGCCAGGCTGCCGGGTTGTCACCGGCGGATATCGGCCTGTTGATCGCCGCGTCGCTGTTTGCCGGTGGCCTTGCCACCCTGTTGCAAACCCTTGGCCTGCCGTTTTTTGGCTGTCAGTTGCCGCTGGTGCAGGGTGTGTCGTTTGCCGGTGTGGCAACCATGGTGGCGATTGTCGGCAGCGATGGCGCCGGCGGGGTGCCGGCGATTCTCGGCGCGGTGATGGCCGCGTCGTTTATCGGGCTGTTGATCACCCCGGTGTTCTCGCGGATCACCCAGTTTTTCCCGCCGTTGGTGACCGGTATTGTGATCACCACCATCGGCCTGACCCTGATGCCCGTGGCGGCGCGCTGGGCCATGGGCGGTAACAGCCGCGCTGCGGATTTCGGCAGCATGCCCAATATCGGCCTGGCGGCGTTGACCCTGGTGCTGGTGCTGCTATTGAGCAAGATCGGCAGCGCGACCATCTCGCGCCTGTCGATCCTGCTGGCGATGGTGATCGGCACGGTGATCGCGGTGTTCCTCGGCATGGCGGATTTTTCCGGGGTCAGCCAGGGGCCTATGTTCGGTTTCCCTGCGCCGTTCCATTTCGGTATGCCGACCTTTCACATCGCGGCGATCATTTCCATGTGCATCGTGGTGATGGTGACACTGGTGGAAACCTCGGCCGACATCCTGGCGGTGGGGGAAATCATCGATACCAAGGTCGACTCCAAGCGCCTGGGTAACGGCCTGCGCGCCGATATGCTGTCGAGCATGTTCGCGCCGATCTTCGGTTCGTTCACCCAGAGTGCCTTCGCCCAGAACGTGGGCCTGGTGGCGGTGACCGGAGTGAAGAGTCGTTTTGTGGTGGCAACCGGTGGCTTGTTCCTGGTAATCCTCGGCTTGCTGCCATTCATGGGACGGGTGATCGCGGCGGTGCCGACTTCGGTACTGGGCGGTGCCGGGATTGTGCTGTTCGGCACCGTGGCGGCCAGTGGTATTCGCACCTTGTCCAAAGTGGATTACCGCAACAACATGAACCTGATCATCGTCGCCACGTCCATCGGGTTTGGCATGATCCCGATTGCCGCACCGAGTTTCTACGACCTGTTCCCCAGCTGGTTCGCGACCATTTTCCATTCGGGTATCAGTTCATCGGCGATCATGGCGATCCTGTTGAACCTGGCGTTCAACCATTTCACCTTAGGCAATTCGGACCAGCAGTCGGTGTTTGTGGCGGGGACTGAGCGCAGTTTGTGTTTCCACGACGTAGCGGCGTTGCGTGATGGGGACTATTTCAGGGGTGGCAAGTTATTTGATGCCGAGGGCAAGGAAATTCCATTGGTGGCGCAGGAGCCAAGGAAAGCCGCACACGCTGAAACCACAGAGGTCTAAAAATGTGGGAGGGCTTGCTCCCGATAGCGGTGGGTCAGTCACAAATACAGTGACTGACACTCTGCTATCGGGAGCAAGCCCCCTTCCACATTTGGAACTCAACCAGCCTTGCGGACTGTGTGCGGAACAGAGCACGCCTCATCCAGAAACTTCACCACGGTGCCCATGCACGCCTGGCGTTCTTCCACGTGGGGCATGTGGCTGGAGTCTTCGAACAGCGCCCAGCGCACATCCGCGATCTCATCCAGGAATGGCTTGACCACCAGTGGAGTGGCCTCGTCATGCCGGCCGGAAATCACCAGGGTCGGCACCTTGATCGCCGACAGGCGGCCAATGGATTTCCAGTCCTTCAGGCTGCCGATCACGTGGAACTCGGTCGGGCCGCTCATGGCGTGATACACCGTGGGGTCCGAGTCGACCTGGGCGAAGGTGAGCGCCACCTCTTCCGGCCACGGGTTCACCCGGCACACATGCTGGTCATAGAACACCCGCGAGGCGGCGAGGTATTCCGGGTCGAGGTAGGTGCCGGCGGCTTCATGCTTGAGCAGGGTTTCATGCACGCCTTGGGGCAGCAGCTTGCGCAGGCGGTTGGCTTCGCTGACCCAGGTGCGCATGCAGGTCGGTGAGTTGGCCGGGATAAACGCACGCAGGCCCTTGGGTTGCAGGATTGCGTGCTCGCTGCCGAGCATGCCGCCCCAGGACTGACCAAGTATCGCGTAGTTATCGCTGATCTGCAGGTGGTCCAGCAGGTTGTCCAGTTCTTTAAGGAACAGATCGACGGTCCAGAAGGACGGGTCTTTCTCAGGCAAGTGCGTGGAGCGGCCGTTGCCCAACTGGTCGTAGTGGATGACCGCATGACCGCTGGCCGCGACGTCCTTGAAGGCGTCGACATAATCATGGGTGCAGCCCGGGCCGCCGTGGATGACCACCAGCGGCGTGCGGCCGCTGGCCAGGTCGCCAGTGACGCGGTACCAGGTCTGGTAGTCGCCAAACGTGGCATACCCTTCGCGGATTTTTTCGATGAAGTCCATTTCCTGCCCTGCCCTGAAAAAATGATCAGAGACACGATAGTCTGCGGACGAAATTTAGGTAACTAGCAAAACAGCTAGGTTTTGCCGGGGGATCAGTCTTCCAGCAGGCGGTAATGGGTGGCGCGGACCACCGCCTGCACGCGGTTCTTGGCGCCCAGTTTGTGCATCGCCGAGGCCAGGTGCAGGGTGACGACGGCCAGTGAGCGGCTCAGTTGCGTGGCGATTTCGGCGGCGGTCAGGCCGTCGGCGGCCCATTTGAGGCATTCGCGTTCACGTTTGGTCAGGTGAATATGCGGGTAGGTGCGCAGCTCCTTGCCGAACAGCGGGTAGGCCGCTTCCTGCAACGCGTGGGAAATCAGGCTGAAGTCCGACAAGGTCTGCTGCGCGTCCTGCAGCACGGTAGGCGTTTTGCCAGTGCGCAAGCCGGTCAGTGACGCGAAGCCGCCACGGGGCAGGTGCATCGGCACGCTGACGCCGCAGGTCAGTTGCTGGTCGTGCAGGTAGGACGAGACGGGGGCGTGGCAGGGGTCGATGATGGTTTGCAGGGCCGTGTCAGCCTTGGCTTCGTAGGACCACACGAACGGCGATACCGTGCGCAGGGCCAGGTGTTGCACCGGGTCGATCTGGTAGAAACCCTTGCTGCACCACAGCGCATGCCAATCGGTCGGCGTGTTACGCAGCTCCAGCACCGAGGGGGTGATCAATGCACCATCCTGGTCGATCGGCACCGGGGTGTAGTCGTATACCAGTGCATCGAAGCCCAATTGCTGGGCGAGGATAAAAGTGTTGTCCATCTGCTCATCCAGGCTCCTGCCCGGCATCAGACGTTGATTGAAGGCAGTTAGCTTGGCCAGCATCCGTTCTGCTCCCGAATTCATTTGAATCTCCACTTCCTGCAAGTAGAATGCCACGCCCCGGCGAAGGACTGCCAGGCCAAACCTATAAGAAATACCAGGTTATGGACGCGCGGCATCCTCGGTAGTGTTGGCCTGATAAACGGCCGCTGCCCGCCAGGCCGATACAACACAAGGAATGTATGCATGTGGCGTGAAATTGCCCCCGACCAGCAGTACAACGTGCAAGTCGATGGCCACAACCTCGTGGTCTACAGCTTCGGCGAAGGCGATGAGGTGCTCTTGTGTCTCAACGGCGGGCCGGGCCTGCCGTGTGACTACTTGCGCGACGCCCATGGCTGGCTCAAGGACCATGACCTGCGAGTGGTTGCATTCGACCAGCTTGGCACAGGCGCATCAGCCAGACCGACCGATGTTTCCCTGTGGGAAATCCGCCGTTATGTCGAAGAAGTCGAAACCGTACGCCAAGCCCTTGGCCTCGGCCGCGTGCACCTGCTCGGGCATTCCTGGGGCGGCTGGCTGGGCATCGAATACGCCATCCATTACCCCGACAGGCTGAAAAGCCTGATCCTCGAGAACACCGTCGGCGACATTCCGCATCTTTCTCAAGAACTCGAACGCCTGCGCGGCGCGCTGGGCAGTGAGACCGTGGCGATGATGCAACGCCACGAAGCCATGGGCACCCTGAATCACCCGCAGTACCAGGCCGCGATCACCTTGCTCAACTATCGCCACGTCTGCCGCCTGGACGAATGGCCCGAACCGGTCAAGCGCTCCCTCGGCGACTGGAACATGGGCCCCTACGAAACCATGCAGGGCCCCAACGAATTCCTCTACGTCGGCAACCTCAAGGACTGGAACCGCATCCCCGAGATGGCCGCTTTCAACATGCCGATCCTGATCACCACCGGCCAGCACGACGAACTCACCCCAGCCTGCGCCATGCGCATGAAGATGGCGGCCAGACACGCCGAACTGCATGTATTTCCCAACAGTAGCCATATGCCGTTCTATGAAGAGCCACAGGCTTATTTTCCGGTACTGTTGGACTTTCTCGCTCGCCACCGAGGCTGACAGATGAACCTGGCGCGCTACCGTTTTGTACTGTTCCGGCCGCTGCAATTGCTGCCGGTACTGTTTGGCATCAGCCTGATCACGTTTGTGCTGGTGCGCTCGATTCCTGGCGACCCGGCACGGGCCCTGCTGGGCTCGCGCAGCACGCCGGACGCCTTGCTGAAAATCCGCGCCCAGTACGGCCTCGACCAGCCTTTGTGGCAGCAGTATTTCTATTTCCTGAAGAACCTGCTCAAGGGCGATCTCGGCCAATCACTGCTGTACAAAGTCGACGCCTTGAAATTGATCGTCACCCGCATCGAACCCACCCTGGTGCTGGTGCTTGGCAGTGTGGTGCTGGCACTGCTGATCGCGGTGCCGCTGGCGACGTGGGCCGCGCGCAATAAAGGCGGGTGGGCGGACAACCTGATCCGCGTGTTCACCACCGTGGGCCTGGGCATGCCGGCGTTCTGGCTGGGCCTGATGCTGATCCTGCTGCTCAGTGTGCAATGGGGCTTGTTCCCGGTGTCCGGCTACGGCCGTACCTGGCTGGACAAGGCGCACCATATGGTCTTGCCGTGCCTGACCATCGCCCTGGCGCTGTCGGCGGTGCTGGTGCGCAACCTGCGGGCGAGCATGTTGATGGAGCTGCAGGCCGACCACGTCACTGCCGCGCGGGCGCGTGGGCTGTCGGAAGCTGCGGTGTTCCGACGTCATGTGCTGCCCAATTCCCTGGTGCCGGCGGTCAACCTGCTGGCGGTGAATATCGGCTGGCTGATCAGCGGCACCGTCGTGATCGAAAGCCTGTTCGCCATTCCCGGTATCGGCCAGTTGCTGGTGCGCGGCATTTTTACCCGCGACTACATGGTGGTGCAGGGCGTGGCCATGGTGCTGGCGTGTGCGACGGTGGTGGTCAACTTTATCGCCGACGTGGTCACGGTGGCCCTCGATCCTCGGGTGAAAATGCAATGAGCAGCCGTCCACTGATTGCCCCATGGCGCCTGCGTCTGCGGTTTGGCTTTCGCAATGGCCGCCTGACGGCCGCGTGGGGGCTGTTGATCCTGCTGGTGTGGTTGGTCCTGGCGCTGTGTGCGCCGTGGATCGCGCCCTATGACCCGATCGCGCAGAACACCGACATCAGCTTGCTGGGGCCGAGTCTGGCCCATCCATTCGGTACGGATAACTACGGTCGAGACATCCTTTCGAGGGTGATCTGGGGCGCGCGCGTCGATCTGCAACTGGCCATTATCGGGGTGATTTTCCCGTTCATGATCGGCACGTTTGTCGGCGCGGTTTCCGGCTATATCGGCGGGCGCTTCGACAGTTTCTGCATGCGCGTGATCGATGTGATCCTGGCGTTCCCGTTCCTGGTGTTGATGCTGGCGATCATGGCTATTCTCGGTCCGGGCCTGAAGAGTTTTTATATCGCCATGGCGCTGGTGGGCTGGGTGTCGTATGCACGGCTGATCCGCTCCCAGATCCTGGTGCTCAAGGAAAGCGACTTCGCCCTGGCAGCCAAGAGCCTGGGCTTTGGCCATGGGCGCATCCTGTTCCGGCATTTGCTGCCGAATGCGATGTTTGGCTCGATTGTGTTTTCCATGTCTGACGCGGTGCTGGTACTGCTCAACGGTGCCGCCGTGAGCTACCTGGGCCTGGGCGTGCAACCGCCGACGGCGGAGTGGGGGACGATGATTGCCGAAGGGCAGGCGTTTATTACCACGGCCTGGTGGATCTGCACCTTTCCGGGGCTGGCCATCGTGACCCTGGCCATGGGCTTCAGCCTGCTGGCCGATGGTGTGGCGCAAGTGTTGGGGGATCGCTCATGAGTCTGCTTCAAGTGCGGGATCTGAGTGTGATCGCCAACAACAGCGGGCGCGATGTGACCTTGGTCGACCGCGTGTCCTTCGACCTGGCCGAAGGCGAGATCCTCGGTCTGGTGGGTGAAAGCGGCTCGGGCAAGACCATGGCCTGCCGTGGCTTGATGCGCCTGTTGCCGTCGCCCAACCTGCGTGTGCAGGGCGGTGCGGTACGCCTGGCGGGCCAGGACCTGCTGCAACTGGATGACACCGGCATGCGCGCGGTGCGTGGCGGACAGTTGGGCATGATCTTCCAGAACCCCAGCAGCCACCTCGACCCCTTGATGCGCATCGGCGATCAGATCGCCGAAGGCATCCGCCTGCATCAGGGCGCGTCGAAAAAACACGCGCGCCGACAAGCCATCGAAGTGTTGCGCCAGGTGGGCATTCCCGATCCCCAGGCACGGGTCGACAACTATCCCCATGAGTTTTCCGGTGGCATGCGCCAGCGCGCGATGATCGCCGTGGCCCTGGGCTGCAACCCGAACGTATTGATTGCCGACGAGCCGACCACGGCGTTGGACGTGACCGTGCAGGCACAGATCCTGCGCCTGTTGCTGGACCTGCGTGACCAGCGCGGCCTGTCGCTCATCATGATCACCCACGACCTCGGCGTGGTCGCGCAAACCTGCGATTCCATCGCCGTGATGTATGCCGGGCGCCTGTGCGAACACGGCAGCAAGTACGACGTGCTCGCCCACCCGCAACACCCCTACACCGCCGGCCTGATTGATTGCCAACCGGCCCACGGCAGTGGCCCTGGGTTGCTGCGTACCATCCCCGGCCAGCCGCCCTTGCTCGATGCATTGCCCGGCGGCTGCCGCTTCAATCCGCGTTGCCCGCAGGTCGGCGCGTTGTGCACAGAACGGTTGCCCGAAGGCGCGCGCGTGGCCTGTCACTACCCGTTGGGAGCACGCCCATGAGCCTGTTGCAGATCAAGGACCTGGAGGTGCGGTTCGCCGCGTCCGGCACGGGGGTGTTCGGCCTGAACAAGCAGTGGGTGAAGGCGGTGAACGGCGTGTCGCTGAACCTGGCCGCCGGTGAAACCCTGGGGCTGGTGGGGGAGTCCGGCAGCGGCAAAAGCACCCTGGGCCGGGCGATCCTGCACCTCAACCCGATCAGTGCCGGGCAGGTGCTGTTCGATGGCATCGACATGGCCCATGGCAGCGCGATCGACATCGCGCGCCTGCGCCAGGAAACGGCGATGATCTTCCAGGATCCCTACGCCGCGTTGAACCCGCGCCACACCATCGGCGAAACCATCGCCGAGGTGCTGCGGGTGCAGCGCAAAGTCCCGGCAGAGCGTATTCCGGCCCGCGTCAACGAACTGCTTGACCTGGTCGGCCTGCGCCCCGAACTGGCCAGTCGCAAACCCGGCGCCCTCAGTGGCGGCCAATGCCAGCGTGTCGGTATTGCCCGGGCGCTGGCGGTGGAGCCGCGCTTGATCATCGCCGATGAATGCGTGGCGGCCCTGGATGTATCGATCCAGGGCCAGATCATCAACCTGCTGTTGGAACTGCAACAGCGCATGAACCTGGCGATCCTGTTTATCGCCCACGATTTGGCCATCGTGCGGCGCCTGTGCGACCGCGTGGCGGTGATGTACCTGGGCAAGATCGTCGAGGAAGGGCCGGTGGAAGCGGTCTTCACCGCGCCGCGCCATCCGTATACGGCGGCGTTGATCGAGGCGATTCCGGAGATCGATCCGCACCGGCCCTTGCCGACGCAGCCGTTGCCTGGCGAGCCGCCGAGCCCGCTGCATTTGCCTACGGGCTGTGCCTTTCACCCGCGTTGCCGGTATGCCCGAACGATGTGTTCCGTGGTATTGCCGCCTATCCACTCCCTGCACGAGCATCGATACAGTTGCGTGCTTGAAGAACCGTTGACCCTTCCTGCCCATCATGAACAAGGAGTTATGACATGCAATCGCGCCACTTGAAATTGCTCGCCGCTGCCACGCTGACCGCCTGGTCGTTGACCGCCGGCCTGGCCCAGGCCGCCGGCGTCCTGACCATCGGTTGCCGTGAAGACAGCACCACGTTCGACCCGATCAAAAGCGCGCAAAACCGCGATACCTGGGTATTTGCCAACGTCTACGACACCCTGGTACGCGTGGACAACCTGGGGACCAAGATGGAGCCGGGCCTGGCTGAAAGCTGGGATATTTCCAAGGACGGCCTGACCTACACCTTCAAGCTGCGCGATGCGAAGTTCTCCGATGGCTCGGCGATCACCGCCGAGGATGCGGCGTTCAGCCTGCTGCGCATCCGCGATAACAAGGCTTCGTTGTGGGCTGATCCCTTCAACCTGATCGACACCGCCAAGGCGACGGACTCGAAAACCCTGGTTGTCACACTGAAGACTCCGGCGGTCGCCTTCCTGTCGCAACTGGCCTCGCCGACGGTGTCGATCCTGTCGGAAAAAGCCATGACCAAAATGGGGGAAGACGCCTATTCGGAGAATCCGGTGACCTCCGGCGCGTTTACCGTAGACGAATGGCGCAAGGGCGACCGGGTCATCCTGAAGAAGAACCCGAACTTCTGGCAGGCCAAGAAGGTCAGCCTGGATGGCGTGGAGTGGGTCTCCGTGACCGACGACAACACGCGGATGCGCATGGTGCAGAACAACGAGTTGGACACGGCGATCTTCGTACCGTTTTCCCGGGTTGAAGAGCTGAAGAAAGACAAGAACGTGGTGATCCACTCCGACCCGTCCACCCGTGAAGATCACCTGCTGATCAACCATGCCCACGGTCTGCTGGCCAAGCAGGAAGTACGCGAGGCGCTGGACATGGCCATCGACAAACAGTCGCTGGTGAAAACCGCGACCTACGGTCAGGGCACGGTGGCCTATTCCTACATCCCGAAAGGCTCGTTGTTCCACTACGCCAACAACCTGCAACGCCCGTATGACCCGACCGCCGCCAAGAAACTGTTGGAAAAGGCTGGCGCGAAGGACTTGAAGCTCAACTATGTGGTCAACGCCGGCAACGAAGCCGACGAGCAGATCGCGGTGATCATCAAGGACCAGTTGGCCAAGGTCGGCGTGACCGCCAACCTGCAGAAGGTCGACCCGACCCAAAGCTGGCAGATGCTGGTGGACGGTGAGTACGATATTTCGGTGATGTACTGGACCAACGACATCCTCGACCCGGACCAGAAGACCACCTTCGTGCTCGGCCACGACACCAACCAGAACTACATGACCCGCTACAAGAACGACAAGGTCAAGGAACTGGTGGCGGCGGCGCGCATCGAGGCCGACCCGGTCAAGCGTGAGCAGATGTATGTCGAGTTGCAGAAACTGGCGAAACAGGATGTGAACTGGATCGACCTATACTACAGCCCGTACATCAACATCTCACGCAAGAATGTGAGCAACTTCCTGCAAAATCCGTTGGGTCGTTTCACGCTTGAAGATGTCGTGAAAAACTAAGGCCCAGAGAACACCGCAATACAAATGTGGGAGGGGGCTTGCCCCCGATAGCGGTGGGTCAGTCACAGATACAGTGACTGACACCTTGCAATCGGGGGCAAGCCCCCTCCCACATTTGGTTTCACTGCGCGTCAAACGCCTGCCCATTGATGCCGGTACTGTCCGGCCCCATCAGGTACAGGTACACCGGCATGATCTCTTCCGGTGCCGGCCTTTCCATCGGGTTCTCCCCTGGATATGCCTGGGCCCGCATGCTGGTGCGCGTGCCGCCTGGGTTGATGCTGTTGGCTCTTACTGCAGCCACGTCTTCGAGCTCATCCGCCAGGGTCTGCATCAAGCCTTCAGTGGCGAATTTCGACACCCCGTAAGCGCCCCAATACGCCCGGCCCTTGCGCCCGACGCTGCTGGAGGTGAACACCACCGACGCATCCTGGGACAGCTTGAGCAGCGGCAACAACGTGCTGGTGAGCATGAACATCGCATTGACGTTGATGTGCATCACCCGCATGAAGTTCTCGCCGGACAACTGCTCGATCGGCGTACGTGGGCCGATGATCGAGGCGTTGTGCAGCAGGCCATCGAGGTGGCCGAATTCTTTTTCGATCATCGCTGCCAGCTCATCGTATTGATGGGGCAGGGCGGTCTCCAGGTTGAAGGGGATCACCACCGGCTGCGGGTGGCCGGCCGCTTCGATCTCGTCATACACCTGGGCCAGGTTGGCTTCAGTCTTGCCCAGCAACAGCACGGTGGCGCCATGGGCGGCGTAGGTTTTCGCCGCCGCCGCACCAATCCCGCGTCCGGCGCCGGTCACCAGGATCACCCGGCCTTTGAGCAGTTCTGGACGTGCAGAGTAATCAAACATAAAAAGCCTCGACAGAATTCAACATGTTTCAGCACAAAACTTGAGACCGGTGGAGATCCCCTGTGGGAGGGGGATCTTCATAGGTCAGCTGGGTTGGTGAGCCATCAGCAACTGCACAGTGCGTTATCCAGTACCTTGCGCAGTTCCAGCGGGTGATCCACCACCACATCCGCGCCCCAATGGCGCGGGTTGTCGTCCGGGTGGATGTAGCCATAGGTGACCGCCGCCGTGCGGGTGCCGGCGTCGCGGCCGGACTCGATGTCGCGCAGGTCATCCCCCACGAACAGCACGCTGGCCGGGTCCAGGCCGAGCATCTTGCACGCCAGGATCATCGGCTCCGGATCCGGCTTGCTGTTTTTCACATGGTCCGGGCAGATCAGCAGCGCCGAGCGCTCGGCCAGGCCCAGTTGCTGCATGATCGGCTCGGCAAAGCGCAATGGCTTGTTGGTGACGACGCCCCAGATCAGCTTGGATTTCTCGATGTCTTCCAGCAGTTCGGCCATGCCGTCGAACAGTGTGCTGTGGACCGCACAACCCTTCAGGTAACGCTCGAGGAATTCCAGGCGCAGCTCTTCAAAGCCGGGGGATTCCGGGTCCATCGAGAAGGTCACGGCCACCATCGCCCGCGCACCGCCGGAGATTTCATCGCGGATATGCTGTGGGTTGATCGGTGGCAGGTCGCGGTCGGCGCGCATCGCCTGGCAGATGGCGATAAAGTCCGGCGCAGTGTCCAGCAGGGTACCGTCCATGTCGAAGAGAACCGCTCGCAACTTCACAGGCTTACTCCTCGCGCAGGGTCTGGATCATGTAGTTGACGTCAACGTCGCTGGCCAGTTTGTAGTGCTTGGTCAGCGGGTTGTAGGTCAGGCCGATGATGTCCTTGACGGTCAGCCCGGCCCGGCGGCTCCACGCACCCAGTTCGGAAGGGCGGATGAATTTCTTGAAATCGTGGGTGCCGCGCGGCAGCAGCTTCATGATGTATTCGGCGCCGATGATCGCGAACAGGTAGGCCTTGGGGTTGCGGTTGATGGTGGAGAAGAACACCTGGCCGCCCGGCTTGACCATGCGGAAGCAGGCGCGGATCACCGACGATGGGTCTGGTACGTGCTCCAGCATTTCCAGGCAGGTGACCACGTCGAACTGCTCGGGCATTTCCTCGGCCAGGGCTTCGGCGGTGATCTGGCGATATTCCACGCTCACGCCGGATTCCAGCTGGTGCAACTGGGCCACGGCCAGCGGCGCTTCGCCCATGTCGATCCCCATCACGGTGGCGCCGCGCTGGGCCATGGCTTCGCTGAGGATGCCGCCGCCGCAACCGACGTCCAGCACCTTCTTGCCGGCCAGGTTGACGCGTTCGTCAATCCAGTTGACCCGCAACGGGTTGATGTCGTGCAGGGGTTTGAACTCGCTTTCGCGGTCCCACCAGCGGTGGGCCAGGGCTTCAAACTTGGCGATTTCGGCGTGGTCGACGTTGATCATGGTGAATCCTCTAAATCTGATAAATCGGTTTGTCGGTCCTGAACACGCGGGTTCAGAGCCAGCGTTATTCGGTGTGCCCGCTGATGCGTTTTCCCCAGGCAATGGCCGTGGCGGTCAACTGTTGTTCATCCATGCGGGTGAGTTGCCGGTCGTCGAGCAACTGCTTGCCGGCGACCCAAAGGTGTTTCACGCAATCGCGTCCGGTGGCATATATAAGCTGTGAGACCGGATCGTAGATCGGTTGTTGCGCCAGCCCGGTCAGATCGAAGGCAACCATATCCGCCGCCTTGCCCACTTCCAGGGAGCCGATTTCGCTCTCCAGGCCCATGGCACGCGCACCGTTGAGCGTAGCCATGCGCAGCGCGCGATGAGCGTCCAGGGCGGTGGCCGAACCGGCGACGGCCTTGGCCAGCATCGCGGCGGTACGGGTTTCACCCAGCAGGTCCAGGTCGTTGTTGCTGGCGGCGCCGTCGGTGCCGATGGCCACATTGACGCCCGCCTGCCATAGACGCTCCACCGGGCAGAAGCCACTGGCCAGTTTCAGGTTCGATTCCGGGCAATGGATCACGCTGGTGTTGCTTTCTACCAGCAAAGCCAGGTCGTCCTCGCTGATTTGGGTCATATGAACCGCCTGGAAGCGCGGGCCCAGCAAACCGAGGCGTCCCAGGCGCGCCAATGGCCGCTCGCCGGTCTGTTCGACGGCCTGTTGTACCTCGAAAGCGGTTTCATGCACATGCATATGGATCGCGGCGTCCAGCTCTTCGGCGATGACCCGGATCTTTTCCAGGTTGGCATCGCACACCGTGTAGGGCGCGTGGGGGCCGAAGGTGATCTTGATGCGCGGATGGTGCTTGAGGTCGCCGAACAGCTCGATGCCCTGGCGGATCGCCTCATCGGCGGTGCCGGCGCCGGGAATCGGGAAGTCGAGGATCGGAATCGCGATCTGCGCACGCATGCCGCTGTTGTGCACGCAATCGCTGGCGACCTTGGGGTAGAAGTACATGTCCGAGAAGCAGGTGATACCGCCCTTGAGCTGCTCGGCAATGGCCAGGTCGGTGCCGTCACGCACGAAGGCCTCGTCGACCCACTTGGCTTCGGCGGGCCAGATGTGTTTTTCCAGCCAGGTCATCAAGGGCAGGTCATCGGCCAGACCGCGAAACAGGCTCATCGCCGCATGCCCGTGGGCGTTGATCAGGCCTGGACTGAGCAACATGCCCGGCAGTTCGCGCACTTCAGTGGCCGACAGCTTCAACGCCGCAGCCCGTGGACCGATAAAGGCGATACGCCCATTGCGGATGCCCACGCCATGGTCCTTGAGCACCACGCCGGCGGGTTCGACAGGTACCAGCCAGGTTGGCAGTAGCAATAAGTCGAGCGGGGCGGCAGTGGAGGTCATCGCAGGCTTCTTCCCGGGCAGCTATAAAAGAAGCGCGAAGTATACCCGAGCGTCCTGGCTGGCGGATCGCTATAATCGGCGGCTTTTGTTGATGAGTATGGGGTGATGGATGCGCGATCGACTGTTGGCAGCGGAGAAAGTGAAGGCCATCGATTGGCGTGATGGCACGCTGCACCTGCTCGATCAACGCGCCCTGCCGTCCCAGGAACGCTGGGTGGCCTGCTCCACGGTCGATGCAGTTGCAGCGGCCATTCGCGCCATGGTGGTGCGTGGCGCATCGGCCATCGGCATCAGCGCGGCCTATGGCCTGGTGCTCGCCGCTCGCGAGCGCATCGCCGAGGGCGGTGACTGGCAGGCCGCCTGGGAAGAGGACTACGCACTACTGGCCGATACCCGTCCGACCGCCTCGAACCTGTTCTGGGCGCTCAAGCGCATGCGCGATCGCCTGGATCGCGTCAAGAAGCACGCCGATCCGCTGGCGGTGCTGGAGGCCGAAGCGATCGCTATCCATGAAAGCGACCGGGAAGCCAACCTCGTCATGGCCCAGTTGGGCGTTGAGCGGATTCGCAAGCATCAGGGCAACGCCCAGGCGATCTTGACCCATGGCAACGCCGGCGCCTTGGCAACCGGCGGTGTCGGCACGGCCCTCGGGGTGATTCGCGCGGCCTTCCTGGAAGGCTTGGTCGAGCACGTCTACGCCAATGAAACCCGCCCATGGCTGCAAGGCTCGCGGCTGACCGCCTGGGAGCTGGCGGGCGAGGGGATCCCGGTCACCGTGAATGCCGACTCGGCCGGTGCGCATCTCCTCAAGACCAAGGGCATCACCTGGGTGATCGTCGGCGCCGATTGCATTGCCGCCAATGGCGATGTGATCAGCAAGATCGGCACCTATCAATTGGCGGTGTGCGCCATGCACCACGGCGTGCGTTTCATGGTGGTGGCGCCGAGTTCGAGCCTGGACCTGATGATGGCCACTGGTGACGATGTGGCCTTGGAGGAGCGCGATCCCGGTGAGCTGCTGGAGGTCATGGGGCAGCGCTTGGAGGTCAATGCGTTTAATCCGGTATTTGATGTGACCCCGGCCGACCTGATCGATGTGATCGTGACGGAGAAAGGCGTGATTGAGCGGCCGGATACGGCGAAATTGGCCAAGCTGATGTGCCGTAAGCGGCTGCATTGAGGGCTGTGGTGTCTGTGAAATGGCTATCGGGGGCAAGCCCCCTGCCGCATTTTGACTGTTCACAATTAAAGTGTGGGAGGGGGCTTGCCCCCGATTGGCCCTGAAAGTCAATAAAACCCTCGGATCCGCCCTCAAAAAAAAGCACCACCCCATCTCTGAGCCCCTCTCGGCCTCCTCAAGCCTGTCATCCGTCAAATTACTAGTCTCCATGCGCATCAGGGGGATAGGTGCGTGGCGGCGATTGTGATAACATCCGGCGGTTTCCAGGGCCGCCCCCAGGGGTTGCCCATAACGTGCAGATCCGTGTCATAACTCGTTGATTTGTCGTAAGTCGTTGTCAGGCAGTGTGCCGGCGACGGCGAGCTTCGTTCGTCCCATATGGATGCGACGAGGTTTCACCCGAAAAAGGAATCAGGCTTCTCATGGGCGAACTGGCCAAAGAAATCCTCCCGGTCAATATCGAAGACGAGCTGAAACAGTCCTACCTCGACTACGCGATGAGCGTGATTGTCGGTCGGGCACTGCCTGATGCGCGCGATGGCTTGAAGCCCGTGCACCGGCGTGTGCTGTTCGCAATGAGCGAGCTGGGTAACGACTGGAACAAGCCGTACAAGAAATCTGCCCGTGTTGTCGGTGACGTGATCGGTAAGTATCACCCTCACGGCGACACTGCGGTGTACGACACCATCGTTCGGATGGCCCAGCCGTTTTCCCTGCGCTACCTGCTGGTAGACGGCCAGGGCAACTTCGGTTCGGTCGACGGCGACAACGCCGCGGCCATGCGATACACCGAAGTGCGCATGACCAAGCTGGCGCACGAGCTGCTGGCCGACCTGCATAAAGAAACCGTGGACTGGGTGCCGAACTACGACGGCACCGAAATGATCCCGGCGGTCATGCCGACCAAGATTCCCAACCTGCTGGTCAACGGTTCCAGCGGTATCGCCGTGGGCATGGCCACCAACATCCCGCCGCACAACCTCGGTGAAGTCATCGACGGTTGCCTGGCCCTCATCGACAACCCTGAGCTGACCGTCGATGAGCTGATGCAATACATTCCGGGCCCGGACTTCCCGACCGCCGCGATCATCAACGGTCGCGCCGGCATCATCGAAGCCTACCGCACCGGTCGCGGCCGTATTTACATGCGCGCTCGCTCGATCATCGAGGACATCGACAAGGTCGGTGGCCGCCAGCAGATCGTCATCACCGAGCTCCCGTACCAGCTGAACAAGGCGCGTCTGATCGAGAAGATCGCCGAGCTGGTTAAAGAGAAGAAGCTCGAAGGCATCACCGAACTGCGCGACGAATCCGACAAAGACGGTATGCGCGTGGTGATCGAGCTGCGTCGTGGCGAAGTGCCTGAGGTGATCCTCAACAACCTCTACGCCCAGACCCAGCTGCAAAGCGTGTTTGGTATCAACGTGGTTGCACTGATCGACGGCCGTCCACGCATCCTGAACCTCAAGGACCTGCTGGAAGCCTTCGTACGTCACCGTCGCGAAGTGGTTACCCGCCGTACCGTGTTCGAGCTGCGCAAGGCCCGCGAGCGCGGCCACATCCTGGAAGGCCAGGCTGTAGCGCTGTCGAACATCGACCCGGTCATCGCCCTGATCAAGGCCTCGCCGACGCCGTCGGAAGCCAAGGAAGCGCTGATCAAGATGCCATGGGAATCCAGCGCCGTGGTGGCGATGGTTGAACGTGCCGGTGCCGACTCGTGCCGCCCGGAGACACTGGACCCGCAATACGGCCTGCGTGACGGCAAGTACTTCCTGTCGCCGGAACAGGCCCAGGCCATCCTGGAACTGCGCCTGCACCGCCTGACCGGCCTGGAACACGAGAAGCTGCTGGCCGAGTACCAGGAGATCCTCAACCAGATCGGCGAGCTGATCCGCATCCTCAACAGCGCCGTGCGCCTGATGGAAGTGATCCGCGAAGAACTGGAAGTGATCCGCGCCGAATACGGCGACGTGCGCCGCACCGAAATCCTCGATGCCCGCCTCGACCTGACCCTGGGTGACATGATCCCGGAAGAAGAGCGCGTGGTGACCATCTCCCACGGTGGCTATGCCAAGACCCAGCCACTGGCTGCGTACCAGGCCCAGCGCCGTGGCGGTAAAGGTAAATCGGCTACCGGCGTGAAGGATGAGGACTACATCGCTCACCTGCTGGTCGCCAACAGCCACACCACGCTGCTGCTGTTCTCCAGCAAGGGCAAGGTGTACTGGCTCAAGACCTACGAAATCCCGGAAGCCTCCCGCGCTGCCCGTGGTCGTCCGTTGGTCAACCTGCTGCCGCTGGACAGTGATGAATACATCACCACCATGCTGCCGGTCGAGGAATACACCGAAGGTCACTTCATCTTCATGGCCACCGCCAAAGGCACTGTGAAGAAGACCCCGCTGGAGTCATTCAGCCGCCAGCGCAGCGTGGGCCTGATCGCCCTGGAGCTGGACGAAGGCGACGTACTGATCAGCGCAGCCATTACCGATGGCGAGCGTGAGGTCATGCTGTTCTCCGACGGCGGCAAGGTCACTCGCTTCAAGGAATCCGACGTTCGCGCCATGGGCCGTACCGCCCGCGGTGTGCGCGGCATGCGCCTGCCGGAAGGGCAGAAGCTGATTTCGATGCTGATCCCGGAAGAAGGCAGCCAGATCCTCACCGCTTCCGAGCGTGGTTATGGCAAGCGCACCGCCATCAGCGAGTTCCCGGAGTACAAGCGTGGCGGTCAGGGCGTTATCGCCATGGTCAGCAACGACCGCAACGGCCGTCTGGTCGGCGCGGTCCAGGTGCTCGATGGCGAGGAAATCATGCTGATTTCCGACCAGGGCACCCTGGTGCGTACCCGTGTGGCCGAAGTGTCGAGCCTGGGCCGTAACACCCAGGGTGTGACCTTGATCAAGCTGGCCAAGGACGAAAAACTGGTCGGCCTGGAGCGTGTCCAGGAACCATCGGAAGTCGAAGGCGAAGAGCTGGAAGGTGAGGAGTTCGAAGGCGAGGTGATCGCAACCGGCGATGACAACGTCGACGAGCCAACCCTCGATGCTGCCGCAGACGAAGAAGAACCGCAGGAATAAGCGGACACACAGGGGGCGGATGAAGATTCGCCCCCTTGTTGTTTGTCCCTTATGAAAGTATTGAAACCCGATTTATTGCACCACCCCACCAGATCAGAGTGAGATTGGATGTGAGCAAGAGAGCCTATAACTTCTGTGCCGGTCCCGCGGCGCTTCCTGAAGCAGTCCTGCAGCGTGCGCAGGGTGAACTCCTCGACTGGCATGGAAAAGGCCTCTCCGTGATGGAAATGAGCCATCGCAGCGATGAGTTCGTGTCCATTGCCACCAAGGCCGAGCAGGATCTGCGCGACTTGCTCGACATTCCATCCAACTACAAAGTGCTGTTCCTGCAAGGCGGCGCGAGCCAGCAGTTCGCCCAGATCCCGCTGAACCTGCTGCCGGAAGACGGCACTGCCGACTACATCGACACCGGTATCTGGGGGCAGAAGGCTATTGAAGAGGCCTCGCGCTACGCTCATGTCAATGTGGCCGGCACCGCCAAGCCCTACGACTACTTCGCCATTCCCGGTCAGAACGAATGGAAGCTGTCCAAGGACGCGGCCTACGTGCACTACGTCGCGAACGAAACCATTGGCGGCCTGGAGTTCGACTGGGTGCCGGAAGTCGGCGACGTTCCGCTGGTGTGCGACATGTCTTCGGACATCCTCTCGCGGCCTATCGATGTGTCGCGCTACGGTATGATCTACGCCGGTGCGCAGAAGAACATCGGCCCGAGCGGCATCCTGGTCAATATCGTCCGTGAGGACCTGCTGGGTCGCGCCCGTTCACTGTGCCCGACCATGCTCAACTACAAGGTCGCGGCCGACAACGGCTCGATGTACAACACCCCGCCGGCCTTCGCCTGGTACCTGTCGGGCCTGGTGTTCGAGTGGCTGAAGGAGCAGGGCGGCGTGGCGGCCATGGGCAAGCTCAACGAAGAGAAGAAGCGCACCCTGTACGACTTCATCGACGCCAGTGGCCTGTACAGCAACCCGATCAACCTCACCGACCGCTCGTGGATGAACGTGCCGTTCCGCCTGGCCGATGACCGCCTGGACAAGCCCTTCCTGGCCGGTGCCGACGCCCGTGGCCTGCTGAACCTCAAGGGTCACCGTTCGGTAGGTGGCATGCGCGCCTCCATCTACAACGCTGTGGACATTCACGCGATCAATGCGCTGGTTGCCTACATGGCAGAGTTCGAAAAGGAACACGGCTAATGTCTGAACAAGAACTCAAGGCCCTGCGTGTACGCATTGACAGCCTGGACGAGAAAGTCCTGGAGCTGATCAGTGAGCGTGCGCGCTGCGCCCAGGAAGTGGCACGGGTGAAGATGGCGTCCCTGGCGGAGGGCGAAGTGCCGGTGTTCTACCGGCCGGAGCGTGAAGCCCAGGTGCTCAAGCGCGTCATGGAGCGTAACAAGGGCCCGCTGGGCAACGAAGAGATGGCGCGGTTGTTCCGTGAAATCATGTCGTCGTGCCTGGCGCTCGAGCAGCCGCTGAAAGTGGCCTACCTCGGCCCGGAAGGCACCTTCACCCAGGCGGCGGCCATGAAGCACTTCGGCCACGCGGTGATCAGCAAGCCGATGGCTGCCATCGACGAGGTGTTCCGTGAAGTGGCGGCCGGCGCGGTGAACTTTGGCGTGGTACCGGTGGAAAACTCCACCGAAGGCGCGGTCAACCACACGCTGGACAGCTTCCTTGAGCACGACATGGTGATCTGCGGCGAAGTCGAGCTGCGCATCCACCACCATCTGCTGGTGGGTGAGAACACCAAGACCGACAGCATCAGCCGCATCTATTCCCACGCCCAGTCCCTGGCCCAGTGCCGCAAGTGGCTGGATGCGCATTACCCGAATGTCGAGCGCGTGGCGGTGTCCAGCAACGCCGAAGCGGCCAAGCGGGTCAAGGGTGAATGGAATTCGGCGGCGATCGCCGGTGATATGGCGGCAGGCCTGTATGGCCTGACGCGCCTTGCCGAGAAAATCGAGGATCGCCCGGATAACTCCACGCGCTTCCTGATGATCGGCAGCCAGGAAGTGCCGCCGACCGGCGACGACAAGACTTCGATCATCGTCTCCATGAGTAACAAGCCCGGCGCGCTGCATGAGCTGCTGGTGCCGTTCCACGATAACGGGATTGACCTGACGCGCATCGAGACACGTCCTTCGCGCAGCGGTAAATGGACTTACGTGTTCTTTATCGACTTTATCGGCCACCACCGCGATCCGCTGGTCAAGGGCGTGCTGGAGAAGATCAGTCAGGAAGCCGTGGCACTCAAGGTGCTGGGCTCTTACCCGAAAGCGGTTTTGTGAGGCTTTAACATGAGTGGCAACTTCCTCGCCCTGGCCCAGCCGGGCGTGCAACAACTGTCGCCTTACGTTCCGGGCAAGCCTGTGGACGAGCTGGCGCGTGAGTTGAACCTGGATCCTTCCAAAATCGTCAAGCTGGCGAGTAACGAGAACCCACTGGGCCCAAGCCCCAAGGTATTGGCGGCGATTCGCGAAGAATTGGCCGAGCTGACCCGTTACCCGGACGGCAATGGCTTCGCCCTCAAGTCCCTGCTGGCAGAAACATGCCGGGTCGAGCTGAACCAGGTCACCCTGGGCAACGGTTCCAATGACATCCTCGAGCTGGTCGGGCGTGCCTACCTGGCGCCGGGCCTGAACGCCGTGTTCAGCGAGCACGCGTTTGCGGTCTACCCGATCGTCACCCAGGCGGTCGGTGCCGACGCCCGTGTGATTCCTGCCAAGGACTGGGGCCATGACCTGCCGGCCATGCTGGCCGCCATCGACGCCCAGACCCGCGTCGTGTTTATCGCCAACCCGAACAACCCGACCGGCACCTGGTTCGATGCACAGGCGCTGAACGACTTCCTGCAGGACGTGCCTGAGCATGTACTGGTGGTGTTGGACGAGGCCTACATCGAGTACGCCGAAGGCAGCGACCTGCCGAACGGCCTGGATTTCCTGGCGGCCTACCCGAACCTGCTGGTGTCGCGCACCTTCTCCAAGGCCTATGGCCTGGCGTCTCTGCGGGTTGGCTATGGCCTGTCGACTGCGGTGGTTGCCGATGTGCTGAACCGCGTGCGTCAACCGTTCAACGTCAACAGCCTCGCCCTGGCGGCAGCCTGTGCGGCGGTGAAGGATGCCGAGTACCTGGAGGAAGGTCGCCGCATCAACGCAAGCGGCATGTTGCAGTTGCAGGATGGCTTCCGTGAGTTGGGCCTGGGCTGGATTCCCTCCAAGGGCAACTTCATCTGTGTCGACCTTGGTCAAGTGGCCGCCCCGGTATTCCAGGGGCTGCTGCGTGAAGGTGTGATCGTGCGGCCGGTGGCCAACTACGGCATGCCGAACCACCTGCGGATCACCATCGGCTTGCCGGCTGAAAACAGCCGCTTCCTGGAGGCGCTGGCCAAGGTCCTGGCTCGTGGTTGATGTCACTGCATTGCAACCTGCCGTGCCTATGATCGGTCGCCTGGTGGTGGTCGGCCTGGGCTTGATCGGTGGCTCCTTCGCCAAAGGCCTGCGCGAAAGCGGGCTGTGCGGCGAAGTGGTCGGTGTGGACCTTGACCCGCAATCGCGCAAGCTGGCGGTGGAGTTGGGCGTGGTGGATCGCTGCGAGGCGGACCTGGCGCTGGCGTGCCAGGGGGCTGACGTGATCCAGCTCGCGGTGCCGATCCTGGCCATGGAGAAACTGCTGGCGGTATTGGCCGGCATGGACCTGGGTCAGGCGATCCTGACCGATGTCGGCAGTGCCAAGGGCAATGTGGTGCGGGCGGCGCAACAGGCTTTTGGTGGCATGCCGTCGCGTTTTGTGCCGGGCCATCCGATTGCCGGTTCCGAGCAGAGCGGGGTGGAGGCGTCCAATGCGCAGCTGTTCCGCCGCCATAAAGTGATCCTGACGCCGCTGGAACAAACCGATCCGGCCGCGCTGGCCGTGGTGGATCGTCTCTGGCGTGAGCTGGGGGCGGACGTGGAGCATATGCAGGTCGAACGCCACGACGAAGTGCTGGCGGCGACCAGCCATTTGCCCCATCTGTTGGCATTCGGCCTGGTGGACTCTCTGGCCAAGCGCAACGAAAACCTCGAGATTTTCCGTTACGCCGCCGGTGGCTTCCGCGATTTCACGCGGATTGCCGGCAGCGATCCGGTGATGTGGCACGACATCTTTCTCGCCAATCGCGAAGCGGTGTTGCGCACCCTGGACACCTTCCGCAGTGACCTCGACGCCTTGCGCGACGCGGTCGATGCCGGGGATGGCCATCAATTATTGGGCGTGTTCACCCGTGCGCGGGTGGCGCGTGAGCATTTCAGCAAGATCCTGGCTCGCCGGGCCTATATGGAAACCGCTGTGAACGCCGATGACCTGACCTTCCTCGCCAGCCCGGGCGGCCGCTTGAGCGGGCGTATCCGGGTGCCGGGTGACAAGTCGATCTCCCATCGCTCGATCATGCTCGGCTCGTTGGCCGAGGGCGTGACGGAGGTGGAAGGGTTCCTTGAGGGTGAAGACGCCCTGGCGACCCTGCAGGCGTTTCGCGACATGGGCGTGGTGATTGAAGGGCCGCACCATGGGCGCGTGACCATTCATGGTGTGGGCTTGCACGGCTTGAAGCCGGCGCCGGGGCCGATCTACCTGGGCAATTCCGGTACGTCCATGCGCCTGCTGTCCGGTTTGTTGGCGGCACAAAGCTTTGACAGCGTGTTGACCGGCGATGCTTCCCTGTCCAAGCGCCCGATGAACCGCGTGGCCAAGCCATTGCGGGACATGGGCGCGGTGATCGAGACCGGGCCGGAAGGGCGTCCGCCGCTGACCATTCGTGGCGGCCAGGCGCTCAAAGGCATGAGCTATGCAATGCCTATGGCCAGTGCCCAGGTCAAATCGTGCCTGCTGCTGGCGGGGCTGTATGCCGAAGGTCAAACCGCAGTGACCGAGCCTGCGCCAACCCGTGACCATACCGAGCGTATGTTGCGCGGTTTTGGTTACCCGGTTGCGGTGGAAGGCGCTACCGCATCGGTGGAATCGGGTCATGTACTGACGGCTGCCCATATTGAAGTGCCGGGGGACATCTCCTCTTCGGCATTCTTCCTGGTGGCGGCTTCGATTGCCGAAGGCTCCGAATTGTTGCTTGAGCATGTCGGCGTCAACCCGACCCGCACCGGGGTGATCGATATCCTGCGGTTGATGGGGGCCGATATCACCTTGGAAAACCCGCGCGAAGTGGGTGGCGAGCCTGTCGCTGACCTGCGGGTGCGGGCAGCTGTATTGAAGGGTATCGAGATTCCGGAAGCGCTGGTGCCGCTGGCTATTGATGAATTCCCCGTGTTGTTCGTCGCGGCCGCCTGCGCTGAAGGCCGGACCATTTTGCGGGGCGCCGAAGAGTTGCGCGTGAAAGAGTCCGACCGTATTCAGGTCATGGCCGACGGTCTGCAGGTGTTGGGGGTGAAGTGTGAACCGACCGCCGATGGGATTATCATTGACGGTGGCGTGATGGGCGGTGGTGAAGTCCATGCCCATGGCGATCACCGGATTGCCATGGCCTTCAGTGTGGCTTCCCTGCGGGCGGCTGCGCCGATTCGTATCCATGACTGCGCCAATGTTGCTACGTCTTTTCCGAACTTTCTTACACTGTGTGCCCAAGTCGGCATCCGTGTTGCCCAAGAGGCTCAATTGTGAATATCAAAGCACCGGTGATTACCATCGACGGGCCAAGCGGCTCGGGCAAAGGCACGATCGCCGGCATCCTGGCCAAGCGCCTGGGCTGGTGCCTGCTGGATTCCGGCGCGCTGTACCGCCTGCTGGCGTTTGCCGCACGCAACCATGGCGTCGACCTGACCAACGAAGAATCCCTGAAGCTGCTGGCCGCGCACCTCGATGTGCAGTTCGTCGGCGCGACGGAAGGTCATCCCCAGCGCATCATCCTGGAAGGGGACGATGTGACCGATGACCTGCGTAACGAGCAGGTCGGCTCCTGGGCCTCCCAGGTTGCCGCGCTGCCGGCGGTGCGTGATGCGCTGTTGCAGCGTCAGCGGGCTTTCCAGGAACCGCCGGGGCTGGTGGCCGATGGCCGTGACATGGGTACGGTTGTGTTTCCCGAGGCGCCGCTGAAGATTTTCCTGACCGCCAGCGCCGAGGAGCGGGCTCGCCGCCGCTACTTGCAGTTGAAGGGCAAAGTCGATGGTGTTAGTCTGTCGAGTCTGCTAGATGAGATCCGTGCACGTGATGAGCGTGATACCCAGCGCGCAGTAGCCCCGCTCAAGCCGGCGGCTGATGCCATACAGCTGGATTCCACGGAGTTGTCCATCGAGCAGGTGCTGGAACGCATCTTGAGTGAAATCGCCATTCGCGATATCGCCGGGTGATCAAGAAGGCCGCAGGGGACCAGTCATAGTCCTGCGGTGGCTTCTTTTAACTGAAACTGACCCACACCGTCTGGGGTGTGGAGATGGGCGTATTCTTCGCCCTTATCAACAGGAATTAAAATGAGCGAAAGCTTTGCGGAACTCTTTGAAGAAAGCCTAAAAACCCTGAACCTTCAGGCAGGCTCCATCATCACCGGTGTTATCGTTGATATCGATTACCAAGCTCGCTGGGTAACCGTTCACGCTGGTCTGAAGTCTGAAGCTCTGATCCCGCTGGAACAGTTCTACAACGATGCTGGTGATCTGACAATCAATGTCGGTGACGAAGTTCACGTTGCTCTGGACTCGGTTGAAGACGGTTTCGGTGAAACCAAGCTGTCCCGTGAAAAAGCCAAGCGCGCTGAATGCTGGATTGTTCTCGAAGCAGCCTTCGCAGCTGAAGAAGTGGTCAAGGGCGTTATCAACGGTAAGGTTAAAGGCGGCTTCACTGTCGACGTTAACGGCATCCGTGCGTTCCTGCCAGGTTCTTTGGTCGACGTTCGTCCTGTGCGCGACACCACGCACCTGGAAGGCAAAGAACTCGAATTCAAGGTCATCAAGCTCGACCAGAAGCGCAACAACGTTGTCGTTTCCCGTCGCAGCGTCCTGGAAGCAGAGAACTC
>Ga0207696_1000062_pt1 | contig 239603 bp, 256 predicted proteins | sample KBSS54metaG_FD_184403 | JGI IMG/M metagenome (GOLD analysis project Ga0207696, IMG submission 184403) | Switchgrass rhizosphere microbial communities from Kellogg Biological Station, Michigan, USA - KBS S5-4 metaG (SPAdes) (version 2) | ecosystem: Host-associated > Plants > Roots > Rhizosphere... | reverse complement strand
TCAAGGGAGCCTGCATATTACTGGTGGTGTTGTATCACACCGTATTACCTGGATTCGAAGGCACGGTGAAATTATTGACGGCAGGTTGGATCCCGGCAGAAATATGGGTGCAGTTTAATACCGTATTGTCGCCGCTGCGTATGCCGGCGTTTTTCTTTGTTTCGGGCTTATTAGCCACTAACGGTATTTTAAATCGGCCGTGGAAACAGGTGTTTACCAGCCGCATCACCAACCTGTTTTATCTCTATATTTTGTGGGGCTTTATTCAGTGGTGGTCGATTGTTGGCATCTCAACCGAGATAACCGGGCAGCGTATTTCGCAGAACCTTAATGCAGCGTATGCCGGTTCGCTGCTGGAGTTCTTAAAGCTCACTTTCCTCGCCATGAGCACCTCGTGGTATCTCTACGGCTTAGCGCTCTATTTCCTGTGCGCCAAGATCTTTAAACAGCAGAAAGTGGCGTTGCTGGTGGTGGCGATTGCGCTCAACTATCTGGCGGTGGAGAAAATTATTCCGTACTGGGGACCACAAAGCGTGGCGCAGTATTTCCTGTTCTTCCTGCTGGGGGCGTTCTGGAGCCCGATGATGCTGCGTCTCAGTGAATGGCGTCGCGACAACATTGTGCCCTGGGCGATATTGGCGGCGATCTCGGGCCTGCATATCATCTTTGGTCTGGATAAGAGCCTGTTCCTGTGCATCCTCGCGGTGCTGGGCAGCGTGGCGGCCTGTCGCTGGCTGAACGCGCGTTTCAAGATGAGTTATTTGAACTGGGTCGGGCGCAACACGCTGCAAATTTACGTGATTCACCGCATCTTCATTGAGTTCTTCGGCATGTCGGCGATTCTGTTTGCCCAGCGCCATCACCTGTTTGAGCAAGCGTGGTTCTCCATTCTGTGGGCCTGCTTCTATCCGCTGGCGATTGTTGGGATCTGTTCGCTGTGTTCGGTGGCGGTGTGGCAGGTTACTAATCGTGGATTGGGGCAGTCGCTGTTTGTGTTTCCAACGTTGATCGGATTGAAACGGAATAAGTCTGCGGCCTGAAAATTCACGCGATGAATCGCGCCGCTACGAAGTCATGCACTGACTGTAGCGGCGCACTTTATTGCGCGTTTTAACCGATGGTCATCAAACTCGCATTACCGCCCGCAGCGGCGGTATTGACGCTGAGTGAACGCTCAATGAGCAAACGCTCCAGCAGCAGATTGGTTTCGCCGCGGGCGAAGCCCTGCACCGAGACAATCGCGCCATCGCGTGCCGCGACCTGCTCACACAGGCTGCGCAGCTGATCGGCATCACCGTGATAAATCACCGCATCAAACTCCGCCGCCAGCGCATCCTTCACCAGCTTGACGTGCGCTTGCACTGCAGCAGGCAAAGACGTACGCAGCGCACGATGCAGCTCATCATCCTGCCAGATGGCCTGACTGCCGACGCTGGTTACCGCCGCCAGTTGCGTCAGCGCGTCTTCTGCGTTATCGGCGATGCACAGCACATGTTCGCGCGGCAGCAGGGTGAAGGTATTGCGCTCGCCGGTTGGGCCCGGCAGCAGACGCACCGTACCGGCCTGCGCCAGCTCGTCGTAACGCTGACACAGCGCCAGCAGCTCAGGCTTATCCTGCGCCCACTGCTGCAATGCCTGATGCGCGCGCATTAGCTCGGCACGCACTGTGCTGTCAACCGGGCGCTCGGCATCCTGACGATCAAAGGTGATACGCAGCGCGCCATCTGGACGGTTGGCCAGCAGGCGATAGAGATAGAGCGGACCACCGGCTTTTGGACCGGTGCCCGACAAGCCTTCGCCGCCGAACGGCTGCACGCCGACGACCGCACCCACCATATTGCGGTTTACATACAGGTTGCCGACTTTAGCGCTCGCCGTAACCTGCGCGATGGTTTCATCGATGCGGGTATGCACGCCGAGCGTCAGGCCGTAACCCGACGCGTTAATCTGCTCCACCAGCTGCGGCAAGTTATTGCGCGAGAAACGCACCACGTGCAGCACCGGACCAAACACCTCTTTATCCAGATCGCTCACCTGATCCAGCTCGATCAGCGTCGGCTTGATAAAGGTGCCGCTGTTCCACTCTTTGCTGTCCTGTGGATTCTCCTGCGCCGCCTGATAGACGGTGAAGCCCTTGTTGCGCAGCGCCTGAATGTGACGTTCGATATTGGCTTTCGCTTCGGCATCGATCACCGGACCAATGTCGGTCGAGAGACGTTCCGGGTTGCCCATGCGGCACTCGGCCATCGCACCACGCAGCATTTTCAGCGTGTGATCGGCCACATCGTCCTGCACGCACAGCAGACGTAGCGCCGAGCAGCGTTGACCGGCACTATCAAAGGCCGAAGCCACGATATCCACCACCACCTGTTCGGTGAGCGCTGAGGAATCCACGATCATCGCGTTCATGCCGCCGGTTTCGGCAATCAGCGGCGTCGGACGACCCTGAGGATCGAGACGACCAGCCAGATTACGCTGCAGCAATGTCGCCACCGCGGTTGAACCGGTGAACATCACACCGCGCACGCGCTCGTCGCCGGTCAGTTGCGCACCCACGGTTTCGCCCTGGCCCGGCAGCAGTTGCAACACGCCAGCCGGTACGCCGGCATCCAGCAGGATGTGCACCGCCTGCGCGGCAATCAGCGGAGTTTGCTCCGCCGGTTTTGCCAGCACGCTGTTACCCGCCGCCAGCGCTGCGGCAACTTGTCCGGTAAAGATCGCCAGCGGGAAGTTCCACGGGCTAATGCACACCACCGGACCAAGCGGACGATGGGTTTCGTTATCGAAATCGTCGCGCACCATGCCCGCGTAGTAGTAGAGGAAATCAACCGCTTCACGCACCTCGGCGATGGCGTTGTTGTAGGTTTTACCGGCTTCACGCACCAGCAGGCCAATCAACTGCTGCATCTGGCCTTCCATCGCTTCGGCGGCACGCTCCAGAATCGCGGCACGCTCCTGCGGTGGCGTCGCGAACCAGATTGGACCGGCATTGACTGCCGCATCCAGTGCAGCCGAGACTTCGGCTTCGGTAGCTTCACGCACGCTGCCCACCACATCTGTTGGTGCAGAAGGGTTAAGCACCGGGCGGCTGACGCCTTCGCCCAATTCACCTTCTACCAGCGGCTGGGCAATCCACGGCTGGCTGGCGCTGTTGAGCAGGGCACTGGAGAGCGACGCCAGACGATGTTCGTTGGCCATATCCAGACCGGCGGAGTTAGCGCGTTTGGCGCCATACAGATCGCGCGGCAGCGGGATTTTCGGATGCGGTAAACCAATCGCGCCTTCCGCAATGCCCATTTTCTCCACGGCGGCAACCGGATCGGCGACCAGCTCATCCAGTGGCAAGGTGTTATCAGCGATGCGGTTAACGAAGGAGGTATTGGCACCGTTCTCCAGCAGACGACGCACCAGATACGCCAGCAGCGTTTCGTGGGTACCGACCGGCGCATAAATGCGACACGGTCGGTTCAGTTTGCCATCGGCCACTTTACCGACAACCTGCTCATACAGCGGTTCACCCATGCCGTGCAGGCACTGGAATTCGTACTGGCCTGGATAATAGTTATTGCCCGCCAGCTGGTAGATCGCCGCCAGCGTGTGCGCGTTGTGGGTAGCAAACTGCGGATAGATCAGGTTCGGCACCGCGAGCAGTTTGCGCGCGCATGCCAGATATGAGATGTCGGTGTACATCTTGCGGGTATAGACCGGATAGCCTTCCAGACCTTCAATCTGCGCGCGTTTGATTTCGCTGTCCCAATACGCGCCTTTCACCAGGCGAATCATCAGACGGCGACGGCTGCGCTGCGCCAAATCAATCAGCGAATCAATCACGAACGGACAGCGCTTCTGATACGCCTGAATCACAAAGCCGATGCCGTTCCAGCCTTCCAGCTCCGGTTCAAAGCAAAGTTTTTCCAGCAGATCGAGCGACAGCTCAAGGCGATCGGCTTCTTCCGCATCGATGTTAATACCGATGTCATACGTGCGCGCCAGCAGCGTCAGGGATTTAAGGATCGGGTAGAGTTCGTCCATCACGCGCTCATACTGCGCGCGGCTGTAGCGCGGATGCAGCGCTGACAGTTTGATGGAGATGCCCGGACCTTCATAAATACCGCGACCGTTCGACGCCTTGCCGATGGCGTGAATCGCCTGCTGATAAGAAACCAAATAGGCTTTGGCATCGCTGGCGGTCAGCGCCGCTTCGCCCAGCATGTCGTATGAGTAACGGAACCCTTTCTCTTCCAGTTTGCGCGCATTGGCCAGCGCTTCGGCGATGGTTTCACCCGTAACAAACTGCTCGCCCATCAGGCGCATCGCCATGTCCACGCCTTTACGGATCAGCGGTTCGCCGCTTTTACCGATGATGCGATTGAGCGAGCGCGACAGATTAGCCTCATTATGGGTAGAGACCAGACGGCCGGTAAACAGCAAGCCCCAGGTGGCGGCGTTAACAAACATCGACGGGCTGCGGCCAAGATGCGATTGCCAGTTGCCATTGCTGATTTTGTCGCGGATTAACGCATCACGCGTCGGCTTATCCGGAATACGCAGTAGCGCTTCCGCCAGACACATCAGCGCCACGCCTTCCTGCGAGGAGAGTGAGAACTCCTGCAGCAAGCTTTGCACCATGCCGGCGCGGCCGGTTGCACCTTTCTGGTGCCGCAATTTATCGGCAAGGCTGTAAGCCAGCTGATGGGTTTTCTCGGCCAGCGGGGCAGGGAGACGCGCTTGTTCCAGCAGCATTGGCACCGCATCCGTTTCCGGACGACGCCATGCGGCGGTGATCGCTGAGCGGCTGACTGACTGCGGTAAAATATGTTCGGCGAAGTCGAGGAAAGGCTGCAGCGCCTCGTCGGGCACGCTTTCATCACCGGCGGCATCAATCAGCAACTGCGGAATTTCCGGCACGGATTCACCGGCTTCCAGCTGCTCCAGATAATTAAAAATGGCCTGCTTGATCAGCCAGTGTGATGTGCGGTCAAGCTTCTGCGCCGCCAGTTTAATGCGATCGCGGGTGGCTTCATCCAGCTTCACCCCCATGGTAGTCGTTCCCATGATGTCCTCATCCTCGAAAAGTAGTGATTCAACGCTTGCGTGGCAGCAATATCACCTATGTTGCAACTTTGTGCAACCAGGTTAAATGTGACCTCGGTTGCACGCTTTGAACCGCCGAAAGTGTTAAATCGATAAATGCGGCATGAAAATTGCTGCAAGAAACTCGCCAATGTTGCAACCGCCAGCAACAAGACGGTTCCTGAACCCGATAAGGTGCAACTCAAACTGTGAGCAGGCGCAACCTGCTGGCATTAAAAAAGCGAAGGAAGGTGAAACCGGTGTAACAGCTGTGTTAAATGCATTGTGCGCGCCGACCCTTTGCGGCAGGATACCGCGCCTTAAGAGAAATCGCTTTCTCTGGATGCGGTGAAACCAGGCTGCTGTCCCGTTCCGACAGCTGATCAAAAAGATTTCTCTTGATGGATCAAATAATAAGTGGAGAGACTCATGAGTGTAAGTACACCGATGTTGGTGACCTTTGTAGTGTATATCCTTGGGATGGTGCTGATAGGTTTCATCGCCTGGCGATCAACCAAAAGCTTCGATGACTATATTCTCGGCGGGCGCAGTTTAGGGAGCGTCGTGACCGCGCTCTCTGCGGGTGCTTCCGATATGAGCGGCTGGTTATTGATGGGCCTGCCGGGCGCCATTTTCCTGTCCGGGATCTCCGAAAGTTGGATCGCCATCGGCCTGATCATCGGCGCCTGGCTGAACTGGCGCATCGTGGCGGGCCGTCTGCGTGTGCAGACCGAGCATCACGATAATGCCTTAACCCTGCCAGACTTCTTCTCCAGCCGTTTCGAAGATAACAGCAAACTGCTGCGCGTTATCTCGGCGGTGGTGATTCTGATCTTCTTCACTATCTATTGTGCGTCTGGCGTGGTTGCCGGTGCGCGTCTGTTTGAAAGTACCTTTGGTATGGATTACCAGACCGCGCTGTGGGCAGGTGCCGCTGCCACCATTCTCTACACGCTGGTGGGCGGTTTCCTCGCGGTGAGCTGGACCGATACCGTGCAGGCCAGCCTGATGATTTTTGCGCTAATTCTGACGCCAATTATCGTGATTGTCGCCGTCGGCGGCCTGGATGATTCACTGGCGGTGATCAGGGCGAAGAGCCTCGAAAACCTCGATATGCTGAAAGGGCTGAACTTTGTCGCGGTGATTTCGCTGCTCGGTTGGGGACTTGGCTACTTTGGGCAGCCGCATATTCTGGCGCGCTTTATGGCGGCCGATTCGCATCACACCATCCGCAGCGCGCGTCGTATCGGTATGATTTGGATGATCCTGTGCCTGGGTGGCGCGGTGGCGGTGGGCTTCTTTGGTATCGCCTACTTCGAGAACCATCCCGATCAGGCGGCGGGCGTAAGCCAGAATGGCGAGCGTATCTTTATCGAACTGGCGCGTATTCTGTTCAATCCGTGGATTGCCGGTATCTTGCTCTCAGCGATTCTCGCCGCGGTGATGTCGACCTTAAGCTGCCAGCTGCTGGTGTGCTCCAGCGCCTTGACCGAGGATCTCTATAAAGGCTTCCTGCGTAAAAACGCCAGCCAGAAAGAGCTGGTGTGGGTAGGGCGCTTGATGGTGCTGCTGATTGCCTTGATTGCTATCGCGTTGGCTGCCAACCCGGAAAACCGCGTGTTAGGTCTGGTGAGCTATGCGTGGGCTGGCTTCGGTGCCGCCTTTGGTCCGGTGGTGCTGTTCGGCGTGTGCTGGAAACGCATGACGCGCAACGGCGCGTTGGCCGGTATGGTGATTGGCGCGCTGACCGTATTGCTGTGGAAAGATTATGGCTACGCAGAGCTGTATGAAATCATCCCAGGCTTCGCGTTCGCCAGTATTGCGATTGTGGTATTTAGCTTGCTGGGTCGCGGCCCATCAGAAGCGGCGCAGCAGCGCTTTGCCGCCGCCGAAGCCCAATACCACAGCAAATAACCTCTATCGCCATTGATGGCGACGTGTTTGATGAACCCCCGGGTGCGTAGAAATGCGCACCCTCTAAAACCCGCCCCCCAATCCGCAAAACAAAATTAATTTCCTGCAGTGACTTGTATTTCTCTCTTCAGTAATGATAATCACTATCGTTCGCACTTTACGTTTTTTTACCTAAGGTTTACCCTTCTTAAAATTCAAGAGGTTGGTGATGTTCGTTCCCTTTCTCATTATGCTGCGCGAAGGTCTGGAAGCAGCGCTCATCGTCAGCCTGATTGCCAGCTATCTCAAACGAACCCAGCGCACCCAATGGTTTCCCGCCATGTGGGCCGGCGTATTTATCGCTGCCGCGCTCTGCTTAGCGTTGGGCATCTTTATTAATGAAACTACCGGTGAGTTCCCACAAAAACAGCAGGAGCTGTTCGAAGGCATTGTCGCGGTGATTGCCGTGGTGATCCTGACGTCGATGGTGTTCTGGATGCGCAAAGTTTCGCGCAATATCAAAGCCACGCTGGAAAAATCGGTCGATCAGGCGTTGCAGAAGCAGGGCAGCAGCGGTTTCCCGCTGGTGCTGATGGTGTTTCTGGCGGTGGCGCGTGAAGGGCTGGAGTCGGTGTTCTTCCTGCTGGCCGCGTTCACGCAAGATGTGGGTTATGCGCCGCCGCTCGGCGCGGTGCTCGGCCTCGCAACCGCCGTGGCGCTGGGCTTTTTGCTCTATTACGGCGGCATTCGCCTGAACCTGGCGCGCTTTTTCCGCTGGACCAGTTTGTTCATTCTGTTTGTCGCAGCGGGGTTGTCCGCCGGCGCCATTCGCGCCTTCCATGAGGCCGGTTTGTGGAATCACTTCCAGGATGTAGCGTTTGATATGAGCAACACGCTTTCAACGCACTCGGTGTTCGGCACGCTTTTGGAAGGGATTTTAGGTTACCAGGAAACGCCAAGCGTCAGCGAAGTGGCGGTGTGGCTTGCCTATCTCATCCCGGCGCTGCTGCTGTTTTTCTTCCCGGCCCGGCCTGCAGTCAACGCGGCACGTACCACACGCTGAAATTTAATCAGGCGCAATTGCGCGCCTGTTCTTCCATGTAACAGGGATATCACTATGACGATTCGCTTCCGCCGCAAGGCGCTGTTGGTTGCTATGCTGGCGCTTTCCGGTGCGGCTACTGCTGCCGTCCCGCAAGTCACGGTCACCGTGACGGACAAACAATGTGAGCCGATGTCGCTCAACGTGCAGGCCGGTAAAACCCAGTTCATCATCAAAAACAACAGCCAGAAAGCGCTGGAGTGGGAGATCCTGAAAGGGGTGATGGTGGTGGAAGAGCGTGAAAACATCGCGCCTGGCTTCAGCCAGAAACTCACCGCCAATCTGGAAGCGGGCGAATATGACATGACCTGCGGCCTGCTCAGCAACCCGAAAGGCAAGCTGGTGGTGAGCGGCGATGCGAAGAAAGCGGCAAACGGTAAACCGGATGTGCTGGAGCTGGTTGGCCCGATCGCCGACTACAAAGTCTACGTGATGAATGAAGTAAAAGAGCTGGTAGCAGGCACCAAAGTGTTTACCGATGCGGTGAAAGCCGGCGACATTGAGAAAGCCAAAGCGCTATTCGCACCTACGCGCGTGCATTACGAGCGTATTGAACCTATTGCTGAGCTGTTCTCCGATCTGGATGGCAGCATTGATGCGCGTGAAGATGACTTCGAGAAGAAAAATGAAGATCCGAAATTCACCGGTTTCCACCGCCTGGAAAAAATCCTGTTCGCCGATAACACCACCAAAGGTGCCGAAGAGTTCGCCAGCAAGCTAAATCAGGATGTGCTCGATCTGCAAACCCGCATCAGCGAACTGGCGTTTCCACCGGCGAAGGTGGTTGGCGGCGCAGCCGGTCTGATTGAAGAAGTGGCCTCCAGCAAGATCTCAGGTGAAGAGGATCGTTACAGCCGTACCGATCTCTCCGACTTCCAGGCCAACATCGATGGCGCGCAGAAAATCGTTGATCTGCTGCGTCCGCTGCTGCAGAGAAACAACCCGCAGCTGCTGGCGAAAGTGGATGCTAACTTCAGGAAAGTCGACGGCATTCTCAGCAAATATCGCACCAAAGATGGCTTTGAATCGTACGAAAAACTGACTACCGCTGACCGTAACGCGCTGAAAGGCCCGATTACCACGCTGGCGGAAGATCTCTCACTGCTGCGTGGAACCTTGGGTCTCGACTGATCATGAGTGATAAATATGACGCGGCGCAGCCGTCGCGTCGTCGATTATTGCAGGGATTAGGCATGTTGGGTGGCGCAGCCGCCCTCGGCGGCGGTTGTCCGTTCCATACCGCAACCGCCGATAGCTTCTCTCCCGGCACGGTTGCACCCAACTCGCGCCAGCAGGCGCAACCTTTTTACGGCGCCCATCAGGCCGGTATCGTCACGCCGCAGCAGGCATCCATGATGCTGGTGGCGTTTGATGTGCTGGCGAGCGACAAAGCCGAGCTTGAACGTCTGTTCCGCTTGCTAACCGATCGCTTCGCTTTTCTCACGCAAGGTGGACCGGCGCCGGCGGTCACCAATCCGCAGCTGCCGCCGATGGATTCGGGGATTCTTGGTGCCGATATCGCGCCCGACAATCTCACCATGACGTTATCGGTCGGCACCTCGCTGTTTGATGAGCGCTTCGGCTTAAGCAAACACAAGCCTGCGCAGCTGCAAACCATGACGCGTTTTCCCAACGATTCGCTGGATGCGGAACAGTGCCATGGCGACCTGCTGCTCCAGATTTGCGCCAACACCCAGGATACGGTGATTCACGCGCTGCGCGACATCATTAAACGCACGCCCGATCTGCTGGCGGTGCGCTGGCGTCGCGACGGTTTTATTGCCGACCACGCGGCGCGCAGCAACGGCAAAGAAACGCCGATCAACCTGCTCGGTTTCAAAGATGGTACCGCCAATCCCGATACGCATAATCCGGCATTGATGGATCAACTCTTGTGGGTCACGCACGAACAGCAGGAACCGGCGTGGACGCACGGCGGCAGCTATCAGGCGGTGCGTATCATCCGTTTTCACGTAGAAATGTGGGACCGTACGCCGCTCGGCGAGCAGCAAACCATCTTTGGTCGTGAGAAGTTATCAGGCGCGCCGCTGGGTATGAAAAACGAGCATGACGTACCGGATTACAGCAAAGATCCCGATGGCGATTTGATTGCGCTGGATGCGCATATTCGTCTCGCCAATCCACGCACGCCGGAAACCGACAGCAGCTTGATGCTGCGGCGCGGTTACAGCTATTCCAGCGGTATTACCGGCTCGGGTCAGCTGGATATGGGTTTATTGTTTGTTTGCTACCAGCATGATTTAACCAAGGGCTTTATTACCGTACAGCAGCGTCTCAATGGCGAAGCGCTGGAAGAATATATTCGCCCGATTGGCGGCGGATACTTTTTCGCGCTGCCGGGCGTGGCGGATAAAAACCATTATCTCGGGCAATCTTTATTGCAGGCCTGATTAATAAATGTGCAGCGCCTGCGGTGGTTACCGCTTCGCAGGCGCATTTGTTGAGTCTTCCTTAAACTTTCCGCTGGAAGTAACCGCTTCCGAATGTTCTTAAAAAGTTCTGTTACCCATTAATAAATCATCTATATGATAAATATGAGAAATTTAATTTAAGGTAAAAAACCTTAGGCTTCGCTTATCTTTTTTTCTTTACTGCTACGTAAAAATAATGTTGCAAACCACCGCAAATATGATGCACTTTATTCATAAGCGTTGTCAGTTGTGTGGCTAAGCCACTGGAGTTCGCGCATGATTCGTCTCTCTTTGGGACAGTTAAATAGTTTCACCACACGCAGTCCACTGCGGGGGATTTCTTCCCTCCAACGTAACCTCGCTATTTTTCAAACATCGTTCTTGTTCAATCTCATTTTCTTTACCGGTGCGCGCCTGCGTCTCGGCGCTGATGCACACCATTCTCACTGGCTCGACACGGCTTACAAGGAAGCCAACTAAACCTCTAAAGCGTTCAAGTCATCGCCGCGGGTGATCCGCCGCGATAAATGAAACCAACTGTAAGGTGCCACTATGGGAAGACAGAAAGCAGTGATCAAAGCACGTCGTGAAGCAAGACGCGTTATTCGTAGCGACTCTCGCAGTCACCGTCAGCGTGAAGAAGAATCGGTCACTTCGCTGGTGCAAATGGGTGGGTTGGATTCGATTGGTATGGCACGTGATGCACGTGACCGCGGGCCGATTGAAGCCAGAAATGAAGCTCAGGCACACTATCTCCATGCCATAGAAACGAAACAGCTTATTTTCGCTACTGGTGAAGCCGGCTGCGGAAAAACCTGGATTAGCGCAGCCAAAGCGGCTGAGGCCCTGATCAATAAGGATATCGAAAGGATTATCGTAACGCGCCCGGTTCTGCAGGCGGATGAAGATCTCGGTTTCCTCCCCGGAGACATTTCCGAGAAATTCGCGCCTTATTTCCGACCGGTTTATGACGTTCTGGTTAAACGTCTCGGCGCTTCCTTTATGCAATACTGCCTGCGGCCCGAAATTGCCAAGGTAGAGATCGCGCCCTTCGCCTACATGCGTGGACGTACCTTTGAAAATGCGGTGGTGATCCTTGATGAGGCACAAAACGTCACCGCCGCACAGATGAAGATGTTCCTGACTCGCTTGGGGGAAAACGTGACGGTTATCGTCAACGGCGATATTACCCAGTGCGACCTGCCATCTCACGCCAGGTCTGGCCTTGCCGATGCGTTAGCGCGCTTCGAAGAGGATGAAATGATCGGCGTGGTGCGTTTCGGCAAAGAGGATTGCGTCCGTTCAGCGCTGTGCCAACGCACGCTGCACGCTTACAGTTAACCGTTTGATTGAGAATGTAGCTTAAGTAAAACCCGGCGCGCGCCGGGTTTTTTTATTGTGTCCCCCCTCGGCTCGACACCATCCCCCTGCGGTAACAATTAGCGCCATTGTATTATTGATGCCTGTAAAAGTATTTTTGGTGATAAATGGCACTTCCGGTCAAAAATAATTTTAAGAACAATCCTAGTCACTTTATCAGGGTTCATCAGGGGCTTAACTCAAATCATAAGAAATTTCCTATATAAATCAGACCGCAAAGATCATCTCGCTTTATTGCCTTCCTAAAATTCCAGCTATATATTCGCGCGGTAACACACAGGGAAAGTGTGCCTACGCGTGCTTTCCGCGCCATTTTTACAAGGAGTAAACATGAGCAACTCTTACCAGAATGAAATCCCTAAAGCCCGTATCAACCTCAAGCTAGACCTGCACACCGGTGGAGCGGCGAAGAAAACCGAGCTCCCTCTCAAGCTGCTGGTGACCGGCGATTTCAGTAACGGCGCGGAAGACCGCCCGCTGTCTGAACGCGAAAAAATCAACGTCAACAAAAACAACTTCAACAGCGTGCTGGCCGATATCGCGCCAACGGTGTCATTTGCCGTGCCGAACACCCTGGCCGGTGACGGCAGCGAAGAGAACGTTCAGCTTAACTTCCGCGACATGAAGGATTTCGAGCCGGAGCAGGTTGCCCGCCAAATCCCTCAGCTGCGCGCCATGCTGGCGATGCGCAATCTGCTGCGCGACCTTAAATCCAACCTGCTGGATAACGTCACTTTCCGCAAAGAGCTGGAAGCCATCCTGAAAGATCCGGCACTCAGCGACGAACTGCGCAGCGAGCTGTCTGCGTTAGCCACCGATCAAGCCTGATCATCCCCGTAACGGACTATAGAGAGAGAATGCTGATGTCAGTTCAGAATGAAACCCATGCCAATGGTGCAACCACCGTGCTGGATCGCCCGGCTGCGGGCAGCGTCTACGCGTCGCTGTTTGAAAAAATCAACCTCAACCCGGTGTCAGAGCTGAGCGACCTCAACGTCTGGCAGGATAATCAGGCGATGTCTGATGCCACCGCCGACGAGCGCGTGACGGCCGCGATGCAGGTGTTCCTGACGCGTCTGAAAATCAGCGGCGCGAAAGTGGAGAAGCTGGATAAAAACCTGCTGGATCATCACATCGCCGAGCTGGACCGCCAGATCAGCCGCCAGCTGGACGCGGTAATGCACCACGACGAATTCCAGAAAGTGGAATCGGCGTGGCGTGGCCTGAAGTCGCTGGTGGATAAAACTGACTTCCGCCAGAACGTGAAAATTGAAGTGCTCGACGTATCGAAAGACGATCTGCGTCAGGATTTCGAAGATGCGCCGGAAATCATCCAGAGCGGCCTCTATCTGCAAACCTACGTCGCCGAATACGACACGCCGGGCGGCGAGCCGATTGGCGCGGTGATTTCTGCTTATGAGTTTGATGCCTCGGCGCAGGATGTGGCGCTGCTGCGCAACCTGTCGAAAGTCGCGGCGTCAGCACACATGCCGTTTATCGGTTCGGTCGGCCCGCAGTTTTTCCTCAAAGAGTCGATGGAAGAAGTGGCGGCGATCAAAGACATCGGCAACTACTTTGACCGCGCTGAGTACATCAAGTGGAAGTCGTTCCGCGATACCGACGATTCACGCTACATCGGCCTGACCATGCCGCGCGTACTCGGTCGTCTGCCGTACGGCCCGGACACCGTGCCGGTGCGCAGCTTCAACTACATCGAAGAAGTGAAAGGTCCGGATCACGACAAATACCTGTGGACCAATGCCTCGTTCGCCTTCGCCGCCAACATGGTGCAGAGCTTTATAAGCAACGGCTGGTGTGTGCAAATTCGCGGCCCGCAGGCCGGTGGTGCGGTGCAGGATCTGCCGATCCATCTGTACGATTTGGGCACCGGCAACCAGGTGAAAATCCCGTCCGAAGTGATGATCCCGGAAACCCGCGAATTCGAGTTTGCTAACCTCGGCTTTATCCCGCTCTCTTATTATAAGAACCGCGATTACGCCTGCTTCTTCTCGGCCAACTCAACGCAAAAACCGGCGCTGTATGACACCGCCGATGCCACCGCCAACAGCCGCATCAACGCGCGTCTGCCTTACATCTTCCTGCTGTCGCGCATCGCTCACTACCTGAAGCTTATTCAGCGCGAAAACATCGGCACCACCAAAGACCGCCGCCTGCTGGAGCTGGAGCTCAACACCTGGGTGCGCACGCTGGTGACCGAGATGACCGATCCGGGCGACGAGCTGCAGTCTTCACATCCGCTGCGCGATGCGAAAGTGCTGGTGGAAGATATCGAGGACAACCCGGGCTTCTTCCGCGTTAAGCTGTTCGCCATCCCGCACTTCCAGGTGGAAGGCATGGACGTGAACCTGTCGCTGGTTTCTCAGATGCCGAAAGCTAAAGCGTAAGGCGCAGGAGGCGCGATGAAAATCTACCGACCGTTATGGGAAGACGGGGCGTTTCTGACTCCGCAGCAGTTTCAGCAGCAGTCACTGTGGGACGCCCACGTCGCCGACACCGTGGCGCGCATGGGCCTGGCGTATCCGTGGGGCGTATTACACGCGGAGTTCGACGACGGCGCGCTGGCGCTGTCTCGTCTTAACGCCACCCGCTTGACGGTGCGCTTTCCCGACGGGACGCTGACGGACACCGCGCTCTCCGACAACCTGCCACCGGCCTGCGACCTGTCTGTTGCAGCCGGTCAGGAACTGGTTGAAGTGGTGCTGGCTTTGCCGTTGCTGAGCGCCAATGGCGGTAATCTCGACGACGGCAGCGACAGCGAACGTCCGCGCCGCTGGGTGGCCGGTCGTGAAGAGGTGCAGGAGCTGGCGGGGCAGGAGCGCACCGGCATTGCCGTGCAGCGTTTTGCTCTGCGTCTGCGTCTCTCTAATCAGGAAAACGGTGCGTATCTCACCTGTCCGGTGGCGCGCCTGGTGCGTAACGCGCAGGGACAGTGGACACGCGACGCGTCATTCATTCCGCCGATGCTGTCGCTGTCGGCCAGTCCGGCGGTGCTGACTGCACTCGGCGATCTGCTGCATCGCCTTAGCGCGCGCCGTCAGCGGCTAATGGCGCTGCGACGCGAAAGCAACGAGCGCATGGCCGATTTTGCTGTCGCCGACGTCTCGCTGTTCTGGCTGCTCAACGCGCTGAACAGCGCCGAGCCGGTGTTGCTGGAGTTGTTCCAGTCGCCAACCCGCCATCCTGAACTGCTGTACCGCGAGCTGGCACGTCTTGCTGGCGGTCTGTTGACCTTCTCACTCGAACACGATGCCGGAGATATTCCGGCCTATCGCCACGACGCACCGGAGCAGGTGTTCCCGCCGCTGTTTGCGCTGCTGGATTCACTGCTGGAAGCCAGCCTGCCGTCACGCGTGGTTGCCATCGACCTCAGTCGTGAAGGCGTGCTGTGGAAGGGCCGATTCCACGATGCGCGGCTGCGCGAAGGGGCCGACTTCTATCTGTCGGTGCGCTCCTCGCTGCCGAATCACGAGCTGCAGAGCCGCTTCCCGCTGCTATGTAAGGCAGGCAGCCACGACGACGTGTCGGAGGTGGTCAACATCGCGCTTAGCGGCATGACCATCCGCCCGCTGCCGCACGTGCCTGCCACCATCCCGCTGCGCCTGGAGAACCAGTATTTCGCGCTCGACCTGTCAACGGGGGCTGCGCGCGCGATGCTCGACTCCGGCGGCTGCACCTTCTACACCCCGGAATCACTGGGCGAACTGAAACTTGAACTCTATGCGGTACTGCGCTCATGAACAGCAATAATGCGCTGACCGAACGCCTTTTCTTCGCTGGCTGGCTGATGGTCAGCCAGCTACGCTGCGGTCAGCAGATTGACAACGGCGATGCGCTCTACCGCCGCGCTACCGGCTGGGTAAACGACGCCCGGCAGGCGCTGACGGAGGCGGGTTTTAGCGAAGCCAATCGCGACCACATGCTTTACGCCTTTTGCGTGCTGCTGGACGAAGCGGTACTGAACCGTGGCCAGCAGGACGACGGCTGGCTGCGCTGGAGCCGAGACCCGCTGCAGGTGCGTTTCTTTAACTCGCTTAACGGCGGCGAAGCACTGTGGGAGCGCATTCGCGAAATGCTGCGCGAACCCGCAGCGGACGAGACCGTGCTGACCTGCCTGTATCGCACGCTGCAACTGGGTTTTGTTGGCCATTACCGCGCGCAGGATGACGAGCGTCGCGAGGACGTGGTGCGCGAACTGGCCGCACGCGTGCCACCGTTTGCCCTGGCGCAGGATGCGCCGCTGGTAGTGCGTCCGGCAGGCATGCGCACCGGACGCCGTTTTTACTGGATGAGCTGGGTGGCCGCCGCCGTGCTGCTTGGCGGCCTGTGGTTCGTCCTCGACGGCTGGCTGGCGCAGATGGTGTCCGGCATATCGGGGATGGGCAAGTGAGACGCGGCATCGGTAATTATGCGCTGATCGTGCTGGCCCTGGTGCTTACATTGTGGCTGATCCTCGGCTTCTGGCCGCTGTCTGGCATCATGGCAGCAGCACTGTGCCTGCTGGCGCTGCTGGTCGCCGGACTGATGCTGTGGCGGCAGTCACGCCAGCGTGATGTGGAAATCGCGGTGGCCGATGATCGTCTGCCGCCGGAAGATTTTCGCGGCGCGGTAGTGCTGGTGTGTGGCGACAGTGCATCGCTGTTCTCAGGCAACCAGCCGCGTGAAACCGCGCAGGGCTGGTATCTGCCGGTTGATGCACCCGGGCAACTCGCTGCGATGGCTGACTACATCACCACTCAGCGTCCGGCACTGCTGCCACAGGTCTCGCTGCTGCTGGCAGTGGTGCCGGAGCAGCACACGTCTGCTGAAGACTTCACTTCCCAATTTCACAGCTGGCAGCGTGCGCTGCTGCAGTGCCGCCGCGTGCTGAAGTGCGCGCCACCGCTGTGGACTGCATGCTGGGTATCACACCCGAACCACGAAGCTGAATGGTTCAGCATCATACCGGACCAGAGTGCGCTGCAGGCGTGCATCGTCGGCAACGACATGATGCCGCTGGCTGAATGGTTCCGGGAGCAGCCGCCACGCCTGGTGCAAATGCAGTGGCTAGACAGCCTGCTGATGTGGCAGGAAAAGCACATCACGCCACTGACGCAGATGAAGCCATGCCGCGCCGGGATTTGCCTGACGCCGGTAACGGCGCTTGCGGACAACCTGTGGGCGCAGCATCTTACTGGGCTGACCACGCTGCCTTATGCACCCGCAGGCACCGATGTCGCGCTGCCATTGCCGGATGCGCTGCTGGCTGGCTTGCCGCGCAGGCAGGGCGTCAGCCGATGCCTGAGGCTGGCGCGCGCGGCGGGCATGATTGTGGTGGTATTTCTGGCGCTGGCGCTGCTGGCGTCGTTCCTCAACAACCAGCGGCTGATCCGCACTATTGGTGACCACCTGACGCTGTGGGCACAGCTGTCTGGGGAACCGGCCGAGCCGAAGGTTCACGCGCGCGCGCAGTTAATCGCCGATCGCACACTGCTTGATGACTGGCAGCACGGCGGTGAACCGCTGCGCCTCGGCCTCGGACTGTATCAGGGCATGCGTCTGTTCGCGCCGGTCGACGCCGCCATCAACAGCTGGGCGCCTCCTCCGCCACCGCCGCCGGTTATCCAGCAGATTGTTGAAGGGCCGAAGACCGTGCGCCTCGACAGCCTGTCGCTGTTCGACTCTGGTAAATCCGAGCTGAAAACCGGCTCAACCAAAGTGCTGGTCAACGCGCTGGTCGGCATCAAGGCGAAGCCGGGCTGGCTGATTGTGGTGGCGGGTTATACAGACGATACCGGCAATCCGGCGCTGAACCAGCGCCTGTCGCTGAAGCGCGCCGAATCCGTGCGCGACTGGATGCGTGACACCGGCGACGTTGACGAAAGCTGCTTCGCGGTGCAGGGCTTCGGTCAGAGTCGCCCGATTGAAAGCAACGACACGCCGGAAGGCCGCGCGGTCAACCGGCGGGTAGAAATCAGTCTGGTGCCGCAGGCCGACGCCTGCCAGGCAGCGGACGCAATCCCTCCGTCATCACAGGATGGTGACGGCAATCATGAAGAAAAGGAGTAACAACATGGCAATTCCGGTTTATCTGTGGCTGAAGGACGACGGCGGTGCGGACATCAAGGGCTCGGTGGACGTGCAGGACCGTGAAGGCAGCATCGAAGTGGTGGCACAGCAACACAACCTGTACATCCCGACCGACAACAACACCGGCAAGCTGACCGGCACGCGCATTCACACGCCGTTCCTGTTCACCAAGGAAATCGACTCGTCCAGCCCGTACCTCTACAAAGCGGTTACCACCGGCCAGACGCTGAAGTCTGCCGAGTTCAAGTGGTATCGCATCAGCGACGCCGGCCAGGAAGTGGAGTACTTCAACACCAAACTGGAGAACGTGAAGGTGGTGAAGGTCAATCCGGTGATGCACGACGTTAAGGACCCGTCGAAAGAGAAGCACAACCATCTGGAGCAGATTGAGCTGCGCTACGAAAAAATCACCTGGACCTATAAAGACGGCAACATCATTCATTCCGATTCCTGGAACGAACGCGCCACCGCCTGATTACGCGTCATATTTCGCGCCGCAGGTGCGTTGGCTGCGCTCGCGCATCCCGGTCACTTACTTATGTAAGCTCCCGGGGCTGCACTCGCTTGCCGCCTTCCTGCGACACGAACTATTTAGCGTAATCCCTCCGCCGGGCTGTTTTTTTGCAGCCCGGTGGATGCTGGCAACAGGGATTGCAGGGCGCACATTCTGTAGCTGCGCAATTCATTGCGCGGTGTTGACCTTCAAAAATAACTGACGCTATGCGACCAAGCCAGATGCCTGGTGATTCCATCCGAAGCGGGTGAAATCACAAGTCATTTCCCATTTTTCTTGCTGCCTTATGCGCTTTGGTTCACGGCGACGGGCGGTAGCGTGCCCCCAATCAGGAGAATTTTGCTATGGACAGTCAGTCAGCCGCTTTACTGCGTCGCCTCAATCCGTTCTGCGCGCAGGCGCTGGAAGCCGCCGCGTCGCTGTGCCAGACCCGCGCTCACGCTGAAATCCAGCCGGAGCACTGGCTGCTTAAGCTGCTGGAGCAGGGCGAGGGCGACATCACGGTGATTGCGCGCCGCTACGAGTGGGATATGGATGCTATCTGGCAGGATTTGCTGGCGTTTCTCGACCGCCAGCCGCGCGCGGTGCGAGGACGTCCGCAGCTTTCCTCTTCGCTGGAAGCGCTGCTGAAGCAGGCGTGGCTAATGGCCTCCGCATCTGATAATTCCCCGCAAATTCGCAGCATCCATCTGCTGATGGCGCTGTCCGAGCAGCCAAAACTTGCACAGTGCGAAGGTCTCTGGCCGTTGCTGAGCCTGCGCATGAGCCAGCTGGAGCGTTTACAGCCGATGCTGGAAGCGCAGTCCGACGAGCGTGCCGAAGCGGAGCAGCCGGAGATGCCGGTCAGCACTATCGAACAACCTGCCACCGCAGGTGAGACCAAAGCCGCATCCATCGAAGCCCTGACCCGCTTCACCCGCGACGTCACCGCTGACGCGCGTAGTGGCAAAATTGACCCGGTATTTGGCCGCGATAACGAAATCCGCCAGATGCTGGATATCCTGTCGCGCCGCCGTAAGAACAACCCGATTCTGGTAGGCGAGCCGGGCGTGGGCAAAACCGCGCTGGTTGAAGGGCTGGCGCTGCGCATTGCCGAAGGCAACGTGCCGGACAGCCTGAAGCCGGTGAGCGTGCACACGCTTGACCTCGGCATGCTGCAGGCGGGGGCGGGCGTGAAGGGTGAATTCGAGCAGCGCCTGAAGAACATCATCACCGAGGTGCAGGCCGCGCCGAATCCGGTGTTGCTGTTTATCGACGAGGCGCACACCATCATCGGCGCGGGCAACGCAGCGGGCGGCGCGGACGCGGCTAACCTGCTGAAACCGGCGCTTGCGCGCGGCGAGCTGCGCACCATCGCGGCGACAACGTGGAGCGAATACAAACAGTACTTTGAGAAGGACGCCGCGCTGGAGCGCCGCTTCCAGATGGTGAAGGTGGACGAGCCGGACGACGACACCGCCTGCCTGATGCTGCGCGGCCTCAAGTCGCGCTACGCCGACCATCACGGCGTACACATCACCGACGCGGCGGTGCGCGCCGCCGTCACGCTGTCGCGCCGCTACCTTACAGGCCGCCAGCTGCCTGACAAGGCGGTTGACCTGCTCGACACCGCCGCCGCGCGCGTGCGTATGAGCCAGGACACCACGCCGGAGGCGATAACCCGCTTAAGAGCGAAGCTTGATGCGCTGAACATTGAGCAGCGCGCCATCCTTGACGATGAAGCGTTCGGCGGCGCCATCCCGCAGGAGCGGCTGGCAGAAATCGCCGGCCTGATTGCGGTAACCGATGAAGAGCTGGAGGCGCTGGAGCAGCGCTACGGCATCGTGCAGTCGCTGATGCAAGAGCTGCTGGAAGGCCGCAAAGACGCCAGCCAGCACAGCGCCATCGCACAGCTCCAGACCGACCTCGACGCGCTACAGCCTGGCGAGCCGCTGCTTACCGCCGACGTTGACGCGCGCATCGTGGCGGGCGTGATTGCCGACTGGACCGGCGTGCCGCTCTCCTCATTAATGAAGAACGAGCAGGCCGAACTGCTGGCGCTGGAAAGCCAGCTCGCCACCCGCGTGGTCGGTCAGGACGCGGCGCTGAACGCCATCGCGCAGCGCCTGCGCGCCTCGAAAACCGGACTCACCTCGGAAAACGGCCCGCAGGGCGTGTTTCTGCTGGTCGGCACCAGCGGCACCGGCAAAACCGAAACCGCGCTGGCGCTGGCCGACTTGCTGTACGGCGGCGAGAAATCGTTAATCACCATCAACCTCAGCGAATATCAGGAAGCACACACCGTTTCCCAGCTCAAAGGCTCGCCGCCGGGCTACGTCGGCTACGGCCAGGGCGGCATCCTCACCGAAGCGGTGCGCAAGCGCCCGTACAGCGTGGTGCTGCTCGACGAGGTAGAAAAAGCGCACCGCGACGTGATTAACCTGTTCTATCAGGTGTTTGATCGCGGCTTCATGCGCGACGGCGAAGGGCGCGAAATCGACTTTCGCAATACGGTGATTTTGATGACCTCCAACCTCGGCAGCGACGCGCTGATGCAGCTGCTGGAAGAAACGCCCGAGGCCACCGAGTCAGACCTGCAGGAGTGCCTGCGCCCGATCCTGCGCGACCACTTCCAGCCGGCGCTGCTGGCGCGCTTCCAGACGGTGATTTACCGCCCGCTGGCGCGCGAGGCGATGCGGATCATCGTGGAGATGAAGCTCAGCCAGGTCAGCCAGCGGCTGCAACGGCATTACGGCATCCGCACCACTATCGGCGATGGTTTGTATGAAATGCTCACCGACGCCTGTCTGCTTCCCGACACCGGCGCGCGCAACGTCGACAGCCTGCTCAATCAGCAGATCCTGCCGGTGCTGAGCCAGGTGATTTTGCAGCACCGCGCCAGCGGCACCTTAAGCAACATCCTGACGCTGGACACCAATGAAGAAGGCGAAGTGAGTTTTATATTCTGAACACGTGACGTTCTTTTTAATGACAAGGAGTGTGTATGAAAACCCAAAATATCCCCGTTTCACCCGCGTTTATCGCGATTTCATGGATTGCTATGCTCGGTGGCACATTGGTTTATCTGGCGGGCCTGTGGCGCGCAGATATGGAGCTGAATGAAAAAGGCTACTACTTCGCGGTGCTGATCCTAGGACTGTTCGCGGCGGTTTCGCTGCAGAAAACCGTACGCGACCGGCTTGAAGGCATCCCAACCACGCATCTGTATCACATGGTTTGCCTGCTGGCCTTAACCATTGCCGTAGTGCTGTTGCTTGCCGGTTTGTGGAACGCAACATTAATGCCGAGCGAGAAAGGCTTTTACGGCGTGTCGTTCTTTATGGCGCTGTTTGGTGCGGTGGCAGTGCAGAAAAACACCCGCGACAGCATGCACAGTGTGTCTGACAGCGCTGATGAAACCCCGCACGAACCTCAGGCCTGATATTCCCGAACTCTCCCGCTGCCGTCGCGGTGGCGAGAGAACGTTGACGCCATGACGGCGTTGTAATGGTTTTTGGTGAGTAAGCATGACAGATAAAGCTAAAAAAGCGGCTATTAAAGAGGGGAGCCTGCGCTTATTAACCTCAGGTGAGATTGCGCTGGCAAAATCTGTCTATGGTGAAAAGATCAATTACGGTAAGGTCTGGATTCATCACGACAGTTATTTGCCATTTGGCCTCCAGCATGAGCGTGTGGCCATGACACCACAGGGCGAAATCTATTACCGCACATATCTCTATAGAGATGATTATTCTAAAACCTCTTCAGGTGAACAACATACATTCATTCACGAACTCTGTCATGTCTGGCAACGAGACAGGGGAATGTGTGTTATCTGCCGAGGTCTTGTCAGCTGGATAGCATCTTATCGCTATATACTGGACGGGCGATTGCTGAGTGAATATTCGATGGAGCAGCAAGCTCAAATCGTCGCTGATAATTTTATTTTGCATGAATGGGGTTATGAATCATTTTTATGGTTGCATGGTAGAGAATCCGTGACGCTTGATGGCGAATTAAGTCTTCCTGTCATAGAACAACGCTATAAAAATGCACTCAGAGGATTTCCATGGTGAAGTTTTTTATCCTCAAAAAAACTGTAGCTATTTCCACTTTACTCGCAAGCTCGACATTTCTCACTGGTTGTCCGGGCGTTGGTGACAGAGGGTGGCATGATGAAACAACGGAAGCAGTGCGAGAAGGGCAAGAGATTTGCTTTCCCATAAAACAATCACAAGGGTATATCCCGACTTACCTGGCAATTAATCAAAGAGATACCCCGCGAACAGAGCAAAAAAACAGGATTGTTGGTGACGTTGTAATCTCAAATGGCATGCTATGTCTTCCCCCGGATGAGTTCACGCCTGTTGAAGGCAAAGAGTATGTAGTTAAATTTATTCTTAAAAACGGCGGTCGCTTTGAATCAATAAGAAGCTTTGTCATTGCTGTCAAAGTGGTTAATGGAAACGTGGGTAGCTTTCAGTTACAAGATTCTGAAATATCGCGAGGCTATCAATAATTTTGTGTTTGTAGCCAGCGCCTACAATGGCCACAGAGATAAATGGTTTTAATGGTGAAGCAAATGCGAAGCATGATGATCAGCATATTAATATGCTTGCTTTTGACCGGGTGTATGTTAGGGAAAGAGCAGGTTGGATTTGAGCGTGATACTAATGTAAGTCTGGTTGACGACATGCTTTGTATCAGCATGCCCCCAGAGAAAACGTATTATCTGAGCGTCATCTCGATAAAAAATAAGGATGATTCAGGATTTAGAGAAACATATGCGGGAAGTGAATTGTTAGACGTTAACGGCAAACGTTGCCTTTCACCATCACAGTGGTTTCTTGCAGAAAATCATGCCTATACTATTCATTACACTCTGCTGTCTACTTTAAAGATACGTCCATCTTTTAGAAAGGTCGCATCCATTAAGATAAGTAAAGGCCAGATAATATTTTTGCCATTGAATAACGCAGACTATCTTCCCAGCCTTATTCCAAATGATTTTTAGTGTTATAATTACAGATTGAAATCTATTTTATTCTTAAGTATTCATTTGAAAGAAACCATAATGAGATGCTATCAGTTTTATAAAGCAGGTGTTTACTCCACTCTAATAATGAGTTCCGTCTTTCTCACTGGCTGCCTTGGCGATAAGGTGACGTTTTCAGAAACGGCGAATATTACTCAAAGAGAAAATGCAGCATGCTTTGAAGTGCAAGGAACCAGCGACTACACGCTAAAATCCATGAGTATATTCAGAAGGGGGCATGAAGATGATAGACAATCTTTAATGCCCAACAATACCAATTTAAAGGATGGGCGATTTATCTGTCTTTCCGAATCAGTAATTGACGAGTTTGGCGATGGAGAGTATGTGGTTAGATTTAGTTTGAAGCCAATTAAAAAGCGTCAAAATACAAGGGTGTTTTCAAATGCCATACAAATTGATGGGCTTCAGGTTAAAAACATCCCACTGCAGGAGAATGAAATTACGCATTACCTCGGTAACAATTTCTAAATTAATGGTAACTATTCGTGGTAATGCGGTCTCGTAATAGCATCAAAACAATTTATCCAGCCGCTGTCAGAGAACATTAATAAAGCCCAGAGAAAGTCGTCAACGTCCCCACCAGTGATAGAGACGTTGTGGCCGGCTGTCATCAAGGAGTGAATGACATGAACATAACTGATTTACTGCAAGGTGCACCCTCGTTAATAAACGGGACGTTGAACCGTTACAAGCTTTCTATCCCCTCATGCTCGTCCAGTATTGACGTCGAGAACTTTAACGGCACAGAAGCATTGAGTGAGAACTATCACTACGATGTGCTGTTCACCAGCCCGGATAAAGACATCACGGCCGCACAGATGTTGCGTAAACCAGCAACGCTGACCATGGGCACGGGTGAGTTGATGGTGCTGTCGGGACAGAAGATGGTGCATGGTTACATCACTGATTTTCACCGTCTGACGGGTTCTGCCGATCAGGTGACTTATCTGGTGGTTATTGAGCCACGCCTTGCATTGCTGGATAAGCAATATCGCTCGCACCGTTTCTTTGTGAATAAATCAGTTCCAGAGGTGGTGAGCCAGATACTGGATGAACACGGTTTTCAGGGCTGGGAATATGAATTCAGCCTGAAGCATGAATATCCCAAGCGTGAGCAGATAAACCAGTACCAGGAAAGTGATCTTCAGTTTATTCGCCGCTTGCTGTCGGAAGTTGGCATCTTTTACATGTTCACGCTCCAGCCAGATACCCAAACTGAAGTCGTCCGGTTTGGTGATGCTCAGTCTGCGCTTATTCAGGGTAAGCCGTTGCCACTTAACAGTCCTTCCGGCCTGGAAGATAACGGACAGGAATCTATCTGGGGACTGAATATCACCCACAAAGTGGTTGAAGCGGGGGTAGTCGCGAAAGATTACAACCATCGCGAAGCGCAACGTATTTTACGTTCGGTTCAGGCGGATATGTCGCGCGGCGATGGTGATGAGATCAACTACGGGCAGGTTTATCACTATCGTCCGCGTCATCCTGACGGCGGTGATAAATATGTGCCCGCGCCGGAGACTGCGAACTATTACGCGCGCCTCGATCACGAACGTTTTTTGTGCGGCCAGACGCTGATTACTGGCATAAGCAATGACGCATCGCTGGCTCCAGGTCAGGTGCTGACCATTATAGATGGTCTTTTGCCAACGCTGCCGGAACAGCTTCAGAGTCCGGTCGTCGTCACCCGCATCAACCTCAGTGCCAGCCGCAAGTCGGCGTTACAAATCAACCTTAATGGTGTGCCTTACAGCGAAACGCTGTGCTGGCGTCCAAGGTTGTTACCACGCCCAAAAGTCAGCGGCACCATGACAGCGCGTGTTACTAGCGCAAAAGACAATGATATCTATGCCTGGCAGGATGCCTCCGGTCTGTACCGCGTGGTATTTGATGCAGATGAAGAGAGCAAAGATCGCGGCCAAGAAAGCATGCCGGTGCGCCTCGCCAAACCTTATGGCGGTGATATGTATGGTTTCCACTTCCCGCTGATACAGGGCACGGAGGTAGCGATTGCCTTCCGTGAAGGGGATCCTGACCAGCCCTACATTGCTCATGCGCTGCATGACTCGAGACATGTGGATCATGTAACAGAGAAAAACAGCACCCGCAACGTCATCCGCACCGCTGGGCTGAATAAGCTTCGCATGGAAGATAAGCGCGGTGAAGAGCACATCAAACTCAGTACCGAATATGGCGGCAAAACTCAGCTGAATCTGGGGCATAACGTTGATTCAAAAAGAGTGTTACGAGGGAAAGGTGCGGAGCTAAGAACTGATGAATGGGTCAGCGTCCGCGGTGGCAAAGGGATTCTTTTATCAGCTGATTTTCAGCCCGATGCCAGCAGCACCATGCTGGAGATGGATGGAGCAATTGAACAGCTTGAGCAAGCACTTACCTTGGCCAGAAGCCTGCAAACAGCCGCTAAAGGCTCTAAAACCATTCCTGCTGATATCAATGGGCATCGAGCACTAAACGAATCATTGAGATATTTAAAAATGCCCGGGCTGGTGGCACATGCACCCGCTGGTGTAGGGATATTGAGCCCTGAAGCCATTCGACTCGCTTCTGGTGAGAAAAGTATTGGATTGATGTCGGGCAAAAATACCGACATTAGTGCCGGAGAGTCATTTACGGTTACAGCTTCAGAATCGGTAAGCCTTTTTGCAGCAGATGCAGGCATGCAACTCTTCGCAGGCGCAGGGAAACTGGATATCCAGGCGTTGGGCGGTGAGCTGAACACTACTGCTAAGGAAAACATCAGCATCAGTAGTGGTGAAGGCAGTATTACTGTTAGTGCAAACAGTGAACTTGTACTGCTCTGCGGTGGAGCCTATATCAAACTGAGTGATGGAAATATCGAGATTGGCTGCCCAGGTAATATATCGCTTAAAGCAGCCAATGTGGATCAGACCGGGCCGGGTTCGCTGGATAGTGAACCGATTGTTTTTCCGAAAGGCTATTCCGGTTCTTTCACTCTCAAAGATCCAGAGTCTGGAGAAATAAAACCTTTCACCAACTATCGAGTTACCACCGCAGAAGGTGAAGTATTAACCGGTATTTCGGATTCATCAGGAAAAACCAGCCATCTGTACTCGTCAATGCCCGGCGAAATGAAGATTGAGTTTCCGGATAATCGAAAGGAAGAGGGGCCGGGACATTGGATCACTGTTGACCATGATTTTCATGGATTAAAGAATTCGGCAATATTTGCAATCAATCGATTAACTTCCATGGGGGATGAAGGTCGTTTATTTGGCTCCGATGGCAAGGATTATATGAATACCAAAAAGGATAAAATTCAGGAATGGAGCCCTTTACCTTCAGATGCAACGGAAGAAGTAATCAATAAGTCAGCTATTCATCGTTACGGCGAAAAACGCAAAATTACGCAAACCTTCCTTGAAGGTGATGATGTCTGGGCCGTAGGCGGAAAATCGTGGCACTGGCAGCCGGTAACTGCCGATGATGTATACGAGGAGAAAAAATGAAACTGACATTTAAATTCAGGCATGTTTTATTTTTTTGGGCAGCATTCGATTTTATATACATTATTCGTTTCATATGGCTGAACCTTTCACAAGGTCGAATGCCACTTATTGATGACATTATCTCTTTTAGTGAGTTATTTGTTACGCAGGGGTTTTATACATTAATCCTTTTCTCACTTTCCTTGTTATTGAATATATCGATTGTTTTATCTGCTGTACTGCTTTTAGCAGGATGGCGGCATGTGCAAAAAGTTGTCTATACACAGACGTTATTACGAATCATGTTTATAGTGCCCTCACTTTCCGTTTTGCCATGGATTTTGAAAAATGCATCGATAACTAATGGAGTGGTATTTTTACTCGCGACAATAATTTCAGAAATATTGAAAGTCGGTTCAATTTATCTGTTCAAAAAGACGGCTATGGATAAGCATTAACCAATTTAAAGGACTGAAGAGGTTTTTATGGCAAATAACTCATTAGTGACTTCCGTTACTCATAGTAATGCGGACGTATTGGTCGGGAAGCAAAAGCCTTATTGGGTTGAAGTACAACTGGTTGATGAGCTGGGGAATGCTGTCGCAAATATTCCCTGGAAAGCGGAAAGTCACCATCCAAATGAAGGACGAATAAAGCAACTCACTTACTCAGGAGTGAGTGATGCCGAGGGGCTAATAAGAATTGATATGCCGCATGGATTGGAAATGCGGTTGTTTTTAGAAGCTGATCCTTTGGCAAAGGAGATGGAAAAACGCTCACTTCGTGTAGGTAGAGATGCAGAAGCTGACTCAACTGTTCGACTCGTTGCATTAGGAAAGGGTTATAAATGGCATTATGCAACTATTGGTGAGTTATGTAGGGCTGTTCCCTCTGCGTATGATTTAAGAAAAGGCGAGGTGTGGCCGATATTCCATTTCCCGCTGAATACCAGATTTAAAGGTTTTACTATCAGGACAAATGAGCTTGAAGTGCGCCATGTCCTTGAAATATGTCCATTCAGAGCTTGGGAACTAGTATTACATCATCAAAAGGACTATTCGATAGCCAATGCCTTAAACTTAGGTGTGGCAGCAACCCTTGCATATGCCGATGATAATGCTTTAGACACGGTATCAATTACACAATTTTTTATAAATCAGTGCCAAGATCTCTCACGGTTACCGCAACTTCATAAAGATGGTTCTTCCTGGAATGTCCTGGCGCAAGATGTTCCCTTTAACGAACGTTATTATCCGCCGGTATTTATGGATACGTCTCGTGAAACATTAGTAGAAGTGAAAAAAAATAAAGACGAGCCTCTTTCGGATAAAAATCAGACAAAAGTTATAAAACCAGATGGGGATACTCAACTTTTTTATGTCTACAACACAGATGAAATTATAGTTTCGTGGCGTGGAACAGCAAGTCGTTTCGATGCGGGAACAGATCTAGCGTTTAGACCAGTGAAAACGGAGTTCTGTGATGAAAATAAAACCCAATGTAGCTCTCTACTTACTTCAGGAAAAGTTCATACAGGATTTTGGAGTGGTTATAACAGGGTCGAGAGTAAATTCAAAAAAGAAATAGAAATTTTGAGTGATTTGACTGAAACTTTGGATTTGTTTATCTGTGGGCATAGTTTAGGAGGTGCTTTAGCACTTATACATTCTGTAGTTTTAAAAAGTAGGTCACCTCTTTTATATACTTATGGGATGCCAAGAACGTTTACAAAGGAAGCCATTTCACAATTGTCTGATATTACTCATTTCAGGCATGTAAATGATAGTGATCCTGTGCCTGCAGTTCCACCTGAAGCTAATTTAGATAACGAACTGTATAGAATATGGGGACCATTAGGCGGAACTCTTGGTTTTTTTTGGTCGTTAGGTGAACTAATTACTTATCAGATGATTTCCTGGGGGGACTGCTTCTGGCATCATGGAAATCCAGTTGTTTTTCTTACTACTGAACAAAGCAGGGAATGGGGGGAGTGTAAAATAAACCTACCTAATCCGGCTGGATGTATATCTATTAGACGTTTACTACCTTTAAAAACTAAAATTTATCTAGTTCCTTCATTGGCAGAGCAAGAAATGCAGGATGCAGGTAAGAACCAAAAGGAATTTATTGAGTCCCTGACGAAAGTTGATTTAAGAGAGTATTTTCCCAAAGGAGGCAATCCTGAGCGTGGGGCAAATATAAAGGTTTACGAACATTTTATGACTTCTTACATGCCTTTCATCAACAATAAGCTACTAGAGTTAATTGATAAAAGTGGAATTACTGAAAGGAGAACGTTTGTTGAGCATTCATATAATGTTGATCTTTTTAAAAAACAAATGAAAGAAAATGTTAAAGAGATTCCAGTGAAAGAATATGTCAGAAATGAAATCCTACTGAATATTGAAGGGTTGCTAGATGTATCGCTCTCTCCTATGTTATCTCTATCAAGCGGAATTAATTCATTAGTTCGTTATGCTAACTATGGTGGAGAGGTTATTGAATATGTTTAAAAAAATTAATATTTTAAATTTTATTTTTTTATGTTCTGTAGTAGGATGCAGCAATACTATCGATAAAACTATCTCACCTCCAGAAAACTCCAAGTTGGTAAGCGTAAAAATAAAAAATCCATCTATTTATACAAAACCATTTCCACTTGCAGTTAGATATATTTCTCAAGAGTGTAAAAAAAGAAGAATTAGTGGTTTTGACGGTTCGGTTATTATTGAGCCAAGTTATAATGTTATCCAGGCTACTTTAAAGCAGAAAGATAATGATATATGGATTGCTCAGATCGCTACTATTGGTGGAGGGAAATGTCGTTGGATGTTAAGTGCTATTACTCTTGGCATAGAATATAGTGATGCAATTCACTTAAGAAAAGATCTTACTCTTGGAAGTGCGGCAGGGATGATTATAGCTTTTGATAATGATGCTTCTAGAAATGGACAATATTCGACAATCAAAGGTGACATAAATGTATCTCCTAAATATTACCCTTACATTAGGGAGAAAAAAATAGATAAAATTGAAAATACTCTATCCTTGCTAGGCAAGGAAAGCTTTATCACACTACGAGCTATCGAATCATGGAATATTGTTTTTTCACCAAAGTTGGATGAGAATAAAATCGTTATATTTGAAGGTATAGAGAAGAAAGAGAAAGGCGTATATCCAAAGATAATTTATCCAGATGGAACAATTGCACCACCGAAAACTCTCTTCCCAGACTTTGATAAAGTTGACAAAATGAAGTTATAGTCTTGTCTGTTTTATATTTAAATTAAGGGCTTCTGATATGTATAGAATGGGTTTGTAATTATATTGTTATTTTTTTTCAGGTCGTAATCGTGATGTAAATGTGGATTTTTTGCCCCCGCATGATTCAAAATTGATAATTGTAGAGATAAAAAAACCCTCTGAATATACAATGCCATTCTTACTAGAGATTAGATATATTTCATATCAGTGCCAAAAGAAGAGGGTTAGTGGCTTTAATGGTTCAGTTATTACTGAACCTGGTTATAATGTTATTCAACTTCCATTGCAGAAAATAAATAACGACACTTGGATAAGTAAGGTTGCAGTAAACGGTGGTGATTCATGTAAGTGGTCGTTGAGTGCAATTAATCTTGGCATTGAATATATCGATGCAAACCATCTTGGTAAGGATTTAGTGCCTGGAACTGCGGTAGGCGCATCAATTGCATTTGATAATGATGCTTCTCGTAATGGGCAATATACATCGATTCAGGGGGATTTAACACTATCACCAAAATATTATCCATATATTTTGGAGTGGAATATAATGCGAAAGAAAAAAATTAACGCTTTTAGGTAAAGAGGATTTCATGTCCTATCGAGTGTTTAATCTTAATACAATACACTACTCTCCAGGTTTAGATGAAACTAAAGTTGTGCGTTGGATTGAGCCTGAAAAAAAGGTTGATGGGGTTTACTCAAAAATAATTTATCCTGATGGAATTGTTGCTCCTGAAAAAACTCTTTTTCCAGACTTCAATAAGGTTGACAAGATGAAGTTGTAATTATCTGGATGAATTTGACCAGGATAATGATTGGGGAATTTGAATGGAAATGTTAATCACGAAGTAACATTCGCAATGTGATTCTTAATAGTGAGTCAGTATGAAAGTATTTTTGTTTTTATTTACACTGACGTGCATTTTGCTATGCTCTTTGTCATTGATTTCAGTTATGTTGTATTTTCTGTATAAGCATCTCAAGTTGCGTCAGCATAAAATCATTGTTTTTCCTATTGTGATATCAATGTTTATGCTAGGCGTTGGTTTTGTCTTTATTCTCTGGATTTATGTGCCGGAGTTATGGAGTTTAATATCTATGTTCTATTTTTCGTGATGTTATTTGATGCATTTTACTGTGAGGTAAGTCCGTGAAAAAAGGTGTTGTTGTTATTGGAGATAAAACCACTCATGGCGGAGAAGTTATTTCTGCATCCTCAAAATACACAATCAATGGTAAACCCGCGGCCTTGGTCGGCGATAAGGTCAGTTGTCCAATTCCGGGCCATGGAACCAATCAAATCGTAGAAGGATCGCCAAGCAGGACGTGCGGTGGTCTTGCCGTGGTTGTTGATGGCTGTAAAAGCCAATGCGGCTGCCAGGTGATATCTAGCGTAACCAACAGCACAGTGAGTTGATAAACAATGGCTTGGGTAAGAACAAAAGCAATAATAACAGAGTTATCCCCTGCGCCAAATTTAATTGGATGGCTAATAGTCGGGGCATTAATAATTGTCGTCGCAGTTTTAATATTTATTCTTCATGCATCAGGTTCGTTTAAACCTCTCACTGTATTAAATATCTGGCTGGTCTCTCTAACCTTGCCGTTGTGCTGGTTTATCGCCTTCTGCGCGCGTTACTGGTTGAGACAGCGAGAAATAGACAAGCATCTGTTCCTGCAGCACGAGGCAGAGCGCGGACAACAGCAATGGGAGCAATGGGCACAGCGCTATATTGCTGTGTTAGGCAGCAGTATCCAACTGCCTGATGGCATCACAGCGGCTGCGGTTCTTGAATCTTCGCCTGATGCGTTCCCATCAAGAGGATCATTGGCAAGGCGGATTGAAGGCGTTCAATCTCCGTTAAAATACTGTTTGTTAGGGGTGCAATCCGAACTGAAATCATTGCCACCCACGCTACCGCTGCGAATTAGTGTTTTAACTGATAGCGATCCCGTCCAGCTTAACGAAGAATTCCCCGATGTATGGGCGTCTGTTTTTCCCGAACTTATAGCACCAGTCGATGTTGTCATCTCGGAAACACTTTCGATGGCGCACCTTGAAGAACGCCTCAAACAGCCCACCATGACTGTCGATCTGATTATTGTGATGCAGCTTCATGGTGAAAAATTCTATTCCGATGGCCTGGCGACTTTGCTGCTTACCAGCGACGACGTTGCGGAGAAATATCAATTATCTCATGCCACTCGCTTGCTGCGTCCCATGCCGCTAGCGATGGCGATGTTTGAACAGGATTTTATTCTTTTTCTTGAAACACAAACTACGGCTTGTCTCACATCACGCGTAGTTGCAGATGTTTTGGATTGGGAGAAAGTATCTGCATCGTTAATGTCCACAGGGGGGCAGTTCGATGCTAAGTGGCAACCAGCAGAAAGACTGAATCTTGAAAAAATCACTGGCATACCAGGAAAGGGTTCTCCCTGGCTTCTTATCGCATTGACTGCGGATCTGGTCAGCCTACGTAAAGAATCATTACTGACACTTTTCTCTAGCGGAACCGAGCAGTACATCAGTACCCACACCACAGGACGTGAATATGAACAAACCGGGTAATCTTATTCTTGGCCGCCTCGGGATAGTTGGATTAATCATTGCTGGAATTGTCTTGATATGGCTACTGATTAACCAATATGGCACTTATGCAGGCATTGATACTACAAAAGACAAATTACTGGCTCTTTTAGCAATCTGCTTGGGCATCGCTTTCCTCTGCTATCTCCCTGCAATGGCGAAGGGAGTTAAACAGTCTTATCATCGTCGTTTTTCTAAAGAAACTCATGCTCTTCCTGACGAAGAATCCAGGCTGGAAAAAACGTCTCCACGCAACATCACTATCGATGAAATCCGCCACGCACTGCGCCAGCATTATGGCCACTTCTGGAAACGCAAAGTACGCATCCTCATTGTCACCGGAAGCATTGCTGATGTTGAACGCCTGACGCCAGGCTTAACTAACCAGCTCTGGCAGGAAGATCGCGGCACATTATTACTCTGGGGCGGCGATCCTGCATCCTCACCAGATGAAAGTTGGCTGACGGCCCTCAAACGTCTGCGTCGTCGTCCGGCTGATGCGATGATCTGGGTTACCTCCGCCGTTGATCATCTTGCCGACACTTCGGGCGTACCTGCCACAGCATTACCTTCTGCCGCCGCGATGGATGCCACCGCGCACGCGTTATCGGCACGCTATGAGAAGCTGGGCTGGCGGTTGCCGCTTTATGTCTGGTCACTGCATCCGCGCGCCGAAAAGCAGCAGGGCCGCATGACTCAGGCGGTGGGCGTTCAGACTCTTACCACAGGCAAAATAGACAAGTTACTGGTGGAGTTGGCAGCGCAGCTCACCACCCAGGGCATTCAGCAGGCGGCAGGTTCGCCGCAGCATCGTTTCCTGCTTAGCCTGGCAGACCAACTGACGCGTGAACCTGAAACACTTAACGCGCTGATTGCACCACTGCAGAATCCGTATCGACCGCTTCCGCTGGCGGGGCTGGTATTTAGTCCACCGTCTGAAGGTGCAGAGCGCGCAGTACCCAATCACTGGGGCCGCGATAATCGCTGGGATGCGCTGCCGTCTACATTCACTTCGTTGCCCGCGCACCTGCGTCCGCAGCGTCGCGGCTTTTCCTGGTCGCGCCTGCTGGCATCCGTGGCGTGCCTGGCGGTGATTGCCTGGGGCGCGGGCCTGCTGGTGTCGTTCACCATCAACAGCAGCGTTATCAGCAACGCCCACACGCAGGCAATGCAGGCGGCCGATACCGGACAACCTCTGCAGCAGCGTCTGATGGCGCTTTCTGACCTGCAGAAAACCATGCAGCGCCTGCAACATCGTGCGGAGCACGGTGCGCTCTGGTACAGCCGTCTTGGACTGAATCAAAACGACGCGCTGCTGGCGGCACTGTGGCCGCGTTACGCGCAGGCGGCGCTGCCGTTACTGCGCGATGCGGCAGCCACGCATTTGCGTAAGGAGCTGCAGACGATCGCTGACCTTCCGCCCGACAGCCCGCTGCGCGACACGCTCGCCAAACCGGCTTACGCCCAGCTCAAGCTGTGGCTGATGCTGGTGCGCCCTGAACGCATGGATTCAGCATGGTTCAGCCAGGCGCTGATGCAGGACTGGGCGCAGCGCGCAGATGTGGCTACAGGTTACTGGCAGGGCACAGCGCCCGGCTTAATGGCGTTTTACGGCGCAGGCCTGGTTGCGCATCCTGAATGGAAACTAAAGGCGGACCCGGAACTGACCGGCCAGGTGCGCGCGCTACTGGTGCGTCAGCTTGGCGTCAGCAACAGCGAATCGCGTCTGTATCAGCAGGTGCTGGCGCAGGTGTCGCGCAATTATGCCGATATGCGCCTTACTGACATGACTGGCGATACCGATGCGGCGCTGCTGTTCAGCACTGATGAAGTGGTACCGGGTATGTTCACCCGTCAGGCATGGGACGACGGCGTGAAACCCGCGATTGATAAAGTGGCCAATGCCCGCCGCGAGGAGATGGACTGGGTGCTGGGCGACAATCCGCCCGCGACCGGCAAATCCTCCTCGCCCGACGTACTGGAAGCGCAGCTCACTAGCCGCTACTTCGCCGATTACAGTGCGGCCTGGCTGAACTTCCTCAACAGCCTGCGCCTGCAGCCCGCGCCGACGCTGTCGGATGCCATTGACCAGCTGACGCTGATGGCCGACGTGCGTCAGTCGCCGCTGGTGGCATTGATGAACACGTTGAACGTGCAGGGGCGTACCGGTCAGACCGGCGGGGCGCTCGCCGACTCGCTGGTGAAGTCGGCGCAGAACCTGTTTAGCAAAGAGAAGCTGCCGGCAATTGATCAGAATGCCGGGCCGAGCGGTCCGCTGGATGCCACCTTTGGTCCGCTGCTGTCGCTGACCGAAGCGCAGGGCAGCTCGTCGTCAATGAATCTGCGCACTTTCCTCACCCGCGTCACGCAGGTGCGCCTGCGTCTGCAGCAGGTCACCAACGCCGCCGACCCGCAGGCGATGACGCAGACGCTGGCGCAGACGGTGTTCCAGGGCAAAACCGTCGATCTGACTGAAACCCGCGACTACGGCAGCCTGATTGCTGCTGGTCTGGGACAGGAGTGGAGCGGCTTCGGGCAGACAGTGTTTGTGCGCCCGATGGAGCAGGCCTGGCAGCAGGTATTAAGTCCGGCGGCGGAAAGCCTCAACGTCCAGTGGCAACAGGCGGTAGTGAGCGAGTGGAACAGTGCCTTTGGCGGTCGCTATCCGTTCAAAAACGTCAGCAGCGAAGTTTCTCTGCCGCTGCTGGCGAAGTATCTCAACAGCGATACCGGCCGCATCACCCGCTTCCTGCAAACGCGACTTAACGGCGTGCTGCACCGCGAAGGCACACGCTGGGTGCCGGACAGCATCAACGCGCAGGGGCTGACCTTCAACCCGGCATTCCTGAAAGCGATTAACCAACTGAGTCAGATTTCCGACGTGGTTTTCACCACCGGTGAAGCGGGACTGCACTTTGAGCTGCGTCCCGGCACGGCGGCAGGCGTATCGCAGACGACGCTGACCATCGACAGCCAGAAGCTGGAGTACGTGAACCAGATGCCGGCCTGGAAACGTTTCACCTGGCCGGCGGATACCGAAGCGCCGGGCGCAACGCTGAGCTGGGTCAGCACCGAGGCGGGTACACGATTATATGGCGACATGCCGGGTGGCTGGGGCTTAATCCGCCTGCTGGATAAGGCGCAGGTTACCGCTAATCCAGGCATCAGCAGCAGCTGGCAACTGAGCTGGGCCGCGCCCGATGGCCGCACGCTGAATTACATTCTGCGCACCGAAGCCGGTGATGGCCCGCTGGCGCTATTGCGGCTGCGCAACTTCACGCTGCCATCCGATATTTTTCTCCAGAGCGCCACAACTATCGCGCCGGAAGACCTTAACGTCACGGAGGACGAATAATGCCGCTTAAATCTCTTATCAGCGCCTGTGGTGAAGACGCTGAGACGCTGCGCGCTCAGGCAAAACAGCAAATCGCACTGTGGAATAACTGGCTGCAGCCGGTATCGGCGGACAATCCCGCTGGTGAGGACCCGACCTATCACGACGGTTTTCAGCAGATGCAGGAGGAGGTGAACCGCCTTTCCGGGGCGGACACCGCGCTTATCTGCGAGCTGGCGGAAAACCTACTCACCTCTGTTACGAAAGACATCCGCGTGGCGGCCTGGTACAGCTGGGCACGCCTGCAACTTGATGGCGAAGCCGGGCTGGCTGATGGCTTGTCATTAATGGCCGGACTACTGACGCAGTTTGGCAGCAGCCTGCATCCACAACGCGCGCGCAGCCGTGAAGCCGCGCTGCGCTGGCCCGCCGGTTCGCGCATGCTCGACACACTTTCACTTTATCCAGAAGTCACCAAACAGGATGCGTTGCGTATCGCTGGCGCACTGTTGTTGATTGAGGACGCGAGCCTGGAGCACGGCGGTGCCGGGCTGGGCAGTCTGTATGCGGCGCTGGAAAATCGCCTGCTTAAAGCGGGTGGCCCGGATGCGGTGGTGCCACAGGCGGCGGGTGAGGGTGATAAGCATCAAACCAGCGGTCCGGCTGCGCCACAGATGGGGGCGATAGCCTCCGGACGCGAGCTGCTGGATCAGGCGCGCACGCTGTCGAAATACCTGCGTGATCAACCCGGCGGCTGGCTTGCTGCGCACCGTCTGATGAAATCCCTGCGCCACGATACGCTGCTGCAACTGCCGCCGCTTTCCGGCGACGGCAAAAGTCGTATCGAACCGCCTAAGGCAGACCAGCGCGCTCAGCTTAAACGTCTTTGGCTGCAGCAGAGCTGGCAGGAACTGACCGAGCAGGCTGACAGCCTGTTCTCGCGCGGCGGCAACCACTTCTGGCTTGACCTGCAGTGGTACATCCATCAGGCGCTGACGCGCGCCGGCAACACCACGCTTGCCGCCATCGTGCAGGACGATCTTAAAGGACTGTTGTCGCGCCTGACCGGGCTGGAAACGCTGGCGTTCAGCGACGGTACGCCGTTTGCCGATGAGGTGACGCTCGGCTGGATACAGCAGCAGGTCATGAACACCGAACCCGGTTGGGGCGAAGGGGCGTCAGCTTCTCCCGGTGCCAGCAATGAGGATGACATTCTGCAACTGGAAAGCGAAGCCGTAGAGCTAGCCGATCGCGAAGGTATCGAAACGGCGCTGACATGGCTGCAGCATCGGCCGGGAACTGCTTTACCGCGACAGCAGTGGCTGCTGCGTCTGCTGATGGCGCGCGTCGCCGAGCAGTTTGGCCGTCAGGAAATGGCGCTACACCTGCTTAGCGGGCTGGATAACAGCGCAGATGACATGACGCTCGGTCAGTGGGAACCGTCACTGCTGTTTGAAGTGAAATCAAGAAGGCTGAAATTAATGCGCGCCCGCGCTGGGCGCAGTGAAGCGGATAAAGCGCGAGTGCAGCCGGAAATGGAACAACTGTTAGCTGGGCTGGTTCATATCGATGCGGCACGCGCTGTGGTGTTACTGGGTTAAAACAAAAGGGATTTATTATGCTGATTTTACGCGCGATTATTGTAATGATGGTTTTTTCATTAACAGGCTGTACTTATTACTTATGGAGCTTAAGTGACACCCGATCAACAACTGTGCGAGAAATGAATTTCTCTGATCGAATTAGCGGGATGTTTGAGTATAAAAATGTAAATCTGACTGAAGAAGATAATGGCACTGGAAAAGACATTATCAGACTTCCAGATGAAGGCGTAGGATTCGTTGGGGACGATAATATCTATTTTGTGACGGTTAACGGTAATGAATTATTGGCATTGAACGATTTGATGAAGAAAGTGCCATTAAGAATGAACAATGATGATAAATTTATCGATATGAATCTCAAAGGCCACTACAGTAAGAACACTAATGCAGAATTCCAACAAACAATGAGCGTTAGAACTCGAAAACCTGTAACTGCATTAACTCAATCACAAAAGAAAGCGCTTGAGGATAAGCGGTTTTCATCAGTGGACGGTTATTTACAGCGTTCAGTGACCGTTGAGGGCATCATTATCAATAGAATGAGGTTAGGTTCATCTTTCCCTCAGACAACATCACTCGATGAAAGCTATCAGGTGCGATTTTATTCATCATATCGTTACGATAAGTTCGACAGTGGCTCGTTAGCCTTAAAACTTGCATTGACACCTGTCACGTTAATTGGGGATGTTGTTTTTATTCCGCTATATCTACTCACTGCAAAGTAGTAATAGGATAGGGATATTCATCAATCTAATAAGAGGGTGAGATGATTAGATGCATCATCAGATGTTACATCGGTGGGGGGCGAAACATATTTAATTATAATGGATGCGCAAGTCGGAAAGAGTTTTGGGTTTTCATTTTGGTAAACTTATTAGCTTTGAATTTATATTCAGCAATAACTGGAATGCTGACTCTGACCGGCAGTGGCATAGTTGATGTCTTGTTGTTCCTTTCAATGGGTTTTTCTCTTCAACTGTTATTTATATGCATCCTTATCATCCCTGTAATCTCCTTAGGCGTAAGAAGAATACATGATATCGGCAGGAGTGGCTGGTGATTTAGTAGCCTGCTACTCAGCAATATTTTTATTATTCCTGTATTTCTTGGTGCTATGGTCAACAGTATTGCAAATCACTTTTCATGGGATATCGAACTCTCTATATCGATTTGGGCAAGCCTGGTATTGAATTTGAGCGTTATTTTTTTCCTGACATATCTGTGCTGCAAGCCTCAGTAGAGCCATCACCGCTTCCACATTAACGCAATAAAAAAACAATCAGAGTGCCGTAATGAAAGATCTCACCCTGCGCTATTACGACACCGAAATGCGCTAGCTGCATAATGCCGCTAAGGAATTTTCCGCCACGCAACCTGATAGCACTAAGAAGGACAAAATAGACCGGGCTGGCGCGCCGTATCCGATAGGTGGGTTAACTGTTAGGGATTAAATGATGAACGACCGCTTAGCGGAATGTTACGCCGGAGCCTGGCGTAAAACATTCGATTATAAAAACTGCGCCACGCGCAAGGAATTCTGGTCATTTATTCTGGTCAGCACGCTCCCATCTTTATGCTCAGGCGCCGTGCTTCTTATTGCTCTTATTTGGGTTGATTTATGGGTGGTTATATTTTGTGGAATTGGTCTTGCGACTGTTATGTCATTTTTCAGCGTAATCATTATTTTTCTTTTATGTCGCTGGGAATTCGACGCATGCACGATATTGGCCGCTCAGGTTGGTGGTTTGGCTTCCTGTTTATAGGAAGTGTTTTTTTCTTTCCTGTAAGTCTGTTTTTATTATACCTATGCAGTAAGCCTTTGCTCCATCTGCATCCGGTTTATCTCTGAATAAATAATTAGAGCTCTGTGTAAGATTTTTAAGATTCACTATTAAACTTAATTATTAGTATCTTTACGTCATGGAGGACATGATGAATACATCCGGTATTCTACAGAAAGTTTTGTCGGTCTCATTAAATCGCTATTATCTCGATTTACCGGGCAGCACCTTTAGTACTGATGTTGAAGAGATTGAGGGAAAGGAGGAGATGAGCGAACTGTATCGTTACACAGTTCGTTTCACCAGCGATGCTGGCGACATACAGCCTCAGCAGATGCTGCGGAAAAAAGTCTGGTTAAATATGCAAGCTACCTCAGATGAGCTGAAATCGGTATTGCCTGAAAAAATCGTTAAAGTCATACACGGAGTGATAACTCACTTTCGGCGATTGCAAGGTTCACGCGATCAAGTAAGCTATGAAATTATTATTGAGCCATTTGTTTCACTGCTAGGTAAACAATTCCACAGTCATCGATTTTTCGTCAATAAATCAGTGCCTGAAGTGGTAACGAAAATACTTACTGAACATGGTCTGGAAGCCTGGCAATACCAATTTAGCCTGAAGCAAAGCTATCCAAAGCGCGAACAAATTAATCAGTACCAGGAAAGTGATCTAAAATTTATTCAACGTTTACTGGCTGAAGTAGGAATTTTTTTCTACTTTCGCTTACAGGAGGATGCGCGCACTGAAGTAATCCATTTTGGTGACAGTCAGGTGTCATTTAATACTGTCAAATCGCTGCCGCTTAACAGCCCTTCAGGTATGGGTGATGGCGGAAAAGATTCGATCTGGGAACTAAATCTTAATCATCAGGTTGTGGAAGCTAGCGTATCCGCTAAAGATTATAACCATCGTGAGGCGCAATATATTTTACGGTCTGCGGAAGCGGATATGACACGGGGCGATGGCGATGAAACTAATTATGGCAAGGTTTATCATTATCGACCTCGCCATCCGCAATCTGGTGACAAGTACACACCAGCTGCAGAAACCGCAAACTTCTATGCACGTTTGGATCATGAACGCTTCCTCGCTAGCCGAACATCCATTACAGCAATAAGCACCGATCCCTCTCTGGCTGCTGGGCAAACGCTGATAATAACCGACAATAGTGTTCCTTCAACCTTGCCAGAGTTGCTGCATAACCCACTGCTAATTATAAAGTTGAAGTTCGTTGCCAGTCGGGAATCAGCCATGCGAGTGACGATTGGCGCCGTGCCATACAGTGAAACAATTTGCTGGCGTCCAGCAATGCTTGTACGCCCTAAAGTCAGCGGCACCATGACAGCGCGAGTCACTAGCGCAAAAGATAATGATATCTACGCCTGGCAGGACGCTTCAGGTCTTTATCGTGTGGTGTTTGATGCGGATGAAGAGAGCAAAGATCGCGGGCAGGAGAGCATGCCAGTGCGACTCGCCAAACCTTATGGCGGCGATATGTATGGCTTCCACTTCCCACTGATTCAGGGAACGGAAGTAGCGATAGCCTTCCGCGAAGGTGATCCTGACCAGCCTTATATTGCTCACGCGCTTCATGATTCGCGCCATGTCGACCACGTCACCGAAAAGAACAGCACACGCAACGTTATCCGCACCGCAGGTTTAAACAAACTGCGCATGGAAGATAAGCGCGGTGAAGAGCACGTCAAACTCAGCACCGAGTATGGTGGTAAATCACAGCTAAGCCTGGGGCACCTGGTGGATTCCTCGAGAGCCAAACGCGGTGAAGGTTTTGAACTGCGCACGGACAAGTGGGGCGGGATTCGTGCTGGAAGCGGTATTTTTATAAGTGCAGATAAGCAACCTGGCGCTGGTGCAGAAGTGCTTGAGATGCAGGATGCACTTAACCGCTTGCACAATGCAGGCAATCAAATGCAGCAGTTAGCTGATGATGGAAAAGCCGCAGGCGCAGAACCTGCGCAAGTGGAAACTCAACTTAATTTCATGCGCGAAGAGTTAGAACAGCTCAAGCAAGCAGTCGCACTGCTTAGTGCGCCGCAGGGAATCGCGTTAACCAGCGGTAAACATTTACAGCTTGCAGCGGCAAAGAACTTAATCGCCACCGCAGAGGCAGACGCTGATGTTGGCATCGTCAAACGCATGTTTATCGGTGTGGGCGAGGGACTGAATGTATTTGTGCGCAGGATGGGTATCAAGCTATTAGCAAATCAGGGGCCGGTTTCGATTCAGGCGCAGAACGATCAATTGCAATTGCTTGCAAGGCAAGGACTGGAAATTACCAGCACCGAAGAAGAAATTCATATCATTGCTAAAAAGAAAATCGTGCTGAATGCCGGGGGAAGCTACATTACGCTGGATCCGTGCAAAATTGAGTTGGGCACCGATGGTGACTTTGCGGTGAAATCAGCAGATTTCGCCTATAGCGGACCGGCAAGTATGACGGCGGAACATCCTGAATATCCCGAAATCCAATCCACCGCTAAGCAATTATTGAATCTCAAAGTACCAATGTCACCTGATGCAGAAGCCGGAAGCTGGGCTGGCATGCCGTATACGTTGTACGCCGATGGAGCAGCGATAAAACAGGGCGTGCTGGATAACACCGGCAATTTACCGGTTGAACATCAAACCGTGACGAAATCTTATCGCTTGGTAATGGCAAACGGTGTTAGCTACCAGATTCCCGTCGCCGCCACTTATCGCAATCCAGAGCAAGGTGTTCTAGCGAATCGCGGCATTCATCATCATCACTCGCAACCTGCAGAAGAAATTAATGCTCCGGATTCGCACACCGGGCACCGTTCGCTCTATGCCGCATTACTTGATGGTATTAATGACAGGGAAAAAGACGCATGAGTCAGTCAGATATCGTTTCACCTATTGCAACTGATATAACCCATCAATGTGTGATTACACCGCCGTGGTTTGTACAGGGCAGCGAATATCAACCTTTACCGGCGACCTATTTTCCGCTGATTAATGGTGAGGAAGCATTTGGTGCGGTGCATCATGCCATCGAAAATGCGCGAAAATCAGTGGATATTATTTGCTGGGGTTTTCAACCTTCAATGTATTTTGTGCGTGATGGTCAAGCCCCCTGTATTGGGCAACTATTAGAAGATCTTGCACAGAAGCGTGACATTGAAGTGAGGATCCTAGGTTGGGAAATGCCGTTTAAAACCGCTGGATTTGGTGGTGAAGCTAATTTGCCGGGTAAATTTATTACTGGAGTTAAAAATAGAGCGGGTCAAACCTCGACTAATGATCAATTTTCTTTTGATCAGGATTGGTTTGAAAAATATGCGCTTGCTAACACCATTAAAGAGATATCGCGTGGAATAGGAACTACACCAAAAAAACTGCAGCAGTTCCCACAATTTGTCAGCCGTGGCTTTAATGTAGATGAGCGTGCGGAAATTGCTTATCAGATTAAGTTCAATAGCCTTGATAAAAATCTGAGCAATATGAGCACTGCTACTATGGCAGCGAGTGTTACACACCATCAAAAAACAGTGTTAGTGGATTATGAACTGCCGGAGAGAGCGGTTGGTTTTGTAATGGGTCACAACATGCTGGATGAATACTGGGACACAGACGCGCATTCAGCTGCTAATCGAGGTGAGAATAGACTCCCACCGAATAAAGGTGCGACTGGTGCACTGCCACGTCAGGACATTTCCAGCCGGGTAACCGGACCAATACTAGAGCATTTGCATCATAATTTCGCGACTGCATGGAAGAGAGAAACCGGGCAGGATCTCTTGTTGCAGCGTCACGCCAGTGAAGTGGCTAAAAAAATGAAGCCGCAAAGATCGCTTGGTGCTCCATTAATGGCACAATTGCTGCGCACTCAGGCGCAGGAAGGTAAGCGAGATATTGAGAAACTCTATTTGCAGGCAACAAACAATGCAACGCAGTTTATCTATATTGAGAACCAGTATTTCCGCTGGCCTCCACTGGCAGAATTGATCAAGAAAGTCGCAGCAGATCAGACTCGTGAAGGACGCGATCCAGGAAAACACGGATCACTATATCTTTTTGTTACAACCAATGTGAGTGAGCAGGGAATTGGGCCTGGCAAAGTGAATACGCAACGTATGCTCGAGAGTTTGGGGCGTGCTGATACTATACCTGGAATTACCAAATTAAGACGTAAAGAGATGTTGTGGAATGAAATGCCAACTCCACCATCTATTGATGCAACCTACGCTGATAAATTAAAATATATTCAGGGGCGAGATAAGAAAAAAGCTGAAATCAGAGCAAAAGAAAAGGAAGTTGATAATAGTGTGGTTGTTTCAGTAGAACATCCCGGGTTAAAAATTCATGTCTGCTCTTTAGTTGCACCTGACTCTGATCCAAATGATTGGATGCCAGTATATATTCACTCTAAGTTAATGATCATCAATGATGTATTTACCACGCTTGGGTCGGCCAATATCAATACTCGAAGCATGCAGGTTGATAGTGAAATGAATATTGCTCATTGTAATACATCAGTAACAAAGGTGATGCGGAAGAGATTGTGGAATTTGCATACTAATAATTTAGGTGGGCAGGATGATGCAGGGGAAGCATACATAGAATGGGATAGATTAATTCAAAGTAATAAGGTTTTTGAAGGTGAACATCACCCTCCAGAAGTTTCTCTTATTGAGTTTTACTATGCTGAAACAAAGTTAACCGATTTGGATTAATCATGAAAAATATTTTGTGTTTTATTTTACTGCTTATTGCCTGCGATCAGAGCAGGGGACATGCTTCATTGATAGGTAAAGGCACCATGGATTCATTGTTAAATTTAAATTATAAAAAAGAGTTTGTTTGCAGCCGGCAAAAAATGATTGAGTCATCGCCTGATGCAGAGGTTATATTTAACTATGCGCGTTGGATGCAAAAAAATAATCAACTTAAACAAGATGAGAACGTGTACTCTCAAGTAGAACGCCTTTATCGTATTGCTTCAGAGAATGGTAATGCTAAAGCTAACATAAACTTACAAAATGGTTCACTTAGAGGATATTTTTATTTAAAAGATGATGAGCGTTTGCGTATGAGTCAGGAGTTAATTAATCATGGCATTGGTGCTGGGTATTATTTTGTTGCGATCTATCTTCAGCATGGTGTTGCAGGTTTACAGAAAGACCAAGAGATGGCTTTACGATATATGCGTAAAGCTGCTGATGAAGGAAATCCACAAGCGCAGGCTTATGTTGGTGATAAATTAGCACCAAAAGATATTGCTCCTGAGATTGGTTTACAACTCCGCCGTTGTGCAGCAGAGCAAGGAGAAGGAAGGTCTGCGCTTTCCTTAGGGATTTACTATCAATTAAACAAGCAATTTGAGGCTGCCATTGAAGCATTCCAATTAGGCGTTTCTGCAGGTGATGCAGCATCTGCAAGCTTCCTAAAACATGGTTTTGACGGTCCGACAATATCAGAAAAAATTAATTATTTAGGGCAACAAAAAGATACTGAACGTACTAAAAGATATGAAATTATAAGTACAATTCTGAATGATTATTCTTATGCAAACCCTTCCATTCCAGAAATAGATGAAATTGTGCCACTTCCACCCGCACCGTTACCCGCCTGGGATGGAAAATTGAAATGGCTGGAAGAAAGAGAAGCCAATATTCCACCTGAAAAGCCCAGTGAAGCACTGATTAACCAAATGGCACGAGATAAACAACTCGATCCTGCTACCGGCAAACCATTACCAGAGTCACCACATTTTGTTCGTGATGATTCCATCAAGCTATCATGCCGTAATGGTGAGGTGTGTCCCGTGAGTGGATATTGGGAAATGGAATGGTGGGATTCCAACAGCCTAAATACCCAGAGGATAGTGCGTTTTAATCAAGGGGATATTCTGCCAGCTGACAGAGTACGGCGCGTGGCCACTCGTCCCTGGCCATTCGAGGACAAAATTGTGATTGAAGAAAAAATGATGGCATGGCGTTTAATTGCTGAGATTTAAATATTATGGTTTGTTTTATTTAAATGTATTGCCGCAAAAAAATGTTGGCGTTTTCTCAGTTTAAAGGAGTGATTTAATGAAAGGAATTATCCGTTTAGGCGATAGCCATACTAGTGGCGGCACGGTGTTGGAAGGTTCAACCACAATGAAATTTTCTGGTATCGGCGCAGCACGTAAGGGGGATGCGGTTATTTGTCCTATTATTGGTCACGGTAAGAATTTCATTGCTGAGGGCCATGCTACGTTTAAAGATAATGGTGTGCCAGTGGCATTTCAGGGGCATCGGTGTGCGTGTGGTTGTGAATTAATCTCCAGCCTGACACAAGCTGTGGCAGAGTAATTATGGCAATCAACTTCAGGCAGGTACCTACTGCGCTCAAACAACCTGAATTACCAAGATGGTGGATCTGGCTATTATTACTCGCTCTGTTTTTGGTATCTGGCACCGCTTATCAAATGTCAGTAAACATGGAAAATAAAGCCATCGATGCTGAAGCCTTTTGGGAAAAAGCATTAGTGATTCCAGCCGCTATTTGGTTGACTCTGTTAGTCTTGCGAATGGTTTATTATTCCTGTGATATTGCAACAGTGGATAAACTGAATGCTAAAAGAGAAAAGGCTATTCAGCAACAAGTACAATTGGGTCAGCGCTACCTCAACATCTTAGACGTCAGCCTTCATACTGCATTGCGTTTTCCTGATGATCAGGATGGTAAAAAACAATGGCAGGCGATCCAACAAAAACAGCAGGCACTGAAAACCCAGCCTTCATGGCAAAGCGAACGTGGTATTAGACATAGCCGGTTAAATGCCACGGCTGATCAATCGCCGGAGCAAATACTTAACCAAACAATGAGCGCAACAATTAATCAATTGAGTAAGACGTTAGCATCGTTTCCATCTGATTTACCGCTGCATCTACTACTGGAAAATCACATCGGCATGCCGGATATCAATTTTCAAAAAATGTGGCAGCAACATTTTAACGATGCTCACATCCAGCAAGCGATTGAATGGCTGCATGGTTCTGGACTTCAAGCTATCGATGAGTGGCTTGATCATCGCAGCAATAAATCCTCATTGCTTTTAGTATTAGCCGTCAATTTTTCCCCTATACAGCTGGAAGGATCGGCTGAATCGCTAGTTTATTTACTGCTGGCAAATCCGGGTTTGCCAGATTCGCCCAAACCGCTAGCGCAATTGCATCGACCTGAACAGGCTTACAGTGTGACTGAGGAGGATCTGAACTATGCGGTGCAACATGCTGCGCTGTGGGGAGATGCCACGACTGAACAAATCAAAAGCGGATGGTTGGTTGGCATACATTCTTCATGGCAGCAGAGGGTGGCAATGGCTCTTAAAGCGCTATCGTTACCGCTCAATATTGGACAGGATCTGCACGACATTAACAGCACGTTGGGTTATCCGGGGCCTGCTGCATGCTGGCTTACTATCGCTTGTGCCAGTTCCTCCTTAAATGAAGGCCCACAGATTATGCTGAGTGGAACGGGATTAGAAACCGAGCAATTGTGGGCCACGCTGATCGTGCCAGCTAAAGACCAAAACTCTAATACTTAACGCAACAACTCATGGCTCAATAATGAAAGATCTCACCCTGCGCTATTACGATACCGAAATGCGCTACCTGCGTGATGCCGCGAAAGAATTTGCCGCCACGCATCCCGATCGCGCTGCGATGCTTAACCTTGATCGCGCTGGCGCGCCGGACCCGTTTGTTGAACGTCTGCTGGAGGGCTTTGCCTTTTCCGTCGGTCGCCTGCGTCAGAAAATTGATGACGACCTGCCGGAACTGACTGAAGGGCTGGTCAGCATGCTGTGGCCGCACTACTTGCGCACCATTCCGTCGCTGTCGGTGGTGGCGCTGACACCAGACCTGCCAAAAATGAAAATGGCGGAGGTGGCGCCAGCCGGACTGGAGGTCTATTCGCGTCCGGTTGGCCCGAAAAATACCGTATGCCGCTACCGCACCACGCAGGCGCTGACGCTGAATCCGCTGGAAGTCGCTGGCGTGACAATGGCAACCGAGCCGGACGGGCGGTCGCTGCTGCGTATCCGCATCAACAGCAGCGGTCAGGCTGACTGGAATCAGACCGACCTGAGCCGCCTACGCTTCTGGCTGGGTGAAGACGTACCGGTCAGTAACGCGCTGCACCAGATGCTGACGCGTCGCCAGGCGGCGTTGTATATCCGCCTTGCGGGTCAGGAAGAGCGTGCGCGGCTCGACGGCTGGTTCAGCCCCGGCGGATTTGGCGACGATGACCGGCTGTGGCCTAAGGGCGACAGCGCCTTCAGTGGCTATCAGCTGCTGCTCGAATACTTCACCTTCCCGGAGAAATTCCGCTTTGTTCATCTCAACGGGCTGGAGAACATCACGCTGCCGCCGGGCCTTGCATATTTCGATATTGAGGTGGTGTTCAGCGCGCAGTGGCAGAGCGATCTGCCGGTGACGGATGAGTCTCTGCGGCTACACTGTGTGCCGGTGATCAACCTGTTCACGCTGGAGGCCGATCCGCTGACGGTGAGCGGACTGGAGAGCGAATACCTGCTTCGTCCGAAGCGACTGCAGGACGGCCATACCGAAATCTACGCGGTGGATGCGGTTAACGGTTCGGGCATTGGCGGCAGCGCAGATTACGTGCCGTTCTCGAGTTTCCGCCACAAGGGCGGCATGATGCGTCGACAGGCACCTGAGCGCTACTTCCATACCCGCGTGCGTAAAGGCGTGAGCGGGCTACACGATACCTGGCTCATTCTCGGCGGCCAGCAATGGGAAGCGGGGCAGGAGCTGGCCAAAGATACGCTGTCGTTACGCATCACCGGCACTAACGGTCAGCTACCGCGCCGGGCGCTGCAGAGCACGCTGCTGGATCGCTGCGAACAGGTATTACAGACGCCGGTAACGGTGCGCAACCTGTGTCGTCCAACGCTGCCCGCTTATCCACCGGCAGAAGATCGCTTTCACTGGCGCGTGCTGAGCCATCTCGGCTCTGGCTTCATCAATATGATGAGCAGTGCAGAAGTGCTACGCGGCACGCTTGCGCTCTACAACTGGCAGGATGACGAGCTGTGTAACCGCAAGCTCGACGCCATTCTTGACGTGCAGCATCACCGTCTGCAGCGCTTTGAAAACGGTTATCTGCTGCGTGGTCTCGAAGTGGAAATCACCTTGGACAGCAACGGTTTCTCCGGTGATGGTGACATCAACCTGTTCGGCGAGATACTCAACCGCTTCCTGTCTCTTTACGCCGACATGAATCAGTTCATTCAGCTCTCCCTCATCATCCGGCCAGAAGGAAAATGCATCCGGTGGAAAGAGAATCACAGCCAGCGCCTGCCCGGCTAATTGCGCAGCTGGGTGACCGGCTGCCGTACATGAACTTTTACCGCTTCTGCCAGCTGCTTGAGCAAAGCGATCCCGACGCGCCAGTGTCCGGCAGCGGCTGGCAGGTGCGCCATGAGCCGGTGCGCTTCCGTCCGCATCCGGGCATGGGCTTCCCGGCGGGCGAAATCCGCGGCTATGAAAATCCTGCCCGTCCCGGTTTGCCGCCGACTGTGCGCGTCAACTTTATGGGGCTGTACGGCACCGAATCGCCGCTGCCAACGCGCTATATCGATGACATCGCTCAGCGCCGCGATGGCCATGAGGCGATGCAGGATTTTCTCGATATCTTTAATCATCGCCTGACCACCCAGTTCTATCGTATCTGGCGCAAGTATTCCTATCCGGCAACCTTCGCAGAAGGCGGTCGCGATAATACCTCGCAGTATTTGCTGGGACTGGCCGGACTCGGCATTAAAGGCTGTGCAGAAAACGTCGCCACGCCGGTATCGCGTTTCCTGGCGCTTCTGCCAGTGATGTTGCTGCCGGGGCGCACCGGTGAGGGTGTGAGTTCGCTGGTCACCCTGCTGGCGCCGGATACGCGAGCGGAGATAAAGCCTTGGGAGCCGCGCCGCATTGAGCAGCGAAACGTCCTGGCGATGAGTGTACGTAAGCCGGTGAGCATGAAGAATCGCCCGGTGATGGGCACGCACGCCACCGACGTCAACGGCCAGGTGCTGATTCGGCTGTTCACGCGCAATCGCGACGAAGTCAGCGGCTGGCTGCCGGGTGGACAACTGCACGGTGATTTTATGGCGATGCTGCACGTTTACCTCGGAGCAAAGCTCGATGCGCGACTGGAGCTATGCGTGGAGCGCAGCCTGCTACCCGATGCACAGCTAAGCTGCCGTGAAGCTGATGCAGTGCTGCTGGGACGCACTGCCGTGCTGCCCCAGTTGAGCGCATCACATTCTAAAAGAGATGACGTTATTACTATTCAGCTCGGCCGCTATGAGCGCGTCCGGGTCAACACATCAAGGATTGAGACCGATGAAGAAGGCGATTACCGCTGGTAAAACCCTGCTCCCTATAATATTCGCGCTGGCCGTCAGCGGATGCGGACTGACGCAGAAAGTGTCGGACGGCACTGTTTCGATGACCAGAGCCATTTTCTACAAACAGATTAAAACGCTGCACCTCGACTTTGTCGCGCGCGAAGGTGTTAACCGCAATGCTCAGGGCGCAGCGCTGACAACCGTGGTGCGCGTCTGGCAGTTGAAGGATCGTAAAGCGTTCGACAGCTCGGACTATCCATCGCTGCTGGCCGCCGACAGCCAGGCGCTGAAGACCGATTTAGTGGCGGAGAAATCGGTGAGCGTGCGTCCCGGCGAGTCAGTGAGTATTGATGTGCCGATGGAAGAGAATGCAAAGTTTGTCGCAGTAGCGGGCATGTTTTTGTCACCGGACCAGCAGAATGAGAAATGGCGGCTGGTGCTAACGCGTGACGACCTCGATCCCGACAAGGCGCGCATTATTGAACTGGGCGACGGTACGTTGACGTTGCTGGCCGTGAAGAAGGAGTAATCATGACACCTTCACTTTACGACATTCTGTACGGCAATTTTGAAGGTGATCTGGAGCTGGAACGTGTTGGCGAAGAGAACCAAGTGATTTTGTCGGTGCTGGATAACATGCAGCGCATTCTCAACAGCCGCGCCGGTTCGCTGGCGCACCTGCCGGATTACGGCCTGCCGGATATGACGCGCATCCTGCAGGGCATGCCCGGCACCGCGCACCAGTTGATGCACACACTTTCCGGCGTGCTACTGAAATATGAGCCGCGTCTGAAGCGGGTTGACATTGTGATGTTGGAGCAAACGCAGCCCGGCGAATTGCGCTACGCGATTGATGCCGAGTTAAAGGAAGTAGGACTGGTGCGCTTCGGCACCGAATTTATGCCGGAAGGGCGCGTGATGATCCGTCACATGAAACAGCAGCAATATCTGGATGCCAGGGCATCTGTTTAATTTTTTTGCCTGATTAGGGCTTTTCGGAACACAGCAATGACTTCATCTCAACCTCGCTTCGTCAAAACCGGCGGCGATCCACGCGCGTTCGCGGAATATGCTGCGCTGCGTCAGGAAATGCAGAAACTCACGCATCCGGCGCGTCCGGATGTCGATTGGCCGCACGTCTCCACGCTCTGTTTAACGCTGTTCGAAAAAAACGGTGTCGAGCTGCAAAGCGCGGTCTGGTACACGCTATCGCGCGCGAACACAGCAGGATCGGCCGGTATGACGGAAGGCCTGGCGGTGCTGGTGGCATTGATTACCCGCGAATGGCCGACGTTATGGCCGCAACCGGCACATTCACGTATCGAACTGCTGGCGGGACTGAGTCGTCGGTTGCAGCAATTCCTGCGTACTCAAACGATAACCGATGCAGACTTGACGGCGCTGAGCCAGGCGGCGCGCTTGCTCAGCGAAGCCGGCGATCATCTGCAACGTCTTGAACTGCGTCAGCTTAGTCAGATTGATCCGCTGCTGGACCGCATTCGCAGTGCGGTGGTGATGCTGGAACACTGCGATGTTTCAACATCTGATGCTGTGGCTAAGCTGCCTGAAGTCGTTCCGATTGAGAAGCCCGCAATGGCGTTAGCTAGTGCAGAAGTCAGTGGCTGGGTGTACGTTCCGTCTCCGGGTGTGCCTGCACAGGATGTGAGGCGGCTGCGCCGTCGGGCATTTGTGAGTGGCGTTGGCGCGACGCTGCTGAGCGTGTCACTCATCGTCGCCACTGGCTATTTCGTTGAGCAAAATACTGAGCAGGAATCTCCGTTGCAGCAGGCATTACAGGCTTCAGTATCACCAGTTGCTGCGCCTCTCACACCGGAAATGATGGCTGAGCTCCAGGCGAATCCCCCCGAATGGCTGAACGACGGAGCATGGCTGGAGCAAATGCAGCAGCAACTGAACTGGCTGCAGGGCGCATCGCCGGACTGGAATCTGCAGCATGGTAATGCGTTAGTGATGCAGGCCAGCCAGTTGTTGCCTGATTCGGATGCGGTTAAAACGATGAGCGCACGCTGGAACAAGCAGCTTAAAGCGGCAGCAATACCAGCAGATAAAATGCAGGGATGGCAACAGGGCATGGAGCAGCTCAACATGTTGTCGCAGCGCCTGAACGGACTTGACGAGCAGCGCGGCAAATACCTGACGGTGAGCGAACTGAAAACAGCGGTCTACAATATGACGCAGGCGTTCAACGGAACGGTGCCACTGGAAGAGGAACTGCGCGTGTTGCTGCAATCGGACGATGACGCTACACAGAATCAGCTATCACAAGCGGAAATGCACCTGAAGCAGCTTATCGCCAGTTACCAAACGACAGCTACATCGTCAAAAAAGCAGGACTAACAAAATCCGCAGCCAACCGGTATTCGCAGCTATCAAACTCTGCGGGGGTTTGAATCCCCCTTGCAGAAAACAGGCAAAAAAAAAGCCTGAACTTTCGTTCAGGCTCTTCTTTAGAATGTGGCGGTGAGAGGGGGATTCGAACCCGCTCTCACTTCCTCGTAAAAACATGTAATAAATAGCATTTTTCATGTCGGTGATTCCTGCGTGCACTATACGTGCATTTCTTCTCAAAGTGGGGGTTATTCGCTGCCGGTTTTGATGCTCGGGCGCGACAGGTGACCATCGTAATCGGAAAGATAAGAACCATAATTTCTGAACAACATATCGGGCCCTTTATGCCCCATCTGTTTGCAGAGCCAAAACAGGTTGGCCCCGGCGCTGATATGCATGGTCGCGAACGTGTGGCGAGTCTGGTAAGGGTTGCGGTACCGAAGCCGTGAATCCCTCATGATGTAGCGCCATGCTTTTTGATGGATGGCCTTTGAGCCTAACCACGGTTCGCCAATGGTCGGATCCTCAAAAACATACAGGCTTTTCATCAGGGTGAACTGTTTTTGATCGTTAAGCGCTTGCATTGCTTCATCATTCAGTTCAATTTTACGGGTACCAGACTTTGTTTTGGTTCCTTTGTAAACACCCTCAACGACCGCGTTCTGCACAAACGCGGTTCGTTTCTGAAAATCAATGTCCGACCATTTCAGCGCGCATAGTTCCGACGGGCGCACGCCGGTATTGAAAGCAAACTGGAAAGTTGTCTTCCACTGTAAATAGCGGCAGTTCAGGTAAATAACCTTTATTTCATCCGGCGTGAACGGATCGACTTCATATTCTTCCGTATTGCCTGATTCAATCGAGAAATAGCGCGATGCGTTGATGTGAGCTACCGGATTATCGTTGATCAGCCCGTCGGTGACCGCTTCATCAATGGCGCTACGCAAGAACGATAGCCGGTTGCGGATCGTTTTCAGCTTGGTGGTTTGGCTGGATACCCAGCTTTTGAGCGCAGCTGGCGTTAGCTCGGTAACGTAGATGTTGTGTAGCGCGCGCAGAGCCTTCATGCATTTCCTATAACCGTCAATAGTAGAAGGGGACAGATTGCGGTTCTCGCTGATCACTAAGTACTCGTCCAGATAATCTTTGACCCTCTTTTTCTTTTTGTGATGCCCAAAGAGCACGGCTTTCTTTGAACGTGGAAAATATTGCAGATAGTTAAAATCACCCTGTGAAATTCTATTTTGAATCTCACCAAGAAACCTCTCCGCATATTTTATATTTCGTGGATTCACCTCCATTCCTGAAAGGGGTTCTCTGCACAAAACCCCATTAAACGTAAAAGTTAACTGAAGCGTTTCGCCAGTCTTATGCTGGCGAACTGTTATTCCGCGCGGTAGAGCGGGTCCTTGCTTTGTCTGGCCCATCTATTTATCTCCTCAAGATCAATCCAGCGTTCCCGGACGCCGTCCACTTTTAATACGTGAACACCCTCCTGCCAGATCTTCCTTTGTATCCGTTTGTTAATGGCGTCTACCGATTCCCCGGTGGTTTGGCAGTACGTGGAGATGGGCATTACATCAAGGCTCATGCGATTTTCTCCTGAGCAATTGGGGAACACATTTCGGGAAGATTGGCGCGCACTAGCGCCTCGGCGAACGGCGGCGGCACAGCGTTGCCACAGCGCGCCACCTGCTTATCTTTGGCGTATTTATTGCCGCGATAGTCGCGGTCAATAACATACCAGGAAGGGAAGCCTTGTGCCGCGTAAAGCTCATGTGGTTGAAGCATGCGCATGCCGATATCAACGATTTGGTAATAAGCGCCGTCAACCGTGACCAGGCCAAAGCGATCGTTCGTTGTAACCGTGCCGAGCGGTTCGTTAAGCCCAACACCGCCTTTTTCTTTTCCGTAATACTTCATCAGGAATGCGCGTACTTCGCCGACATGCTGGCCGCCGGCGGTGATTGTTGGCATAGGCGTGTCGGTGCGCTGGCCGTCTTTACAGGTGCCGCGCAGCTTTACCAGATTGCTCGTTACCAGCGCGTGATGATCGGTGGTCGTGACAGTGTGGGCTGGCGTATCCATCGCGGCGACGGGACCGGTGTAATTGCCGCCGAAGTGTTTAGCCAGAAACGTCGACACCACTGCAAATTTATTGCCCCCAGCCGTTACAGTGCCCACAGGCTTGTGCAAATTGAGAGTGCGAGGCGCTTGCCCCTGGCGTTCTCCATATCCCATCTGAATTAAGGTCGGGCAAACTAATGCGCTTTTACCGCCGCCGCCGGCCGTTACCGTTCCCGCCGGATCATCAACTGGATGTCCGATGCTGTTGCCGAACTGTCGGGATATAACCGGCGCAAGCAGTGGGCATATCACGTTGGTGCGATTCTGAGTCAGCAGCGTGAAGAACGGTTTATCAACCGGGCGCGGCTTCATCTGGAATGTCGAACCGCCGGTGCCGGCAAACACAGGCGCGACCACAGCATAACCGTGCGTTTTAGTGATGGTCTGAAGCGGGTCATCCAGCGACTGTCCTCGGAAAGAGTCGTAGCTGCCTTTGCTGGTGGTGTGGTTGCATTTCACGATGAACGGCGTCGGGTTGTCGATCACGAAGCGCTGGATGCCGCGCGCTATGCGCTTAAGCGTATTTTCCGCCAGCGGCTTACTGCGTTCGAATATGCTGGGGCAGGGAATTGACCAGTCGATGCATTCCGCTGCGGTGCGCCATGGCTTCAGATGGCCGGATTGAACTGCCAGGCTTTTTGGATCAGCGTGTGAAGGTTGCGGCCACGCAATCGGCTGATCATCGCAGCGCATCACCATGAAGAAGCGTTTTCGGATTGTCGGCGCGCCATAGTCGCAGGCACGCAATTCGCGATATTCAACAGCGTAACCGAGACCGGCCGTCAAACGGCGGGCGTCAGCGCTGTGGCGATTAATCTGCAAGAATTCACACACCTCATTCAGTGCCGGGTGATCAGCCGCCACGCCGGTGCTGAGCATGCCAACGAAAGCGGCGAACGTCGCGCCCGCGCGTTCCGGGTCGGGCCTGTCTTCGTCCGCCAGCAGCGGCCCCCACGTTTGGAACTCTTCCACGTTCTCCAGCATGACAACGCGTGGGCGCTTCGCCAGCGCCCATCGAATGACGATCCACGCCAGCCCGCGAATCTCTTTCTTAACTGGCTTGCTGCCTTTGGCCTTGCTGAAGTGGCGGCAGTCCGGCGAAAACCATGCAAGGCCCACCGGCGCGCCAGCGGTCGCTGCAATCGGGTCAATGTCGAACACCGATTCGCAGTAATGCAGCGTATCCGGGTGATTAGTGGTGTGCATGGCGATCGCGTTCTGGTCGTGATTGATAGCGATATCCACGCTGCGGCCCGTAGCCATTTCAATGCCGGTGCTGGCCCCGCCGCCACCTGCAAAATTATCAACGATGATTTCCCTCATTGGGTGTGCTCTCCAAAGGTGGCGGTGAGTGATTGCGCTGCTGAGATGATTTCGGCTGACGGCTGGCGCTCCAGCAGCATGCGGTTAATGTGGTGCTTAACTTTCCGCTGGTGTTCGTGTGGAAGAGAAATTAGTGTCGGCACCTGCTCGGCCAAAAGCGTAACTTCAGCTGACCAGACATCATTTGTCGTTTCAGGGGTAATCAATGCCTGCACGGAGGGAGTTAAACGAGCGGCGGCGCGCTCAATCTGCGCCATGAATGCGTCGCCGCGCGCTTCCAGATGGTCTCGGCTGATGTAGTCGAACTTAAGCCCGCGCCACGTTTTATCGAACACCGCGATCGCCGCGCCGAATCCGGCGGATGATTCCGCTGGTTGGCCCTCCTCGGGGCGATACCAGACAGGGAGGTCAAAACTGATGCGTCCACGAATAAAAGCTACATGGTCCGCCTCTTCAGGCCACCACACTTCGCCAGTTGCTGCTTTGATCAGGAATACGTACCGACCGCCGGTCTCACGCATTGCCAGCGTGTAAGCCATAATCTGACGCATGCCGGTAATGTACTGGCCCTCGTACTGACTGGCGCGAGAATAAGGTGGATTCGCGAATGCAGCGCCATTGAGTTCCGCCAGGCGGCAGCTCCAGTTTTGAGTGAGCGCGTTATCCTCAGCACTGTAAAACGCCTCGCATTTGGCGTTATCCCGATCCGCGAACAGGTCAAGCACAAACGGGCCGAACATCGAATTGATTCCCCACCAGAGGCGGTCCGGCGAACGCCACTGATCACCAACTTGTTTTAACTGGTGGGTAGGCTGAGCACGCAGTGCTTTAAGAGCCGCGCAGTAAGGGCTGAGTTTAAATTCAGTCATTTAATATTGGCCTCCAGAATAAAAGCTGCGATCAGCAGCGTGATCCAAAAACTACCGATGGCGGCAACTTCATAGAAAGGCTGATTGCGCGTGTAGTGCGCGCGGATTCGATTTTTCATGATGGCAGGCACAAAAAAACCGCCAGTTTGCGGTTTATATTTTGGGAGCGTTTAAGTGGTAAGTAGTCAATTTTTTACTTTAATTGAATCCCACAATTCTTTAGTGAAACCATGAATCAGTTTATTTAGGTTTTTTAGTTCATAATTTGCTATGGCAAATAGTAAGTCCGAGCAAATATTGCTTATTATTGATTTACTATTTCCATCGACTTGCAGATTCAATGCTGTCTCTAATATTTTAACTGATTTTAATTGTTTATCAGTGTATTGTTTTTTTATGTTTGACCATTCGTCATAATGGCGAAAGTTGTTAGCCGCAGACTGAATGATTTTATCAATTGGTATTCCATTGAATGTCACCTCACTATCGCGACTAAGTTTTACCGTAGGAGTCTTAATCAAGGTAGATAGCAAAACAAAAATCGCTCCTGCAATGGCTGCTTCAGCCTCTCTATACGAAGCAACCTCTTCCTCTCTAAAAATGTGATCCTTTATTGAATTTATAGACTTCACTTGTTCTAAAGTAATTCTTTCTTGTCTGTTTGATTTCCATAATTCGAACAGACTTTCAAGTGTTGCAGTTTGACGCCTCCATTTTGATAGGAATCTATAAATAGAATCAACCTCTTTATTATTTAGGAGTAAGTCACCGAAGTCATTTACAGCTATATCGCCATTTTCAATGGCTAAATCAACTTTAAAGTTTTCTATGCCAAATTCTTGAAGCGTTTCATCAAATGGTTTCATCTGTGTAATAGCATCCCTTTTTATTAAACTTAAAGTTAATTTTTTTAAGATTAATTGAAAACTTCAGCATACTCAAGGTGCACAGTAGGTCTACGCTCAAGCAATTTCTTTTTTATTAGCTCGCAGGACGCTTTGTTGGGATAAATGCGCTCGCTGATCGGCATTAGCTCAACGGTCGAGGAGGCTAGAAGCAGAACGAAGCCGATCAGCATGAATCCTCCTGCTCACCAGCTTGCCACTTAATTACGCGATCACGCATCCAGTTCGCGCCATCACGGAAAATAGCGCCCGCGTGCCACGACGTATTAAGGCGATAACCTTCCTCTTCGGTGATCGGTGGAGGGATGCGGGTGCTTTGGTCGCCTTCGAGGTGAGCCAACGCAGCGATCGCCATATCAACCGCCCACTGTTCGTGGTTCTCTGTTTCCGCCAGAATCTCGCGGCAATGTTCAATCAGTTGCTGATTGCTCATTGGCTGACTCCTTCGAAGTTACCGGCGCGGAGTTGGTCAGCAACCATTTCAGCGATGTCCGCACATTCTATCACAGCTCCGGAGTGCGCATCTTTGAATGCAGGGATTGATTTACGAATCTTAGCCGCCGCTGCATCAGCACCCTCCGCCCGCACCTCGTTGAGGATGGCGTCAGTAGCTGGGGTTTCATCAAGACAGTCACCAAGAGCCTCGAGCTCACACGATGGCATCACATAACAAAACTCGTCATTGAACTCACATTCTTCAGCGCATTTATGGGCATCTTTGATTGCGGCCTTCAGCGCCACATTCTCCGCCAATACCGCACCCAGCTTCTGCTGCAGGGCGACGTAGTCCCTGTAAAAGCAAAGTTCGCCTTCCGAATCGTGTTTGACCTGAGATTTTGCAAACTGCATATCAAGACTAAAACGCTTAACTTGTTCCATCACTCTTTCCCCTCATTCGCCAACCGGGTACAGGCCAGCGTCGATTAATCTGGCGCGGCGCTGTGCCGCTACTCTTGTCTGATTGCACCAAAGCGCCCGCGAATGGTGTTGGTAAAGTCGCGCCACTCGTAATCGTCGACTTTCTTCGTCACGATGATTTGTGACAGCGGTGGGCGCTTCGACATCTCGTAATGCTCACGCCGCTCAATCTCTTTGATGTAGAGCGATTCCTTTCGCTCAGGCGTTAACAGGCGAGGGTGGTCAGCACCGACAGCCTGTGCCTGCAGGGCCGCCATCACGCCATCCAGCACTTCCTGCTTACGGCGCTTTATATCTTCATCAGCTGCATCCAGGCGTGACAAATGCGCCGGGTGTACCGGTGAGTGGTTCATGTGGAGGCCTTATTGGTGGGTTAAATCAGAAGGGAATGTCGTCGTCAAAGTCCATTGGCGGTTCGTTATTCGCCTGTGGAGTAGATGGCCCAGCCGGGCGCTGCTGCTGCGATTGCTGCTGTGGTCGGTTTCCTGTTCCACTCTCCTGCTTGCCGCCCAACATTTGCATTACACCGCCGACGTTTACGATCACTTCCGTTGTGTACTTGTCCTGGCCTGATTGGTCCTGCCATTTACGGGTGCGAAGTTTGCCTTCAATGTAAATCTGCGATCCCTTTCGCAGGTATTCGCCAGCAACTTCCGCCAGCTTTCCGAACAGAATTACGCGATGCCATTCGGTAATTTCTTTCTGCTCACCCGTGGTTTTGTCGCGCCAGCCCTCCGATGTCGCCAGAGTGATATTGGCGACCGCACCACCATTTGGCATGTACAGAATTTCAGGGTCTTGCCCAAGATTCCCCACTAAAATTACTTTGTTGACGCCTCTGCTGCTCATTTATGCCGCCTTGTTTAGCTCTTTGCCACGTAACTGGAATACTTCCACGCACTTCTTCTGATGCTCAGCCGATGATGCCAACGCGTTCCACGCTGGTTTGTAGACACCCTTCAAATCCTCAAGGCTTGGGCACTCAGCAGCTTGCGCGGTGAAGTCAGCCAGGATTTCATCGGGATGACGCGGGGAAGGGTGATGAACCTCTGCATCAGCATCGATTGCGGTCTGTTCGGTTGGGATGCAGAACGTCTGAAATGCAGCGTATTTGTAGGCGATCGACATTGCTTTGTTGGTAGCCTTGTCGCCACTATCCATAGCCTCACCATAGGTCACGACCGTGTGCTTACTGCCGTCCTCGGTGGCGACAAAATCAAACTCTGCCTTGACGACCACATAGAACAGCACGCCGCCTTTTGCAGTCACCCGCTCAGTTACTGTTCGCTCCGTAATGCGAGGAAGAATGACAAGCCCATGCTTTGCCAGCATAGGTGCCAGAGCGTTATAAACCTGGTCAATGCCACGGAAATTGAAACCTTGTTGTCGGTTCTCGCGGTCCTTGCTTATGCCTTGCTCGGCCATTTCCTTGGCTACAGCGCTAATCGCCTTATAGACGCTCATTCATGCCTCCCATCATTTCAAACTGGCGTTCCGTGCGGTGATCGGCAATCGCATCCTTTGCGGCTTGCTCGTATGTCATAGGGTCAGACAGGTCGCCCAGCGCACCCTGCATGAATTCAATAAACGCTGCATCGTCTTCGCTCATGCCGCTGCCTTAGTGTGAAGGGTGACAATGTGACGGCGCGTTGTGGCAGCCATCATCTGTAAGTGCGCTGCTGACTCACGATCACCAGTGCTGCGGCTCTCTTTAGCCAGCAAAAGGTAATGGCGGTGCCATGAGATAAGCGCGATACGTGACTGAGGAAATTTCATGATTTGTCGCTCCCAAAAATGAATTTCAGCAGGCTGTTGATGAATGGGTGTTGCTCGCTTTTCTTGAGCATTGCCAGCCGGTCAGCTTCTTCCTGTTGCTTGCGGTATTGTTCCGCTGGTGATGGCCCGTTCATGGCTGGCCTTTTGAGCGAAGAAAGTCGACGAGCTGCTGCAGGAGGCTTTTTGGCTTCCAGCCCATGACATCAGCGCCGGTTAATTTGAATGCGAATTGGTTGGTTACAGACGTATTGAAGCTAGGGCGAGCCACGATGGCATCGCCCGCGATTGCATAATTCATCGTGGCTTTCCTTGGTGTTGGTTAAATGATGATTAGTAGGTGATGCTGGTATGCGGGATGTTGCCGTCTTTGATTTGAGTCAGAACGTCGATGGCCTGTGAACGAGTTAAACCGGCATTGGCGATCAGCGCGTTCACTACTGCAGTTCCGATCGTCTTCCTGTGCGCTTCATTAGCTGCACGCGCTGCGGCTTCGTCGGCGATGCGCTTCTCTTCAGCAAGACGGGCATCTTCCGCTGCTTTGGCTTTGCGCTGCTCAGCCTCGATAGCTGCCTGCTTATCGCGCTCAGCCTGTTCACGCGCTTCCTGCGCCAGTCTTGCGGTGCGCTCCTGCGCTTCTTTGGCTTCACGCTCTGCACGTTCCTGTGCGGCTTTTGTGTCGGCCTCGGCCTTTTCCTTCGCTGCCTTCAAATCAGCCTCGCGCCGTGCTGCTGCTTCGCGTTCTTGCTTGGCTTTCTGCTCAGCTTCAATGCGTGCCTGCTCGACAGCCTGACGCTTAATATCTTCTTCGTGAGCAACGCGCTGGCGCTCTGCTTCGGCTTTCGCTTCCGCTGCGTCACGGTCGAATTTGTCATTCATAAGTAGGGCGATTTCATGATCGGCTTCGATTTGTGCTGCCAGCTTTTCAGCAGCGATACGCGCTTCTTCTTCAGCCTTGAGTCGCTCCTGTTCAACATCCCAGGCTGCGCGCGGTGCAAGAATCTGATCGCGTATGGTGTCGCATTCACGCGTAAAGCGACGAAGCTCATCTTCCGCTGGCTTAACGGCTTCTTTGAGTTGCTTGAGATACGCACGACCCGGCTCTTCGATAGCTTTTTTGCTGGAGCCAACCATGCGGGCCAATGAACCGATGCGATCACGACCTTTCTTCGTCGTCACATCAGGAACTTCAGCGGCCAGCTCGCGAATCTGGTCAAGATATGCATCAAGTCCATTCGCTACATAAAGCGCTGGCGCTTGCTCAGGCTTAATTTCGAGTACTGCTAATTCTGTTGTTTCACTCATTTCCTTCTCCTGTGAGCAAAAAAATACCCGCATATAGGCGGGTGTATTTAGGAAATCCCTATCACAGCAAGACCCATAACTGGCTTGTAAAGAATCAGAGGGTTAGGGATTATCAAATCATGACTACATACCGTGTAAGAGTGGGTTTTCATAACCCAACAGGCCTGACATTCAGGCAACTTGATGAGGTGCTTGAACCTCTACGTTTCTGGAGAACAGAGTCGTATGGAGGAAATTTCCGTTATTACATGGAGTACGAATACCAGACAGAAGTCAGGAGTATTTGTGACGTATGTGAGTTGGCATATTCACAAGCATGTAAGGTTAGGAGGTGTCCGCTGATTCTTGTTGAGGCCAAAACTCGTGAAGAGAATCCACATCTTTAGTCCCGTAATGCGGAATATCCCCCCCTAATGAAGATCATATGGCTTGCCAGAAAAGGGCTGGCAACCTGATGAATACGTTTTGAATGCTATCTTTTCACACTATGCATAGGAGGAACGTCGTGAAGAAAAACGAACTACCAACCAAAGTTTGCACCGTGTGTGGACGACCTTTCACTTGGCGTAAAAAGTGGGAGAAATGCTGGGATGAAGTGCGTAAGTGCTCGGAGCGATGCCGGAGGCAGTGAGCGTTACCAGTGGTTACTGGCCCAGTGTCGGGAATGAACTGGCTATACGACCTAGTTTATCGAGCAAATCATCCAGTTCGATTCCATTGTCGTCGCAATATTAGGCCAAATATTCAAGGCCCATATCCTCTGCAAACGTTTTGATAATTCGCGCTTCTGTTGCGGTTAGCTGGTCCATCTTAAATCCTCGCTATCATCGCCAACCCCATCAGCAACACAGTCACTACCCAGCAGATAATGCAATCTTGTGTGCTCATGGTTTTGGCCTTTGTGTAGGTAAAAAGAAACCCGCTCGGGGGCGGGTTATTTATCTTTGTGAAGGCTCAGCGCCGACACGCGGGGCCAGTAATATTTAGGCTTTGCGCGTGAGCTGGGTTTTGGTCCAACGCACACTACATAGCTCTCTTCTTTGCGAGGCGCGCCGCCACCGCTCAGTGTTGGAAATTTTGAAGAAGAGATTGGCTTTCCTGCCGGTATAACCTCCACAACATTGCCTATCTTCTTTGTGAAGCCGCCATTCGCCTGGCTGGTCCATGAAACTTCATCGCCTAACTTAAATGCCATACTCACCTCTTATCAGTTCTGCTGCGTCCACGCTGTTTAATGAACAGGTGGCGTAAAAAAGGCCGCTACATTGCGGCCAGTTCGCGTTTAATCATCTCTGTGGTTCTGATGGCCCACTTATCAACCATCTTTCCATCAATAAATATGGGCACCATTTCTTCAGGTCGAACCATGCATTCAGACTGCAATTTGCATCCGTTGCACTTATTGAATTGCCCGCACCATTTGTCAGTTTCAGAAATCATATGGATAGTCCTGATACTGACTCATTTCATCGTCGGGATGCTCTTCGAATTCATCGCTATCCATCCTTCACCTCGCCGTCACGTTGTCTTTAGATTTCCGATAGCCAGCTGCGAACTGAGCCACATCCGGCAAACAAACCCCTCCACCTTCCTGCTTATCACGCAGACTAGGGGAGGAGGTGGCGCGGGCTACTGTTAATGCACATCCAGCGCTTGCTACAGCGATTTTTCTGGCGAGGCGATCATCTGCACTCAAAACATCTCGCTCAGCAGCACGGCGCAGCCTGCGACGATTCCTGGCCGTATCAGAGGCCAGATAAGTTACGACTACTGTCATGGTTTACCTCCGGTAATTGGCTTAGGTGCAAGAGCCGGAACCTGTGACGTTTCCGAACTTAAAAGGCTTCTCAGGTCTACCGTCCTATCTGGCATAAGCTCCACCTCTCTCTTGCCCAAAGCCAACTTCTCTTTGGTTCCCCGCATTTCGGCGGAGACAAACCCCATCAATGTTAAAGAGCGATCCAACGTCCTGTTGGGTGGTGCGTCCTGCTGATGGGATAAATATTATGCGTACTGCGCATATGCGTCAAGCGCATATTTAATCTCAAAGGGGTGATCTGGGTTTAAAATGGGTTATGCGTATGAAACACAAGGGGATTTATTTTCAATCAGGATATGCAGCGGGCACAAAAAAGCCCGCATATAGCGGGCTAAATTGAGAAAGGGGGGTTATCCGTGACGGCGGTACTGCTGGGACTGGCTAAGCATCACGCGACCAGCCACATGAAGCATATCCATTTCTTCTTCAGATATGCTCCATTCTCGGTAGCGAGGATTATCGGAGATAACGATTAGCTCAGTCTTAACTTTCTGCAGGCGCTTTACAAACATGTCGCCGTTGAAGTCGAAAACATAGATTCCATCACCATCGAAATTACTCACGGCCACATCAACGAAAATGAGGTCGCCGGGCTCGATGGTTCCTTCCATGCTGTCTCCGCGAACGTTAATTAGCTTCACTGAGGACTCCGGACGGTTGCCGAATATGACCCTTGCCTGATCGGGAACATATTCAATAGACCTTATGACTTCAACGACGTCCTTTGATGGCGAACCATCACCGGCGCTTGCTGAAACATCAAGAACATCAATCCTATACACATCATTTCTCCCCTTTTTTATCATCGAGCCAACACTGTATGAATCTACAGTATCATTAGCATCATTAGAAGAGAATAGCTCAGATACAGGAACAGAAAGCGCATCGGCAATTTTTTGCACCATCGCTTCGCTGTAGCCCTGCTTACCTCGCTCAAGGCGTGACAGGTTGCCTACGTCGCTATCCACACGCAACGCAAGTTCACTCAGGGTCATCTTATTCGCTTTGCGAATCTGTTTAATCTTTTCGCCTATTTTCATGGCGTCCATTCAACCTTTTTTATGCGTGACACGCAAAGCGCCTTGCGCATATTTATTGATTCGCATATTATGCGTATAGCGCATTTAGGAGGTGCATAATGCCAACACCATTAAGGAAAATGCGTGTAGAGAAAAAGCTGACAATTTCCGAGGTAGCCATCGCCACTCAACTTGACGTTGGAAACTTAAGCCGGATCGAAAGGGGAATGCAGGTTCCGTCTCTCGAAACGGCAGAGAAATTGTCCCGGTTCTTCAAAGGGAAGATCACCGAGATGCAGATTCTTTATCCGCAGCGATATATGAAATCAGCCGAAACAGCAGCTTAAGCATTACCGCTCTTTAAAACTCTGAAGCCGCTCCCGCCGAGATGCCGGAGCAAAACCAAGTGACTTGCTCACCGCAGTGTCACGCTACTAATTCAACAAAAGGAATGATGTCACATGGAACGCGCAAACCCACGCAAAAACATTGCGTTTATCGGCCGCCACCTTCTAACGGCCGCTCACCAGGCTCTAACCAACACGCGACAAACTTCAGTAGCAAAGCTGCTCAACGTTGCTGACTCAACAATTCATCGCAGAGCAGAAAAGTATCCGGAGGTTATGGAGACATTGGCAGCGTGCGGTGTTGAGGACTTTGTTATGCAGGGAGAGAAGAAGCTGCCGCTGGATCAATACCGTTGGCTGATGACTGTAGCGATGGAGTTCGCAAAGTTGCAATTAGAAATGACCAAAGAAAAAGCCCCAAACGCGGGAACGTTTGAGGCTTAAACCACATTAGTGACACCAATCACTGGAGAAAATTATGCCAGGACTAACTGGATATGTAAACAGTAAAGGGGGCAGTTATGGCAACTGCTGAACTTTTAGATTTCAACGCAGCTCGCAAGCTCAGGAGCGCAAGGATGGAAAACCAAAAGCAGGGGCACTTTGCACTGTTCAGGAGTCTTCTGTCCAAGGATTGGGCCAAAGATACTGCCAAGCTGGCAATGTGGATTCGGCTTATCGGTGAGGCTTCCTACAGACCACGCACAGTAGAGTTTTCCGGCAAAGAGTGGAATCTACAACCTGGCGAACTGGTGACCACAGCGGCGATTATGGGGCGCAAATTGCGTGATCAGGACGGTCATGAGAAGAGTCCGCAGGCGGTGACCCGGATGATTAATTTCTTCGCCAGAGAAGGGATGATCACCACCAAAGGAACGCGCTTCGGAACGGTGATCACCATCACGAATTATGCCGAATATCAGGCCATTTCACCCGATGAACCTCGCGAAAGACCTTCCGATAACAACAAACCCAGTGCTGGCGCGGCTTTGAGTGCCATACCCGATGAACCATCCGAAGAACCAACCGGTGAACAGAACAAGAAGTTACTAGAACAAGAATTAAATAAGAACTACCCCCATACCCCCAAAGGGGGCCGGGATGGCGATCAGGTTTCACCTGAAAAGCGAAAGGCAGAGCGCATCGATTACGACTCATACCTGGTAGCTTACAACGAGGAAGTTGGTGATCGGCTGCCACATGCCGTCGCTGCAAACGAAGCCCGAAAACGTCGCATCAAGAAATTAATCCCCCAACTGAAAACGCCTAACGTCGCCGGATTTCGGTCGTACGTCCGGGCGTTTGTCTGTCAGGCCAAGCCGTTTTACTTCGGCGCCAATGACACTGGCTGGTCAGCAGATCTCGATTACCTGCTCAGGGATGCAACGCTGACAGGTGTCAGGGAAGGCAAATTTGCAGACCACAAGGAGCCAGCATGATTAACACCGATATCGAAGCCAGTGTGATCGGCGGCTTGCTGATTGGCGGATATACGCCTGATGCGAGTGACGTGATCGCCACGCTGGACGACAGCGCATTCAGCGTTGAGCTGTACCGCCGCGCATTTGGCGAGATTAAGCGTCAGGCGAAACAGCGAGGCCTGATTGACGGCATGATGGTTGCGGAAGCCATGGGTAATGACTACGTCGCTCACATCATGGAAACCACGCGCAAATGTCCATCAGCAGCAAATCTGAAAGGCTACGCACGCGTTGTGGCTGACTACCACAAGATACGCCGGTTTACCGAGCTGATGGACGCTGGCAAACGTGAGATATCTTCGGCCGGCAATCATGAGTTAGCGCTCAACGCCATCAACCAGTTCATGGCATCACTGACCGACATTGACCGCCCCGGTGATGAAATCAGGCCGATGCATATCCGTGACGTTCTCGACGGGTATCAGGAGCTGCTGGAGAAGCGCGTTAGACAGGGTGAAGAGTCCGACACGCTGAAAACAGGCATTCCAGAGCTTGACCAGATTACCGGCGGCATAAACCCAGTCGACCTGGTGATCGTCGCGGCACGTCCGGGCATGGGTAAGACGGAATTCGCGCTCACAGTGGCGGAAGGTGTTGGCCGGCAGCAGCTACCCGGCAGCAAAGATAATCGCGGCGTGCTGATTTTCAGCATGGAGATGGACGCTAACCAGATTATCGAACGCCAGTTGGCAGGCGCTGGAAACCTTCCCGTATCGTCGCTGCGTAACCCGGCGAAGATGGACGACGAAGGCTGGGCGAAAGTTACGCTGGGCATGAAGCGACTTCTGGATCTGGATGTGTGGATTGTCGATGCCAGCAAGATGAACGTGGAGCAAATTCGGGCCATTGCAGAACGGCACAAGCGCAACCACCCGGCGTTGTCTCTCATCCTTGTCGACTACCTTGGGCTGATTGATAAGCCAAAGGCAGACCGCAACGATCTCGCTATCGCCCACATATCCGGAAGCCTGAAGCGCATGGCGAAAGACCTGAAGACGCCTGTTATGTCACTGAGCCAGCTATCTCGTGACGTTGAGAAACGCCCGAAAGGTCAGCGCCGCCCGACCAACGCAGACCTACGTGACTCAGGAAGCATTGAGCAGGACGCCGACAGCATCATCATGCTCTACCGCGAAGCCGTTTACGACGAGGAATCACCGGCTGCAAAACTGGCAGAAATCATCGTCACCAAGAACCGCTTCGGTCAACTCGGCACGGTCTATCAAGCTTTCAACAACGGTCATTTCCAGCCAACCGATCAGGAAGAGGCCGCCAGATTGTGCCGCGCCAAGCCTGAGCAACCTCAACAGCAATCACGCCGCTACAACAAAGGGGCTGACGTATGAATTTAACCTATGAAGACTCACACGTAATCGCATCGTATTACGTTGCCGATCACCCCAATCACCGTGGCCCGGTAATCATCGATCTCGAAAATCTTGAAGAGCTGCACATGCGTAGCGCAGCATCGCACGTTCATCTCGCACTGCTGTTTGCATCCGGCAAGCTTTTCTCTGGCAAGAGGGCTGCATCATGACACAGGTAATTCACGGACTGACCCGCGCTGAGCTGATTAAGCGGGTATTTGGTGAGAGCAAACCGGCAGCAAAAGTCGAGCATCAACGACCAAACCAAGGGCGCTGATTGCTGTTAATCCTGGAAGTTGTATTTTCGCACCGCAAAAAATCAATAAGTTCTGCTTTATGTTTCATGGTGTGAATTCGACTTGCGCTTTACCGGTAACATCTTATTTTCAGATGGAGAGTTCAATACACCCAAACTGAAGAGGGATATTTATGGCTAAGCATCATTTCATTAAAACACTTGAAATATCAGCAATTGTTATATTCGCGCTGGTTTTGGCTTATCTGGCCGTTACCGGAATCCTTTCATCTGCGGGCATAGATCACTCCTGGCCGTATCCGAATAAGTAACTAGGAACAACACCAGGGAAATAAGCACCGCTTAAATATAAACATAATAAATCACATGACCGATATCTCTAAAAATGGGGTTCGGTTGCACAAATCGAACTTCTTCGCCATCGGGCAACAACTTCTTCCTCTGCTCGAATCTGGCGAAAGCTACCGGCTAATCGTTAAGCCGTGGAAAGAAAAACGCAGCATTAACCAGAACTCCTTATCCCATATGTGGTACGCCGAAATCAGCGCCTATCTGATTAAATCCGGCCGTGCCGACGCCACGCCTGAATGGGTAAAGCGAAACCTCAAGCGCACCTATCTTGGCTGCGAAGAAATCACCTACACCGACTTCGTCACCGGCGAGAAGGTCACCACCTACGAACCCCGGCACACATCCAGCCTTGATACCGGAGAGATGCATTTCTTTCTGAACCAGGTTGAACGGTGGTGTGCGCAGTTCGGCCTGGCGCTGACAATCCCGCACGACAGCGAATACCAAAAGCTGAAGGATAAACAGAATGTCTAAAGGCAGATACCAACACCACACGCAGGAGCAGTGCAACAAGGTGGCGCGACTTCGTGCTCAAGGGCTGACGTGGAACATTATCAGTCAGCGCATGGGAGTAACCATAGATTCATGCCGCGCCATGAATGCGAGGGCTCAATGAAACGACGCAAATCCATCTGGGAACGTTACGAAAACCACGCCATCTACGACACCAAATCACCCCGCAAGAAGCGCCAGCCACAACCCACCGAATCGCAAGTGACCACTTTCAGCTATCTGGAAGGGCTGCGCCAATCTGTGGCTAACAGAGTGAGGTTCACGCGATGAGAGAACGCTGCCACCGCTGCCACACCATCCTCACCAGTGAAGATAAGCACTGGTACTCAGTCGCATGTGAAACGTGTGAAACAGACCTCAAGTGGGAGGAGTATGAGCAACACAACCCCATCAAATCCGCCTACTGGCGCTGGCGAGCTATCTGCTTTGGTGTGCGCTGGCTGCGATGCGCCACTGCCGCCGGATTGGGTATATGCATGCGACTGCTGCTGCGCCGGTTGGATGCAAGACGACAACTTCAGAATGCACGGAGAGAGAGATAATGGCGATAAAGCATGAGTTCAGTTTCGAGTTCGGACGGGGCGGAATCAGGGGAACTGTAGTTACCGTTAAGACTTTCGCGCGTAAGAATTTTTGGCGCCGCTGGAAATTGGTAGACGAATATCGCGCTGCTTACAGCGGATTCAATCCATTTTGCGGTGCGGAGTGGACTGACCCTCAAGGGAAAAGTCTACCGATTCAGACCGAGTGTGACATCAACGATGCTGCGCAAAAGGAAATAGACCTCAGGAGGAGAAATGGTAAAGGCTAAAAAGCCGAAGCCGAAAACCTGCCCAATCTGTTCCACCGTATACACCCCTCGAAGTTCTCTCCAGAATGTCTGCCACAACTACAAATGCGCGATCGCCTTCAACAAGAAGCGCGATGAAGAGATTGCTGCCCGCGAGCAACGCAGGCAGGCGAAGCTACGGCGCGATGATTTGCGGCAACGAAGGGAGAAGCTCAAGACCAAATCGGACTGGAACAAAGAGGCTCAGGTAGCGGTTAATCGGTACATTTTTTGGCGTGATTATGGACTTCCATGCATCGCCTGCGGTCGCCCGCTAAATTATGGCGTTCGTGGTGGAGCAGTAGATGCCAGTCACTATCGCTCACGCGGTTCAGCCTCACACTTACGCTTCAATCTTTTTAACATCCATGCCGGCTGCGTTTCATGCAATCGCGACCTGTCAGGGAACCTAATTCCCTACCGAATAAACCTCATCAAGAAGATTGGCGCCGATCGCGTTGACCTGATTGAGCACGACAACACCCCTCGTAAATTCGACATCCCATACCTGCAGCGAGTGAAAGCCATATTCACGCGCCGGGCAAGGCATTACGAAAAACTACGCAAAAGACAGATGGAGCAGGCCGCATGACCGACTACCTCAGACAAGAGTGGCATCGGCTTCGCATCATGAAGATGCGCGGCATGGCGGAGATAAATTACCGAATCATCAGATTAGAGCTGAAATTGAGAGGAGGGCATCATGCCAGTACGCGAGCTTAACCTAACGAAAGAACAGCATGATTGGGTCAATGGATGGCTTGAGCTATTTGGTGCTTGGGTATATTCGGGAAGGTTGGAAAAGCGCATGACCAGTGTTATAGCGCAATACATGGCTACTGTTGAACCACAATCATATCCCTACCGGCCAATGTGCAACGATGATGACGGACTCTTGATTTCTCAGGTCGTGGACTCCGTCATGTGCATCGATAAAAAAGCTCTTGGCATCCTGCTCAGTTACTACGCTCACGGCTCTTCCAAGCGTGCGATCGCATCTTACTATCACAAGTGTGCAAGTCCTCGCAAAATGTCAGGAAGAAGCGGGGAGAGCATCAGAAAACCATCGCTTGCAACCTGCCGCAATGAGATCGATGAGATTCTGAACGCCAGCTTGTTCCTGATTTATCAACCGCTGCAAAATGCATTCAACGATCGCAAACGTGTAGCTAAAGTGAAGACATCTGCAAATAAAGGGTTGACTTCCTTTATCCATTTAGCCACAATTTGAATGTAAGCTGCCGTAAGTGTTCTTAGATGAGCCAGCAGCGACAATTTCCATCACATTGAGATAGTTAAAGAGCCTCGTAGCCTCACCAGCTAGCGGGGCTTTTTTGCGATATTGACACCCGAAAAAAGTTTTTGTAAAAAGTGAATCGCCTGATGTGTATTGTTCTTTAGTCCAATCATTCATCTCGCATATCAGGCCGAAAGCCCCGTCTTAACCGATGGGGCTTTTTGTTATATAAGTATTTTATACGCTCAACCCTTTAAGATTAATCTTAGCTGAATATAATGCTGCGGATGCGGTGAATCCCCCTATGCGGAGGGGTGGAATCCGAATCAGCTTAAAGCTTGATATGTCGCACGGGATGGACTTTGTCGGGTTTGCTGTCTCACCGGGAGGCACCCGGCGCCGCATACAAAAAAATTAGGCACTGCTTCGGCGGTGCCTTTTTTATTGCAAAGATTCTGACAGTCAGCCTGAGCATCTTGTGCTGCAAATGAATATGGTTAGCTGACTAATAGTAAATAGAGCAAATAAAGTTAAAATTCCTTTTTATGAATTTGAGAATATTGCCTCGCCCCTTCAAGAGCTAAGCCATTACGAGTGCCGGAGATAAGCGCCGGGTGGGGCACATCAAATTTAAGAGGTCGCCAATTGGCGGCCTTTTTTCGTTTTGCGCCATCCCAAAACTTATTCAGACCTTCATTGCTGTGTGGGGATGCGCGCACTTTTCTTACGACTACAGGCGGCACCAAGCGAACAGCGAGGTGTATATGAGTATCGATATGAGCAAACTGGCATCAGGCGCGGCATACGGCGCATCTGCCGGGACAATTGCCAACGGTCTGCTGACCCGGTTAAGTCCCGATGAATGGAGTGCTGTTGGCGTGCTGGCCGGTATTCTGGTTGCGCTATTCACTCTCGGCATCAACTGGTATTACAAACGCAAGGCTACGATTGCACAAATCAAAGCGCTGCAACGCTGGCCTACCGCGCCCGACCTCACCGAGGATTAAACCAATGGCAATGTCTAACACACTGCGCAACAGGCTTATTGCTGCTGCAGGCGGCGGAGCCATGCTTATCGCAACGGTATTCCTCGGCGGAAAGGATGGCGTAGAAGGGCGCGTGTACGAACCCTACAAAGATGTGGCTGGGGTATGGACTGTCTGCGATGGTCATACCGGTTCCGATATCGTGAAGGGAAAGAAGTATACCGACCGTGAGTGCGATCGCCTGATGTGGAATGACCTACAGCCGGTTAAGAAGGCTGTCGATTCCATGGTCAAGGTGCCGCTGGGTGAATATCCCCGCGCCGCCCTCTACAGCTTCACATACAACGTCGGCACATCCGCCTTCTCAAAGTCCACGCTGCTGAAAAAGCTTAACGCTGGCGACCAGGCTGGAGCGTGCGAAGAGCTGCGTCGCTGGGTATATGCCGGTGGCATGAAGTGGAAAGGCCTGATGAACCGCCGCGATATGGAGCGGTCTCTCTGCTTGGCGGATGGACCAAATGACATTTAGTTTGCGCATCTACCTGATCAGCATCTCTGTGATGATAACCATTGCCATCGGATACGGGGAAATCCGCTACCTGAACGGCTGGTATGCACACAGCGCCAAAGTGAATGCCGACTATGCGCTGAAAAAGCAGAAGGCCGAAGCAAAGCTGGCGCCCACTGAAGCGAAGGCTGCAAACACCAATGCTAAAGGCAAGGTCATCTACAAAACCATTTACCGCGACGTGGTGAAATATGTTCAGGATCCGAATCGCACTGTGTGCCGGTTTGATGATGATGCTGTCAGCATGCGCCAGCGTGCCATCGACGCTGCCAACAATATCTCAGGATTTGATGACTACACCGTGCAGGCTAAGCCAGGCGGGAAGTGACAGCAACGCTGATCTGCAGGCGGATGTGGAGAATGCGGAGTGCGTCAGACAGTTGCGATTAAACATCTATCGCTGGCAGGCTTGGTATAAATCAGCTTATTAAATCATAAAGGTTCACTACATTGCCCGAAGAAATTATATACTGAGGTATCAATTAGATAGTGGGATGCTCATGGATACCGAATTAATTTCTTTCGAAAGCCTTCTGACAGCCAAGGAAGCGGCAAACGCAGCCTGGTGGACTATGATTTTTGCCGCTGTAGCTGCAATTAGCTCTCTAATTACTGGAATAGTTGCTTTTTACGCAGCCCGTTTAGCAAAGAAGGAGTTGTTTTCTTGGAAGGAACAGGAAAAGCAACTGCAACTAGTTAGGCTTAAAAGAGCTGTTTTCGCTTACAGGCAAGGATTAGAGAGCCGGATTAAAATTCATTCAGACAAAGAACTGATTAATGCTGAGTTCAGCAATCAAATGCAGACCTTGTTATCTGACATTTTTCATGAATTAGTACTAGCTGGGATGGATTATGAAGATTGTTTGCAAACAAAGCTTTTTGAGGAGCTGGCTCTGGCTCACAACCTTCATAGAGAAGGTGAAGTCAATTGGGGTGACGTCTTTAAGAAAACCATTGATTTACAGCAGTCGATAAAAGTTAAACTTTAAAATATCGCCTCAAGGTGGTTTGCAATGAACTTAAAGCCAAGATTCGAAGATTACACTGAGGCAGAATTTACTCAGTTGGTCAGTGAGATTTGCAGCGCAGATGGCAGCGAAGCGTATCAGGACGAGTTACTGGATAACTTCATGGCTGTGACTGAGCATCCGGAGGGTTCCGACCTGATTTATTACAACGACGATGACGATCTCACTCCGGAGAAAATCGTTGCCACTGTCAGGTCATGGCGCAAGATGGCTGGCCTGCCTGACTTCAACGGCTGAGTCATCACAAGGCGCATTTGCGAGTGCGCCTGATGATGAGTTACATATTTGACAACATTGAGCCCGAGTGTAATGTGAAGTTCGACTAGCAAAGGAGGCTTTATGTTGAACGTATTCCATTTAGAAAGAACGATCCTCATTGGTGAAACCAGTGATGTTGAGGGTTGCGTCAAATATGAAATATACAGAAATGATGAAGTCGGATTTGTCCATGCGATAGCTTACAAAGAATTCATGGTCCGAAAAGAAGATGGTGCGGAATACATGTATTGGGCAAGAATTGGAAGCACTACGCTGAAAAGTGGCAGAGATATCTGCCGGGCAATCGATGCATGTGAAACTCACTATAAACAAAATTTTAATAAATTCTGACAAGCCGCCTCCGGGCGGTTTTTTATTGGAGCCAATATGACCGACACCTACCGCATTACAGTGAAAACAAAGTCAGGTTAAACTCACATTGGCCTGATGAACAGATCACAACCTGAAATCGTTAACGGCTTCATTGGAGTTGCTCAGGAAGATGGCGCTTGGGTATACCTCGCGCCAGATGACGTGCTCAAGATGCATTACATGCCGGTTAGCGATGCAGAAGAAAAATAACAATAGCGTTGATGGCTGGCGCATATGCGACTGCCAGCTCAATTAATTTTGTAGACATAATTACCTCCGTACTTTGGCGCCTCCGGTCTTGGAGGACGCTTCCCCATAGTGATGATTTTGAGGAACGCATATGGCAGCACCAGATTGGGAGGCCATCGAATCAGGTATGTAGTGCAGAAGATGAAATTCGTTGCTATTTATTTTCCATCTTCAAAGACGAAACTATTATGGCGTTTTTGTGTTTCGGAGTATTAGGATACGAACCTTTGCCAGCAACATCATCGATGCTCCAGTCCTCTCCTTTTCTCTTGATAGCTATGCGATCACCGTACCGGTTAACCATTATCAGAAAGTCATCTTCATCAAAAGGCCTGTCTACACCATAACCACTTGCAACATAAAATGGCTCCGCTCCATGCAATGTAGAAGCTTGAAAGGCTATATCTGCAAAATCTGATTTTTTCATTACCTTCTCCTTTTTTTCTAATTTACTAAGGAATAAGCATGGCGACCAAACGAATAATTGGCCGCCCTTCTGATTATCTACCAGAGGTGGCTGCTGACATCTGTTCACTGCTTGCCGATGGTGAAAGCCTGCGCAAAGTTTGTGAGCGTCCCGGTATGCCGGGGAAGGCAACAGTATTCCGCTGGCTTGCACAGCACGAAGAATTTCGAGACCAATACGCGAAAGCCACAGAGACGCGTGCTGATGCCATTTTCGAAGAGATGTTCGATATTGCCGATAGCGTTGCTGAAGAGGCTGCGGCGGTTGGTAAAGCGCGCCTACGCATCGACACTCGCAAATGGGCGCTAGCCCGGATGAACCCGAAGAAGTACGGCGACAAAGTCAGTCAGGAAATCGACCACAAGTCATCAGATGGCAGCATGGCGACCAAGCCTACAACCATCCAGCTTCTCCCCGTTGAGCCAAAAGCATGAGTGACGCCGTTCAACTTCCGATCCCAGCTAAACTAGCCCCTCTGTTCACAGCAGTCGGTAAGCGCTATCGCTGCTCACATGGTGGTCGTGGCAGCGCCAAGACGCGCACATTCGCCCTGATGACAGCGGTGAAGGCTTATCAGGCAATGATGAATGGCGAGAGCGGCGTAATCCTGTGTGCGCGTGAGTTCATGAACTCGCTGGAAGAGTCGAGTATGCAGGAAGTTAAGCAGGCGATCCTGTCCGTTCCGTGGCTGGCTTCGAACTTCGACATCGGTGAAAAATACATTCGCACTATCGACAAGACGGTGACGTACGTTTTCGCCGGCCTGCGTCATAACCTCGACAGCATCAAGTCGAAAGCACGCATCCTGTTGTGCTGGGTAGATGAAGCCGAATCTGTCAGTGAAATCGCCTGGCAGAAGCTTAGCCCGACAGTGCGTGAAGAAGGTTCAGAGATTTGGGTGACGTGGAACCCGGAGCGCGATGGTAGCGCTACGGATAAACGCTTTCGCAAAGAGGCTGGTGACGACTGCGTAACGGTCGAGATGAATTACACCGACAACCCGTGGTTTCCTGATGTGCTGGAAGGCGAGCGACTGAACGACCAGCGACGCCTCGATCCAGCAACCTATGCATGGGTGTGGGAGGGTGCTTATCTCGAAAACTCCGATAAGCAGGTACTGGCCGGCAAATATCGCATAGCTGAATTCTCCGACACGCTATGGCAAGAAGCCGATCGACTGTTCTTCGGTGCTGATTTTGGTTTCGCCAAAGACCCGAACACTCTTACCCGCTCATTCATTCTGCACAACCGGCTTTATATCGAATACGAGGCTTACGGTCAGCAAACCGAACTAGACCATATGCCAGCGCTGTACGACACGATCCCCGGCGCCCGTGAATGGCCTATCAAGGCCGACTCCGCGCGACCCGAAACAATCAGCTATCTCAAGCGTCAGGGCTTCAGAATATCAGCTGCTGAAAAATGGCAGGGTAGCGTTGAGGATGGCATTGCTCACCTTCGCGGCTTTGACGAAATCATCATCCACCCCCGCTGCAAAAACGTGGCGCGTGAAGCGCGTATGTGGTCGTACAAAACCGACCGCATCACTGGCGAGGTGCTGCCGAAATTGGCGGATGGTGATGAGCACTGCTGGGATGGCATTCGCTACGGTCTCGACGGCCACATTAAACGCAAAGCTCAGACGATGGGCATGATGATTCCAAAACGCCTGCAAGGCAGATAACCCACCGACGGACAAACCATGACTGACAAATTAACGCTAGCCGTCAATCACGTGCTGAATGACGTCAGGCTTGCCCGTGCGCGAGCCATGCTAATCACCCCCGGCATGGGATTGGATGCTAAGCGTGAAAGCGCATGGTGCGAATACGGCTTTAAAGACGACCTGACGTTTGATGACCTGTACAAATTATACCGTCGCGGCGGTATCGCTCACGGCGCAGTTAATAAGCTGGTATCGAACTGCTGGAAAACTAATCCGCAGGTAATCGAGGGTGAGCAATCCGACGATTCACGCGAGTTAACCGCGTGGGAGAAGGCCAGTAATAAGGTCTTCACTCACCGATTCTGGCGAACGTTTGCCAAAGCTGACACGCGTCGCCTTGTTGGTCGCTGGGCTGGCATCCTTTTGCACATCAGGGACAGTAAGAATTGGGACCAGTCTGTCATAAAAGGTAAGGCGCTGCAGAAGATTACGCCTGTGTGGGCCAGCGCACTGAAGGTTGGCAGCCGTGACAACAATGGCGCCATCACGATGTGGCAGTACAACGAATCGCTCTCTGACGGCAGCACGGCACAACGCAACATTCATCCCGATCGCGTGCTGATCATCGGTGACATGTCCGATGATGAAATTGGATTTCTTGAGCCGGGTTATAACGCCTGCGTTAGCCTAGAGAAAGTTGAAGGTGGTTCGGGAGAATCATTCCTGAAGAACGCCGCGCGGCAGCTCAATATTAACTTCGACAAAGAAATCGACTTCAACAATCTGGCCTCGCTGTATGGCGTAAGCGTCAATGAGCTGCAGGCACGGTTTGATGAGGTGGCGGTCGAGGTTAACCGTGGGAATGACACCACGCTCACGACCCAAGGCGCGACTGTTACGCCACTGGTATCAGCCGTTGCTGACCCGTCGCCAACGTATGAAGTGAACCTGAAAACCTTCAGCTCATCCGTGGACATGCCATCGCGCATCATCGTCGGTAACCAGTCAGGTGAGCGAGCCAGCACTGAAGACCAGATTTACTTCAATGGCCGCTGTCAGTCACGCCGTGGCGACCTGTCGTTCGATATCGAGGACATGGTCGACAAGCTGACCTATCTGCAAATCATCAAGCCTGTCGGCAAGTTCAGCATCGTGTGGGATGAGCTCAACGAGCAGTCACCATCTGACAAGCTGGATAGCGCCACCAAAATGAGCACCATCAACCAGACCTCACTTGCATCAGGGGAGCAGGTCTTCACGGTTGATGAAATTCGCGTTGCTGCAGGTTATGAACCGGGCGGCAGTGAACCACTGCCGGAGATTGATGATGGCGAAGAGGACGAAAACGCCCAAACCGGCGATCCTGCCCAGTAATAAGCAAGACCCGACCGGCATCGACCGGTTAGAGCGTAAGGCGATGAAGGATTTCGCCAGTCGCATGAAACGGATCGGCAAAGCCTACATAGCCGCTCTTGACCGTTTCCCTGCAACACTCGTCGTTAACGCCAGCTACGAATACCAGATCGACCCTCTGATTCTCACTATGACGCTCAATGATGCCAGCGTGCTTACGGACTCCGTTCTTCTTGAGGGAGACCAGAGCCACAACTGGTTCACTGAGGCCTATGTTGAGGCGGCGGTGGTTCGCGGCACAGCACAGACATTTGCAAACCTTTCACAGCAGTCAGCAACGTACCTGGCTGACCGGCAATCACTTCCGTCACTTCTGCTTAGCGAGCCGTATCAGCGTCGAATGTCGCTGGTTTACGCGCGCGAGTTTGAGGAAATGAAAGGGCTTTCCGCTGAAACAAAGCGAAACATGGCTCGCGTGCTGACTGATGGCATGGGGCGCGGGTTGCACCCATCAGTGGTGGCTCGAAACCTCAGAGCTCAGGTGGGCATTGAGACGCGCCGTGCTAACACGATTGCACGCACTGAACTGACTACAGCTTTGCGCAGAGCCAGATGGGATGAAGCGGACGAGGCAAAGAAAAACCTCGGTCTCAATATCCGACTGATGCACTTCTCAGCGCTCAGCCCGACAACGCGACAGTCTCACGCGTTCCGTCATGCGCATATCTACACCATCGAAGAGGTCAGGGCGTGGTACGCCACCGGCGCGAATGCGATCAACTGCAAGTGTTCGCAGGTCGAGGTGCTGGTCGATGCCAAAGGCAACCCGGTTAATTCGAAAGTCGTCGAGATGGCTCAGAAAGAATTCAGGCAGTGGAAATCACTTGCCGCAAACCAATCACATCACTGCTGCGGACATAACCACGCGGCTTAATCGAGAGATAACCATGACTATGCAGGTCAACGTCACCACCAAGGTGAACAGTCAGGCTATTCGCCGCGAAACGCATAACGGCCGTGCGCATCTGGTACTGCCAAGTTACACGCTGCCGGCAAACGTTGTGATGAACGGCGGCCTGTATTCGGCGGCAGAAATCGACGCCCACTATCAGGGGCTGGAAGGCACGCTCGCACCGCTTGGGCACCCAACTGTAGACGGACAGTTTGTTTCCGCATTCTCACCAGAAGGCATCAACGCAGGTCACATCGGTGCATGGAATCGCAACGTGAAGAAATCCGGCAATCGTATATACGCGGAGAAGTGGGTAGACACCGTTGTTGCCAACCAGAGCGAAGGCGGCCGTGAGCTTCTGGAGCGCGTGGCGGCTATTGAGCGCGGCGAAGATGTGCCACCGATTCATACCAGCGTCGCCGTATTCCTTGATCAGCTGGAGGCCAATGAAGAACAGAAGGCGCAGGGCATTGAGTGGGTAGCGAAGATTAACGCTATGGACCATGACGCCATCCTTTTGCATGAGGTTGGCGCCGCACAGCCAGAGCAGGGCGTTGGCCTGATGGTTAACGCCGACCAAGCCACATCACTGAAGGCCAACTCAGGCGCATTGGTTGGCGAATCCTACCGCGAGCGTGAGCGACGTATCGAACAGGCTGCACGCGATAAGTTTGTAACCGGTCCTGATGACTACTCGTGGATTGCTGACTTCACAGATTCGCAGGCGATCGTCATTCGTAACGGCGGCGACGCACAGGTTTACGGTTACAGCAGCGACGGCGGAAAAATCACATTCGATGATGCCGGTTCAAAAGTTGCTCGTCAGGAATCATGGGTTGCGATCGCTGCCAACAAATTCAAATCACTTTTTACTCCGCAGGACGCTCCTGCAACAAACCACCAAACGGAGGGCGATATGCCTTTAACCAAAGAAGAACTGGAACAGATTGGCACTATCGTCAGCGGCGCTATCGCTGCGAATAACGAAGCGTCACTGAAGCCTATCACCGAAGCACTGGCAGGCATTCAGGCCAATCAAAAAAACCTGTCTGACTCTCTGACTGCCAACTCACGCGCTGAAGAGAAAACCAGGCGTGATGCTGTCGCCGCAGTGCATGGCGAAATCGTCGCTAATGCTCTGTCAGGTGAAGCGCTGGACGCAATGTTTAAGTCTCTGGGTGAAGCCACCCACATCGGTACTAACAATGCCAAAAACCCACCAGTGACCGGCGCACCGGATCCGGCTGCTTACTTTGGAGGTGCTGCGTAATGGCACGTTATCGTCGCGTTAATATCGACGGTCAGTCTCTGTACAAGACCGAAACCCGCGTTACCGCTGCAGCATTGCAGCCCGGCACCGCGGCAGTCATCAATGACGACAATGAGTTCGTGCAAGCCACCGCGCTGACTGGTCGTATCTACATCATCGACGTTGCTTATCACCAAGGCCTGAACATCACCGAGGCAGTGCCTGCTGGTGACTCCGCTGTGGGTAATTACGTTGAAGAAGGTCGTGAGCTCGCTCTGCGCTGTGTGCCGGGAACCTATGAGAAGGATTCCCCGATCAAGCTCGGCATTAATGGCAACTTCACTCTGGCAACTGACGACACCGACTCGGTGATCGGCTATAGCCAGGAAGAAGCAACTATTGCCGCGAGCACCTTTGATTTCATCCGTGTTCGTACGCGCGTCGGTACTGTTGCCGCTGCCGTAACCCCGTAATCAGGAGATAGATAATGTATTTTACCGCTGAAACACTGGCTGCTAACAGCCGACTGCGCGGACACTGGGACCATCTCTGGGCTAACCGCAACATTTTTAACCATCAGAACGATATGATGGTAAACGCTTACCGCAGCGTTATGGATTCGCAGATGCTGGCGGCCAATGCCATCGGCGGCTTTACTCGCGAATTCTGGGCTGAGATTGACCGTCAGGTTATCCAGTTACGTGATCAAGAAATTGGCATGGAAATTGTCAATGACCTAATGGGTGTCCAGACAGTTCTTAACATCGGCAAAACCGCAAAGCTTTATACAGTAGTTGGAGATATCGCTGATGACGTTTCAGTAAGTATCGATGGACAGGCTCCATACTCTTTCGATCACACTGATTACGATAGCGATGGCGACCCCATTCCTGTTTTCACGGCTGGTTATGGTGTTAACTGGCGCCATGCTGCTGGCTTGAACACGGTAGGAATCGATCTGGCGTTAGATTCACAAGCTGCGAAAATGCGTAAGTTTCATAAACGCCGTGTAAGCGCTTATCTTAACGGCAACGCCAGCATCTCAGTTGATGGACTGAAATCTCAGGGCATTAAAAATCATCGCAACACTCAGAAAATCAATTTGGGTAGCGGAGCAGGTGGCGCAAACATCGATCTCACAACCGCTACGCCTGCACAGTTGCTATCTTTCTTTGGCTTAACTGGCGCCTTTGGCCTGACCGCGCAAGCTAACAAAGTGACAGCATATGATGTTCTTTGGGTCAGCTCGCAAATCTGGGCAAACATGGCTAAGCCGTATCTCATCGACGTGAATGGCGGAACTAATGCATTGGTTAGTGGCACAGTTTTGGACGCCATTCAGAAATTCATGCCTGTAAAACAAGTTCGAATGACATACGCGCTAACCGGCAATGAGTTCATCGCCTATGAGCGCCGTCAGGACGTTATTTCTCCGCTGGTTGGCATGGCTGTCGGTGTTGTGCCGTTGCCGCGCCCGATGCCGCAGAGCAATTACAATTTCCAAATCATGTCTGCTGAAGGTTTGCAGATTAAACGTGATGATGAAGGCCTGTCCGGTGTGGTATACGGCGCCAACCTAGCTTAAGGAGAAATCATGGCTGATAAATTCGAAGTAATTAAGCCGTGGCACGGCGTGGCAGCTGGCGACGTGGTCGAGCTTGAAACAGTTCACCCCTCACTGAAACCTCATGTGCGCAAGCTTTCGGATAAAGCATCCGCATCTCTGGTTCCGGCAACGCCTAATGCCAGCACCGATAGGCAAGCACGCAAAGAAGTGATCGCCAAACGTCTGGATGAACTCGGTATCGAGTACAAAGGCACCCTCGGCGCCGACAAGCTGGCGGAGCTCTTGCCAGACGGCGAACTCGAAAAGCTTTTCCCTACTGAATAATAACCGCCGCGATGGCGGTTTTTTTATGTCCTGTTTCGGCGGGGCTAAGAGGTATTCATGGTTACCCAGGAACAGGCAAAAGAGTATCTGGTGAGCCAGGGGATTACGCTGCCAGACTTTATCCTCGCGGCGCTGGTTGAGCAGGCGAACAGCATTCAGGAATGTCTGGACGCTAATTACACGCCAGCGACAGCCTTACTGATTCAGATGTACCTGCTAGGACTGATGGGGCTGGGGCAGGGCGACAAATACATCAGCTCTCAGTCAGCCCCGTCTGGTGCGTCGAGGTCATTCCGCTATGGCTCATTCGCCGATCGGTGGAAGGGTTCGATCGGATTGCTGCGAGGGCTGGATAAGTTCGGTTGCGCGTCTGCATTGATACCGCCAGACCCGACACAACAGGCGTTTGCCGGAATCTGGATTGGTAAGGGTGGTTGCATGTGCGGTGATAAGCGATGAGCTGGCTACCGGCAACACAACCGCCCAAGCCATTCGAGCGAGTGTGGGTGAATACTTCAAATGGCCGGCAGACAACCGGCTACGTGAACAGCAGCGGCGAGTGGGTGATTAACTGCCCGCGAATTGCTGCTGAGAAGCCTGAAGTGACCAGTTGGAGGAAATGACATGTCATCTTTAGCCAACTGGTCATACACAGCTCAGGCGACGATCTGGAAGCGCTCAAGCGCTAGCAATGATTACGGCGACCCGATGTTCGAAGCGCCGCTGGTGATTGCCTGTGATTATCAGGGTGGGCTTTCAAAGCGGCTTGGCGACATCGGCGGCGAGAAGGTGGTTAAGAACACCATCTGGAGCGAGTACGCACTTGCAGATGCCGGTGATTACATCCTGATTGGCGTTTCTACTGGGCTCGACCCGATTGCGGCTGGTGCCGATGAGGTGATGCAGGCTATCCGCTATGCAGACACCTTTGAGCGTACGGCAGACGATTTCGCGATAATCACAGGAGTGTAGCCATGGGCGTGAAAGTAAAAGGCATCAGGCAGGTTTCACGCAATGTTAACCGCGCTATCGATAACATTCAGGACCGACGTATTGTTCGTGCTCTCACCAGCGCGATGGTAGTCGGCGCATCACAGGCAGCAATCTACACGCCAATCGACACGTCTTATCTGCTCAACAGCCAGTTCAGGGAAATCGTCATGAATGGTGCACGCATAACCGGTCGTGTTGGCTACACCGCTTCATACGCCGCTTACGTGCATGACCCGGAAAATCCGCAGCAGTTCCGTCGCGCCACGGCTGAGAAAGAATTCCTCACTAAAGGTTTCGAGGAGAGCCGCGATGTTATCGACCGCGTTGTGCAGAAGGAGATGTCATTTTGAATCCTCCAATGCATACGCGCGTGCGTAATCACTTTGTTGATGCCGGGCTTACCGCTGGATTTACCACGCAGTTGCTCGTGTGGAATGACAGCGGCAAATTAACCGACTCATTCATGGTGTTCAGGCCAAATGGCGGCTCACCAATCCGTGATGAATTGGGCGCCGAATATTACGTGATGGTTGACGTGATTGGAGCGAAGGGCGCAAACGGCGCAGTCGATGAGCGCGTTCAGCAGATTATCAGCAGCATTCAGAGCAACTCCATTTCAGACAGTTGTATCGGCTATATCGAAAACTTCGGCGGAATCCCCGCGCCGGTTCTCACCACCGAAGGCCGCCTGGTCTATCGGCTTCAGTTTGCAATCAAGTACGGCGAATAGCCGATAACACCAAAGAGGAATTACCCATGGCAGCAAATTGCCCAACGGACAACACCAAGTTGTTTGGCCGCGCCATTGTGCTCGAAGTAGCTGATGGTTGCGCCGATGCTGTACCGCTGGAGTCGGAGTGGAAAGCTCTGGCCGCCGGCACAAGTAAAGGCTTCGACTTCTCGCCAAACAGCGTGACGTCGGATGCAGATGACACCAAAGGCTACGTTGAAAACATCGTTACCAATGCTGACTTCACCATCTCTTTTGAAGGTGAAGTGCGCCGCAACGACAAGCTGGATCAGTACGGTGTAGGCCGCCTGATTAAGTACTTCAACACGGAAATTCAGGCAACACGCCAGCCGACGCTGTGGGTGCGCATGGAGTTTGGCCCTGTCACATTCATCGGCTATATGCTGATTAACGCCCTGAGTTCAGACGGCGGCACTAACGACATCATCACGTTCTCTACCGAGTTCAAAGTTGCAGATGCCGACACCATTCAGGTGATCGACACTGACAACGAAGTTCCGGTAACCGGCGTTGCGCTGACCCCTGCAACCACCTCTGTTGTTGTGGGCGCCACCCGTCAGTTGACCGCCACCGTATCACCAACTGATGCGACTGATAAAACCGGCGTGTGGGCATCTTCTGACACATCGAAGTTCACCATCAGCACATCGGGCCTGATCACCGGCGTAGCGGCTGGCACCGGCAACGCAACGTTCACCACCACGGACGGCGCGAAGGTTGGCACGACCGCAGTAACCGTCACCGCCTCGTAATTGCCATTTCAGGGGCTACCGCCTGGTGGCCCCGAGAATGATTTTTACCGGACTAACTTATGACCCCGATGAAAGAGATTGGCGAGTGCCTGATTTCAACGCAGGATGCCGATTACATGTTTCGACCATCATTTGCCAATATGATGCGAATTGACGAACCACAGGAGATTGTGCAGGCTTTTTACGATCTGCACAGTGATGAGGTGACGCCATTGGTTGAGCGTGCGGTGGCGGCTTATGGGCACGTGCCAGCATGGTTGTTAGAGCATATCCGCACCACCACCTACGGAAAACGCGCATTGATGGCAGCGCTTACCGTGATGGAGGCGTGCACCGAATGCGATATTTCATCGCTTATAGGTGAATTTCGACCTGCAAAAACGAAGGGGAAGCCGTTTAAGCGCCGCGCCGGGCAGATGGGAGACTTCGAAATATTGCTGATCGCCCAATCACTTATAACGCATGGCATCATCGGTAAAGCGAAAGTGCGGCAGCTACAGCGCCATGAAAGCAGCCAAGGCACATCAGAATTCTCGGCTTTCGAATATATCAGCGCAGCACGCAACCACTTCGGCATTAGCCGTGAAGAGGCGGAGCGACTGACCATGACTGAGTTTCAGCACATGCTGAATGCCAAATATCCAGATCAGAAAGGATTCACGCGCGATGAGTACGAAGCGGTGGCTGATGATTACATGGCGAAGAAAGCGAGACGTCTCGCTAAAGCAAAACAATAACCAACCTGCTCCGGCAGGTTTTTTTATGCCCGGAGAATAACGAATGGCTGGCACTTTAAATGCAGGCAGCATCATCTATGAAGTGGATATGGACACCGCTCGCCTGCTGGCGGCCCGCCGCGAAGTAGACGCCGCTCTTAGCGGTATGAACGGAACTGTTGGTCGTCTTGATGCCACGGTAACGCGAGCTGAGCGCTCAGTCGCTTCAATGCAGCGCACCATGTCCAACCTGAGCGCAGTTGCCCGTGGTGTTATCGCGGCCATTTCTGTTCAGCAGGTAGCCGCGTATGGCAATGAGTGGGTAACGGTCAACAACAAACTGGCTAACTCCGTTCGGGCCAATGAATCACTGGCTGAAGTGACTCAGCGCGTTTTCGACATTTCACAGAACACCATGAGCAGCCTGGCAGCTACTGCTACTTTGTATGGCCGCCTCGAGCGTGCAACCCGCAGCGCCGGCACAAGCACTAAAGACCTGATCACACTAACCTCGACCATCAACAAAGGCTTGGCTGTATCTGGTGCCACGACCGAAGAAGCCAGCTCGACGATGACGCAGCTTTCACAAGCTCTCGCTTCAGGCGTCCTTCGCGGCGAGGAATTTAACTCAATCTCTGAGAACGGCAGCCGCCTAGCGGTAGCACTCGCTGATTCTCTGGGCGTCACCATTGGCCAACTCCGTGGCATGGCTGCACAGGGGAAATTGACAACGGAAGTGGTTGTTAACGGTCTGCTTAAGCAGAGCAGCGCAATCGCAAAGGAATTTGCGAACACCACGACCACAATGGGCCAGGCGTTTACGATCGCCACCAACAACATCACTAAATTCGTCGGCGAAAGCTCCAGCGTTTCCACTTCAATTCGTGTGTTTAACGAGGGTGTGATTTCACTCAGCCAGAATCTCGATATCGTGGCGAACGCGATCGCGGTAGCTGCAGTTATTTTTGGCGGACGTTTTGTCGGCGCGTTGGCACTGGCAACCAAGGCCCGCATTGATGATTCACTGGCTGCAAAGGCTCAGACAGCAGCGACAGCTCAATCAGCAGCGGCTACTGCTAATGCCGCGCGCGTTACGGCTTTGAAAGCAGGTCTCGACAAAGAGCAGGCATTATCAAACCTTGCGCTGGCTCAGACTGAATACAACGTTGCCAGAGGATCCGCAGCGGAGGCGTTCGCGCTTGAAAATCTGGTGGCCGTCAAATCTGTAGCCATTCAGCGATCGGCAGCGTATGCAGAAGCGCAACTGGCAGAAGCGGCCGCAACCAGAACAGCAGCTGCGGCTTCTGCTGCTGCGACTACCACGATTGGCGGTTTAGCCAAAGGCGCTCTGGCGTTGATTGGCGGACCGGCAGGGCTGGCAGTGATTGCCGCTGCAGGCATCTTCTACTTCTACCAGAAAATGCAGCAGGCCCGTCAGGAGAGCATCGATTTTGCTGACAAGCTGGATGGTGTGATCGCCAAAATGAAGAGCATGAGTCAGGTTCAGCTAGCCGCTGAAATTGACAATGCGACCAAATCCATCAAGGCGCAGGCTGATGCCATCAAAGATAACCAATCCAGCCTTGAATCCAACGAGCTGCAGCAATATCGCCTTCGCCGCACGCTTAGTTATCTTCAGGAAGGCAGCCTACTCTACAAGGTCACACTTTCAGAACTGACGGATGCACAGAGCGAGCATACCCAGTTGCTGGCGCAGAATGAGACAGCCCAGAACAAACTGAGCCAGACAGTTAGCAAAACCGGCATTCTCCGTGCACAGATGAATGGCACCTTCGCGCAGGGTATCGACCTGCTTAAACGAGATGGTGAGGCTGCTGGCATTGCAACTGGCCTGATGAATCAATTTGGGAATGCAATTGATTTTGCCAGCAGGGCTAAGGAGAAATTCAACTCAACCAGCCTGCAGCTGCCACGCAGCGATCAGGCTGACGCCTATAACAAAGACCTTGAAACTGAAAACGCCTTACTTGCCATTACAGACAAGCGACTCCGTGCTGTAACCAAAGCTCGCATGGAGGCAAACGCAAAAGGTGGCAATCAAAACCAGATTAACACCGCCGGCGAACTTGCTGGGGCGCAGTACGATCTTCAGCAGGCCGAGGCAAATCGCAACAAAGAGACGCGTGCAGGAATAGCTGAAGGAAAGAGGGCGGAAACACAGGCTGAATCTGTCGCGCAGAAGCTGGCTAATCTGAAACAACAATCAGAATTGGCTGGCGATTCGACTCGAGAGCTAAGTCGTGAGCAGGCCATTCTTACCGCGCAGCAATCGCTGGGCAGTGCTGCAACTCAAAAGGATATTGAGCTGGCTGGCAAGTATGCGGCTGCAAAGTGGGATACCGGCAATGCAATCCGCGCGCAGGCAGCGGCAGAGAAGTTATTGCCTGAAGCGAAGGAGAACGCCAGCTACAAGCAGGATGTAGACGATCTGAATGCTGCATTATCCGCGAAGAAAATCAGCCTGGAGCAATACAACGCCACCGCTGAGCAACTGGAGCAGCAGCACCAGACCAACCTTGCGAAAATACGTTCTGAGCAGGTTGTCACGCCGCAACAGGCCGCCGCCGGCACGGTCGATCCGGTTCAGCAACTGGCTAATGAGAATGCGCAGAAACTTCAGCTCATCCAGCAGTTCGAGAACCAAAAGGTGCTCACCGAACAGCAAAGCCTCGCCCTGCGTAATTCACTGAACACACAGTACGACCAGCAGAGAACAGCTGCAATGTGGACGATGTGGCGCAATCAGAGTGTTGGCAATGAGGCCGTAGCAGCGTCGTTTGATTCACTGGCTGGCAATGCATCCAACGCCTTCACAGGAATGGTTACTGGCAGCATGACAGCCCAAGAGGCCATGCAGTCACTCGCCAGCAACGCTATCAACAGCCTGATTAACTCCTTCGTCCAGATGGGCGTTGAGTGGGTTAAATCTGCTGTGATGGGTTCGACTGCTCAAATCTCAGCAACAGCTGCAACAACGTCCGCATCGGTTGCAGGCATAGCCACAACTACAGCAGCAAGCACAGCATCTGCAGCAACAACTACGGTCGCATGGTTGCCAGCGGCTGCGGCGGCATCAATTGGTTCGTTTGGTGGTGCGGCGATAATCGGTATTGGCGCTTTGATTGCAGGTATGGCGCTGGCGGGCGGGTTGGCTGGAAAGCGTAAGAACGGCGGACCAGTGTCAGCTGGCTCGATGTATCAAGTGGGTGAGGGTGGCATGCCTGAAATCTACCGTGCCAGCAATGGCAGCCAGTACATGATACCCGGCGACAACGGCTCAGTTATCAGCAATAAAGACCTGAGCTCAGGCGGCGGCGCGTCAGCCAGCGGTGGTGTGGTCATTAATATCCAGAACTACACCTCTGCGACTGTTGATGCGCAGGCTCAGTCTGATGGAAATGGTGGTTGGACGATTACGGCATTCATTGCCGACATGAATCAAGGAGGCCCAGCCAGCAGGGCTATTACTGACAACCTTCAGACCCAGCGCCGCGCGAGAGAGTGATAAATGGCTATTGATTATCCTGAGTGGCTTCCTCTTGCTCAGAAGTCCAATAAAAACGTTACCAGTGATACGGGGTTTCGCACCGACCAGCCTCAGGTTGGTGCGGCAATCTTTCAGAAACTGACTGACGATCTGAAAGCATCATTCAACCTTACCTGGATTTTTACCGCAGCCCAGCACCGGGCGTTTTATCAGTGGTTGCGCAGCCCGAATTATCTGGATAACGGCAACCACTGGTTCAATATGAAATTGTCCACGGGTACGGGAGATACAGGCCTGGAGGTGCAGGAGCTTCACTTTACTGTTTATCCAACATGGAACCAGAGCGGTTCGACTTTCACCTGGACAGGCACAGTCATCGCGCGCGAACTGAAAAACTCTGACGATGACTTTGACGACATCATTGTTGAACTGCCGCCACCTTGGGCAGGCTGGCTGGACATCATCGTTACAGGTTACCCGGACAATCGCGATCCGGAATCACTACCGAGGGTTCCATGATGCCAACACTTCGTGAATATCGAAGCCAGCGCCCAAATCGGGTTCTCTATGAAACGCTGACATTCTTTAACGCATCATTTGGGTACGTTCGACTGGTCAATAAACAGGTGTTTCCCAAAACATTCGCCGGCGAAATTTATACGCCGTGCCGGATGGAAGTGACGGAAAGCCAGCAAAGCAGCACGCCAGTGATTGATTGCAGCATCAAATTCAGCCGCCTTGCACAGGACTTCAAGCAGAAATTAAAGCTCTGGAAAGGTGCCGCACGAATCACGCCCATATCAGCGACATTTCAGCGCTTTGATGCGGCCGACATGAATACACCTCTCAAGCCATGGACGCTCTACGTCAATGACGTGAGCATGGATCAGAATGATGTGACGGTAACGCTTACGCTGAAAAACCCACTCAATAACAACGTTGGGCTGCTGTACACGCCTGAAGAATTCCCCGGATTGCAGAATGCTTAAATATGAATTTCTTAACCGTGTAATTGGCGCCCCATGGGCTGACCGTGCATGCACATTTTCAGCAATGGATTGCTGGGGACTGGTTGTTTTGTATCACCGACACGTGCTGGGCATAGAGATTCATCACGCACCAGACTACGAATCGGGCGGCGATTTTCTAACGTGCTTTGAAGATGAGGTCATTTACTGGCAGGCGTCCGACACAATTCCAGAAGATGGCATTTTTGTTGCTTACTACGGCGCTGTACCTGTGCACGTAGGATTGATTGTTGATGGCAAGGCTTTGCACAGTCGCGGCGAAAGCGGCCATGTGAGAGCCGATAACATCCGTACTATCCAAAAGATATTCACTAGGGTGGAATTCAAAACCTATGCCTATTATTCAAATCCAGCGCGTTCCGGGGCTACCTAGAGAGCGGGTTTCCGCGCCGAGTGGCGTTGTATTTAGTGACTGGCTGGAATTGCAGCAACTTCACTGCGAATTGCGCGTTCATTTCAACGGCAGAGAGCTGGGAGAAGATGAGGAGTTAGGATTTGCTCTGTGTGAAAACGATCGGATAACCATCTTCGACCAACCGAAAAGCGGTGATTTAGCTAAGACGCTGCTGAATCCGCTGGAGCACTTCAACCCGATAAAATTTACACAAAAAGTGATGAACGGGCTCATCAAGCAGCCTGGAACTGGAAACATTGGTCAAAGCAAAACCTCATCGAACAATAGCCTCAAAGGGCAAAGCAATCTTGCCCGAAACGGTGAAGCTAAGCCTGATAATTATGGCCTGATCCGCGCGTTTCCTGATTTGATTCAGGAGTCACTATTCGAGTACTCGGGGAACCTTAAATATCTCACGGAGTTCATGAATTTTGGCATTGGCACCTACACAGTTAGCTCGGTGAGATATTCAGAGAGTAACATTGGGTCGATGGCTGGCGCGTCATTCACTGTTTTCAATCCCGGTGACGTGATTGGCAACATTAACGAAGGGTATCAGTTTGATGATGTAGATGGTCAGGAAGTGCCAGGTAAGAACGAATCAGAAGATTTTCCTATCGAGAGCGCCACAGCCAATACGGTGATTAGCGGCTCCTATTCTGGCGGTCAGATACTAATGAAGATCGTCAAACAGGCCAGTTTTGATTACTTCATGGGCCTAACATTGCCCCATGCTGTGTCGTTCGTCATCAATGTTACATACCCTACGGCCAGCGGCAATGTCACAGAGGACTTCACACTATCTGGCAATCTGATTTCTGCCACTCAAACATCCAATGGATCCGTTACAGCACCCGTTTATTATTACAACTTCGTAATGGATAGCATTGAGGGTTCCAATGCTTCCTACATCAGCAACGCCACCATTAATACTACGAAGTTCATTCTCAGTGACAATCAAGCGTTAGTGATTGGTCCTTTCTTCTCACCGGTTGAATCGACGCAACTTTGGCTGCATACGCAGTCAGGGCTTGGTGGAAAAAGTGAAACTAACTGGCAGGTGACCATCTGGAAAGTTGATAGTGAAAACGTTCAGATTCCAGGTACGACACAAACCTTCACATACAGGCAGACCACGCCGCACCAATCAACCTCCGACACATTTTACCGCACGGACAAACTGACACCCACTGGTGGTTATGGAAGGTACGCTGTCAGCTTCCAGAGAACAGACAATAGTGGAGATAACAGTAAGCTAAAGGTTGAAGCCATTCACGGAGTGAACATAAGAACGAACGTGACCTATGCGAACGACACACTGGTCCGTGTAACGGTGCGTCAGACGGAGAACGCCACAAGTGCACGAGATCGGAAATACAATGCGCTGATAAACCGCCATGTCATCAGCTACAGCCTGACGACGCAAAAGGTTGATTACGCCATACGAGCATCGAGGAAGTTTGCAGATATCGCGCTGCATAATTGGCTGATTATTGGCGGGCAGGCAGAAAGTTCGATTGATATCTACGGGCTCTATCAGATTCAAGCGGAGCTAGACGCTCGCGACTCCCGGCTATCGTACTTCGATTATACGTTTGATGACGAAGATATCTCGCTTGGCCAGCGTATGGAGACTATTTGTGATGCGGCCGGTGTAAGTGTTTATTGGGATGATAGTGTCCTGTCTTTCACCCTGGACAGCAAGCGCAGCTCGCCATCGACTGTATTTAACAGGTCGAACACCGTCGACTCCGGCTATTCATTAAGCTATGACATGACACTACCGGGCGGGTATGACGGCGTTGAAGTTCAGTATCGAAACCCGACCACCAATAAACAGGCATTTGTTCGCTACCGGATTAGAAACAACCAAATTGAGCTCGGTACGCCGAACAAGGCGAAAAAGTTCGAAATGATGTATATCCGGGATTCTTTCCAGGCTGATTATCGCGCTCAGAAGGAATGCCGCCGGTTGCTTTATTCGCGTATGAGCATGGCAATTACCGCGCTGGCAGATGGAGAATGGGTGAACGTAGGCGATATGGTTCAGGTGCCGGACACTTATGACACTAACCAGCAGGCGGGCTACATTGTTTCCCGCAATAGCAATACGTTCGAAACCAGCGAGCGCATAAACTTCGCTGGAGCGATGTTTGTGGTCATCACCGATTCGCTGGGCAACAGTTCTGCCAGATATGCCGCCACGCCGCGTACTGATACCGCATTTGGGTTCACTGCTGCGATTCCTGACATAGCGCTCAACATCTTCGACGGCCATGACGTTCAATCTCCATCGCGATACGTCATCGCCACAATTGAAGAGCTGGATGCGACGCAGTGGATCATCAGCGAGAAGCAGCCTAACAGCGATGGCACTACCGCATTAACCCTCGCGGAGTATAGCGACCTGATTTACCCCTGACAGCAATCAATCCAACACAGGTCAGCCATAGAGCTGGCTTTTTTTTATGGAAAAAATATGGCTACGCAACCAACTAATAATGCTGTACCAAGCGAATCACCGCGCGATTTGAAATTCAATGCAGGCAAAATTGACGAGTTTGTCACCTCTTTGGCACAACAATATCAGGATCGGTTTGGAAACCAGCATTACACGATTGAAGGGCTACGCTGGCTTGCGCAGCAGGCTATATCACAATACGGGTATATCACTGTTGATTCCTTTCTGGCTGGGGCGAACATCACCCTTCCTAATCAGGTCTTGAGAGACTCATCAACAGGTGAATATTACCGCTGGGATGGTGTTCTTCCTAAGGCTGTACCAGCAAACTCAACACCTCAAAGTGCGGGTGGTATTGGCAAAGGAGCCTGGTTATCTGTAGGCGATGCATCTTTGCGTTCAAATCTCAACAGCTCAATGAACGGCATGGGTGACGCTCTAATCGCTGTTAAGCAGGAGTTAGCGGGGTCGATAATTAGGAATCAGCATGAAAAAAACGCAGAGATAATATCAGTAAAAGATTTTGGAGCTAAACTGGATGGAATTGCTGATGATACCTCCTCATTCCAGGCGGCAGCAGCTACAGGTAAGCCAATATATGTACCTCACACTACTACTGCCATTAAGCTATCAACTTATGTTGATGGTTTCTTCTATGCATATAGGAAAATTGTATTTACAGGTGGTGGGTACGCGAAAATCACTGTGCTCGAGAAGCAAAATCTCGTCGGCCAGTTTAATAACATCATTTCAAAACTAGACCGTCTCGGTAATGTAAATATAACCTGCTTCGGCGACAGCACAACAGAAGGACATGGTTCCACCGGATGGACAGTGAGACCTAGTGGATCACAGTCTGGTTACAAACCACCAAACTCATTCCCGGCTAAGCTCCAGACAATTCTGCGAGACATGTACTCCAGTACCAGCATTACGGTTAATAACGCCGGCTATGGCGGGCAATCGCTCATTGATGACTGGGCTTACAATAACTATAAGTCGGCAGTGACTGATTTATTTGGCGTTCCTGACGCAGTTATCGTTACGTTTGGGCTGAATGATATTCAGAAATCCTACTTCACCTATACATTATTCAAGCAAAAACTGTTTGAGCTGGTTTGGTTGATCCTCAAGGATGGCACGCTGCCAATTATCCAGTCATCAAACCCGGTGGCACTGACCAATCCGTCTAACATCAATAACAAGAACCTTGCATCCGATGTATGGACGGCTCAGAAAGAAGTGGCCGACTTCTTCGGAATTCCATTTATCGATCAGCAGGAAGAACAGAAGAAGTGGCTTACCCAAAACAACGACCAACTGGGCGACTGGCTGAACCTGCAGCCCGACATGATCCACTACGGTGATATCGGCTATTGCTTCATGGCATCTGTAACAGCGAGAGCGCTGGCGCCATTTGTGGTTACAGTCAATGGACACACAAAAATTCCAGCCTGGTCAGGTAAAGTCGTTTCCCGAACTGGTAATGCTCTTCCGCTCTTTACGGGAAGCAATAACGCTGTAGGCGGCAACCTTCTTTGGCAAACTGGCGATGCGAACTCAGGCGATAAACTGACAGAAATATGGGTTTGGAATGATGAGCCTATGTCTACCCTTCGTTATATGTCGGTTGGTAATGACGGGAATACATCAACTGCTATCGCGAATCACCCTTCTGTAAACCTGACGGCCATCTCTTACAATTATGCAGCGCTGATTGATGCCAAAGTCGCTGGCGCGGGAATGCCTACCGGAGCAGATAAGAACCCATCAGAATGCGCTCAGCTGATGGGACAGATGCCATATGGGCTAAACCGCATCTATTACCGCATAAACGCAGCAGTTGACGCTGACGGCTACTACATGGGGTATTTCTCGGTCACGCCGGGGGCGCAGTTCAGCATTCTCAAAAAGTCGCAGTTTGTTGTTCCTGGCTCCATCGCCAATATGACCGTTCTTGATGTGCCCTTCGATCCGTTTAACGATACTAGGGTGGGGTTTGGTGTGGATGGCAACGTCACAAACATCACCCTTTCAGGCACATGGCCGATAGAGACAGGCATCATTCTTTGCGAGAGTAATGCGTTCTATTACAACACGTCGCCGATTGCCACCTCTAACGGCTCAAAGGCTGATGGATACAAGGCGGGAATCCTTCTCTTCAGGAACACAGCCAACAAGTTGTCTATCTGGGATATCTACTGGAAGAACCGCACAGGAGAGGTTTATCTGGGATCTAGTTCAATAACTGCGGGTGCGGTGTTTACAGCTGATGGATACAGCGCGGTGGTTGGGCTTTACAAAAATGCTTCAGGTTTCAACATCGACGTGAAGCTTAACGGCCCTGACACCACGCTTTTAAGGACGGTTCCATTTGGCACCTTCGTGGGGAGCTCTGGCGGTCACTGCGGATCAATCGTTAACGGAACCGGAAGGGCGGCTGCCGTGATGCTGAGTCATACGATCGGATTTATATAATAGATATTGAAGCTTACTCAATCTGTCCATTTTAAATCAACGCTATATATAATTATAAAAATGGGCCGTAACCGGCCCATCTCTACTTTGTATATTTAACTCTTAATCCCATGAAAGGTTTTTCAATCATATAAAATGTGAAGAATGATACCGCTATTATAATTGGTATTCTTATCATAGACTCTTCTAAGGAAGAAGAGACCGTCTCAGGGCTTCCCCATCCCATAATTTTATTGAACATACCTCCTACAGGAAGATGCAATAGATACATAGAGAAGCTTGTCATACCAAGATAAGAAAGAGCAGTGTTTATTGGTTTTATATCCGGCAGTGATGCATTTAAGTAGCAAACCGCTATAGCACCCCAACAAATTGCCTCAACAGTAAATGACCAAGTGCTATAACCAACGGTTGTTTTGTTAAAGGTGAAAAGGTATGTCAGAGCAGCAATAGATGAAATTGCTACTGGTATCAGGAGCGACCATTTTGAAAGGAATTTAAAATAACCTTTCTGATACGCAAAGCCGAAGAGTATCCCAATGGAAAACTGGTCAAGTCGACCTACCATCGTGTGATACATGTTGTAGTAAATTTCTCCACCTTTTAGGGTTGCAACATTGAAGCGAGTGGCAACCATCAATACCACAAGTCCTAAAAGATATTTAGGGCCATAACGATGCAAAAATAAAGCTATAAATGGAAATATTAAGTAAAATTGAAACTCAACTGCAATTGTCCAAATTGGTCCAGAGGGAAAGAATTCATGACCCCACCCAGTGTAAGTGTTTCCAGTATTTAGCTGCAGGGTTATAATGCGCAATATGTCCATTGGGGATGATTGCTGCCTGCTGCAACAAATAACAATGAATACAAGGAAAATCATTAATGGGAATATTCTAAGTATTCTGTTATATAAATACCCGCCATATTTTATTTGCTTATCACCACTATTTGAAATCAGGCAGAAAAGAAACCCGGTAAGCACGAGAAAAAAAGAAACGCCGCTCGATCCGTTTTCCATCCAAAGCCTTATCATGGCATTGGCTGAATATGACCCATCCCAATTTATATTACCTCTGAAGTGATGAATCATCAGCATGACAGCAGCAAAAAATCTAAGATGGTCAATCCTATCCATGTAACTGATATTTAGTGATTTCAATTTCCAGTCCTAAAAGGTAAAAAGGTGGGCTTGATGATTAGCCATCAATGCTTACGCAAAATTTACTCATGCTTATCAAAGCATTGTTGATCCCTTTGCGGAATGATGGAAGAGATCTCACAAGAAATTCTGTAAGAAATATCTTAGCTGGTGAGTTGCACTATTTTTTTTCAGGCAGCGCGGAAGAGTCGAGACGTTTTTTACTACGAAGCCAATGAATCTCGCTCCAAGCCCACAGCCCTAGCCCTATGATTTCAATATAGAAAAACCGTTTATCAGGCCATTCATAGGATTTAAGAACTAGGATGCAAAAGAGAAAAACAAGGCCAAAAAGGCGGGTGAAGAAAACCATTAACACACCTGCATGCTGTCAGTCATTATGCTTACAATAATCTCACACAATGCTTACGTTATCCATAAATGCAACCATGAAATCGGTTTGCGTATATTTCATTCAACTTCCAGCATAAAAAAGCCCCGGCGACGGGGCAGCTTAAGACCGCGTCCATCTTCATGCAGGCTGCGGGTGTAACCTTGAGGTTAGACCATTTGAGCCGTTTCTTATGTGATTACCTTGTTGCAGGCGTACCGTGAATACTCCACTACAGGAGGATGCATGGATATTGAAGTTTGCGACCTTGCGATGGATGCAGTGCGTACCGTCATGGGGCAGGCGGTGATTAACATGCTTGATGAGGGAATCCCGATCACCAATGAATCCTTGGTCGGGTACATGGCGGCAATGTTTGAAGATGAGGACGGGAGTTGCGTAGCTGAGTTGGCGATGTATCTCTTTGGCGTCAGCAAGCACTAAAAGGTGCCTGCTGACCTTCAATCATGCCTGAGGCTGACCAACCGGGCCCTTACCTAATGGGCCGCCAGGAACGGACTCACCACTTGGCGCGTGCGGTCTTCCGTCCGGGCCTACAGCAGGGCTTTCATGCTGGCAACCAGCTAATGTCATTAGACTTGTAATTATGATCATCCCACCTAAGAAGCTCTTCATCATTTCCTTTCCCCGTTAAGGCAACGATATGTTGCTAATTAAGCGTAGATTTCTAATCGCTTAAGTCAAAAAGCCATCAGTTAAAAAACTAAATTTCTTTACCCACCAATGGCTTTACAAATTCCTCAAGCGCAGCGACTTGATCAATTCCACTGATCGATATTACTGTATTTATATACAGTATATATCAGGGAGGGAGATGACCATGCCCCGCGACTACGAAATCAAAGACGCCTTCAGGTTCGCAATCAAACGCGATGCTGCTGGCCGCTACACCGTAAGCACACTCGACTTTGTCAGTGAACTTGAGCGCCTGAACTGGCATTACACGCCACGGCAAGCGAATAACTGGATCGAGGCTCACAAGTCAGTATTCCGGGATATCTCAACATCGGAAGGTGAGGAGCGCGTGTTTCAGGTATTCAATCCAAACGGCGGAATGTGATGTTTGCGTTAGTTGACGTCAACTCGTTTTACGCCAGCTGCGAAACGGTGTTCAGGCCTGATTTGCGCGGTAAGCCGGTTCTGGTGCTCAGCAACAACGACGGCTGTGTGATCGCCCGAAGCGCTGAAGTAAAAGAGCTGAAAATCCCAATGGGTGCGCCTTACTTCAAGCTGAAGGATGAAATCCGCCGGCACAAGATTCACGTGTTCAGCAGCAACTATGCGCTGTACGCCGACATGAGCAACCGGGTGATGACGACGCTGGAGCAGATGGCGCCATCGGTGGAGGTGTATTCCATCGACGAAGCTTTCCTCGACCTGACCGGCGTCCGCAACTGCCGGGTGCTGGAAGATTTTGGCCGCGAGGTGCGGGAGCGAATCAAGCGAGACACGCATCTGACCGTCGGTGTCGGCATTGCACAGACCAAGACGCTGGCCAAGCTTGCCAATCACGCTGCCAAGAAGTGGAAGCAGACCGGAGGAGTCGTTGACCTTTCGAATGTCGATCGGCAGAAGAAGCTGATGGCGCTGGTGCCGGTTGAGGATGTATGGGGCGTAGGAAGGAGAATCGCCAAACGGCTAAAAATCATGGGCGTTAACACAGCCCTGGATTTAGCGAACAGCCCCATCAAGCTGATGCGCGATAACTTCACTGTCGTAATGGAAAGAACCATCCGTGAGCTGCGCGGCGAGCCATGCCTCGAGCTGGAAGAGTTCGGGCCGACTAAGCAGCAGATTGTCTGCTCACGTTCATTTGGTTCACGCATCACTGAATACGAGGACATGAGGCAGGCTGTTTGCTCTTATGCTGAGCGCGCGGCTGAGAAGCTAAGGCGAGAACGCCAGTATTGCAGTCAGGTAGCTGTCTTCGTCCGAACAAGCCCACATGCAGAAGGCGAAGTGTTCTATGGTAACCAGGCCATGGGCAGGCTGCTGACTCCAACGAATGACACGAGAGAAATAATACGCGTGGCCATGCAGGGACTCGACCACATATGGCGCGACGGGTGCCGGTATATGAAAGCAGGCGTCATGCTGGGCGACTTCTACAGTCAGGGCGTGTCTCAGCTCAATCTCTTTGACGAATTCAAGCCACAGGCCAACAGCGAATCGCTGATGCGCATCGTTGACGGTCTCAACCAGAGCGGGAAGGGGAAATTATGGTTTGCAGGGCAGGGTATCCAGAAATCCTGGGAGATGAAACGCGAAATGTTGTCGCCGGCATACACCACCAGACTGTCGGACCTGCCAGTGGCGAAGTGACGTTTCTGCTTCAGCCGCTGCAGCACATCCTGTCTACGCGTGAGACTTCCAGCATGGTGGAGCTGAACGGCCGCAGGTGCATAATCGATAAGCAGCGTTACCCGGTAAACGGTGACACGGTGCTGATTGAGATGTCAGGCATGTATGAGTGGGCGATGATCATGATTCATCCGCGGCGACTGATTACCGACGATGGCGCATTCCTGATGGATGACCTTCTGGAAGATATTGCAGTGGTGGGAGTGGTGACTCATGAGGTGACATGCATATATGACGAAGCGCGGCCTATAATTTAGTTTTCCGTTGCGCGGAGAACATTATGAAAAGGGCTATCGCGTATCTACGTTTTTCATCTCTTCAGCAGGTTCAGGGTGATTCTGTCAGAAGGCAGAAGAAACTTATTGAGGAGTGGCTTAAAAATAATAGTGATTACTATCTTGACCCAGTAACGTTTGAGGATTTGGGATTAAGTGCTTATAAGGGACAGCATGCTATTTCCGGTGCTTTTTCAGAATTCATGGAGGCAGTGCAAAGAGGCTTGATTGACGAAGGAAGCGTTCTTCTTATAGAAAGTCTTGATCGTTTATCTCGCGAGAAAATTGGTGATGCGACAGAGCGCCTAAGGGCAATACTTAAGGCTGGAATTGATGTGGTCACGTTAAGTGATAGCACACATTATACTCGTGACTCTCTTGACGATCCCTACTCTATTATCAAAGCAATTCTTATTGCTCAACGAGCAAATGAGGAAAGTGAGATAAAGTCAAAGCGGCAGCGAGCGGTTTGGGCAGAAAAGCGTAAGCAGGCTGCTGAGACAGGAAAAATCATGACTCGCCACTGTCCATACTGGTTAAAAGTAAATGCTCTAGGAGATGGATTTGATATTATAGAAGAAAAAGCTGAGATTGTTCGCTTTATATTTCAAATGCGATTAGATGGAAGGTCATTTCAAAAAATAAGCCAAACATTGAATGAGCAAGGAAAAGAAAACTTACGTGGTAAAGTTGCTAAATGGAATTCAGCTTCAATTGAGAGGCTTGTTAAAGCAAAAACAGTAATTGGATATCTTGTTCCTTCCTATCGGATAACAGTGCCGGGTGTTGATGAGATTCCTAATTATTATCCAGCTATAATAAATGTGGATGATTTCAACCGAGTTCAGCGAATCAGCTACGAACCCGAAAGCAGACGAAACTTAAATTTTAATCCTCATCTTATTAATGTATTCAAAGGTCTAATGCATTGTAAGCAATGCGGTCATTCTATCATTCTGACTGGAATCAATACAAAAGGTTATGGCTACTATGTCTGTACAATGCGCCGTCAGCATAGGTGCTCTTCAGTAGCCGTAAGGAGAGACTTAACTGACCGCTACTTAATAACAGGCGTAATAAATGAAGCATCGAATATGAACAGGAACCTATCGAAGGACACAGCTTTAATTTCGATGACAGCTAAGCATATAGAGTTATCAGGGAAGCTTCAAAACATAATAAAAGCAATTGAATTGGCGCCAGATGTTAGTGAGTTTACGCGAAGAGCCACTGAACTATCTTCTGAGATTAGTCAATTGAAAAAATCAATGGCTGATTTACAATTTGAACGGGATATGAAATCTACAGCGGCCTTAGATGTCTTAAATATTAGTGACAGAAAAGAATATCAGGCAATCGCTCGAAGCTTATTCAAAGACATCCAAATTGATGGTAAATCGAAGACGTGTGATATTTACTTACACAATGGCATGCGGATAATAAATTATCCTTTAACTAAGTCAACAGGATGGGCATCTATATTAGATGCCATGGCTTACCTCGAGCAGGACGAGGTAATTCTTTGAATAAAGAGTTAACAACTAAGCGCCAATCCTTGGCAAACAGGGTAGGGGACTATTTAGTCATTTTCTGCTGCGGGTCTGCGGCTGATTTTGCCCCCCTTTCTCCCGGCTTCAATGGCTCGTGCCGGATCGTTTCGGAAGTTTCCTCCGCTTACCTTTCCTCCGGCCTTACCAGCCTCTCGGGCACGATGTGGATTATTTGCAAAATTACCCGCACCACCTTTGTAAGCGTATTCTTCCATAGGGTTACCTCACATAAGTTTTGGAAAATTTCATGTGCTAACTGACTACGAGAAAATCATAGTAGGTGATTTGAGTTAAGTAAGGACGAAGCGGATACGTTATTGATGTAGAACAAAAAAATGGCGTTTAAATGACTTTTAAAAATTCTTAGGAATGAAGATATGTATAGACAGTTTATAAAGAAACATATTGTTGCAATAGGACACAAAAAGAAAAGCCTCTGGGAGTTAACCAGAGGCTTTTTCTTTGCATCCAAGATGCGCGTGCATTTCGCGTGCACTATTTTGTACTTCTTTTGTAGTTCCGTTGTCTCGCAGTAGTCTTTGGAGTCAGTCTACATACGGTGTTGTCCACGCAACGTCCTACTTAATGTGGCGGTGAGAGGGGGATTCGAACCCCCGATACGTTGCCGTATACACACTTTCCAGGCGTGCTCCTTCAGCCACTCGGACACCTCACCACATTTTTTTTGTCAACCGCGCTGGGTCAACGGGGCGCTACTATAGGGAGATCGCTGAAAAGGGTCAAGCGCTATTTTCTCCTTTTGTTCTATTCGCTTAAGCTCTGAGCGTATTGCCGTTGGCCTGCTCATCATGGCGATTCTGTCATCAAATCATTCCCTCTCTGTCACAAAAATGTCACCGCACTGTCGCAGACTTGTCCGCGGAAACATTTGGTTATATCTATGGAAAAGGATGCTTATAAATGAAACAGATACCTCTCTTAACGGTTACTCTGCTGGCTTCTCTGGTCGCGACATCGGCAGTGGCAGACGATGCACACTATTCCCGCGCTGCTACCGGCGATGTCACCGAGCACGGCGGCGCGCGTCGTCTCACCGGCGACCAGACCGAAGCGCTAAGAGCGTCATTAAGTAATAGCACCGCAAAAAACGTGATTCTGCTGATTGGTGACGGCATGGGAGATTCGGAAATCACCGCCGCGCGTAATCAGGCGCGGGGCGCAGGCGGTTTCTTCCCCGGCCTTGATGCGCTGCCGCTCACCGGTCAATACACGCACTATTCACTGGATAAGAAAACCCACAAGCCGAATTACGTGACGGATTCCGCCGCGTCGGCCACGGCGTGGGCCACCGGCACCAAATCCTATAACGGTGCGATTGGCGTCGACGTGAACGGCAAAGATCAGGTAACGATTCTTGAGCTGGCGAAAGCCGCCGGTAAAGCCACCGGCAACGTTTCCACTGCTGAACTGCAGGATGCCACGCCAGCAGCGTTGATCGCGCACGTCACTTCGCGCAAATGCTACGGCCCGGAGAAAACCAGCGAATTGTGCCCGACTAACGCGCTGGAGCAGGGCGGTAAAGGATCGATTACCGAGCAGATGCTAAAAACCCGTGCGGACGTCACGCTGGGCGGCGGCGCGAAATCCTTCGGCGAAACCGCCAAAGCTGGCGAGTATCAGGGTAAAACCCTGCGCGAACAGGCACAGGCGCTGGGTTATCAGTGGGTTGATAATCTCGATGGCATGAACGCCATTCAGCAGGCCGACCAGAGTAAACCGGTGCTTGGCCTGTTTGCCGACGGCAATATGCCGGTGCGCTGGCAGGGACCGAAAGCCAGCTATCACGGCAACATTGATAAGCCGGTGGTGACCTGTGAAGTGAATAAAGAGCGTCCCGCTTCGGTACCGACGCTGGCGCAGATGACCAAAAAAGCCATCGATCTGCTAAGCACTAATGAGAAAGGCTTCTTCCTGCAGGTGGAAGGCGCGTCAATTGATAAGCAGGATCATGCGGCCAATCCATGCGGTCAAATTGGTGAAACCGTCGATCTGGATGAAGCGGTGCAGCAGGCGCTGGCCTTTGCGCGCGAACATGGCGACACGCTGGTGGTGGTGACCGCCGACCACGCGCACAGCAGCCAGATCGTGGAAAACGGCACCAAAGCGCCGGGTCTGACGCAGGCGGTGAATACCAAAGATGGCGCAGTGATGACCATCAGCTACGGCAATTCAGAAGAGGATTCGCAGGAACACACCGGTACGCAGGTGCGCATTGCGGCGTACGGCCCGCATGCGGCTAACGTGGTGGGCTTGACCGATCAGACCGATCTGTTCTTTACCCTGAAGGATGCGATGGGGTTGAAGTAGCCAGGATAACGGTCGCCATTAACGGCGACCGTTATACCTTACAATCCGCGTTTTGCCATCAACCGCGCTAAATCCACCAGACGATTGGAGAAGCCCCATTCGTTATCGTACCAGGCAAGAATCTTCACCAGATTGCCGCCAATCACCAGCGTAGAAAGCCCATCAATAATCGATGAACGGGCATCGCCCTGATAATCGCTTGATACCAGCGGCTCGTCGCTGTATCCAAGAATACCCTGAAGCGGACCTTCTGCCGCCGCGGCTTTAAACGCGTCATTCACCTCTTCTGCGGTCACGTCGCGTTTCAACGTCACGGTCAAATCCACAATCGAAACCACCGGCACCGGCACACGCAGGGAATAGCCGGTCAATCGACCCTCCAGCTCCGGAATCACCCGACCGAGCGCCTTCGCCGCCCCGCTTGAGTAAGGCACAATCGACAACGCCGCCGCCCGCGCACCGCGCAGATCTTTCTCCGGCTGATCGTGCAGCACCTGGCTGTTGGTATAAGCATGCGTGGTGTTCATTAAACCGTGCTCGATACCAAACGCCTGGTGCAGCACTGCCGCCGCTGGCGCTAAGCCGTTGGTGGTGCAGCTGCCGTTACTCACCACAAAGTGCTGCTGCGGATCGTAACGTTGATCGTTCACGCCCAGCACAATTGTCAGGTCATCGTTCTTGCCCGGCGCGGAGATAATCACGCGTTTCGCGCCACCGCTGGTGATATGCACTGCGGCTTTGTCGCGTTCGGTGAAGAAGCCGGTGGCTTCAATCACGATATCCACGCCAACATCGCGCCAGCGAATATTCGCCGGATCGCGCTCGCTGAACACGCGCACCGCTTTGCCATCAATGCGCAATTCGCCTTCACCGGCTTCCACTTCCGCCGGTAGCCTGCCGAGCAGGGAGTCGTGTTTCAACAGATGCGCGAGAGTTTTACTGTCGGTGAGGTCGTTAATGGCGACGATTTCAATATCATCGCTGCCCAGCGCTGCACGAAAAACGTTACGTCCGATACGGCCAAAGCCGTTAATGCCGATCTTAGTCATGATTGACTCCTTTTCCGAAGATGCTGGAGTCACTCTAAGCCGATGGTGTGATGGCGTAAACGCCAAAAAAGGATCACTTTACGCCAATTTCCGGCAGTGGAAGCGCTGGCGATATTCACCTGGGGTGAGATGCAGCTGACGCTCAAAGCTGCGGCGTAAATTGATGCTGCTGCCAAAACCGGTCTGTTGCGCGATGCGATCCAGCGTGTCGTTGCTTTGCTCCAGCTGTTCACGCGCGGCGGCGAGGCGCGCTTCGGCCACATAGCGCGCGGGCGGCGCGCCGGTTTCACGGGTGAACACGCGGGTAAAGTTGCGCGGGCTCATGGCGACGTGCTCCGCCAGTTTCTCGACTGAGAGATCTTCGGCGAGGTTGGCGCGGATCCAGCGCTGCAGTTCACCAATCGGGCCAATGCCGCTCGGCGTTTGCAGATGAAAACGGCTGAACTGCATCTGTCCGCCGGGACGGCGCAGATACATCACCATGTCCTGCGCAATATCACGCGCCACGCTAAAGCCGAAATCCTCTTCCACCAGCGCTAATGTCAGGTCAAAGCCCGAGCTGACGCCGCCGGAGGTCCAGATCGGTCCGTCCTGAATAAACAGTGGGCCGCCTTCCACCTGAATCTCTGGATAGCGCGATTGCAAGGTATCGAGCAAGCGCCAGTGTGTGGTGGCGCGGCGACCTGCCAGCAAGCCGGATTCCGCCAGCAGCATCGCGCCGCCACATACCGACACCACGCGGCGCGCCTGCGGAGCCGCCAGCTTGATGAAATCGACCACCATATTGCCTTCTTCCGCGCTGTCGCCGCGCCCGGTGATCATGATGGTGTCCCACGCAGTGCGCGGATCGAGATCGGCCAGCTTGAGATCGGCTAATAGATTGAGGCCGGATTGGCCGTGGATTACCTGATGCGATTGGGTGGTGGCGAGGCTAACGCGATAGCGCTGCTGATCGACGCCAACCGGCAGATGCTGATTGGCGCGCATCAGGATATCGGCGATACCCGCCGCTTCAAACAGCATGCCGCCGTCGGGCACAATAATCAGAAAGGTTTTCATGGCGTGAAATAGACATTTTGACGGAATAAGCCAGAGTGTCTCATGGCATCTGGATTATTTCCAGGCATAGCAGATCACGATATGCGGCAACTTTGATTAATGATTTTCCTCCCTGGCGCAACGTCATTTCACGCCATTATCTTCACAATCACATCCGCTAACATGGATGAATTCGATCTCGCTGGAATTCAACATGGATCACGCCTCAATGCGTACGTAATCCTTTACCGTCAAGTCGAGTGGTTTGCCGTTTATCCTCATTCTGAGTGGGTTAATGGTGATCACTTCGTTTTCCACGGATATCTATCTGCCCGCCATGCCGATCATGGCGCGCGAGCTGCACGGCGATGCGGAACTTACAGAGTGATTGTTGAACGTTATCCTGCTGCTCTGCAGGAGCGGGTTGGCGGCTAAGCCAGACTAACGTTTGCGGCGTGACGTTCAGCTGCCGCAAGCGTTGTATGTCGAAGCATTTTCGATTGCATCGACATTTTTTTGTATTTGACGTTTTTTTCTCAGTGGGTATGCTCAGCCACGTCAGGATCCTCCGGCCAGGGTTGGTTGAGACGATTACAGAGAGCCCATGAAAAACAGTAATGACAAACAGTTATGCGACATCGCGATTGGTGATGCGGTGATGGAATTATTTAACCAGGATGCGCCGGTTTCGCGTACCACGCTGCTCGCGCAATTAGAGAAGATGATACATGCGGGTGTGACGGCGGAAGAGGTACGGATCGCCAGACTGGCTTTAGAGCTGGTGACGAACAGCAGCACAGCCGACAAGGTTGAACAATCGGAAGAGAACGTGATGAGCTTTAGAGCGAAAAACGTTTCGGCGGATGACTCAACACAGCACTGATCGCTGTATGCCGGACAAAGTTGTCCGGCATAACGGCGCGGCGTTACCAGCGGTACTTATTCGAATCTTCCCACTCTTTAACTTCTTTTTCCGCACGGTCTTTTTCATAACCGTAGCGTTCCTGGATTTTGCCGACCAGCTGATCGCGTTTTCCTTCAACCACGGTCATGTCATCATCGGTCAGGTCGCCCCATTTTTCCTTCACTTTCCCTTTGAACTGCTTCCAGTTGCCGCTAATACGATCTTCGTTCATGTTGATCTCCCTATTTCGTGGTGACTGTGTGCTGCCCTTCGCTGGCCTGATGCCAGCGGGTGAATTAATCCTGGCACAGGATTTGCGCTTTGCTTGCCTGAGCTGTGAGCTGACTCATAAATTTGCGATTGTGTGAGCCAGCGTGGAGAAAAAAACCGTTAATAGCCAAAAGTGATTCACTAACTCTTTGCTCTGTAAGGCATTATTTTTTCCCGGCTATACAGGCAAGGGTGGGTTGCGATATAGTAACCGCCGATAAGACATTTCCGTCAACTTTTGGAAACCCGCATTCCCTGATGCCATCCGTATGAGTAAAACGCAACCCACCGACATGAAAAGCAGAGAACGTGGCCGCCCAAGAGAGTTCGATATCGAACAGGCTCTGGACAAAGCCATGATTGTTTTTCGTCAGAAGGGGTTTCATGCGGCTTCACTTAACGATCTGGGCGAAGCGATGGGGTTGACAGCGGGCAGCATCTACAAGGCTTTTAAAGATAAACGCAGCTTGTTTCTGCTGGTGTTTGAACGCTATCTTTCGGTGCGTAATGCCGATCTGCGCCAGCGTCTGGCACAGTTCACCAGCGGCCGCGAGAAGCTCGGCGAGCTGCTGCAGTTTTACCTTGATTCCGCGCGGGCGGTGGAAGGTCGCACCGGCTGTTTAGTGGTGGGCAGCGCGGTAGAGCTGCAGGTGCTGGATGACGATCTTTCGCAACTGGTGAGTGAAGCGGTCATTCGTAATAAAAACTTCCTCGCCTCGCTGCTCAAACTGGGCCAGGAAGATGGCTCAGTGACGCCCAATCTGGATGTGGACACCGCCGCGGGATTGATCCTCTGCATCGCCTTTGGCATGCGCGTTGTGGGCAAGATCACCGATGTAAAAGATGAACCAGAGACCATCAAGTTAGTTATGAAGCTGCTGGACTAAAATTTGTCTAATTAGGAGTCGGATACTTCCTAAATAAGCGAAGCGTAAAGACGGAGGGCAAGTGAAAGACGAAGATTCAGATATTACGGAAGAGATTCGCGCATTGGTGGGCAGGGTAGTGACACGTATCCTGCGTCCTGATGAAGCGCTTACCGTTCAGGAACTCATAGGCGCGTTGTATCGCCTAAGTTTGCGCTCCACCGACAGCAAAACTAAAGTCGCCTGCGAGAAAGCCATTCGTATCCTGGCGAAAAAACTGCATTAATAGGGTCGCGCGTGCCGCGCCTTGTTGTTCTCCTCTGCTGAAGTCTGGCAATCCCTCGCCAAACACCTCTCTGATTAAAGCGGGCGATGCGCGGTCTCTTTCGCCTTCCACAGCGCAAACAGCGTGATCAGCAACGCCAGGCTGACATACAGCGATACCCACAGCGTGCTGCCCATCTCTTTATACAAGGTCGTGATGATCAGGGGCGCAAAGCCACCGCCAATGATTCCTGCCAGCGTGTAAGCCAGTGACGATCCGGCGTAGCGCACGTGGCTAGGGAACTGCTCGGTGACAAACGCCGCCTGCGGTCCGTACATCACCGCATGAATCAGCAAGCCGCCAATCACCGCCAGCACAATCAGCACCGGCTGCGAGCTATCCAGCAGCACAAAGAACACAAACGACCAAACGATTGCCAGCAGCGCACCGGCAATGTAGACCGGACGACGGCCGAGCTTGTCGGAGAGCGCACCAAACATCGGCACCGTAATCGCATTGCCAATTGCGCCGAGCATAGTGGCCATTAACGCCAGCGGACGCGGCAGTTGCAGCACGGTGGTGACGTAGGTGAGGGTAAACACCACCACCAACGCATACAACACGTCGGAGCCGATACGTGAACCGCCAGCGATCAGTAGCTCACGCGGATAGCGAACAAACACCTCTTTCAGTGGCGTATGCGTGGTTTTCTCCGCCTGCTGCATCGCGACAAAGGTTGGCGTCTCTTCTACGCCGCGACGCAGCCATAAGCCAAACATCACCAGCAGCAGACTCAGCAGGAATGGAATGCGCCATCCCCACTCCTGAAACTGCTCGCCGCTCAACGCTACCGTTACCAGCGTGATAAATCCGGTGCCAATCAAGGTACCGCACGAGGGACCTACCTGCGCAAACGAGGCGTTACGGCCACGTTTGTCGGCATCGCCATGCTCCATCGACAGCAACACTGCACCGGCCCATTCGCCGCCTAATGCAATACCCTGAATAAAGCGTAAGGCCACCAACAGCACCGGACTCCAGATGCCCCACACCGCATAGCCCGGCAGCAGGCCCATCAGTGCGGTGGTAACGCCCATAATCACCAGGGTGGTGATCAATACCGCTTTACGCCCGGCGACATCGCCGAGATGACCAAAGATAAAGCCGCCAACCGGACGGGAAATGTAGCCGACCGCATAGGTGGAAAACGCCAGAATGGTTCCGACCAGCGGATCAAAGCTGGGGAAAAACACGTGGTTAAACACCAGCGCCGCCATGATGTTGTAGACCGTGAAGTCATACCACTCCAGCGCGGTACCGATGGAGCTGGCCGCCGCGAGGCGACCGGTTTTGCTGTGGCTGGCGCGCGCGCCTGACGCGTGCGGCAACGTTGAATCGGTATTAGCCATGAGCCATCTCCTGTTGGGTTAACTGCCAGCTGAGGGAGTAGAGCTGTACGTCCGCGTTGAGTGCCTGCGCGGCATCGGCGGCGAGGGTTTTACACACCTGGGCGTCGCGGCAGGTCAGCAGCAGCATCGGATGCATTGGTCGCGTTGCGCTGGTTTCCCGTGGCAGCGGCGAGCTCAGCGTGGTGTCAGGCGTCAGCAAACGTGAGGCGATATAGCCGGGCGTTTGCTGTACGCTGCTTTGCCAGCTGCCCAGCGATGCAACATCTGTACCCGCTTTTAAGGTCAGCACCGCCAGATGGCTACCGGTGCCTTGTCCATGCTGATGCGATATGGCGCAGACGCGGCGCATCGGATTGACCATTTTGTTGAGGTTCTTCACCGACCATTCGGTCTGGCGCGTGAAGGCGGCGTGATAATCCGCACTGGTAAAGGCTTCCAGCGATGAGGTTTCATACAGGCCGAGGTATTTGCGTTCGGCATCCACCGCCTGATAACGCGTGCCGCTAAGAAAGCCGCTGATGGCCACGCGCTCTTCAACGTGTTCGTGGTCGTACCATTGGTTGAAATCCGCTTCATCTGCAGCATCGATATGGGTGGCGACAAACAGCATGCCGTGGGGTTGAGTCATGATCAGCTACTCCGTTTCAGGGTGGTTTCAATCGCGGCAGCCCAGCTGAGTAATGCAGCATCGTTGCCATGGGTGGAAGAGAGCATCAGGCCAACCGGCGCAGCGCCGGGCTGATGGCAAGGCAGAGAAATTGAACAGCCATCCAGCATGTTGATCACGCTGGTGTTGCGCAGCATCAGCAGATTGACCTGCATATAACGCGCGGGATCCTCGAGCTCAGTCAGCGTGGGCGCGATCAACGGCACCGTCGGCATCAGGATGCCTTCGAAGGGCGCAACCGCCTGCTCGACGCGCTGTTTCCAGTCGGCGCGCAGTTGGTAAAGTTCGGCGGCATCCTCTTCGTTCAGTAAGCTGCCGCGATTAATGCGCGTCAGAACCTGCAGATCGTAGGCTTCTGGCTGGGATTGGGCGTAATGCTGATGCCATTGCCAGGCTTCCCACGCGGTAATGCCGCCGCGCGCGTTAATGGAATCCAGTTCTGCCAGCTCTGGCAGCGGCAGCTCGGTGATTTTCACGCCCTGCGCGCGCAGCACATCGAGCGCATGCAGCCAGGCGGCGCTGACGTGTTCGTCAAGGCCAGCCAGCACGCGCGTCTGCGGGATAACGAAATGCGCTTCTGACAGATTCCGCTCATCGATTGTGAGGGGCCGATCGGCGATCACGCTATCGAGCAACCAGCAGCTGCGCACGTCGTGAGCGATCACACCGATGCTGTCGAGCGATGCCGCCAGCGGCAGCGTTCCGCGTTGATCTATGCGGCTGGCGCTCGGTTTGAAGCCGGTTAAGCCGCATAGCGCCGCCGGAATGCGCACCGAACCGCCGGTATCGGTGCCAACCGCCGCCAGGCACATGCCGTCGCTCACCGCCACCGCTGCACCGGAAGAGGAACCGCCCGGAATGCGCTGCTGCGCGCGCTGCCACGGATTGGCGGGTGTGCCGTAATGCGGATTGACGCCGAGGCCGGTGAAGGCGAACTCGCTCATATTGGTTTTGCCAACGATGACGGCACCAGCCTGCTGCAGCCGATCCACCATGCTGGCGTTCGCCGTGGCTGGGCTGGTGTTGCTGAGCAAGCGGGAACCGGCGGTAGTGACTTCTCCGGCGACATCAAACAGATCTTTAATGCTGATGGGCAGACCATCAATCGCGCTGCGTGGCTGTTGCTGCTGCCAGCGCGCGCCGGCTTGTTCGGCCTGCTGGCGCGCAGCAGCGGTATACACCTTGGTGAAGACGCGTTTGCCTTCTCCGCTTTCCGCTGCAATTGCACTCAGTGCATGCTGGGTCGGGGTTTCAGGGCTGATTTGCCCGGCGAGCAGCTGCTGGCTCGCTTGCCATAACGTTGTCATAGAGAACCTCAGGCGATAACCGGCAGCGAGCCCGTGATGTAAGTGTGTTCCAGCGTGCGGTTCAGCACCGGATCGTGCAGCGCCATACGGAATTCACTGGAAGGACGGATCCCGCCGATGGCGCTGAGCGTGCCGCACGACATGGCGAAACCTTCCTCAACCTGGCCCGCGGCAAAATAGCGGCTTAGCAGATCAAGTGGCGTCAGCAGCGAGGAGAGGGCGCCTTGCTGATAAGTCACCCAATCACCGTTGACGTTGATCCAGGCGCGCAGCTCCAGCTGATCCCAGTGCGCTTTGACGTCCGTCATGCGCCACGCGTGACCGGCCACCGGTTTGATGCACGCCTGTTTCGATAGCGCCACGCTGAACGTTTCCAGATGACGATCGGTATGATCAGAAATCAGCGAAACCCAATATTCGCCGCGATGGAAAAACACGAAGGGTTCAGCTTCACCGGACGTCTGATCGCCGACCACTTCCAGCTGCGTTTCCTGAGTTAATTGATTGGTTGCGACACGATAAAACAGCGGCACTGCACCAGGAGCGGGCACGCCCAGCGCTTCCAGCTCCCTGATATGGTGCAGCACCGCTTCCTGATCGCGTCCTACCCAGCCCGCGATAACAAGTTGATTAATCTCAACATCCAGTACTGCCGCATCGGCGTAATCTGTTGTAAACCGTAATTGCATGGGATCGATCTCCAGGTGAGAAATGCGTGTGAAATTTCACTGTCATTTCAATCTAGCCATTTTCATGCCAGGTTTTTGTGTAATATGTCTCAGTTACCTAATAAGGATTTGCGTGATGAGTAATGTGATGGCTGAAAATGTGAGCTCGCCGACGACCCCGAAAAGCATTTCGCTTAACGAGCGCGCCTATCTGGCGTTCAAGCACCGGCTGATCACGCTGCGCTACAAACCGGGCGACTATCTCAATATCGCGCAGGTGATGGATGATCTTGAGATGGGCAGAACGCCGGTGAATCAGGCGGTGCATCGGCTGGAGACGGAAGGGCTGTTGCAGATTATCCCGCGCAAGGGCGTGATGGTGTCGCCGCTGTCAATTGATGATGCGCTGGAGTTAATTGAGGTGCGTCTGGTGAATGAGGCGCTGTGCTTGCGGCTGGCTTCGCAGCGGGTCAATGCGGCGCAGATCGTCTATCTGCGGGAGATGAATCAGCGCATTGCCAATGCCAGCGCCTCACGCGATCGCGAACAGATGATGCTGCTGGACCGCGAATTTCATCAGGTACTGGCGGACATCGCCGCCAACGGTCGGCTGGCCGATATTCTCAGCATTATCCACGCGCAGGCGCAGCGCTTCTGGGCCACCACGCTTTCCAGCGCTGCGCACATGAACGAAGTCATCGCCGAACACGAAGCGATCATTGCGGCGCTGGAGCAGGGAAATGCCGAGCTAGCGGAAGAGGCGGCGCGGGTGCATATCTATTCGTTTAAACAGGCGCTGCTGAATAATTAATATTCGGCTTCTTCACCCGGCAGCGGAATAGAGAGTTCCATGCCCTCAACCCCGGCGTAGAAAATAATCAGCTCGGCACGCTGATCCGTGGTGAAACCACGATGGGCAATGTCGATGGATTCATTAAAGGCTTCGCCAGCGTTAAACGTTTTAGTCTCGCCGCTGGCTTTGTCTTCGATAGTCAGCGATCCCGATAAAATATACGCGGTATTCGGCATAGGATGCGTATGCCACGGCAGCTCGGAATGTGCAGGAATGGTCATCTTCATCACCGTGATCTCGGGCTTACCGGCTGGATAGTGTTCAATATGCTGGCCATTCCAGGCTTGCCCGCTTTGCAGTAGCGTTTCTGCACTGTTTTCATGTTCGTTATCGGCGCTCATCCCATTCCTCTGAATCGTCATTAAAATCTCTCCCGCACAGGATAGTGCAAATCAGCAAGGCTGCGCGTGCAATCACTGTCAGCCTAAGCCGCTCGGTGATGCTCGGGTCACTTGTAAAAGAATTGTGATCGGTCACCAGGAACTGCTCAAAGTAATCGATTACTTTGTTTCTCTCTGTGGAATGTAATCGATTTCTTTTTGGCGCGAGGTCAGCATGGTTTCGACAACTACAGGTTCTGAGATTGCGGTGAGGCAGCAGCGTCTGCTGATTCCCCGCTTGTCATTGATGATGTTCATGCAGTTTTTCATTTGGGGAAGCTGGTCCGTAACGCTCGGGCTGGTGATGACGCAGCACAACATGTCATTGCTGATTGGTGATGCTTTCTCAGCAGGGCCGATCGCCTCAATACTGTCGCCGTTTGTGCTGGGCATGTTGGTTGACCGCTTCTTCCCTTCACAGAAAGTCATGGCGGTGATGAACCTGGCGGGCGCGGTGATTTTATGGTTTGTCCCGGGCGCGCTGGTGGCCGAAAACGGCGCGCTGCTGATTGGCTTGCTGTTTGGCTATACGCTGTGTTTTATGCCGACGCTGGCGCTCTCTAACAACATTGCCTTTCACAGCCTGGCCAGCAGTGACAAAAGTTTTCCGGTGGTGCGGGTGTTCGGCACCATTGGCTGGATTGTGGCGGGCATCTTTATTGGTGTTACCGGCATCGCCTCCAGTACCGCGATTTTCACCCTGGCCGCAATCTGCTCGGTGGCGTTGGCAATTTACAGTCTCACGCTGCCGCATACGCCTGCACCGGCGAAAGGCATGCCGCTAAAAGTGCGCGATCTGTTCTGCGCGGATGCCTTTGCGCTGCTGAAAATCCGTCACTTCTTCGTCTTTGCTCTCTGCGCCACCTTGATCTCCATCCCGCTCGGCACCTATTACGCCTACACCGCGTCCTGGCTGGCGGATGCGGGCGTGAGTAACGTCAGTACCGCGATGTCATTTGGTCAGATGTCGGAAATCGTCTTCATGCTGGTGATCCCGCTGCTGTTCCGCCGCCTTGGCGTCAAATACATGTTGCTGGTCGGCATGGTGGCGTGGTTTGTGCGCTACGCGCTGTTTGCCATGGGCATGAACGATGAAAGCCGCGCACTGATCTACATGGGCATTCTGCTGCACGGTGTCTGTTATGACTTCTTCTTTGTGGTGGGCTTTATCTACACCGACCGCATCGCCGGCGAGAAAGTGAAAGGGCAGGCGCAGAGCATGGTGGTGATGTTCACCTACGGTATTGGCATGCTGCTGGGTTCGCAGATCTCGGGCGCGCTGTATAACCGCCTGATTGCCGGACAGGGCACGGCGCAAAACTGGGCAACATTCTGGTGGATCCCCGCGATTGCCGCGGCGGCGATCGCCGTTCTTTTCCTCTTCACCTTTAAATACCGGGATGAAGCGGTTTGATTGACGGGAGGTGTAGGTGAAAACGTTAAAAGGACCGGGAATTTTTCTCGCGCAGTTTATTGGGCAACAGCCACCATTTAATTCGCTGGCAGGGTTGGCGCAATGGGCCTCTGCGCTCGGTTACAAGGCGCTGCAGATGCCTTGTAATCACCCGCTAATTTTTGATCTGCCGCGCGCCGCAACCAGTCAAACCTATTGCGATGAAGTGACGGGTTTGCTGGCCAACTACGGCTTGCAGATCAGTGAATTATCGACGCACCTGGAAGGCCAGCTGATTGCCGTCCATCCGGCGCACGATCGCGCCTTCAACGGCTTTGCCCCCGCCGCCTTGCACGGCGACAAAGAAAAGCGCACCGCGTGGGCGATTCAGACGGTGAAGCTGGCAGCGGCCGCGTCAGCCAACCTGGGATTGCAGGCCCACGCGACGTTCTCCGGTTCGCTGGCTTGGCCATATCTCTATCCGTGGCCGCCACACAATCCTCAGCTATTGAGTGAAGCTTTCTCAGAACTGGCGCGGCGCTGGCTGCCGGTGCTGGACGAGTTTGATCGCTACGGCATTGATGTCTGCTACGAGATCCATCCCGGTGAGGATTTGCATGATGGCGTGACGTTTGAACGCTTCCTGGCGTTGGTGAACAATCACCCGCGCTGCAACATCTTGTTCGATCCCAGCCACTTGCACTTGCAGCATATCGATTATCTGCAGTTCATCGATATCTACCATCAGCGCATTAAGGCCTTTCACGTTAAAGATGCCGAATATCTGCCGAACGGACGCAGCGGCGTGTATGGCGGTTATCAGCGCTGGATAGATCGTGCTGGTCGCTTCCGCTCACCCGGCGACGGACAGATCGATTTCCCGGCCATTTTCAGCAAGCTGGCGCAGTACGATTATGCCGGGTGGGCGGTGCTGGAGTGGGAGTGTTGCCTGAAAGAGGCGGAAACCGGCGCGCGCGAGGGCGCCGACTTCATTCGTCGCCACATCATTCCGGTGGCCGAACGGGCATTTGATGACTTTGCCGCACAACCGCAGCAGGCGGCCAGCATCCGCGCCCAGTTGGGGTTAAATGCGGCAAAGTCGCATGATTAAGGCGGGCGCGAAATTATGCTAGCCTCCGTAGTATCTGACTGAGCAAGAGTTGCAAGCATGTCCATCCAAAAAATCGCCCGCTTAGCGGGCGTTTCTGTGGCGACAGTTTCACGAGTACTGAATAACAGCGATACGGTAAAAGCGCTGAATCGTGAGAAAGTCCTGCACGCTATTAAAGCGAGTAATTACCAGCCAAATTTATTAGCGCGTCAGTTGCGAACTGCACGTAGCTCAATGATTCTCGTGATGGTGTCGGATATCTCCAATCCCTTTTGTGCCGAGTTGGTAAAAGGCATTGAGGAGCAGGCGGAGAAAAACAGTTATCGCATTCTGTTGTGCAATTCTGGCTCAGATATCGAGCGCTCCCGCTCCAGTTTGCAATTGCTGGCCGGGAAAATGGTGGATGGCATTATCACTATGGATGCGTTCAGTAAGTTGCCAGAACTGGCGCAGCTGATTGGCGAAACGCCGTGGGTGCAATGCGCGGAATACGCCGATGCCGGTGATGTCTCCTGCGTGGGCATTGATGATGTGCAGGCATCAAAGCACGTCGTGGCGTTTCTGGCGGGCAGGGGACGACAGCGTATTGCCTTAATCAACCACGATCTCAGCTATAAATATGCGCAGCTGCGGCAAGCGGGTTATCAGCAGCAACTTATCCATGAAGCGCGCAGCTGGCAGGCCATCACGTACGCCACCGAGCTGAGTTTTAATGCCGGTAAACAGGCGATGGAGGCCTTGCTGGCAGCGCCCGAGCGTCCAGATGCCGTGTTTGCCGTGTCGGATACCTTAGCGGCGGGCGCGCTGTCAGCCATTCATGCCGCCGGGCTGCGCGTGCCGCAGGATATAGCGGTGACGGGATTTGATGGATCCGACCTCGCCGAAATGGTCACGCCGCCGCTGAGCACGCTGGCGCAGCCGTCGCGCGCTATGGGGCGCAAGGCGTTTACCTTGCTGCTGAATAAGATCGATCAACCTGATTCGCCGGCTCAACGCATTATGATGGACTGGCACTTTGTGGTGCGCGCCAGTACTTAATCGGCGTTTACGAAGGCTGCGAAGTATATGGTCTGATGTTGTAAAGGTGCCGTTCAGAGCTTCAGGTCCGTATTTTTCGGCCAAACAGGTGCTGGCGATTTTGCGTCAGCGCGTGCGCCACATCAGGCAGCATCGGGAAAGAACTCTGACCACCATATTTCTGGATTGAGCAGGAACTGATTTCAGCCGCGAAAGGAATCGCTTCTTCCAAATCGATGTTGTTCACCAGGCAATAGGCGATGCCGCCAATAAAGGAATCCCCTGCGCCGGTGGTATCCACCACATCCGGACAGAACACGGCAGGATAATGTCTGGCACCGGCATCACCGGATAACACCGCGCCTTTCTCGCCCAGCGTGATAATCACCCGGCCATTCACCTTCTGCTGTAGCGCTGCCGCACAGGCCATCGCCTCTTTAACCGAAGTGACAGCGGTTTTACTCATAAAGCTGGCTTCGGTCTCATTCACCACCAGTAAATCGACCTGACTCAGCGCCTGCGGAGAGATTTCGCGCGCCGGCGCGTTGTTGAGCAAAATCTGGCAATCATGACGGCGTGCCACGCTGATGGCTCGTTCAACCACACGATCGGGAATTTCCGACTGCAGGATTAACAGAGGCCGATCGCTAAATAATCCATCGTGAATATCGGGTTCGCTAATCAGGTAGTTTGCGCCCTTAATAATGGTGCTGCAATAATCGCCGGATTCCAGAATCTGCACGATGCCAATGCCGGAGGTTTTTCCGCGCTGGCTAATGTTATCTACCGATACCCCGTTTTCATTCAGCGATTTTATGAGTTCGCTGCCATAAATATCATTGCCCACACAGCCCACCATATTGACGTTCAGCCCCAGCTTGGCGCACTGAACCGCCTGGTTTGCCCCTTTACCGCCCGGCATCAACATTAATTCGTTGCCGGTAAACGTCTCCCCAATTTCCGGCAGGCGATCCTGCTGGACAAGAATGTCGTAGTTAAGACTGCCAATAACAACAATATTATGTTTCATCATTTCGGCCCTTAATTGGCGGTGCGCTTGGACGCAACCGCATTTCTGGTGTTGTGTAAACTGGTCTGACTTTTTTCGCTGGTCTTGCTGGCGATAAGGGTAAAGATGGCATCCAGAATATTCAGATGCACAATGCGCGTGGTGGCGTTCTCTCCGGTAATTGGATTGTTTTTAACCGACGAGATAATCGAGTGCCGGGCAATTAAACTCAGTGGGCTGTTGGGATAATTGGTCAGGCAGATGGTTTCTGCGCCGTTCTCATTCGCCGCTTTTACCATCTGAATAATGTCCGTGGTTTGGCCGGAGTGAGAAATCGCCAGCAGGATATCGCCGGGTTGCATCAATGAGGCGGTCATCAGCTGCTTGTGGCTGTCACTAAACACCGACGAGAAGATGCCGATCTTCAGCAGCTTATGATTGAAGTCATCACAGATAGAACCTGAACCACCGCACCCGGCAATAACTATGCGTGCGCTTTCTGGTTTATTAATAAACAGATACGCCACTGCTTTTATCACGGCACTGTTAATCACGCTCAGGGAATCCTGCAGTGCCAGCACCGAATTTAAAAAGGTGCTTTCAATCACCTGCTCGACATATTTTTCTGAATCCGGGATTACCGGAATATCGATGATATCTTCCTGCGTGCTGACTTGCCGGGCGATATTGATTTTCAGATCGTGAAAACCGGTAAAACCGAGTTTCTTCGATACTTTAGTAATGCTCGAGACGCTAACATTCAGATAATTCGCAATATCAGTGATGCACATTTTAGATAAAGACTGCGGATTGTCGTCAATAAAACGTGCAATTGAACGTTCCTTTTTTCCCAGCTCAGGCGCAAGGGTGCGAGCCAGCAGGAATATCTCATTGCCTTTAAGTCGATTATGCATTTTGCGCGCCCATTAAAAAAGTTGTCGCTAAGCTAGCATGGCATTTAGGGGAAAAGTGTTAACTGGATCACACACTGTAAAACGTTTTACTGATGCATTTTACTGTTAGTAAAATAAAAGTATCCTTATTGCGACTGTTATTTCATTAACAGTAAAATGGCCATTTAACCTATTGTATTACAATGATTTTTCTAGCAGTAAAATTTTTACTATTATAAATCTATCGTTTATTTTATTAGCGGTAGTATTTAGCTGATCGCATTTACCTGATGAATATTCTCATTTATAAGGAAATGGAAATCCCATTAAAGGTAATTTAAAAAATGAAATTCTCATCACGTATAAATTCATTTCGCTCCAGAGCCGATCTGTTTGCGGCGAAGAACAAAATGGATACTTGCGATCTTATTACGCGTATGGGTAGCGTTGCGGGCTTGACGCATATTGAGCTGAATTATCCGGAGCACTTTATTGGTCAGGATAAAGCGCTGATTAAACAGACCATCGCTGATAACAATTTGCAGGTGGGCGGCATCGCTCTGCGTTATAACAAAGAGTTCATCGAGGGTGAATTCACCAATCCTGATGCCGCACTGCGTAAAAAAGCGATCGAAATTACCCTCGAAGCCGCAGAGATGTGCAAATACCTCGGCGGCAATACCGTCACGCTGTGGTTTGGCTATGATGGTTACGATTATCCATTCCAGCAGGATTACTTCCGCGCCTATGAGTGGCTGGTCAGCGCACTACAGACCGTGACCCAGGCACACGCGGATATGCAATTCAGTTTTGAATATAAGCCGTATGAACCGCGCACCTTCTCCTTTATTGGTGATGTCTCTTCAACGCTGATGCTGATTGATGATGTAGGCTCCGACAATCTCGGTATTACCCTCGATTTCTGTCACATGATCATGAAGAAAGAGAATCCCGCTTTCTCACTGTTCCAGTCGGCACGCAAAAACCGTCTGGTGGGCTTCCACCTGAATGATGGTTATGGCCATTTTGATGATGGATTGATGCTGGGTTCAGTGCATCTGATGCAGACGCTGGAATACATCTATTACGCAAAACGCGTCAACTTCAGTGGCCTGATCTATTTCGATACCTTCCCAAGCCGTGAAGATCCGGTTGCCGAATGTGCGCAAAACATTCGCATGTATAAAGCGCTCTCCAGCTTTATCGACCGCCTGAGCATTGATGAGATCGATCAGCTGATTAAAAGCCAGGATGCGCTGAAAGTGCAGGGCATGCTGATGAAAATCATCGCTGAATAAAAACAAAATCAAAACTTACCTCTATTAACTACCACCAGTCAGTGTCTGACACTGGGGGAAACTATGTTCGACAAAATAGGTTTGCCTAAAAACTTGCTTTGGGGCTATATCGGCCTCGCGATATTCATGATCGGCGATGGCGTAGAACAAGCGTGGATTGCCATCTGGCTGGTGGATAAAGGGCTGTCTGTCGCGCAAGCCTCTTATCTGATCACCGCATACGGTGTCACCGTGACGCTGGCGGCCTGGGTGACCGGCGTACTGGTGCAAACCCTTGGCCCGCGCAAAGTGATGCTGTATGGGTTGATCACCTTTGTTATCGGCAGTATCGGGTTTATCGGTGTTGGCCTCAAGACCATGCACATGGCCTGGATGCTGCCGTTTTATGCCATTCGCGGCATCGGTTATCCGCTGTTTGCCTACTCGTTTCTCATCTGGATTAACTACAGCACGCCGGTGGAGCGCCGTTCTACCGCGGTGGGTTGGTTCTGGTTTACCTTCTCGCTGGGTTTGAGCGTCATCGGTCCGTTCTTCTCATCGCTGGCATTGCCGGTGATGGGCGAAATTCATGTGCTGTGGGTCGGCATGGTATTTGTGGTCGTCGGCTCCGTGTTAGGCATTTGGGTGAACCGCGACGTGGTACCGGCATCTGAAATTCATCCTTTCAGCGCGGCGGAGTTAATTAAAGGCATCACCATTTTGCAGCGTCCGGTGATTGCGATGGGATTGGTGGTGAAATCGGTCAACGGCATCGCCCAATATGGTCTGGCGACCTTCCTGCCGCTCTATCTGATCAGTTTCGGCTACAGTAAAACCGAATGGTTGCATATGTGGTCGGCGGTGTTCCTGGTGGCGATTTTCGCCAACTTGTTCTTTGGCTTCTTCGGCGATAAGTTTGGCTGGCGAACCACCATCATGTGGGTTGGTGGCTTTGGCTATGCCGCGGTGCTGATTTTGGTCTGGGCCGTGCCGCAGCTGCTGGGTCACAACTTCTATGTGATGGCATTGGTGCTGTGCCTGTGCAGTATTACCATGGCCGGTTATGTGCCGCTGTCGGCGCTGTTCCCGTTGCTGGCCCCGGACAGCAAGGGCGCGGCCATGTCGGTGCTGAATCTGGGCGCAGGTCTCGGCGCCTTTATCGCATCTGCCATCACTGCGCTGTTCTACTCATCGCTGGGCGCGGGCGGGGTGCTGGGTATTTATGCCGGGCTTTATGTTCTGAGCGGCGTATTGACGCCATTCCTGAAAACGCCTGAAGAGCTGGATGCGCGGGTGGCGATGACGGACAAAGCGGCCTGAAAGACGTGAGATTTTGGTTATAAAAAAAGCCCAGTTAAGAAACTGGGCTTTTTATTGCGGTTAAGAGATTAGACGTTGAACAAGAAGTTCATCACGTCGCCATCTTTAACGATGTACTCTTTACCTTCTGAGCGCATTTTACCGGCTTCTTTCGCGCCTTGTTCGCCTTTGAAGGCAACGAAATCTTCAAACGCGATGGTCTGAGCGCGGATAAAGCCTTTCTCGAAGTCGGTATGGATTTTACCCGCCGCCTGTGGCGCTGTGGCGCCAACAGGAATGGTCCATGCACGCACTTCTTTCACGCCTGCGGTGAAGTAGGTTTGCAGGTTGAGCAGCGCATAACCGGCGCGGATCACGCGGTTCAGGCCCGGCTCTTCCAGACCCAGTTCAGCCATGAACTCGTCGCGTTCGTCATCTTCCAGCTCAGCGATATCAGACTCAACGGCAGCACACACTGGCACCACCACCGAACCTTCGGCTTCGGCAATCGCACGCACCTGATCGAGGTACGGATTGTTTTCGAAACCGTCTTCGTTGACATTAGCGATGTACATGGTTGGCTTCAGCGTCAGGAAGCTGAGGTAGCGGATGGCCGCTTTCTCGTCAGCATCCAGATTCAGTGCGCGCAGCATGCCCGCTTCTGACAGATGCGGCAGGCACTTCTCCAGCGCAGCCAGCTCGGCTTTCGCATCTTTGTCGCCGCCTTTGGCTTTCTTCTGGCAACGCTGAATCGCACGTTCGCAGGTGTCGAGATCCGACAGCGCCAGCTCGGTGTTGATCACGTCAATATCTTCCGCCGGGTTAACTTTACCCGCAACGTGGATGATGTTGTCGTTTTCAAAGCAGCGCACCACGTGACCGATGGCTTCGGTTTCACGGATGTTGGTCAGGAACTGGTTGCCCAGGCCTTCACCTTTGGATGCGCCTTTCACCAGACCGGCGATATCGACGAATTCCATGGTGGTGGGCACGACGCGCTGCGGCTTAACAATCTCGCTCAGCTGATCGAGGCGCAGATCGGGCATTGGCACCACACCGGTGTTTGGCTCGATGGTGCAGAACGGAAAGTTGGCTGCTTCGATACCCGCTTTAGTCAGCGCGTTGAACAGGGTGGATTTACCGACGTTCGGCAGGCCCACAATACCGCATTTAAATCCCATGGTCTGATTACCTTTCTCACTGAGTGCGCAGCGCTATTGGATAGCGCCGACAGATTCAAAAAATTTCGCGCATTATACACAGAATTGCCTTCTGCGGCGCGGGAATTGGCCTTAGCCCGCCTTGAACGCGTGCAGGCGGTTCATCGCCTTAATCTTGTCTTCTTTCAGCCACAGTTCGGTGCAGCGCACCGCTTCGTCTACGGCATCATCAATCAGCTTTTGTTCGCTGGCTGGCGGCTTACCCAGCACGAAACCGGTCACTTTATTGCGGTCGCCAGGATGACCAATACCCACGCGTAAACGGTGAAAATTATTGTTGTTGCCCAGCTTGCTGATGATGTCTTTCAGGCCGTTATGGCCGCCGTGGCCGCCACCTTGCTTGAATTTCGCCACGCCCGGCGGTAAATCCAGCTCATCGTGCGCTACCAAAATCTCTTCTGGCGCAATGCGATAAAAAGTCGCCATCGCCGCCACCGCTTTGCCGCTGAGATTCATAAAAGTGGTGGGCACCAGCAGGCGCACATCTTCTCCCGCCAGCGACAGGCGCGCGGTGTAGCCATAAAACTTTGGCTCGTCTTTTAACGACTGATTGTTGCGGCTCGCCAGTAAATCGACATACCAGGCGCCAGCGTTATGGCGGGTTGCGGCGTATTCAGCGCCGGGATTGGCCAGCCCCACAATCAGTTTAATGCTGCTCACGATGTTTATCCTGTCTTGCTGCGGAAAGGGCGATAGTTTACTGCCTGGCGGCACGGATGACAAAGGCCATGCGCCATAGATAATGTCTCTACGTGACTAATCATTTTCTATCGAAATCAAGGCACTGGCGGTAAAGATTTGTCAAAGGTTGTGAAGGATATGTGATCCTGTACACAACTTAAGCGGCAGGTATTGCCTAAGCTTATGGCTAGTTAACCATACGTGCTGTTTTGCTTTTAAAAGGATGGAGGTGGATCATGAAACGTCAAAATTGCCGCTTTGTAGGTAACGGTTTGATGTGTTTGGGTTTACTGACGATGGTATTAGGCGTCGGCTATTCCATTATCAACCAGCTTCCTTCACTCAACCTGCCGCAATTCCTTGCGCACGGTGCTATGTTCAGCATCTTCGTTGGCGCTTTACTGTGGCTGGTGGGCGCGCGCGTCAGCGGACGTGAGCGCGTGGAAGATCGTTATTACTGGTTACGTCATTACGGCGATAAGCGTTGCCGTCGCAATCACTCATCACATTAAGTGAGTACGGTTTGCTGCAGCGGCTGTAACTGCGCGAGATAACGTTCGATGCGGTTACGGCCGCTGGCTTTTGCGCGGTACAACGCTTCATCGGCCAGCGCTAGCAACAGCGGGAAGGGTTCGCCAGGCTGCAGCGCGGTGGCATAACCGATGCTGACGGTATAACGCACGTCGTTAGGTTGCGACAGCTGTGTCGCCAAACGGATACGTTCACATACCCGCTGCGCCTGCTCGGCATCGCCGGGAATGATCGCAGCAAACTCCTCGCCACCCAAACGGGCAAAATGGCCACTCTCCGGCATCAACGCCTGCACCACCTGACAAAAATCGATTAATACTTGATCGCCTTGTTGATGGCCGAAACGGTCATTGATGCTTTTAAAATGGTCCAGATCGAACAGCACCGCGCTATAGACAAAGTGTTGTGACTGTCGCGCGCTGCGCAATATCATTTTATCGGCCTGCTCGAACAGCGCGCGGCGATTCCACACGCTGGTGAGCGGATCGTGCATTGATGCTAGCTTGTGGGCGATTTGCGTGCGTTCGTTGACCATCGCCAGAATGGTGAAACTCAGGCCAATAACAAACAGGATCGATTCAAGAATCACATACACCGAGAAGCTGGAACCGCCAATCGCACCGCGCACCGGCGTCGCCACCGCATCGTCCAGAAAGATACGCGCCACGTGAAACAGCAAATGGATCCATAGCAGGATTTGCGCCGGCCAGAAGGTGACGGTCAACGACGCGCGCACGCGCCACAGCAAGCGGATTAGCGCGCCGGTATAGATGATGCACAGCAGGCAAACCACCAGCACGCGCTTCGGCTGGCTGTGATAAAACGCGGGGAACAGGCACAAAATCGCCCACAACAAACCGCCGCCTAACCAGCTGAGGCCAATCGCTTTTCCGCAGAAGATGCGGAAGGCATTGAGCAGATTGCCATAAGCCAGCAACAGCATGACGTTGCCGACCGCGACCGGTAAAAAATGGAATCCCGCACTGCGTAAGCTGCTAAGGAACACCGCCGCCAGGGTTAAAACCAGCGCCAGCGTGGTGCAGCCCAATACGCGATCGTACTGCGCACCGATCCAGGCAAAAATCAAAATGATACTCAAAAACCCCAGCACAAAGAGCTCGCAAACAAACAGCGTGTAGAGGTCGAGAGTCATAGTGGTCGGAGCTCGGGGAAAAAGTGGGAAGAAAATAGCATTAAACATTGGACCGCTAAAGGGCGGCAATGCGAGTCACCAGAAAAGAGTGGATGGCAGCGAGAATAGCGAGATTTAACGAAATTTATCGCGCAAATATCAATGGGGAAAGTGGCTTAATCGGTGAGTCAGATTGAGGGCAGGGTGCAAAGAAAAACCGGGCACGAGGCCCGGTTTCACGCGATGAATTAATGCTCAAACATCGCGGAGATTGATTCTTCGTTGCTGATACGACGAATCGCTTCGGCCAACATGCCAGACAGCGTCAAAGTACGCACATTTGGCAGAGATTTCATCTCTTCAGACAGCGGAATAGTATCGCAGACAATCACCTGGTCAATCACCGACTTACGCAGGTTTTCCACCGCGTTGCCGGAGAAGATTGGGTGAGTAGCGTAAGCGAAAACACGTTTCGCGCCGCGCTCTTTCAACGCTTCAGCCGCTTTGCACAGCGTACCGCCGGTGTCGATCATATCGTCGACCAGTACACAGTCACGACCCGCAACGTCACCAATAATGTGCATCACCTGAGAAACATTCGCGCGCGGGCGGCGTTTGTCGATGATAGCCATATCGGTATCGTTGAGCAGTTTGGCGATGGCGCGGGCACGCACTACGCCACCGATGTCTGGGGAAACTACAATGGGATTTTCCAGGCCAATTTGCAGCATATCTTCCAGCAGGATTGGGCTGCCGAAGACGTTATCCACCGGGACATCAAAGAAGCCCTGAATCTGTTCAGCATGCAGGTCAACGGTGAGAACACGGTCAACGCCCACGCTAGAAAGGAAATCGGCAACCACTTTGGCAGTGATCGGTACACGAGCAGAACGCACACGGCGGTCCTGACGCGCATAGCCAAAGTAAGGAATGACAGCAGTAATACGACCAGCAGAAGCCCGACGCAAGGCGTCGACCATCACAACCAGCTCCATCAGATTATCGTTGGTGGGGGCACAGGTGGACTGGATGATGAAAATATCACCACCGCGTACATTTTCGTTAATCTGTACACTTACTTCACCATCACTGAAACGGCCAACAGCGGCGTCTCCGAGGCTAGTGTAAAGGCGGTTGGCAATACGTTGTGCTAGTTCCGGGGTGGCGTTACCAGCAAATAGCTTCATATCAGGCACGAGAAGAACCTCAGGCTTGGCGTCCAGAGAATGAACGGCTCTAGAGTAACCGGCGAATACCAAAGAGCATGTTCATACGGGTGTGTTAATGCGCAACATGCAGTGTCTGGAACGGGTGACACTGTCACGTAGACGCTTTTAGCCCAGAAAGTGTGCGCTGCAACGGCGAGAGGTTAAGCCCGCGCGCCACAAATCCGCAAATCCATTTCGGGGCAAGCTCCAGCACCTGACGTGCGTCGGATTCGGTGTCAAATTCAGCAAACACACAAGCTCCGGTCCCAGTCAGGCGCGACGGCGCGTATTCTAGCAGCCAGGAAAGCAGCTCATCAACCTTACGAAAACGTTTTCTTGCCACAGCCTCACAATCATTGTGAAAAGGACGCTGTAACAGTTCATCTAATGTGCGGATTGGTGAATCGCGCGTCAGTTCGGGATCGCGGAACAGATCAGGCGTCGCGATGCTCACGCCTGGATGCGCCACCAGATACCATTTTTCTGCCGGTTCAGCCGGCTGCAATAGTTCGCCCACGCCTTCTGCAAAGGCCGCGTGACCTCCAATAAACACTGGCACATCCGCGCCCAGTTTGATGCCAATCGTCGCCAGCTCAGCAACACTTAATCCGGTTTGCCACAGATGATTCAGCGCCACTAACACCGTTGCCGCATCTGAAGAGCCGCCGCCAAGCCCGCCGCCCATCGGCAAAAGCTTCTCCAGCGCGATGCTGGCACCGGCCTGCGCGGGCAAGGTGCCACGCGCAGCGGCAACGGTTTTTAACGCCTGCGCAGCACGCACAATCAGATTCTCGTCATCCGGCACGTCAGTCAGCGGCGTCAGCAGCGTTATCTTGCCGCTGCTGTCCGGTGTGATTTCCAGCGTGTCACCGTAATCGAGGAACTGAAACAGCGTTTGCAGATTGTGGTAGCCGTCAGCACGACGGCCAGTGATATACAGGAACAGATTCAGTTTTGCTGGCGCGGGCCACGTGGTGATCATTGGGTGGTCCAGCTATCCATGCGTAATTTGATGCGCTGACCGCCTTCAGACAGCTCCAGATTGGCCGGCAGCGGCGGATTCACTTTGCTGTCGTAATCAGAAATGTTCACTTTCCACTGCTGACCGTTGCGGCTGTAGTTAAGGCTTTGCAACTGGTAATTGTTATTCAGCTGATAATCGCTGGCATCGCCCGGCAACCCCATCATCCACTGACGCAGATTGGCGAGCGGGATATCCATGCCGGTAAGCTGTGAAATCATCTTCTCGGCATCGTTACTCACGTAGCGCTTGCCTTTGTTATCCACGATCTGCACCACGGATCCTTGTGCATCCAACTGCAATTCGGTGCTGCCAAGCGGATTGGTCAGCAGCAGGCGATAGCGATCCGCAGCGGTTTGCTGCCAGTTAAAGCGTGCATACACTTTTTGCTTATCCGACAGGTAAGCGAACGCACCGCGCGTCTGATACTGGCTGATTTTCGCCACGGCTTGCTGATGCTGCTGCCATTGCGGTGACGTGGTGCTTGGGCCCGGACCTTGTGGTTTGTTAATGGTACATGCAGCCAGTAACACGCTGGCAAGGGGTAAAAGGCGCAGTAACTTGCGCGGGGGCAAATGCATCACGTGGTCATCTCCTCAGACACGTTTTTACTTCGTAACCGGTAACGCTAACCATCCGCATGTAAGCCGTCAATGCTGTTATGGCAATAATTGCGCACGATCAGTTTAATCTTATTACTGTCATAGGCTTTGTATGGCTTTTCTTGACCTGTGGCATCTTGTAGAATGCGCTGCACAAAACCCTGACAACACTTGGGATATCCCAACCCGAATCACATGACGCTGCTTGCACTCGGAATCAACCACAAAACTGCACCTGTTGCGCTACGCGAACGCGTTGCGTTTACACCAGACACGCTGGAACTGGCGCTGAATAGCCTGCTGTCCCAGCCGATGGTGCAGAGCGGTGTGGTCCTTTCGACCTGCAACCGTACGGAACTCTACCTCAGTGTAGAGCAGCAAGCCGACCTGCAGGAGAAGCTGGTGCGTTGGCTGTGTGACTATCACGATCTGCGTGAAGAGGATGTGCGCAACAGCCTCTACTGGCATCAGGATAACGCGGCGGTCAGCCATCTGATGCGCGTGGCCAGCGGGCTGGATTCACTGGTGTTGGGTGAACCACAGATTTTAGGTCAGGTAAAAAAAGCTTTTGTTGATTCGTCACGCGACCACGCGCTGAGCAGTGAACTGGAGCGCATGTTCCAGAAAACCTTCTCGGTGGCCAAGCGTGTGCGCACCGAAACCGAGATTGGCGCCAGCGCCGTATCGGTCGCCTTCGCTGCCTGTTCACTCGCGCGTCAAATTTTTGAATCGCTCAGCACCGTTAACGTGCTGCTGGTCGGCGCTGGTGAAACCATCGAGTTAGTGGCGCGTCATCTGCGCGAACACTCCGTCAAGAAGCTGATGATCGCCAACCGCACCCGCGAACGCGCTCAGCTGCTGGCCGATGAAGTGGGGGCAGAAGTGATTGGCCTCGGCGATATCGAAACCCGTCTGGCCGATGCCGACATCATTATCTCTTCCACCGCCAGCCCGCTGCCGATTATCGGTAAAGGGATGGTGGAGCGCGCGCTGAAAGCGCGTCGCAATCAGCCGATGCTGCTGGTGGATATCGCCGTACCGCGCGATGTCGAGCCGGAAGTGGGCAAGCTGGCGAACGCCTATCTCTACAGCGTTGATGATCTGCAAGCGATCATCGAGCAGAACATGGCGCAGCGCAAAGCCGCCGCCGTGCAGGCTGAAAGCATTGTGGTGCAGGAGAGCGGCGAATTTATGGCCTGGCTGCGCGCGCAAAGCGCGGTTGAAACCATCCGTGAATACCGTTCGCAGGCCGATCAGGTGCGCGCCGAGTTACAGGAACGCGCGCTGGCCGCGCTGCAGCAGGGCGCTGACGCCGAAAAAGTGCTGCAGGAACTGGCACACAAGCTGACCAACCGTTTAATTCATGCACCAACCAAATCACTGCAGCAGGCCGCGCGCGATGGCGACAGCGAACGCCTGCAGATCTTACGTGACAGCCTCGGTTTAGAGTAATCTGGTCAGTCACGACCTATCACTGGGATACCCGCTATTACATGAAGAGCTCTATTGTTGCCAAGCTGGAAGCGCTCCAGGAACGCCACGAGGAAGTGGAAGCGTTGCTGGGCGATGCCGGCGTGATTGCCGATCAGGATCGTTTCCGTGCGTTATCACGTGAATATGCCCAGCTTAGCGACGTCACCCGTTGTTTCCGCGAATGGCAGCAGGTGCAGGAAGACGTTGAAACTGCCGAAATGATGCTGGAAGACCCGGAAATGCGCGAGATGGCGCAGGAAGAATTAAAGCTGTCACGCGAGAAGCGTGAAGCGCTGGAACAACAGCTGCAAGTGCTGCTGCTGCCGAAAGATCCCGACGATGAACGTTCGTGCTTTGTCGAAGTGCGCGCCGGTACCGGCGGTGATGAAGCGGCGATTTTTGCCGGCGATCTGTTCCGTATGTACAGCCGTTACGCCGAAGCGCGTCGCTGGCAGGTTGAGATCATCAGCGCCAACGAAGGTGAGCACGGCGGCTATAAAGAAGTGATCGCCCGCATCATCGGCGATGGCGCGTATGGCCGCTTTAAGTTTGAATCGGGCGGCCATCGCGTACAGCGCGTGCCAGAAACCGAATCGCAGGGCCGTATTCACACCTCGGCTTGTACCGTTGCGGTCATGCCGGAACTGCCCGAAGCGGAAATGCCGGAAATCAACGCCGGCGATTTGAAAATCGACACCTTCCGTTCTTCCGGTGCCGGTGGTCAGCACGTTAACACCACCGATTCCGCGATTCGTATCACCCACTTGCCAACTGGCATTGTGGTGGAGTGTCAGGACGAACGTTCACAGCACAAAAACAAAGCCAAAGCCTTGGCGGTGTTGGGCGCGCGTATTCACGCGGCGGAAATGGCGAAGCGTAATGCCGCTGAAGCTTCGACGCGTCGTAACCTGCTCGGCAGCGGCGACCGTTCGGATCGTAACCGCACCTACAACTTCCCGCAGGGTCGCGTCACCGATCACCGCATCAACCTCACGGTTTACCGTCTCGATGAGGTGATGGAAGGCAAGCTGGATGCGCTGATAGAGCCGATTGTGCAGGAGTATCAAGCCGATCAGCTGGCCGCGCTGGCTGGACAGGATTAATGATCATCCGTCGCTGGCTACAGCAGGCTGTGGTAGCGCTCTGTGGCGGCGACAGCCCGAAGCGCGATGCGGAAATATTGCTGGGTTTTGTGACGGGCAAAGCGCGCAGTTGGCTGATTGCCTTTGACGATGCGGAACTGGACGCGCAGCAGCTGGAACAACTGAATGCGCTGCTGGCGCGCCGCGTCAACGGCGAGCCGGTTGCGCATCTGGTCGGCGAGCGTGAATTCTGGTCGCTGCCGTTGCGCGTCAGTGATGCCACGCTGATCCCGCGTCCGGACACCGAAGTGCTGGTGGAGCAAGCGCTGGCGCATCTGCCTGCCGCCGCGACTTCACTGCTGGATTTAGGCACCGGCACCGGCGCGATTGCGCTGGCGCTGGCCAGCGAACGGCCAGGCTGCCAGGTTATCGGCTGCGATCGCATCGCGGCGGCGGTGGAACTGGCGCAGGACAATGCGCAGCGTCTGCACATTGATAACGCCCGCTTCATCCTCAGCAACTGGTTTAACGATCTTCCCGCCCAACGTTTTGATCTGATTGTCAGCAATCCGCCCTATATTGATGCCGCCGATGAACATCTGCAGCAGGGCGACGTGCGCTTTGAACCGCGCAGCGCGTTAGTGGCGGACGATCAGGGTTTGGCCGATTTACGTTTTATCATTCACACCGCACCGCACTGGCTGCACGCTGGCGGCTGGCTGCTGCTGGAACATGGCTGGCAGCAAGGTGCAGCCGTGCGCGCCATCATGACGCAGCACGGTTATCAGGCGGTGAGCACCGTTGACGATTACGGCGGTAATCCGCGCGTCACACTAGGACAATTTTTTAATAAGGAATAACGATGGCGAGCTGGTATCCCCTGATTAAACATTTTCACTTGCTGACCGTCGCGCTGACGATTTGTCTGTTTTTGCTGCGCTTCTACTGGCAAACCACCGGCTCAGCGATGCTGCAACGCCGCTGGGTGCGCATTGCGCCGCACGTTAACGACACCTTTTTGCTGTTAAGCGGTGCGCTGCTGGTGATGATTACGCATTTTTATCCGTTCACACCGCAAGGAAGCTGGCTGACGGAGAAGCTGTTAGCGGTTATTATCTACATCGCCTTAGGTTCCGTGGCATTGAGCCGTCGCCCACGTAAAATGGGGACACGTTGGATCGCCTTCCTGATTGCAATCGTAGCGTTGCTGTTTGTGATTAAGCTGGCGATGACCAAAATGCCGTTATTGGGGATTGTATGACCTCGCCAGAGCAACTCGATTACAGTAAAACACCGTTGAGTGAAGCGGTGATTGGCGCCACATGCGCCATACGCAATGATTTTTCCGCGCCTTCTGTGCAACAACAGTTGGCGGCGCTGGTAGATGAAGCCCGTGAGTACGTCAGCAGCGAACAGGACGCCGATTTGCAGCTGGGTAAGCTGCTGGAGCTGTTCTATCGTCAGTGGGGATTTGGCGGCGCCAGCGGCGTCTACAATCTCTCCGACGCGCTGTGGATCGACAAAGTCCTGAAGAGCCGTCAGGGCACGGCGGTGTCGCTGGGCGTGATCCTGCTGCACATCGCCGATGAGCTGGAATTGCCGCTGATGCCGGTGATTTTCCCGACACAGCTGATTCTGCGTGCCGACTGGTTAGATGGCGAAATGTGGCTGATCAACCCGTTCAACGGCGAAACGCTGGATACGCATACGCTGGAAGTGTGGCTGAAAGGCAACATCAGCCCAACCGCCAAGCTGTATAACGACGATCTCGACGAAGCCAAGACCATCAACGTGATGCGCAAGATGCTCGACACCTTGAAATCCGCGCTGATGGAAGAGAAGCAGATGGAGCTGGCGCTGAACGTCAGCAAAGTGCTGCTGCAGATCGATCCTGACGATCCTTACGAGATTCGCGACCGTGGTTTGATTTACGCGCAATTAGAGTGTGAACACATCGCGCTGAATGATTTGACCTATTTCGTTGAACAGTGTCCTGAAGATCCGGTCAGCGAGATGATTAAAGTGCAGATTCACGCAATTGAACAGAAACAGGTAACGCTGCACTAAGCGTTACCCGATAAAAGGAAAGGAAAGGGCATGACACAGAAAGTAGTGAATATCGGCGATATCAAGGTCGCAAACGATCTGCCATTCGTTCTCTTCGGCGGCATGAACGTGCTGGAATCGCGCGATCTCGCCATGCGCATCTGCGAACACTACGTTGAGGTCACCGACAAACTCGGGATCCCTTACGTATTCAAAGCCTCTTTTGATAAAGCGAACCGCTCTTCAATCAAATCTTATCGTGGTCCTGGCCTGGAAGAGGGCATGAAGATTTTCCAGGAGCTGAAGCAGGCTTTCGGCGTGAAAATCATCACCGATGTGCATGAAGCATCGCAGGCGCAGCCGGTGGCTGACGTGGTTGATGTGATTCAGCTGCCGGCTTTCCTCGCGCGTCAGACCGATTTGGTGGAAGCGATGGCGAAAACCGGCGCGGTAATCAACGTCAAGAAGCCCCAGTTTGTTAGCCCAGGCCAGATGGGTAACATCTACGACAAATTCGTCGAAGGCGGCAACGATCAGGTTATCCTGTGCGATCGCGGCAGCAACTTCGGCTATGACAACCTGGTTGTCGATATGCTCGGCTTCAACGTGATGAAGAACGTCACCCACAATAGCCCCGTGATCTTCGACGTTACCCACGCGCTGCAAACGCGCGATCCGTTCGGCGCTGCGTCTGGCGGTCGTCGTGCGCAGGTCGCCGAGCTGGCGCGTGCCGGCATGGCGGTTGGCATTGCTGGCCTGTTCATCGAAGCGCACCCAGAGCCAAACAGCGCCAAATGCGACGGTCCATCCGCGCTGCCGCTGGATAAGCTGGAACCCTTCCTGGTGCAGATGAAAGCCATCGACGATCTGGTGAAGAGCTTCCCAGAGCTGGATACCAGCAACTGATTGTTTTCGAATGTTAAAAAGGCGCCGATGGCGCCTTTTTTATTGGCTGGTCGCCATAAATGGCGATCCTACAACATGCACGATTTCCGTAAAGTTGGCATTTATGCCGACCGCTAGTCTCACAGCATAATCGTCAACAAATACCCGGCAAACAGCGCCAGATGCGCGGCACCGTTCAACACGTTGGTGCGGCCCGTTGAGAACGAGATGTGACACAGGATCAGCACGGCGCTCATGATCACCATCTGCGGTGGCTCAAGGCCGAACACCAATTGCTGGTCGGTCAGGGTAGCGATGATGGTCACTGCAGGCACCGTCAACGAAATGGTCGCAAGCACCGAACCGAAGAACAGATTCATAGCACGCTGCACCTGATTCATCAGTACCGCTTTGATTGCACCTAAACCTTCCGGTGACAGGATCAACAGCGCCACCAGGAAGCCGGTGAACTGCGCCGGGGCGTTCAGTTCTGTCAGCAGACTCTCCAGCGGATTGGCGTTCATCTTGGTCACGGTAATCACCGCAATCAGATGCACGATCAGCCATGCGGTGTGCCACAACGAGCTGTGCGCAGAAGGCTTACCGTGGTGCGGATCGTCGCCATCATCTTCATGCTCATAAACGAACAGGCTTTGGTGGGTTTTGGTTTGAATCAGCAGGAATACGCCGTACATGGCCGCAGAAATCGCCGCGATGATCAGCGCCTGCGTAGTCGTGAAGTTACCGCCAGGTAACGCATTGGGGAACACCAGTACCAGAATCGCCAGCGGGAAAATGGCGATCATGTACTGTTTTACGCCCGCCAGATTAACGTACTGCGTGGCAAACTTGCGTCCGCCCAGCAGCAGGGCAAAGCCGACTAAACCGGCGGTCACAATCATGATGATCGAGTAGAGCGTGTCGCGCATTAGCGCGGGCGCGGCATCGCCGGTGGCCATCAGCGCGGAGATAAGACTCACTTCAAGTATGACGACGGAAAGACTGAGAATTAGCGAGCCATAAGGTTCGCCTAAACGGTGTGCCAGCACGTCGGCGTGACGCACCACGCTGAAGGCGCTAAACAGAATGGCAACTAATGCCAACAGGTTGATGCCGATAACCGGCAGAAGCGCTGTCTGGTTGCCGAAGAAGCTCAGCACCGCCAGCGCAGCAACGGGGAAAATCAGTGAGTACTCGGTATGGCGGGTTTTCTCATGTCCAGGCATTTACCATCCTCTCCGGAAAAAGTACAAAGCAGGCAATCATTGCCTGATAAATATAATGAGTTTTCTGACGTAACGCAGTGTAACTTTTCATCAGCTGTGCTGCTGTGACTTTACGCGATTTTACCAAAAGCGTTTATTATGCATAACACGGCAAAAGAGTGTGTTATCGCTGGATTAACGCCTGTATTCATTATGTTGCATGAGTCACTCACCCAATTAAAGATGAGATTGGTCTGGTTAATCGTTGTATAGGGTGAAGTTTATAGAGGTTTAAACCTGTTTTACGCCATCTGCCAGTGAAAGTACCAGTTTGCGTTTTGACCCAGATGATCCAGACTTAAACCCTGGGTATGAAACAGGAGGAAATATGCCTTATTCATCAAACAAAGAGCTGCCAGACAGCGTGCGTCATGTCCTGCCGGCTCACGCACAAACCATCTATCAAAAGGCCTTTAACAGCGCCTGGGACCAATACAAAGATCCCGACGACCGGCGTGGCGATGAGTCGCGCGAAGAGGTGGCACACAAAGTCGCCTGGGCAGCAGTCAAGCATGAGTACTCAAAAGGTGACGATGACAAGTGGCACCCTAAAAACTAGTTTGTCTTGCGGGCCGGTGCGGCCCGCCTCGCACTTTTCCCTTCGCCATTCAAGTTCCTCACCAGGCAGCCGATGCTATTTACACAGAATTTCCCTTTTGTGATCGGGGTCAATCTTGAATGTTTTGTTAAAAATGAATTAATGTCTTCTCTTAAGACGATGCAATGAGCGTCGCCTGTAGACATCAGTTTTGAGGAACCACACCGGCAAGATGTCAGCGTAGTAGAGGAGACCACAGTGTTAACGCGGGAATTTTTGTTAAAAGCAGATTGTAAAACATCGTTTGGCGATATTGATGAAGCGTTGTTCTGGAGCTGTGAAAAGCGTGCGGCATCGCTGTCCGCGACGCTGGCCTGTCGTCCTGACCAAAGCCCGGTGTGGATTTTTGGCTACGGCTCGCTGATGTGGAATCCCATTTTTGAAGCGGCCGAAGTGGCGCCGGGTCGTTTAGAGGGCTGGCACCGTGCGTTTTGCCTGCGTCTGATTGCCGGTCGCGGCACCGTAACCGCGCCTGGCCGTATGCTGGCGCTGAAAGAGGGCGGTTCCACCAGCGGACTGGCGTTCCGTTTACCGGAATCGCGTTTGCATGATGAGCTGGAGCTGCTGTGGAAGCGTGAAATGATCACCGGCTGCTATCTGCCAACCTGGTGTGAACTGGAGCTGGAGGATGGACGCAACGTCACCGCGCTGGTGTTTATCATGGATCCGCGTCATCCGCTGTATGAAACCGATTCCTGCCGCAGCACCATTGCGCCGTTGATTGCCCAGGCCAGCGGTCCGCTCGGCACCAACGCACAATACCTCTACGCGCTGGAGCAGGAGCTAGGCAAACGTGGCATGCAGGAAGCGGCATTGACGCGCCTGGCAGCAGATGTCAGAGCGCTGCAGAGTCATTCGGCAGCGCGCTGATACGGATTACTGCGCCGGATTAATCAGCCAGGTTCCCGGCTTATCGATGGTCAGCGATTGGCTATGCACCTGGTTGCCGTTACGCACCTCAATGCGATAGTTCCCCGCCGCCAGATTCAGTGAAGCGAATCCGCTGGAGGAGGGCTTCACATCGCGGGCTTCGCCATTCAGCATCACATTCTCACCCGCCTGCAAACGCAGATAAACCGTCGCCACCGTCGGTGCGCTGCTCGCTACACTGTTGCCTGCTGCGGCAGGCGCAGCGGGCGCAGTGCTGGCGGCGACCGGTGGTGCTTCGCTGTGATGATTCGCTTTCCAAACCACCACCACAACCGCCAGCACCGCAATCGCAGCGGCCACCACTAAACCTGGCGACAAACGACGCACGTTGCGCGGCGTCAAAGGTTCAACGGAGGCAGCAGCATGATTGACGGCCAACACTTGCGGTTCCGGCGTTGCAACACTCGGCTCCACCGGCACAACCGGCTCAGCCACGAGCGGAATAGTGGTGGAGAGCGCTTCGACATCGCTGACCGGCAGATCGATCAAGCTGGCAAAGGCATCAATGCTTTGCGGACGATCTGCTGGCTTCATGGCTAACGCGCAGTCAATGGCGTGCAGCAGCGGCAGCGAATAGCCTTCCGGCTTGCGCTCCACCAGCGGCTGATAGTTATCCTCAATGCAGCGCACCACGCTCACCGGCGGTGCATGGCCGGTGATCAGGTTGTGCAGCACTGCGCCTAGCGCATAGATATCGGTCCACGGACCTTGCTCTATTTCGCCTTCTTCGCTGTACTGCTCAATCGGCGCAAAGCCGGGCTTCAGCATGATCTCGGTTTCATCCGAGAGGTTGCCGATCTCTTTGCGCGCCGAGCCAAAATCAAGCAGCACCGGCAGCTGGTTTTCCTGAATCTGGATGTTATCCAGCGAGATATCGCGATGCAGATAACCGGCGGCGTGGATAGTATCAATGGCGCCAAACAGCGGCGGTAGCAGACGACGGATCCAGTTCTCGTCAATGCTGTCCGGACTGGTGATCTGCCACTCTTTCAGCGTCATGCCGCTGTAATAAAGCGTGCCCATGTAGGCGGTGCCGTTCTCTTCCCAGAAGCGCAACACGTGTAGCAAGCCGGGATGATTGAAGCGTGCCAGCAGGCGCGCCTCCTGAATAAAGCTATTACGACCGGCGGTAAACAGCTTATGGAAACGCTCTCCGCGCAGTTCCAGCGACATATCCGCCGCACGCACCGCCAACGAGACGGGCATGTACTCTTTGATCGCGATGGTGCGTTCCAGCTGATGGTCCCAGGCACGATAAACAATGCCGAAGCCGCCGCCGCCAATCACTTCCTTGATTTCAAATTCATTAAACCGGTAGCCCGCAGGGAGGGCGTTAGGTGTATGGTTTTCGTTTGCCGACATAGTGAACTCTCTGAACACGTCCTGTAGCGCCCCGTCATCACGATGACGGCAGGCAACGACCGCTAATTAATTAATGTTACGCCAGGCACCAATCGCCGGATCGGCGAGATCCGCATGCAGGGTGTCAATCAGTAACACAGTCACTTTTTGCTGTGGCATAAATTGCGGCGACCAAACGCCGCGTAACGTCTCAACCCGCTTTTTCAGCACATCGCTGCTCTGATCGGCGGTTTTGTCCATCTTGACCAGAAGTGTGCCGCTAAAACGCCACACATGCTGTTGTGCATCAAACGGCAGCACTAACCAGCTATCATCGGCATCCGGACGCGTAACAATCATGCGCTGGTTATTCACCGAGACCACTTCCAGCGGCGGACCGCTCATTTTCAAATCTGCAATCGGGTAGCCCTGATAGAAGTTCAGCGCCAGATTATGGGTTTTGCCAGCGCTCATCAGCGTCATTTCGCTCGGGCCTTCCAGCCAGCCTTCGGTGGAGCAGTGCTGATTCGGGTTATCCGGGATAAACAGCGATTCGCCTTTGTCATCCCACCAGGTACGGAAATGGCAGCCGCCCGGCAAGGCAAAGTGCTGCAGCGGCGTGCTATCCGCCGGGCGTGACAAATCGAGCGGCGCGGCGTTGCTGGTGGTGGCGCTGGCGGTGGCATCGTTCAGCACGATCGGGCGCCAGTTCTGTAATTTGGCTGCGCTGCCGTTAGCCAGCACGCTGCCCTCTTTATTGGTCATCTGCCACGGCAGTTCATCCAGCAGGCCGCACTGATTCGCCAGCAGCGTACCGACGCGCGGCAGGAAGCTGGTCAGGATGCTGGAGTCAGTGCTTTTGCCCGAAACGATGCGCAGCGGCAGCGTCTCTTTGCACCAGTCGTTGGGCGCTTTGCTCGCCACGTCATCAATGTAGACTTCTAATGACAGGCTCGGGGAATACACCACGCGGTAATCTTCTGCCTGCGCATTTACGGCCAGCAACAGGGTTGCGAAGCCCGTCAACCACACTTTCATAAGCATCCTTGGATCAATAACGTGACGGCAGAAAACGTGCCGCATCAGCCTGGGAATAAAGCAGCGTCGCTTCCTGCGGTTCGCCAATCCAGACGGCCAGAGCGCTGAGATTGTCGCTTTTAACACTGCGGTTAACGGCTTGTTCCATCAAAGTCAGCCACTCTTCGCAGGCATTCACCATGCGCAGGGCCAGTTCCATTTCGTGGGTGGTGAGATTGAGCCAGAATCCATCGCTGCAAACCAGAAACGCATCGCCATCGGCCAGCGTAATCACCTCGCTAAAAGTGGCCGGACGGGCAGGCTCAACACCGAGCGCATTATAGAGTAAATTACTGTTAATGCCGGTATTTTCATAGCCCGCCTCGCGTAACTGCTGGGCCAGACTGTGGTCACGCGTCACCTGATTTAGCACCCCATGACGGAAGTGATAAACCCGGCTGTCGCCAGCGTGCGCCCACCATGCGCGCTGTTTTTCGCGGTCGATAAACAGCGCGGCGAGCGTGGTGCTCATACGTGAAAAATTCGGATTGTTTCCCTGTGCCTCAATCAGCACCTGCTGGCAGTGTTCAATGGCGGCGCGCGTGCTTTCAGGGGTGAACGTCGCGCTGTGCTGCAGCTGCGTTAGCAGCGTATCGCGCACTAGCTGCGCGGCGATATCACCGCCAGGCAAACCGGCGACGCCGTCACACACCAGAAAACAGGCTTTATGATCGTCCAGCTCGGCGCCGGTACGATCCTGATTTTCGTCGCGCATGCCTTGCTGGCAGCGGCTGGCAAACATCATCTTCATGCGTCTTCGGTCCGCGTTTGAGAATCTTTGTATTGATTCACTTCCATATCATAGGCATGCAGGAAGGCTTCGCCGAACAGCGTATGGAAGTCATCCTCAATTTCGCCAGCGGTACGTTGATAGTGGCGCGAGAAGTAATCCCACAGCGCCGCTTTGCGTCCGGTACTGAACGCCATTTTGGGCAGCACGCCATCTTTGCGTGCTTCTTCTTCTAAGCGCTGCGGGTTAAACGATTGCAGCATGGCGGCAATAATGGCGCGGATACCGGCAATCATGCCGAGCTGATGCGCCTGCAAATCCACCAGCGCATCGCGCACCGCCGGTTCCGGCGGCATAAAGCCCGGCATCTGGCTTTGATACATCTGCATCAATACGGTTTTACCGGACGGCAGAATCTTGAACGGGTTATTCGCCTCATTGAGGATCATCGTCATGTCGGCTTTCACGCCGCGCTTGAGGATCGAGCGCGAGGAGAGCAGGGCGACGGTACCTTGCGAAAACAGGCTCAGCATGCGACCGGTTACGCGCATCTGCTCTTCGGTGATGGTGGTCTGATGGCCGTTGTTCAGCCCCATCCCTTCCAGCAGCGCGGCAATCAGTTTGTCCTGAGAGACGCCCGGCAACGTGGCGGGCAGCGTCGGCGCATCGCTTTGCGGATCAATCGCCAGACGCGGATCGTTGCGGCGCTCCTGACGCGCAACCGGCTCGGGAATCACCTCCGACTCCTGCATCATACCGAGCGGGTCGTCGCTGCTGTCGGCAAAGAACGCCAGCGGATCGTCCTGGCGGGCTTTCAGGTTGTTAGGATCGCGGACTTCGAGCCCATACTCACCGATTTGCAGCGTGTCGCCATCCTGCAACGCCACTTGCGAGCCGCGTTGCAACGCGACGCCGTTCAATACCACCGACGTGACGCTGCCCTGATTGGTCAGGCGGCACTCGCCCTCCGGCGAAAGGTGCACCAGCGCCTGCAGACGCGATATGGCGCGCGATTCGTCAGGCAGCACCAGATCGTTATCCTGACTGCGGCCGATGGTGCCGCCGGGCGGTTTAAAGGCTACCGTCCTGGCGGGCACATCCGTATTGCACTGCACAATGGTAAATTGCATGAGTCATCCCGTTAACAAGGCAAACGCCACGGCCTATTCAAACATCGGTGGATAGAGGCCGTTGCGGCCCGGCTGTGCACCAGACGCCGGGTTAAACAATAATGAAAAAAGTTGCGCAGTCAGCGGGCCACTGTGTTTATGGGTGGCATGGCTAAAACCGTCACTGCGATTACTCCACCAGTAGCTCATGTGCTGCTGCGGATCGAATCTGTCAGCCACTTCACGCCAGCTCAGCGTGCAGGGTAAATCATCAAAACCAATCACATCCATGATGTCGCTGCGCTGCGTATCCGGCACCAGCAGCGGTGACAGGCGCTGCATCTGCTGCTCCAGCGCATCGGGATTGAGTCGATCGCGCACCGCGTGCAGCAGCAGCGCGCCCAGTTCCTGGAACCAGTCACCGGACATCGCCAGCTGCGCGCTGTGCCAGTGGCTCAGCGGGAAGCTGCGCAGCGCCAGGAGCGGCCAGCTGCGGCCCACGCGATCGCAAGACGGCAGCAGGCAGCCCATCTGCACCTGCTGACGCAGCGGCGAAAGCGGTAACACAAAATTCCACACCGGCGCACGTAAAAACTGTGCGGTGCTGGCATCGGCTTGCTGATGCCAGTGCAGTAATCCTTGCTGAAACCAGTGGCTCCACGGCGTCACGGTATTTTCGCTCAGACGCTGGCGCAAAAAATCGCCGGTGGCCGGTAACTTGCCGTACCAGCCCGGCGCAGTGTGTGTCGGCATGATTACCTCACCATTACTCACTGTGTCTGGTCAATCGCTGCGAAACAACGTGCGGTGCAATCGCCAGCGTGTTGCTGCTGTCACCGGCATTTTTCAGATTCTCCGCAAGCTTGCGCATCATCAACGCATTGTCACGCGCATACGGCGAAGACTGAATTTGCTGATCCAGCAGCTGGCTTAGATGCCAGTCGAGCTGCTGCAAATCGCGCGCGCTGACATCATCCGGCAGCGTGCGCTGCAGGTTTTGCATCAGCCAGCCACGCAGAAACTCGCCGTCATAATTGCGCGGCTGATAGAGCATCTGATAGGCCCGCAGCGCATTGCGACTGTACTCGTTATCGGTGCCCGGATCGTCACGCAGCAAATTGGTGATCTGCTGCGCCACGCGCGGCAGCAGTAAAGACTTAAGCGCATTTTGATAAAGCGCCCACGCCGCATCGCTGACCTGATTGCCGCGATACAGCCCAACGCGCATGGTAAGCGGTGGATTGTCGAGGGAAAAACGCTCGGAGAGCGGCAGTTTCACCAGGCTATTTAAGAAGGGTAGCAGATCAAAAATATTATCGGCGGGCTGATGGATCACCTGCTGACTCTGGGTGGTGATCGGCGCGAGGCGTTCGGCAACCTGGTCCAGATAACGCTGATTCTGAATATAGCTGGTGAGCCACAAACAGGAGAGCAGCAGCAGCGCGCCGGTCAGCACGCCATAACCGATCCAGTGGAACAGGCGGTTGCGGTATTCCCAATGGCGATTGCTGCCCGCCAGGCCGCTTTCGCGGAACACTAAATCGCTCAGCAAATCGCGGATAAAGAAACTCTGTCCTTTGTTGCCGGGGATCGGACTGCTGCGATCGACGCTATTCCACGCCGCGAGGCTGCTTTCGCCGGTATGCGGCAGCTGCAGCTTGCGGTTCAGCTCGCCCATGATGCGGTCAAACGGTAAACCTTCCTGCGTGCCGCTGGTGAAGAACAGGCCGCGCGCCGACCAGGCGATCGGCTCCTGATGGCTGGAAAACACCACATCGAGATACTCATTCAGCAGCGGACGCAGCGAACTGAACTCTTGCGGGAACAGGAAGCTGTCGGCGCGCTGGGTGAGATCGCGCTCGCCAGCCATGACGTCGGCCAGCTGCTGCTGTAAACGCTGTTCTAAGTGCTGATATTGCTGGCTGAAGCTGCGGTGCCAGTCGTCTTTATGCGGTTTGCCCGGTTCCCACGGGAAAGTGAAGCCCCAAATCGCATCGCGCTGCGGCTTGCTGAGCGTGCCGTAAAAACTCATAAACCCTTTCAGCAGGTCGGTTTTGGTCACCATCACATACACCGGGAAGTGAATGCCGGTGTGCTGATGCAGCTCCGCCATGCGTTCTCGTAGCGCGCTGGCCTGCGCATGGCGCGCTTCGGCTGAATCGGTCAGCAGATCGGAGACGCTGATGGTCATGATCACGCCGTTGATCGGCTGACGGGTGCGATAGCGCTTTAGCAGATTGATAAAACTGTGCCACTCCGCGCCATCGCGCGCGCGTTGGCTCTCCTGCAACGCGTAACGTCCGGCGGTATCGATCAGCACCGCGCTGTCAGTGAACCACCAATCGCAGTGGCGCGTGCCGCCCACGCCGCGAATTGCCGCTTTGCCGAGGCTGTCAGTGAGCGGGAATTGCAGGCCAGCGTTGAGTAGTGCGGTAGTTTTACCGGCGCCCGGCGCGCCAATCATCACGTACCACGGCAGCTGATAAAGGTAGTGACTTTGAAAACGTGCCAGCCAGCTCTGCTGATGACGACGACCAAACTGGGTGCGCTTTAAACGCAGCGCTGCTTCACTGAAGCGCTGCGCCAGCAGGGTTTCGGTGGCCTGACGATCGGATAACTCTTCCTGGCTCATCTGCTGCAGACGGTTGAGCAACTTGCTATTAAACCAGCCGCGCCACAGTGCAGGAATAAACTGGAACAGCAGCCAGAGCAGATAGAGCAGACCCACCGCTAACTGGCGCGGCAATACTGGCTCGAGCGGGCGCGTATCGCCCCAGCTCCACAGCGGTCCGAGCATCCACAGCACGCAGCTCAATGCCGTGACGCCAATCAGGCTCCACAGCAGGCGATGGGTTAACAGATGTTGCAGTGATGCGCGCATCATTGGCCTCCCTGATGATTGCCGAGGGTTTCCGGTGTCACAAACAGGGTGATTTCCACCCGACGATTGCGGGCGCGGTTTTCATTACTGTCGTTCGGCAGCAGCGGATTGCTGTCGCCGCGACCTTCCGCTTTCACGCTGTGACCCTCCGCGAGCTGCGGATTAAGCAGCTGCATGATGGCGCGTGCGCGCGCAGAGGAGAATTCGTAGCTGGAGGCGAAACGGCCATCGACCGGGCTGTTATCGGTATACACCGACACCAACACCGTGCCTTTAACGGTTTTCATTGCGCTGGCGACATGCGCCAGCAACGCGCGTCCCACCTGATTCACCACCGTGCCGTCGCTGGAGAACAGTTTGTCAGCGGGGATGATCACTTTGCTGCCGAACGCGCCGTCGCTCACTTCCAGCTGTCCGGCGGCAATCACATCATTCAGACGTTGATGCAGATCGAGCAGCGCTTGAGGGGAAGTAGGGCGACGTCCTGGCGTGATTTGTGGCAGAGGGGTTTGATAGATGGTGCGCAGCAGCGGTTCGGCGGCGTTGCCGAGTCGCCAGTTCAGCCCGCTGTAAATCAGGCTCGCCACCAGCGTGGCCAGGGTAACGCAGGCCCATAGCGGCACCATTGGACGCGTCAGGGTGCTGACCAGCGGATGCACTTCCACCAGCGGCACCGCCGGATTGGCGCTTGCCGGGCGATGTTCCGTAATGAGTTGTGCCAGGCGTTTGCGGATGGCTTCACACTGCGCGCGGCCGCTGTCACTGCCGCGATAACGGCCTTCATAACCAAGCAGCAGGCAATAGTGGATCAGTTCCAGCAGCCACAGATGCTGCTGCGGGCTTTGCGATACGCGCGACAACAGCTGGAACACTTTCTCACCGCCCCAGCTTTCATTGTGAAAGGTGACCAGCATGCCGTTGCCGGACCACACGCCGCGCGTGCCCCACGGCGTTTGCGCTGCGGCTTCATCCAGTACGCTGCACAGGCAGTAGCGCGCGCCGATAATCATCTCAAAAGGTAAGCCCGCTTGTTTACAGCGTTGTTCGAATTGGCGGATCTCTTCGATCAGTAACTGGCGCAATCCGGCAGGATCGTCATGTGTCGCGGCCTGCCGTATACGTACCACGGCATTCAGGATGGGTGCTGCGGCATTAAGCAAAAGGTTATCATTGCCCGCGACAATGCCATCGCGAACAAGGGAATCCTGAGTCATTAAATCTTGGTTATCCAGGCAAGGGCGAAAATCACAGCCCGCAGAGCAAGCGCTTCTGCGGGCATTGTGCGCCGGATTGCATTATCAGTCTAAAATCCAGGTCGCGGTATCGTTAGTGCGACAAGCCTTGCTGGCGCCGCCAACGGCCACACAAACCTGTTTGCTGTTGCGGCGGGGGCGCGGACGATCGCTTCGAATAGTCGCGTCGTAACGGCTGCTCTCCACGCCCGCTTTCGGCGGAATATAGCCAATTAACTGGCCGTTAGGCTCATCAGCCACTGCCAGCCAGCTGTGTTCAACACGGCCGAGCACTTCAAACGGTTTGGCGTTATCAAGATAGCGTACTACCTTGCCACCATAATCAGGCGTGGTCATTACCGAGGCAGCATACAGCGCGCGATAACTCTCATTGACCGGCGTGAATTCGCCAGGTGCTGCCACCGCATGACGATGGACCAGTTGGACGCCATTCACTTCACTGGTTACCAGCGTGTCATCTGTAACGGGTGGCGGTGGCGCTTTGCAAGCAGCCAGACTTAATACCGCCAGCAACACAAGCACGAGACTCTTATTCACCATGATCCTCAAATTCCATCAGATTAGCTGCAGAGTAATCTGCGGCACGGGCCGTTAAGGCAGGCAGATTAAGCAGCGAGAAAGCCATCAAAAAAACAGACAGATTACAGAAAGATAGTGCTGAACTAAGTCTACCTAAGACTTTTGAGAATTCAAACCATTGCACCATGAGAAATCCCGTGCTAACGGGCGAAAAAGCAGCGCAGGCCGATGATATAAAACACATAGTCACGGTGATAGATAAGCTGAGTTAATTTATTCGCTGCAGTTAACGATGCGAGGCAGCGCAACGGCATTTGGTCGCTGTTAGTACCAAACGAAAATGGTAAATAAGATTAATCTATTTGTATGAAGCAAAAAAGATTGCCTTGCGAAACAATTTTCTCAATTTCGGAATTTCCGGGCCCAATTCTGCCACGTTTAAACGCAGCACGGCATGGCTTTTGCTTGACCCTCTGTTTACACCGCTAAACCGCTGGAGAAAGCAATGAATCGGGCTTTGAACTATCTACGTGCTAGCCGCGCCAGCGAGATTGCGAGCCTGCAACGGTTGCTGCGGACCGGCGAACAGATTACCGCCATCAGTGAATTGATCCATGTGCTGCAGCGTGAACGTGGAGCCAGCAATATCTGGCTGTGCTCGGCTGGTCGACTGTTTGGTGAAGAGCTAGCACAGCGCGCTGCGGAGGTAGAACTGCGCGAACAGCGTGCAATGGCGGTGCTGCCGGAAGCAGAGGCGCAGCCCGGCTATAGCCGATTTTGCATGCTGATCGCGACTGCGCTTCAGGCGCTGGACAGTCTGCCGGCGCTGCGTCAGCAAGTACACAGCCGCACCGTGACGCAGGCGCAGGCGATGGATGCGTTTAATCACATCATCTGCACCTTACTCAATCTGGTATTTGAAGCGGCGGATACCGCCAGTGAGCCGGACATCTCGCGTGCGTTAATCGCGCTATTTAGCTTTATGCAAGGCAAAGAGCTGGCCGGACAGGAGCGCGCCACCGGTTCGGCGGGATTCGCTGCCGGTGAATTTACCGAGACGCAACGGCAGCGCATTCAGGTGTTGATCGCTGCGCAGGAGCAAAGCTTTGCGACTTTCAGCCAATTTTCTGATGCGGAAAATCTACAACGCTGGCAGGCGATAGCCGATGCCGGCAGCCAAATTGAGCGGCTAAGACGCATCGCCTGCACCGGCGCACAGTGCGGTGAAAATGGCGTGTTGCAGTGGTTTAGTCTGCTCAGTTCGCGTCTCGATCAGATGAAACAGATTGAAGATACGCTGTGCGCCACGCTGATGAATCGCTGTCAGTGTGCGATTGCGGCTGCCCAGCACAGTGAATCTCCGCCGATAGCCATCGGAGAAGAGGCCAGTTTCTCGCTTTATATCGCGGGTGCCAGCTGGCTGTCAGGCGTTGAAACCACGCTGGACAGCAATGGCCTCGCGCCCCAGCTCGGGCGTTCGGTGCTGGCGTTGATCCGTGAGCAGTCGCAGCGTCTGCAGACGCAGGCCGATGAACTCGCCTCGATGCGCGCGTCACTGGATGAACGCAAAATTATCGATCAGGCGAAAAGCTGGTTGATGCAGCAGCACGGTTTCAGCGAGCAGGATGCGTGGCAGGCGCTGCGTAAGAGCGCCATGAACCAGAACAAACGGGTGCTGGAAATAGCCCTGGCGGTGCTGGCGGTTGCCGCCACGCTCAAGGCATAACTCGAAGGAGGTAGCTGCACAAACCCTGTGCGTAGAGTGCGTCAGCGCAGTGCAAAAACGACGCATCATCAGCGCATTTATAGCGCCAGCCTTGATAAAACGGCCTGATATTTTTGGCACAGGCTTTGCAATACCTTACAGACATTGCGCATTTGTTTCGCCAACGGCGGTGAAGCGAGTGCTTTGGATAAAGGCGTCCGGCCCCATGTTTTTGCGACATGCGGGAGGACGCCTTTTTTTATTCTTTTTTTCAGGATGCGCATGATGAGCAAAACGCGGTTCACATTGTCACGACGTCAATTTCTCCTGGGTAGCGCGGCGGTCGGTGGCAGCTATCTACTGCCCGGATTACGCAATGCGGTATGGGCTGCCGGTTCCGATGCGCCCGAAAAGAGCAACATTCGCGTCGGCTTTATTCCGCTCACCGACTGCGCGCCGGTGGTGATGGCGTCAGTAAAAGGCTTCGATAAAAAATACGGTCTGACGCTGCAACCGAGTAAAGAAGCCAGCTGGGCGGCGGTGCGCGACAAGCTCACCGCTGGCGAATTGGATGCCGCGCACGCGTTGTACGGCATGATTTATGGTCTGCAGTTGGGCATTGCCGGGCCTCAGCATGAGATGGCTAACCTGATGACGCTCAACAACAACGGGCAGGCCATCACCCTGGCGAATCAGCTTAAAGATCAGAAAGTTACTGATGCGGCCAGCCTGCAAAAATTAATCGCCAGCCAAGCCAAAGGCAGCTTTACCTTCGCGCATACCTTCCCAACCAGTACACACGCCATGTGGCTCTATTACTGGCTGGCCAACGCCGGTATCGACCCGTTTGAGGATGTGCGCACCGTGGTGGTCCCGCCACCGCAAATGGTGATGAACATGAAGATGGGCAACATGAGTGGCTTCTGCGTTGGCGAGCCGTGGAACCAGCGTGCTATCAGCGACAACATCGGTTTTACCGCCACCACCACACAGCAAATTTGGCCGGATCATCCGGAAAAAATTCTCGCCACGCGCGCCGCCTGGGTGCAAGAGAACCCCAATACCGCCCGTGCGCTGACCGCCGCAGTGCTGGAAGCCGCGCGCTGGATCGATGCCTCCGACGCTAACCGCAAAGAGACCGCGCAGGTGCTGGCCGGACGCGCGTGGATCAACACCAAAGTGGAAACGCTGGAAGGGCGCATGCTCGGTCAGTACGAAAATGGCCTCGGTCAGCGCTGGCAGGACGCGCACGGTATGCGCTTCTTCCGCGACGGTGAAGTGAGCTTCCCGTGGATTTCCGACGGCATGTGGTTCCTGACGCAGATGAAGCGCTGGGGCATGGTGCAAACCGCGCCTGATTATGCAGCAGTGGCGCGTCAGATCAACCGTATTGATATCTACAAACAGGCCGCCAGCGCGGTGGGCGGCATTAGCGTCCCAGCCGGCGAGATGCGCAGCAGCACACTGTTCGACGGCAAAGTATGGGACGGCAGCAATCCCGCCGCTTATGCCGACAGTTTTGCCTTAAACGCCGTTAAGTGAGGTCATGATGAAATCTGAAGCACGCTCGCTCAATACCGCGCCGATCGCCGCGCCACCGGCGCAGGTGATTGCACTCAAGGTAACGCCCGCACCGCGTCGGGGTCAACGCTGGCTCCGTCCCCTGCTGCAGCGGCTAATCCCCGCCAGTTGCGGCCTGATTCTGCTGCTGTTTGTCTGGCAACTGGCTTCAATGTCCAGTAAAGGCTTCCCCACGCCATATGCCACCTGGCAAGCCGCCGTCACGCTGTTTGCCGATCCGTTTTACAACAACGGGCCCAACGATCAGGGCATCGGCTGGAACGTGGTCGCCTCGCTGCAGCGGGTGGCAATCGGCTTTGGTCTGGCGGCGCTGGTGGGCGTTCCCGCCGGATTCCTGATTGGCCGTTTTACCTTTATCGCGCACATGCTCAACCCGATCATCGCGTTGCTGCGTCCGGTCAGTCCACTTGCCTGGTTGCCGATTGGCCTGCTGCTGTTCCAGCGCGCTGAACCGGCATCAAGCTGGACCATTTTCATCTGCTCCATCTGGCCGATGGTGATCAACACCGCCGAAGGCGTACAGCGAATTCCGCAGGATTATCTCAATGTGGCGCGCGTGCTGCGGCTCAATGAGTGGACAGTGATGCGCCGCATTCTGTTCCCGGCGGTGCTGCCTGCAGTGTTAACCGGTATGCGTTTATCGATGGGCATCGCATGGCTGGTGATTGTCGCTGCGGAAATGCTAACCGGTGGGCTCGGTATCGGTTTCTGGATTTGGAACGAGTGGAACAACCTCAATGTGGAAAACATCCTGATTGCCATCGTGGTGATTGGCGTGGTCGGTTTACTGCTCGAACAGGCGCTGATGTTACTGGCACGCCGCTTTAGCTGGGAAAAATAAGGAGCCGATGATGAATCCAATTATTCGCGTACAGCAGGTCAGCCAGCGCTTCAATACCGCAGGCGGCGAGTTCCTCGCCCTCGATAACGTCAGTTTTGATATCCACGAAGGTGAAACCCTCAGCCTGATTGGTCACTCCGGCTGCGGAAAGTCCACGCTTCTCAATTTGATAGCCGGGCTGACGCAGCCGAGTAGCGGCGTGTTGCTGTGTGACAACCGCGAAATCAGCGGTCCCGGTCCGGAGCGTGCGGTGGTGTTCCAGAACCATTCGTTGCTGCCGTGGCTGACCGCCTACCAAAACGTGGAGCTGGCGGTGCAGCAAGTGTTCAAAGGAAAAATGAGCAAAAGAGAGATGAGCGAGTGGATCGAACACAACCTCAATCGCGTGCAGATGAGTCACGCGCTGCATAAGCGTCCGTCGGAGATCTCCGGCGGCATGAAGCAGCGTGTCGGGATTGCGCGTGCGCTGGCCATGCAGCCGCGTGTGCTGCTGCTGGATGAACCGTTCGGTGCGCTGGATGCGCTAACGCGCGCTCATCTGCAAGACAGCGTGATGCGCATCCAGCAGGAGCTCAATACCACCATTGTGCTGATTACGCACGATGTCGATGAGGCGGTGTTGCTGTCAGATCGCGTGTTGATGATGACCAACGGCCCCGCCGCGCAGGTCGGTGACATTCTCAACATCGACCTGCCGCGTCCACGTTCACGGGTAGCGTTAGCCGACGAGCCGCGCTATCACCAGCTGCGTCAGCGGATTCTGCATTTCCTGTATGAAAAGCAAACGGCTGTGGCGTAAGGGGACAACCATGGTGCAGCGACTGGTAGTGATCGGAAACGGCATGGCGGCGATGCGCATGGTGGAAACCTTGCTGCAACGTGCGCCGGGTCGCTACGCCATCACGGTGATTGGCCGTGAGCCGCACGGCAATTACAACCGGGTGCTGCTGTCGCCGGTGCTGGCGGGCGAAAAAGCCTTCGCTGACACGGTGATCCACGAACCCGCATGGTATGCGGCACATCAGGTGCAGTTGCTGATGGGGGAAGAGGCGCTGCAGGTGGATATCCCTACGCGCACAGTACTAACCGACCAGCGCACCCTGCACTGGGACAAGCTGGTGTTCGCCTGCGGTTCGAGGCCGCGCATGCCGGATCTGCCCGGCATCCATCGCCCACAGGTGCAGGGTTTCCGCACGGTGCGAGACGTGGAGGCCATGCTCGCGCAGCAAGGTCCGGTGGTGGTGCTGGGCGGCGGATTGATTGGCGTGGAAGCCGCAGCGGCGCTGCGTCAGCGTGGACGTGACGTCACGCTGCTGCATCATCGTCCGTGGCTGCTTGATCGCCAGCTGGATGCCAAAGCGGGTGCGCTGTTGCAGCAGCATCTGGCACAGCGCGGTATTCGCTGTCGGCTCGGCGTCACTTTGCAGGCCATTGACGCCGAAAGCGTCACGCTCGGCGATGGGGCGGTTATCGCAGCGGAACAGGTGGTGATCGCCATCGGCGTGCTGCCGGAGATCGCGCTGGCGCAGGCGGCGGGCGTGCCTTGCCAGCGCGGCATTCTGGTTAACCGTCAACTGCAAACCGCGCTTCCGCATGTGTATGCGCTGGGTGAGTGCTGCGAAATCAGCGGCGAAACCTTTGGCTTGATTGCGCCTTGTCTGACGCAGGCCGCCGTGCTGGCAGCACAACTGGCGGGTGAACCCGTGGCCGACTTTCACTATCAGGAAAACGGTACGCGGCTGAAAGTCAGCGGCATTGAGATGTTCAGTGCGGGCGATATCAGCGAAGGCGACGCCATCAGCAGCTTTGACCCGCTGCACCAGCACTATCGCCGACTGTTTTTGCGCAATGGCGCACTGCGCGGCGTGCTGCTGTTTGGCGACAGCCAGGCGGCAGGCACGCTGCTACCACAACTTCAACAGGCCGCGCAGGTGGGCATTAACGCACTGTTCGGTCTTGACGACAACACAACGCAGCCAAGCGCTGCAGGAAGCCAGATGATGAGCAAACCTCTTCTCGCCGTGGTTGGACATGGCATGGTCAGCCACCATTTTCTCGAACAGCTGGTGAGTCGTGAACTGCATCAGCACTATCACATCGTGGTATACGGCGATGAGCCGCAGATGGCCTACGATCGCGTGCATCTTACCGAATACTTCAACGGTAAAAGCGCGGACGATTTGTCACTGGTCTGCGATAACTTCTTTCAGCAACACGGCATCGAACTGCGCAGCGGTTGTGAAGTGGTGGCAATTGACAGTGCAAAACGCAGCCTGCGTGATGCCAGCGGCGCGGAATTGACCTGGGATAAACTGGTGCTGGCGACCGGCTCGGTGCCGTTTGTACCGCCGGTTCCCGGCCACGATCACGCGCGTTGTTTTGTATACCGCACACTGGCCGATCTGGATGCGATTGCTGACTGTGCCCGTAATGCGACGCGCGGGGTGGTGATTGGAGGCGGGCTGCTCGGACTGGAAGCCGCCAACGCATTGAAACAGCTCGGTCTGGAAACCCATGTGGTGGAGTTCGCGCCGCGTCTGATGGCGGTGCAATTGGATGACGGCGGCGCGCAGATGCTGCGCGGCAAAATCAGCGCGCTGGGCGTTCAAGTTCATACCAGCAAGCAAACTGAAGCGATTGAGAGTCTGCCGGATGGCAGCCTGCAGCTGCGTTTTGCCGATGGCAGCCTGCTGGCAACGGACCTGCTGGTATTTTCAGCGGGTATTCGTCCGCGTGATGCACTGGCGCGCGCCGCCGGTCTGCAACTGGGTGAACGCGGCGGCATTCTGATCAACGACGCTTGCGCCACCAGCGCCGCAGATGTCTATGCGATTGGTGAATGCGCGCTGTGGCAAGGGCAAATTTTCGGTTTGGTTGCGCCGGGATATCAAATGGCGCGCGTACTGGCGGCGCAGCTGGCGCAGGAAGAACTGGCGTTCAGCGGTGCCGACATGAGCACGAAACTGAAACTGCTCGGCGTGGAAGTGGCGTCATTTGGCGATGCGCACGGGCGCACCGCTGACAGCCAAAGTTATCAGTGGATCGATAATCCAAAGGGCATCTACAAAAAACTGGTGGTGTGCAAAGATCGCAAAACGCTGCTTGGCGGCGTGCTGGTGGGCGACAGCGCAGATTACGCCAGCCTGCTGCAGATGATGCTGAATCAGTTACCGTTACCAGAAGAGCCGGAAAGCCTGATTTTGCCCCAGTTAGCGGGTGCGCCGGCTAAAGCGCTGGGTGTCGCGGCGTTGCCAGACAGCGCGCAAATCTGCTCGTGCCATAACGTCAGCAAGGCGGACATTTGCGGGGCAGTGCAGGGCGGCTGCGGTGACATGGCGGCGATCAAAAGCTGCACCAAAGCGGCAACCGGCTGCGGTGGGTGTAGCGCATTAGTCAAACAGGTGATGGAGTTCCAGCTCGCCAGTCAGGGCGTGGAAGTGAAGAAGGATATCTGTGAACACTTTGCCTACTCGCGTCAAGAGCTGTATCACCTGATCCGCGTCGGCAACATCACCACCTTTGAGCAGCTATTGCAGCTCAACGGACGCGGACAGGGCTGTGAAGTGTGTAAGCCGCTGGTGGGATCATTGCTGGCATCATGCTGGAATGACTACTTACTGAAGCCCGAACATCTGCCGCTGCAGGATACCAACGATCGCTACTTCGCCAACATCCAGAAAGATGGCACCTATTCGGTGGTACCGCGTGTGCCAGCCGGTGAAATTACGCCGCAAGGGCTAATTGCGATTGGTGAAGTAGCCGCTCGTTACGATCTCTACACCAAAATCACCGGCGGTCAGCGCATCGATCTGTTCGGTGCGCGGCTCGATCAGTTACCGGATATCTGGGAACACTTAATCGCGGCGGGTTTTGAAACCGGTCACGCTTATGGCAAATCGCTGCGCACGGTAAAATCCTGCGTGGGGTCAACCTGGTGCCGTTACGGCGTGCAGGATTCTACCGCCTTCGCCATCGCATTAGAGAATCGCTACAAAGGGCTGCGCGCCCCGCACAAAATTAAAATGGCGGTTTCCGGCTGCACGCGTGAATGCGCTGAAGCGCAGAGCAAGGACATTGGCGTAATCGCCACGGAAAAAGGCTGGAACCTGTATGTCTGCGGCAACGGCGGGATGAAACCGCGTCATGCCGATTTGTTCGCCAGCGATCTCGATGATGAAACGCTGCTGCGCTACGTTGACCGCATCTTGATGTTCTATGTGCGCACCGCCGATCGTCTGCAGCGCACCAGCGTGTGGATGGATAACATGGAAGGCGGACTCGACTACCTGCGTCAGGTGGTGATCGAAGATTCACTCGGTATAGCCGTGCAACTGGAGCAGGAGATGCAGCGCGTGGTGGAGCGCTATCAGTGCGAATGGCACAGCACGCTGCAGGATCCTTCGCGTCGCGCCTTGTTTACCGCCACCGTCAACAGCGAGCAGCCTGACGAGACGCTCAACTATGTGCAGGTGCGCGGTCAGCGTCAGCCCGCGACGGCGGACAGCATTCCCGTTACCACGTTGCCGGCAGAACCCTGGAGTGCCATTTGCCTTGTCGACGCTATCCCGCCGTCTGCGGGCATGGGTGCGCGGTTAGGCGGTCAGCGTGTGGCCTTGTTCCGCTTGGGCGAGGCGATTTATGCGCTGGAAGATATTGAGCCCGGCACGCAAGCCAGCGTGCTGTCGCGTGGCATTCTCGGCGACGTAGCGGGCGAGCCGGTGGTGATATCACCGCTCTACAAGCAGCGCGTGCGGCTGCGCGACGGACAAAGTCTCGATAACGCCGAGCATCAGCTGCGCTGCTGGCCGGTGCGCGTGGAGGGCGGCAAAGTGTGGCTCGGGCATCAGCCGATTATTGCGCTGGCGGCGGCCTCATGAAAACCACCTGTCCGTACTGCGGCGTGGGCTGTGGCGTGGAGGTGAAAGCCCTCGATGCGCCGGTGAGCGGCGACCGCCAGCATCCGGCTAATTTCGGTCGGCTGTGCGTCAAAGGTTCAGCGCTGGGCGAGACCCTGATGCATGACGGTCGTTTGCTCTGGCCGCAGATTGATGGTCAGCGCGTCAGTATCGATGCCGCACTGGACCATGTGGCGGCGGGTTTCCGGCGCATCATCGATCAACATGGCCCGCAGGCGGTGGCCTTTTACGGCTCCGGTCAACTGCTAACGGAGGATTATTACACCGCCAATAAGCTGATGAAGGGCTTTATTGGCTCTGCCAACATCGATACCAATTCACGGCTGTGTATGGCTTCGGCGGTGGTGGGTTACAAACGCGCTTTCGGTGCCGATGCGGTGCCGTGCTGCTATGACGATCTTGAACAAGCCGATGTTGTGGTGTTAGTCGGCTCCAACGCGGCATGGGCGCATCCAGTGGCGTGGCAGCGGCTGGTGCAGGCCAAAGCCGAACGCCCTGAGATGCAGCTGGTGGTGATCGATCCGCGTCGTACTGCCAGCTGTGACCTTGCTGATGTTCATCTGGCGCTGCAACCGGGATCTGATAGCGCGCTGTTTGCCGGGCTGCTGAACTGGCTGGCGCACCATGAGGGTATCGATGCCAGTATGTTGCCGCATCTGGCCAATGTGGAAGCGACCTTAGCCGCCTGTGAGGCGTGGGATGTGGCGACGGTCGCCGCTGCCTGCCAGATGAGTGAGCATGACATTGTGGCATTTTGGCAGCTGTTCGCAGCGCAGCCGCGCGTGCTGACGCTGTGGTGCATGGGCATCAATCAGTCACAAACCGGCAGCGATAACAACAACGCCATCCTCAATGCGCATCTGCTCAGCGGCAAAATCGGCCGTGCGGGCTGCGGACCGTTTTCGCTGACCGGACAGCCCAACGCCATGGGCGGCCGTGAAGTGGGCGGCTTAGCCAATCAGCTGGCGGCGCACATGGGCTTTAGCGCAGCAGAGGTTGATCGTGTTGCGCGCTTTTGGCGGAGCGATCGTGTTGCGCAGCAGCCGGGACTGACGGCAGTTTATCTGTTCAATGCCATCGAACGCGGCGACGTCAAGGCAGTGTGGATCATGGGTACCAATCCTGCCGTTTCGATGCCGGAAGGTAACCGCGTGGCACACGCGCTGGCGAAATGCGAGCTGGTGGTGGTGTCGGAAGTCAGCGCCCACAGCGACACGGCACAATTTGCTGATGTGCTACTGCCGGCGCAGGCATGGGGCGAGAAAAACGGCACCGTGACCAATTCGGAGCGGCGTATCTCACGCCAGCGCAGTTTTATTGCGCCAGCCGGTGAGGCCAAAGCGGATTGGTGGCTGCTGGCGCAGGTGGCGCAGCGACTCGGTTTTGGCGCGGCCTTTGCCTGGCAGCATCCAGGCGAGATTTTCGCCGAGCATGCCGCGCTGTCTGGTTTTGAGAATCGCGGCACGCGCGCCTTTGATATCAGCGCGCTGGCAACCATCACGCGTGAGCAATATGACCAGTTAGCCCCGGTGCAGTGGCCGATCACTGCCGCGTCACCCAACGGCACCGCGCGGCTGTTTGCCGATCGCCGCTTTTACCATGCCGATGGAAAAGCGCGTCTGCTGCCGCCCGCGATACCGGTTAAAACCCTCATGACCACTGATTATCCGCTGCTGATGAATACCGGCCGCATCCGAGATCAGTGGCACACCATGACGCGCACCGGCAACGTGCCGCGACTGATGCAGCATTACGATGAACCCTTTGTCGCGCTAAATCCGCTGGATGCGGCGGCGTACGGCTTGAGCCACGGCGATGTGACGCGCGTGCAGTCGGCGCTGGGCTGGTGCAGTGGACGCGTCACCCTCGACAGCGGCCTGCAGCGTGGGCAAATCTTTGTGCCGATGCACTGGACAAGACAGTTCAGCGGGCAGGCCAACGTCGATGGATTAGTCGCGGCCAGCTGTTGTCCCGATTCCGCTCAGCCAGCGTTAAAACAAACGGCGGTGCGCTTGCAACTACTGCGTCCAGCGTGGCAAGGCTGGCTGTGGCTGCCGGACATCATCACGCCGCCTGCACTACTCTACTGGTCGCGAGCCCCACAGCCCGGCGTGCAGCGCTATGTGCTGGCGGGCAGCGCTCATGCTGGCGAATGGCTGATGCAACTGCCGGGCATGTCCGCATTGCAATGGCAGCAGGCGCAGGCGGGACAGCAATTGCACTGGCTTGGCTGGCGCGAGGGCAAGTTGGCATGCGCCTTTTATGCCGCGCCCTGGCTACCAGACATCGATCACCCATTTATCGCGCGGGCCTTCAGCCAGCCGCCCGATTTGCCGCAGCAGCGACATGCGCTGTTGGGCGGGCGACCGGCGCAGGGCGGCAGCCACGGACGTACCCTTTGCAGCTGCTTTGGCGTCGGTGAAGTGGCGATTCGCCGGGCCATCGCTGAGGGCTGTGATTCCCCGGCAGCGCTCGGCGCGGTGTTGAAATGCGGCACCAACTGTGGCTCCTGTATCCCGGAGCTCAAACAACTGCTCTCATCTCTGCGCGTGGCGCAGTAACGGAAAACATCATGACGCAAGCCAGTGAATCCCTCGACAAGCTGTTTAATCCGCGTGACGGCGAACACGCGCAAGGTGGCGTCTGGCTGGTTGGGGCTGGGCCGGGAGACGTAGAACTGCTCACCTTAAAAGCATGGAGGCTGATCAACAGCGCCGACGTTGTGGTGTATGACCGGTTGGTGAGCGAGGCGATCATGGCGGAAGTGCCGCCGGAGACGCTGGCGATTGATGTCGGCAAGAAGCCCGGCAGCCACGGGTTAAAGCAGGCGCAAACTAATCAGCTGCTGGTGGATTTAGCCCGCAGCGGGCGGCAAGTGGTGCGGCTCAAAGGCGGCGATCCCTTTATTTTCGGGCGCGGCGGTGAAGAGATGCTCTATCTGCAACAGGCGGGAATAGCCTGCCAGATCGTGCCGGGTATTACCGCCGCCGCCGGATGCGCGGCAGCCAGCGGCATTCCGCTAACGCACCGTGATTGCGCACAGTCGCTGCGGTTAATTACCGGTCACGGCAAAAGCGGTGAACCGCAGCTGGATGATGCCAGCCTCGCCGCCAATAACCAGACGCTGGTGTTTTATATGGGGCTGAAGTGGAGCGCCAGCATCAGCGCACAGCTGCAGGCGCAGGGCCGCAACGCGCAGACGCCGGTGGCAATCATTGAGAATGGCACGCGTGCCGATCAGCGGGTGATGATCACTACGCTGGCTGAGCTGGCACACACTGTTGAGGTGCAACAAGCCCAATCGCCGGCGTTATTGTTGGTGGGTGACGTGGTGCACTTTTATCGCCAACCGGTCAGGATTAATGCACATTCGAGCAATGTAGCGGCGCCATTTATGGCGACCAATCAGCCCGCAATTTCACTTATGGCTAAATAAGCTCACATTTCCCCCCTTTAATCCGCGCTTTAGCCTGTCAGGGTTTTGGCATTCTATGCTCAGAATTCCTGCCAGCTGAGGTAAGTCGTGGCTGAAGAGAGTAACGAGGACAAAACAGAATCGCCCACGCCCCACCGACTTGAAAAAGCGCGTGAGGAGGGGCAGATTCCGCGTTCGCGCGAGCTGACTTCAGTGATGATGCTGTTGATTGGATTGCTGATCCTGTGGGTCGGCGGCAACAGCATGGCGGAGCGTCTGGCCAGCATGGTCGCCACCGGATTTCGTTTTGATCACGGCATGGTGAACGATGACAAAGTGATCATTGGTCATATTGGCAGCCTGATTAAGCAGGCGGTGATCGCGCTGCTGCCGCTGATGGGCGGCTTAGTGGTGGTGGCGATTGCCGGGCCGATGGCGCTGGGCGGCCTTAACTTCAGCGGCAAATCCATTAAGTTCGATCTCAAAAAGCTCAACCCGCTCACCGGTATTGGCCGCATGTTCTCCGGCCAAACCGCTGCAGAGCTGGTGAAATCGATCATGAAAGCGGTGCTGGTTGGGCTGGTGGCTGGCTGGTACATCTGGAGCCATTGGGAAGAGATGCTGCGTTTGATGAGCGAATCGCCGATCAACGCGCTACATCATGGTTTGTCGATGATCGCCGCCTGCTGTGGGCTGATCATGCTGGGCCTGTTCCCGATGGTGGGTTTTGATGTGTTCTGGCAGCTCTACAGCTACTTCAAAAAGCTGAAGATGACGCGCCAGGAAATTCGCGACGAACATAAACAGAACGAAGGCGACCCGCACGTTAAAGGACGTATTCGCCAGGCGATGCGCGCGGCGGCACGCCGTCGCATGATGGCTGATGTACCGAAAGCCGACGTTATCGTCACTAACCCGACGCACTACTCGGTGGCGCTGAAGTATCAGGAAGGCAAGATGAGCGCGCCCAAAGTGGTGGCCAAAGGCGCGGGCGATATCGCCCTGAAGATTCGTGAGCTCGCCAAAGAGCACCGCATCCCGATTCTCGAAGCACCGCCGCTGGCGCGTGCGTTGTATCGACACACCGAAATTGGTCAGTTCATCCCCGGCGCGCTGTATGGCGCGGTAGCGGAAGTGCTGGCCTGGGTTTGGCAGCTGCGACGCTGGAAGCGCGAAGGCGGCCTGATTCCAAACAAACCAAAAAACCTGCCGGTTCCGGCAGACATGGACTTTGCAGGAGAGAACACTAACGATGGCTAATTTAGCCGAGAAGCTGCGTTTACCGGGCAACTTTAAAGACACGCAATGGCAAGTGCTGGCGGGCCCGGTACTGATCATGTTGATCTTGTCGATGATGGTGCTGCCGTTACCCGCATTCATTCTTGACCTGCTGTTCACCTTTAACATTGCGCTGTCGATCATGGTGCTGCTGGTGGCAATGTTCACCCAGCGCACGCTGGAGTTCGCCGCCTTCCCGACCATTCTGCTGTTCTCGACGCTGCTGCGTCTGGCGCTGAATGTTGCGTCAACCCGTATCATTCTGTTGGAGGGCCATACCGGCGCCGATGCGGCCGGACGCGTGGTGGAAGCCTTCGGTCACTTCCTCGTTGGCGGTAACTTCGCCATCGGTATCGTGGTGTTCATCATCCTCGTTATCATCAACTTCATGGTTATCACCAAGGGTGCGGGACGTATTGCCGAAGTCGGCGCGCGTTTTGTGCTGGATGGGATGCCCGGTAAGCAGATGGCGATTGATGCTGACCTCAACGCCGGCTTGATTGGCGAACAGGAAGCCAAGCAACGCCGTACCGAAGTGACGCAGGAAGCCGATTTCTACGGCTCAATGGACGGTGCGAGTAAGTTCGTTCGTGGTGACGCCATCGCCGGCATCCTGATCATGGTGATCAACATCATCGGCGGCCTGTTGGTCGGCGTGGTGCAGCACGGCATGGATCTCGGTCACGCCGGTGAAACCTACACGCTGTTGACCATCGGTGACGGCCTGGTAGCACAGATTCCGGCGCTGGTGATCTCCACCGCCGCAGGTGTCATCGTAACGCGCGTGGGCACCGATCAGGACGTCGGCGAGCAGATGGTAACGCAGCTATTCAAGAACCCGCGCGTGCTGATGCTGAGCGGCGGCGTGATTGGTTTGCTCGGCCTGGTGCCGGGCATGCCAAACCTGGTGTTCCTGCTGTTTACCGCTGCGCTATTAGGACTTGCCTGGTGGTTACGCGGTCGCGAAATGCAGCCGAAGAAACCGGCAGAAGCCTCCAGTCTGGTGAAAACCCAGGAAACGCCGGCCACGGTGGAAGCGTCGTGGACCGATGTGCAGCTGGAAGATTCGCTCGGTATGGAAGTGGGTTATCGCCTGATTCCGATGGTCGATCACCTGCAAAACGGCGAACTTTTGGGGCGTATCCGCAGTATTCGTAAGAAGGTGGCACAAGAGGTGGGCTTCCTGCCGCCGGTGGTGCATATCCGTGACAACATGGAGCTGCCACCCGCGCGTTACCGCATCCTGATGAAAGGCGTAGAAATTGGCAGTGGCGATGCTTACCCGGGCCGCTGGATGGCGATCAACCCCGGCACCGCCGCTGGTTCGCTGCCGGGCGAGCCAACCGTCGATCCGGCCTTTGGACTGGCGGCGATCTGGATCGACAGCGCCCTGAAAGAGCAGGCGCAGATTCAGGGCTTTACCGTGGTGGAAGCCAGCACCGTGGTGGCGACGCACCTCAATCACCTGATTGGCCAATACGCCAGCGAGCTGTTTGGCCGTCAGGAAGCGCAGCAGCTGTTGGATCGCGTCACGCAAGAGATGCCGAAGCTGACCGAAGATCTGGTGCCGGGCGTCATCACGCTGACGACGCTGCACAAAGTGCTGCAAAACCTGCTGACCGAGCGCGTCTCGATTCGCGATATGCGCACCATTATTGAAACATTGGCGGAACATGCGCCGGTGCAGAACGATCCGCAAGAGCTCACCAGCGTTGTGCGTGTGGCGCTGGGACGGGCAATTACCCAACAGTGGTTCCCGGGCAACGGCGAAGTGCAGGTGATCGGCCTCGATGCCACGCTGGAACGCCTGCTGCTGCAGGCGCTGCAAGGTGGCGGTGGACTCGAGCCAGGTCTGGCAGATCGCTTACTGGTGCAGGCGCAAGGCGCACTGCAGCAGCAAGAGATGGCAGGCGCGCCGCCGGTGCTGCTGGTCAATCATCCGCTGCGTGCGTTGCTGGCACGCTTCCTGCGGCGCAATCTGCCGCAGCTGATTGTGCTGTCGAATATGGAGCTGACCGACAACCGTCAAATCCGCATGACCGCCACCATTGGAGGCAAGTAATGCGTCGCTGGTGCTGGGCAGTAATGCTGATGCCGTTGATGGCGCTGCCGCTGGCTGTTGATGCGTCCAGCGGTGCCTGGACAGCCAACGCCAGCGGCCCAAGCCTTGGCGTGCGCGGTAACTGGCTGATGACGCCTGCGCTGCGTGCTCCTTCCAGCGCGCCGGGCAATATTTCGCTGGTGTACTGGCGTTATCAGCTCAGCCGTCCTGCGCCCTCGGGTTTGGTGGTGCGCTTGTGTGCGGGCGATCGTTGTGTCGAGATTGAAGGCGCCAGCGGCAGTACGCGCGGCTTAGCCAACGTGGCGGCGGAAGAGACGCTGCATCTGGCATTTGGCTTCCAGGGGAAGGGCGCTTTGCCGCCCGGCTTACGCGTGGTGAGCAGTGAAGTGACGGTGAATTATCAGTAACGCGTGCTACCTCGGCGACGCGCCCTGCGCCGCCGAGTGCAGTAATTAAGGCTTATCTCCCTGACCGTAAATCGGGGGTGAAGCCAGTTTTGCATCCTCTCTTAACCCTTTTACCTGCTTCGCATCCACTTTGGCCGCCGCCGGATTACCAAACTGCTGGGTAACAAAGTTACTGACATCCGCCACCTGCTGGTCACTCAGCTCAGGCGCAAAAGGCGGCATAAAGACTTCGCCTTCGCGCATATGGCGATGCACACCGTTGAGGACCACCGATACCACGTTCAGCGCATCTGCCGCGCCGGTGCTGGTGTGGTGGAACAGCGATGGATAGGCATGGAAACCGCTGCCCGATCCAGCACCTTCCGCGCCGTGACAGCTGGCACAGTTACCGGCAAACAGCACCGCACCGGGCTGAGCATGGCGGGTCGCCTCATCGGCACCGCGCAGTGCAATCAGCGCGGTGGAAGGTTGTCCCCAGCTGTCGCGCGCACGGGTTTGCTGCGCGTCCGGCTGCGGCTTAACGCTGCGCAGATAGGTGGCGATGTCCTGCAGATCACTCTCGGGCAGATATTGCAGGCTGTGCTCAATCGCTTCGGCCATCGGTCCGGAGGCGCTGGCTTTGTTGGCGACAAAGCCGGTTTTCAGGTAGGTCACCAGCTGCTGCTGGCTCCAGTCACCGATGCCTGCCTGCTTATCGGGTGTGATGTTGTACGCCATCCAGCCGCCGAGATCGCCGCCAGCCAATGCTTTATCGTTGTCCATGCCCATGGTCAGATTACGCGGCGTATGGCAGGTGCCGCAGTGCGCCAGCGCTTCAACCAGATAGCGGCCGTTATTCCACTGCGCGCTCTGCTGCGTATCATTCTGCAATTCGCCTTTATCGAAGTTAAACCACTTCCAGAAGCGCATGCCCCAGCGTTGGTTGAATGGGAACGGCAGGTCGGTTTGCGGTGAAGCCTGATGCACCGGCGGCATCGACATGAGATAGGCTTTGATTGCCAGCACATCATCGCGCTTCATTTTGGTAAAGGAGTCATACGGCATCGCCGGATAGAGCTGCTCGCCATTTTTGCCAATGCCGTCGCGCACCGCAGCAACGAACTGATCGTCACTCCAGCTGCCGATACCGTACTGCTTATCAGAGGAGATATTGCTGCCCCAGATCTGGCCGAAAGGCGTACTGACCGCAAAGCCGCCGCCAAACAGCGGGCCGTTGGTGGCGGTATGACAGGCGGTACAGTCACCGGCGCGCGCCAGATATTCGCCGCGCTTAATCTGAGCGGCATTGTCTGCCGCCTGCGCCACGGCGCACTGCATCAGGACCACCGCGATAGCGGCCTGAATCAATACAGGTTTCATCGGGTGCTCCTTACAAGCTTGCCAGAACGCTATCGGCCATACGCAGCGCCAGCGCGGTTCCGGTCAGCGTTGAGTTGACCGTCGAGGCCGACGGCATAATACCGGTACCGGCGATAAACAGGTTCGGGTGATCGTGGGAGCGACAGTGACCATCCACCACCGAATCCTGCGGATTGCTGCCCATGATCATGGTACCGGTGATATGTTGGTTGTTGTCGTAGACGCCGCGTTTACTGTAGACCGCCTCGGTGCCGCCCATCTCTTTCACCATGCGCTGGAAGTCGATCATCGACTGGTCATAGCCGCGATGCACATATTCCGGGAAGCGGTAGTAAACCTCGAGGCGGGGAATACCCCAGGCATCCTTCTCGGTTTTGCTCAGCGTGACGCGGTTCTGCGGCTCCGGCAGCATCTCCAGCAGGCACTTGAGCTGAACAAAACGCTCGGCCTGGAAGGCCAGCTTGTGGTTGAGCGCCTTGCCGTAATAGCCCTGACGCACCAGACGTTCGGTGAGATAACGCACCGGCGAGGTGTTGGCGAGGTCGATACGCAGCGCCGAGCGCTCACCACGGAAATCGCCGTCGCGCATATTGTTGATGCTGCCAGGACGCATCGGCCCACGGCCAAACCACACCGGCTCATCGGCGTAGAACTCTACCGACGATCCTGGATGATCCATCAGGTTGCGGCCCACCATGCCGGAACTGTTGGCGATGCCGTCCGGGTAGCGATCGCTGGTGGAGAGCAGCAGGATTTTCGGGCTTTCGATGCCGTTGGCGGTCAGGACAAACTGTTTGCCAGTGACGCGATGGCGCGCTTTGTTCTGATCGAGATAGTGCACCGCCTGAATGGTGCCTTTGTCGTCAGCCTCAATGCGGAACACCACCGCATTGGTGACGATTTTGACACCGGCATCCAGCGCCTTACGCGCGGCGATGCCGCCGTGGTACTGCGCATCGATCGGGCAAACCGGCATGCAGTTGTTGTTGCCGCAGCAGGCCGGACGCCCGTCATAGGCGATACTGTTACGCGCCTGCGGACCAATGCCCACCTCATAACCCAGCGGACCGAGTCGCTGCTTCAAACGATCGAAGCCATACGGCAGCGGAATGCCCGGCAACGGATAAGGGCGCGAACGCGGCGAAGCCAGATCGCTGTCACCGGACACGCCCATCTGGTATTCGGCGTCGCAGTAATAGGGTTCCAGCTCGTCATAGCTGATCGGCCAGTCGCGGCCAATGCCGTACAGCGACTGAATGCGCATATCGTTCGGCAACAGGCGGAACGCTTGTCCAGCCCAGTGCCATGTGGTGCCGCCGGTGCCGCGCAGATATTGGGCGCGATAGGGATCCGGGCCTTTTTGAATCAGGTAATTGTTATCGCTGGGAATGAATTTAGGCTGCGGTGCCCACGGCTGCGGCGGATACGGTTCGGTGAAGTCGCCCTTAAACGGCGAGTTGCGGAAATACTCCACCGCCTGATCGCGCTTAATCTCCGGGCCGGACTCCAGCATCAATACCGAAGCGCCGGCTTTGGCCATCTTCAGCGCCGCCAGTGAACCGGCAATGCCGGCGCCAATCACCACCACGTCGGCGCTTAATGAATCAGACATGTGCTCTCCTTGCAGGCGGCTGCGTCCAGAAGTTAGGTTGCCCCGGCGCGTAGCTCGGTGGTAACAGGGAATCACGCACCAGCTGATAGCTGACGATATTCTCAAAAGCGATACATTGCGGGCGCGGCAGCGGGCCGACAACGCCGAGATACCAGCCGGAAACCAGCGCCTGATAAAGATCGTCGAGGGCTTTGGGTTGGGTACTCAGCAGCGTCAGCAGGCTGCTGCCGTTGGCGGCAGGTTGCTGCTGCAGTAGCGCGCTGAGCGTATCAAGCAGGCTGTCCAGCTGCGGGAAATGCGCGTGCAGCCAGCTGTAGAGGCGCTGCGCCAGCAGGGCATCCGGCTGGTCCAGTCCGGTTAATCGGACGGAAATCGCCGTAAAACTGGCGGACGGTGCCACTGCGGCGGCCAGCGGTGGCGAGGCGAAAGCCAGGCTGCCGGAGAGCGCCTGCGTCAGGACGCCAGCCACCAACAGGCCCGCCGTGCCGGTCAGCAACCGGCGGCGTGAAAGAGTCATCATGGAAATCCCCGAAAGTTATTTCAGCGCCTGAGCGGCAGCCTCTGAAGCCTGATTATCCAGATCCTGTTTGGGGGTGCTGACGCCAACCGCGCCGACCACTTCATTCCGCAGCGTGAGCGGGAAACCGCCGCCGAGCGCCACCGCGTGCGGGATGGCGAGAACCGTGGTTTCGCCGCTCTGCAGACGCTGCATAAATTTCAGGGAAGGGGCGTGATACAGCGCCGAGGTACGCGCTTTACCAATGGCGGCATCGACGCAGCCCGGCGATGCGCCGTCAAGGCGCTGGAAGGCCAGCAGCGTACCGCTGGCATCAACCACCGCTACACAGCCGGTGCTGTGCTGCGCGCTGATGCTGTTTTTGACACTGGTCATCACCTGGTTGGTGTGGCTGGCGTCCAGCGCGGCGGCGCTGGCCTGGCCAATACCCGCTGCCAGCAGCAGGGAAAGGGCGACAGATGCTCTAATCTTCATGTTTTGCTTCCGATAGTTATTGTTTTAAAACCTGCTTCTCGTCTCGCTTACGCTACGCTGTAGCAAAAATGTAAACAATTGCCGATAAACAAAACGCATACCTCTATGCGTATAACTCATTGAGGTGGATAGATCTTATCCAGCGTCTGTTGCCAGACGAACGGCGTGAGTTGTTGATAGCGCAGGGAGCGGGCGTTTAACGCATCAATCAGCCCTTGCTGCGTGGCAACAATCGCTGCGCTCATGGCGGCCGGTACCTTGACGTCCTGCAGCGTTTTCACCACTTCCTGCATCTCTTCGGCGCGTCGCTGGCCGTGCTCCGCCACGCGGCTAATCAGGTAGTGCGGCAGCTGATCGTTCCAGCCCAGCGACGGGAAACTGGCGTGCAGCGAGTCGAGCACCGCTTGCTCTACGCCATACTGGCGCGCCGCGCTCAGGCATTCGGTGGTCAGCGCCTCGAGGCCTTTGATCATCACGCTGCGGCACATCTTAATCGCTGAAGCTTCACCCACTTCGCCACCCAGCAGGCGGCTGTGGAGGCCCAGCTGTTGCAGCAGCGGCTGCACCTGTGCAGCCTGAGCGCCACCAATCAGCAGCGGCGTGGCCAGCCGCTTTGGCGGCACCGGCGCCATCACCGCCACGTCGATATAGCTGGCACCCGCAGCGTGAATCACTTCAGCCGCGGCGCGTTTGGTGTGCGGTGCCACCGAGTTGAGATCGAGAAAGTGCTGCCCGGCCTGTAACCGCGCTGCCGCCTGCTGCGCCACGTTGAGAGCCTGCGACGCGGTAACGGTGGAGAACACCAGCGCGGCGTCCTGTAATGCATCCGCCAGCGAAGCGGCCAGCCGCACGCCGCTCTGCTGCGCTTTTTGCTGCAGCGCGGGCAGGGTTTCTGCCGCGAGGGCTTTGCGATCCCACACCGTCACCGCATTGCCCTGTGCCTGTAAATCATGGGCGAGAATGCCGCCCGCTTCGCCAAAACCGATAAAGGTGATGTTCATCAATTACTCCTTGCTGAAGGACCAGACCGCCGCCGGAATCATGACTTCACCGGCGAAAATGGCACGCGCGGTGCGCAACAGACCGCAGCCCGCCAGCGGGTTATCGCCTTCGCGCTGCAGCAGCACGCTAAATTCACCGCTGGGATGTTCCACGCTCAGGCTCTGTTGAGGTTGCTGGCTGGTGCGTGCCAGTCCGTCCGCGACGCTGCCGGGGATCAGGCAGGCGCTGGCGACACTCACCGCACCAAGCACGCCAATTGAGGCGTGGCAGCGGTGCGGAATAAAGGTGCGTGAGCTGATGGCGCCGCCGTGACGCGCTTCGGCCAGCAGCGTGACTTTGGGCACCGTACGCTGGCTGACATCTCCTAAATTCATCCGCGGCCCGGCCTGCAGGCGGATCGACTCCAGCCGCTGCTTGAGCTCGCTGTCGTTATCTAACGCGTCGCGGCTTTCATAGCCGCTGCGATTGACATCCGCTGCACGCACCAGCACCACCGGCATGCCGTTGTCGATGCAGGTGACGTCGATGCCATCAAAACGATCGCGCGGCTGACCGGTTGGCAACAGCGCGCCACAGCTCGATCCGGCAATATCTTTGAAGGTGAGGGCGATTTCGCCTGCGCTGCCCGGTACGCCATCAATGCGTAAGTCGCCGTCATAGTCGACTTCACCGTCGGGCGTGGCGAACGCCGCCTCGGCAATCTGCCCGGTGTTCTGCATGAAAATGCGCACACGGGTGCGTTCGCTGCCTGCCTTGACCAGCCCGCGTTCCACGGCGAAAGGCCCGACGGCGGCGAGGATATTGCCGCAGTTTTGCCCGTAATCGACGCGGGCTTGATCGACGTTGACCTGGGCAAACAGGTAATCGACATCGGCATCGTCACGGTGTGAAGCGCTGACGATCGCCACTTTGCTGGTGAGCGGATCGGCCCCGCCGAGGCCGTCAATTTGACGGATATCGGGCGAACCCATCACCGCCAGCAGTACCCGATCGCGGGCCGCCGGTTCGGCTGGCAGATCCTGTGCCAGAAAGCAGGCGGCTTTGGAGGTGCCGCCGCGCATCAGTAAGCAGGGAATGCGACGCTGGCGCATGGTTTACTCCTCCAGTTGATCGAGCGTGTCGAGATAGCGCAGTCCTTTTTCCGCCAGGCGCGGGCGCATCTGATAGATATCCAGGCCCAGCTCACCGGCCGCTAAACGCAGGCGTTTGCTCTCTTCCAGCTCTTCACGCTGACGCGCTTTGGCTGCTACGCTGGCAGCTTCATCGCGTGCCACCACCACCACGCCGTCATCATCAGCCACGATAACGTCACCCGGCCAGATCAGCTGCCCGGCACATACCAGCGGCACATTCACCGAGCCGAGCGTCTCTTTCACCGTGCCCTGCGCATATACCGCACGCGACCAGACGGCAAAGCCCATCTCACGCAACGTGCGGCTATCGCGCACACCGACATCCGCCACCAGTCCGCGCACGCCGCGCGCCTGCAGCGAGGTCGCCAGCAGATCGCCGAAGAAGCCGTCGCTGCACGGCGAGGTTGGCGCAACCACCAGCACATCGCCCGGCTGACAGAGCTCCACCGCGACGTGAAACATCCAGTTATCGCCCGGCGCCACCAGTACGGTGACCGCGCTGCCCGCGATGGCACAATCCTGCTGAATCGGGCGAAGGGCGGGATCGAGCAAGCCTTTGCGCCCCTGCGCTTCATGCACGGTGGCGACGCCAAAGCGCGCCAGCGCGTCGATATCGGTGGCTGCCGCACGCGGGATGTGGCGCACCGCGACGCCTTTTTTCGCGATGATGCTCATGCCAGATCCTCCGTGACGCGCGGGAAGATGCTCTGATAACCTTCGCCATAAATGATCTCGCGGCGGGTGGTAATGCCGACGTTACGCTTAGCCTGCACGCCGCGCTGCTGCGCCACGCGCGTGTAGTATTCCCACAGATGTTCCTGCCCGGCCATGCACTGAATCGCCTGATATTTTTTGTCCCACACTGAGGTGATATCCAGCAGCACATCCGGCTTCCAGTTGCACTGTTCAGGCTGGTGCGGTTCGAAGCAGTACACCGGCGGCGCACCGACGATTTTTTCGCCCGGACGGTAGCCTTCGGCCTGGGCGATAATGCGCGCCTCCTGCGCCAGATGCGTGGCCAGCGGGTGATCGTAGTTGTAGGGATCCTGCAAGGAATGGGTCAGAACAAAGTGCGGCTGCACCCGGCGATAAACGTCCGCGAGGCGGAACAGGGTTTCTTTATCGGCACGCAGCGGATAATCACCGAGATCAAAAAATTCGATGCTGGCACCGAGGATCTCGGCGGCGGCCTGCGCCTCGCTGCGGCGGGCGGCTTTGACTTTCGCCTCGCTCATTTCCCCCTTGCGCCACAGCTTGGCCGATTCGCCGCGCTCACCAAATGAGAGGCAGACAACGTGAACGTCATAGCCCTGCGCATGGTGCAGCGCGATGGCACCGCCGGCGCGCCAGACGAAATCTGCTGAGTGAGCGCTGACCACCAGCGCGGTTTTTTTTGGGGTGTTGTTAGTCATGGCATACTCCTCCGCTGTTTTTTTCCATGCTGTCACTGCCCACCTGGCGGCGATAATTCATTTCATTGCAGCGGGTATGCGTTTTATTTATATTGCGACATCGAACGGTGGTGAAAACAGGCAGGGAAAGATGGCGGAAAAGGGCACGCAGGAGCTGACAAATCTGATGCAAATCAGGGCATTTAGTCAGGTGGTAGCACAAGGCAGTGTCTCACGGGCAGCGGATGAATTATTTCGCACCCAGTCGGCCATTACCCGCGCTATTCGCGACCTGGAACTCACGTTAGGCGTCACGCTATTTGAACGTCACGCCGGCGGCATGATGCTGACTGACTTCGGTAAATGTGTGCTGCCGCGTGCGCTGCGGGCGATTGAGGAACTGCATCAGGTGCCGCAGCGGCTGGCTAAATTGCAGGGACGCGGTGCGCAGCGTAGCGATGCGGAACCGCTGTGGCTGTTTAACGTGCGTCGGCTGCAAATTTTTATCACCCTGTGTCAGACGCGGCATATGCAGACGGTGGCGGCACGTCTCGGACTGAGCCAGCCGGCGGTGAGCGCCGCGCTGCGCGTGCTGGAAAACGGCGCGGGCATCGCGCTGCTGGAGCGCACGCCGCACGGCATGATGCCTTCGCTGGCCGGACGTGAAATCGAAGCCAACGTGCGGCGTGCGCTCAATGAACTGCGCCACATTCCGGCCGACATCGCTGCCCGCAGCGGGATACTCGAGGGAACGGTGCGCGTAGGCGCATTGCCGCTGGGACGCACGCGTATCCTGCCGCAGGCGATCGTGATGCTGACGGCGCGCTATCCGGGCGTACGCGTGGTCACCAGTGAAAGCGCCTTTGGCGTGCTGGCCTCGGAAATGCGCTCGGGCGATATCGATTTTATTTTTGGCGCGCTGCGCCGCGATGAAGATGCGCTGGACGTCACGCGCGAGACGCTGTTCTCCGAACGCATGGTGCTGCTGGCGCGTCACGATCATCCGCTGGTAGGACGTGAGCTCTCTACCGATGATCTGCGCGCGGCGCGTTGGGTGCTGCCGCGTTCGGCCACGCCAGCGCGTTATCTACTGAATAACAGTTTTCAGGCGATGGGCATTCCGGCACCCGATCCGGTGGTGGAGACCGGCGATCTGGCGTTGGTGCGCGGCTTGCTGATGCAGTCGGATATGCTGGCGGCGGTCTCCGCGCACCAGCTGGAAGTGGAACTGGCGTCCGGCGCGCTGGTGGCGTTGCCGGTGCCTTTGCCGGATACCGATCGCGCTATTGGGCTGACGGTGCGTGCGGGCTGTCTGCACTCACCGGCAGCGGATGCGTTGATCCGCTGCCTGCGTGAAGTGTGCGGACAGGACCAATAATCAACCTGCGCGCGCCGCTTCCATCAACGCATAGCGGTAACCGCGAATGCCGTAGCCGCAGATCACGCCTTGTGCGACGTCGGAAAGATAGGAGTGATGACGGAACGGCTCACGCTTGTGCACGTTGGTGATGTGCACTTCCCACAGCGGCAACCCCACGCCGGTGACCGCATCGCGGATCGCCACCGAGGTGTGCGTCCACGCTGCCGGGTTGATCACCAGCGCCTGCGCTTCGAGACGCGCCTGCTGAATCCACTCAATCATTTCCCCTTCGTGGTTGGTCTGGCGAAACTCAATCGTCACGCCCAGCTCTTCCGCCGTTGCGCGGCACAGCGCTTCGACGCTTTGCAGTGTGTCGGAACCGTAAGTTTCTGGCTCGCGGGTGCCCAGTAGATTGAGGTTCGGGCCGTTCAGTACATAGATGGTTCTCATCGTGACTCCTGTAATTCAGTAAAACCAAACAGCCGCTGTGGCGTGTGCCAAAGCACCTGACGGCGGCTCTTTTCATCGGGGATCAGCTGTTCGATCAGCAGCAGTTGCGTGCCCATATCCATGCGTTCACTGGCGCGCAGGAAAGGCCAGTCCGATCCCCACATGCAGTTTTCCGCGCCGAAAGCGTCCAGCAATGCCAGCAAATAGGGATGTCCATCGCTGAAGGGATAGGGCTGCCGGGAGAATTTCGCCAGCCCGGAGAGCTTGACGCTGGTGCGCTGCTGGCCGGCCAGCGACAGCAGCGCCTGAAAGGCTGGTTGTGCTACGCCCGCGCTGACGTCAGGCCGACCGGAGTGATCGATCAGCAAACGCGTGCGGGTGCGTGACAGCAGCGGCATCAGCGCCAGTAGCTGATCGTTTTGCACCTGAATCTGGGCAAAGAGATCCAACTCCGCCAGCCTGCCCATCAGGGCATCAAGCTGGAGAAACGGCTCGGTGCCCAGCATCGCCACGTTAAGCGCAATGCCGACGATGCCTTGATCTTTCAGGCTGGCGAGCGTGTCGCTCTCCACGTCACGCGGCGTGACGGCAATCCCTTTAAAACGTCCTGCACCGCGCTTGATGGTATCCAGCAGGCAGCGGTTATCGGTGTTATAGCCCGACGTCGGGCCGACAATCAGCGAGTGGCGGATGTTGTACGCCTGCATCACAGCACGATAGTAATCCGGCGTCGCCAGCTCGTGTCCGTCCGGGTTATAGGCGCTTTCGGGCGCCCAGGGAAAGTGTACTGGATCAAAAACGTGGTGATGGCAGTCGATGACCGGTTGCGTAAACATCAGTCTGCTTTCCCCGCCACCGAATAGAGCACCTGCTGATTGCGCGTCTGCTGGAACTGTTCCAGCGTTTCACCGCGCATCGCTGAGTAGATATGCAGGTTAGAGACGCCCACCACCGCACCCAGTTTTTCCAGCAGGAAGAAGCTGACGCCGTAATGGATCATGCCGCGCCAGTCGAGCTGGGTAATCAGCGTTTGCTCTTCAGCGCTCAGCCCGGCCTCCTGATACAGCGCCTGCGGAGCTTCGCGGAATCGCTTACGCCATTCTGGCTGAATCATGCGGTGCAGGAAGCGGTTGATGCGCAGCGCTTTCAGGCTGCGCGCCTGGGTGAACGGATAGGTGCCGGGCAGTTTTTCCACGCCGCTGAGCTGCAGGTTGATCTTATCGCGCTGACGCTGGTGCACATCGACCGGCGCTTCGCGTGACTGATTTTCGAGGATCAGCGTGGCGATCCCGGTCATCGAAGGCAGATAGTAATCCTGATGCAGTTTCTCGACATTGGCCGACAGCGCACCGCGCATGATCAGCCACATAATCACTTCCGCACCTTCCAGGCCGCCGAGCGTGGCGTATTCAGCCAGCGTTATTTCGGTCAGACGTTCGGGATCGTTAATCAATAGATCGATAAACTGCGCATCCCATTCGGGATTGTTGAAGCCGCAGCGCTCGCCGTGTACCTGATGTGAAACGCCGCCGGTCGCGACCACCGCAACGTTCAGATCCTCCGGGAAACTTTCTACCGCGCGCTTCAGCGCCTGGCCGAGTTTATAGCAGCGACGCGCCGTCGGGATCGGGAACTGCAACACGCCGACCGCCAGCGGAACCACCTGCATCGGCCAGCCGCCTTGCCACGGTGCCAGCGCCGACAGCGGCGAAAACAGGCCGTGATCCAGCGCTTTGTCCTGGAAGAATGACATATCGAACTCATCCGCCATCAGGCTGGCACCAATATGCTGTGACAGCGCCGCATGGCCTTTTACCGGCGGCAGATCGCGCGGGCCGCCGCCTTCATCCGCAACGGCATATTCGTCATCAATGCCCAGCACAAACGCCGAGTAGTGATCAAAAAAGAAGGAGGTGACGTGATCGTTAAACACATACAGCAGCACATCCGGTTTTTTCTCCTCCAGCCAGCGCTGCATCGGGGCAAAGCCATCGAAAATCGGGGCCCATGCGCCTTCCTGCTGCTTGTTGTGATCGACCGCAAAGCCAATGGTGGGAGTATGCGAAACCGCTAAACCGCCTATGATTTTAGCCATAATTTTTTGACCTCTACTTCATCGATTATTGAGGGTACGCGACAGGGACGGCAGGTCGTTAAGGTCGATGCCTTTAACCTGACGGGCCACCTGTGCAGGGTGATGTCGGGTGATGGAAAGTGCCGCCAAAACTGCCGGGAGCGACAAAACGATAAAAATGGCTGTTTGCCCAGGAAACACGCCGAGCAGCACGCCGCCCAGCGACGAGCTGATAATGGCGCCGCTGCGACCAATGCCGTGCATCCAGCACACGCCGGTGGCGCGCATTTCGGTGGGATAAAAGGCCGGGGAGAAGGCCTGCAATCCGGTTTGCGCACCGTTGATGCAGACGCCAGCGAAGAACACCAGCAGCGCCAGTACATTCGGGCCAAAGCTCCAGATGCCCTGCGACACCAGGCAGAAGCTGCCCAGCAGATAGAACAGGGCGATAACATATTTCGCTTTGAAACGGTCCATCAGCCCACCCACCATCAGGCCGCCAAAGGTGCCGCCCAGCTGGAATAAGCCCGCCACAATCGCCGCACGCTCCAGCGTTACGCCGCCAGAACGCAGGATGGTTGGCAGCCAGCCGTTAAGCAGGTAGATGACAAACAGCCCCATGAAGTAGGTGAGCCATAACACCACCGTGCCGCCTGCATAGCCGCGGCTGAACAGCTGCAGCACCTGCGCTTTTTTCGGGATGATTGGCGCATTGAGTACAAAGGCGGTGCCAGCGGAGAATTCGCCGCCCAGACGTTTGAGCACGGCGGCAATCTTGTCGCGACTGACTTTGCGCACCACCATATACATCGCCGATTCCGGCAGCAGCCACAGCAGCAGCGGCAACATCAGCAGCGGCAGCAAGCCCCCTAAACCCAACACCGCTTGCCAGCCAAAGTGTGGCAGCATGCCGGCGGCAATGAATCCGCCCAACCCGGAACCGATATTAAATCCGCTGTACATCACGGTGATCATCAGGCTGCGACGGCGTTCCGGCATATATTCCGACACCAGCGTGACGCAGTTGGGCATCACTGCACCGAGACCGAGACCGGTGAGAAAACGTAACACACCCATTTCCAGCGGCGTGCGCGCGAAGGCGCTCATCAGGCTGAAGCAGGCGAAGACGGCAATCGACAGCAGCAGCACGCGTTTGCGGCCAAATTTGTCGGACCACGGACCGGCAATCAGCGCGCCAATCGCCACGCCAAACATCGCGGCACCGAGAATCGGCCCCATTTCCGCATGGCTGATGCCCCAGTCTTCAATCAACGCGGGCGCAATGAAGCCCATCGCTGCCGCGTCGTAGCCATCAAACATGATGATGATGAAACACAGGCTGAGGGTCAGCCACTGGTATCCGGTGATCGGGCGGGCGTCGATCCAGCCTTTTACATCGATAATGTCGTGATTGCTCATAGGATACGCTCTGATTTTTTTATTAATAACGTTATCGGGTTGAGATTTTATTCTGCCCTGACATTGGCCGGGGGCATCACTTTAACCCGATTGCAGGGGATAAGTTTTATAGTTTTTAGCTGTTAAAACAGCCTGTTGCATGTTTTTGTGTTCTTGCTTCCATAACCAAATTAGGGATGGCGTGCGAGTTTGTCTGCCATAAAATGGTTATGAAGGTATGAGTTTTGTTTATTTGGTGAGCTGTGTCGGAAAAATGAGAAGGCGTATCGAGGCTGAGGAATGGCGGGTATTGGGCACGGCAGAAGCGCTATTCAGAGCGGGCTGAAGAGCAGAATTTTGTCAGAGGGGGAAAAAGGGGGAAAGCAAGCGGAGAGCCGTTTGCGGCGCTCTCCGCCAGAGGTATTACATGCGTTCGACGGTTTTAATGCCCAGCGTATCCAGGCCTTGCTTCAGCGTTTTCGCGGTTAACGCGGCCAGCTGCAGGCGGCTCTGACGGATGTTCTCGTCCTCGGCGGAGAGAATAGGGCAGTGTTCGTAGAAGCCAGAGAACTGGCCGGCCAGATCGTACAGATAAGCACACATCACATGTGGTGTACCGTCGCGCGCGACCTGCGTTATCACTTCTTCGAACTGCAGCAGACGCGTAGCCAACTGCGCTTCACGCTCTTCAGTCAGCACGATGTCACCGCTCAGGCTATCGGCATCAATGCCGGCTTTACGGAACACCGACAGCACGCGCGTGTAGGCATATTGCATGTAAGGCGCCGTGTTGCCTTCGAAGGCCAGCATGTTGTCCCAGTCGAAGATGTAATCGGTGGTGCGGCTTTTTGACAGGTCAGCGTATTTCACTGCGCCGATGCCGACCACTTCCGACAGATCCTTCAATTCCTGCGCTGACATCTCTGGATTCTTTTCGCTGACCAACGCATGCGCGCGTTCAACCGCTTCATCCAGCAAATCGGCGAGACGAATAGTGCCGCCGCTACGGGTTTTAAATGGACGACCATCTTTACCCAGCATCATGCCGAAGGCGTGATGCTCAAGCGGTACCGATTCCGGCACGTAACCGGCTTTACGCACGATGGTCCACGCCTGCTGCAGATGCTGATGCTGACGGGAATCGATGTAATAGAGCACACGATCGGCATGCAGGGTTTCGAAACGGTATTTGGCGCAGGCGATGTCGGTGGTGGTGTAGAGATAGCCGCCATCTTTCTTCTGAATGATCACGCCCATCGGTTCGCCTTCCTTGTTTTTGAACTCATCAAGGAAAACCACCGTGGCGCCTTCGCTGGTCACCGCCAGGCCTTTTTCGCGCAGATCGGCAACGATGCCTGGCAGCATGTCGTTGTACAGGCTTTCACCCATCACATCTTTGCGCGTCAGCGTCACGTTCAGGCGGTCATACACCTGCTGGTTCTGGCTCATGGTGATATCAACCAGCTTCTTCCACATGCTGCGGCAATATTCGTCGCCACCCTGTAGCTTCACCACGTAATTACGCGCGCGCTCGGCGAAGGCTTCGTCGGCATCGTAGGTCACTTTGGCTTCGCGGTAGAAAGCTTCCAGGTCAGCCAGTGCGATCTCTTCGTGATGTTCGTTCTGCTGCTTTTCCAGATAGGCAATCAGCATACCGAACTGCGTGCCCCAGTCGCCGACGTGGTTGGCGCGGATCACGTTATGGCCAAGGAACTCCAGCGTACGCACTGCGGCATCACCAATGATGGTGGAACGGACGTGACCGACGTGCATCTGCTTCGCCACGTTAGGCGCGGAGTAATCCACCACGACAGTTTGTGGCGCAACCGCACTCACGCCAAGACGCGGCAGTTGCAGCGCCTGCGCGGTTTGCGCCGCCAGCCATGCACGATCGAGGAAGATATTGATAAAGCCGGGACCGGCGATTTCGACTTTGCTGGCGATGCCGTTAAGATCCAGATGCTGAATCACCTGCTCAGCCAGTTGTCGCGGTGCCTGACCGAGCTTTTTCGCTACGGCCATCATACCGTTGGCCTGGTAATCACCGAACTGTACCTTCGCAGACTGGCGAACCTGAGGTTCGCAATCGGCAGGCGCACCCGCCGCAATCATTGCCTGACTGACTTTGTCGGAAAGAAGAGCCTGAATATTCACCGCGTTACCTTCATATGCTGAAAAGGCCCGCCTGTAGGCGGCGAGCCGATGTCGTCATCCCGCAACTGCGCGGCGGGACGGAAAAATAAGAGGGGAAGTATACGTGAAATGTTAAAGTGAGTCAGCTATTCGGTATCTGATGACAGGCAACATCGGGCCCCCAGCGCCGATTAACGGCGCCGCGGGTGACGACGAGGATTTTTAACGCTTTTGTCTTCACGCACCTTCCAATGGCGGGAAATTGCAAATCCCATTAATGCAATCAGGACTGCGACAACAATGAGCATAGACATAAGGCCGTTCCTTGTAGTTGTGAAACCCAAATTTATAAGAAAGGGTTTCAAGCTGCAATTGTTTGCAATTTAAATAAGATTTATCTCATTGTATTAACTATAATCATTAAAAACATACAGTTAGCCTACTTTCATAAAGTAACTGCTGGACCTGATTAGGTGATAAATCTGAAATGAATGGTCTATTTATGCGGTTTTTAGCCTTTTTGGCGCCTAAATCGGATGAATCCGACAATTTTGTCAAGCGGAATCAACGGTTAGCAAATTTCATATTGATTAGTAAACCTGAACTGAATTAGAGGTAAGGCATGATGCAGACCCACTTTCCTGTGGAATTGGATGATTTAAAACAAGACATGGCGCGTTTTGAACAATCGCTGATGAATTTTTCTGAGCGTTTAGGCATTAACCTGGCTGAACATGAAGCCGATCACGTCGCGGTGCGCTGCCACCAGTTTGCAACAGCAGAACGCTGGAAATCTGGCTTATTGCAGATCGGCACACAGTTTTCCGAGGCAATGATCAATGGTCGCCCGATTTGTCTGTTCAAACTGCATCAGCCACTGAACCTGGCGGGCTGGCAAATTGATGTGATTGAATTGCCGTGGCCAGGCGAAAAGCTGTATCGCCACGAAGGGTGGGAACATGTAGAGATTGTACTGCGTGGAGAACCGGAAACGCTGGGCATGCGGGCGATGGCGCTGCTTTCTGATCATGCGCTGACACAGCCGGGCATCTCGTTTAAAACCAGCGCGCCCAAAGGCGAGAACGAGCGGTTGCCCAATCCGACGCTGGCGGTGACGGACGGGCAAACCACCATTAAGTTTCATCCATGGCGACTGGAAGAGATTGTCGCCAGTGAGCAGGCTTAACGCCGCGCCGCGACCGCTTTTTGCAAACGCGCGACCGCCTGTTCCAGCGTGGCGCGCGTACAGCCAAAGTTGAAGCGCACGAAATTATCATCGCCAAAATCGTGGCCCGGTGAAAAACCGAGGCCGTGCTGCTCGAAATACGCCATCGGATTGGCAACATCCAGTTTGCTGGCGTCGATCCACCCCAAATAGGTCGCTTCCGGCGCGGCCATCTGCAATTCTGGCAGTGCATTCACCTGCGCCACCAGCCAGTCGCGATTGGCGCGCAGATAATCCAGCTGCGCTGCCAGCCATGCATCGCCATCGCGCCACGCAGCTTCGGCTGCCACCAGCGCCAGAATATCCACGCCAGGCACGATACCTTCACGCACGCGTTTGAACCGCGCACGCAACTCCGGATTGGGAATGATCGCCAGCGACGCGCCCAATCCGGCAATATTGAAGGTTTTCGACGGCGACAGCAGCGTGATGCTCCGCTGTGCGGCATCTTCACTTAACGCCGCAAAGGGAATGTGCTGTGCGCCGGGTGACAGCAATAAATCGCAGTGGATTTCATCGGAGCAGACGATCAAATCATGCTGCTGCGCAAACGCCAGCTGCGCTTCCAGCTCGTCACGACGATAAACCGTGCCGCCCGGATTCTGCGGATTACACAGCATCAGCAGGCGTTCATTGCCCTGCATCGCGCTATTATCCAGATTCATCACCCAGCGATCGTCTTGTAAACGCAGCGGTAAATTTACCTGTGCGCGGTCGGCCAGCTTTGCTGCACCGCGAAACGGCGGATAGATCGGCGTGGGGGAAACGGTGGATTCGCCAGACTCCGTGAATGCGCGGACCGAAAGATTCAAACCGCACACCACGCCGGGCAATAACACAATCCAGTCCGGCTCAATCTGCCAGTTGTAGCGCTGCGCTAAACGCGAAAGGGTGATATCAATCAATCCGGTTGGCGTTGCGCCATAGCCAAAAACACCGTGCTCAGCGCGCTGTTTAATGGCCTCAATCACACTCGGCGGCGAACGAAAATCGCTGTCTGCGACCCAGAGCGGCAGCACATCGCGATCACCATATTTGTGCCATTTCAAACTATCGCTGTGACGACGGTCTATCCATTGATTAAAATCGAATGCCATAGTGCGAGTTCCACGTAAACTGTCCAATTAAGTAGACTAACTGAAGCATTCATCCCGAGCCAGAAGTCATGAGAAGGAGCATGGTATGACGAAACTGGAAATTTGTTGCTACGGCATCGACTGCGCAATGACTGCGCAGCTGTCCGGTGCCGATCGCGTGGAGCTGTGCAGTGCACCGCGCGAAGGTGGGTTGACGCCTTCAGCCGGCGTGCTGGAAGCGGCACGACGTGAAATTTCGATCCCGGTACATCCTATCGTCCGTCCGCGCGGCGGCGATTTTTGCTACACCCACTTTGAGTTTGAGTCGATGAAATCGGACGTTGCGCTAATGCGTGAACTCGGTTTTCCCGGCTTAGTGATTGGCATGCTGGATGAAGATGCGCATGTCGATATTGCTCGTATGCAGCAGATTATGAAGCTGTGTGACGGCATGGACGTCACCTTCCATCGCGCCTTTGATTTATGCCACAGCCCGAAACGCTCACTTGAGGTGCTGGCTGATTTAGGCATCGCGCGGATCCTGACGTCTGGTCAGCAGCAGAGTGCCGAAGCAGGAATTGCATTATTAAGGGAACTAAATGAATACAGCACAGGTCCAATTATTATGGCCGGTGCGGGCGTACGTTTGAGCAACATCCAGAAGTTCATCGACAGTGGATTGCAGGAAGTCCACAGCTCCGCCAGCCGTTTAGTCGCTTCGCCGATGCGCTACCGTAAAGCCGGTGTTTCCATGTGCTCCGAAGCGGAAACCGATGAATTCAGTCGCTATTGCGTTGATGGTGATGTGGTTGAAGCCATGAAAAGCATGACGCAGTTGAGCGCCGTCCGGGTAGCCTGAATTCCCCCCCTGATTTTGCCGCGCAGCACGCCAGCTCAAATGACGTGATGTTTGCAAGTACCAACCCCAGTTCTTCTAACTGGGGTTCTTTTTATCTGCAATTCCCGCGGAGATAGCGTGATCGCGTAAATGATGCTTTGATTACTCTATGGCTTCATACGGATAACCTTCATGAAATCCATCCCTTATACCTTTTTAATGCTGCTACTCCCGTACTGCGGCGTCGCGCTGGCGGTCAGCACCGCGTGTCCGCCGATGAGCAAAAACATCACCAGCAGCAACAACTGGATTATGCTGGGCGGCGATGCCAAAGGCGCGGTGCGTCAGGTGGTGGCAGGCGAATTTGGCAAAGATGTGAACTCGCAAAAGCGCGTACTCGGCCAGTTTGATCAGTGCGGCGATTTGATGGTGGCTGATATCTCCTACGACAAAAATGAAGGCAATGTTCTATTGACGATGGAACAGCATATCGCCCGCGTTCAACGCGGCTGGGTGGCGGAATATGCCTACATGGTTAAAGTGATCAAAGCTGGGCAAGAGGAAGTGGTCGACAACCGCCTGGGCACCATCAGCTGGCAAATCGGCCAGCATGGCAACATCATCAGCTCATCCGATAAATTCACCAGCATGGGCAAAGATGGCTTTACCGATACCACTTATCGCTATGACAAACAGTTCAGAGTGGAAAAAAGCGTGGCGCGCGGCAGCGATAATATGACCAACGGCGAAAGCAGCTGGCGCTGGAATCCACAAGGATTGGTAACCTTATCCACCAGCGCGCGCAGCAAAGATACTTATAGCTATGATAACCAGTGGCGGGAACTGCGTTTGAACAGCACCGCGACCACGCCAGTCAGCACGCTGCGCTCGGTGGATGAGTGTCAGCTGTGGGATGAAGTGGGCAACTGCACGCTCAGTTATCTGCATGAAACCGAAGTGTTCGCCAAAGGCACCATTGAACGCCATCTCAGCTCCGCTTATAAATACCAATACTGGAACGCACCCAACGAAACCGCCGCACAAGATTAAAGCAAAACGAACAAAACCCACAAAACCCACAAAACCCACATAAAGGCTGGAAACAAGGGCCGCGAAGTAAAGCTTCCGCCGCATGGATGCGGCGGCAGAGTCCACAGGGATGTGTCCACGACGCCTTTACGCAGCGGCCCTTGTTTTCAGCCTGAAACGCACCGGAGCAATTGAGAACATCGCATGACACTAATTTTATCTTTCCTCTTCGCCATCACCATCCTCACACTCACGCCCGGTTTTGATACTGCATTAGTGTTGCGTTCCGCCGCCGCGCAAGGCTGGAAACGTGCCTGGGCTACGGCATTTGGCGTTACGCTGGGTTGTCTGGTGTGGGGCGTTGCGGTGGGTTTAGGCTTGGGCGCGCTGCTGCTGGCCTCGGAAATGGCGTATAACCTGCTGAAATGGATCGGTGCGGCCTATCTGCTCTATCTCGGTGTCAAATTACTCATCAACCCACGCACCCAAGCGGAAGGAGGGCAGCACGCGCAGAGTAAAGAGCAAAGCTATGTTGCCTGCTTCACGCGCGGACTCTTTGGTAACCTGTTAAATCCTAAAGTCGGCGTATTCTACGTGACCTTTCTGCCGCAGTTTATTCCGGCGGGCGCGTCGGTGCCGCTGTGGTGTACGCTGATGGCGCTCACGCACATGGTGATTGGTTTGGTGTGGAATGCGGTGCTAATTGGCAGCAGCCAATACTTTGCGGCGCATCTGCGTCGCCCAGCGGTGCTGAAAGTAATGGATCGCCTGACGGGCTGCGTGTTTATTGGCTTCGCCGCGAAGCTGGCGCTATCGCGGCGTTAAACATTACGGCTTGCGCGCGACTAGCACGGCGCGCAGCGGGGCGGGATAACCTTCCACGGTTTTGGTGCTGTCGTTAGGATCAAGAAACTCGGCCAGCGACTCGCTGGTCATCCAACTGGTGCGACGCTGCTCTTCCACGGACGTCACCGCGTAATCCGCGATGCGCACATCGACAAATCCGCACTTCTCCAGCCAGCTCTTCAGCGCTGCGGCAGAAGGGATAAAGTAGACGTTACGCATCTGCGCATAACGCTCACCCGGCACCAACACCGCGTTCTCATCGCCTTCAATCACCAGCGTCTCCAGCACCAGCTCGCCGTCACTGACTAACTGATTTTTCAGCTGCATCAAGTGGTCGAGCGGCGAACGGCGGTGATAAAGCACGCCCATGGAAAACACGGTATCAAACGCTTGTAACGCCGGCAGTTGCTCAATGCCCAGCGGCAGCAAATGCGCACGACGATCGTCACCCAACAGCTTACGCACCGCTTCGAACTGACACAAAAACAGCTGCATTGGATCGATGCCGACCACCAATTTGGCGCCCGCGCCTATCATGCGCCACATGTGATAGCCGCTACCGCAGCCGACATCCAGCACCGTACGATGCTGCAACGGCGAAATGTGCGGCAACACGCGATCCCATTTCCAGTCGGAACGCCATTCGGTATCGATCTCGGTACCGTAAAGCGAATAAGGACCTTTGCGCCACGGCATCAAATTGCGTAACAGATTCTCAATGCCAAGACGCTGACGAGCGGTCAGATCCTCAACATCGGCGCTCACGCTATGCAACAAATCCAGCTTCTGCGGCGTCAGCAGCGGCAAATAATCAACTGACTTCTCCCAGTCGCGGAATTTACCGTGCAAATTTTCACGCTGCCATGCGGCGACTTGCGCCGGTAACACTTCCAGCCAACTGGCGAGCGGGCCGGTGGCGATCTGCTGATAAAAACGGCCAAACTCAATCATTTCAACGCCACCAACGAACCAAAGTTAAAGCACTGGAACCACAACTCCGCATGTTTGAACCCGGCGGTTTTCAGGCGCGCTTTGTGCGCTTCAACGCTATCGGTCAGCATCACGTTCTCCAGCATGCTGCGTTTCTGGCTAATCTCCAGTTCGCTGTAACCGTTAGCACGTTTGAAATCGTGATGCATGTTAAACAGCAACTCGCCGACATCGGCATCTTCAAAACTGAACTTCTCCGACAACACCAGCGCGCCGCCCGGATTCAATCCGTTAACAATCTTCTTCAGCAGCTCGAGACGTGCCGGTGGCTCAAGGAATTGCAGGGTAAAGTTCAGCACCACCAACGAGGCGTTCTCAATGTGGATATCCTGAATATCTGCTTCGATCACCTGCACCGGCGTATCCGCGCGGAAGGCGTCGATGTGGCGACGGCAGCGCTCCACCATCGCCGGTGAATTATCCACGGCAATAATCTGGCAGCCCGGCACATGAATATTGCGGCGCACCGACAGCGTGGCGGCACCCAGTGAACAGCCGAGATCGTAAACCTGGCTATTCGGCTGAACGAAGCGTTCCGCCAGCATGCCAATCATCGAAATGATGTTGGAATAACCCGGCACCGAGCGCTGAATCATATCGGGAAAAACTTCAGCTACGCGCTCGTCAAAGGTCCAGTCGCCCAGCTTATCGATGGGCGCGGAAAATAGCGTATCGCGATCAGACATAATGAAAAGGTCCGGAGAGAAAACGGAAAGGGCGCTATTTTGGCAGAAACGCGGGCAGGCTGCACCCTTTGCGTTGCGTCTAGAACAGGCTCGATTGCTGCGGCCAGTCGGGCAGATCGCGTAAGGTTGGTTCCAGCTGCTGCAACTGTGGCCACAACGCCTGAAGCAGCGGAAACACCTCGCCCATATCCGGCGTATGGATAAACAGCAGCGGATCGCTATCACGCTGCCACGCTTGCAGCTTGCTGTGCCATGGCTGAAACAGCGGCACGCTCTCCGCCACGCTATCACTGCCAATGAAACGCACCATCGGTTGCGCACCGGTACGCACCACATGCAGCGGTACACGCGGCTTTTGCGATCGGGCGTGCACCGCTGCGGCCGACTGTGAGGTGGAGGCATGCACCGGACGACTATCCAGCATCACCCGATTAATTTGACGCTCCAGCAAACCGCGATTCAGCGCGCGTTCAGCATCTCCTTTGGCGAAAAATGCCTGATGCCGCACCTCGACGCCATAGCGGAAATTGCGCGGCAAACTATCGAGAAAAGACCACAAATCGCCGAGCTGAGCCGGTGAAAACGCCGCCGGCAGCTGCAGCCAGTATTGACCGATGCGCGTGCTGAGCGGATCGAACAGGCGGAAAAACGCATTCAGCAACCCATCACAGTCGCGCAGCGCCGCTTTATGGCTGATGCTTTCGGGAAACTTGAAGCAGAAACGGAAATCGTCGTGCGTCATGTCGCGCCAGCGCAGCACCACTTCCGGCTTTGGCAGCGCATACAATGTGGTATTGCCTTCCACACAACCAAACAGCTGCGCGTAGTCGGCTAAGGTCTCAATACCGAACTGTTTCCATTGCGGGTGCTGCCATTGCGGTAATCCAAGACGAAGTGTCAACGCGAACTCCTGAATCCTTTAGGGCGGGAAAGGGCGGCTTAATGTAACCTGTTTTGATGTCGGCAGGAAAAACAGCGCGATAAAGCATAATGTTTTGTCCGCTTTGATCGGGCTCCACTTATCCTGCCTGGGTTTTTCCATTATAATAGCCGCCTTTTTTGCGACAGCATCTCAGAAGGTTACGCGGCCTGATGCTGTCTGGCAGCAGCGGCGAAGTTAAAAGGATACGTTATGCGTACAGAATATTGCGGACAGCTCAATCTGTCTCACGTGGGTCAGCAAGTCACTCTCTGCGGCTGGGTAAATCGCCGTCGCGATCTGGGTAGCCTGATTTTTATCGATATGCGTGACCGTGAAGGTATCGCGCAGGTGTTCTTTGATGCCGATCGTCAGGACGCTTTCCAGCTGGCATCTGAGCTGCGTAACGAATTCTGTATCCAGATCACCGGCACCGTGCGTGCACGTGACGAAAAGAACAAAAACAGCGATATGGCGACCGGCGAAGTGGAAGTGTTTGCCCACGAGCTGAATATCATCAACCGCGCTGAACCGCTGCCGCTGGACTCTAACCAGGTCAACAGCGAAGAAGCGCGCCTGACCTATCGTTACCTGGACCTGCGTCGTCCGGAAATGGCGCAGCGTTTGAAAACCCGCGCTAAAATTACCAGCTTCGTGCGTCGCTTTATGGACGACCAGGGTTTCCTCGATATCGAAACGCCGATGCTGACCAAAGCCACGCCTGAAGGCGCGCGTGACTATCTGGTGCCAAGCCGCGTGCATAAAGGCAAGTTCTACGCGCTGCCGCAGTCGCCACAGCTGTTCAAACAGCTGCTGATGATGTCGGGTTTTGACCGCTACTATCAGATCGTTAAGTGTTTCCGTGACGAAGATCTGCGTGCCGATCGTCAGCCAGAATTCACCCAGATCGACGTGGAGACCTCTTTCATGACCGCAGAGCAGGTGCGTGAAAAGATGGAACGTCTGATTCGTGAACTGTGGATCGATATCAAAGGCGTGGATCTCGGTGACTTCCCGCAGATGACTTTTGCGGAAGCGATGAACCGTTACGGCTCAGATAAGCCAGACCTGCGTAACCCAATGGAGCTGGTCGACGTTGCCGATCTGCTGAAAAACGTAGAATTCCAGGTGTTTGCTGGCCCAGCCAATGATGCCAAAGGCCGCGTGGCTGCCCTGCGCGTACCGGGCGGTGCAGCGCTGACGCGTAAGCAAATTGATGAGTATGGCGAATTTGTCAAAATCTATGGCGCCAAAGGTTTGGCGTGGATGAAGATCAACGAACGCGCGAAAGGCTTCGAAGGCGTACAGAGCCCGGTTGCCAAGTTCCTCAGCGCAGAAATCGTTGAAGACATTCTCAACCGTACTGGCGCCCAAGATGGCGACCTGATCTTCTTCGGTGCGGACCGCGCCAAAGTGGTGGCGGATGCGCTGGGTGCGCTGCGTCTGAAAGTGGGTCGCGATCTGCAGATTACTGATGACAAAGCCTGGGCGCCGCTGTGGGTGATCGACTTCCCAATGTTTGAGGAAGATGAAGAGGGCGGCCTGGCAGCGATGCACCATCCGTTCACGTCGCCGAAAGACTTGAGCGCGGAACAGCTGGCAACCGATCCGGTACTAGCGGTAGCGAATGCCTACGATATGGTGATTAACGGCTACGAAGTGGGTGGCGGTTCCGTACGTATTCATAATGGTAAAATGCAGCAGACGGTATTCAGCATCCTCGGCATTACCGAAGAAGAGCAGCGTGAGAAGTTTGGCTTCCTGCTCGACGCACTGAAATACGGTACGCCGCCGCACGCCGGCCTGGCGTTCGGCCTGGATCGTCTGACCATGCTGTTGACCGGCACCGATAACATCCGTGATGTGATCGCGTTCCCGAAAACGACCGCCGCCGCGTGCATGATGACCGAAGCCCCAAGCGAAGCGAATCCCGCTGCGTTGCTGGACCTCGGCATTTTGGTGGCACCGAAGAAAGAAAAAACAGAGAACAAATAATGGGCTTTAAACATCCGGTTTCGGTGCTGGTGGTGATTTTTGCCCGCGATACCGGCCGGGTGTTAATGCTGCAGCGACGTGATGACGACAGCTTCTGGCAATCGGTCACTGGCAGCCTGGAAGCGGGCGAAACCCCGCGCCAGGCAGCTCAGCGCGAAGTGTTAGAAGAACTCGCCATCGATATTGCGCACGAAAAGTTAGTGCTGGACGATTGCCACAAGCAAATCGAGTTTGAGATCTTCCCGCACTATCGTCATCGTTACGCACCGGGCACCACGCACAATCGCGAACACTGGTTCAGGTTGGCTATACCCGCAGAGCGCGACCTGCTGCTCACCGAGCATCTCGCCGCGCGCTGGCTCGAACCCGCCGCTGCCGCAGCCCTCACCAAGTCCTGGAGTAACCGCCAGGCGATTGAAGAATTTATCTGAATGCTTGCCGCCGCGCGTTTTTCCGGTGGCGAATGCATTAAGTTTTATGAATCTGGTGAGTTTTCAATGAACGCACCGAACAATATCGAACAGTCAGGCGTAATCGGCGCCGCGAGGTTGTTCACCGCCAGCGCACAGCAACCGGAGCGTACTTATGTACGTGAGGATTGCGAGCACTGCCGGGGGACAAGATCGCAAGTAAGATAGCCTGCACCCAGTAAAAGATCGGAGATAAAGTAAGATGGCTGGACACAGTAAATGGGCGAACACCAAGCATCGTAAAGCTGCTCAGGACGCTAAGCGCGGTAAAATCTTCACCAAAATCATTCGTGAGCTGGTCACCGCCGCGAAACTGGGCGGTGGCGATGCGGGTTCTAATCCACGTCTGCGCGCAGCTATGGACAAAGCGCTGTCTAACAACATGACGCGCGACACCATGAACCGTGCCATCGCACGCGGCGTGGGCGGTGAAGATGATTCCAACATGGAAACCATCATTTATGAAGGTTACGGCCCGGGCGGCTCAGCAGTGATGATTGAGTGCCTGAGCGACAACCGCAACCGTACCGTGGGCGAAGTGCGTCATGCCTTCACCAAAACCGGCGGCAACCTCGGTACCGACGGTTCGGTTTCTTACCTGTTCAGCAAGAAGGGCGTAATCTCCTTCGCGCCAGGTCAGGACGAAGATGCGGTGATGGAAGCGGCGCTGGAAGCAGGTGCAGAAGACGTTGTGGCCTATGACGACGGCGCGATTGATGTCTTTACCGCGTGGGAAGAGATGGGTGCGGTGCGTGATGCGCTGGAAGCGGGCGGTCTGAAAGCCGACTCGGCTGAAGTTTCGATGATCCCTTCCACTAAAGCCGAAATGGATGCCGAAACCGCGCCGAAACTGCTGCGCCTGATCGACATGCTGGAAGACTGTGACGACGTGCAGGAAGTTTACCATAACGGTGAAATCTCTGATGAGATCGCAGAAACGCTGTAATGGCGTTGCTTAAAACCCCACTCACCGGAGACGCGCCGTGGCGATAATTCTCGGGATCGATCCCGGCTCGCGCGTCACCGGTTACGGTGTTATTCGCCAAACCGGCCGCCAGCTTACCTATTTGGGCAGCGGCTGTATCCGCACCAGCGTCACCGATCTGCCGACGCGCCTCAAACTGATCTACGCGGGCGTCAGCGAAATTATCACCCAGTTCTCACCCGACTATTTCGCCATCGAGCAGGTGTTTATGGCCAAGAATGCGGACTCAGCGCTGAAACTGGGCCAGGCGCGCGGTGCGGCGATTGTCGCGGCGGTGAATCATGATTTACCGGTGTTTGAATATGCGGCGCGCCAGGTGAAGCAAACCGTTACCGGCACCGGCGGCGCAGAGAAAAGTCAGGTGCAGCATATGGTACGAACCTTGCTGAAACTGCCAGCCAACCCGCAGGCGGATGCCGCCGATGCGCTGGCCATCGCCATTACGCATTGCCATATGAGCCAAAACGCGGCGCGTATCAGCGATACGAAACTGGTGATGACGCGCGGACGTATGCGATCGGGTTAGCGGAAACGAAACGCGGTATGAGGCTGGATATTCATCCAGCCTTTTTTATGGTATATAAACAGGCTTACTTATCAGATTAAGGAATTGCTCAGGTGATTGGTCGTTTACGAGGCAACATTCTGGAAAAACAGCCGCCGCTGGTGTTGATTGAGGCGCACGGTGTCGGTTATGAAGTGCACATGCCAATGACCTGCTTTTACGAGCTGCCGGAGATCAATCAGGAAGCGATTATCTTTACGCAGTTTGTGGTACGCGAAGATGCGCAGCTGCTGTTCGGTTTCAATAACAAGCAGGAACGCACGCTGTTCCGCGAGCTGGTGAAGGTGAATGGCGTTGGGCCAAAACTGGCGCTGGCAATTCTGTCTGGCATGTCGGCCCAGCAGTTCGTGACCGCCGTTGAGCGACAAGAGATTGCCTCGCTGATCAAACTGCCGGGCGTGGGTAAAAAAACCGCCGAGCGTTTGATTGTGGAGATGAAAGACCGCTTTATCGGCATGCACGGCGATCTGTTTGGTGGTGATTCAACCTTTACGTTGACCACGCCATCTACTGCACAAGACAATAACGATGCTGAAGCCGAAGCGGTTTCAGCGCTGGTGGCTCTGGGCTATAAACCGCAGGAAGCCAGCCGTATGATCAGTAAAGTCGGTAAACCGGATGCGGATTGCGAAACCCTGATTCGTGAAGCCCTGCGCGCAGCTATTTGAGGTAAAGCATGATTGAAGCCGATCGTCTGGTCTCGGGCAGTTCCTTTAATGAAGAAGAAACGCTCGATCGTGCCATTCGCCCTAAGCTGCTCACGGAATATGTTGGCCAGCCGCAGGTGCGCGAGCAAATGGAGATTTTCATCCAGGCTGCGAAACTGCGTGGCGATGCACTCGATCATCTGCTGATTTTCGGCCCGCCGGGATTGGGTAAAACCACGCTGGCTAACATTGTCGCTAACGAAATGGGCGTCAATCTGCGCACCACGTCCGGCCCGGTGCTAGAAAAAGCCGGCGATCTGGCGGCGATGCTCACTAACCTCGAACCGCATGATGTGCTGTTTATTGATGAGATCCATCGACTGTCGCCGGTGGTGGAAGAAGTGCTGTATCCAGCGATGGAAGATTATCAGCTGGATATCATGATTGGTGAAGGTCCGGCAGCGCGTTCAATTAAGCTCGATCTGCCGCCGTTTACCCTGATTGGTGCCACGACGCGTGCCGGTTCTTTAACTTCGCCGCTGCGCGACCGTTTCGGCATCGTGCAGCGCCTTGAGTTCTATAACGTGCCCGATCTGCAGCATATCGTGGGTCGTAGCGCGGCCTGTCTTGGCCTGGCGCTGAGCGAAGAGGGCGCGCTGGAGATAGCGCGTCGTGCACGCGGAACGCCGCGTATTGCTAACCGCCTGCTGCGCCGCGTGCGTGACTTTGCGGAAGTGCGCGCCAACGGCAATCTGAGCGGCGAAGTATCAGCCAGCGCGCTGGATATGCTTAACGTCGACAGTCAGGGTTTTGATTATATGGATCGCAAACTGCTGCTGGCGATTATCGATAAGTTCTCGGGTGGTCCGGTTGGCTTAGATAACCTGGCAGCGGCGATTGGCGAAGAGCGGGAAACTATTGAGGATGTGATTGAACCCTTCCTGATCCAGCAAGGATTCATTCAACGCACGCCGCGTGGCCGGATGGCCACGCAGCATGCTTACAAACACTTTGGTATTAGTCGCGAAGAGTAAACCGGCGTTATGCCGCCGGTTTTTTTGCCATGCTAATGATGAACAATACTGCCGCGCATAACACCACTGAAGGACCGGCTGGCGTATCGTAGCTAGCGGAGAAGGTCAGTCCGCCGGTCACTGCGATAATACCGGCAATCACCGCAAAACCGGCCATCTGTTCTGGCGAGCGCGAAAAGCGACGTGCCGTCGCCGCCGGGATAATCAGTAACGACGTAATAATCAAAGCACCGACAAACTTCATCGCTACGCCGATGGTTAATGCGGTGACCAGCATCAACATCAAACGCGTGCGCTGAATGTTAACGCCATCCACCTGCGCCAGCTCCGGACTAATGGTCATCGACAACAGCGAATTCCACTGCCACGCCATCACCGCCAGTACAATCGCCACGCCGCCGCCCATCATCCACAAATCATCGGGCGTCACCGCCAGCAGATCGCCAAACAGGTAAGCCATCAGATCGACACGCACGCCTTGCATCAGACTGACGACCACTAAACCCAGCGACAGCGCACTGTGCGCCATAATGCCGAGCAGCGTATCAATAGCCAGATGCGGGCGTCGCTCCAGCCACACCAATCCCAACGCCAGACACACGGTCACCAAAATCACCGCATAGTAAGGATTCACGTTGAGCAGCAAACCAAACGCCACGCCCAGTAAGGACGCATGCGCGAGCGTATCGCCGAAGTAAGACATGCGGCGCCAAACCACAAACGAGCCAAGTGGACCGGCCGCCAGCGCCAGCAACACGCCGCCCAGCCAGCCAGGTAATAACAGTTCAATCATGACGGGCCATTTCCTTTGCGCAGAACAATGCGTCCCTGTAAATCGTGACGGTGATTATGATGATGACGATAAATCGCCAGCTGCTGTGCGCCGCGTGGGCCGAACATCGCAATAAACTCGGGATGTTGTGACACCGCTTCCGGCGTGCCGGAACAGCAGATGTGATGGTTGAGACACAGCACTTCGTCGGTTTTCGCCATCACCAGATGCAGGTCGTGAGAAACCATCAGCACACCGCAGTTCAGTTCGCGGCGCAGCTGATCGATCAAATCGTACAGCGCGACCTGGCCGTTGACATCAACGCCTTGTGTCGGCTCATCCAGTACCAAAAGCTGCGGTTCATTGAGTAATGCACGCGCCAGCAAAACACGTTGTGTCTCACCGCCAGAGAGTTTTTGCAGCGTTGCATGCAGCAGGTGCCCGGCCTGCACGCGCTTGAGCGCCGGCAAAATGGCATCGCGTTTGGTGCCGCGCGACAGGCGCATAAAGCGTTCCACGGTGATCGGCAACGTTGGGTCGATGTGCAGTTTTTGCGGCACGTAGCCGATACGCAAATCAGCGGCGCGCTTGACGCTGCCGCTGGTGGGTTTCAGTAGCCCCAACACTGCGCGAACCAGCGTGGATTTACCGGCGCCGTTCGGGCCGAGCAGGGTGAGAATTTTCCCCGGCTCAAGTGCGAGGCTAATACCTGCAAGCACCGGACGCTGGGAGAACTTCACAGAAATGTTTTCAAGGGTAACAAGTGGCGACATGTTATTTACGGGTTGCATTGAATTTCGAATGTTATAATATCACATTCCATCAACGGGTCACGATGGAATGACGTATTATGTTACACAATAAAAAGCGCCTGATTTTCACCCTTACTGCTGCGGCAATTGGCGCGGCAAGCGCATTACCCGCGCACTCCGCAGTTGTCGCTTCAATCAAACCTATCGGATTTATCGCAGCGGCTATCGCAGAGGGTATTACGCCGGTTGAAGTATTGCTGCCTGATGGCGCCTCAGAGCATGATTATGCCTTGCGTCCCTCTGATGTAAAACGTATTAAAAACGCAGACTTAGTTGTGTGGACAGGCCCAGACATGGAAGCCTTTCTTACTAAGTCAGCGGCCGAATTACCCGCCAGTAAAAACCTTGAAATTGCCGCATTGCCGGGCATAAAACCGCTATTGATTAGCGGCGATGATGAAGATGAGGAACATGAGCATGGTCACGATCACGATCACGACTCAGAAAATTCCGAAGACCAGGACGGGTCTCATGCGCATCACCACCACGGACAGTTTAATATGCACCTGTGGATGTCCCCTGACATGGCCTTACAATCTGCGGTTGCAATCCATGGAAAATTATTGGAACTTATGCCGCAAAGCAAAGCCAAACTTGACGCTAATCTGCAGGAATTTAAGGCAGAATTAGCCGATGCAGACAAACACATCGGCGCGCAACTCGCGCCTGTGCGGAACAAGGGTTATTTCGTTTTTCACGATGCTTACAGCTACTTTGAAAAACATTACGGTTTGTCACCTTTAGGTCATTTTACCGTCAATCCTGAAATCCAGCCGGGCGCCCAGCGTTTACATCAAATACGAACACAGTTGGTTGAGCAGAAAGCTGTTTGCGTTTTCGCTGAACCACAATTCAGACCGGCCGTCATCGATGCCGTGTCCCGTGGAACTTCCGTACGTAAAGGCACGTTAGATCCGTTGGGTATGGACATCAGCTTATCCAAAGACAGCTACGTGAAATTTCTTTCACAGCTGTCGAGCCAGTATGCGAGCTGCCTGAATGGAGCATGAGGAATAGGTAAAAGTGCAGCAGATAGCCCGCTCTGTCGCCCTCGCATTTAACAATTTGCCGCGCCCCCACCGCGTTATGCTGGGTTCATTAACCGTTGTCACGTTGGCCGTCGCAGTATGGCGGCCTTACGTTTACCATCCGCGTGACGTTGCCCCCATCGTGAAAACCATTACGTTGGATAAAGACGAACTGCGCACGCTTTTGCCCGAAGCCAGCGAGCCGATTGACCAGACAACGGAAGAACCGTCCGACGATATTCCTGCTGACGACATTGATAATGACGTTCCGGACAATCCCAACGTACATGAGTACACCGTCTCTTCAGGTGATACGCTGAGCAGCGCGTTAAATCAGTACGGTATTGAGATGGGCGATATCAACGCATTAGTCAGTAGCGATAAAGATCTGCGCAACATGCGCGTTGGTCAGCAACTGAGCTGGACGCTGGATACTGATGGACAACTGCAAACCTTCAGCTGGGAAATTGATCGTCGTGAAACCCGTACTTATCAGCGCGCCGACAACGGCAGCTTTAAGATGCAGCAGGAGCTGCAAAAGGGTGAGTGGCAAAACAACGTACTGAAAGGTGAAGTGCGCGGCAGTTTTGCTGCCAGTGCCCAGCGTGCGGGTTTAACCAGCGCAGAAACCAGCAACGTCATCAAAGCGATGCAGTGGCAGATGGATTTCCGCAAACTACGCGCTGGTGATGACTTCAGTGTGCTGATGTCTCGTGAAATGCTCGATGGCAAAAGTGCCCAAAGCCAATTGCTTGGCGTGCGTTTACGCACCGGCGGTAAAGACTACTACGCGTTCCGTGCGGAAGACGGCAAGTTCTACGATCGCAACGCGTCTGGTTTAGCGCGTGGCTTTATGCGTTTCCCTACGGTTAAGCAGTATCGTGTCTCTTCCAACTTCAATCCGCGTCGCCTTAATCCGGTAACCGGCCGCATTGCACCGCATAAAGGTGTCGATTTCGCGCTGCCTATTGGTACGCCTGTGTTAGCCGTGGGCGATGGTGAAGTGGTGATGGCGAAAAACGGCGGTGCTGCCGGGAATTACGTAGCAATTCGTCACGGTCGTCAGTACATGACGCGTTATATGCACCTGAGTAAAGCGTTGGTGAAACCGGGGCAAAAAGTGAAACGCGGCGATCGTATTGCGTTGTCGGGTAACACCGGACGTTCGACCGGTCCGCATTTGCATTATGAAGTATGGATCAACAATCAGGCGGTGAATCCATTGACGGCAAAACTGCCGCGCATGGAGGGTCTGACGGGTAAAGATCGCAGCACTTACATGGCGCAAGTCAAAACCTGGTTGCCGCAGTTGACGCTGAAATAGCGCATAATTGCGCATAACACTTAAAAACCGACGGATTCTTCGTCGGTTTTTTGCTATCTGGCGCATGAAGATTGCAAAATTAACCACCGTCACTATTATTGACCGGTCATTGTCAGAGGCGAGTGCATGGAAACCCGAAAGAAAAATAACAGCGAGTTTATTCCCGTTTTTCAACGTTCTTTTTTAAAGCCGAAATACTGGGGAAGTTGGTTGGCGGTGGGCGCGCTGGCCGGCATGGCATTGCTTCCCGCTAAAGTGCGCGATCCGATTCTGGGCGGATTGGGCAAGTTCGCCGGTAAGCTGGCGAAAAGTGCGCGCCGCCGTGCGCTGATCAATCTCTATTATTGCCTGCCGGAATTGAGTGAAGCGCAGCGCGAAGAGATTGCTGATCGTATGTTTGCCACCGCACCGCAGGCGATGGCGATGATGGCCGAATTGGGCATGCGTAATCCCGAGCATGTGCGCAAGCGTGTTGACTGGCACGGCCGGGAAATCATTGAGCAACTGCAGGCCAACAAAGAAAACGTCATTTTCCTGGTGCCGCATGGCTGGGGCGTGGATATTCCAGCGATGCTGCTGGCGTCTGAAGGCCAGATGATGGCGGCGATGTTCCACAATCAAAGCGATCCGTTAATGGATTATCTGTGGAATACCGTGCGACGCCGTTTTGGTGGCCGTATGCATGCGCGGAATGACGGCATTAAGCCGTTTATCGCGTCGGTGCGTCAGGGTTATTACGGCTATTATCTGCCGGACCAGGATCACGGTCCGGAACACAGCGAATTTGTGGATTTCTTTGCTACTTACAAAGCCACATTGCCTGCAGTGGGCCGCCTGATGAAAGTATGCCGCGCACGCGTTGTGCCGCTGTTCCCAGTGTACAACAGTGAAACCCATCGTCTGGAAATCTATGTGCGTCCGCCAATGGATGACTTGCTGGATGCCGATGACAATACGCTTGCGCGTCGCATGAATGAAGAAGTTGAAGTGTTCGTGCGACCGCATCCGGAACAGTACACCTGGATTCTGAAGCTGCTGAAAACGCGTAAGGAAGGGGATATCGAACCTTATGCGCGCAAAGATCTTTATCCTCGTAGGAAATAAACATGGGGCCGTCTGGCCCCTTTATCATTCTATTGCCGCCACGTGACTGCGACGTTTACGTTCGCGCAGGAACAGGGTCACCAGACCAAACCACAGCACGCCAGCGGCGAAGTTAATCCCGCTAAACCACGGTGTGCCGCCGCTGAAGTAGCCACTTTTCGCCAGCTCAATGCCTACCGCTAAGGTCAGAATACTGATCATCCCGAGCATCGCCGCCACGCTGCCTTTGCCTTCGTTGCTGGAGTAAAGCGTCAAACGGTACAGACCGGCATTCACCATGCCTGCGCCGAAAGCGTACAAGCTTAACCCGGCTGTCAGCAGCAGATAGGTGTGACTATCGAGCAAATTAGCCAGCAGCGAAATACTCAAACCAATCAGAATCGGCCAGGCGGCAAACTTCACCGGCTGCTCAATCGGCACGCGTCCAGCCAGTTTGCCGAGCGTGATGTTGCCGGCAATCATCGCCAGAAACACCGGCAGCTGCAGCAGCGCATACTGCATGCGTGACAATCCTTCATCGTGCATCAGAATCACTGGCGAGAGCGCTACCCACGTCAGGATCGGAATAAACACCAAACCAATGGCAAAGGAGCCGTACATCACCTGACGATCGCGCGCCAAACGCGCATAGCCGCGCGCCAGCGTTGGCAGGGCGATAGAGTGACTGCGATCGCCAGCGGTTTCCGGCATGACGCGCCACAGCAGGGCAAACGCAATCACGCTGCAGATGGCAAACAGCCAGAACATGCTGCGCCACTCGCCAACGGTGAGCCACGCGGCTCCGGCCAGCGGACCAGCGAGCGGTGCCAGCAGCGCGACGTTGGCCATCAGCGCCATCATGCGTACTGCCAGCGCTTCGTCAAAGGCTTCCTGCACCGCTGCGTAGCTGACGGCGCCAATAAAGCACAGGCTAATACCCTGCACAAAGCGCAGCGCGACAAACTCCTCAATGCTGCTCACCCACGTTGTCAGAATACAGGCGGCGGCAAAGAACAGGATGCCAAACAGCAGCACCGGCCGGCGGCCATATTTGTCAGAGAGCGGACCGAGCAGCCATTGCAGCACCACGCCGCCCATCAGATACGCGGTCAGCGAGGTCGAAACCCATTCCGGGCCGACGCTGAATTCAGACGTCACCAGCAGCATGCCGGGCTGAATCATGTCATGCGCGATATAGGTGGCGAACTCGAAGAGTACCAGCGCGAGCGGGAACAGCAGCACGCGCCCGGTGAGTTGAGTGATAGGTTGATAGCGGGCCATCTGGCCTCCTTGTCAAAAAAATAAAAACGCGACTGCCAGGCAGTCGCGTTTGTCCATGTTGTTACAGCCGCTGTGGGTGGTGCGTATTAGTCTACGCGCAGTACACGGCTGGTATTGGTGGTACCAGTGGTCGACATCACGTCGCCCTGGGTGACAATCACCAGGTCGCCTGAAACCAGGAAACCTTTTTCGCGCAGCAAATTCACTGCATCGTGCGCGGCAGCAACACCATCGTTGTTGCTGTCGAAGAACACTGGCGTAACACCACGGTACAGCGCCGTCAGATTCAGCGTACGTTCGTGACGTGACATGGCGAAGATCGGCAAGCCGGACGTGATACGTGAGGTCATCAGCGCGGTACGGCCCGATTCGGTCATGGTGATGATCGCTGAAACCCCTTGCAGATGGTTGGCAGCATACATCGCCGACATGGCAATCGCTTCTTCGACGTTATCGAACTGTACTTCCAGGCGGTGCTTAGAAACGTTAACGCTCGGGATTTTCTCTGCGCCGAGGCACACTTTCGCCATCGCTGAGACGGTTTCAGCCGGATACTGGCCAGCAGCGGTTTCCGCCGACAGCATCACCGCATCGGTACCATCCAGCACGGCGTTCGCCACGTCCATGACTTCGGCACGCGTTGGCATTGGATTAGTAATCATCGACTCCATCATCTGCGTGGCGGTGATGATGGTGCGGTTCAGCTGGCGAGCGCGACGGATCAATGCTTTCTGAATACCCACCAGCTCAGGATCGCCAATCTCCACACCCAAATCGCCACGCGCAACCATCACCACGTCAGAGGCGAGGATGATGTCATCCATCGCTTCCTGTGAGGCAACGGCTTCAGCACGTTCCACTTTCGCCACCAGTTTGGCGTCGCAGCCAGCGTCGCGCGCCAGACGGCGGGCATAATTCATATCTTCGCCGTTACGCGGGAAGGAGACCGCCAGATAATCCACGCCGATTTTCGCGGCGGTAACGATATCAACTTTGTCTTTTTCGGTCAGCGCATCGGCAGAGAGACCGCCGCCGAGTTTGTTGATGCCTTTATTGTTAGAGAGCGGGCCGCCGACGGTGACTTCGGTGAACACTTTTACGCCCTGAACTTCCAGCACTTTCAGCTGCACGCGACCGTCGTCCAGCAGCAGGATATCGCCGGGCACTACATCTTCTGGCAGGCCTTTATAGTCGATACCGACTTTTTCTTTATCGCCTTCGCCTTTGGTTAAATCAGCATCCAGCAGGAAACGATCGCCGACGTTGAGGAACACTTTGCCTTCTTTGAAGGTCGATACGCGAATTTTTGGGCCTTGCAGGTCGCCAAGGATCGCTACGTGACGACCCAGTTTCGCCGCGATTTCACGGACTTTATTGGCGCGCTGCTGATGATCTTCCGGTGTGCCGTGGGAGAAGTTGAGTCGTACAACGTTAGCACCCGCCGCGATGATTTTTTCGAGGTTGTTGTCGCGATCGGTGGCTGGACCGAGGGTTGTAACGATCTTGGTTCTTCTGAGACGTCTGGACATGAAGGACTCCGTTAGCAAAGTATCGTGTCGCTCTCAAGTGACACGTAGTGTTCATCTATTCTATATGATCGATGGGCTGTGATTCGACTCACATTGTGAATGTGATGTTAATTATTTTCCTGCGCCTGTTTCTCCAGGCGTGAATCTTTCAGCGCTTCTTTCACCCGTTTTAAATTTTCACGGAAAGCAGCGCCGCGCTCAAGGGTAAACCCTGTCGCCAGAACATCAATCACGGTTAATTGTGCGAGGCGGGAAACCATTGGCAGGTAGATATCGGTATCTTCGGGTACGTCGAGCGTCAAAGCCAGCGTGGCTTCCGCCGCCAGCGGGGAACCCGGAGAAGTGATAGCCAGCACAGTGGAAGCGTTTACACGCGCCAGGCGAGCCAGTTCTACCATATTTTTGGTGCGACCAGTATGTGAGATGAGAACAAACACATCGTTTGGACCACTATTTATGCAACTCATGCGCTGGATCACAATATCCTCTGACCAGATGACCGGCAGATTAAATCGCAAAAATTTATTGGTGGCGTCATGTGCCACCACGGCGGAGGCACCAAGGCCAAAAAAGGCAATTTTATGCGCCTTTGACAGCGCCTGAACCGCCTGACGAATCACCTGAGAGTCGAGTTGCTGGCGGACGCGGCTGAGGCCGGCTAACGCGGAATCAAAAATTTTGTGGCTATAGCTTTCCACACTGTCATTTTCTTCCACATCGCGGCTCACCCAGTTCGGGCTTTTGACCAGGCTCTGCGCGAGTTGCAATTTGAAGTCAGGAAAGCCGCGCGTGCCCATACGATGGCAGAAGCGATTCACCGTCGGTTCGCTGACGTCAGCGGCGCGAGCCAGCGTGGCGATGCTGGAGTGCATCGCCTGTTGCGGCGCGGCAAGAATCTGCTCTGCGACTTTACGTTCTGATTTGCTTAATGCATCGAGTTGCGCCTGAATCTGTTCCAGCATGGTTTAACCTAATGAGCGTCAATCACTTTTTCGCGTTCATCACTCAATGAAATCGCTGCCAATTCACAAGAATATACCGTGTAATAGCCCCTCGCACGCAGCGGAGGACAAATGTAAACGCGATTTTTTTGCGATACTTTGATCGCTGACGTGTTTTGCCACGACAAATATCGAAACAGAAAATGTGCTCAAATGGCACGCTACAACACACTTAACACCTTTATTACGTTCACAGTTAACGCCAGCAAAACACTGCGTTCGGGTTGTCCTAAACCCGCTAAAAACGTACATTGTGCTGTAAGAAAATTACAATAAGGACCTGGCGTGATGAGAACGCTCAAGCCGGGTATATCCTGCAACGAGGAGAGGAAAATGGCGGTTACACAAACAGCCCAGGCATGCGATCTGGTGATTTTCGGTGCCAAAGGCGATCTCGCGCGCCGTAAACTGTTGCCATCACTGTATCAGCTGGAAAAAGCCGGTCAGATTCATGAAACCACTCGCATTATTGGCGTAGGTCGCGCGGATTGGGATAAAGCCGCGTATACCAAAGTGGTACGTGAAGCGCTGGAAACCTTCATGAAAGAGAAGATCGATGAAGCGCTGTGGGACACCCTCAGCAGCCGTCTCGACTTCTGTAACCTCGACGTAAATGACACCTCGCATTTCACCAAACTGGGCAAAATGCTTGACCAGAAAAACCGCGTCACCATTAACTACTTCGCCATGCCGCCAAGCACCTTTGGCGCGATTTGCGACGGTCTGGGCGCCGCCAAGCTGAACGCCAAACCGGCACGCGTAGTAATGGAAAAGCCGCTCGGCACCTCATTGGAAACCTCACAAGAGATCAATGACAGCGTCGGCAAATACTTCGAAGAAGGCCAGGTTTTCCGTATTGACCACTATCTCGGTAAAGAGACGGTGCTCAACCTGCTGGCGCTGCGTTTTGCCAACTCCATCTTCGTCAACAACTGGGACAATCGCACCATCGATCACGTGCAGATCACCGTGGCAGAAGAGGTGGGCATCGAAGGCCGCTGGGGTTACTTCGACAAAGCCGGCCAGATGCGTGACATGATTCAGAACCACCTGTTGCAGATCCTCACCATGATTGCCATGTCGCCGCCGTCCGATCTGAGCGCGGATGCGATTCGTGATGAAAAAGTGAAAGTGCTGCGCTCACTGCGTCGTATTGATCAAACCAACGTGCGCGAGAAAACCGTACGCGGTCAGTACACCGCCGGCTTTGTGCAGGGCAAGAAAGTGCCAGGTTATCTGGAAGAAGAGGGCGCTAACAAGCAGAGCGCCACGGAAAGCTTTGTTGCTATTCGCGTGGATATCGATAACTGGCGTTGGGCTGGTGTGCCGTTCTATCTGCGTACCGGCAAGCGCTTGCCAACCAAATGCTCTGAAGTGGTGGTGTATTTCAAGAATCCTGAGATGAACCTGTTTAAGGATTCGTACGCTGAACTGCCGCAGAACAAGCTGACCATTCGTCTGCAGCCGGACGAAGGCGTGGATATCGAAATACTGAACAAAGTGCCCGGACTCGACCACAAGCATAAACTGCAGACCACCAAGCTGGATCTGAGCTACTCCGAAACCTTCAACCAGTCGCATCTGGCCGATGCTTACGAGCGTCTGCTGCTGGAAACCATGCGCGGTATTCAGGCGCTGTTTGTGCGTCGTGATGAAGTTGAAGCAGCGTGGGGCTGGGTGGATTCGATCATTGATGCCTGGAGCGCCGATGCCGAAGCGCCGAAGCCGTATCAGGCGGGAACATGGGGACCGGTTGCCTCTGTTGCGATGATTACTCGCGATGGCCGTTCCTGGAACGAGTTCGAATAGAAACCTCATATTGAGCCCGCCAAATGTGCGGGCTTTTTTACGTCCAGAATTCATTTTTCTGAAAAGTGAACCAGAGTTTCAAAAAATTCTGATATCCAATGGACGCCGCTCCAGCCGATCTTGTATGGTAGAGCCCAATTATTGACAGCGTGGCCAAACGCCGGGCTGATGCAACCAAGGAAACGTGATGAAGAACTGGAAAACAAGTGCTGAACAGATCCTGAAAACTGGCCCGGTCGTGCCGGTCATCGTGGTGAACAAGCTGGAACACGCGGTGCCGATGGCGAAAGCGCTGGTGGCTGGCGGTGTGCGCGTGCTGGAAGTCACGCTGCGTACCCCGGTGGCGATGGACGCGCTGCGTGCCATGATTAAAGAAGTACCGGAAGCGATTGTCGGTGCGGGCACGGTGATCAACACCCAGCAACTGAAAGAAGTCACTGACGCCGGTGCGCAGTTTGTCATCAGCCCAGGATTGACGGAATCGCTGCTGAAAGCCGCGGTTGAAGGTCCGGTGCCATTGATTCCAGGTATCAGCACGGTTTCAGAACTGATGACTGGCATGGATTACGGCCTGCGGGAGTTCAAATTCTTCCCGGCGGAAGCCAATGGTGGCGTGAAAGCATTATCCGCGATTGGCGGTCCGTTCCCGCAGGTGCGTTTCTGTCCAACTGGCGGCATCTCGCCAGCCAACTATCGAGACTATCTGGCGCTGAAAAGCGTGCTGTGCATTGGCGGTTCGTGGCTGGTACCGAATGATGCGTTGGAAAGCGGTGACTGGGATCGTATTACGCGTCTGGCGCGTGAAGCTGTTGAAGGGGCTCGCGCATAAGTTCATGAAGTGGTCGTCATTGATGGCGACCACTTCATCTTACTTAACCTTCGACTTGTACCGCGGCCGCACTCGCCACGGCGCGCGCGATAGCGTCATCGGTGTTTTCACCGGTTGCCAAAGCCACGCCTAAACGGCGCTGACCGGCGATTTCCGGCTTACCAAACAGGCGCAGCTGCAATCCGGCACCCAGCGCGGCTTCGATATTGCCGAACACGACGTTCTGGCTGTTCAGCTCAGGCAAAATCACTGCCGACGCAGCGGGACCGTATTGACGAATGCCGCCAATCGGCAGGCCGAGGAAAGCGCGCACATGCAGCGCGAACTCGGACAGATCCTGCGAAATCAGCGTGACCATGCCGGTATCATGCGGACGCGGTGACACTTCGCTGAACACCACTTCATCACCGCACACGAACAGCTCCACGCCAAACAGGCCGTATCCACCGAGCGCTTTTACCACGTTAGCGGCGATATCCTGCGCGCGTTGCAGCGCCAGTTCACTCATCTGCTGCGGCTGCCATGATTCACGATAATCGCCATCTTCCTGACGATGACCAATCGGCGCGCAGAAGTGAATGCCATCTACTGCGCTGATGGTCAGCAGGGTGATTTCGAAATCAAACTTCACCACGCCTTCAACGATCACGCGGCCCGCACCGGCACGTCCGCCTTGCTGCGCATAATCCCAGGCTTTATCTAGCTGGCTGGCTTCGCGAATAAAGCTCTGGCCTTTACCGGATGAGCTCATCACCGGCTTAACGATGCACGGGAATCCAATCGCCTCAGCCGCGGCCACAAAATTCTCTTTGCTGTCAGCAAACTGGTAAGTCGAGGTCGGTAAGGACAACTCTTCCGCCGCCAGACGGCGAATGCCTTCGCGGTTCATGGTCAGACGTGCGGCGCGTGCGGTCGGCACCACTTTCTGACCTTGCGCTTCCAGCTCCAGCAGTTTTTCGGTGGCAATGGCTTCAATTTCTGGTACCACGAAGTGCGGCTTTTCCTCGGCAATCAGCGCGGCCAGCGCGTCGCCGTCCAGCATGTTGATCACATAGCTGCGATGCGCCACGTGCATCGCCGGAGCATCGGCGTAACGATCCACCGCGATCACTTCCACACCAAGACGCTGGCACTCAAGTGCCACTTCTTTGCCTAATTCGCCTGAACCTAACAGCATGACACGCGTAGCGGCAGGGCGCAGCGCGGTTCCGAGAGTCGTCATAATTTCACCTTAGCAGTCAAAATGCGCGCGCAGTATAAACGAAAACGTTTGCGTACTCACGCTTTCGCCGCGATCAGGTTTGCCATACTTTTCCCGCTCTGACGTTAACTGACACAGCCTGCGGCAGCATGGAGAACGGAAAAGTAAACAGGAGTTAAACGATGAGCAATTGGCTGCAGCAAATTCAATCGGTGCTGGCGAAAAAGGGTGGAGACGGAAAATCGGGCGGTTTAAGTGACATGCTGGCCCCGGGCGCATTAGGCGGGCTGGCGGGATTGCTGGTCGGCAGCAAATCCACGCGTAAGCTGCTGACCAAATATGGCGGCAAAGCCTTGCTATTGGGCGGCGGCGCGGCGGCGGGCGCACTGTTGTGGAACAAATACAAACAGCGCATACGTGAAACCCATCAGGACGATGCGGGCTTTGGCCAGCTGCAAACGCCGATGGATCAACGCGCAGAGCGTTTAGTCACGGCGCTGGTGTTCGCGGCGAAAAGTGATGGTCACATTGACGATCAAGAGCGTGCCGCAATTGAGCAAAATATCCAGCAGGCCGGCTACGGCGCACAAGCCGAAGCGCTGATTCAGCAGGCGATGAATCGCCCGCTCGATCCCAACTGGCTGGCCGCTGACGTTAAAAACGAAGAAGAGGCGCTGGAACTCTATTTCCTCAGCTGTGCAGCCATTGATGTCGACCACTTTATGGAGCGTAGCTATCTCTCCGCGCTCGGCGATGCGCTGAAAATTCCCCAGGATGTGCGCGACGGTATTCAGCGCGATATCGACGCGGAAAAAGCTGCTTAATTCCGTGCGAAGGTTGCATCCGCAGCCTTCGCTTTTCATCTTTTGCTTACCCTGCGTAAAGTGATGCTGCGTGTAGCTTGGCATCGTGCGTGATTAGTGCCACGCTTGCTGAATGTTGTCCTTCAGGGAGAAGAGCCTAATGAATCAGCCACACGCGAAAAAAATTCCCCATGTCATGAAGCTGCACGGTGAAACGCGCATCGATAATTATCACTGGTTACGTGATGACGACCGCGAGAATCCAGAGGTGCTGGCCCATCTGCACGCCGAAAATGATTACGGCCGTGCGATGATGGCGTCGCAGAATCCGCTGCAGGAACGGGTGCTGAAAGAGATCGTTGACCGCATTCCACCGCAGGATCACTCGGTGCCCTATGTGAAAAATGGTTATCGCTATCAAAGCCGCTATGAAGTGGGCAACGAGTATCCGGCTTATTTCCGGCAGCCCGTTGACGCGCCAGCTGATGAGCCCTGGCAGCTGTTGCTGGATGGAAACCAGCGGGCTGCGCACAGTGATTTTTACACCATGGGCGCGCTGGCGATTACACCGGACAATCAGGTGATGGCCTTAGCGGAAGACTTCCTGTCGCGCCGCCAATACGGCATTCGCTTCCGTAATTTGCAGAGCGGTAGCTGGTATCCGGAAGTGCTGACCAATGCGTCATCCAGCGTTGCCTGGGCCAACGATTCCCGCACGCTCTATTACGTGCGTAAGCATCCGAAAACGCTGCTGGCGTATCAGGTGTGGCGCCATGAGCTGGGCCATCCGCAATCTGACGATCAGCTGGTGTATGAAGAGAAGGATGACTCTTTCCACCTCAGCGTGCATAAAACCACCTCCGAGCACTTCATTCTGATTGCGTTGTACAGCACCAACACCAGCGAGATTCTGCTGATCGACGCCGAATATCCGGATGCGCAGCCGCAAGCCTTTTGTCCACGTCGCCGCGACCACGAATACAGCATCGATCACTACAATCATCAGTTCTATATCCGCTCAAATCGCGATGGCAAAAATTTCGGGCTCTATCGCAGCGCGTGGCTGGCGGAAGCACGCTGGCAATCGCTGATCCCGGCGCGTGACAACGTGGTGCTGGAAGATTTTCAGCTGTTTCGTCATTGGCTGGTAGTCGAAGAGCGTCAGCACGGCGTAAACACCTTGCGGCAGATAAACTGGGAGAGCGGCGAAAGCTTTGGTATCGCCTTCGACGATCCCGCCTATGTCACCTGGCTTGCCTACAATCCTTCGCCAGAAAGCGACACCTTGCGCTACGGCTACTCTTCCATGACCACGCCGACCACCTTGTTTGAACTGAACATGGAAACCGGCGATCGTCGCGTGCTGAAGCGCTCGCCGGTGCCGGGCTTCAAATCGGAGGATTACAAAAGTGAGCATCTGTGGATCACGGTGCGTGATGGCACAGAGGTTCCGGTTTCGCTGGTCTATCATCGCAAGCATTTCCAGCGCGGCAACAATCCGCTGCTGGTATACGGTTACGGCGCTTACGGCAGCAGCATGGATGCCAGCTTTGGCACCAGCCGCATCAGCTTGCTGGAGCGCGGCTTCGTCTACGCGATAATTCACGTGCGCGGCGGCGGCGAGCTCGGTCAGCAATGGTATGACGGTGGCCGCCTGAAGAATAAAATCAACAGCTTCACCGACTTTATTGATGTCACCGAAGCGCTGGTGGCGAAGGGTTATGGTCATCGCCAGCAGCTCTACGCGATGGGCGGCAGCGCTGGCGGATTACTGATGGGCGGCGTGGTGAACATGGCGCCGGAGCTATTCCACGGCGTGGTGGCGCAGGTGCCATTTGTCGATGTGGTGACGACCATGCTCGATCCGACGATTCCGCTGACCACCGGCGAATACGATGAGTGGGGCAATCCCGAACAGGCGGAGTTCTATCACACCATTCGCCAATACAGTCCTTATGACAACATCGAGGCCAAAGCCTATCCGCATTTGCTGGTCACCACCGGTCTGCACGATTCACAGGTGCAGTATTGGGAACCGGCTAAGTGGGTGGCGAAACTGCGTGAGCTGAAAACCAATGATTCGCTGCTGTTACTTTGCACCGAGATGGATTCTGGCCACGGCGGTAAATCGGGCCGCTTCAAAGCGTATGAAGGGGTGGCGCAGGAGTTCACTTTCCTGATTGGCCTGGCGCAGGGCAGCTTGCCAGACCGCGTCGATTACTGATCGCTCTTCACATACTTGCGCAGCGCCTGCCGTAACGGTGGGCGCAAATCACGCACATTTTCCAGCACCCAACGCAGATAGCCGGGATCTTTACGCGCGATACTGCCAATACTCTGACCGCGATATTTGCCGAACGGGAACACATCGCCGCTCACGGGCGCGGGCTGGCACAAATTCGCCATCTGCTCGGCGTTCCAGCCGGAGGTTTCCATAATGCGGATCAGTAGCGCAGCGGTGACGTAGCAGTCATACAATGCGCGGTGCGCATGCAGTTCGGCCGGTGGCGTGACATCCAGCTTCAGGCTGTGGCGCAGCGCCTGATTGCCATATTTGATGCCTGGCCACAGCTGACGCGCCAGCGTCATGGTGCAGATCCATTCGCCCGGCATAGTGGGCAACATGCGGCGATCAAAACTGGCGTTGTGTGCCACGTAATGCGGACTGCCGTGATAGCGGCCAATCGCTTCTTCGATAGTGGGTTTTCCCATCACCATCGCTTCAGTAATGCGATGTACCGCCATCGCCTGACGACTGATGGGGCGATCCGGGCAGATTAAGTCGCTCATCGGATTGACGATCTGACCATCAATGACATCCACCGACGCCACTTCCACCACGCCACCCTGCAGGCCGCAGGTTTCGGTATCAATTACACGTAACATAAATTACTTCTGCTTCGGTTCGTAGGGCAGGCGCGCCAGGCTTAGCGAAGCCTGGCGATAGTTCATTAAGCGCTGACGAAACCAGTCACGCAGCGCTTCAGGCTGCTCGCGTTCCACCATTTCGGCAATCACCGGCATATTGTAGCGCTCTTTGAATGCAACGCCCGCGGCGGCCAGATCGACATTGACTTTGTCTTTCTCTTCCTGCGAGAGCAAGGCAAGGTTTTGGCTCATGCTTTTCTCCTGATAAACAGGGGCAAAAGTAATGGTTTCGGACCCTGGGATCAAGCGGATTGGATCGCACCGCAAGTCTCGACACCTGCGGATCGGCGGCGTATCCTGCTGCCACGTTTGCGGTGGTTTGCCGCAGTTAATAGGGAAGAAGTCATGAAGAAAACTGCGTTCAACGCTGTCGTCGCGCTACTTCTGGCGTCATCAACGCTGGCCTTCAGCCAGGTTGCTATGGCACACGCTCACCTGAAAACCCCGGTACCAGCCGACAAAGCGGTGGTGGAAACCTCCCCGCAGAATTTAACGTTGACCTTTACCGAGGATGTTGAAGCGGCATTCAGTGGCGTGGATGTGCTCGATGCACAACATCAACCCATTACGGTCGGGAAAGCCAGACTCAACGATAAACAACACCATCAGCTGATTGTACCGATCAGCCAGCCGCTGCCGTCGGGCAACTATCAGGTGAACTGGCATGTGCTGTCCGTTGACGGACATAAAACTAAAGGCAGCTATACCTTCAGCGTGAAGTGATTGATGAGTTTGAGCACGCTGTGGATTGGACTGCGAGCGCTGCATTTTTTGTCGGTGCTGCTGCTCGCCGGTAGCGCCTTTTATACCGCGCTACTGGCGCCGCGCCGCTATCGTCCGCTGCTATCACAGCGTTTAGCTTTACTTCTCCGTACCAGCGCGCTGCTGAGTTTATTCAGCGCCCTGTTGATGCTGGCAACGCAAACCGGCTTGATGAGCGGCGACTGGCGTAATGTCAGTGACAGCGCAACCTGGCAGGCGGTGCTCAGCACGCGCTTCGGCCAGGTTTGGTGTTGGGAAATCGCTTTTGCACTGCTGAGCACGTTAGCGCTGCTGCTGCGTGGCACACTGCGGCAAAATCTGCTGCTATGCAGCGGCCTGTTACAGTTGGTGGCGTTAGCCGGTGTTGGGCATGCCGCGATGCGCGATGGCTGGCCCGGATTGCTGCAACAAGGCAATCACGCGCTGCATTTAATTGCGGCTGCATTTTGGGCGGGCGGATTACTGCCGTTGTTATTACTGATGCGTGAAGCGCGGCAGATCGCTTTTCGCACCGATGCGATTCGCTGCATGATGCGCTTCTCGCGTTACGGTCACCTGGCGGTGGCGCTCGCGCTGCTGACGGGCATCATCAATAGCGTGCTGATTGCCGGTTCGCCGTTGCATTGGCAAGCCACGCTGTGGAGCGAACTGCTGGTGGTGAAAGTGCTGCTGGTCATGCTGATGATCGCTATTGCGCTGACCAATCGCTATCTGCTGGTGCCGCGCTTTCGCCTGGCGGCCAGTAACGCAGCGCATCTGTTTATTCGCCTGACGCAGCTTGAGCTGCTGCTGGCCATTATTGTAATTGGGTTGGTGAGCGTGTTTGCTACGCTGTCACCGGCCTGAATGTGACATTCAAGAAGATGAAATGAGGTCGATATTTTGCTGAAGAAACTGATTCCAGCTTGCGTATTGATGGCGCTGTGCAGCCAGGCGATGGCGGCACAGATTATTACCGTCAGCCGTTTTGAGATTGGAAAAGACAAATGGCCCTTCACCCGCGAAGAGGTGATGTTGACCTGCGAGAAAGACGGCGCGCTGTTCGCGATTAACCCGGGCACTTTGTTGCAGTATCCGCTCAACGATAAAGCCTTTGCGCGCAAAACGGCCGGGCGGGGCACACTGCAATCGATCGACACCATTGTCGCCGTTGATAAAGCCCATCCAGGCCAGAAAATGAGTCTGCAACCGATCATCGACCGCGCGCAGCAACTGTGCGGTAAGTAATCCCTATATTCTCAGGCGTAGCGCACAATTCTGCCGCTACGCTTGCTTCCTCGTTCTGTCACCACGATCACAGAGTTGTCACCTTTCGCGACCAAACCGCATGATTGGCTGGAAAACCAGCAATCCTGGTCTACCTTTAAATGGCAAGGCGTCCTCGCCTGCAAAAATGCCAACTTTTAGCGCACGGCTCCCAAAGAGCCATTTCCCTGGACCGAATATAGGAATCGTATTCGGTCTTTTTTTGTTTAGTATTTGGCATCAATGACTTATCGTAAAATCAATGAGTTAAAACCCATCCTGTTGCCTTCTGTTCTACTCTGCTGGAACCTCTGCCGCCACTTTACCGCCATTATTCTTAGCCATTAACGCCAATGGATTACAACGAATTGCATCTTCCAAATGATCTGGTGCGAAGTGGGCATAACGCATTGTTACCCTGATGTCTGAGTGTCCCAGGATGCGCTGCAGCACGATGATGTTTCCCCCGGCCATCATAAAGTGACTGGCGAAGCTGTGTCGCAGGACGTGACTCATTTGCCCTTCAGGCAACTCGATGCCTGCCAGACGAATGACGCGGTAAAACTGGCGATAGCACTCGTTAAAATAACGGTCTTTCCTTTCCTTCAATTCTTTATACAGTTCATCGCTAATCGGCACAGAGCGATTCTTTTTCCCTTTGGTATTGATGAAGGTGAGTTTATTCGGGGAAAGTTGAGTCGCCTTTAATGACGCAGCTTCACTCCAGCGGCATCCAGTTGAAAGGCAGATTTTAATTATGAGTGTCAGGTCATCATTGCCGTGAACTTTACAGGCGGCGAAAAGTTTTTGTATTTGCTCGCCGGTCAGCCAAGCCATTTCTTTTTCTGGCTGGTCAAATTCACGAATGTTTTTGAGCGGGTTGGGGTAAGAAATTTCACCGAGCCGCTCCAGTTCGTTAAACAACGCGCGCAGGAATGCATGCTCACAGTTAACGGTGCCAGGCGAGACTTTCAATGATTTCAAGCTAGTCTTATAACCGTTCTGAATTTTGCCTTCCAACCGATCATCACGATAGTGTGCCCAATCCTTTGCTGTTATCTCGGATGCAACAGGATTTCCCATTCCATTGCTGATGATATAGAGCTTTGCCAGGCGGCCTTTGTTATCGCTTAGGGCGCGTCCATGCAATTTGTACCACAGCTCAACCAGTTCATTTAATCTGCGCTTATCCTCTTTTTCTGCCAGCCACGGCTTTGCTTTCATCTCGTCGAGGGTGTATTGCTCGAAGGCGATCGCTTCGGCGCGGGTTTTAAATTGGCGCCTGACGCGTTTGCCTTCGCGCCCGTTGAGATAGCACTCGCACAACCATTTTCCAGTGCTCAACTTTCTGATTGCCATGACCAAGCTCCATTACAAAAAATGGCGCTAAATTACTGTATATAAAAACAGTATTCAATGTTTTTTTATAAGAAAGTAAACATGAAAAAGCCCGCGTAAGCGGGCTAAATTAGTGGAGTAGCGACGGTTGATGTTGTTGATTAGAGTAGAGCGGAACTTTGTTTACTTGGCCGGGCGAAACAATGATTCCTGCAACTGACTCAAGGGTTTTGAAGGTGCAGCTGCAATTAATATTCTGGCACTGGTGATAGCGTTCTTTCGTCTCTTTAGAGACGTAACGGCTGCTCTTGGCGTGAGCCGCCGTTTGGCATAACGGGCAATGCATCATGTTGAAATCCTTAGCAAGTAAAGCAGGGCGGTTGAGGCTAATTTTGAATAAGCAAATCCCGGTTTGCAAATTACAGCCTAATTAGCCGCTTTCCGTTTCACCCTCTGTCTCTGACTGATATTCAATGTCGGTGAGAAGCACCTCAAAATCGAGTTGTGTGGTGTAGCCGTTGTTGCTCAGGCTATGCGTCACCTTACTTATGAGCCACGGCTGCGCATCGATCACCGATTTAAAGCCGCTGACTTTGACCGGTGTTTCGGGATAGAGATCAGCCCGGCCCATTGCCAGCGTAAGCGAGAACTCAGCCACGCCACGCTGTAGCTTCTCCCACTTAGCTTTAGCAGCGCGCATCGCTGTTGCTTTGCTGGAATACACTGTCGTTAACGAAAACACGTTGTCTTCGCTGCCTGCCAGATAATCGCCTTCTTTCGCTTCCGGTGGTTTAGCCGCCCTTGCTTTTGATTTCTTCGCTTCAGGATGTTCTAACGCGCGAAGCTGCCGCACTTTCGTTTTACGTTGTAGCTTCACTTTCTTTGGCTTTGGGTCTTTGGTGTGAAGCCAGCTTGCAGATACGCCGGTATAGGCGCCACGGTCAGCGATGCTGAAAGTGTGCCGATCACCATCTTTACGGGTGATGGTCATCTGTGGGATGGGTTTGCCGCTAATGGTGACGCCATTACCCGGTCGGATAAACAACAGACGACCGGCTTTTACTGCAGCGACCGCGCCATAGAGCGTGGCAAGGCGCGTCAGGAATTTGGCGTCGGTCTCTTGTGTCTGGTCAATATGCGCCACCGCAATCCCGGCAAATCCATCAGCCAGCATAGGTTTAAGTTTATTGCGACTGGCAATCTGCGTGACAATATCGCCCAGGGTTGTTTCGTGGTAGGACACTTCACGGCGGGAATTCAGTGAGCCGCGAAAATCAGCACTGCGGGCGCGAATCGTCATAGTATCCGGCGCGCCGTGATGCTCGACTTCATCAACGGTAAAACTCCCTTTCCCGATCAGCGCTTGTCCTTTCCAGCCGAGAAACAGCGTTACCACAGCGCCGCGTACTGGCATCGCCAGTTGACCATCTGCGTCGTCCAGCTCGACGTCGAGCTGGTCAGCCTCAAAGCCGCGGTTATCGGTCAGCGTGAGCGATATCAGGCGATCACGAATGTTCGCTGTGACATCTTTTGAATTGACCGTCAGCATAAAATCAGGTGTTAAGCGCGCGCCCATCTGCACCGGCAGGCCACTGATACCGGTCATCCGATCAACCCTCCCACCTGTGAAATGAGATTGCCGGCCGCTGACTTAACGCTACCGATAGCAGATGTTATCTGCCCTGGCAGATTGCCCACCCCGCTAATCAGTCCGTCAGCCTGCATTTTCAGATCACCAAACATCGAGGTGAGGGATTCATCCACGCGCAGAAGGCTAAGGGTGAACATGATTTTACTGGCGGCACCGTTGGGGAAAAATTCGCTGTGCGTGTTGGAAATGCTCTCAATCACATACATGCCGTAAATCATGCCACTGCCACCAATTAACGGCCACGCCATTCCCTGATCGGCAAGTAGTCGGACGGTCATCAGCGATACAGCGCCGCCGGTAATTTCCGGGCGAAGTTCGCCCGAAAGTGTGATTTTCTCATCGCCCGGCCCAATGAACTGCGCCGCCGGTCGCTGACCAAATCGGCTGTTAGTCGGCCAGCGATAATCGATGTTCTGCTGCAACTCGCCATAAGGCAGCGTCTGTCGCATAAACGGCATCATGCCGTAGATCATCATCATCGCTTAATCCTCCCAACTCATTTTGCTGCGATTCTGCGCCTGTCGGTTACGCTGCTCACGCGCCTGATGCTGCGCCATAAGTGCCAGCGCATCGTCTTTGCTCATGCCTTCATGCATGTTGATTTCATACTGGTAACTGTTCTGGCTGCGGTCAGTAAATCCGCCGCCTGCAGACGGTGCCGACACGGGTCGATAAGGCGCGCCGCCAGTTGCCAGGCTGTATTGCAAGCCACCCGTATTTACGCCATCGCCGCCGGTAGCCATTGGATCGGGTGAAGGCACCTTGTCTTTAAGTCCATCGGATTTCGTATCGATGATGCCGAGCTTTTCAAGCACCCAATCAATGCCGCTTCGTAGCTGATCGAGTGCATGGCTGGGAATTTTTAAAGCCTCAGCCAGCATGTTGCCGAACTTCTTACCCATCTCACCCGCTGAGGCCAGCTCTGATTGCGTGGATTTAACCGGATCCAGCAGCTTGCCAAACCAGCCCCAAAGCTCTTTGACCTTACCGCCAAGCCATTCAAACGGTGGTTTTAGTGAGCCAAAAGATTCGCTGATTGGCCCCATTGCGGCGGTAAATCCTTCAGCAACGCCAGCCATAAATGCGCTGATAGGCTCCCAGTATTTACGAATCATCAACGCACCGGCCACGATCGCCGCCACGACAGCCATGACCGGCAGCGTGATTAAACCAAGCGCCGCTGTTATTGCGCCGCCAGCGATGCTGAAAGCTGTGCCAAGTAAAGCCGCGCCTGCAATCAATGCGTTGATCCCCGCGACGACCGGCCATGCAACCAAACCAATCAATCCCAGCCCCGCGACAAGCGCTGTAGCTGCGCCCGTCAGCATGACAATTTTGGTTGTCAGTTCAGGATTGGCTTTTACCCAATTGCCAGCGGTGATAAGCCATTTGTTGGCGGTGGTCGTCAGCTTGCGAAGAGATTTATCCTGCTGTTCAAATACCTCAATGCGTACGTCTTCCCAAGCTGATGACAGGTTGAGCAGATCGCCATCGAGGTTATCAACCTGAACATTGGCCACCTGTTTAGCGGCTCCACCTGCGTTCATCAGGTAGCCGCGCTTTTCATCAAGCTTACCGTTCCCGGCTGCGTCGATAAGGTTGATGGCACCTTTCATCGCTTCTTCGCCAAAAATGGTTTTAATGTATTCCGCCTGCTGCGCTGTGCCGAGTCGGTTCTTTTTGAATGAGGCATCAATACTTTTGAGGATGCCGAACACTGGCAGCATGTTGCCTTTGCTGTCACGCGTCTTGACGCCTAACTCGCTTAAGGCGGCGGACGTTCTGCCGGTAGGTGCCTGTAATCTGGTAAAAATAACGCTGCCACCGGTTCCCGCCATCGAACCTTTGATGCCGTTATCCGCCATCACGCCAAGCATCGCCGTTGTATCTTCAATGCTGGCACCAGCAGCGCGCGCAACTGGCGCGACGTATTTCATCGCCTCGCCCAGCTCAAGCAGGTTGGTGTTGGACTTGGTGAAGCCTTTCGTCATAACGTCTGAAACGCGCTGGATCTCCGCCATTGGGATTTTGAAAGCGGTCTGCATGTTGGTAACGATGTCAGCCGCATCGGCAATATCAACCTTAGACGCCAGTGACAGGTTTACCGTCGATTCCGTTGACGCCAGTATGCCGTCGGCATCATAGCCGGAACGGGCCAGCGTGCTCTGCGTGCGCGCAACGTCAGTCGGTGAGAATGCCGTACTGCCGCCAATATCGCGGGCCTGCTGTCGAATTGCGGCTAGCTTGGGATCATTTTTGCCGGTATCGAGCAGCGCCTGCGTTTCTGACATTTTCTTATCGAACTCCATACCCGGCGCAATCAGCCTGCCTTCGGCATAGAGTGCGGCGCTGCCTCCGGCAAAACCTGCCGCGCCGGTATTGCGCACTTTCGCCGACAGCTCCTGCCCACGCCGGTAGCGCTCGCTGGTTCGGTTTAATCTTTCCTGCTGAGCATTAAGGCGCTGCAGCTCTTGTTTCTGTCGGCCCAGGGCAAGTGTTGCTTGTGCTGAAGCATTTTTTAATCGCTGTTGTTCACTGCTGAGATTGCGCGTGGAAATACCAGCGGCTTTAAGAGACTCGCGCTGCTGCTGTACTGACAAGCGTAGTGAGTTTGATTTTGTTTGAAGTGCTGCCGCCGCCTGTTTTGCCTGCTCTAAGGCGCGGGCTTGCTGCGTGGTTGGCTGCTGGGTATTCCTGAATGCCACTGCAAGCGCCGCCGCTTCGGCTTTCGCGTTTTTAAGTTTCTGCTGAGTGATAGCCAGCTGTGCGCTGGTCTTGCGGAAACCTTCGATTTTTCCCGCCTGCGCATCCAGTTCTTTGATGTTGTTCTGCGTCTGACGTATTTCTGTCGCAAGCCCTTTAGTGGCACGTTCAACGGCTTTAAAGGGGCGCGAGGCTTTGTCTACCGCGTTTAACAGTACCTGTACCCTGAGGTTATTGCTCATCCGGGGTTGCTCCGCTGCGGATAAAGGCTTTATGCCGCCAGTCCATTAGCTCGGCCAGCGGCATGTCATACATCTCGGAAGGCGGCCAGTGAAATATCGTGGCGATATCGGCAATCAGATCGTTAATCGTCAGGCCGCGCGGCCAGTCTATTCGTCCGACTTCGTCTGCAAAAAACCAATCACCTTGCCACCGAGCGAGATCAGGTCAATCGGGTCGAGGGCATTGCACTCAGTCTTAGTAAGTGACGGCAGGGTGATGCGCGGCAAAACGGTCAGCAACGCGTCAACATCTGACTGACAAAGATCAGCCAGGCGCACGCCACGTAAGCTTCCGGCCGTTGGCTTAATCAGTTCAACCTGTTTGATTTCACTTTCACCACGCTTGAGCGGAGTTTCAAATACGACGGTGTTTTCGTTCTGTTCCATGATGGTTGTCTCATAAGTTAGGGAAGGGCCAGCGCCGCTCTGGTGCCAGAATTAGGGTTATACCAGGCCGATGTTTTTGCGGCGCTGTTCGAGGCGGTCGACGCCGTTAACCTTCTCCACCATATTGATGGTGTCGATTTCGATCAGCTCCTTACCGTTCCACGTCAGCTTGTAGTAGGTGCACTTCGAGGTGATTTTGGTCTCAGTGTCTTCGCCCTGTTTGGCTTCGCCAAAGTCAAAGCTCTGGTGCTTACCGCGCACCTCAACCTCAACCGAGATTTCCTCGCCGGTATCGTCACGCTGATAAGAACCGGTGAAGCGCAGTGGTACGGCAGATGCGCCCCACTGCGTGAGTACAAGCTCATCCAGACCGCCGATACTCCATTCCATATCAAGCGCGTCATCTTCCAGCCCGTTGTCGATGTGCGCCGCGCCGCTCATGCCGCCTGCGCGGTACGGATCTAGCTTGCGCGCCAGCTTAGGCAGAGTGACGGCGGTGACGATGCCCTGATAGCTGTTTGCATCGTTGAATAGGTTCATTGCCTTTAGTTTGCGTGGCAGTGCCATTTATCCGGCTCCTTAGCTGTTAACGGATGCGGCGAAGTTCGCCAGATAGGTGTCGGTGATGCGCTGACGTAACGTCAGGTCTTCCAGCGGTGGCACCGGTGTGTAGTCGTAATCGATAAAGAGCTTGCCCACTTTCAGGGTGTCTTTATCGTTGGTGCTTTCGTCGTACCAGGCGGACGCGCCCAGCAGGTAACCGGCGTTAACTAGCTCGCGGAATTTCGCGTTGATACCCGCAATAATCTCGCGCACCAGTACCGGCGTCAGCGGCTTATCGACCGCCCACATATGCGCCTCGGCCATCGTATCGGCCAGCACCTGCGCGGTGCGGGTGTAGTTCTCAAACTGGAATAGCGGATCGTCGCTGCAGGTGCGGTTGCCCCAGAAGCGGAAGCCGTCTTTGCGGATCAGCGTGGTGACGTCCGCCTCGTTCAGCAGGTCGGCATCGGTGCCGGTCTGCTGCAGATCCCAGAACACCGACGCGGAGATACCCGTTACGCCGTTTACGCCAACGTTCGACAGGGTTTTATGCCAGCCGGTGTCGTTGTCGATTTTGGCGCGCAGGCCCAGCGCGCGGGCGGTCGCGTAAGCTACGTCTGATTTATTCGCGGTGGTGTTCCATGCGAGGAAATCAGGCCAGATCACCATCAGCTCGCGATGGCTGAAATTGTCGCGATACAGGCGGGCTTCGGAAATGGTTTTGCACTCCCACGCAGACACGTAGGCGAAGGCGCGCAGCTGCTGCGCTATGCTGGCAAGCGCGGTTGCGACTTCCAGCGAGTCAAGGCCCGGCACGCCGAGAATGCGCGGCTTGACGTCGAGCTGCGTCTGTGCGGCGAGCAGCGCTTTCATGCCAGTGTACTGGCCGTTTTCGTCGGTGCCGCCGATGATGTTGGAAATGGTTTCGGCGTCGTCTGCGCCTTCCGACACGCGCACCACGACGGTGACGGGTTTTGACTGATCAGCGATTGCCTGCAGCGCGGCGGAGAGCGTTCCTTTTACACCGGCTTTGCCAACTGCGCCCTGTACGTTGGTAATAAGTACTGGCTGATTGAGCGGGAACGTTGCCGCATCGGCATCCTGCGCGGTGCAGACCATGCCGACAATTGCGGTTGATACGGTGGAGATGGTGCGCGTGCCGTCGTTGATTTCGACGACGCGGACACCGTGATGATAATCTGCCATCTGTTGCACTCCTGGTTAAAGGTGTGCTCAGGGTGTCAGTTTAGGTGGAAGCGCGCATTCGATATTGTTTTGCTGGTCTGTGGCAAAACAAGATAGTCTTCATGGAACGATTACTGGTAATTGATTGATATTAAAAAGAGGTGAATAGTTGAAAGTTGAATCAAATGTAATTGACCAGTATATAAAACGCGATTTAAGACTTGAAATTGCATATAGAATGATTCCATGGTCGATTTTTACAATTACGACATACCTTTTATTATCTTCGCGCTCCGACTTCTCACTCATGACTTACTACAAGTCCAGTATTGAAAATGCATTTGGTATAATTAACTTTGCTTTGCCTGTAGGAGTGATAATGCTTTTTATTGCTTCTATATTTAAGGACATGGAGGTGCGAGTTGGAAAATGTTGGGGGCAACATCATTCGTTGGGTAAATCAGGGGCAGTCTTAAGAAAGCTCTGTTCAGAGATTCTTTTGTGGGGGTGTGGGGTTTCGTTTAGCCTGATATTGATTACTGCCGTAACAGCATCGAAAATCATTTCTAAAGAAGGAGTAAAAGAAACACATCCACTCCTATCCCTCTCAGTATTTATATTTTTGTTGTTTTTAGTTTTCATATTCTATTGTGGGTTTTACATTCACTGCAGAAAAGAAGGTGCTACATTCCTACAATCGATAGTTAGAGAGGCAAAGTATATTCCCATTGTGTATTTACTTGCCGCTCTGTTTTGTATCGGTTATGTGTATGTGGGACTGTAGAAAAAATTAGTCAGGCTTTTCCGGCCAGACTACTTTTCCAACAGCGGAAATATTTACGTCCTGAACTGCCTGGATATATTTCATCCAGGCAGTTAATGCCAGGCGATCATTATCTTTGATGATCCCGAGCAGTAATTGTGTCTGCCATGACTGCGTGACGCTGTTTGCTTCGCTGACACGCGCAGCCTGTTCGGTTTCCGCCTCACTGATGGCTGCCACCCGCTGTGCCTCCTCGTCGGTTTGCCACGCTTTACCGTTCCAGAAATCAAACGGCGTGGCGGGGCTAAGTGGCGTAGTGCCGTCAGGATAGTTACCTGGCAGGTTGACCTCCACCGGCTCACCGTTCGCAATGCTATAAACTACCTTTCCTCGATGATCATCGACCAGCAGCCAGCCACCATCGCTGTAGATGGGAACTTTTGCAGACTTTCCGCCAGGGGGAACAACGCTGGTTGAGTTTGCAGGAATACCAACGCCCTCTGTCAAATGCTCAACCGTCGCACCTATATACAGGCCGTATTTAGGATCGTAGTTATAAACAGTCATTTCACCGGATGAGGTTGCTAGCCCATCTTTATCAAGCGTGACTTTTTTCACAGTAGCCATTATGCAGCCCTCACGATGTAGTTAAACGCCACGTTGCGTGGGCGCGTTTCTGTACCACCGGTCGGCTGAATAGCAGTTTTTGATGACATTGCACCACCGGCGCCAAACCCAACCGCCAGACCATGTCCTGAATGAATTTCCTCCATAACACCAGAGCGAGCTGGGGTTACGTTTACTATATTACGGCTTATCCCTGTGCCATTCGCCGCGCTATTTGACTCATCTGAAGATGACCATATTTTACCCAGAGCGTGATTGTGCGATTCGAGCGCCCCGGTCTGGAGGCTAAGCAGGATTCGTGATGCATCAACTCCTCGCCCATCGTCCCAGCCCCTAATAAATTCTCCCCGCAAATCAGGCAATTTCAATCCCGGATAAGGTAGCGCCAGCTTCGGATAAAGGGTTCCGCTGAAACTCGCGCCGTTGCTTTTCAGAAACACCATATTAGACATGGAGGCAAACAATTCACTTGGCATCTGGGCGTGCGGCCACGGGAAGGGAGAGCCGATGATCGGTGCACCTTCACCAATGCCCAGGTTTTTAAGCGCCTCAACCACTTTGCCGGCATCTTTAATTTCAGCAAGCGCCTTAGCAATCACCAGATATTGAGCATGCGGGTTATCAGCTTTAATGTGCAGCACCATCTGTTCGTCGTTGTATTTATTTGCCTGCTCCAGCAAGGTGTCGGCGTACTGCTTTACTAAAATCACCTCATCATCCACGTATTTACGCGTCGCCAGCACCACGGCTGGATCGATTTTCAGCGTCACAGCACTGGTGCTGTTCACGATGATAATCATGCGCACCGTCTGCGTGCGTCCGCTGCCCTCAGCAAGCTGCGGCTTGTAGGTCTCGGCGCAGTTCGCCACGGCAATCAGCACGCCGTCGGCGTCATACAGCCCAATTTCACGGATCCAGAAACCGCCTTCACCCTCCGGGATTATCTGCTCGGCGATAATCTGGCTGCTGTTGGCCGCGTCAACCGACAGCGAGTTAAGCTGCGCGCGGCGCTTTTCCCCGATGAGTTTCGTCTGCGCCGGGTCTGGCGTTGGCAGCGCGCCGCCACCGTCGCCGACGGCCATTTCCTTAAGGTCTACTTTTGTGCCGAGCGCGGCGGCATTCGCCAGCTTAGCCGCGCCCTGATTGGTCAGCAGGGCAAAATATTTTTGTGTCATGCGCTCACTTCCGTCAGGTCGATAAGATGCACCGCCGCACCGGAATAGACCGGCCCGCCGACGCTGATAAGTTCAGGGGTGTAGGGGTAAACGGTCAGCTCGTCACCGCTGTAGCTGGCAACGGCAACCGGAATCGCGCCGCTGGCATCGAGGTTAATGGAAAGCCCAATCAGATGGCGGCTGCAGGGTTTGGCATCCGCTATCAGGCGTTCCAGCTCGTTATACATTTCCTCGGTGATGCCGGTATCAAGCACGCCCACATCAAGCCGGAACGTGCCTGGCGTCTCGTTAGTCTTCCACCATTCAATAACGCGGATCAGATAACCCAGCGGCTCCACCACGCGGCGAATAGCACCGATGGTGCCTTTGTGCCGGTGCACGTGGCGCGCCGCCGCCACTACCGCGCGTTTGGTCGATTCACTCCAGCCAGAGTCCCATCGGTCAACAGACCATGCCCACGCCAGATAAGGCAGCAGCGGCACCGGGCAGGTCTGCGGATTCCATAGCTGGCGCAGCGGCACATTCATGGTACCGAGAGATGCCAGCGCCTCAGCGGCGGCAACCTCCAGCAAAGACGAGCCGGTAGGCAGCAGGCGATCACTCATCCGAGCCTCCCACGGTCAGCGTGTAGCCGGTGCAGTATGCCGCCTGCGTTTTATCCAGCACCACGTCTGCCGATGGTTGGATCAGATTCACGCGTTGCACGCCCTCAACGTGAATGGACGCATACAGCGCCGACAGGCGAATGTCGCGCCCGAGTCGCTTCTGCGCCGTCACGTAGGCCGCGAGCTTAGCCTCAGATGCCGCGCGGATGGGTTCAGCCTCCGGCCCCGGATAGAGATAAAGCTCGGCCTCAATGGCGTAATCGACGATTTCTGCCGACTGCACGCCTACACGGTCAGCCACCGGGCGCACGTTTTCATCGTTAAGGGCGGCATCCACCACGGCCAGCAGGTCGGCGGCGGCCGTGCCGTTGCCCTCACGCGCCAGCACCGTGACGGTGACAACGGCGGGTGACGGGCTGATAGCGGACGCATCCGCCACCCTGCCGTCGGCGCTTCTGGCATGGTACTCATATGCACCGGTCGGCCCGGCCACGCTAAGCCCTTCGAATGCGGCAGCGATACGGGCGCGAAAATCGTCGTTACTTTCCATTACCGCCGCCGTGGGTGGGATGGTCGTTTCATCTGCCGCTGTTATGGTCAGGCGCTCAACGCCATTATTTGCGCCGAGCTGGTCGAGATCGTCGTCAAGAGCATAAGCCACCATCACGGCCTTAGCCGCTTCATTGATGCGCTGGCGCAGAATCACTTCGCGATACGCATTTTCCTGCAGCAGCTTCACGATGGGTTCAGATTCAAGCGACAGCGTACGGGCAACAGCGGCCCGCTGTTCCTCCGGGTAGAGCGAAATCAGCGTGGCTTTGCGCGCAGCCAGCAGGGTTTCATAGTCCAGTGTCTCCACCACGTCGGGCGCGGGTAGCTGGCTCAGGTCGATAGTTGCCATGTTCTCAGCTCACAGGAACGGTTAAGGAAAAGGGTTGCGCGGTATCGGTGCGATTGCCGGTCAGCTCAACCACCATGCCGCCGTTGAAATTCGACTCGAAATTAATGGCGGTAAGTTTTATCCGCGGCTCCCACTGCAGGATCGCCAGATAGCAGGCCGACATAATCTGCAGGCGCAGCGACTCGTTTTGCGGCTGGTCAATCAGCGCCGACAGCAGCGAGCCGTACTTGCGCCGCATCACCCTGGAGCCGAGCGGGGTTAAAAGAATGTCGCGCACTGACTGACGGATGTGATCGAGGTCGGTTAGCGCCTCGCCGGTCTCCCGGTTCATGCCTATGTATTTTGCTGTCGTCATTCGGGGCCGTCCGTTCTGCTTCCGCCGCGCTGCACGCCGCCGTGATCGTGGTCATCCACAACAACGCCATTTGAGTCAAACTTCCCGCCGCTGTGCTCGACGTTGCCGGTCATCTTGCCGCCTTCTGAGAACTCAAACGTTTTGGCTTTCAGATGTGCAGAGCATTCAACCTCTGGCGTACTCAGCAGGATTTTTACCGCCGCCTCAATGGTGGCGGTTTGTATGCCGGTTGCTTTGAGTGCACCGGTTTCCGGCTCGTACTCAATCACCGCGCCGTCAGGAAACGACCAGTGCAGCGCGTCAGCCGATGCGGATGGGGCGGGATTTTCATCGGAGAAGATGCCCGGCAGCACAAACCCGGTATCGAGTTCACCGCCCAGGCATAAAATGAGCACCTGCTCACCCACCGACGGCGCATTCCATGAACGGGTTTTACCCGCACGCGCAGACAGCCAGTGAATCCAGCCAGTGGTGTTGTTTCCTGTATCCACGCGGCATAACCCGTCGTCCAGTTTTACGGCGGACACGGTGCCAATGCGGATCAGGTTGCGCAGCAGGCGCAGGATTTCGCTGATTTGTTCGTTCATAATGTTCATAATGAACTGCTGATACTAATTCTTATAATTAAGCTTGTTTGCTGGTCTTTAGACAAAACTGTAATCACTAAAAGGACGTGATATTAATGAATAATTTTTTTGATAATGATGAAACCAAAAGACTTTTGACTAACTATCGCAGAGCAGTTACAAGACTTGAACCTGATAACAGTTTTGAGCAAGCTCGCAATCAGTACATTACTAGAATAATTGATTACATAACATCGACCCCTAAAGATTGGGATGAAGGGACACAGATAAATATTTCATATTTCGGCGATGTGTTTAAGATGGAATTAACACAAGAAACCATGAATAAGACAAATATCGACACTGTCTTTTCTTCCTTGTATAGATTCTTCATTGAGAAGTATATAAGCACACCTGGAGATATGACTATGGAATCTAGGGCGATAAGAAAATTCGCCACTGAGCGAATTGATAGCTTTGAGGAAAGTGCTAGAGAACAAATTAACTATGCTATGAATCAAATGACATTATCGATGTTTAAAACATTATATAATGAGGATGGGCTTAAGGCTATTAGGAACTTCAGCGCGGTTAAAAAACAAGCTGAGGATCTTAAAGTTAAATGGGATGAAGAATTAAAACTAAAAGAGGATAAAGTAATTTCCCTGAATGCCATACTCACAAATCAACAAGATTCGTATAACTTTGTAGGCTTACATGCAGGCTTTGCTAAATTAGGACGTATTAAAGTAAAAGAACTTTTTTGGTCACGAATGGCGATGTTGTCAATTGGAATATTAATTCCTGTATTAATTATCGCACAAGTGTTTTTTTATAATGCAATGAATACAACATTCGAAAAACCAATGGATCTTGTCAAGATAATCCCTGGCGCCAGCATTACATTAATAATGATATATTATTTTAGAGTTACGCTCGGAAATTACTCTTCGGTGCGTGCCCAAATTATGCAGATTGAGTTACGTAAAAGTCTTTGTCGATTTATTCAAAGATACTCAGAGTACTCAGAAGGAATAAGCACAAAAAACCCTCAATTATTAGCGAAATTTGAAGATGTTATATTTTCAAACATAATGGCATCAGAAGATAAAATACCTTCCACCTTTGATGGAATTGAACAAATGGCTAATTTTATATCATCATTAAAACCTAAAGGATAATTTTCTAATGATGCTGCAGTGTGAGGATAATTACGTCTTGAATGATCTCAATATCGTTAGGGCTAACACCTAATAATGGACGAGCCTCGTACTGCACTTCTTTACCATATCGTGATGGCCGATCCCGAAGCCCATAATGATGCACCCGCGCCATGCGCTGCACGTGTCCGGTAAACTCAATTACCGCTTCATTTGAGGTTGCCTGCGCTTTCATGTATTTCGCGGTGCGAAGTTTGGCGAACATCTCGCACTTTACCCGTCCTTTCTTGCTGCGTATCGGTTGCGGCTTGCGTGGCTTGAAGGGTGTGCCGTCCGGTGCCTGCTGGCGTTTGATATTCTGCTGCTGTCTGGCGCGCAGCTTTTTCGCGATGTTGCGCGCCATCTCTTTACGTGAAGACGGGGAAAGGTTGCCAATCAACGCATTCAATCTGTCATTGACCAGTTGTAAGTCACTCATGATCGCCACTCGCTAACCAGATCACCGCCAGCATAGAGCCGCATGGGGCTCGCATCGTTCTCAGTTAATGGATTTTCCCCAACGTGCTCGACGTGCAGTTCATCACCCACGCGCTTGACGATCACCCGCTCGCTGAGCTGCAGGTCAATACTGATATCGCTGGCCGTGTCGCTGATAACGTCAGCCTTGAACGTGAAGCCGGTCTGCTGCTTTTCTTTGGTCCCCATCATGTCGGGTTCATTCACCCGTAACCATTCCAGCATCGGCACTATCAGCAGATCTATATCACCGGTGTAGTCGGTGATCACCATGTTTAGCCGGTAATGATATTCAAACGACAGCGAAGCGGCGAGCGTTGAGACAATGCGCCCGCTGTCGATGAACACATTCAGGCTGTCAGGGTTTCGCTGCAGCAGCGGCACGCTGTCGGTCAGCGCCTTGCGCAGTTGTTGAGGTTTCAGCATCGTGTTGTTCCTGGCAGTCTTTAATGATTTCTATCTGCAGCCCGCAGGAAGCGAGCGCCGCCTCAAGCTGGCGATTGTCCGCCGCCAGATCGCCGTCCGTTTTCAGGCTATTTCCCGGCACCGGGCAGCTTGTCACGCGCGGACAGCCAATCCAGATAATCTCTGGCGCTGGCGAAGGACGGTCTGGTGTGCAGCCGGATAACATCGTCAGGCAAAGCAGCAGCAGACCAGTCGCGGAGTATCGGGTTTGCATCGGTTTCCCTCTGTATTTGTGCCTCGCGGGTCAGCGCACCGGCGCTGGCCCGCCCCTGCATCAGCCGCAGCGCGGCCTCGCGCTTTTGCCCCTGCAGGTTTTCACTGTTGAGGCGGCTAATCGCTTTGTCGCGGCTCTCGATGCCCGCTGACAGCGTGCCAATTACCCGTTGTGCGCTCGCCAGCTCATCGCTGGCAACCGACCAGCGCCAGCCGGTTAACGCCAGCGCCAGCAGTGCCACCGCTAAAAGCGTTGCCACGATGCGGATCACAACGCCTCCTTAAGGCACCATGCCATTTCACGCGAGCGGCGGTTATCCAGCCCCTGATTAAATACGCCTTTCACGTACACCCAGCGCGGCAGTTGCAGGCAGGCATCGCGCCAGCGGTTCTGGTTCAGCAGCTTCACCATCGTTGAACTGCATGCGTTACCCGTGCCGACGTTAAAGGCCAGCGAGACCAGTGCGTCGTAAACCTTTTGCGGCACCTGCGTGAACAGGCAGCGCGTTAACGCTTTTTCAGTACGCAGTACGTTAGCGATAAAGGTTCCTGCCGCCTGCCGTTCCGTGATGCTTTTGCCTGGCACTACGTCCAGCGTGTTGCCGATGCCGTCCGTCCACTTGTCCGCGTCGCATTTGTACGGACTCAGGCGACATCCTTCGTAATCGGCGATGAGCTTAAGCCCCTCAACGGAGGTGTGCAGCTGCTGAAAGCCCGGCAGCGTGGCGGCAAGGGCCAGCACCACTCCCACCGAGCAGCGCTTAACGGTTTGCAGATTCATAGTCACCCCGGCTGATGCGGCCCGTTGCAAAAAGCTGGTAGGTTTTGCGCCGGTAATACCAGCTCACCAGAAACATGCCGACGCCGAGCACCATGCCAAGAATGGTCGCCACGTCCTGCAAATCCCACTTACCGAGCCAGCCCATCACCACGGCAATGCTGTAGGTGATAAAGGCGCTGATGCGCTCCATCGTGATGTTCATGATTCAGTCCCAAAGGTTAACGGTCTCACCCGTTGACGATTCCGGCAGCTCTGGCAGGTTGACCGGCCAGCCGTGCGGCAGTACCGGCCCGGCGTCGGCAAGTCCGGGGTTAGCATCAAAGACCGATTCCGTTACCTGCTCCGTGCGCCCGTAATGGCGGTAGCAGATATCGTCGACGGTATCGCCCTGCAGCGCGTAAACCCGCGTCACAGCAAACTCACGATGCAATTAGGACGCTCACCGACGCGGCTGATGCTGAATCGCGCGTCGCGCCAATATTCGTCTGCGCTGGCTTCAACCTCACCGGCCTTTTTTGTGCCGCTGGCGTCATAGCCGCGATAGCGCTCGGCGATGGTGGCGGCGGTGATCGCCTCAACGGCGGCGAGGTAGTGCGTGATTTTCTCGCTCACGCAGTCCAGCGATTCCGCCGGGACGTCAGCCAGCGTCTTAAAGCCCACCGCCATCCTGTCGGCGCGCCAGTCGTACAGCTCGGCGTTCACTTCGGAAATTGCCGTTTTCACCGCCAGCCGCAGGCGCTGCGCGGTGACGGTTCCCTCATAGCGCAGTGATTCGCGCAGCTGCTGCAGATCGATATCAGGCCAGAAAAAGGTGTTCTTTACCGGCGGCTCGGCAGTCTCTGCCGGTCGCTGTGCTGCTATTACCAGCGTGCTCATAGTTGGCCTCGAAATAGGTGGGCGGTGGAGGACGGCGCAGGCACTGAAAGTGCGTTGCCGTCCTGCCGCCCTGCGCGGGGTCGCGTCCGGTCAGCGGCTGGCCTGCGCCTGCTTTTTCATGGCAGTCGCCAGCCGCTCAATGTCTTTTTTCACGCCGCAGCCCTCGTTCAGCTGCAGCGCGCGTCTCAGGTGATGCATGGCTTCCAGAGTCCCGCCCGAATCGCGATACACATACCCGGCGATTTTGTGCAGCTTGGCGCGCACCTGATCGGGCATGTCTTCGGCGTCGGTCAGCCGGATGGTTTCAAGCAGCGGCGCAATATCGACCGCATCTTTTGCCACCCAGGCGCGTGTCGCGGCGCTGGCCACTTCCTCGGCCAGCAGATACGGCAGGCTGTCTCGTTTAAATCCGTCGGGCGGCACCAGACCGTGCGTGAGCGCGTAGCGGGCGATTTCGAGCGCGCCGGTTACGTCTCCCGTGTCCAGCCGCCAGATCATGACGGTCATCACGATGGCATCCTGCGCGCCGCGCCCGCTGTTCATCACGCCCGCAATCCACGGCAGGTAGTCGGGCAACAGCTGGCGCTTAAGCTCAGCCTTGCGCTCTACCGAATGGACTTTCTTCAGGCGGCGCTTGTCCTCGTTGAGTTTCACGAGCATCTGCTCATAGCCGGTGGCGTGGCGCAGCGGGTTCGCATCCCGCTGCGATTCGGTTTCGGCCTGGACGCGCATCCGGTGACGGCGGGCGGGACTCAGCATGCGTTACTCTCCCGTTGCCGGGGTTTCAGTGGTAGCTGCCGCCGGTTCGCTGAAATCACCGAGTTCGATGTTTTCAATCACGCAGCCCGCCGCGTAGTCTTCCACCACGTAATCCTCGTTTGCTGACTCGTAGTTTTCGATGCGGTCACGCTTCGGCACCTCTTCGATGTGGCGGCGCTGCGTGCCTTCCTGCCAGTAAATCGACAGGTTGTCGGTGCGGGTGATCATCATGGCGTTGGCCGGGAAGTACGGCACGCGCACCGCTGGCAGGTTGCCGATGCGCTTCTGGCTGATAATCACGTCAGCGGCAAGCTGCTCGGTGTTCGCCTGGTCTTTGTTCACAATCGGGAAGTACTTGTCGGCCAGCAGCTGACGGCCCACGATAACGACCAGCTCCGGGTCTTCCTGATACCACGGCTCGATCAGGTTATTGGTCGCGTCCATTACCAGCGCGTCGAGGTTGGCGTAGTCGCCGTCTTTGCCCACGCGGATTTTTGGCGAAATCACCGTGCCGTCTTCCTCTGTGATTTTGCTCATCACGCGGCTCGGCGCTTCGTTGCGGTACTTCTGCAGCCAGCCCACCGCCACGTCCTGCAGCATCGGGTTGGCTGCGCGGTTCGAGGTTTTCGCGCGGTGAGTGCCGTTAAAGCCGATCATGATGCGGTCAAGCGCCTGGCGCTGGATGATGGAATCGCGCAGGCGGGTCTGGAAATCGTCATAGCGCGCCCACAGGTCGAGCGTGTTATAGCGGATGTGGAAATCAAAATTGACCTGCGCGCACTCATAGCCCTGGCTGTCCAGCGCCGAGAAGTCAGCGGTTTCGCGCTCGTCGCCGCCAGCGGTGTCGGTGGTGCTGGCAATCGAGCCGGACACGCCGACGCCGATTTTCTCGCCCTTCATCTCCGGCACCGGCACGATGTTGATGCGGGTCAGGAACGCAGACGACTCCTGCACGCGCGTCATCAGCTTCTGCGTAACGGACGGCTCGACGCTGAATTTCTTGTTCATGTCGTCGATTTCAACGCCGTTCAGCTCGGCGACGCGGGACATGTAGGCGTTAAATTTAAAGCGGGTATTCTTGCGCATTGGCGCTCCTGTTATTCAGTATTCGGGTTTATTCAGACCGGACTTATCAGCAGTCGGTCTGCACGCTGCCTTTGTTGTCGCCGCCGGTCGCAGGCGGGCGACGGTTAAAGCCGCCGTCAGTTTTCGCCAGCGTCTCCTGCAGGGTGCTCAGCGCTTCGCGGTCTTTACCGGCTTCCAGCTCCAGCGCCGCGATGCGATCGGAAAAGTTTTTTTCCAGCGCTGCCACCTGCTGCGAATGGGTTTCGCCATTCTTCTGCACCTGCTCAGCGACGGCCGTGACCGCCGCGCTGACGTCGTTAAAGCGCTCGTCGTCGGTTTTTTCTTTGCGGGTAAACAGCTCTTTCACGCGGGACAGCAGCGACGGGCCTGCGTCGGCTTCGTCGTAAAACTCAATCAGGGTTTCTTCGGCGGCGGTAAACAGGTTCTCTTTGTCCTGCTTGCGGGATGCCAGCGGGCTGGCTTTGGCGGTGGCGCTGAAGCTCAGGTATTCCGTGCCGAGGCTCGCCGGGTCGTCGGTCACGGCCAGACCAATCAGATAGGCTTCGCCAGTGTCGGAGAATTTCGGATTCACTTCGATGGAGGTGTAAACCTTCTGGCGCGCTTTAGTCAGTGCGACCAGCTCAGGCGTCGGATCGATGTAACCAAACAGCGCCAGCTTACCCGCCAGCGGGCCTTCGGTGATTTCTTCGGCCTCAACCTTCGTTACGTCACCAAAGCGGCGGAAGGTGCTGTCGGCGGCATAGCCTTTGATGTGTTCCATGTTGACGCGTGCGCCGTACACAGTGGGGTCATAGTTTTTCGCCATCTGCGAAATCCAGTCGCGGGAAATTTCGCGGCCGTCGGTGGTTGCGCCCTGCACAGCTATGCGGAAACGCTTTGCTTTAGTTGCCATTAATCAGGCTCCGGTCAGTGGGTTGGTTCGGTTCGGGGCCAGTTTCCCTGCCGCCGCCTGATCCCTCAACGCATCACCGCCCGCTCATGTATCAGCAAACAGCGAGTGCAGGCGCGCCCAAATTGCCCCCGGTAGCCTTACCGGCATGAACATGACACCCGGCACCATCATCAGCGATCCGCGCCGTCAGGCTGCGCTGCTTTACTGGCAGGGATTTTCCGTGCGCCAGATTGCGGAGACGCTCGGACAGAAAACGCCGACCGTGCAGAGCTGGAAGCTGCGCGACGAATGGGACAGCATCGCGCCCATCAGTCGCGTGGAAGCCAGCATGGAAGCGCGGTTGATTCAGCTCATCATGAAAGAGGTAAAGGGCAATGGTGATTACAAGGAGATAGACGCGCTCGGTCGTCAGATTGAACGACTTGCCCGCGTAGAGCGTTACCGCAGCAGCGGCAACGAGGCGGATCTCAATCCCAACGTGCGCAACCGCAACAGAGGCGAGCGCCAGCCGGTGATCAAAAACGTCTTCAGCGACGAGCAGACCGATAAACTCACCGGCCTGTTTATGGATGGCTGCTTTGCGTATCAGCTCGGCTGGCATAAGGCCGGGCTTGCGCACCGCATCCGCAACATTCTCAAATCCCGCCAGATTGGGGCGACGTTCTACTTTGCCCGCGAGGCGCTGATCGATGCGCTGACTACCGGGCGCAACCAGATTTTCCTGTCAGCCAGCAAGGCACAGGCGCACGTTTTCAAAAACTACATCCTCGACTTTGCCCGGCAGGCTGACGTTGACCTGAAAGGCGATCCGATTGTGCTGCCCAACGGCGCGCGCCTGATTTTCCTCGGCACCAACGTGCGTACCGCGCAGAGCTACACCGGCAACCTGTACCTGGATGAGTATTTCTGGATACCTAAGTTTCAGGAGCTGCGCAAAGTTGCCAGCGGCATGTCGCTGCATAAGAAGTGGCGCACAACGTACTTTTCCACACCGTCCAGCCTGTCACACAGCGCTTACCCGTTCTGGTCCGGCGAGCTGTTCAATAAAGGGCGTCGCAACCGGGATGACCGCATCGAGCTGGATCTCTCACGCTCACACCTGGCGAAAGGCGTGCTGTGCGGCGACGGCCAGTGGCGGCAGATTGTCACGGTTGAGGATGCGCTGACGGGCGGCTGTAACCTGTTCGATATCGATCAGCTGCAGCTTGAATACAGCCCGTCCGAATATCAGAACCTGCTGATGTGTGAATTTGTCGACGACGAGGCCAGCGTGTTCCCATTCGCCGAACTGCAGACCTGCATGGTCGACAGCCTGGAGGAATGGACGGACTTCAATCCTTACGCGCTGCGCCCGTTTGACTATCGGCCGGTGTGGATTGGTTACGATCCTTCGCATACCGGCGACAGCGCCGGATGTGCCGTTATCGCGCCGCCGCTGGTCAAGGGTGGCAAGTTCCGCGTGCTGGAGCGCCATCAGTGGCGCGGCATGGACTTTGCCGCACAGGCGCAGTCGATTAAGCAGCTCACCGAAAAATATACCGTGGAATACATCGGCGTGGACGCGACCGGCCTCGGTCAGGGCGTGTTTCAGCTCGTGCGCCAGTTCTTCCCGGCGGCGCGCGAAATCAAATATTCGCCGGAAGTAAAAACCGCGATGGTACTGAAAGCGAAGGACACCATCAGCAGCGGCCGGCTCGAATACGACGCGGGCCAGACCGACATCACGCAGTCGTTTATGGCCATCCGCAAAACGATGACCGCCAGCGGCAACCGCTCAACCTACGAAGCCAGCCGCAGCGAAGAAGCCAGCCACGCCGACGTCGCCTGGGCAATCATGCACGCACTGCTTAACGAACCGCTTACCGCTGCCAGCGGCGGCGATAACCCTTCATTTATGGAATTCTACTGATGAGCAAACGCAAAGGCCGTAAGGCTTTCACTGCCACAACACAGCACGCACAGAACGAGCCGGCAACACAGCAGCCTTTCGAGGCGTTCAGCTTCGGCGAGCCGACGGCGGTACTCGATAAGCGCGACATCATGGATTACGCCGAGTGCATCCATAACGGCCGCTGGTATGAGCCGCCGGTCAGCTTTCACGGGCTGGCGAAAAGTCTTCGTGCGGCAGTGCATCACAGTTCGCCGCTGTACGTTAAGCGCAACATTCTGGCTTCAACATTTATCCCGCATCCTCTGCTGAGCCAACAGGAGTTCAGCAAATTTGCACTGGATTACCTGGTGTTTGGCAATGCCTTTGCTGAGCTGCGTCGCAACTCGCTCGGTCAGCCTCTCAGGCTGGAAACATCACCAGCTAAATACACGCGGCGTGGCGTGGAAGAGGGCGTGTACTGGTTTGTGAATGAATGGAAGGAGGCGCACCAGTTTGAAGCGGATCAGGTGTTCCACCTTATCGAACCGGATATCAATCAGGAGCTATACGGCCTGCCGGAATATCTCAGCGCGCTTAACTCCGCCTGGCTGAATGAGGCGGCTACGCTGTTCCGCCGCAAGTATTACCAGAACGGCGCGCACGCCGGGTACATTCTCTATATGACCGACGCGGCACAGAGCAGCAGCGACATTGAGCGCATGCGGCAGGCCATGCGCGACACCAAAGGGATTGGCAACTTCCGTAACCTGTTTATGTATGCGCCCAACGGCAAGCCGGATGGCATCAAGATTTTACCGCTGAGTGAAGTGGCAACACGAGATGATTTTTTTAACATCAAGAAGGCCAGCCGTGACGACCTGCTAAGTGCGCACCGCGTGCCGCCGCAAATGATGGGGATTATCCCCGATAACACTGGCGGGTTTGGGGATGCGGTTAAGGCGGCACAGGTGTTTGTGAGAAATGAATTAATGCCGCTGCAGGAGCGGATGAAAGAGATCAATAATTGGCTAGAATATGAAGTTATTAAATTCGAACCCTACTCATTAAATTGATGCCCGTGAGGGTATCAACTTTATTTAAAATGCGGCAAGTAATTAATCAGTTCACTTCCAATATTAATGATGCCACGTCTATTCATCTCACGAAGTTTTTCCAAATAGGTTGAGTTCGGCCCTTTTACGTCGAAAATAAAGTTGATGCTACCTAGAAGATCTTTTTTGTTATAAACCTTAAGGATTTCGGTGTAATTGCGATTGTCAATTAACTCATGCGCTTCTTTTTTAACATCCTCTATGATAGTCTTGATTTGCAGTTTTTTTACATGGTCGAAGTAATCAGTTTCGAATTCTTGTGAGTCATTAGCTTCTGAACTAAACCGACCAAAGTGCAAGGTTACAAAATGTTTGGCGACATTCATTGAGTGTTCATTAATGTCGGCATTGAATCTTTTTATAATAAAGTCTTTGACAGACTCTAATGTTTTGTCAGCATCTAAAAGTAATTGATGGGCAACTGCCTTAATTAACTCCGGGACAATAAAAAGGTTTTCAATCTCAGCAACATTTAAAGTATATACCCCACCTTTTTCGTAAGATTCTATTTGACCATCAACTAAGTAATCTCGATCTATAATTCCATAACACTCTAAATGGTGAAGTCGATTAAGTCTTCGGAAGGCTTTGGTTGACAGAATTACATCAGAGCAACCACCAACAGGCATAATCAAATGTTCAGGAAAAGCTAATTTATATACCTCCAAGTCCTTCGACCCTTCATCGCCTTCAACAAAAATGATAGGTTTTCTACTGCCAACTAATTGAAGGAGAGTATTTTCAGGGATATTCGTATCATCAGGAATTATTTCCCAATCGAAAGATGATCCATCATAAGATTTCATAAAGATTTTTTTTGCCCCCTTACGTGAGGATGCAAAATCGAGGTCATGAGTAAGATAAACGAATAAACAATCGGGCCGTTCCAACTCAAGCAGTTTCCAGAGTTTATCTTGAATAGCTTTATGCAAATGAATCTCAGGCTCATCAACGATTATAATTGCGTTTTCTTGTGCACACAGGACTTGTCCAATCAAATAGAAGATGACCCTTTCGCCATCGCTCATAGCCGTAGCATTATAATTATGATCTTCGGCATCCGTCGGGTTTAGAATCACTTCACTGGCATTAAACTTCATCGTCCTGTGTGGTAAGATGCTCTCCCATATATTCTTTAAATTCCTTATTTTGGTTGGTTTAAGAATAACTGGTGCGTGAGTGTTATAAAACTCTTCTTCACTTTTTTGTAAAAGCGCATAGTTTTCTGAAAAAAGAAGAGTTAACAATTCTGTAAAGTCATTCACCGGGTAATTTTCTGCTCCAATTATATCTCCCCCATACTTTCTTTGCATTTTCATACTATGCTTGTTAGCTTCATATGTGGCCAGATCCCAATTAGAAGGAATTGACGACCATAAAAAATTAAGTTTTGCGCTATCTAATCCAGTAGGGCTTGCTTGTTTAGGAAAGACTAATGATCGTTGCGCTGCAATTCGATGAGTAAATTCTTTTTGAGGGCCTGTCATTTCTACCCAAGCACCCATCCTGGTTTTTCCAGACCCATTTGCTCCGACGATGATAATGCTGCTCCAGGTCGAAACATTCTCAAGCTCTCCGTGGTTACCTTTGGGTAAGATTAATATTTTTTCTTGAATCGTAGCCTCGTCTGCCATAACCATATCCTTTTGATAAATTAGAATTGAAATCTAAAATAAGTTAAGCGGCTATTCAATACAATGATACTTGACGGAAATACTTAATTCATATTACTGCCACTACTTAGACATAGAGCACCTGCAAGCGCGCAATGCTTTCCCCGCCACGCCTGCCCGCTTCATGCATCGTTTTTGATGCATCTGCATGTCTCACCTCATACCACGCCAGCCGTGGGCAGAAGGGCGATTAGCGATCCTGTTTGGATCATGCAAAATCACGCACCTACATGCGTTCTGCTGCAGCATCAAAAAAGCCACCGAAACGGTGGCTTAGTCGCAGCGCTGAAACTTCCAGGCGATCATTCGGCCTGGCAGTAGATAGCATCTTGGTAAAGTGAGGTGTCAATCGAACCGGCCATGTCACTAATCATCGACAGGGCCATTTTCAATTCATCTTCCTTGCAGTGTGCGATGAGTGATACGTCGGCTACAAATTGGATTCTGGCAACGGTCTCGCTAATATTATCGATGTCCATCAGCTAATTAACTCCTTATCAATTAAATATACTGTATGTATAAACAGTATCATGACGTTAAGGAATCGTAAACAATCGTATGGCTCGGATTTGTCCGACCGATGGATTATTGAACATTACAGCTTTTTTGATGCTGAGCGGCCAATGCCTCGAACCGCTGCAGGGCGGTAGAAGGTTTTCTACGTTCAACGAAAAGATGCCCGCTTGTTCCACTCCAGAATATTTGCGCGCCAACTTTGAGCTTATGCCCCATCATCATGCGCGTAACTTCGCCTTCGGAAAGCGTAAGACGTGAGACATCATAAAAGCTGTCTTTGAGCTGCTTACGTTGATTGCGATATTTATCAGAAACCGGCGCCTGTCGTTTTGTACGAGGTTTTGCAGGCGTGCTTTCATGCAATCTCTTCAAAATATGTCTTCTCTCGGCACGGGTCGGCGAGCGCGTGAAGTCGATAGGGGGATCATCATCCGGCGGGGCCGTACAGTTATTGACAGAACTCCAAGAGGACGCGGACGCGCCCTTAACGTCAACGGCCAAATCAACGGCACGCTTCGGTACAATCTTCCACTGCGTTAGTCTGGTTAGAATCGGCGTATCTGCGCCAGCGTCTGTTGCATACACGCCTTTGATGCGCATGGTTTCCTCGCCATAGGCATTTAGGTCTTCACTCGGTTGATACCATGTACGTACAGCCAGTTCATCACGACGAACAAATGCGCCGCCTTGCGCGTTAACGTAGCCAGCCCAATCGCTTGCATCAGCAGCATCATGCACGGCTGCAAACTCGATACTGAGTCCATGCGCGGTTTCGCTGTCGGCCATGCGGCGCAGTTCGCGATATACCGTGACCGGCGCACCACCAACGAATTGGAATTGCCGGATGTGCCAACGCGCAGCCCATGCCGAAACGGCTGATGTAGTTTCTTTAAGCTCTTTGCCGCTCTCGTCGTCCAGCTCGCCGTCGAGCGCATAGCCATCGATATTTTTTGAGATGTATTTCGCCACGTAGCCGGTGGCACTGCCTTTATCGGGATTGATGGCTTCGGCATGAAAGCGCGCTCTGCGGGCCTTTTCGGTAGTTAGTTCAGTGCCATCTTCGCGCCATGCATAGTCGCTGATCACCTCACGCACGCGATCAACATTTTCAGGCAGCATAAACATCAGCATGTGCCAATGTGGAGTTGCATCGTGATGGGGTTCGGCAACACGAATACCGAAGATGCGGATTTCTTCGCGATGCAACTTGGCGCGAATTTTCTGCCACACGTTGCACAGATAACGCTGCGTGTCTGCCGGGCTGGCACCATTCCACTTGCGGTTACGATGACCGGTCTTGATAGTGGCGTGGTAGCGAGAAGGGGCGGTAACCGTATAAAACTCGCCGACAAAGCCCATCTCGTTGCAGATATTTTCAAATCCGCGAATGCGATTCATCAACTCGCAGCGTTTAATGGCGGGATTCGACACGCTGGAATCAAACTTGTCGATTAAGCTGATCCTCTCGCCGGTTTCCTCATTCTCCAGCTCAAGCCCTTTAAGAAACTCACGCGTGCGGCGCTTTTGCTCGCGCCATTCCGACACCGTCATATTGCTGGCATAGGGCGTATGTTTTTTGCTGACGTTGGCGAGGGCGATTTGCAGATGTTCACGCCATGATGCCGCGATACGACGCAGGCGGCCTTTCCACCATTTCTCGGTTTGCATGCGCATGATCGCGGGGGTGACTTCTTCCGGATCGAATAGGCGTGATGTGACTTTTTCCCACAATGGCGGTGTCTGATTAAACTCGCGAGTGATGGTGGCGGCGGTCATGTAAATGCGGTGCGTGTATTTATAATCTGATTCGTTGTCAGATTGAGCATGCGCCTGCACCAGTTCAGCCAGGGCAAAATTGGCAATGTCGCCAGCCAGCAAATCAACATCGGCGCGAGCCATGTCCGGCAAGCGGTTAAAACGACGCATTAACTCCCATAGCGCGCCGCTCGCTCTCGCCGCACCGATATCCTTAGTGGCATTTTCTGTCAGCAAATTAAACGTGCCGGCATTCATTTCGTCGAGCCGATATTTTGCATTCACACATTGGACGCGTGGCAATGTGCGCTCAACAAAAGTCTTTGTTAAGTACGCATTGGCACGGGCAATGCCCTGTGATTTTTCCAGCTCGGCGACGCGCCGCCTGACATCGAGCTGAATCAGCATCGGCTGCTGAGTGAGTAACTGCTCAGCATGCGCCAAAGCCGCAATCAACTGATCGCGGCTTCGCAGTTCCTTATAAGTAGGATAGGGGCTGGCGATGGCTTCCCGTGGAGCATTCCACGGGTAAGCATAATTCTCTGTCATCAGGCTTTAGCCTGCAGATGTTTTCCGCGCTGCTCTTCAATCTCCTGACAAGAAACGCAGCGAGTAACGCCAAGATAGGCTCGCCGACGCAATTCAGGAATTGGGGCGTCACAGTCTTCGCAGAAAGAAGCGCTAATCGCAGGGGCGCGGTTAACGATGAGCGCGATATTACGTTCGAGCATTTCCTCGGTGCGCTGCTGCACAATATCCATTGAGTCGGCCATTAGTGCGCCTCCGCAATTTGTGTCTGCAGTTTTTCAACTTCTTGCTGTAACAACTCAGCAGCCTCAACACATGACATTTCCTCACGGCGAATATTCCAGGCAAGCACATTGAGGCGTGAGATCATTAATTCTGCTCGGTTGCGACGTTCCTCTTTTCGCGCGTCATTGAGCATCATGTCGAGTTCGATGTACGACTCAGTTTGTGTGGCTTCCAATAATTTACGTTGCATGTAATTTCCTGTTTTAGGCAAAGTGAATTCCGGCGGGTTTACGCCAGTTAATTGCTTTGGGTTATTTAGTTAGAAAGCGTCATTCGCTTAGGGAATAAACTCACGACGGCTTTTAATTGGTTCATTGCACGTATGACGGCGGTTTTTTCATCGATGCTTAATTCGCTAAAATCGGCGCTGTGTCGGTCTTTGCCAATATTTGCCAGGAAAAAGATGGCGCTCAGTGCGCGCTTATTGTCCTGATAGTTGCTGTCTCTAACATCACGCATTGAGTCGAAGAATCGGGATAAATCCTGTTCACTGTCGGCGCCCTTAAATTGCGAGCGCAACAACGCTACGTGATTGAGTGCCGCGACACGTTGACCGGCGCTCAGTTCGACAAGCATTGAATCGCCTTCGATAGCCATGATTTGCCTCTCTTGGGTATTGCCTGAGATCGGGGTGCGCATGAAACCTCTATAACCGGATGCCAGCGCTTACCGTTGTCACCTAAAATCCAACCATGCCCGTAGGACATTGACGGGTTTTGTCTTTTGAGCTGTGCAGCGAATGAAATCATGACAGCACCTCAGACCACGCCAAACGACGCGCCAATACCGCTAATCGCATCGACTGTTGAAGACAAAGCTGGGTTTGCCTGTATGCGCGCCTGAACGGCCAGTGCGGCGAGGGTTAAACAACGAATACCGCTGTTAACGTTTTGCAGCAGGCTACGTTTGCAGCTAGCGCTCAATTGCTCAGTTGAGATCGCACCAGCCGCTAACTGACCAACCTCAGCGGTGGCTTTCATCACATACAGCGGCAGTTTGTCGTTGGCAACTTCGTTGACCGGGACGCATGGCAAGCACTGGATTTGCGCAAGTAAGCCATCAATGAGCGTCGCATCTTCTGTGACATCGGTAAGCGTCAGAACCTCATGCACTGTCAGCTGATGTGGCTGATCTGGGTTGAGCTTGTTACGCAGAGTTTGGGCGCGCATTCCGGATTGCCTGGCGACGTCTTCCATGTTGTGTGATAAAGCGAATTTACGGCAGGCATCGTCATAGTGCGCATGGGTAGAAACCTTGAAATCAAACATGTGCAAATAGCCCTCAACTTGCAAAATCAAGTTATGGTTTGATGTAGCGGCATTTGATTGCCTGTTGACGATTCTTTTCGCGCCAGGCAGCAACATTGATAAGCGGATTGCCATGTTTAGTCATGGTGGTTTCTACCACTTCACCGGTCTTACGGTTGGTGCGATTCTGCGTATAGGTGAAGGATGGTGTAGGAGCGAGCAGCACAACTCCGTTCGCAATCCATTTCTCCAGCACTGACAGGCTGATGCGGTTAGCAGATGCGAAGTCTTGCTTAGACATAGTTGGTGAAGTCGCGAGCGTAACAGCCTTGTTCACGGCGTCGTTAACCGCTTCGCTGATGGCAGGCATCAAGATCGCGGCTACATTGGCAATAAAATCTTGAGATTGCACTAAGTCAAATGCGTTCTGACTGTTTGCATTTTCAGTATGCATAACGCAGTATCTCCTTCGAGTCGTTTTGTTCTACGGTGTTTCATGTGGTGTGCTACATCCTAGATCAACAAATGGCTCTTAGTAAACAACAAATGTTTATTTATTTGGTGGTATATGGATTTTAGCGAAGGTTCAGCCTTAGAAATTGTTGAGCGTCTGTCGTCTGCATATGGCGTTACGACGCAGAAAGCGTTGGCTGAATGCCTTGGTGTGCCTGCTGCGAACGTAAGTAACTGGGTGCAGCGTGATAGTGTTCCAGGTAGCGCGTTTGTGAAATGCGCATTAGATACGGGGAGTGATCTCCATTGGCTAACTAGTGGGAAACTTGCAAATGCAAATCTAGACGCTTCGCCTAATTCTTTTAATGGTGAAGCCCTTTATACTGAAATCACTTCAAACGGTGGCAAACCAGTTTTGCGTCGCATCATGGACGCCTACGGCTTTACTCTGCAAAAACAACTGTGTGAACTGCTGGGAATATCATCCGGCACGGTAAGTACTTGGGTGCGTCGAAACTACTTTCCCGGCGATGTAGTTGTGACATGTGCGCTTGATACCGGGGTATCACTGCAATGGTTGGCAACCGGGAAAGGCCCGCTACAAAATAAATCAAATAGTCAACAAAGTGCTAACTCCCTAGTTCCACGTAAAAATCTTGTTGCAGGAATTTTGCAGGATGCCGAATTCTGGGAAATTAATTTAGGTTTTATTCCCCACACGGTCAGTAAGCCTGTTTTTATTACGAGTAACATTGGCGCATGGATTGTCGATATGAGTGTGATTGAAATTAGTAATGGTCGATGGTTGCTGGGTATAAACGATAAATATGATATATATGATGTTGCAATTTTACCGGGAAATAAGATTAATGTAACAAGTATAGGTGCGGATTTCATTTGTAAATCTGATGAGATTAATATTGCTGGCAAGATTATATTAACGATAGATTTCAATTTTTAATTTGACTATAAGTTTCCCTTGTGAAAATGGAGTGATAGCTATGTTTCAGAGTGAGATTAGACAAGGCACTATAAATGAATTATTAGAGAAAGTGAAAGCGAAAAAATATGGCAAATATCTTCTCAAAATTAATATTGATAAAGCTAGATCAATAAATAATAAAACAATCACTCTAGATTTTCCTGTGACTGCGATTGTTGGCCCTAACGGCGGTGGGAAGTCAACAATAGCCGGTGCAGCTGCTATTTTATATAAAGAAGTCGCTCCAGCTCAATTTTTTGCTAAGAGTGGTGCATACGATGCTAGTATGCAAAATTGGAAAATTGAGTACGAGGCTATTGATAGGGGTGTTCAGAAAAGTAATGACACTGTAAAGCGTACTGCTAAATACCATAATCTTAAGTGGGCTAGAGGAACTCTCGATAGAAACGTACTGATTTTTGGTGTAATCCGTACTGTGCCAGCCTCTGAACGAAAGGAATTAAAGCGCTGCGTATCAAATAATTTTATTGTTCGCCCAGATAGAATCGAAGGTTTATCAGAAATCGTTGCGCTTTCAGTCTCTGCAATACTTGATAAAGATGTTTCAGAATTTAAACACATGAAAGTTGATGAAAATGGTAATGTAACATTGTTATCAGGGGTCAACAAAACTGGAGATTCATTTTCAGAGTTTCATTTTGGTGCAGGTGAATCAAGTATCATTAGAATGGTTCTTCAGCTAGAAGCTGCTGAAGATAATTCTTTAGTCATAATTGAAGAGATTGAAAATGGTCTGCATCCAGTAGCTACTATAAGAATGGTTGAATATCTGATAGAACTTGCAGAAAGAAAAAAAATACAGGCTATCTTTACAACTCATTCAAATGACGCATTAATTCCTCTCCCTAGTGAGGCTATATGGGCCTCAGTTAATGGACAGTTATATCAAGGTAAACTCGACGTCAAATCGTTACGCGCAATTAGCGGGCAGATAAATTCAAAGTTAATCATATTTGTTGAAGATGAGTTTGCTGCACTTTGGGTAAAAACAATCCTAAACTTTATGCCAAATGTTGCTATTGATGCGATTTCCATTCACGCAATGAAAGGAGATGGGACTTCAGTCAAAGTACATGAAAATCATAATATAGATCCGAGCGCACAACAGAAATCGTTATGTATCATTGATGGTGACTCGTTACAGCTTGATTCCGATGAAAAACTTATCTTTCGTCTTCCCGGGGCAGGGCCAGAGTCAGCAGTATATAATTCTATATTGGAAAGCATTGATGATTTGGCGGGTGAACTGGCTGTTCAACTACTTAAACCATTTGAGTTTCAAGAACAATTGAAAGAAAAAATGGCGAGTGTTAGAAATACCAATCGTGACTATCATTTGTTATTCAGTCAGTTAGGTAGGGCTATTGGACTAGTCTCTGAGTCCCGAGTGAAAGAAGCGTTTCTGACTCAATGGTGTGTTAAACATAAAGATTTTATTGATGAGTTATACGTAAAAATATCAGAATATTTACCTCTTGAGAGTGACGAGGTGGAAATTAAACAATCTTAATATAAACAAGCCAAAGTTAACTGCTTTGGCTTGTTTTTTGTGATTGCAACTTTTCATTTTTCACTTCTATTATTAATAATTCTTTCATCCTTGCCAGTTAACAAAATGGTTGATTCTTCAGAAGGTAAGTGTGTTTGATATACGTTCGCACTGAAAAGAGCCAAACGGTCATGAGATGTTGTCTCAAATGAGAGCGACACATTTCTACCCATTAGTATAGTCAGCCCGCTGTCGAAAAAAGCAAATGTAAGTTTAATTCTTTTAAGAAAAGGGAGCTTTTCAGAAAAAATGAATAATTTCATAAAATCAATCCATTGTAGGGCTAGATGGAATATTATAAACGAGATTAAGAATGAACTCGACGTGTTAGGGCAAGAAAATGAAAGAGGTCCTATATGTTTTTCTGTGGGCAGTCTTGAATACTTAAATATTGCTTTACCGATAGGAACTGCTCTTATTGGAGGGGTGGCAGGCATATTAGTAGCTTTTGTTAATCGGGGTAAAAAAGTACGGATTGTGTTCGATGGAGATAAAATTAAAGAAATCGATGCATCAAACTGCAATCCCGATGAGATAGTTGCCACAATTCAAAAGATCAAAGCTATAGATATCATAGACTAGGCATAAAATTGCGCAGCCAATTCATCGCCACTGCAGCGCTTAACTATATGAAAGTTAAGGCCTAAATTAGTATTCGGTCTTTTTTTATCTGCATAATAATGAATTGTCTGCACGCGTTAGGCTTACCTTTATGCTGGCATCTACACTTAATTCTCTTAGCAACTCAGGAGGATTTATGTCTGATAGACCGATTGAA